>OLQI01000002.1_pt1 | contig 620491 bp, 543 predicted proteins | sample 1672171 | NCBI WGS metagenome assembly OLQI01 (sample SAMEA3136655, study PRJEB25190) | human gut metagenome
GCCTAAAATCGGCTGTATTGAGGTGAGGTGTTGCGACGTTCCCTAGAATCCGCCGTGCGGCTAAAACCGATCTTTAATGCAGAAGAACCTGGAATGGTTTTTCATTCCAGGTCCAAAATGCAACTGCTTGTTGAAGCTCGGTTTTTTGTTAGATGCTGGCAAGTGTGGAATAGCATCAGCTGTCGCTGAAGGTAAGATGGCCAGCGTTTCCTTCGGTTATATATCCGATGCGTGCGGGCTTGCGACCGGAAAGCTCTTCGAAGGTCTGCTCGAATAATGCCGAATTCTCAGGGGGAATAGCGGCTAGCATGCCGCCTGAAGTTTGCGGGTCGCAGATGACCCCTAGGCGATTATCGAACTCTTCTTCTTCGATATTCCCTTGATCGATGAAGCCTTCGAGGTCGTCCATGATGGAGAACGTACGGCCGGGACGGCAGTAGTCGCAGGAAAGCTGCCATACGTGCTTAAACAGAGGGAGCGATGCGAAATCGATAACAGCGCTGCAATCGCTCGATTCGAGCATTTCGTGCAAATGACCCGCCAGCCCAAAACCGGTTACGTCGGTGGCGGCATGTACGCCTGCGGCTCGCATGGCCGCACCGCCTGCCGCGTTCAATTCCATCATCGAATCGATTACAGGCCTCATTTCTGCTTCGGTGATCTGGTCGATCTTTGCCGCAGCACTCATGATGCCAGTGCCCAAGGGCTTGGTGAGATACAGTACGTCACCAGGGCATGCGCCTTCATTGCGCACAATAGCATCGGGGGCAACCGTTCCGAACACCGAGAGGCCATACTTTGGTTCCGTGTCGTCGATGGTGTGACCGCCGGAAACGAAGGCTCCCGCTTCAGCTACAGCGTCTGCTCCGCCTTGGAGGATAGCCGCTGCGACATCGGTTCCGAGTGAGCAATCGAGAGCCAATAGATTCAACGCAACATGAGGTTGAGCGCCCATGGCGAATACGTCCGAAAGAGCATTAGCTGCCGCTACACGTCCGAATTCGTAAGGATCATCTACCACGGGAGTGAAGAAGTCGACAGTGAGCACGGCAGCTAAATTGTCGTTGAGCTGCCAAACGGCGCAATCATCGCTCGTCTCGTATCCAAGCAATAGATTACTAGCTGCGGGTGGTGCACCTGCAGGATGGAGGGAAGAAAGTATTTCCTTGAGATCGCCCGGACCCCACTTTGCAGCTCAACCGCCTTTCGAAGTTAGCTGCGTGAGGCGTACACGCTCTTCTTTCTCGCTCATATTCCCTCCTTATACCGGTATTCCAGTATATCAGGTCAAAAGATTCGGACTTATTCTTCTATGCTGCAAACATTGGCTTTTACCTGGTATTTTGAGTTATTTTCAGTTGAGAATTATTTAGAATAATCGACCGTTTATCGATATTTTGCAAAATGGCGTCTTTTTTTCGAGACGGTCGACCCTGAGAGCTTCGATACGATACGCCTGTAGAGCCCTGCCCGACAGCAGGGAAGGATAGCAATCGAAAGGAGTGGGAAATGGAGCTGTCGCGCAGAAGCTTCTTCAAGGCTGCCGGTGCCGCATTCGCAACCAGCGTGGCCTTCGAGTTTATGCAGCCTTCACCGGCTTTGGCAGTGGAATCCTCCTCCGAGTGGAAGCTCGTTAACACCGAAGAGTACACGAACATCTGCTGCTACTGCGCAGGTGGTTGTGGCTCCCTTTGCTCGGTGCGTGATGGTGAGCTTATCAACTTGGAAGGCGATCCCGATCATCCCATCAACCAGGGTGGTTTGTGCCCCAAGGGTGCAACGATGTTCCAGCTGCGTAACGTCGTAAACCCCGAAACCCATGAAATCGAAAAGAGTAAGGTTCGCCAGACCAAGCCTTTGGTGCGTCGTCCTTTCTCAAAGAAATGGGAACCCATTACGTGGGAGCAGGCAATTCAGGAAATTGCCCGCAAAACCAAGGAAACCCGTGATGCTGGTTTCGTCGAAACCGAAGAAGTTAAGGGCAAGGCCCTTACCGTGAACCGCTGCGAAAGCATTGCCAGCTTGGGCGGTTCTCAACAGAACTCCGAAGAAGAGTACCTCATCCTCAAGATGATGAGAGCGCTTGGTATCGTGGCAATCGATAACCAAGCCCGTGTTTGACACGGTCCCACCGTCGCCGGTCTGGCGGCATCATTTGGTCGCGGCTCAATGACTACTCATTGGTGCGACATGCAAAACACCGATGTCATTATGAACATCGGATCCAATTCCGTTGAAAACCACCCCGTTAGCGCCAAGTGGCTGCATAAAGCCCATGATAAGGGCGCAAAGTGGATGGTTGTCGACCCCCGCTATACCCGTACTGCAGAGCAGGCAGACATCTATTGCCCCATCCGCAGCGGCACGGATATCGCGTTCTATGGTGGTCTGTACAAGTACATCATCGATAACCTGATTGAGCCTGGCTTGGCAGAGTACACCCGTACGGGCAAGAACCCCGACAATTACAACTTCGAATACCTGATCAACTACACCAACGCTTCCTACATTCTTATGGAGGAATTCGACTTCGATCCCGAAACGGGTCTGTTCAGCGGTTGGGATGCTGAAAAGGAAACTTACGACGCTCATTCCTGGCATTACGAGACCGATCACGAGGAGCCTTGGGATACCTCTGAATCTGGTGCGTATGCATGGTCGGTAAAGCCTGGCGTACCTGGGTTTGAAAAGCCGGTCCTTACTGTTCCCAAGAAGGATGCCACGCTTCAGCATGAGCGCTGCGTATACCAGAAGTTCAAGGAGCACTACTCCCGCTACGACATGGATACCGTTTGCCGTGTTTGCGGCATGGACAAAGAGGACCTCGAGTTGGTGTACTCCACTTGGGCTACCTCTTGCGCTCCTGGCAAGGCGGGCACCATTCTGTATGCACTGGGCCAGACCCAGCACACGTATGGCGCTCAGAATACTCGTTCTATGTCGGTTCTCCAGTTGCTCTCTGGCAACATCGGTGTTCCTGGTGGCGGCGTCTGTGCATTGCGCGGCGAGCCTAACGTTCAGGGTGCAACCGACATGGGCATGCTGGTAAACGAGCAGCCTGCATATTTGAAGTGGTCGAACACCACCGACCGCGATACCTTGGCCCACTGGCTTTCCGGCCAAACCTATTCCGATGGCTATTACACGAATAAGCCTAAGTTCATGGTGTCTGCGCTGAAGGAATGGTATGGCGAAAACGCTACTGTCGAAAACGATTACGGTTACGACTGGTGGCCAAAGGTTCCCAGCCACGATGGCTCCGACTGGTCCGAGATGTCTTCCTTCGAAAAAATGAAGGAAGGCACCATGAAGGGCTACTACGCATGGGGTATGAACCCCTGCCACAGTGCGCCCAACTCCGGTAACGTTCGTCGTTCTATGGCCAACTGCGACTGGGTCGTAGTTGTAGACCAAGTAATCACTGAAACCGCTTCCTTCTGGGATGCTCCCGACATGAACGCTGAGGAAATCGGCACCACGTGCTACTTCCTGCCTTGCGCTCTTATTTATGAAAAGCCGGGTACCATCCTCAACTCTGGTCGCTGGATTCAGTGGCGTCAGCAGGCGGTTGAGCCTTGGGACGAGGCAAAGCCCGACTACGAGATCTGTGATCTTCTGTGGAAGGAAATCTGCCGCCTGTACAAGGAAGAGGGCGGTGCTAACCCCGATCCTATTCTGAAGATGAAGTGGGACTACTACGTCGATGGCAAGATCGATCCCCGTCCTGTTGCTTGGGCTCTGAATGGCTACAAGCTGGAAGGCTCCGATTGGTCTCAGGGCTTCGAGTCAAACGCAGACGGCGCAACGCTCGCAAAGGGCAGCATCAACCTGCTTCCTGGTTATGCGAAGTTGGAGGCTGACGGTTCTACTGCATGCGGTATGTGGATCTACTCTGGCTTCTACGCCAACAACGATGCTCCGCTTTCCGCTGAAAGCCAGCCCGTTTACAAGCGCAACAACGTGGACACTTCAGGCTTGGGTCTGTACTCCGACTGGGCCTATGCTTGGCCGAACAACCGCCGCGTCATCTACAACCGCGCTTCTGCAGACCTTCAGGGTCAGCCTTGGGCGGAAGACAAAGCATTGGTCAAGTGGGACTTGAACGAAAAGAAGTGGGTAACTGGCTATAAGGCCGGCATGGATATCCCCGACTTTGCAGCTACCAAGGCTCTGCCCGACGGCACCACCCAGCAGATCGAGCCCAACAACAAGGCGTTCTTCATGCTGTGGGAGCAGAACGGCCGACTTGAAAGCTACGGCATGGTGGATGGCCCGCTGCCCGAACACTACGAGCCCTTCGAAACCCCGCTTTCCGAGAACTTGCTCAATGGTCGTTTGAATAGCCCCTGTTATCTGGGTCGTCCTGATGACGAGGGCAAGAAGGGCCTTGGAACCAAGTACTCTGACGAGTCCACGCGCCGTGCAACGGCAGACGAATTCCCCTATGTCGCCACTACGTACTCTGTTACGGAGCATTGGCAGACGGGTGCTCAGACGCGCGCCTGCCCGGCACTTGTTGAGGCTATGCCTGGCGACATGATTGAGCTTTCGCCTGCTTTGGCGAAGGAGAAGGGCATCCAGACCGGCGACGATGTTCGTGTTTGGAACCGTCGTGCTTCTGTCGTGGTTACGGCAGTGGTTACGCCCCGTATCCGTCCGCTTACCGTCAATGGTAAGACCCAGCATCTGGTTGGCATGACCCACCACTATAGCTGGAGCAAGCTTTTCGGCCTTACTACGCATGGTGCGGTAAACGATTTGACACCAAACGTCGGCGACCCGAACAGTCAGACGCCCGAATACAAAGCGTTCCTGGTTAACATCGAGAAGACTACGGTTTAGGAGGTGACCCTAGATGACTGAAATGGCTATTTTGTTCGATTCGTCTCGCTGCACTGGCTGCAGGGGTTGCCAGGTTGCCTGCAAGTGTTGGAACGACTTGCCTAGTGAGCCCACCGCGGAAAACCCTTATGATTCCGTGAATTGGGACGGTAAGTTCACCCATCCTGCCGACCTTAATTCCTGCACCCGTTTGATTATGACGTTCGAAGACTTCGAGGATGGAAAGTCCCAGAAACGCGTTGGCTGGGCATTTGGCCGCCGTGCTTGTCAGCATTGCACCAACGCGGGCTGTGTAAATATGTGTCCCGCAGGTGCGCTGTATAAGGACGAGGAGACCGGTATGGTCACCTACGACCAGGACAAGTGCATTGGTTGCCAGAACTGTTCGGCAGCTTGCCCGTACGATGTTCCTCGCTACGAGGATCGTGGCGGCAAGACCGTTATCAACAAATGCTCGGGCTGTGTCGATCGTATTGCCCAGGGCATGATGCCGGCATGTGTTACCACCTGCCAGCCTGGTGCCCTGCAGTTCGGCACGCGCGAGGAAATGATCGCACTTGCAAATGAGCGTCTGCAGCTGCTGCGTGACCGTGGATACGAAGATGCCTGCATCTACGGCGAAAACGAGATGGAAGGCTTGCACGTTATTCAGGTTTTGAAGCACGGCACGAAGCCCCATGGCGCAGTGGAGAATCCGCAGATTCCTCCTGCTGCTTTCCTTTCGGGCATCATGAAGCCTGTCACCGCTGTTGGCGCTGGTGCTACGGTTCTCGGTCTTGCTGCAATGTTCGGCCTTGCTGCTGGGTACAAGCGCGATACGTTGGTTTACAACGACGGCAACGGCGATACCATCAGCCTGGAAACAGGCGAGGTTACCAAGCAGGGCAATGGTCCTGACGAACGTACCGTGATGGAGGCCATTACCGAGAACCTTCCCATTGGCAAGAAAGGGGGCGATGACCATGAGTAAGCACGCTGAGTTCGACATCACGCCTGAAGAACAGGCTGAAAATGAAGCGTTCTTGCGCGGACGCGAAGTAGCTGGCGAGCGCTATATCAAGCGTCACTCCAGGCAGGCTCGCTGGACGCATGGCATCACCGTTAGCTGCTGCATGTGGTTGATGTTCTCTGGCGCTTTCGTGTTTGTGCCTCCTCTGGCCGCCATGGTGGGCCCGGATGTGGTCTTCGCATTCCGTATGAGCCATCGTATCCTTGGCGTCGTGTTCGTATTGGTTCCCATCATCAGCGCCATCATGGCACCAGCCGGTGTGAAGCACATTATTCACAACAACATTTGTCATTGGACAGAAGACGACAAGAAGTGGATGATTCTGTTCCTGCCGTATCTGTTCATGGCCAAGTGGATTCACATGCCCGACCAGGACGAGCAGAAGTCTGGCCAGCGTGTGGCTGACGGCGCTTTGTGGATTTCCGGCATCATCATGGGTATTACGGGCGTGCTGCTCCTTCTGAACTCGACGATCTTGCCTATGGGCACGGGAGCTCATTCGTGGCTGCTGTTCTTCCACGACCTGTTCTTCTGTATCATGCTCATTTTCGCCCTTGCCCATATCTTCTTGGGCGCAGGCATCTTCCAGCCGTATCGCGGCATGTGGAAGGTAATGTGGAAAGACGGTCTGATCTCCGAATCCGATGCGTTGTACCATTGGGGCCACTGGGCACGCGATGTCCTTAAGACCGACAACAACGTTATCCGCAAGAAGGACGACGAAAAATAGCGGTTGTATAAGGCCAATTAAAGATGCCGTTCCTCCTTTTGGCGGAGCGGCATCTTTCTGCCAAGCTGCACCATTCAGGAACAATTTCTTGTTCCGTGTGCAGCGGAGATAGAGGCAATACCTATCCGGAAGCAACAAGGGGATGTGGAATGAACCTTAAGTTTATTGATCGTGTAATAAAGGCGAACGAGGATACTTTTTCCGAGGAAGACGTCAATCGTCTAAAGTACTTTTATGGCTTATGGGATGACATGGATCGCTGGTCGAAAGGCCCAACTACCGCCGAAAAGCACTATGCGGTTCCGTCAGCAGAGGAGTTGGAAGAAGCTTGGATGGCCGATCGCCCTGTGTTCTCGTTTGCCCCTCCGAAAATCCAGAAAAGTCGTTTTGCGGCGATATGCTATAGCCTTCGTGAATACGTTTGCGACGAGGGGGGATTGAGCGAAGAAGATGCCAAGGCGCTTCTTGAAGTCAATTTTCGCTCACTAGTTGAGCAGGAGGATATGGAGCTTGCGGCAAGCGACCCTGAGGCATTTATTGGGGGATTGCTTTCCAATGCCTACGAGCAGGAAATTCCCTCTGCCGCAGCTCACATGGTCGCTATGGTTGGCATGATGGCCTTGCGCGTTGATTTGGAACTCGTGGCAAAAGCCGTGGTAAAAGAGCAGCGCAAGATCAACAAAATGAACCATAATCCGCTTTCCTGCCCCGTGTGCGGAAGCACACCTGCATTGGCAAAAGTTGGTGGCGAAAGTCCTACTGATGGTCGTGGCCGAACCCTGTATTGTCAGCAATGTGGAACCGAATGGGCATTCGAGCGCATTCGCTGTGCGCGTTGTGGCTCACAGAACCCTCAGCATCTTCATTACTTCAACGTTGAGGGTGATGATGCCCATCGCATTCACAAGTGCGATGAATGCAACGGCTATATTCGCACGGTGTTCATCGAGGATGCTTTGCGTCCGTTCTCTTACGAGGTCGAGGAAGTGGTAACCGCAAAGCTTGATGCTATTGCCCATGACCCAAAGTTTCAGACGCAAGAGTAGTGTTGAAGCATAGACTTGAAGGCGACCATAAAGGTCGCCTTTTTTATTTGTCGGTAGTTGGAGGACTGTGTTGATCAACCTGGCCGAAGAGTGGCGAAGGCTCGATGGGCGCCGTCGCAAGCCTGACTCCCAAGATCATTGGGACGAGCGCGCGAAATCGTTTTCATTCAAAGATGCCCCTGATACTTATTTGCGGTCTTTTATTTCGAAAGCTGGCATTACCGGCAAAGAAACCGTGCTTGACATGGGCTGTGGGACAGGTTCGCTTGCCGTTGCCCTTGCCGCCATGGGTTGCTCGGTTATTGCTGCCGATTTCAGCAAAGGGATGCTTGATCGATTACATTCGAAAGCGGCAGAGCGAGGGATGCTTGTGGAAGGGGGAACGTCTGGATTTGGTTCGGACGTCTTTCCTGCTGGCGATTTTGAAACATGCCCCTCTGAGGTTCAGGCGGGGAAGATCCTTCCTTTTCGCATGAGCTGGGAAGACGACTGGGCGAACTATGGTTTGGGGAAAGGTTCGGTCGATGTGGCTGTCGCATCGCGTTCAGTGATTACCCACGATTTGGAGGACTCGCTGAAAAAGCTTTCAGCGGTTGCTCGCGAAAGGGCGTGCGTAACTGTTTGCACGGGTGTTTCTCCGCGCGTTGATGTGCGTGTGGCTCGCGCGATGGGCTTGGAGCTTGAGCGACACAATGATGCGTTGTTCGTGTTCGGCATTGTCTCCGATTTAGGGTATGAGCCCACCGTTTCTTACATCCATTCGCCCAGAACCAAGTCTTATATTTCACCTGATGAAGCTTATTATTCTTTGTTGAGAACAAGAGACTATCTTGCCGATACAGCTGATCAGATCAGCGTTGAGGAAAGTGCTTGTCGTTTACGCAGTTTTCTTGCCGATCATTTGGTAGAAATCGAGGAAGACGGCGCTAAGCGCTGGACGCTTGACCAGCCACGAGTTGTTCCCTGGGCATTTATCAGCTGGGATGTGGGTATCTGATTTCGCTTGTGGCTGGTGCTTCGGCGAGATCCCGATTCCTCTTATCCTGGGGAAGAAAGGCTGTTCAAATTAATGCGGTCGATTATTTGGCTGTGTCGGCAATGAGACGCAGAAAGGATACTGCATGAGGTCGTTTGAGGAAGATCTGAGCCGCGCGATTACCTTTCATGGTCATCTGTGCGGTGGTCAAATAACGGGTGTGCGTATGGCGCGTTATGCGTTGAAGTATTTCGGCATTGAAGACCCTGATCATTACCGCGATCTGATCGTCTATGTAGAATGCGATCGTTGTCTCACGGATGCGATCATGGTGGTTACCGGCTGCCATCCTGGCAAACGCCGCATGAAATGCTTGGATTTCGGCAAGCAGGCGGCGACGTTTTTTGATATGAACCGCAATGAGGCAATTCGCTTGGTGAACGTGAGCGAAAAGTGCCCTAAGGGCGAGGATGCGAAAGCGTGGTTTGCCACCCGTAGCGACGAGGATTTATTCAGCGTCCAGGAAGTGGTGGTCAATTACACCGACCTTGATGCCCCAGGAAAGCCCTATTCCCATGTGATTTGCGCAGTTTGCGGCGAAGAGGTTACTGATGGCCGTGAAGTGCAGACAGGCTGCGGAAAGGCTATCTGCAGAAGTTGTGCCGGGCAGGCTTATTACGAAATGCTGCAGCCTTAGGGAATAGACCGTTTTGCATTCCCCAGCGCAGGGCTGCGGCAATCGCAGGTTGTTGCAGCCAGAGATATTTCCCCATTCCTTTTGAAACCCCCTAACGTAAGGATCCTTATGAACCCCAATGAAATGATGAGCGTCGAAGAAGCACTCGATTGTGTGCTCTCTCATGTTGCACCTCTTGAAGTTGAAACCGTTTCGTTGCTCGATGCGGTTGGGCGCGTTGCTGCTGAAGATTTGATAAGCGATTGCGACATTACCCCGTTTGACCATGCGGCAATGGATGGTTTTGCGGTTCGTGCGGCCGATCTGGCGAACGCATCTGAAGACTCGCCTGTTTCTTTGCAGGTGGTGGGTGAAGTTCCTGCCGGGTCTGTCTTCAACGGCGAAATTGGCTTCGGCGAAACTGCGCGCATTATGACGGGCGCATCTGTGCCGGATGGCGCAGATGCGGTAGTGAAATACGAAATCGTCGATTACCTTGGTGGTGACGGAAGGCAGGGGGGTACCGTTTCGTTCTCTCAGCCGGCGGCGCCTTTCGAAAACATCCGCGCTAAAGGTGAAGAGATAGCGCAGGGGGAGGTTGCTATCCATGCGGGTGAGGTAGTAAGTGCTGCTGGTGTCGGGTTCTTAGCAAGCTGCGGTGTTACGACAGTTCCAGTGTACCGTCGTCCGCGCGTCGCCATTATCCCCATCGGCTCCGAGCTATTGGCTCCGGAAGAACCGTTCCGTCCAGGGTGCATTCGCGATAGCAATTCGTATGCCATGGCGGCATGTGTTGCCCAAACTGGGGGTATCCCTGCTCAACTGATGATCGTTCCTGATAAAGAGGAATGTTTGGCGCGCTCTATCAAACTTGCTGCAGAAGATTACGATTTCATCATCACTACAGGCGGGGCCTCTAATGGCGATTATGATTTCATCAAACCCGTAGTTGAGGATTTGGGCGATCTTTACATGACATTGGTGAACATGCGCCCTGGCAAGGCACAGACCTTCGGCATGGTGGACGATACTCCGATTTTCGGCTTGCCGGGAAATCCCGCGGCAGCTTACTGCGGTTTTGAGGTTTTGATCCGTCAGGCGTTGCGCAAGATGCAGGGTTATTCTTCCGTTGGGCGCCCTTTGGTTAAGGCTCGTTTGGTTGGCGATCGCAAAAAACGCGATCCACGCCGCATCTATCTGCGCGCCTCGCTTTCCCGAAACAAGGAAGGGGTTCTTTGTGTGGTGCCCGCAAAGAACCAGAGCTCGGGCTTGTTCAGCACTCTTCATCGGGCTAACTGCCTGGCAATACTTCCGGAGGACACCGACCAGAACCCTGTGCCTGATGGAACTCTTATTGATTGCCTATTGCTTGATGTTGAAGAAGGAACGGTGCTGTAAATGATCACGTTTGCTGTTATTACCTGCTCTGATACGCGTAGTGAAAAGGAAGATACCGCCGGCGCGCAGCTTCGAGAGCTTATTGCAGACCAAGGGTGGCAATGCGTTGTGTATGACGTGGTAAAAGATGAGCGCCCCGAAATAGCTGCTGCCATTGTTCGGGCGGCGGATGAGGAAAAGGTCGATGTGGTGCTCACATGTGGCGGCACGGGCTTGAGCTTGAGGGATGTGACGCCCGAGGCCACGCGTGATGTGTGCGAGCGGGAGGTGCCAGGCATTGCCGAGGGCATGAGAGCGCACAGCCTTGCCATTACACCGCGGGCAATGCTTTCGCGCGCTTTGTGCATGCAGCGCGGCACAACATTGGTGATCAATTTGCCGGGAAGCAAAAAAGCCGCCCAGGAGAACTGGGACGGCATAGTTGAGGTTTTGCCCCATGCTGTTTCTATGATGCATGGGGGCGGGCATTAATGAGCCCTATGCTCTATTCCATGTGCCGGTTTTGCCGCCTTCTTTATGAAGTAGGCGAACCGCATCAATTTCCATTCCGCGATCGATTGCTTTGCACATGTCATATACGGTTAGACCCGCTATGCTTACCGCGGTTAGTGCTTCCATCTCCACGCCAGTTTTCCCGACGAGCGAACAGGTTGCTGTTAGGTGGATGCCGCAGCGACCGTCTTCACGCTCTTCGGCATGCTGCGGTGCGCACTTAACCTCAACTTTAGTGAGAGCCAACGGATGGCAGAGAGGTATAAGGTTGCTGGTTTGCTTGGCTGCCATTATGCCGGCAATACGTGCGGCTGCCAGCACGTCGCCCTTTTTTGCGCTGCCGCTTTCGATGACCGCAAGGGTTTCGGGCTGCATGGCAACGAAGCCTTCTGCGATGGCGGTTCGTTTGGTTTCTGCCTTTTCTGAGACATCGACCATGCGGGCATCGCCTTCGGCGTCGATGTGGGTAAGTTGTTGAGTCATATGATTCTCCTTGGGGTGGGGAATAGGGACAGGTACCAATTTCCACTTTAGCCGCCGACCTGGCTCATCATGCGGCGGGTTCCTACGCGATGTTCATGGCCGCTTGGTTTATGGAGCAGCGCTGCCTTGAACACCGAAAGTACCTCTTCTTCGCTGCCTTTCCGAAGCGCACTGCGAATATCGTACTCGGTGTCGCTGAATAGGCAGGGTTTTATCTTGCCATCGGCGGTAAGGCGCAAGCGGTTGCAGCTTGCGCAGAAGTGGTTTGAGATTGCCGATATCACGCCGACGGTTCCTTGAGCGCCGGGAAGGCGATAATATTGCGCCGGACCCCATCCATCGGGCGTGGCAATGGCGGGCTGCAGGCTTCCCAATCCGATGGATTGTGCTTGGGCACTGATGGTTTCGATAATCTCCTTTGCGGGAACAACATCGGCTGGCCCCCAGCCGCAACCGCCGCAGTCTTCACCGCTTCCGATAGGCATGTATTCGATGAAACGAACATGCAAGGGGGCATCTACAGTTAAGCGGGCAAAAGAAAGAAGATCCTGGTTTAAACTGCGGACGACAACCGTATTGAGCTTGACGGGGAAAAGGCCTGCCGAAAGGGCCGCCTCTATACCTTTAAGAGCATCATCCAGGTTACCGAGCCTGGTAATGAAGCGATACTGTTCCGCGTCAAGCGTGTCCAGCGATATATTCACGCGGGAAAGGCCCGCAGCTTTCAGGTCGGCTGCCATACCGGGCAGGAGTATTGCATTGGTGGTTAGCGCAACGCTTTCGATGCCAGGGGTTTGAGCGGTTCGTTCAATGAGGCTCAAGAGTCCTTTGCGAACGGTTGGCTCGCCGCCGGTGAAGCGGATATGTTTGATTCCGAGCTGCGATGCGCATTCGATTGCTTTATGGACTTCTTCGAGGGTTAGTACGCTTTCGTGGGGAATGCTCTTAACGCCATGCTCAGGCATGCAGTAGATGCAGCGCAGGTTGCAACGGTCGGTAAGCGATATACGCAGATAGTCGATTTGTCTTCCCTGACCATCTTTCATGGCGTCTCCTTTCGGGCGATAGTGGCATGCGGGTTGAGCCGTTGGGCGTAGCCGTGTTGGTACGGCTATTTGGATACGAGGTAAACCTTATCGGAAGGGATGCGGATCAGAAGCACTTCGTCTTTGACTGGTAGCTTTTCTCCGGGCACCTTCAATTTGTCGACGCGCCAGAATAGGTGCTGCTCAAGGTATTTCATTTCATTTTCAGTCTGCTCAACTACAGGATCTGAGCCTGGCGTACGGTCGAGGAATTCCAGCAGTACCGAACGATCAAAACGCGAGTCGCTTGTGCGAACAACCCGAACACGATAGGTATTTCGTCCTGGTTCTTCCGCGCGTTCCAGAAAGAATGCTCGGACCCCCATATAGGTTAGGTTCTCTGGTGCGAGCTTGTTGGTTTCCACTTCGATGCCCCACGCGGGCAAGAGCACCCGATGATCGTCGATCCGATGGGCAGGAGTTGTGTTCTTGCAGCCAGAGAGTCTGATGCTCGCTGCTGATTGGGGGTTGTTGACCAAATTGTTGCCCGTGCTCACCTCCATGACGTGCCCCTTTTCGATTACGGCAATACGATCACAAAAACGCAGTGCCTCATCGATATCGTGGCTAACGTACAGAATCGTCCCATGGAAAGTTTCGAACAGTCCAGCCAGGTTCTGCTCCAGCGCTCCTTTCAAGTGCGCATCGAGGGCAGAGAAAGGCTCATCAAGCATAAGGATGTCAGGTTTTGCTGCCAACATGCGAGCCAAGGCAACGCGTTGCTGCTGTCCCCCTGAAAGTTGGGAGGGGTATCGTTTGCCGAATCCGTCTAGGCCAAAGCGCTTCAGTTCAGCGTCCACTTGAGCGTTACGTTCTTCTTTGGGCAGCTTTCGGTCGATTCCCGCCGCTACGTTTTCTGCCACGGTTAAGTTGGGGAACAGCATATAGTTTTGGAACAGCAGAGCGGTTTTGCGTTCTTGGGGGGAAAGGTTCACAGTGGGGCGTTTCCCTGCTTCCCGTTCAAAGAACGTTTTTCCGTTCACTACGATCCTTCCCTCATCGGGCGTTTCGATACCAGCAATACACCTCATGGTAAGGCTCTTTCCGCAACCCGATTCGCCCAGCCAGCCTATGGTTTCGTTGCCAGCTTCTATATCCACGTCGAGGGTAAATGCGGGGAAGCTCTTTTTTATGGATACGGAAAGGCTCATTTTTCGGCTCCCTTACGGTATTTGGTGGCCCGGTTGCTCCACAAGTTGATGAACAAGATCACGATGAAGCTGAATCCGATAACGATCGCGGTCCAGAACCAGGCAACGCCATCGTTCCCGTTCATCCATTCGAAGTAGATAGCGATGGGAATAGTGCGGGTGATGCCCAGATAGTTGCCCGCCAAGAACAACGTCGCGCCGAATTCACCAAGTGCACGTGCGAATGCGAGCACGGTTCCGGCGGCAATGCTGCTCCAGGAAAGGGGGAGCATCAATTTCAGGAAGATGCGTGTATTGCTCCATCCCAAGGTGCGAGCTGCATCGAGCATATTGGTATCGAGGTTTTCAAAAGCACCCAGGGCACTTCGATACATCAAGGGGAATGCAACCACTACTGCGGCAATAACCGTTGCGGGCCAGCTGAAGATAAGGGGAAATCCGATATCGATAAAGAAACTGCCGAAGGCGGTATTCCTGCCACAGAGATACAGCAAGATGAAACCGCATACAGTCGGGGGGAGCACCATGGGGATGGTGAATATGCTGTCGGCAATGTTCTTCGCTTTTTGCGAAAGATGAAGACACCAATAGGCGGCCAGTAGGCCAAGAATGAAGATGAAGACAATGGCAACGCCAGTAGTTTTAAGGGTTACCCACAGGGGGCTCCAGTCGAGTTCTGAGAGGAATTTGCCCGCTGCGGCAATTCCTGTGGCCCCTTCGTTCACGGTAACCTCATTTGCGGGGGCCAGTCGACCAAAATCGGCAAATGAGGGTTTGAAGTAGTTTGGGTTGTCACTGTCGGTGAGGTCGGATCCATCGGTGCCTATAACGCTGGCATACACATTTCCATTTATTTCTTGATCGAATGAGAAGCGGATGTTGCCGATTTCGTAGGTTGGGTTGCTCGTGAAGTGCCAGGTGCCGATTCGGGAAAGGGGGATCGAGCCCGCTGCCGTTTCGCCATCGAGTGCGCAGAAGTAGCTTTTTAAGAGTTTTTTATCATTCTCGTCGTCGATATCGATACCAAGAGTTTGTGCTGATTGGGTGGGAACGTAAGCAACTGCGTAGGATTCTGAGGCAATAAGCTGAAAGAATTCGCCTGTCTCGTTTCCAACTAAATATGAGTAACCGTAATACCTTCCATCGATAGCTCGATTAGACCCTTTTTGGGCACGTGTGAAATCGCAGACTGCGTAGGAGGTGCCCTCAATCGATGCGCTGGTTGCATCTTCCGATACGCTAACTTTAGTCGATTCTTCGTTTTCAGAGGAAGAAGCCTGGGAATTGGTGGTTTTGGGGGTTTGGGGAGCGTCAGCATCGCCCAAAGCCTCATCGGCAAATGCCTTGCAGGGGAGCAACGCCGCCATCAAAACCAGTATCAGCATGAATAAGCAGGTGGCGTGTGCCGTGCCTCGTTTTGTATTCATGGAAGGTCCCTATCTGAAAAAGTAGCGTATCGAAAAATGGGAGATGGGCGTTGCTGCGCGCCCATCTCCAGGAAATAGCGAAGTTGAAGTGGTTGTTTGCGGCTTACGCCAGCTCGAAGCCCCACTTCTGCCAGATTGCCTGAGCTTTTTCGCTGTTCATGCACCAGTCAAGGAATTCCTTGGTGGCGTCAACGTTCTTGCAATCCTTGGTGATAGCGCCAGGATACACGATGCTTTTGTGGGTGTCGCCAGGTACGGTGCCAACGATCTCTACGCCACCAAAACGGTATACATCAGAAGTGTATACGAAGGCGATATCGACATCGCCAGACTGAGCATGCTTGCAAACGTTGCCAACAGAGGTGTCGGTTACAACCTTGTAGTCGGAGCCGTAAGAGCCGCCCTTACCGGAGATTTCCTTGCCGGTTTTGCCTGCGTCATCACCGGCGGGAGTGTAAACGCCAACGGTGGAAAGGGACTGTGCTGCATAGTTGCCTGCGGGAACAGAGTCGTCGCCAACGCAGATGGAGTACTTTCCGGCGGCAATGTCCTCAAGCGTTACGTCGGAAAGGCCAGAGCCTTCCTTGGAAACCATGACCAGATCATTCTTGAACAGGTCTACGCTGGTTCCCTCGTCAACATAGCCCTCCTTGACGGCGGTATCCATGGAGCCCTTGGATGCAGAAATCAAAAGATCGGCATAGGATCCTGCGCCGAGCATCTCGTTCAGCTCGCCGGAAGCCTTGTACTGGGTGTCGGCGAAGGATACGTTGCTATGGCCATCTTCGATATAAGCCTGCTGGGCTTCTTCCATTGCTTTTGAGAGAGAGTTTGCGGCAAATACCTGAAGCTGAACGTCTTCTTTCTTTTCTTCCTGTTGGCAACCGGTAAGAGCAACGGCAGCCAACGCGCAGCAAGCGAAAGCCGCAAACGCGGTGGCGATTTTTTTCGCCTTTTGGGTGACGGTCATGGGGGGGTCCTTTCAATTCGGGGCATGGTTTTGTCCTTTCGCGAGAATAAATGCAAAATCCCTTGTTTGGTTTGGGAAAATAGTCGAAACGATTGTGAGGTGTCGATTCCGAGAGGTAAACGGTATGCGCAGCGATGAAGTATCGGCAGACATCAAAGTTTTCATAAGCTCAAAGAGCCAAGCGCACCATAGTCCTGGGCTTGGCCTTGGCGTTGTGGAATTGTGCGAGCGAGTCGAGCGGTTGGGCTCCCTGAACAAAGCTGCTGCCGATATGGGCATGGCCTATAGTAAGGCGTGGCGTATTGTTAAGCAGGCGGAAGAGGGTCTTGACGTGGCTTTATTCCTTCGTCAAGGTGCCCGTGGCTCTTGTTTGACCGAAGAAGCCAAAGCGCTAATCGAGTTGTTCCGCAAAGTGGAGCGCGAAACGAACGCCTGCGCCAATCGGGTGCTTCGTGAGTCTTTGGACGATTTGGTTGACAAAGGTGTTCTTTCCCATGCTTCGGCCCCTGATTTGGAAAAGAAAGCCACACCTGAGCTTATTGCGCAGGTGCGTGCGTTGGGGCTTTAGGTATCCTTCTTCATTGTTCATTTGGCTGATAGCTTGATATGGTGATATTACCAGGTAACCGTTTACCGCTTATTATCAACCGTTTGCTGAAGGTCTTTTCGGTAAGCGGGAAGGCTGTTTCTTGCTGCTTTTTGAATCGGTTATAAAGGCAGCGCTTAGCTATACATACGGTATAGGACTTCTGCTTGAGCAAGCTCTTGTGGCGTATTCACGTTGGCAAAGGGGCTATATTGTGCCGAGTTATTGCCTGAACCGCATGGGGCTGCGCCTTCTGCCTTCTCGCTATGCTAGAAAAGCGTCTGCGGTTCTAATTCGAAGAGCTTTTCTGTTTCTACGTCCTCCAGGGAAAGGGCTTGGTGCGGGCATATGTCTTCGCAAAGGCCACAACGCACACAATCGCTAGGGCGAAACTCATGGGTAATTACGGCTAGCTGTTCATGCGAAACGCCCATTACTGGTGGCCTAGGTGGCTCGCCGATCTGAACAAGCGCTCCAGTGGGGCAGAAGAACGAGCATTTTCCGCAATGAGTGCACAGGGAAGTGTCTATACGTACCTGCCCGAATAGTCTTGTCCGCCATGTTCCGTGAACGTTGTTTCTAATGGTGAACAGGTCATTTGAGAGGGCAATCGTTCGTAGCGGTACCCCCTTCTTAAGATTGCCCGAACTTTGAATGAGTGAGTGTGCCAGCGTTTTGGGCTGTTCTTCTTTGGGCATAAGCGTTGCAGCCGTTGTGGTAATTGCTGCGTTTTTGACTTCTCCGAATAACTCTTGCAAGATTTCGCGCCTCATATTTGGGCTAGCGGCGCTCTGGCTCTTCTCTATGTTGACTTGATTAAGAGTGGCTTCTATGCCCCAGGATGTGCAGAGGATACGAAAACGTCGAATTGTTTGCTCAATGTTCTGCTCTGCTTTTGCGTTTATACATTTTGCACATTTACCGCTAATTAGCGCAATGCTGCTCGCTCCATTTAATGCCGAATGGGCAAGAAGAGCCTCGTCGATCTGGGCAAGGCATTCAACGTCTACGAAGCGTGAATCGTCTGCAGCGTGCAGCTTGGCTTTGCTGCAGCAAAAAGCCAGTTTGGAACTGTCTGCAGCGACGGTATCCACCAGGGTTGACGCAGCGGTGCGCGTTGGTGTCGTAGTCAAGAGTGCCTCGGTGGGACAGGCTACGGTGCATGCGCCGCAGCTGGTGCAGTGCTCAGAATCGATAAAGATCTCGTTGTCTTCGACCAGGATGGCACCATGGGGGCATGCGTCCATGCAGGCGGTGCAAGTTGCGGCACGGTTGCGTACCCGTACGCAGAATTCAGGCTGAGTAGCGAGATGCGGTGCGTTGAGGGCGTTGGTTGCGTTTATGGCTTGATCGATCGTAACCATGGGGCCTTATTTGTACACGCGGTACAGGACTTCCGCCTGCGCTAATTCTTCCGGAGTGTTCACATTGGCAAAGGGGTCTATCATCCCGCGACGTTGCCAGCCCTTTGCGTTAAATGCACGGCAATCTATGACATCTATCAGGTCACGCATGCGTTTCGAGCCAGTGGCAATAATATTCACGATCGCAGGCTTGCAGGTGCTTTTGCGGTATACGCCGGCAAAGGGTTCCCAATAGCCTTCGTTGAGGGGCAGGACAGCATCTGCCCGAGTGGCTTGCAGAGCCAGTGCCTCACGCGATAAAAGCTTTGCGGGGAAAGCTATCATATCGCAGGCAACTACGCCCACTAGCTCGTTGGTGCTGCTCTCGAGCGCGGTAAGCAATCCAGGCAGCGCGCCCCGTTTGTTCGTTACGTCTTCGACCAGGCGAATACCAGGGTAGAAATCCTGTAGATAACTAAGCTCGTTTATTTCGTTGGTGGTGACGATAAGTTCATCAGCGAACCCTGAGGTTACGTCGATCATGTGTTCGATAAGGGGGCGTCCTAGAAACGGGGTACGTGCCTTTGACTGCCCCATACGCTTTGATTCTCCGCCCGCCTGAATGGCTATGGTGAGCGGTGCACGGGCATAACGCTTTTGAACGAACGTTGCCAGCTGCTCGATATCTTCGTATCCAAAAACGGGGATTTCGGCCTCTTTCGCCGCGCAGGCCAACTCGTTCATGTCTGTCACTAGCGCAGTGGGGAGCTCGGGACTGTTGGGATTGCGGGGGCTAGAATCCTTTTGGGTATTCGGTTGAACTCCATCGACGCTGTTCGTGCTTGTTGCTTTTCCGCATTGCGAGCATTCAGTATCGCCCTTGGTGATTTTAGTATTTGCATGCGCTTTTAGGCGCTCAAGCAAAGCTTGTGCTGCTATTTGGTCTTTCGGGTTTTCTGCGCGCAGCAGCTCGATGGCTGGCAGTCCTACGCCGCGGAACCCTTCAACCAAAACGAGGTCGTAATCGGCCATTAGGGCAAGGGCATCGAATAGCCCCATTTCTTCTTTCAGGTTACGAGTCAGCGCCAAGCGCGACGAAGAGAGCACCACCGTGCTCTGCGCACCAGCTTTCCGATGGCGATAGGAGTCTTTCCCGGGAACATCAATTGAAAAATTGGGGTGTCCATGATGCTTTAGAGTGGCGATGGCCAATCCGCGTTTGGTCAGGCAACGGATTACTTTTTCCAGTAGGGTAGTTTTCCCGGAATTCTGCCTTCCAACGAATAATACGGCGGGGCTTTGGCGGCGTGGTGTATGTGCGGTAGGCTCGTAGATCATGGGTTTCCTTGTGTCTTTTTTGGCTGTTAGTTTAAAGCATGGTGAACATAGGGGCAGTTTCTCGTCTTGGAATGGTTCCTGCTAATCGAGAACGTAAATTATTTTCAAAAAAGAATAAAGATTTGGAAGGTTACCTGGGGTTCTGCTTGTTTAAGTAATTTGAACAATTATTATAATTGGCAAACGTGCATGTCGTTAGCTTTGATTGCGCCTACGTCATGTGCGAGAACAGAGCAGGATGCAGCGCGGATGGGAATTTCATGCGTTGCGCTTCGGCAAGGGCAAGGAGGGCTGTTATGGATGAAAAGATGCCAAATTTAACCCGCCGTACGTTTGTTAAAGCGGCAGGTGCTTTGGGTGCCTTGGCCGCCGCGAGCGGCACACTCGCAGCAACTGAATCTGCATTTGGGGAAGTTGAACCAGCGCCTGAGGGTGAACCCGAAAAGATTGTGTGGAGTCAGTGCAATGTTAACTGCGGCGGTCGCTGCGTATTCAAATGGCATGTTAAAGACGGCAAGGTTCTATACATGGAAACCGATGATACTGGCGAAGAGGGGTTTCAAGCACGTGCTTGCTTGCGTGGCCGTTCTATGCGTCGGTGGTTGAACCACCCCGATCGTTTGCAATATCCGATGAAGCGCGTGGGCAAACGAGGTGAAGGCAAGTTTGAGCGCATTAGCTGGGACGAGGCCATTGAGACTATCGCTGAAAAGCTGAAGTACACCATAGAAACATACGGTAACGATGCCGTGTACGTTCCCTATTCAACGGGTATGTATTCATGTACTGGCAAAAACTATCCACGCTTATTGAATGCGTTGGGTGGTTACCTTCCTGCGTACGGTGATTATTCCACGGGTATGCTCCAATACGTTATACCGTTCATGTATGGTGGCAACGCAAGCAACAAACCTGAGGAGTTTTGTATAGAAGGTGCTTGTCCGTACGAAAATGTGCATGCTTCTTCGATGGATCAGGCGGAAAAGGCTGATCTCGTAATTATGTTCGGAAATAGTCCCGCAGAAAACCGCATGGGCGGAGCCAATATCGTGTGGGACTTTAACAAGGTACGCGAATCGGGCGCGAAGATAATCCATGTTGATTACCGCTTGAATGAAACGGCATCGGGGACCACCGACGAATGGCTTCCTATCCGTACCGGCACCGATGCGGCGCTTGTTTCTGCGGTGGCGCACGAGCTTATCGTGAACGATCAGGTAGATATCGATTTCTTGCATCGTTGTTGCGTCGGCTACGATGAAGAAACTATGCCTGCTTCCGCAAAAGGCCAGAACAAGTCCTACAAGGACTACATTATGGGCACTGGCTATGACAAGGTCGAAAAAACGCCTGAATGGGCAGCCCCCATTACTCTTATCCCAGCAGACCGCATCCGCGCTTTTGCCAAGGAAATCGCTGAGGCGAAAACTATGTTCGTGGTGCAGGGCTGGGGTCTTCAGCGTCACAGCAACGGTGAATCGGCAACACGTGCAGTGTGCATGTTGCCTTTGCTTACGGGCCAAATCGGTAAACCTGGCACCAATACCGGTATGCGCGAAGCCGAGCCGGTAGATTATTTAGTGGGTAACATTCCCGCAATGGATGAAGATTGGGAGCTTAAAACCTCTGGCGCTATGATCAGCACGTACGAATGGCTTAATGCGGTTGATCATGGCACCGAGATGCGTCCTGAAACCGATGCTATCATTGGCGCGGAAAACGGTCTGCCCAGCAACATCAAGTTCATATGGAACTACGCGGGCAACTGTCTTACCAATCAGCATTCCGACATCAACAAGGTGCATGAGATCCTTTCCGATGAATCAAAATGTGAGTTTATCTTGGTTTGGGATACGGTTATGACCGATTCCGCCCGCTACGCTGACATCCTGCTGCCTGATGCCATGCGCTCCGAGCAGTTAAACATGTCTTCTCAGGGATATTCCGAATACTATGTGGGTGTTACCGTTGGCGGTCCAGCTCAGGAGCCGCCGTTTGAGTGCCGCCCGTCGTATGATGTGAACGCTGAAATTGCCGAAATACTGGGTGTGAAGGAAAAGTTCACCGCAGGTCTCACTCAGGACCAGTGGACGGAAAAGCTGTACAAAGCGGGTGCTGAAGCTGATTCGAAGATGCCTTCGTGGGAGCAAATCAAGGAGCAGGGCGTTTATAAACGTTCACACGATTCCTCTATTGCCTTTGAGGACTTCGTAAAAGACCCTGCGGCAAACCCGATCCTTACCCCTTCGGGCAAAATCGAGATCTACTCTGAATCATTAGCTGAGATTGCTGAGAGCCGCAAGCTCGGGGATGGCGAGGTCATTAGTCCTATTCCTGTGTTCGACCCAGGCATCGAAGGGTATGGCTCGGTTTCTAGCGAATTCCCGCTGTATTGCTCCGGTTGGCATGATAAGGCGCGCACCCATTCTTCTTTCGGTTTCATTGAGCAGCTTGATCAGTACAACCGCCATCGTTTGTGGATCAATCCCATCGATGCTGAACCGCGCGGTATCACCGATGGTGACATGGTAAGCGTCAAGAGCCCCGCAGGCGAAGTGCGTATTGAGGCTCATGTGACTTCGCGCATCGTGCCAAGTATGGTCGCTATGCCCCAGGGCCATTGGCATAAGGCCGAAATGTATGGTAACCAGGTGGATGAAGGTGCGTGCATCAATACTCTTACCACGTATCGTCCCTCACCGCTTGCTCATGGCAACGGTGCGTCCAATTCCATCATTGTTGAAGTGAAGAAGGCATAGGAGGTGTGTCATGGTTCAATATGGATTCTTCTTCGATAATGCGCGCTGTACTGGTTGCAAAACCTGCATGATGGCGTGCAAGGATTATAACGATCTAAACTTGGAAATAGCATTCCGAAAGGTGTACGACTATGAAGGCGGAACCTGGAAGGAGGAAGCCGGCGGTACCTATAGCTGCGACTCGTGGGTGTACCATGTTTCCCTCTCGTGTCAGCATTGTGAAAACCCTGCTTGTGTGGCGAATTGTCCCACTACCGCAATGCACAAAGATAAGGAGACGGGCTTGGTGAGCGTCGATGCCACTAAGTGCATAGGATGCGGTTATTGCGCCATGGTCTGCCCATACAATGCGCCGAAAGTTGATCGCAAGGTGGGCCATTCGATGAAATGCCATGGCTGTTTGGAGCGTGTCGAGCAGGGTTTGAAGCCTATATGCGTAGGGGCGTGTCCTCTTCGCGCCATCGAGTTCGATACTTTTGATGCCTTAAAAAAGGCTCATCCAGGCGCGGTATCGGGGATTGCCCCCATGCCCGATCCGAGTATTACCAATCCGCACATTCTTATCAATCCTTGCGCTGCGGCGAAGGAGCCAGGGGATACTACGGGCCGAGTGTCCAACCCTAAGGAGGTGGGTTAACCATGGAATCGGCATTGCATGAGATACCCTTGGCGGTGTTTACCACTCTTGCCCCAATGGGGGCGGGTGCGTTCATCGCCCTGTTTATCGCATTTATGAGCAATCAGGTTGATGAGGCTAAGCTTAAGCTATTGGATAAGCTGACGGTTATCCCCCTTTTGGTTGCTTTTGCTGGGTTGCTTGCTTCATTTGCCCACCTAACGCAACCACTTAACGCTATCAACGTTGCGAACACTATTGGCGCGACTCCGATGGCGAACGAGATTACGGCGTTTGGCGTGTTTATGGCTGCTGCCGCGGTGTACTGGATTTGGGCGCTTACCGGCAAGATGAGCTATTCAATGCGTAAGGTCTTTACCGGTGTGCTGACGGTTTTGGCCGTGTTGTTTGCTCTTGCGGTAGGTGCGGCATATCTGCTTCCCACTATTCCTGCATGGAATAGTGCCTTTACGCCAGTTTCCATTCTGGGTTTCTGCTTGTTTGGCGGCTCGCTATTGGGGCTGTTGATTCTTCAGCTTGCAGGATGCGACAACAACGCGCTTTCGGGCGTGGGGGAGAATCGTCTCTTCGCTATGCTCGTTGTTGGGTTCTTGGCTGCACTTGTGGGTGTTGTCGGTTTGTGGGTCATTGGCTCAACGGCGACAAGCCCAGTTGTTGATGTTGCGGCCAACGCATCGAGTCTTTTAGTGCCGTTTGTTGTGTTTATCATCCTTTCGGTAATCGTTTTTGTGCTTGGATTCTTCAGCGTGAAGCTTATGCCTACAGCTCCAGTGCTTATTGCGGCTTTAGTGCTGTTGGCGATTGCGGTATTCCTGGCACGTTTGACGTTCTATGGCATGCAAATAGGCATTGCTCTTTAAACAGTGGTATGTAGCATGGGAGGGAATTCGCTTTCCCTCCCATTTTTATAAGGGGGTTTGTATGGGGAGGTACGCCGCTGTTGTACCCACTGATCAGCAACTGGCTGATATCAACTTTGTTGGAACCGTATTAGGTCCGTTCTTTTCCTGTGATCCTGCATTATCTCAAGACAAGCTTCAGCCTTCGGCGCAAGCGCTGCTTGATCTCGACTTGCCCGCCGCTGCGCAGGCTTGGCCTTTCGTTGAAGGTGACGCTGCGACAGAGAGCATTTCTCTTATGCAGCAGGGTCTGGCGGAGGGGTTGGACTCGGAGCCTTTGTCCAGCGAATACCGACGCTTATTTGTGGGTCCCGCCGCCAAGGTGGCACCACCCTGGGGCTCGGTATATACCGACAAAGATATGGTTGTGTTCGGCGAATCGACCCTTGATTTGAAGGATTGGCTGAGGTGCAAGGGCATAGCCGTTGCCCGTAGTGGGAGCGATGAGCCCGAAGACCACATTGGTACCTTGTTGAGCCTTATGGGCTGGCTTGCCCAGAATAAGCCGGAATTAGTTTGCGAGTTTCTCCAATACCACCTGCTTACATGGTCAGGTCATTTTTTGGATATTGTAGCGAGCGAAACAAATCACCTATTTTATCGTGGTTTAGCCCGTCTCACCGATTCGACTTTGTGCGGTATTCAACGGGCATTGGCCCTCGAAGTGGAATTGCCCCGATTCTATAGATAGTCAGATTTGATACATGGCTTTTTCGCTCACGGTATATGCATTGTTTGAATTGTTTCCAGGGCCGAATGGCTTCCGTTCGTCTTGTTCTTCGTGTCTTTGAATCTGTTTGTAGCGTTGGGAATGTACTCTGTCGCTAACATACGTGGTTCGAAAGTAGGTACGAGGAGGTATTCATGGCTTGCATCACATCCATCAACATTTCTGCTCGCAAAGGAGTTCGGAAAACGCCTGTTGGTGATGCTCCTCAGGTTGTCCTTGTCGATGATGGGTTGGAAAACGATGCTCATGCAGGAAAGTGGCACCGTCAGGTTTCGTTTTTGGCAGAAGCATCCCTTGCGAAAGCTCGTGATATGGGCTTAGAGGTTGGTCCTGGCGATTTTGCCGAAAACTTTACAACCGAGGGAATCGATCTGCTTGATTTGCCTTTGGGTACGCAACTCCGTTTGGGAAAAGACGTGCTGGTGGAAATCAGCCAGATCGGTAAAGTGTGCCATACCCGTTGTGCCATTTACCATTTGGCGGGCGATTGCATCTTCCCCCGCGAGGGCATTTTCGGGGTGGTGCTGCATGGTGGTGCTGTTTCGGCTGGTGACGCCATTGAGGTGGTAAGGCGTGGTGACGGCACGTGCACACATACTCCACCTGAGGCGTTAGCCGAAGTGGAAGCAGCACGAAAGGCAGGCACCCTGTGAGCAGCGAAATGCAAGACCTCTCTATAAGCGAGAAGAATCAAAGCTCCTATCGCGAAGCTTATCTAGACAACGCAGCCACAACCAAACCGCGCCCTGAAGTGATGCAGGTTATGATGCGGGAACTTCGGAACTACGGCAACGCGTCTTCTGTTCATACGCTGGGCAAGAAGGCAAAGCGCGTGTTGGAAGATAGTCGCGCTGTTGTTGCAGCAGCTTTGGGCGCTGAGTCCGACGAGGTTTTTTTCACATCGGGCGGAACCGAATCGAACAACCTTGCTATTCGCGGTTCGGTTATGGCGCGCGGAATCGGCACAGGTCGAATCATAACTTCTGCTTTGGAGCATCCTTCGGTAACGCGATCGGTGCGCGGTCTTAAGCGAGAGGGCGATTGCTGCGTTTCTTACGTTGAAGCTGTTCATGGCAATTTTGATTTAGAAGCATGCGCGCGTTTTCTGCAGGAACCAACAACATTGGTAACGGTAATGTCGGTGCAGAACGAGCTTGGATATCGGCTTCCTATCCCTGAAATCGTCAAGCTGCGCAATGAATATGCCCCTAATGCATTGGTGCACACCGATGCTGTTCAGGCTTTTGGCAAAATCGATGTCCCCGTACATGAGTGGGGTGTTGATTTAGCTTCCCTTTCTGCTCATAAGATTGGGGGCCCGAAGGGTATCGGTGCATTGTTCGTGAAGCGTGGGACGAATATGTTCACCACGGCGTTTGGGGGTGGGCAAGAACGCGGCCTTCGTTCAGGAACTGAGCCCGTTTACCTCGCCGCCGGTTTTGCCGAAGCGGTTCGCTGTGCATTTTCTGACAGGCAGGCTGAAGAAATGCGCGTTCGCGGATTGTGGGACCATTTACGCATGCGGGTTAACGCAGAGATTCCTGATGCGGTAATCAATTCTCGTGAAGATGGGTCGCCTTATCTGTTCAATTTCAGCGTTCCCGGTATGAAAAACCAGGTGGCCCTCCGTTATTTGAGTGACCATGGCGTCTATGTTTCCAAGGCTTCTGCGTGTGAGTCAAACATCAATACCGTTCCAGTTGGCACATGGCGTCATAAGCATCCGCTTTCGCTCCAGGCGGCTGGCATTCCCCTTGCAATGGGCAAGCGCACGCTGCGTGTCAGCTTCGGTTACGATTCATGCGAAGACGATGTCGATCAATTCGTGGATACCCTGAAAGCGTATCTTGCTAGCTGTTAAAACATCGTCGTTTTGTTTGCGTTAAAGATCATCAGTGTTAGCTTTTTTTACACTTGGTGTTGTTAACCTGCGGTAACCGAATTCGGTGTTAAGGTGTGGTGAATCGCTCACGTAGGTGGGCGATTCTTTTTGCCTTTAAGCGTCTAACCTTGAGTGACGTTATTTGATGGAAGAAGTTGAGCGTTATGAATAGTGGGTCTTATCAGACATCGAGAATGGCCGAAGTGCGTCATGTTCTGTGGATTGTTCTTCTGCTTAATCTGCTGGTTGCGCTTGCGAAGTTCTTCTATGGCTTGGCCACCAATTCTCATTCTATGCAGGCTGACGGTATCCACTCGGTGTTCGACTCTATGGGCAATGTAGTTGGTTTGGTTGGAATCACGCTTGCTCTCCGTCCTGCAGATGAGGGCCACCCTTACGGACACTTCAAATTTGAGACGTATGCGAGCATGGTCATCGGCGTACTGCTTATAGTTGCTGCGTTTGAAGTTGGATCAAGCGCTATCAGTGCGCTAATTTCGGGTGACCATAATGCTTCCGTTACGGTGGTTTCTTATGTGGTCATGGTAGGCACGCTGTGCATCAACATTGGGGTTACAACCTACGAGCGAAAGGCTGGTAAGCGTTTGAACAGCGATATCTTGCTGGCAGATGCAAGCCATACGCTTTCCGATGCCATGGTTTCCATTGGCGTCATTGTTGGTCTTGTGCTGATCCAGCTCGGCTTCGCTATTGCCGACTCCGTTATGGCTTTAGTTGTCATGGTCGCTATTTTGTATACTGCATTCGATGTGTTCCGTTCTGCTTTTCAGACTCTTTCCGATAAGGCTCGAATCCCCGAAGAGGAAGTTCGCAAGGTTGTGGAAGACATCGCGGGCGTTCGGAATGCGCATCGCATTCGCACGCGTGGCACACAGGGCGATGTATATGCCGATTTGCATGTGCTGGTTGATCCGAGCATGACCGTTGCCGCATCACATGAGCTTGCTGATCGTATCGAATCCGAGATTGTCCATAAGTTCCCGCAGGTAAAGGACATCCTTGTCCACATCGAGCCCGATGACGCCTATCATCGAGCGGAGAGTCATACGGAATAACAGTTCCATTTATGAAAAAAACGAACCTAGACAGTTGACGCAAAGTGCTGTTCTGGTAATATACAAGCTCGCTGAAGCAGTTCGGCATTTTCGGGCGATTAGCTCAGGGGGAGAGCGCCACCTTGACACGGTGGAGGTCACTGGTTCGATCCCAGTATCGCCCACCACTTGCACACAGGCCAGAGGCTTAAAGCCCTGGCCTGTTTTCATTTGCACAGCTTTTACTGGGGAAGGGAAGAAGCATGCACACCAACATATCGCTCCAACAGCTTCGTTACATTATTGAAGTCGCTGAATGCGGCTCCATCAACGCAGCGAGCCAGCAGCTGTATGTTTCCCAACCCACGCTTTCAACCACCATTAAAGACACCGAGCAGGAACTGGGAATTTCCATCTTCAACCGTACAAACCGTGGCATTACCCTCACAAATGAGGGTACCGAATTCATCGGTTACGCTCGGCAGATCCTTCAACAGTTTGATTTGTTCGAGGCACGTTATTCCAACTCGAACAGTGCCGCCAAGGGTAGGCTTTGTGTTTCTTCCCAGCATTACGCCTTTTGCGTCCATGCATTTGTCGATTTGGCTGAGGAATGCGACGAAGAGGAGTATAACTTTTCCTTACGTGAGACGCGCACAGCGGAAGTGATTGATGACGTTAAAGAATTCCGCAGCGAGATCGGTGTTTTGTACCTGAGCGAGTTCAATCGCAAGGTGCTTACTAAGGCTTTTTCCGATGCAGGGTTAACTTTTACGCCGCTGTTTGAAGCGCACCCGCATGTGTTCGTCGGCTCGAACCACCCTCTTGCTGGTCGAGCAAGCTTGAAGCCCGAAGACCTGGAAGAGTATCCTCGTTATTCGTTCGAGCAGGGCAGCAACAATTCTTTCTTTTTTGCGGAAGAGCCGTTGAGCCATCTGCCTCACAGCCAGAACATTACCTATTACGACCGCGGTACCTTGACCATTCTCCTTAATCGGCACAACGGCTATACCATTTCAACGGGTGTTCTCTCCGGTGAAATGGGGCAGAGTATCTGCTCCATCCCTCTTGAGGTCGATGAAAGCATGACGGTTGGCTATCTGCATCATGCCGAGCGTCCGTTCTCTCCTTTAGCGCAGCGTTACATTGATAAGCTTCGTGCCTACATTGAAGATAACCCCACGGTAACCACGTACTATCCAGTTGATTGATAGGTTTCTCTCTTTTTGCGCGGTTAATGGTCCGCGCTTTCTGTCGGACTGCTGGTAGGGCCTACAGTTTTATAAGGGTTGAATAATTATTCCTTTCGCCGATAAATAGATGCCGTTGCCGTTGGATGGCATCGAAAACAAGTACAGTGTTCGCAAGTGCCTTCCCCTCGGGGAGGGCGTTTTTGCTTGCTGGATGTTGAGCTATTTGGTGCGGTTATCGGCTATAGTTCGTTGCTCCTGTTCGGAGCTTTATAAGGCGAAATTCGCGATGCCGTACAGGGAAGGGGGATGCGTGTCTGCGCTATCTATTGAGCCCAAGACGGCAGCCGATGCGAAGGTGGAATCTTATTTAAAGCGATTTGAGCGAAGGGTCGAGGCTGCACCTCCTGGTCAGTGCCCGCTGACCACCGTTGCATCCTATCTTGAAACTGGCGCAAACCAAACGTGTGGGAAATGCGTTCCTTGCCGTGATGGCTTGCCAAAGCTATCTGAGCTGATGCGGGAATTGGCAAACTGCCAGGCAAGCAACGAAACACTGGAAACTTTGCGTGCGCTCGCCCAGATGATTCGCGATGCATCGGATTGCGCGGTGGGGTACGAAGCTGCCCAGGCAACGCTTGATGCGCTCGATATTTTTTCCGAAGAGGTCGAAGCTCATCTGGTTGGGCATAGTTGTACCCAGGGCATGGGCCAAAGCGTTCCTTGCGAAACTCTATGCCCGGCTCACGTTAACGTGCCGGGGTACATTGCCCTTGTTGGCGAGGGGCGCTATGCCGACGCTATCAAACTTATCCGCAAAGACAATCCATTCCCTACGGCATGTGCACTGGTGTGCGAGCATCCTTGCGAAAAACGCTGCCGTCGTATTCTCATTGATGCGCCGCTGAATATCCGCGGTATCAAAAAAATGGCAGTCGATCAGGTTGCTGCGGATTCTGTTTCCACGCCCGGACGTTTGCCTGATTCCGGTAAGCGAATTGCAGTTGTTGGAGGTGGCCCTTCCGGTCTTACCTGCGCCTATTATGCGGCACTGATGGGGCATTCCGTAACGGTGTTTGAGGCGAATCACTCGCTGGGCGGCATGATGCGTTATGGCATTCCTGCATATCGTTTTCCTCGCGAACGTTTGGATGAAGATATCCGCGCCATTCTTTCCGTGGGTAATATCGAAGTGAAATGCGACGTGCGCATCGATGCCGTTGCTATGGCTGAAATCAACGATGAATTCGATGCAGTATACGTTGCCATTGGCGCTCAATTGGGAAAAACGCTAAAACTCGAAAACGGTGATGCCGAAGGTGTTGTGTCTGCGGTTGACTTGCTGCAGAAAATTGGCGATGGAGATTACCCTGATTTCTCAGGTAAGAAAGTTGTTGTGGTCGGCGGTGGCAATGTTGCTATGGATTGCGCGCGAACCTCGGTTCGTGCTGGCGCATCGGAGGTTACGGTTGCGTATCGTCGTAGGCAATCGGATATGACAGCTTTGGTTGAAGAAGTGGAAGCCGCCGTTGCCGAAGGTGTCGAGATGGCCGTGCTTGAAGCCCCTGCTCGTGTTGAGGTCGATGAATCGGGGCACTGCACTGCACTTATCACGCAACCGCAGATGATTGGTGCGGTTAAACGAGGCCGACCTGCACCCGTTGCTGCCAATAAGCCCGAACGCCGCATGGAAGCTGACGTAATTCTCATTGCGGTTGGGCAGGATATCGACGTAGATCCTTTTGCTGATTTCGGTATGCAGGCGGAACGCGGCAGCTTTGTTGCCAATGGGCAACTTGAATCTCCTAATTTGCCTGGAATCTATGTGGGCGGTGATTGTCAAAGTGGCCCCGCAACGGTGATTAAAGCCATCGGTGCGGGCAAGGTCGCCGCGCGCAATATCGATGAGTACTTTGGCTACCATCACACTCTTCCTTGCGATGTTGCGCTCCCTGAGCCCAAGCAAAATGATCGAACGCCAAAAGGCCGTGTCGAAATCGCAGAGCGCCCTGCTCGCGAGCGCAAGAATGATTTCCTGGGAGTTGAGTATGGTATGAGCCTGGAGGAAGCGGAACAGGAGTGCGGACGCTGCCTGCGTTGCGATTGCTTTGGTGCTGGCTGCCAGGTTGATGGGAGGTTCCAGTATGTCTAACGTATGCGCAAGCTCTTCTGTGGCTGCCGATGAGCAGGCTATTTTACTCATTGTTGACGGCGTTTCGGTTTCGGTGCCCAAGGGCGCAACGATTCTTGATGCTGCCGAAAAGGCTGGCTCCCACATTCCTACGCTTTGCTTCTTAAAAGAACGCAGTGCTATCTCTTCGTGTCGTATTTGCATGGTTGAGGTCGAGGGCGAAGATGCTCCTGTTCCTGCCTGCTCCACCGTTGCAAAAGAGGGCATGGTCATAACTACCGCCTCGGAACGTTTGGTTGCCTATCGTAAGTTGGCCATGGACCTGATTCTTTCCGATCATGGCCTTGATTCCACCAACTATTGCTTCAGCTGCAAAAAGAACGGCGCATGTGAGCTGCAGGCGGTGGCCCGAGAAGTTGGGGTGCAGCACCCCTCGTTTGGGGGTGCGGGAAAACGCAAGCCGGTGTTCGACTCGAACCCCTTCATTTCGTTCGATCCTAATCTTTGTATTCGCTGCCAACGCTGTGTGGGCGCATGCAATTCCGCTGCAGGCAATCATTCGCTTCATACTGCAAAACGTGGTTTGCGGACATCAATTGAGGCGCCTTTTGGTCCCAACTGGAAAACCTCAGGGTGCGAATCGTGCGGCAACTGCGTGCAATCCTGTCCGACGGGCGCCCTTACCATGAAGCGTCGCACAGAATACCGGGAATGGGAAGTTGAACGCGTACTTACTACGTGCCCCCATTGCGCTACGGGATGTCAATACAATCTCATTGTGAAAAACGGCAGGATCGTTGATACTGAAGCGGTTGATGGGCCCTCAAATCATGGTTTGCTGTGTGTAAAGGGCCGCAGCGGTAGCTTCGATTTCGTTCATTCGGAGGAACGTCTTACTACGCCCCTTATCCGCAACAGCGAAACAGGGCAGCTTGAGCCCGCTACATGGGATGAAGCCCTTGATCTTGTTGCAGCTAAGATGGGTGCACTGCGTGATGTGTTTGGCGGTCAGGCCCTTGCCGCGTTTGCGTGTGCTCGCTCTGCCAATGAAGACATCTACATACTTCAGAAAATGGCACGTACGGTGTTCAAGACGAACAACATCGATAACTGCGCCCGCGTTTGTCACGGCCCTTCGGTTGCCGGTTTGGCACATACCCTGGGTTCTGGCGCTATGACCAATCCCATTACCGACATCGCTCGGAACGCTGACGTAATCATGCTGGTTGGTTCGAACCCAGAGGAAGCCCATCCGGTTATTGGCATGCAGATCCGCCACGCGGTCGAAACGGGAACAAAGCTTATCGTGGTCGATCCGCGCAATATCGGCCTTTCCGCTAAAGCTGATATTCATCTGAAACTACATCCTGGCACCAATGTCGCGTTTGCCAATGGCGTTGCAAGGGTGCTTATTCACGAGGGTCTTATCGACGAGACGTTTATCGCAGAACGCTCTGAGGGTTTTGACGACTTCAAGGCGATGGTGGAAAAGTACACACCTGAATACGTAGCGGAAATCTGCGGCATCAATGCTTGCGATTTGATTGCTGCAGCAAAGCTGTATGGTGAAGCGGGTGCCGCTGCTATCGTGTACTGCCTTGGTGTTACCGAGCATACTAGTGGCACTGAAGGTGTAATGGCGTTGTCGAACTTGGCTATGATCACGGGCAATTTTGGAAAGCCGGGGACGGGTGTTAACCCTATCCGTGGGCAGAACAACGTGCAGGGCGCCTGTGATATGGGTGCGACCCCTGGCGATTTCCCTGGTTACCAGAAGCTCGCCAATGCCGAAGTGATGAAACGCTTCGAGGACCATTGGGGAGTTGAGATCCCCAAGTGGAAGGGCACTTATGCAACCGAGTGCTTCCCCAAGATGATCTCGGGAGATATCAAGGGATTGTTCATCTTCGGCGAGGACCCGGTACGAACCGACCCCGACACCAACCATGTTATCAAGGCTCTTGAAGCACTCGATTTCTTGGTGGTAGACGATCTGTTCTTAACTGAAACAGCCAAGTTCGCCGATGTTGTTCTTCCTGGTCGTAGTTATGCGGAAAAAGAAGGTACGTTCAGCAATACCGAACGTCGTGTTCAGCGCATTCGCACGGCGGTCACTATCCCTGGCACACGTCTCGATACCGACATCTTCATCGATTTGATGAATCGTATGGGATATGCTCAGCCGCAGCTTACAAGCGCTCAGATTATGGATGAAATTGCGGAGCTTACTCCAAGTTTCCATGGCATTAGCCATAAACGGCTTGATTCGGAAGAAGTTGCAGGTCGGGGCTTGCAGTGGCCTTGTCTCGACAAGGACCATCCAGGTACGCCGATCATGCACGTGGGTGCCTTTACTCGTGGTTTGGGCATTTACTCACTGGCCGACTATATTCCTCCAGCAGAGCTGCCCGATGAAGAGTTCCCGCTTATGCTCACTACGGGTCGTATTTTGTATCACTACAACGCAACGGCTATGACGGATAAAACTCCTGGTTTGAACGAGATTTGTGGCCATTCGTTTATTGAGGTCAACTCGTTTGATGCCGAACGATTGGGCATTTCGGATGGCAGTAGGGTTTGCGTTGAAAGTCGTCGAGGAAGCATTGAATCGGTGGCACGCGTTTCGGACAAGACCAATCCTGGAGAAACGTGGATGCCGTTCCACTTCCAAGATGGTAATGCCAACTGGCTTACCGATGCAGCGCTCGATCGTATTTGCTCTACGCCTGAATACAAGGTGTGTGCAGTTCGGCTTTCCGCAGTGTAGCGCTGGCTTATAACTGGTTTTTGCTCTGTCGGCTTATGAACCGCATCTCCAAATTTGGATTGAGAAACGAAAGTCCAAGTTCGGGAGATGCGGTTCGGAGTCGGCGGTGCTTTTTAGTAGGCGCCTGCATGTTCGGAAGGGCGGCGGTTGATGCTTCTTGTATATCCAAAGGGGATGTGGAAATAAATAACGTAGTGTTGTTTATTTTGGTGCGGAAGAGGACAATCGGCAGCGGAACATGGCAATTGAAGGGGAATGCGGCGTGAGCACTGCGGCGGAAAGCAAGAAAACCAACAGCATAGATATGCTTCATGGCCCCTTGGCTAAGAAAATCGTTCTGTTTTCCATTCCCCTTGCTATTACCAGCATTTTGCAACAGTTGCTGAACTCCACCGATGCGGTATTTGCCGGCCAGTGGCTGGGCGGTGATGCGCTGGCTGCTGTTGGTGGCGTTGCTCCAATTATCAGTCTGTTTGTCGCGGTGTTCGTTGGGCTGTCGGTTGGCGTAAACGTGGTAATCGCAGTCCATATCGGGCACGACGACATCGACAAAATCAAGGGTGCGGTACAGACCTCAGCCGCCGCCGCAGTGGTTTGTTCGCTTGTTTTGGCTGTTGCCGGTGTTCTTTCGACCGATTTTATTCTTGCTGCAGTGAATATGCCTGCTGAGGCGTGGGCTGAGGGAGCGCAGTACCTGCATGTCTACTTTATCGGCATCGTTTTCTTGGTTATATACAACTTCGGTTCTGCTGTGCTTCGAGCTAAGGGAGATACGCGTCGCCCCTTGTACGCCTTGGCGATTGCTGCAGTGCTCAATATTGCATTCGATTACGCTGCGGTAGAGTTTCTTTGCTTAGGCGTATTTGGCATTGCGGTAGGTACGGTTATCGCCGATGCCGTATGCGCTGCTGTTATTGTTTATTTCTTGCTTACCGAAGATGAATCCTACCGTCTGGAGCTTAAGAATTTTAGGGTTGTGGGAATCGATCTCAAAACCCTTATGCACATAGGCCTTCCTGCTGCCTTGCAGGGTGCGGTATTCGCTCTTTCCAACATTATTATCCAGGGCGAGATCAACGGCTTTGGCGCAGACGCAACTGCAGGTTCATCTGCGGCTATGAATTTCGAGTTCTACACCTACTTCTTCGTGAACGCCTTTTCCCAGGCCGCAGTTACCTTTATTGGCCAAAATTATGCGGCTGGCCAGTATAGGCGTTGCGACAAGGTCATGAAATTCTGCATGGCGGCATCGTTTGTTTCTACACTGGCATTAAGCTTGCTTTTCACTTTAGGTGGCGACCTGTTCTTGGGCATTTTCACCGCTGAAGCGGGAGCACTTTCGTTTGCCTATATTCGCTTGTGGCATGTGGAGCTGTTTGAGTTCATGCCGTGTTCGTATGAGGTCACGGCGAGCGGTATGCGTGGTATGGGTTGGTCGGTGCTGCCTACCATTGTGGTTATCGTGGGCTCATGCCTTTTGCGCATCGTGTACGTTTTTACGTTGTTCCCGCTTATCCGTTCGTTTGAGAATCTGATGCTTATTTACCCCGTAACGTGGATTGTGACAGGGGCAACCATGATTGCGCTTTACTTGTATGCCAGGAAAAAATCCTACGGAAGGTAGTGACGGTCGTGCATGCTATCCGCGTTCTCTTTATCAGTGCCGTGCGCTTATCCTGACGCTCATTAGGGCAATAGAGGCAACAACCAGCACAATGCCGAAGATGGCGGCAGGGGACAAATGCTCGCCGAAGAACACAACACTTATGATAGCGGTAGCAATCATTTCTACGGAAGCGATGATGGGGACTTTGCTCGTTTCCTTCATCTTCAAAATACCCTTGTAGTACAGCAGGTATGCCAGCGAAGTAGGAATTAAGGCCAGTAAGAATCCGTAGCCTATGGTTGCGGCGTTGTACGATTCGGGGCAGGCCCATGGCTGGAAGAGAATCAGAACAGAAATAGTGGCGAATAGGTAGCTGTAAGCACTCATGACGTAGGTATTGGTAGCGCTTCCCGCAATGCGCGTGATTATCGCTGCCATTCCGTAAGTGAATCCCGATGCAATGCCACAGCTAACTCCAAGAACTGATAGTGTTTCAAGGTCAAGCTGGCCTCCCGTTGCAGCAAGCGAGCAACCCACCACATTGATGCAGAGGGCGATAACCTTTAAAAGGGAGATGCCTTCATGGAATATCAGCATTGAAAATACGGTGGTAAAAATAGGCGCGGTGTTTAGCAGTACCGCCGAAACGGTGATGCCAGCATTGGCGATGGCCATGGTGTAGAACATGTTGTAGATACCGTTGGAAACAACGCCCAGTACAGCGCAGGCGACAAGGGTTCGCTTGTCGACTATCAGCGCTTTCGGTCCAAATTTCATAGCGGTGAATGCGGTCATGATAAGAAAAGCAAAGAGCATCCTGATAAAGCTTGTGCTCGCCGCTGTCGAGCCGTGCAATTCCATCATTTTAACCAATGGCCCAACAAGCCCCCACAATATGCCCGCAGACAGAATTTGCAGGATTGCTAAGGTCTCTTTGCCGAGGGGCGGCTGACTCACTGGTTTCCTCATTCCGTGGTAGCTATGCTTGTTGCTTTGGGAGGCAGCTATAGTGATTTACTTTATTTAGATAAAGTGTAGCGGTAAAACGTGTTCAATCTTCTATACTCAAGTGCATTCTTTACCGTCGGTGCGTCGATTTGCTTGACTTCATGGGCGAATCGTCAGAAAGAGGGACTTTGATGGAAACCCCATCTCCTGCTGCGTCCGCCCAGCTTCCATCTGCAGAATGCGCTTTTCAATGCGCGGGAAGTGCCGTTGGCGGCCTTCCGTTAGCCGAGATTGATATTCCCGATAGCTTGCGGGGCGACCTGGCCCTGTTCCTTCGCCTGGAGCGAAAAGTGCTTGATGAGTATGATCCTGAAATCCGTAGTCTGTTCGATAGGCTTTTGCAAAGCGTAATTGCTGCCAACGAGGGCGATCCGGGCAGCGCTGCGAGTGATGAACCCGTTGACGAACAGGGGATCCCACTCCCTTCAACTGAGGGGAACAAAGCATTTCGCGAAGCGGTTGATCTCCTCGACATGCTTCCTATTGAACGCGCTCAGGTGGTGGTGCGAGCATTCACCTCGTTCTTTCATCTGGCTAATCTCTCTGAGGAAAATTATCGCGTTAAGACGTTGCGTGAGCGTGGCCGTGAGCCCTTGGGACAAATGGAAACCGACCCGACCAATGAACTTACCGTTGCCTATCGTCAGCTGGTAGACGAAATGGGCGTGGGTCGTGCCACCGAATTGCTGAATCGTTTGGAGTTCCACCCGGTGTTTACTGCCCATCCCACCGAAGCGCGCCGCAAAGCGGTTGAAGGAAAAATCCGCCGTATTGCATTGCTGTTAGCGGAACGTCCTTATATGGGCGGTTCTGATTTAGCGGAAAATGAGCGTCATCTGCTTCAGGAAATCGATGCATTGGTGCGCACTTCGCCCATTTCGGTGAAGAAGCCTACCCCCGTAGAGGAAGCGGACACCATTATCGATGTGTTCGACAACACGCTCTTCACCACCATTCCTAAGATTTACCGTCGATTCGACGATTGGGTTCTTGGGGAAAAGGCAGGTCGCGTTAAGCCGGTTTGCCCGCCGTTTTTCCGCTTGGGAAGTTGGATCGGGTCCGATCGCGATGGTAACCCGAACGTAACTGCAAAGGTAAGCCGTCAGGTAGCTGCTAAGTTTTCCGCCCATATGGTTTCCGCTTTGGCGGAGGCATGCCGCACGGTAGGGCGTAACCTGACTTTAGAATCGGGTTACACTTCGCCTTCGGCCGAGCTTTTGAATCTCTGGAATCATCAGGTTGAAATGAGCGAGGAGTTAACCGGTCGGGCCGAGGTCATCTCCGCTTCTGAGCCGCATCGCGCGGTAATGCTCGTCATGGCGGCGCGTCTTGATGCTACCGTTACGCGTAATGCCGACACGATGTATCGTTGTGTTGAAGATTTTTTAGTTGACCTTCAGGTAGTGCAGCGTTCACTCGTTGAAGCAGGCGCAGTGCGTGCGGCGTATGGTCCCGTGCAAACGCTTATGTGGCAGGCGGAGACGTTCGGTTTCCATATGGTGGAAATGGAGTTCCGTCAGCACTCAGTGGTTCATGAGCGTGCGTTGGCTGATATTCGCGAAAACGGGATCCATGGAAACTTGCAGCCTATGACCCGCGAGGTTCTTGATACGTTCCGTGCCATCGGTTCTATCCAACGTCGTTACGGCAAGAAGATGGCCCACCGTTACATTATTTCGTTCACGAAAAGCGCTCAGCATGTTGCCGATGTATACGAGCTGGCGCAGCTCGCCTTCGCCCATGCCGAAGATGTGCCGGATTTGGATGTTATCCCCCTGTTTGAGCAGCTGGAGGATTTGGAGGGCTGTGTTGAGGTTCTGGATAAGATGCTGGAGCTTCCTGCGGTGCAGCGCCGCCTGGCCCAAACCAATCGCAAGATGGAAGTGATGCTGGGGTATTCGGACTCATCGAAAGATGCTGGTCCGACCACGGCAACGCTGGCATTGCATTCAGCTCAGGGCCGTATTGCCCAATGGGCGGAGCGCAATCGCATCGACCTTGTCATGATGCATGGTCGTGGTGGTGCGGTTGGCCGTGGCGGTGGACCTGCTAACCGTGCGGTCTTGGCGCAACCGAGGGGCTCGGTGAACTGCTGCTTTAAGGTTACCGAGCAGGGTGAGGTAATTTTTGCCCGCTACGGGAATCCTGTTCTTGCCCAGCGTCATGTGGAAAGTGTGGCGGCGGCAACGTTGTTAAGTTCGGCTCCCTCAATTGAGCATACCAACACTCAGATGACCAGCGAATTCGCTGGCGTTGCTAAAGAGCTGGATGATGCGGCCCACAAGAGCTATCTCGATTTGCTGAATACGGATGATTTCACCCCGTGGTTCGCTACGGTAACACCCCTTGCTGAGGTCGGTTTGCTTCCTATTGGCAGCCGTCCAGCCAAGCGCGGTCTCGGTGCTAAATCCCTTGATGACTTGCGTACCATTCCCTGGGTGTTCTCCTGGTCCCAAGCGCGTATCAATTTGGCTGCGTGGTATGGCTTCGGTACCGCCTGTGAAAAGTTGGACGATATCGAGCAGCTCCGTCGCGCCTATCGCGAGTGGCCCCTGTTTGCCACCTTTATCGACAACCTTGAGATGTCTATCGCTAAAACAGACCAGCGCATTGCGAAGATGTACTTGTGCTTGAGCGATAGGCGCGATCTTTCCGAGAAAGTATTCGGTGAAATGCAGCTGACTCGTAAATGGGTACTTTCCATTACTGGCAGCGAATGGCCCTTGGCCCAGCGACGAGTGTTGGGGCGCGCTGTTCGTGTGCGCAATCCCTATATTGACGTTCTTTCACTTGCTCAGGTTCGTGCCCTGCGTGCTATTCGCATTCGCGGCGAGGAAATGGCAGCTAAGGAAAAGGCGGATTATCTCGCGCTGATTCTTTCTACCGTTACAGGTGTTTCTGCTGGTCTGCAGAATACTGGGTAAAGAGCGGTTGCCCTTTTGCGTTGAAATGCTGAACGGCAACTGAACGGTAGATAGCAAGAAGCTAGTAGCAAGTGTGTATTCCGTCTTTCGAGAAGATAAGGAGTGGGTCATGCAGGTAGATTTCGATTCCATCCAACCTGAAACCATTGAGCATTTTAAGGGCGGGGAAGGCTCCGTTACTGCTCAAGCGTACGTTGACGGAAACAATCGGATTATGAGGGCAACAGTGCATCCGCATTCTTCCATCGGCTGGCATCAGCACAGTGGCAATTCGGAGATCGTGTACGTTATGTCTGGTGTTGGCAAAGTGGTTGTTGAGGGCGGCGAAGAGCCTTTAGCTCCTGGCATATGCCATTACTGTGCGGAGGGGCAGTTCCATTCTGTGGTGAATCCTAATGAGGAGGATTTAGTCGTGTTTGCTGTGGTTCCTCAGCACGGCTCTCTGTAGCTTCTGACGCTATTTGGAACGCTCTATTAATTTGCGATATACGTGCTCTACCATCCAAGGCTCGGTTGACGCGGTAAGGGCTTCGTCGAACGTGAGCCAACGCACCCCAGAGTTTTCTTCGGGGGCTATTCGTAGCGTGTCTTTTTCATTTGCCTCGAACAGGTAGGTTGCATTGAGGTGCAAATGGGAGGGGACATATGCCCCGCGTTTCCAGTGCCCATCAACGGTAAGCGTTTCGCAGGAAAGAAGGCCTGAGTGTACCATTTTGGCGCTGCTCAGGCCTGTTTCTTCTTCGAGCTCTTTTGCGGCAACGAGCGAAAGGTCGTGTATGCCATCAGCGTGGCCTCCAATCCATGACCACGATTGATAGATGTTGTGATATATCATCAGCGTTTTTGTGCGGAGGGGGTTTACGACCCAGGCTGATGCGGTAAAGTGCGCCGGCCATGCCCGATTGTAGGCCTCTTCGCGATGAGCGGCTTCGAGAAGTAGTGCGTAGTCGGCTGCTTCTTCATCGTTCTTGGGCGTAAACGTTTTTAGATCCTCGATCAGAGTGGCCATAAATGGGCTCCTTTGCGGGCGTTGCGTTTCTCGGCTTTGATCCTATTATCGCCTCGATATGTTGTTTGGTGATTTTTCAATTTTGAGTTGCCATATTGCAGGGTTTTTCAGTTGCGGTTGTTTTGGGTTGGATCTATGACAATCTGCGATATTTCGCGTAGGTATTGTTTTCGGTCTACGCGTGGAGGGGTATCTCCGTGCGTATGATCCGGACACCATGGTTTTGACGTATCCGATTTGACTGATTCTCCGATAGGGAAGGTGAAAATTTTTTCAAAAAAGGGGTTGCGTGAAAAACTGGTTTCCGTATAATACTTTCTTGCGCGCGGACGTGGCTCAGCTGGTAGAGCACAACCTTGCCAAGGTTGGGGTCGCGGGTTCGAACCCCGTCGTCCGCTCCATTTGATTTCTCAAGCCGATTCGATTCTTTACGGTCGGCTTTTTTAATCGGCGACGTGGCCAAGTGGTAAGGCAGAGGCCTGCAAAGCCTTTACCCCCGGTTCGAATCCGGGCGTCGCCTCCAATACGCACTCAAAAGGGATTGCACACCGTGCAATCCCTTTTTTGTTTCGCGTAAGGCGTGGTAGCGCTACGGGCAGGTTATAAGAAATAGCGGGCTATAGGACAAAAAGCGTGTCCTATTTTGCATCTAAACCCCAGTTTGCAGCTCCAGTTTTAGCCGCTTAAAAAACCCAGACCCTTTAAGACGCCAGTAGAGAAGTGCGTTTGGCTTTAGCTTGGTGCTGCGGGGCGGGCCGCAAATTCAAACCCCTAAAAACAGCGAATGGGAAAGGAATATAGGTCATGAATTGCATCCATCCCCCTTCTCTGACTTTGCCCCGTTGCCATTATATGGGGTCCGCTTGGCTTTCGAGGGCTGCTTCATGGTGCTACAGGCCTGTTGCGACAGATCAGCCTGTTGAAAAACAAAAAATCCGACTTTTATGCAACTTTTTTGCGATTAGGGACTCTTTTCGGTCCCTGGAACGTGCAAACAAGCTACTGTACGGCTGGTTACCTGCGGTTTTTACATCTTGAACCGCGATCGGGGAACTTGAACAATTCCTAATCGCAAAAAAGTTGCAAAAGCGACCGTTATTTTGTTTTTGGGTTCCCGAGGTTGCCGCGCGCAGGCTCCGTGGCGGGATGGCGGCGCGCTTATGTTTCGACTGACCCGCTTTGCGGGGGAGTCGTGCTCGAATCATTTGTTCGACCTAAACGGTGCGCAATCGCATCACTTGATACATTGCGCTTGGGCATAAAAGAAGCCGCTCGTGGCGGCTTCTCGGGTGGGTTATGTCCTGCTCTGCTTATGCTGCTGCTTTGGCGGCTTGGCGGGTTTCTTTGCGGTTCTCCAGGGCATTGACACATACAGCGGCGGACTGGTCGCCGGTGATGTTTACCACGGTACGCATCATGTCCAGAACGCGGTCTACGCCAGCTACGAGGGCGATGCCTTCAACGGGCAGGCCAACAGACTGGAGTACCATAGCGAGCATGATCATGCCGGAGCCAGGGACGCCGGCAGTACCGATGGACGAAAGCACAGCAGTGGCAACAATAACGCATTGTTGGCCAATGGTGAGGTCGATTCCGAATACCTGGGCAATAAAGATGGCACAAACGCCTTGGTAAATAGCGGTGCCGTCCATGTTGATGGTAGCGCCAAGGGGTAGCACGAAGCTAGAAACTTCGCTGCGAACCCCCAGCTTCTTAGAGCATTCCATGTTGATAGGCAGTGTGCCGACAGAGGATGCGGAAGCAAACGCAAATGCCATTGCGCGCATCTGACCCTTGAAGAAGGTAAGCGGACCCATTTTCGCAATGGTTTTAACTGCGCCAGAATATACGACAACCATGTGCAGAATCATGGCCAAGTAGGCAATGAGAATGAGCTTCAGCAGTGGCAGCAGGATGTCTGGGCCGTTGGTGGCAACGACGGGGGTGATCAATCCAAATACGCCGAATGGGGCGATAGAGATGATCATATGCATGATCTTGATGCAAACCTCGCTCATGCCGTTCACGAAATCGGCAACAGGCTGAGCCTTTTTACCTGCTGCGAGGATACCGAAACCGAAGAAGAGGGCGATGACGATGATCTGCAGCATGCTGGCGTCAGACATGGGCTGGACGAAGTTACTGGGGAAAATGTTCACGATGGTATCGATAAACGAGGGGGCTTCTTTTGCCTCATAGTTCAGTTCATCGGTAGAAAGAGTGTAGCCTGCTCCAACGTTGAGGACGTTGGCAATTACTAAGCCGATTACGATAGCGCATGCGGTGGTGCATAGGTAGTAGGCGATGGTTTTACCGCCGATAGCACCTACGCGTTTGATATCGGAAAGGCTGATGACGCCAGCAACCATAGAAAAGATAACCAGCGGAACAACGATCATCTTAATGAGGTTCAAGAAGATGGTTCCAAGCGGTTTTATGTACGTGGTTGCGATGTCGGGAGTACCTTGCAGAGCCAAGCCAGCTACAACACCCAATGCAAGTGCTATGAAGATCCAGGTAGTAAGCGAAAGGCGTTTGACCCAAGGCTTATTTGCCTTTTCGGCCGCAGTTGCTTTCTGAGCCTCCCTAATATCGGCTTTTGCCTCTTTTTCGAAGTCGGTTAATTCGGACATGGATGACCTTTCTTGCTCGATGTCCTTTTTTCGATTAAGCGCCTGGTGATTTACCGTGAGCGGCAGATGCAGACGTAACGATATATTTTACTCCATGGTTAGGTGTGGAGCTTCGTATGGCAGCTGAAAAGTGTTATGAAGCTAAAATGCGAGCCAGACGGCACGTAGGTTAGTCTGGTTCGCATTCGTGAATAGAGACTGATGCATTGGTTAAGTTATTTTGGTTATTACCAGATTGCGCTATCGAGTGCGGCTTCTAAGAATTCCCATTCGTCTTTTGTCGTTATGGGAAGAAGCTCGGTTTCTCTTAGCGGCATAGCGTTTGGGGTTTCGGCATTTGTCCTATACGCGGAGGCGAATACCGTTAGGGAACCGTCATCGCCGATGCTGTTGTCGGTGTATACCAGATAATTTTTGGTACCGCAGCTGCTTTCCACGAGCAGAAGCGCTTCGCATTCTGCGACCTGGCCATCTTCCATGATTAAGGGAAAACGAGTTTCTTTCATTCGGATGGAGCGCATCGGTACTCCTGTCAATAACTACCTGTTAAACAGGTCTTTCAATGGATACTAAAGATAGATTTCGAGAAGTGCTTTTTGGACGATCTTACGAGCGTCTTCATTGAAAACGTTGTGCAATACCCTGAGTTCATTCAGGGTTATGGTTCCCGGATTGGCGTCCTTTTGGGCGAAGGCGTCACGGGAGAGGAACAACGCTGAAGCGCAGTCATCTAGGGACAGCCCAGAGGCTTCGCGCGCTTGTTGAACCCAGTTTTTCATACTCATCCTCCGCACTTGATCATTACCAGATTAACGGGTAAAAAACTGCTGTCAATCTGGGAATACCACCTTATTTGATAGCATGTTTCGCGTGGATGGGAGGACCGATGGAGAACTATATTGGCGACAACATTCATGCAATTCGCGGTAACTTCGGTTTGTCGCAAGAGCAGCTTGCAGCGATAGCGGAAGTGAGCCAGACTTCCGTCTCCGCCTGGGAATGCGGGCAGACTATCCCGCGTTTTTCCAATGCCGTGAAGATCGTTGAATCTTTGCCCAGCCTGACTATGGACGATGTGTATAGCCAGGTGCTTGGGTACGCGCGCAGGGTATTGCAGCAAGCGCATCCAGAGTCTGGATCGTCGTTCGGATTTGTTCCCTTGTATGGATCTATTGCTGCGGGTGCTCCCATCGAGATGCTTCAGATCGAGGAAATCCATCCTGTGCCCAATGCGCTGTTGCTGCGTTATCCGAAAGCATTTTATTTGCGCGTTAAGGGCGAATCTATGAATAGGGTCCTGCCCAACGGCAGCTATGCATTGGTTTGTCCCACTTCGGAAGTTGTAGACGGATCTGTGTATGCGGTAAGCGTTGGTTCATCGAATGCGACGGTGAAGCGGGTGCGAAAACTAAATAACGGAATTGCCCTAGAACCTGATTCGAATGACCCCACCTATAAGTCTCAGGTATTTGATTACGGAGATGGGGAACGTGAAACCCTGTCTGTTATTGGCAGAGTCGTGTGGTTTTGTGTGCCTTACGACTATGAGATTTAGTCCCCTGAAATTTTTTCAAAAAAGGGGTTGCGCGTAAAACTGGTTTCCGTATAATACTTTCTTGCGCGCGGACGTGGCTCAGCTGGTAGAGCACAACCTTGCCAAGGTTGGGGTCGCGGGTTCGAACCCCGTCGTCCGCTCCATTGAAACATCGAAGCCCTTGCAGTTACCTGCAAGGGCTTCTTTCATTTCAGGTACAATAACTTTGTTTCAAGAGGGGAAGGGGACGCGCATGGCGCATGAAGAGGAAAACCATCCTGAAGAAGAAAATGCTGGATCCCAAAGCATTTCCGAGGGCGTAGCAGCCGCTCGCGCTGAAATTGCCCGAAGGGCAGAAATTCGCTCTGGTGTAACAAAGCCTGTAGCGAAGAAAAGCGAAAACGGCATTCCCGGCGGGCAGACGCTGAAAATGTTTCTGCTGAAGTTGGTCTTTGGTTTAGTGCTGATTGTTCTGATTGGTTATTTCTTCCTTCAGGCGCTTGCGGGTACGATCAATGTTGGCATTAATTCCACCAATACGGACCTGAACGGCAAGGAAGTTTCGGTTGCGTTGTACAACGGCGATGTGGCTGGCCTTTTGACCGACGGCGATACTTCGAACGATCCCGAACCAGCCGAAGTGCACAAGTGTACTGTTGGTCAGCGAACCACCTTCAATCTACACGATTTCGGCAGCCATACCCTTATGGCAACTTTGGCTAACGAAGAGGATGGTCCTGCATCGTGCGACCCCTATGTGGTTACTGCTTGGGGTTTGGATATGGGTACCACATTGTATATGAATTAGCTTTTTTGGAAGGCGCCCTGGCGCCTTCTTTATTGGTTGCTATCGAGCTCTGCCTTTTCAACTCACTCATTGTTCGGGTGTCATGATCAAACCGTGATGTTTTTTTGTTGCGACACTACGTTGAGCTTGATGCGTTGCTTCGTGATAAGATAGCAACACCCTGTGGGGGAGTAGTTGGCATAGAATATATGTGGCCCGTCAACAAGCATGGCTTGCATTCGCTGCGAGTCTGGCGTGTCTTCAATAACGAGACTCACGGTACCTAGAAGCATTCGTTCCGCTTCTAGGTACCGTGAGTTTTTTTATGGTCGGGTTAAGGACAAAGAAAGGCAGTGTGTAAATGGATCTTTCGATCTTCGCCACGCCAGAGGCATGGATCAGCTTGGTTACGCTGATGTTTTTGGAAATTGTGCTTGGTGTGGATAACCTAGTGTTCATCGTTCTTACCAGCGATCGACTTCCTCCCGAAAAACAGCATATCGGTCGCAAGCTCGGTCTGCTCGGCGCGTTGGTTTCGCGCGTTGTGTTCCTCTGCTTCGCTTCGTTCCTTGTTCATATGACCGACAAGCTGTTTACTATTCCCGGTCTCTATATCAACGGTGCTGAATTCGGCCTTTCGGTCCGAGACCTTGTGCTCTTCTTGGGCGGCTTGTACTTGATCTATAAGGGCATTGTGGAACTCCGTGATGTGCTCAAACTTTCAGAGGAAAAAGAAAGTCAGGGTGATGCGGACAAGCCCCGTAAAACCATCGGACTTGCTGGTGCTGTGGCCACCATTATGGTCATGGATATCGTGTTCTCCATCGACTCCGTAATCACTGCTGTTGGTTTGGCGAACCACCTTATTGTCATGATCATTGCGGTTATGCTCGCAGTTTTCCTTATGATGGTGTTCATCGATCCCATCTCCGACTTCATCAACACCCATACCGAAATGAAGATTTTGGCGCTGGTATTCATTACCGTTATTGGCGTTTTGCTGGTGCTCGACGGCTTGGGTATCAACTCTGGCATTGAAGTGCTCGATATGCATGCGGAGAAGCTCATGGTGTACTTCGCTATGGTCTTTGCCATTGTGCTCGAGGTGATACAGATGCGCTACAACAAGAACTATCAGGAGTGGACGATGCGCAAGAACCTCGAAATCATGCGTGCTCGAGGTTACGACCCCCAGAACACCGACACCATTCAGCTGGCAAACGCTTTGATAGAAGCTGAAAACTTGAAAAAGGATCCGAATAACAAGGAAGCCATATAGCACGTAAGCCCTAGCGTCATTCTTTAGGCTCGGCTCGTTGATTCCCTCAATCATGAAATAGCCCTTGGCTCGTATGAGCCAAGGGCTATTTGTTTAAAGATGCATCGGATTCGATATGCTGAAAGGCTTATTGCTCGTGGCTGAAATGTTTGTAGCATTCATCGGACACCACAAAACGCACTGACCCGGGAAGGGATCGGGCGATGATGGGCGTTGTGACCTCGGTGGGCTCACCGTCATACTCGATCCGCATTGCAGGTTCTGCATCGATGCGGATTTCTCTGCCGCGGTAGATCTCAAGACCGCCAACTTTTTTTGCGAGTGATCCCGTGTGGTCAAACACTTTGGCCATAAGCGTAGGTAAGAGCTGTATGGCGTTTTCCGTTTTCAGCACAACCACATCGAGCTTCCCATCGCGGGGAAGATTTTCGTCTGCTACCTGAAGGTCAAACTGTATCTTCGAGAAATTTGCCAACACAACACCGATGCCTGACACTTCCACGGTTTCACCGTCGATAGTGAGAGTGAAAGTGGAAACTTGCGGCTTAGGGTTGGAAAAGGCGGCTTCGAAGTAGGCCATATCACCCAGAAGGTGTTTATTGCCGGTGGCGTTGCGCATAATCAACTCGTCATATCCGCAACCCGCCATGATGGTGAAGCCAAGCTTTGTGCCGTCGGTTGCTTCGATTTCGCCCATGTCGAAGTCGAGCGTAAGCGCTTCGTCTACCAATTTGCACAGTGCGTGCGATTCGTTGGGTTCGAACAGGTTGAGCGCCAGGAGATTTGCGGTACCGGCAGGGAAGGGAAGAATGGGAATCCCTGTGTTGCGAAGCTCGTAGCTCACCGAAGCGATGGTTCCATCGCCGCCGCTCGCTACCACGAAGTCGTATTCGGCGGCATCCTCGAGCAGTGGCGCAAGTTCAGTATCCGGCCCGAAAGAGCGGATGGTAACGGAGTCGCCTTGCTCGGCGTAACTGCGCATGAAGTCATATACCGCGCCGTTGCGGAGGCCAGAGCGTAGATTATGTATGACGAGTACTTTCACGGTCACCCCTTTTGTTACCATGCAATGGTACATGATATGACCGCTTGCGGAGCGAAACGCCCATGGGCTGAGCATAACCGCGGGCGTTGTTCGATAAAACGATACGAAGGGTGTTCAATGCTCGTCGAAACCGACGCTGCTTTACGGGATTTTATGGCGCGCTGTGCCAAGAGTCCCTACATGGCTATAGATACCGAGTTTTTGCGCGAGAAAACGTACTACGCAAAGCTCTGTTTGGTGCAGATCGCTATCGAAGGCGAAGTTGCCATTATCGATCCGCTGGGAATTCGCGACCTGTCGGTGATGGCTCCAGCGCTCTCCGACCCGAATATCATGAAGATTTTCCACGCTTCTTCTCAGGACATCGAAATCTTGTATCACGAAACTGGCGTTGTTCCTACGCCAGTGTTCGATACGCAAGTTGCTGCTGCGTTGTTGGGAAAAACCCAGCAAGCGTCGTATGCTTCGCTGGTCCATACTTTCTGTGGGGTTACTCTGCCGAAAAAGGATTCGTTTACCGATTGGTCGCGAAGACCGCTTTCCGACTCGCAGGTGGAATACGCTGCAGACGATGTAACCTATCTGCCTAAGATCTATCGCGATATGGTTAGCCGCTTGAAGGAAAAGGGTCGTCTTTCTTGGTTGGATGATGCGTTTGCGGAAATATCCAATCCCGAAAAGTACGAAATCGATCCACGTACACGCTGGCGCAAGTTGCGTCGTGTAAACCAACTCACTCCTCGCCAAATTGCGGCAGCGCGGGAATTCGCTGCTTGGCGCGAAGAACGTGCCCAGAAAGCGAATATCCCTCGAAAATGGGTTGTTTCTGATGAGCAAATCGTAGAAGCGTGCCGCCGTGAAGCTCGAACCTTGGATGAGTTGTACATGGTGCGTGGCATGCGTGAAAGTTTGCGTCCTGCCGAAGGTCGTATTGTGCTGAAGTGCATCAAATGCGGGTTGGAATGTGCGGAAGAGGATCTTCCTGTAGTTCAGAAGGCCCACAAGAGCGAGGCCAACGTCGACATTGCGGTAGATCTGATGAACGCCATCGTCCATCTACGTGCTCGCCAAAATCGTATTGCTCCGCAAACGTTGGCTCCGCAAAACGAGCTCATGAAGCTTGCGCGTGGCCATGAGGAAGATTGCGAATTGCTTACTGGTTGGCGCTATCGCGTGGTAGGCAAGGAGCTTTCCGCATTTCTGAACGGTGAGTTTTCTTTACGACTCGATGACGGAAACTTGGTTATCGATCGTCCTCGCAAATCAGCGGAATAAATGCCGTTATCCTATTTTGGACTTTAGTGTACGAATTTGAGCTAATTGGGAGACCATCCAATGCATATGAGTTATTTGCTGATCCTGGTTGTTACTGTTGCGATTGGCGCGTTTGCCACCTGGTATGTTAACCATCAGATTAAGAAGTACTCGCATGTGCCTAATTCCAGCCACATGACGGGCTATCAGGTTGCCGTTGGCATGCTGAGCTATTACGGAATTGAAGGTGTGCAGGTGCATCGTGGTGGTTCCGATCAGAATTTCTTCAACCCTAAAGACAATTCGGTAACGCTCTCTTACGATGTTTTTGATGGGTCTTCTATTACTGCTACTGCTACAGCGTGCCACGAGGTGGGTCATGCATGTCAGTATGCAATGGGTTATGCGCCCATGAAGGCGCGTGGCGCTCTTGTTCCTGTGGTTGAGTTTGCCACCAATACGTGGTTTATTTTACTTCTGGTGGGTATCTTCCTGAATATGGCCGGGTTGGTAACCCTGGCAATTGTGTTCTATGCTTTTGCGGTTTTGTTCCAGATTGTTACGCTGCCTGTGGAGTTCAATGCTAGTCGCCGTGCGTTGTCCTATATGGCAGAAACGGGTATTCCCGGTGGCGAACAGGCCGGTGCTTGGAATGTGCTTCGTGCGTGCGCCTTTACCTATGTGGCTGCTGCTCTCGTTTCGATTCTGCAGCTGCTCTATTACCTCTCTGCGTTTAATAACGAGGATTAACCCATGGCGCGTGACAACACGCCAGATATGAGCGGCTTTGGTTATATAGATTCGCCCCGAGGTGGACAGGCTGCCCCGACCCACGACGATGTGGTTGCGGCTGCCATGAGCGCTGCGGCGCGTGCGGCAACGTATCGTTCTGCCGACCCTGGGTTTGCTGCGAGTGGGGCAGGGGGCGCTTCCTCGTCAAAGAAGGAATCGGATATTCTTTCCGTTACCGAAGTTACCAATATTGCAAATTCCATTCTGAAGAACCATACGTTCCATGTAATGGGCGAGGTCAGCGAACTTTCGGATAAGCCTGGCTACAAGGCCGTGTACTTTACGGTCAAAGATGAGGGTGCGGTTATGACGTGCCTGATGTGGAAGAACCGTTATCAAGCCAGCGGTGTGAAGTTGTTTATCGGCGCTAAGGTCGAGTTAACAGGCAAGTTCAACATATTCGCTCGTTCTGGCAAGCTTGATTTCAGCGTTTACGGTATCAGGCTTGCTGGTGAAGGGGCTCTTCGCCAGCAGGTAGCTCAATTGGCCGAAAAGCTAAAGGCCGAAGGGCTCATGGACGCATCTCGCAAACGCCCTATTCCGCGTATTCCCCTTACCGTGGGTATTGTTACTTCCCCAAATGGTGCAGTGGTGCACGATGCTCTGCGAACTTTTCGACGACGTTTCCCTTTGGCGCACATGGTTGTTGCTGGCGTGCCGGTTGAAGGGCCTACTGCGGCGCGCGATATGACCGATGCCTTGCAGCTGGTTTGCGATGCCGGTGTCGAGGTTATCCTGCTTTTGCGCGGTGGTGGTTCGTTCGAAAGCTTTATGCCTTTCAATGACGAAGGTCTGGCTCGCGCTATTTCCGCTTGTCCTGTTCCTGTGGTAACGGGCATTGGGCATGAACCCGACACCACCATTGCCGACATGGTGTCCGACTACCGAGCGTCTACGCCAACCCAGGCGGCTCTCGCTGTGTCGCCCGATTCTGCCGAGTTGAACTCATTGGTGGATACGCTGCTTTCCCGTATGGATAAAAGCTTGATTAATCGTCTCAACCGTTCGGTTGAGTATTTGGACGCGATGGCTTCCCGGCCCGTTTTACGCGATCCTGCTTCAATGTACGAAGCTGACGCTCGCATGCTCGATCTTTATCAAGACCGCATGGAACGTGCCGCTGGGCTGCAGGTTGGCAGTTCTGCAGATGCCCTTGTTCAACTTACAACCCACTTAGACCGATTGGGCCCGCATATTGCTTTGTCTCAGCAGGAGCGTCTCGAGTCGTATGCGGCGCGCCTGCAGGCGTCCTTGCCGTTTTCTCTGCAAGTGGCCGAAAGCGAACTCATGCGTGCCTCTGCTTCGTTTAAGGCTTGCGGAGAAGCCATGTTGACTAAACCAACGCATGAAGTGGATATGGGGGCCGAATCGCTGTCACGTTTAGGGAAAACACTGCTCGATCCCTATTATTCGGAAGCTGCTATTGCTACCTCGCGCCTGAACGATCTTTCGCCACTGCATATTCTGGAGCGCGGTTGGTCTATTGCGCGCAACGAAGAGGGAAGTGTTTTGCGCAGCGTAACCGAGGTTCAGCCAGACGATTTGGTCGAGGTTCAGCTATTAGACGGTGCCCTTTCTTGTCGTGTTGAGGGGGAAGTGGCTTCCGGTTTGTCAGAATTACTTTCATTGGAGGATTCCCATGAGTGAAGAACAAAATGTCGATCTAACGTTCCGTGAGGCAATTACCGAGCTTGGTCAGATTGTGGAAGCTCTGGAAAGCAACAAGCTCGAGCTTGAAGAGAGCCTCGTCAAATACGAGCGAGGAATTGTGCTTATCCGCTTTTTGCGTGGTCGCTTGGAAAACGCCCAGCAGCGCGTTGATGTGCTGAAAGGCGAACTTGGTATGCCTGTAAATGACGACGTGGTAGACACTACGCTGCAGAAGGCGTAAACCTGATATGACCATTCCGTGCGCCGATGCGTATGGCTATTTGAAAGGAACCGACTATGGCCGATTGCCTGTTTTGCAACATTATTGAAGGGGCTATTCCTTCTGCGAAGGTGTACGAGGACGATGTCTGCTACGCGTTCGATGATATTGCTCCCGAAGCGCCCGTTCATACTCTTATTGTTCCCAAGCAGCATTTCGCTTCGCTCAATGATGGTGTTCCAGCAGATCTTCTGGGTCAGCTGATGGCTCGTGTGCCTGAAATCGCCAAGATCAAAGGCATCGACGAATCAGGCTACCGAGTTGTGGTAAATACGGGTGCAGATGCCGGCCAGACGGTTTTCCATTTTCACATTCATATTTTGGGTGGCAAGAACTTGGGCGAACACGTCTTGTAGTATTTCCTGCTTTTTTGGGGTGGCAGATACGTGGAGATTATTTGACGGCAACTATCCTTTGTACGCCGTTCGTCTGCGTATACGCCCCTTTTGAAGCGTCATTTCTGCCGTTCACCAGTCACCGTAAAATCACTTGCAGTGGAATACGGCTCAAGTCGTTTTTGCGTAAAATAGTTTCTGCAATCGACCACTCTAGGAGGGGATTGGTTTTGAACATTCTTGTCGTTAACGCAGGCTCATCTTCGTTGAAATACCAGTTGGTTAATATTGCCAGCAACAAGGTGCTAGCGAAGGGCTTGTGCGAGCGCGTTGGCAGCGAGCAGTCCCTCCATAAGCACGGCATCGATGAAAACGAATTCGTGTACAAATTGCCCTTGCCAGACCATACTGCTGCTATGCGTGTGGTCCTGGACATCCTGAGCACGGGTCCCAATGCCGTCATTAAAGACATGAACGATATTGCGGCTGTTGGCCATCGCATCGTTCATGGTGGCGAGTTCTTCAAAGAGTCTGCGCTCATCGATGACGATGTAATTTCCAAGATCGACGATCTGGCAGAGCTTGCACCGCTCCATAACAAAGCTGCACTTGCTGGCATCAATGCATGTCGTGCCCTGATGCCCGAAACGCCGATGGTCGCCGTGTTTGACACCTCGTTTTTCCAGACGCTTCCACAGTATTCGTACATGTATCCTATCCCTTACGAGTACTACGAAAAGTACGGCATCCGCAAGTACGGTTTCCACGGCACCTCTCATCGCTATTTGTGCGAGCGTGCGGCGGCTATCTTAGGCGAAGACCTTAACGAAATCCGTCTTATTACCTGCCATTTGGGCAACGGCTGTTCTATTACGGCGGTAGACCATGGCAGACCAATCGACACCACCATGGGCTTTACCCCACTTGATGGCTTGATGATGGGTACGCGTTCTGGCTCTATCGATCCCGCTATTGTTACGTTCCTGATGGATCATGAGGGGTATACCCCTGAAGAAATGAATACCATTTTGAATAAGAAGTCGGGTTTGCTAGGCATTTCCGGCATCAGCAACGACTTGCGTAGTGTTCGGGAGGCTTCCGACGCGGGCGACCCCCGTGCGATCCTTGCCTATGAAATGTACTCTACACGTGTTAAGAAATACATCGGCCAGTGTTTGGCTCTTATGTCGGGCGCCGATGCTATTGTTCTTTCCGCTGGTGTAGGTGAAAATTGCGACAAAATGCGCCGCATGATCTTTGCGGGTTGGCAGCCTCTAGGCATCATCCTTGATCCCGAAAAGAACAAGCAGCGCGGCTTTGAGCGTATTATTTCATCTGATAAGTCGAAGGTTCCGATTATCGTTATCCCTACCGACGAGGAATACATGATTGCGCGTGATACCTACAATATCGTTCACAATCGCAGCCAGATTGTTCCTGCTTCCCATTACGGTACGAAATAACTGGTTTTCAACGGTATCATTCCATAACTGCAAACCCCATGATGCAGCTTAATGGCTATGCATCATGGGGTTTTCTCGTTTGCGTTCTTACTGTTATTGATCGTTTCGGTTGCGGTTCTAAGAAGGTGTTCTTGGGTTGCTCTTCTCTATATTGTCCCCGGCTTTACCAAATGGAGCGCGCCCCATCGGCGTAGAGCGGAAATCCATTTACCATGTCCGAGCAATCGCAAGCTAAGAACAGTGCGGCTGCGGCGATATCCATCGGGTCGCCGACCTTTCGATTGTGCGGTATAGGGCGGGTTATTGCCTCGTAGGCCTTTTCTTTATTGAGCGTGCTTTGAGTCATATTGGTGTCGATGTATCCTGGGCAAATGCAGTTTGCGCGGATGTTGAAGCGCGACCACTCGAACGCCATGCAGCGGGTCATTTGAACAACCGCGGCTTTTGCTGCCGCATAAGCCGCCATGCGCGTAGATGCCACTCGAGCAACAACTGATGCAAGGTTGATAATATTGCCTTGTTCCTGTTGAATCATGATCTTTGCTACGCGCTTGCAGAGGAAAAACACTGCTTTGAAATCGGTGTCTACTACTCGATCGAATTCATCTTCGTCGGTGTCGACTATCAGCTGGTCATTGCTGAGAACGACCCCTGCATCATTGACGAGGATGTCAATGCGCCCAAAGCTCTCCATAGCTACTTTTACCAGATTGTCTTGATCTTCACTATTGCATACATCGCAGTGTACAGGCACGATTCGTCTACCAGACTCTTGGGAGATTTCCTCTGCGCGTTCTTTAATTTTCTCTTCATTGATATCGGCAATTACCAAATCCGCCCCATACCAGGCATAAGTACGTGCTATGGCGCGACCGATTCCTATTTCGCTGCCAACGCCGGTAATTAACGCGATTTTTCCCGTTAAGTCGAATTTCGGAATACCGATATTTCCTGTAGTAAGTGTGGTGTGGGAGCTCCCTTTCATAACCGCCTCCTCAGTTGATCGCTTTGATTCAAAGCGAGTTTCCCCTCGGTGTTTATGATAAAGAGCTTATTAATTTGCGACTTATTGCTTTGATTAATGATTCTTATTTAATGCTTAAATATTAATAAGCAATGTCGAGAGGAGAAGCGGAGGAGCCATTTGCAACTGATTCAATCCTTGTTGATTGAATCCGAGGGGAGTATCAACAGATGCTCGGAGGCTTTTCATTAAATGTCATCGGAAAAGTCCATTAGTCATTCTAAATTTTCGAATTTGCGATCTGTTTACCTGGGATTATTATTTGACCTCATAGATTGTTCGACTATTTATTTTCAGTTCGCATTGGTAGGGATGTTGTTCGAAAAATAGAATTGAGCTATGAACGCGTTATGCGTTTACGGAGGGTGTTTATATTTAGGGGGAACAATGGATTTTGAACTGACACCTGATCAGGAACTCTTTATCGCTAGTGCTAAAGAGTATGCGGAAAAGTACTTCACGCCCGAAGCTATTAAGCAGGCCTATGAGGTTGACCATCATATCAGCTTAGAAGCAGCCATGGCTTTCCGCGAGTTGGGCTTCATGCATCTTGGCCTTCCTGAAGAGGTTGGCGGCATTCCTTGTGACAAGCTCACGCTGGTCCTGCTCATGGAAAAGCTGCATGAATACACCACCTGCGTTTTGCCTTTCCAGACCGATTTCAACTCCATCATGGACGTTATTGAATTTGGCAACGAAGAGCAGCAGAAGAAGATCATGGATGTTGTGAACAACGTTCCAAGCACGAGCGTTGCGGTAACGGCGATTTCTGAGCCTGGTGCTGGCTCTGACAACAACGCTATGACGTGTGTTACCGTGAAGCAGCCTGATGGCACCTACTTGCTCAACGGCCAAAAGACCTGGGTGACCATTGGCCATCTGGCGGTATACACCATTCTGGTAGCCAAAGACGAAGATCCGTCGTATGAAAACGATAACTACTCACTGTGGATGATCCCTAACGACATTGAGGGTTATACCTTTGGCGGCCTGGAGAAAATCGGTCAGCAGATTGTTCCGTTTGTGGACTGCTTCTTCGACAATGTGGTTCTCACCGAAGATATGCGCCTTGGCAAACCTGGTGAAGGTTGGAAGAACCTGATGAAGAAGCTTGAGTTTGAGCGCTGCCTGGTAGTTGCTCAGGCCCTCGGTCAGGCTCAGGCTGTTATGAATGAGGCGGGTGCCTATTGCTCGGAGCGCATCTGCTTCCAGAAGCCCATTGGCCACATCAGCGCAATCCAGCAGCATCTTGTTGAGATGGAAACCATTTTGGATAATGTGCGTACGCGTCTCTACAAGGTAACCACCATGCTCGACAAGGGCCAGTCTACGCGCCTTGAGTCGGCGTTGTTGAAGTCGTATGCATGCCAGAATCTCACCAAGGTAGCTGAGCATGCACTTTCCATCTATGCCGGTATCGGATATACGAAGGAAATCAATGCGGGTCGCATTTGGAACGACTTGAAGGGTTACGAATTCGCAGGCGGTACCACGGAAATCATGAACTACATTTCCGGTCGTCAGCTGGTTAAAAAGTACAAGAAGCAGTAGTGCGTCTCAAGTGTTCTCCTTCGTGAAAGAGAAAGAGCCCCGGTAGGGGCTCTTTCTCTTTGTGCTATTGCAGGAGCGGGTTCTGGCAAAGCTAGCTTGTTTGTTGCTGTTGGATAGGACAACGAAATCGAAAAGGGCATGACTGGCAATTTGCCTCGTCATGCCCTGTTTTAATTGGGATTGGTGTGAGCGTTGGCTTTGGCGCTTCAGCAATGTTGGCCGCTAGAGAGTCTGAGCCTGAACGCAGGTGATGGCGATAACGCCAACTACATCTTCTGCCGTGCAGCCACGGGAAAGATCGTTAACTGGTGCAGCAATACCCTGAAGGATAGGACCGTATGCTTCGGCCTTCGCAAGACGCTGAACAAGCTTGTATCCTATGTTAGCGGCATCGAGGTCGGGGAAGATGAGGGTATTTGCCTTGCCGGCAACTGGTGAGCCAGGAGCCTTAGAGGCGCCAACTTCAGGGATGATAGCGGCATCGAGCTGCAGCTCACCGTCAGCATTCAAGTCGGGGTAGTTTTCCTTGATATAGGTCATAGCGTCTACGACCTTCTGGGCATCGTCGTTCTTGGCGCTGCCATGCGAGGAGTGGGAGAGCAGGGCTATGCGTGCTTCTTTGCCCAGCAGACGCTTGAAGGACTGATTAGTGAGGTTCGCGATGTGCGCCAGCTTTTCAGCAGTGGGCTGAATCTCGAGTGCGCAGTCGGCGAAGGCAAAGACGCCATTTTCGCCCAGGTCGCAGTTGGGAACTTCCATCAGGAAGAGGGAGCTTACCATAGGCGCGCCTGGAGCGGTCTTCAAGACCTTCAGGGCAGGGGAGAGAATCTTCACGGTTGCGCAGCTTGCGCCGCCTACCAAACCGTCGCACTGGCCGGTTTTCACCATCATTGTTGCAAAGTAGATGTTGTCTTTCGTTACCAGCTCGCGGGCTTCCTCTTCGGTCATGCCCTTCTTCTTGCGCAGTTCGAAGAGGAGGCTTGCGAATTCATCGACCTTATCGGAAGTTGCGGGATTGATGATTTCGGCACCTTCGAGGTTGTAGCCTTTTGCGTTGATCTCTTCTGCGTCGCCAAGGATTACCAGATTCGCAATGCCCTGTTTCAGGGTTTCTTCTGCAGCGGCCAGGATACGATCGTCGTGGCCTTCGGGCAAAACGATAGTCTTTTTGTCGGCTTTGGCGCGTTCAACCATCGAATCGATGAGCGTGGTCATAAACATTCCTTTCATGGGTGATGTTTCTCTCGTGCTCCATTTTAGCGCGCAGGGCACTAGGTGGGTATAATGTGCCCTTGAGGTTAATCTCTGAAGGCGTGAACGGAAAGGTTAGGTGTGCCGCTTCATGAAAACGATCTCCTTTGCGGTGCCGTGCTATAACTCGGCTAACTATATGGAGAAGTGCGTTGATTCCCTGCTGCCCTGCGGTGACGATATTGAGATCATTTTGGTCAACGATGGTTCCACTCGTGACAATACGGCTGAAATCGCCGATCGTCTGGCAGAAGAGCACCCTGGCATTGTTCGTGCCATCCACAAAGAAAATGGCGGTCATGGCTCTGCGGTTAATGCGGGTTTGGCCGCTGCTCAGGGTTACTACTATAAAGTGGTTGATTCTGACGACTGGCTTGATAAGAACGCTATGGATGTTATCATGCCGTATCTGCGCGAGCAGAAGAGCCGCGCCGAAGAGGTTGGTGGCAATGCCGCAGGCACTGATATGGTTATCGGCAACTACGTGTACGAAAAGGTATTCGAGAACTCTCGTACTGTTATGCGTTACACCAATGTGTTTCCGACCGATAAGGAGTTTGGCTGGTCTGACGTGGGGCATTTCCGCTCCTCACAGTATCTGCTTATGCACTCGGTAATCTATCGTACTCAGTTGCTGCGCGATATGGACTTGAAGCTTCCGGAGCACTGCTTCTACGTGGATAACGTGTTTGTGTATGTGCCGCTGCCGCATGTTCAAACTATGCGTTACTTCGACGTTGATATGTATCGCTACTTTATTGGTCGCGATGATCAATCGGTCAACGAAAAGGTAATGCTTTCCCGTATTGACCAGCAGGTTCGTGTTACCAAAACCATGATCGATGCAGTGGATTTGAATACGGTTGAAAACTCTCACCTGCGCAAATATATGCACAACTATCTGTCCATGATGATGTGCATTTGCTCGGTGTTCTTGCGTATGGAGCAGACTCCCGAAAACGAGGAAAAGCGCGCAGATGTATGGGCGTACCTGAAGGCAAAGGATGCGAAACTGTATAGTCAGTTGAAACATACGTTGCTGAATGCCGGCACCAACATCCCCACACCGCTGGGTAGACAGTTCGGTCTGACGGCGTATCATGTCGCTCAGAAAATTTTCAAGTTCAATTAATCGAAGTGCCGTCCTATGGACGGCACTTTTGCCATCAGGGCGAGATACGCTGCTCATTGCATGCGTGTCTAGGGTCTCTAACCAGGGCCGAGCGGGGTGCCAGGCAATCGACGATATTTAGGCCAGTTTTCGGAAACATCACCCTATACTTGCCGGCAATTCCTTGCAACCCGCACTTTGAAGTGCGTGGATGGCTAGTCTTTATAATCTTCTGGGTTTTTGGCGCTGCTTCCCGTGGTTTCTTGGTAAGTTCGCAATTCGTGGCCAAATCTAACAGCATTTTCTCCAAACCGTTGAGCTATCAGGTCGTTTGCTTCAAGAAGTTTCTTGTTTGCTTCAGCTTTTCTGATGAGTGGGCTATTGATGCTGATTTCATTTCTTTCGCTGCTTGGCGCAATATCAAACAAGGTCCCTTGCACTGGATCGTCGTTAAAGCCGCTTACCCCAACGCCTATGAGGCGCAAAGGCTCCCATCCGTCCCATACCTCATTGAGCATGCTGTAGAGCTCAGGGAGCCACACAAGATCGTTTGTTCCGAGGTCGGCTTTATGCCGTTGGCAGGTGCGCACTGATAGATCTTCTCTTCGAATCTTCAAATGAAGGGTGGTGCCTTCTATTCCTTTACGACGCAAGCGTCTACCGACCTTATGTGCCATGGTGGCGATACGAGCTTGGATTTCTTTTCTATCGGTAAGGCTAACCGCAAAGCTGATTTCGTTAGAAACCGATTTTGCCGGCTCACGAATGCTTGCTACCGCGGTGTCTATTCCTCGGCAACGATCCATCATCAGCTTTGTGTTCTTGCCAAAAACTTCTTTTAACAATACTGGATCCGCATTGGCTACGTCCCCCAGCGTGCGCAAGTGGTAGGCGTTCAGCTTTTTTTGAGCAACAGGTCCAATCCCGCTCATTTCGGCTACGGGGAGGGGAGCTAAAAATGCTGCCGAATCACCGGGATACACCACGGTAAGGCCGCGGGGTTTGTTCTGGTTTGAGGCGATTTTTGCCACCGCTTTAGATTCACCAAGACCGATCGAGCACGTAATGCCGAGTTCGGCAACGCGTTGTTGGATGCGTTTTGCTATGGCTATTGGGTGCTCGCGGTTGGTCCTCGTTGGTGTGATGTCGAGAAAGGCCTCATCGATGCTTACCTGCATCAGGTGAGGTGATTCGTTTTGCAGAATGCCCATTACCTTCTGCGATAGTTCGCGATATCGATGGAAATTGCCAGGCGCCCAGATAGCTTGTGGGCATAGGCGAGCCGCGGTGGATGAGGGCATGGCAGAGTGTACGCCGAATTTACGTGCTTCATAGGATGCCGTGGACACGACACCACGCTTTGTGGGATCCCCTCCGACGATGACGGGTTTCCCTTTCCATTCTGGATGATCAAGCTGCTCGACTGACGCAAAGAAAGCATCAAGATCCATAAGTATTATGGCTGTTCCATTCCAGGGGCGCAGTGGGTGGCTATGTGGTTCGGTTTGAATCATGACACCAGTGTACCAGTGGGCCCTTTGAGACTACTGGATTGTAATGGTATAGCGAGTTGGGCTTCTTCGATCTGTTCAAATCGCTGTGCAAGGCGGGTAGCATTGGGATCGTTGAAGATGCTCGAGGTAGTTGGATTAGCGCTCGCTTGCCAAGAAGAATAGAGCAAGAGTACCAGGTCCAGAGTGAGCGCCAATCACCGGGTCGACGTAATTTACCAGATACTTTGTTACGCCAAATTTTTTGGTTATGAGGCTCTGCAGGTATTCCACGTCTTCAATGCAGTCGCCGTGTGAAATGCCAACTACCTGATCGGCAACAGGGGCGTTTGCCGTAGCTTCCATGTGCTCGACCAGGCCTTGGATGCTCTTTTTGCGTCCACGCTTTTTCTCGAGAGGGATAAGATGGCCTTCGTTGTCGACATGCATTACGGGTTTGATTTTAAGCATACTGCCAGCGAAAGCGGCTGTTCGGGACACGCGTCCGCCGCGATAAAGGAACATCAAATCATCTACGGTGAACCAGTGAGCTAACTTTAATTTATTTTCGCGTACCCACGCGGCAACTTCGGCCAAAGAAGCGCCCCCCTGCTTCATTTTTGCAGCATAGTACACGAGAAGGCCTTCTCCCATGGATGCCGCAAGGGTGTCAATGCATTCGATGGTGCGCTCGGGAAAACGTGTGCGCAGATCGTGGCTCAACGTCTCGATGGAATCGTAGGTGCCAGATAGACCACTGGAAAAACCCAGGTAAAGAATGTCTTTTCCTGATTTGAGAATATCGGTAAGCAGTTTTTCGGAGTTTGAGAGATTCGGTAGTGACGTGGTTATTACTTTTCCCTCGCGCATCATGGTGTAAAACTGCTTCAGGTCGGTGGTTTCTCCTTTGAGGTAGCTTTGGTGCTGTACACCGTCGACCATGAAGGTTAGGGGAAGGATTTCCAGTTCGAGCTCATCGATAAGAACCTCAGTGAGGTTGCAAGAAGAATCGGTGACAATCTGATAAGACATAGTGCGTCCTCCCCATTAAGATGCGTGTTCCCTGTAAGGGTAGCACATCGCTTGCTAGGCAAAACAAAACTATCACCTGCGCTTTGTTGGTTTATCGAGCGATTGACGATGGTTATTATTCGGGGCTGTGGCTGAATTGCAAAGCGCTTCATTCCTGGATGGCCTCATTCAATTTGGCTGTTGTCCAGTTGAAACTTGCGTTAGATCAGATGATGTCGTTCAAGAAATGCTTCAATGAGCAAATTAACCTCAGCTGGATTGTCGCAATTCGCGTTATGACCAGCCCCTTCAATCCAACAGATCGAATTGCCCTCTTCCTTTGCCCACTGCTGGTTGTATCGAGCGGTAAACCCCGCCCGGTCTTTATCTCCGCAAATAAGCAGTGTCGGGCATTCGAGTTTATAGGTTTTGTTCTTCTCGATTTCCTGCGATAGCGCCTTGTACCCATGGCTAATGAGCTTGCAGTACTCCAATTTTCGATAATCGAGCATCATCCTTTTCATTAGGAGCTTTCCTTTGGTAGTTTCAGCGCACCCGCTTGCGCCTGACCAGAGAATTAATTGCCAGGGAAGGCATATGAAAATTAAGTAAGTATGTTTAAGGGCCCAGAGCTCCCATGTGCGGTAATGGCTGCACCCAAGGGGTGCGGAATCAATTGAAATGAAGGCTAGCGTCTTTCCTGGGAAGCGCTCTATGGACGCCTGAGATATATAGCCTCCCATGGATTGACCCACTAATACTGGATTGCTGATACCCTCCGATTCCAGGAGGCTGTTGAGCCATTCTGCAAGTTGCCCAATGGTCCAGGTGGCATTAAACGGTCGGGAGTTTCCGTGTGATGGTGGATTCCATACAAGCAGGTTCGCCTTTCCCTTAAAGTGCTCTAGCTGATCTTTGAACAGGTGGTGATTGGCGGTAAGGCCTGGGAGGAAAACAAGCCATGGTTTCGTTGGGATTTTGGAAGCGTTGATCCAATAGGTTATCAATCCCTGCTCAGTGGGATAATTTTTTTGAATCATGATGCCGCCTTTAGAGGGGGTGTTAGTGCTTGAATTATTGTATCCCGTTTTGTCTAGCAACAATTTGTTGCTGGTTTCACCAGATGCGGGGCATTGCAGTGGGAAATGCCTGATAGTTCAATGAAAAGGGTGATAGCAATGAAGCTTAATGAAACGATAGCAGAAGCAAGGAAACGCAAAGGGCTGACTCAGGAACAACTTGCGCAAAAGCTCTATGTGACACGCCAGGCAGTTTCACGATGGGAGCGCGGCGAGGTTGTTCCTGGAATCGATATGCTGAAGCTTATCGCTATAACTCTCGAAGAGCCTATCGCCCACTTGCTTGACATGCCAGAGCATTATTGTGAAAGCTGCGGCATGATGCTCTCACCTGATGAGTATGGTACTGATAGCGACGGCGCTAAGACCGATCATTATTGCAAATGATGCTTTGAGCAGGGGAAATACACCTACGAAACAACTATGGAGGCAATGATAGAAGATTGTGCGCCTCGCTTAGCGGAAAACACCGGTATGACAAATGATGAAGCGGTATCGTTGATGGGTGCCGTGCTTCCCCATCTTCAGCGGTGGAGTGCTTCCTATGCGAATGAAACCCGAAACTAAGCTATCTGAATCATATCCCGTTTTGTTTGCGGGGTAGGGGAGCTGTTTGGCTGATATTATTGAGCGAGTCATTTTAAGGGGTGCTTATGTCTGATTTGATATCGCTCAATATGGGGAATTTGACTGCTACAGTCGATCCTATGGGTGCGCAACTGTGCAGTCTGAAATTGAACCAAAGCGAGTATTTGTGGCAAGGCAACCCAGCTTTCTGGTCGCGCCGTGCGCCAATTTTGTTTCCTATAGTAGGCTCGCTTCGCAATGGCAGGGCCGAATCTGCTCAAGGACCTTGTACTATGGGGCGCCATGGCATCGCTCGAAACTACGAGCATAGTATTGAGAGTAGGGACGAGTTTTCAGTAACATTCAAGTTGGCTAGCAATAAAGAAACGCTGGAGGCATATCCCTTTCGCTTCACATTGAAAACTACGTATTCACTGGTTAGCGAACGAACGCTGTCCCAGACGTTTTGTGTTGCGAATGACGGTTCTGTCCCAATGCCTTTCTGCATCGGAGGTCATCCAGCTTTCAACGTCCCTGTTCCTGGTGCGGTAGACGAATCGTTTGAGGATTATGTTCTGAAGTTCGAGAAGCCTTGGAGCTGTATGTTGCCGACAATCGGGGACGATGGCCTTATGCGTCGGGATGAGCTTCGTGAGTGCCCGGCGGGTGCTGACTTCGTTCAAATTGACCATCGTTGCTTTGATCATGACGCCTTGGTATTCTCCGATGTTCCTGAACGGAGGCTGACCTTGTTGGGCGCAAAGAGCAATCATGGGGTCCAGATCGATTTTCCTCGTTTTAAGTATTTGGGCGTCTGGTCAGCGGCCAATGATGCTCCCTTTGTTGCACTTGAACCTTGGACCGGTCATACAACCGCATGCGATGAAGGGGACGTTTTCGAGGAGAAGGTAGGAATGACTATCCTGCAGCCTGGCGAATCTGATACGCGCACGTTCAGCATTACCTTGCTTTAGATTCCCTCGCGTTTTCGTTTGGTGGCGGCTTTGATCTAAATTTGTTGGCTTGCGTCGGCTTTAGTTCTTAGCGGAGATGCCAAGTTGTCGCTTGGGTCGAAAGGGACGGATCAGGGCTATACTTCTCCTTGATTCGACTTTACGAAGGAGGTGAGGCTGATGACAAGCAAACGCGCAAGGCATGTTTCCGGTAAAGGTGCGGTATGGCATATGTCCTCAGAGCAGGCTACGTTAGCGAAAATGCCGAAGTACAACGGCTACGCCTGCGGCTACGGTGCTCACGGCAATACGAAATACCATCGCGCAAAATCGAAACGTGCTTGGAAAGCGCAGATGCAAAAAGAAGGAGCCTCTCGGGGCTCCTTCCTGATTGTGGGATATGTTCTGCGGGGAGTTTGCGACTTTAGTTGTCGCTCTTCCTCATATTGATATACTCGATAAGCTCACTTCGCTTGTGAATGTTCACCTTTTCATATATATGCCTGATATGAGTATTTACGGTATGGGGTGATATCACCAGTTTGCTTGCAATGTTCGAAGCGGTGTTTCCTCGAGCGATAAGCCTTAGGATTTCGCCTTCGCGTTCCGACAGTGCAAATTCGTCAATGATCTGATTACAAACCACATCTACCTGTGCTGGGCTTGCTGGTGCGCTGATCAGGTTCACAATGTTTGATTCGCGTTTGCTCATAGGCACCTGTGCTATAGCAATAAGGCAAATAAAACCTAGGCAGGTATAGGTCACTACATCGCTGGAAGCTAGCCCGGTCCTTTCGTAGAAAACTGCTAGTGCGTTTCCTGCTGCTATGCCCATACGCGCACAGCCGATCGAGAGCGCAAATGAAATGGTGGGCGGGAAGAAGCCTCGTTTAACTAGGATTCCGAAGTATACCAGCAGCGATATCTCAAGCACACAAGAAATAACTAGGCTCATCAAGAATGCCGGGGTGCTGAACATTCCGTCTGCTATAAAAAGGCAGAAAGCGAGAATGGTGAGTACCAAGAACCGCGGGAACATCTTGAAGATACCGTACTGCTGTTTGAGGTAGTTTGTCGCTGCTGAGGCGACAAAGAAGCAGGCACCCATAGTTATTACGCCTACAACAAAGGAGCTTTGTTCCAAGGGGAGATTTTCCCAGGGGATGATTGCTGCCAAGTAATAGCAGGCGGCACCGACCAAGAAACCAATGAAGCAAATTACAATTGCATTGCTTAGTGCTGGCTTCGTGGTGCTTTTTGGCAGCAAAACGGGAAAATCGCGTGTTTCTTGCTTTTCCTCGTATACGAGCAGCATTCCCGAAACAACCACAAGAGCTGCAGTGAACATGGGAACCAAGACGGTAGGCAAAGCAAGGCCAATTAAAACCAAAACGAAAAGCGTGCCACTGAAAACCATGCCGATATGCGGCATGGAAAACTGCGCGTGCATTCGCGTTAAGCACTCGCCCCACAAGATGAGCATCAAGCCCTCAAGGCCTCCTGCGACGCAGGCAAGAACATACATCGATAAATTGGTTGGAAGAAAACCCGGCAAGTACTGCAAGGTAACCGAGCAAAGAGCTAAGCCTACTGGAATGCCGTATGCAAGGTTCTTGTTGTCGGAGAGGTGCGTCCCTCTCTTTATTGCGAAAGCGGTAAAGAGCATGGTGATCGATCCTGCCAGCAGGTTAACAAGCCATGCTTCGGTTACCTGATCATTTAGAAGCTCTGTGCCGAAAAATGAATCCGGAATGAACCAAAGAATGTAGTGGTACGTGAGCAGGAATGAGATTCCGAGGTACTCAAACGATGTGTTTGTGAGCACCTTACGTACGTAATCTTTGGTGTTCTGGCCTTCTTGAGTCACCTTTTTGTCGATTTGTTTATCGTGTTCTTGAATTGAGCCTTCAAGGTCCGTTTTGGATGTTGCCATGGTCCCTCCATAACCTTCTGAATTAATAAGCCCATATCAGACGGTTGTTCCATCCTATTAGACTGTCCCTCACTAGGTATCACTAGTTTATAGGTAATTGGCATTTTCATTCACAGTAGATATCACTATTTCCTCTGTAGCTTGGCAATCATGTCACTTTTGCGATGAACGTGTTCATATTTTTTCCAATAATCCAGGTATCGGCAATCACGAAAGAAGAAATGCCGAAGAGCTTCGTCCAACAGAGACATGGGGATGGATCTGACGAAGCTTTCCATTGGAGTTATTGCAAGGAGAAAGGAACCGCAATGGCAATTATGGCTAAAAGCATGGGCGAGGTGACATATAAAGACATCTCGTCCCTGCATAAATGGGCTCTGGTGATTTTGATCTCGATGGGATCGTCTATTATCTATGCGCCTATGTATCTTAAGAATGTTTTCTACGATCCGCTGATGCAGGCTCTCGGATGCACCAATGCGGACCTCGGTATGATGGTTTCTGCATACGGTTTGGCCGCTATGATTTGCTACCTGCCATCTGGCATCATTGCAGACAAGTTCCGCATGCGCACCTTGGCTACGGCAGGCTTCCTCGCTACGGCAGTTCTGGTATTTATCTACGCTACGCTTCCTTCCGTAGGTGTTTGTCTGGCACTCTTCGTTGCAATGGGCGTAACCTCCATCCTTGTATGGTGGGGCACCCGCTTCAAGGTTGTTCGTCTGTGCTGCGAAGAAGAAGAGTATGCATCCAAGATCGGTATTAGCTACTCTATCTATGGCGTAACCGGTCTTATCGTTGGTCTTATTAACGCAGCCATTATCGCTGCACTCTCCAACACGCTTGGTGTTGCTGCAGGCGTTCAGGTTATGATTATTTTCCTCGGTGTTGTTATTGCAATCCTGGGCGTTATCTCCTTCTTCCTGATCCCTGATTTCAAGGGCGAGATCAACAAGGACGCTAAGCTCTTTAGCCTTTCTGAGGCAGTCGAAGCTTTCAAGCATCCCGGTGTTATTTGGGCATGTATTGCATACTTCTGCGTATACGCTGTATACCAGGGTGCAACTTACACCACGCCTTACCTCACCCAGTGCTTCGGCGCTGACGGTAACCTTGTTAACGTTGTAGGCCTCATCCGCACCTATGGTATTGGCCTCCTTGCTGGCCCGGTAGTTGGCTTCATTGCTACGAAGATCAAGAGCCCCTCTAAGACCATCATCGGCACCTTTATCCTCACGGTAGCAGTTCTTATCGGCTTCATCATGTTCCCGCAATCCACCGAAGGCGCACTCGTTGCATCCGCTCTGGTTGTTCTCTTCGGCTTCACCACCTACGGTGCATTCTCCATTGGCTCTTCTCCTCTGTCCGAGGTAAAGATTCCGATGCGAATCTTCGGTACCGCAGCTGGTCTGCTCTCCGTAGTTGGCTTCATGCCTGACGTATTCATCCACACCTGGTACGGCTCCATGATCGATGCTCAGGGTACTGCGGCTTACAGCGGTATCTTCACCATCGAGATCGTCCTCGCAGTAATCGGTGTCTTCTGCCTGTTCATGCTTCTCCGCACGGTTAAGAAGCACTTCGGCACCACCGAGGTTACTGAGACTGAGGAAACTGCCGAATAGCGGCAAGTAGTTACGACTCATCGGCCCGGGCAGCAATGCCCGGGCGCTAAGAAGGGAAGCACCATGAACAAGCTTGACGTTCTGAACCTAATCAGTCCGCAGATGAAAGCGGTGCTGGAAGTGGAGGACAGCCTTGCTGGCGATGCTAACGACACCAGCGTAGGTTTCGAGCAGATGCGCGCGAATTACATTGAAGGACGAAAGTTCTGGGTTGCTGGCGGTCCCGAAATGGTGGCTAAGCTCGACTCGGAGATTGACGGTCCTAACGGTGCAATTCCCGTTCGCTTCTACTATCCCACTGAGGAATCTTACAAGGGGCGTACCGACGGTACGACGAAGACCCCGACTATCGTTTACGTACACGGTGGTGGTTGGGTTCTGGGCAACCTTGAAACGCACGATCGCATTTGTCGTGTACTTGCTGAAAAGAGCGAGGCAATTGTGGTGGCAGTTGATTATCGCCTGTCTCCCGAAGCTAAGTTCCCCTCGGCTGTCCATGAAGTTGCTGCGGTAGCAAAGCATCTTCATGAAAATGCCGATCAGTACGGTATCGATGCTGATCGTATGGGTATGGCTGGCGACTCTGGTGGAGCACACCTGAATCTTGCCGCAACCCTTTACCTTCGCCAGGAAGTGGGCGATGCCTCCTATATCAAGGCACTGCTCCTTTACTACGGCTGCTACGGTTTGACCGATTCCGCATCTCGTCGACTTCTCGGCGGTGCTTGGGATGGGCTAACTGAAGAGGATTGGAAGTTCTATATCGGCAATTACGCTGAAGACCCTGTGGCAATTCTGAACGAGCCGTATTGCAACCTCTTCCTCAACGATCTGTCTCGCGACATGCCTGCGTGCTACATCGCAGCAGCTGAGTACGATCCCCTGAAGGATGACTCAGCAACTCTCGCAGCAATTTGCGAGCAGTACGGAACTCCTTGCAAGTACGAGGTGTTCGAAGGCACCATCCACGCATTCCTTCACTACACGCGAGTGCTCGATGATGCAAATGATGCTCTTGAACATGGCGCCAGCTTCTTCCGTGAAGTATGCGGCATGGGTTTAAGGGGTATCAACTAGCGAATTATCCCAGCGCTGCTAGCGACGGGGGTTCGAAATAGCTTTTGCAAGCCCGGGAGAGGAACCACGATGGCTTGCAGGGGCAAAACAAAAATTTGACGGCACGGGCCGTCGGAAAAGGAGGACACAATGGATTTCAAGTTGAGTGATGACCAGGAACTCATCGTTCAGGCCTATAAGGACTACATGGAGAGTGAGCCTTGGGACCAGTACTTCCTGGAGTGCGACGAAAAGCATGAGTATCCGCTTCGCTGGGTTAAGGGTCTGTGCGATCTCGGCTTCGATCAGATCATGCTTCCCGAGAGCCATGGCGGTGCCGGCCTTGAGCAGCCTCTCGTAACCCTGATGGCTGTATACGAGGTTCTTGGTCAGTACGGTGGACCTACCTACGTTCTGTATCAGCTTCCTGGCTTCGAGACCATCATTCGCGAGGGCACTCAGGAGCAGATCGATGCTGTAATGGCATACCTTGGCACCGGTGAGCAGATCTGGAACTCCGCTTGCACCGAGCCTGGCGCTGGTTCTGACGTTTCTAGCCTGACCACCAACTACAAGCGTCGCGATGGCAAGATCTACCTGAACGGCACCAAGACCTTCATCACTTCTTCCAAGGGCGTTAAGTGGCTGGTAATCATGGCCAAGAACGCCGACGATCCTTCCGTATTCACCGAGTTCATGGTTGATATGACCAAGCCTGGTGTTGAACTTGGCCCTCTGAACAAGCTCGGCCTTCGCATGGACAGCTGCTGCGAGGTTTACCTCAACGATGTTGAGCTCGAAGAGTCCGATATCTTCGGCAAGGAAGGCAACGGCTTCAACCGCGGCATCGGCGACTTCAACTTCGAGCGTTGGCTGGTAGGCGCTTGCGACTACGGTACGGCAATCTGCGCTTACGAGGATGCTCTTAAGCACGCTAACACCCGTGAGGCATTCGGCAAGACCATTGGTCGTTTCCAGCTCAACCAGCTCAAGATCGCTGAAATGACGATCAAGCTCGACGCCATGAAGAACATGCTTTACGAAACCGCATGGAAGGCCGACATGAACGGTGGCAACCTCGACGCAGGCGAAGCTGCAATGTGCAAGTACTTCTGCGCAAATGCTTCTTTCGAGGTTGTAGACGACGCTATGCAGATCATGGGCGGCATCGCAGTTGCTTCCGAGCACCGCATCAACCGCATCTGGCGCGACCTGCGTGTTGATCGTATCTCCGGTGGTACCGACGAGATGATGATTCTCACCACCGCTAAGAACGCTCTGAAGAAGTATCGTCAGTAGCTTTCTCTCTCAGCACCGCGAGGGGATCGCGGAGTTGTGACGGATTTTCTGCTAAGAGGGGCCCCTCTGGGGCCCCACATCAAGGAGGAAAAATATTATGGCAATGCCAACTGAAAAACCATCATTCGGTACACTCGACGGCGTTAAGGTCGTTTATGCAGCAGTAGAGCTCGCTTGCCCCAAGGCTTGCGACCTCATGGCTGACTGGGGTGCTGACGTTACCTGGCTCGAGAACACTGGCGCAGGCGACACCATTCGCGACACCGCTTACATCAAGCAAGCCGAGCGCCGCAACCAGCGTTCTGTTGCTCTCAACTACTTCTCTGAAGAAGGTAAGGAAATCTTCTTCAAGATGATCAAGGATGCGGATATCTTCCTCGAGGCATCCAAGGGCGGTACCTGGGCACGCAAGGGGATCACTGACGAGGTTCTCTGGGCTATCAATCCTAAGCTCGTTATCGTTCACATCTCCGGCTTTGGCCAGGAGGGTGATCCTAAGATGGTTAAGCGCGCCGCTTACGACCTGACGGTAATGGCTTACTCCGGTCTTATCATGCAGAACGGTACCGAGGAGCAGCCCATGCTTCCTGGACCTTACATGGGCGACTACCTGAACACCCTGATGATCGCTGCATCCACCCTGTCTGCTCTGTATCGTGCTGAGAAGACTGGCAAGGGCGAGTCCATTGACCTTGCTATGTATGAGACCCTGCTGTCCATCGGTCAGTACTACCTCGTTGACTACCTCAACGCAGGCATCAAGTGGCCTCGTCCTGGCGCACGCAACCAGAACCTCTGCGGTATCGGCGAGTTCCAGTGCAAGGATGGCTTCCTGGGCGTATGCCTCTACGGCGTAGACCAGAACAAGCACTTCCTGGAGACCATCGGTCTTGGTCACCTGTGGGGCACCGAGGATATCCCCGAGGATACCTCCGGTCTGTGGCTGTCCAATCCTCATGCCGATGAGATCCAGAAGGCATTTGAGGACTACTGCCTCGAGCATTCTAAGTACGAGATCGAAGAGGATTTCGCTGCTCATCGTATTGCTGCTCAGGTTGTTCTTGATATGGAAGACCTGGTTGAGGAAGAGCATCTTGCTCTGCGCAACACGTGGGTTGATTGGAAGACCGCTGATGGCGATACCTTCCATGGCTTGGGCGTATTCCCCAAGTTTAAGAACAACCCCGGTGAGATCTGGCGTCCTATGCCTCACCAGGGCGGTGACACCGTCGACGTACTTACCAAGCTTGGTTACACCGAGGATCAGATCAATGAGCTCCTCGAAGCCGGCGTGGTAAAAGCTAGCTAAGCATTCTTTCCAATAGCCGCCAATTTGACCTTCTTCCCCCTCCCTTATTGGTTGGCTCGTTATTCCTGTGCCCCTCCTGGGTTTTCCCAGGAGGGGTGAATGAGAGGGGGTTGCGTTTCTCCGCGAAAGGGCGGACGGGTTACTGGGAGTTGTCCGTCCTTTCGTTGAGAAATGTTAAACGGCATGGGGGTGTCGTTAAAGTACGAAAGGCTAAAGCCCTTCGTTGAATAAAGGGGGATGAACAAGATGACCGATATCGTGGGAAATGAAACACTTCGCAGCTTATGGGAAACCATGGCCGATCGATGCGCTAACCGCGACTTTATGGTTTTTGAAAATCGTGTAGGTAGCGTTTTCGAGTATACCTACGCTCAGTTCGACGAAGACGTTAACCGAATTGCTAACGTTTTTCTTTCCCTTGATGTGCAGAAGGGCGATTTTGTTGCTCTTCATTTGCATAGCTCTCCAGAGTTTTTGATGTGCCTGTTCGGCCTTGCGAAAATCGGCGCTGTTGCTGTTCCTGTGAACGAACAGTATCTTGCGGATGAGACCGAGTACATTCTAGACACTGCTCAGGTTAAATGCGCGGTTGTCGAGCCGTTGTATCTTGCTACCTACCAAGAGCTTGTAAGGCGTGGACGTAGGTTTGAGAAGGGCATTCTTGTTGCTCGCGCAGGTCAGGATTCGCCAGTATGCGATATTGAATATCCTTCAATGTTCTGCCGTTCTAGGCAGCAGCCTCAGGAAGAGCAGGCATTTTACGATTTTTGGAGTATGCGTTGCGCTGAGCAGCCCGTATTACGCGAAAAGCGCCCGCTTAGCTCCTCTGATCCTGCTCAGATTATCTTTACGTCTGGCACCACTTCGCGTCCGAAGGGCGTTGTGGTTACCCATGCGAATATGATTTTCTCCGGCCTGTATGGCGACTGGGAAGTTTCCCTTCGTGGCTCTGATCGCGTTCTTTCGACCATGCCGGCATGCCATTCCAACTTCCAGCTTGCCGCGCTTATGCCTGTTGTTACCGCTGGAGCGACGATTATTATTGTCGAAAAGTTTTCAGCTCATCGCTTCTGGAAGCAAGTAAGGCACTATCGCGCCACGGTTATCCAGCTCGTTGCCATGATGCTTCGTACGGTAATGCTTCAGGAGGTTGATCCTGAAGAAAAGAACCATTGCGTACGTGAGGCTTTGTACTTCATCAGCGTTTCTGATGAAGAGAAGGAAGCTTTTGAGGAGCGCTTTAACGTTAAGATCATGAATACCTATGGCTCTACCGAAAGCATCGGCTGGGTATTGACTGATCCACCTGTTGGCAAACGCATGTGGCCTTCGGTTGGCCGTGCTGGCTTGAGCTATGAGGTTCGTATTGCCGACAAGAACGACAATGAGCTTCCTCACGGTGAGACGGGCGAGATTCAGGTCAAGGGCGTTCGCGGGAGGACCTTGATGCTCGAATACCTGAACAACCCCAAGGCAACAGAAGAGACCTTCAGTGCTGATGGTTGGCTGAAGACGGGCGATCAGGGTTACCAAGACGATAATGGCTGGTTCTACTTCGTTGATCGAAAGTCGAACATGGTAAAGCGCGCCGGAGAGAATATCTCTACTAGCGAAATCGAGAAGATTCTCGAAGAGCATCCTTTGTGCGCAGAAGCTGCGGTAATTGGCGTCGAAGATCCGATTCGCGACATGGCGCTTAAGGCATTCGTTCTTCCTGTAAAGGGCGCAAAACTGACCCCTGAAGAGGTTGAGGAGTATTGCCGAAAGCATATGGCATCGTTTAAGGTACCGTCATTTTTTGAGATCGTTTCTGAGTTTCCTCGAACATGCAGCATGAAAATCGAGAAGAAGCTTCTGAAATAGCCCGTTTTCAACGGGGCAAGAGGGGAGGGGGAGCGCATGATCTGCTCCTCCTTATCATATGGTGAGGCATTGCCTCACGATGAGGAGAGCGGCGCGTGGGATTGTATAGCGTCGCGCAGAGGGTTGATAATAAATGAGCGTATCGACTAATAACCAATCTATAGCGGAAAGACCTCCTACCGCTTCTATAGGAAATAGTCTGGGGGATACTGCAAGAAAGGCCAAGAGCGCCGCTAAGCGAACGGCAAAACGTACCATCGACGAGGTGTCAATGACGCCGTTCCTTCGCAAGATCGTTTTCTTTTCGAGCGGCGGATCGTTTCTGGACGGTTATGTGCTTGCGCTGATTGGCGTTGCGTTGACGCAGATTACTCCTCTGTTTGATCTTACCGAGACATGGAGCGCATTGATCGGTGCTTCGGTATTTTTGGGCATTTTGATCGGCACCGTTGTTGGTGGTTATCTTACCGACCTTATTGGGCGTCGCGTTATGTTCATTATCGACTTGATAGCTATTGCGGCTTTTTCGATTTTCTCGGTTTTTGCTGCTGATCCTTTGAGCTTGGTAATTGCACGTTTCTTCATCGGCGTATTTGTAGGAGCGGATTATCCCATTGCAACGTCGATGATCGCCGAGTTCACCCCTACGCATCATCGCTCCATTTCTATGGGTATGGTTTCAGCTGCCTGGTATCTAGGTGCTACTGCGGCAGCATTTGTTGGGTATGCGCTCTATGCATACGACGATGGTTGGCGTTGGATGCTGGGTAGTGCCGTTATTCCTTGCGTGATTCTGCTTGTTGGTCGCCACAACATCCCTGAGAGCCCTATGTGGCTTAATCAGCATGGTCGTTCCGAAGAGGCAAATGCCATTGTTGCGCGAGTTTACGGCGAAGACGTTGTTTTGGAATATGAGGAGCCCAGTGCAAAGGTGCCGATCATGGCACTGTTTCGCGGCGGTTATGGAAAACGCATCGTGTTCTTGGGAATCTTGACCTTGTGCCAAGTCGTTCCTATGTACGCAATTTATACGTTTGGCCCTCAGATTATGACCGAGTTTGGATTGGGTGCAGGTCAGGAAGCGATTTTGGGCGAAAGCGCTGTAAGTTTATTCTTCCTTGTGGGCACATTCCCGGCTATGTTCTGGCTTAACTCTCTGGGAAGACGAAGGCTCTTGATAGTATCTCTCGCCCTTATGACTATCGGAATGATGATTCTGGGCTTATTCCCGACCGCTCCTGCTCTCGTCATTATTGCTGCTTTTGGCCTGTATGCCTTCTTCAGCGGTGGTCCGGGAATTCTCCAATGGCTCTATCCCAATGAATTGTTCCCGACCTCGGTTCGTGCATCGGCTGTAGGCGTTTCTATTGCCATCTCTCGTCTTGGAACTATTGCGGCAACGTATAGTTTGCCAATAATGCTTAGCTCTTTTGGTGTTGGACCAACTATGTTGTCTGCTTCGGGTCTTCTTCTGGTTGGTTTGGTGCTTTCGATTATCATGGCGCCTGAAACTAAAGGAAAGTCGCTTACTGAAGCGAGCAAGCTGTAGGCACCTAGATATTCTCGCCTTACTTTCGTTTGCAATAATGCCCAACAAAAAGCCCATCTGGATCATTTGGATCCAGATGGGCTTTTTGTTTATGCAATCATAGATTCAATCGTAGGCGTTGGTTGCGGATGGTGAAGGGGAGTTAACTCGTTGCCTGGAAAAGTCGTTGTGGGTCATCGCTTTGCTTTGACATAGTCCCTATCGCAGACAAAAGTGAGCCTGCGACATTGTTTTTGGTATAGCGGATTGTATGGGGGATGTCGCAATGACGGTTCAATGGATTCCGTACATGCAGCTAACCGCCGCTTTCTGCTGCGAGGTTCTGCATTAATACGACGACATCATTGATGCAGCCGAGAGAATAAAGGCTTATTGCGCCATGCCTACTTTAAAAGGCCTTAGATGAATCCATCTAAGGCCGTATTGCGCCCCTGGTAGACCCTTGAATAGATGCTTTCCGTTCAAGGGCGTGATACTTGATGCTAAACGTTGATTCGATCCGGATGGCTTCCGGATTATTGAGTATAGAGTTATGGGCAATTGTCAGAATCTCGCATCAAGGGAAGACGGTGCCGTTTTGGGCATGTCGCAAAAGTGAATGTGAATGTCTGGCCCTTGCCCATGGCGTCGTCTGTTGCTGTTGGTTAAACAGAGATTAGTTCTGCGGTTTGGTTGTTAAGAATGAATCAAAGGGGATTGATTAGTGTAATAGGCATGTTGGGGTTTGCGGAGCGGATCGAAAAGATCTTTTTAGGCAATAAGAAAGGCGCCCATTACGAGCGCCATTCTTTTAGGAGGGTATATGTAGGGTGATTAGGAAGGGTATTTTGGAAGGGTTATTTTTGATTAGGAAGGGTATTTTGGAAGGAGTGGGGGATGATTAGCGGCCAACCCACTTGGGCTCGCGCTTTTCTACGAATGCGGCAGGGCCTTCGATGCCGTCTTCGGTCTTCTCGAGGAAGCGATATGCAGCGTCGCAGTAACGCATTGCGTCTTCTTCGCACATCTGATCAGATGCATGTACCAGGTACTTGGTCCACTTCAGAGCGAGAGGAGCGTTCTTCAGACACTGCTCAGCGAGCTCGATAGCCTTGTCCATAACCTCTTCGGCGGGAACAACATAGTTGATCAAGCCAAGCTTCTGAGCTTCGTCAGCCTTGATCTTCTTACCGGTGAGCAGGAGTTCCATGCAGTCCTTGCGGTTGATGTCGCGAGCGAGGCGAACGATACCGCCGGTAGATGCGATGATGCCCAGACCAACTTCGGTGCAACCGAACTTAGCGCGCTCAGAAGCAACAACCATGTCGCAGGAAAGAGCGATTTCCATGCCGCCGCCAGCTGCGGAGCCGTTGCAAGCTGCAATAACGGGCTTGGAGCAGGTGCGAGCAGTAAGACCGCCGAAACCATGCTCGGTTACGGTCTGGCATTCGCCGCCTTCGGAGAGCTCGGAGAGGTCCTCGCCAGCGCAGAATACCTTGCCAGTGCCAGTAACGATGATTGCGCGAACAGCCGGATCGGTTTCGGCGTTGTTCATGATGTTTTCCATGGCCTTGGAAGTTGCTCCGTTAAGCGCATTTGCCATATCGGGGCGATTGATGCGAATGATCAGCAAGCCGTCTTCGCGAAGTTCCGATACAACCGTATCAGTGCCATAGTAATCAGCCATTGTGTCCTCCTTTGTTGTGTGGCTGTGACGTAAGGCCGATCCCCGCTTACTTAAAAGCTCTAAACCTCACGTCGTTGATTCAATAGTAGATATGAACACGTTCTAGAACATCACTAGGCTTCTATGAGCCTTACGATACGTATAATCAAACCCATCATTACTTTTTAAGTAGCAGGTCTGATTTGGGGTTTTGATGTGCCTTGAAGCGATTTTGGGCGTATGGTTCGAGGTGGGCTTCCGCTTTGCGTTAGCTTTGCCATTATGGCAATTGGGGAAGGTGCTACGTTAGTAATGGCAATCATGGGACTTAACCTACTGGGAGCGGTTCCGCATTACGTCTCACTGTTTGTCTGATTTCCGCGTTGGATTGGCGCTATGTGACTTACCCAAGGCGTTCCGCCCTGCATGCTTGCAATGCGCTGACTCTGAGCTGGGTTTGCTTGGAGAAAACTAAATAGGCGAAGGTGTTTGCTCATTGCCTTCATTCATTATTTGCCACAGTTGCAATAAACGACCATCGGCTTGAATTGTTGTTTCGATATACGCAAAGAAGGCAGCCGTAATGGCTGCCTTCTTTGTTGGGGAGTTTGCCTCTAGGGCGAGGCTATTTCGTGAAGCGTTTGGTTGAGATTATTCTGCTTTAGCGTTCTCTTCTGCCTGCTGCTTTAGCTCGAACTTCTTGCCACGAGTGCGTGCGCACATCGACACGCCGCCTCCCAAGGCAATAAGAGCAATTACATTTGGCAGAACCATCAGCTGATTGAACATGTCGGCGAGTTCCCACACCAGGTCGTTGGAGAGGATGCAGCCCACGAAAATGAAGCACAGGGCAATAACGCTGAACACAGGTACGGCTTTTTTACCGAACAGATAGTTAACGTTGATCTTTGCGAACAGATTCCAGCTCAGGATAGTGGAGAATGCGAAGAACAAGAGGCAAATTGCGACGAATACGTTGCCGCCAGTTTCGCCGAACAGGCTGCCGAATGCGATCTGGGCCATATTTGTTTTGTCGATGCCGTCGTAAACACCCTGAGCAAGAGCGCCGTCGCCGGTATACAGAACGGTGATAACTACCAGGGCAGTGATGGTAACAACAACAAACGTGTCAACGAATACTGCGATGAGTGCCAGAACGCCCTGTTCATGGGGGTTCTTCACATTCGCCATAGCGTGAGCGTGAGGGGTGGAGCCCATGCCTGCTTCGTTGGAGAAGAGACCACGCTTAGCGCCCTGAGAAAGAGCTGCGATGATGCCGAAGGTAACGCCGCCAAGCTCCGCATTGGGATTAAAGGCGAATTCGAAGATCAGGAAAAATGCGTCGCCTACGTGAGAAGCGTTTGCGATAAGAACTGCGATACCGCCGATCAGATATACGATAGCCATAAAAGGTACTACCTTTTCGGTTACCGATGCCAGGCGGGACAAGCCACCCAGGAAGATGAAGCCGGCGAATATTACGATGATGATGCCCACCAGCCACGTGGGGATACCGAATGCGGTGTTCATCGTGGATGCGATGGAGTTCGACTGAACCATGCAGCCCATGAAGCCCAGCGCCAAGATGATGGCGACTGCAAAGAATCCAGCCAAGAAAGTGCCGAATTTGCCGTGGAATGCGGTCTTGATGTAATAAACAGGACCGCCATGCACTGTGCCGTCTGCGTCAACTTTGCGCGTTTTCTGCGCCAATACCGCCTCTGCGTAGTTGGTTGCCATACCAAGGAATGCGATGAGCCACATCCAGAAGATAGCGCCTGGGCCACCAATGAGGATTGCGCCGCAGGCACCAACAATATTGCCGGTGCCAACCTGTGCTGCAATTGCGGTTGCAACAGCCTGGAATGAGCTCATGCCGCTCTTGTGCTTTTCGCCGTTCAGGTTGAATCCACCAAAGAGTCGCTTAAGACCTTCGCCAAAGCAACGAACCTGCACAAAGCGAGTGCGAATAGTGAAGAACAGGCCCGTACCGATAAGCAGGACAATCAATACGTAGTTCGACAGATACGAGTTGATGGTTTGGACGATTAACAGCAATTCATCCACGTTGGGTAACCTCCTAGGGTTCTTGTTTAGGAAAACCCTAGGGAAACCTTGAATAAGATAAGGGGCGGATTGAAACCCGTCTCTGTCCTTTTGCCTGAGAGATTCAGCTCCAAAGCCGCTCCGCTGATTGGGAGCGTTTGGCTTGAAGCCTTGCACCGTCGGCACTCATTTAAGAGATTCTCCAGAGTTTTCTCCACTTTCGGTTTCGCGTTTGATTCCAAAAGCTTCACGGAAATATGTTGTGGGGTGATTATGCGCGTCTTGCTTCGTGTGCGCAATAACTTTTTTACGAAATAGCGACAAAAGAGTAACAAGCTCCGTTTGAACCTGTTTTTTACTCGGTGAAAGGCATCCAGCCCTTAGATTTGTTTCAGGTGTGTTTCGTTATTTTAGCGCAAATTCAGTTTCTTCTTGCTGTCGGGTGCTGTCGATGGCAAAGCTTTGCGTGCTGCCATGTGTGTTGTTTTATACGATCCAGAATCCAAGACAGCCGCAGGCAATGCCTAGCAAAGCACCCGCTGCAACATCGCGGGGGAAATGCACGCCAGCAAGTACGCGTACCACTGCAAGGCAGACCCCTAACGCCAAGATCAGCCATCCAACTAGGGGCAGAGGACATGCTGCCAAGAAGGTTACACCGATTACGAAAATGGAAAACGCATGTCTGCTGGGAAACGATTTACCTTTGGTGTCTTTCGCGATTACTGGTGGAAGGGCGAACACTTCGTAGGGGCGTGGGGCGTTGAGCAGGGCGCGTAATAGACTAACCGCGATGAAGCTTACCGCGGGAACGAGAATCGCCTTTGAAAGCAGAGGGTCGATTCGTCCTTCAAGCAATGTTGCTGCTCCGTTGTGAAATACGAGCCACAGAAGAAGACACGGGTAGGCGAAATAGATTGCGTAGGTGATGATTTTATTGGTGGTAATGACGATTTTCGCCTGCGTAGGGTGGCTATGCAGGAATCCCGTCATTTTCTTGTAGGTTTCTTTATTCATGGTAAACATTGTACGTGATGGGCTGATTAGTCGGGACGCTCCTTGCGGCTTGCCTGCTATATATCGCCTATGAGGTTTTGGCTATTTGGCTGCTTTGTATGTCGTTGCAACGATACGAAATGATCGGAGGCTATGTTGCCAGATTCGCTTTGCACCTTGCTTGATAAGCTTGAATGCGAACACGCACTTTCGCGTGATGAATGGGAGCGCCTGATTTCGGATCGCACTCCAGACCTTGCGGAAGATATGAAATCTCGCGCTTGCGCATTGAGAGACGAGCGCTATGGCAAAAGGGTATTCAAGCGCGGTTTGATCGAATTCACTAATTACTGCAAAAACGATTGTCTTTATTGCGGTATCCGAAGAAGCAACAAGTGCGTGAATCGTTATCGCCTTTCCGGAGAAGAGATTCTTCAATGTTGCGAACAGGGCTACGATTTAGGTTTTCGCACGTTTGTACTTCAAGGCGGAGAGGATCCGTATTACGATGATGCCCGCATGGTCTCTATTGTCTCTTCTATCCGCGAAGCATATCCGGGATGCGCAATAACGCTTTCTATTGGAGAGCGCTCCGAGGAGTCGTATCGTGCGCTTCGCGCTGCTGGAGCCGATCGATATCTACTGCGCCACGAAACTGCAGATCCCCATCATTACGATCTGCTACATCCGAATGAGATGAGCCTCACTTCCCGCAAGAAATGCCTCATGGTTTTACGCTCCCTCGGTTATCAGGTGGGTAGCGGTTTTATGGTAGGATCGCCGGGCCAAACCGCTCGCTGCCTTGCCGAAGACATGGTGTTTCTGCAGGAGCTCCAGCCCCACATGATTGGTATTGGCCCCTTCGTGCCGCACAAAGACACACCCTTTGCTCGCGAATCTCAAGGCACGCTTGAGCTTACGTTGTTTATGCTTTCAGCGCTGCGTATGGCATTTCCCGATGCTCTTATTCCTGCCACTACCGCATTGGGGACCATTGCTTCAGATGGTAGGGAGCAGGGAATCCTGGCCGGTGCCAATGTTGTGATGCCTAACCTTTCGCCAGTTGCGCATCGTAAAGATTACAGTCTCTACGATAACAAGATCTGTACTGGTGAAGAGGCCGCCGAATGCCGTTGGTGCCTTGACATGAGGATGGATCGAATTGGGTACCGAATCGTAGAAGACCGCGGTGACTCCCTGGTGAAATAAAAGAACGGGTGAGCTCATTCCTCTAGCTGGGCTACGGCGCAGTCTATGAAGTGACGCGTTGCTGGCGCACAGGTTTTCAGTGAAGAGGCGGCAATGCCGAAAAGGATGGACTCTGGTGGTTCAATAGGAACAAGGGCCAGGTCGAAACCATATTTTTTAACAGCAAGGCTGTTGATTATGGTCATTCCCATTCCTGCTTCGATCATTCCCAGGGTCGCTACGGTTTCGATTGTTTCGTAAGCGATATTTGGATTGAGACCGTGTCGTGAAAGTATTCGCGTGGTGTCAATATCTTGGCCTTTGCCTGGCATGATAAATGCCTCGTTGACACATTCTTCGATTGGGTAGTTTTCTTCCGATGCGAGTGGGTGGTCCAGGGGTAGCGCTGCGACCATTGGATCTCGTGCGAGGGGGATCCAATCGTAGGTAAGTGAGGGTTCATAGCTCATAAACCCAACATCGGCTTCTTTGGAATCGAGCCATTCTGTTATTTCCTGATGGATACCCTCCATGATGCGAACTTCGATGTTGGGATATCGTTCGTGAAACACTTTAATGACGCCCGGTAGCCAATGGGCGGCAACACTTGGGTAGGATCCGATCGTCACTTGGCCGATCGCCAGGCCTTTGATTTCGGAGCTCACTTGAAGAAGCCTCTCCTCTTCTTGGACCACCGCGCGTGCCGCGGGTAGGATGCGTGAGCCTTCGGATGTGGGCTGAACGCCGTGTGGATTGCGTTCAAGTACCGAAAAACCCAGATCGCGTTCGAGAGCGGTAATCAATTGACTCACTCCGGATGGAGTATAGTTGAGCGTTCTTGCCGCCTTGGAAAGGCTGCCCTGATCAGAGGCCTGAACGAAAGCGCGGTAACGAGACGTGTCCATGAGTGCTTCTATCTTTTAGCATTACTTAACACACATATAATAGATTACTGTTTTACTAATTGGAAAGAGCGATATATAACAGTATCCATCGGGCAACAAGTTCCCCTTTTTTGCGAGATGATGAACCCCGCAGGTGAGTGTTGTCAGAATCGGGATAATCCCGAATCAGAGGGTACAGGGTAAGAGCTTTATCGTCTGGTCGTGTGTGCCCCGTCGCAAAGCGGCGGGGTTTCTTTTTGCCCGAACCAGCTTTGTGTTGGCTTTTGCGATTCGCGGTTTGGCATGTTTTGTTATGTGACAACAATCGAAAATCGTATAGCTCCAAAATGCAGCTTTCGAACGTTTCGCGAACTATGCGAAGAGTCGTTAGAGCGCCTGTAACCTTGCTATACTTACGAAGTTATCTGCGTTTCAACCTACATTAGTAAGGAAGTACTTCATGGATTGCCGCTCTCTGTATGACCTCTGGTGCGAAAAGGTTACCGACCCTGAGCTCCAGGCTGATTTGAAGGCAATGGACGAATCTGGTGATGAAGCAGTAATTGAAGATGCGTTCTATCGCACGCTGGAATTTGGTACGGCGGGCCTTCGCGGTGTTTTGGGGGCTGGCACCAATCGCATGAATATTCATACTGTGGGTCAGGCTACTCAGGGTATTGCCGATTTTATCAATGGACAGGCGAACGATGGTGAGCCCGGTACTGTTGCCATCTGCTATGACTCCCGCATCAATTCTCAACTATTTGCCCACACCGCAGCAAGCGTTTTGGCTGCTAATGGCATCAAATCATATGTGTATCCGCGTCTTCAGCCCACGCCCGCGTTGTCATTCGCTACACGTTATTTGGGTTGTGCTATCGGCATTAACGTTACGGCAAGCCATAATCCCAGTAAATACAATGGCTACAAGGTTTACGGTCCTGATGGTTGTCAGATCGCCTCTGAGATCGCCGATGCAATCACGAAGGCAATAGAAGGTGTCGACATGTTTGACGACGTGCGCACTATGCCTTTCGAGGATGCTCAGGCTGCGGGTTTTGCAACATATATTCAAGAAGAAGTGCTTGATGCCTTTCTCGATGCCGTATATGACCAGCATGTAGAACAGGAACAGTCGGATTTGCGCGTGGTATACACGCCTTTGAATGGCACGGGCTTGGAGTGCGTAACGCGTATTTTGGAACGTATTGGTGTTACTGATATTCATGTGGTCGAAGAGCAGTCGAAGCCCGATGGCAATTTCCCGACGTGCCCTTATCCTAATCCTGAGATTCGTGAAGCTCTGGAGTGCGGTATTGCATTGTGTGAGCAAGTTCACCCCGATCTGCTTCTTGCGACCGATCCCGATGCAGACCGTGTTGGCATTGCGGTGAAAGATGGCGACGATTACCAGCTTCTTTCCGGCAATGAGGTAGGTGTGCTGCTTCTTGATTTTATTTGCCGCATGCGTAAGGAAAATGGAACGCTGCCCGAGCATCCTGTGGCGGTTACCACTATTGTATCTACGAGTCTGGTAGACCCTGTAGCCGCTAAATATGGCGTTGATATGCGTCGCGTGCTTACTGGGTTCAAGTATATTGGCGGCGTAATCGCCGATCTTGAGCAGCAGGACGAAAAAGAACGTTTCGTTTTCGGGTTCGAAGAAAGCTATGGCTATCTTGCTGGCACTCATGCACGTGATAAAGATGCCGTGGTTGCCTCTATGCTTATTTGCCAAATGGCACGTTATTACCGTACGTTGGGCAAGAACCTCTACCAGGCAATGCAGGACATCTATCGCGAGTTTGGCTTCCACCACAACCGAACCGTTTCTTATGCATTCGAGGGTTCTGCTGGTGCCGAGACCATGGCTTCTATCATGACCGGTTTCCGAAGCCGGCCACTTTCTGAAATTGCAGGGTATAAGGTTGAGCAGTTCCTCGATTACCAACAAGGTGTTGGCGGTTTGCCTTCTGCAAATGTGCTCGAATTTGATCTTGAAAAGGGCAACAAAGTTATCGTCCGCCCCAGCGGCACTGAGCCTAAAGTGAAGGTGTATTTGTTCACTGTTGGAGAAAGTGCATCTGAGGCGGAATGTCTTGCCGACGTTTTGTCTAGTGCAATGGCCGTTTTCATGAAATAGGGCTTGTGATGGCGAAGGAAAAAGAAACATACTCGCTGATTTCTGTTGATGTTGCATCTGAAGAAGAGGTTGTACGCGTTGATGCCCATGGCGTGCATCGAGGCATCTCTTCCGATCCCCAGGATGCTCCTTCCCAGCTAGATGGAAAGCCGCGGCGGAGTGATTTGGCGTCTTCTTCCGAGGAAGGGTTTTCTTCGCTGAATGCTGTTGGCTCGGGTGAATCCGTTTCGTCCGATGGGGCTCTAAAGGAACCCGCTGAAACCGACAGCTATGACGGCCGCGATGATCTGGAGGGCCCTGTTCCCATGGCTGGGATGCAGCGCATTATCTTTGCGGTAGTGGTTGTGTGTTTGGTTGCCTTCATTGTTTATTTTGCTGTTATGCATGGTTAGCCCCAAGGAGGACTGGTGTTTGCAACCGATGAAACTCTCAAGGCCAAGAAGGGGATAGCTTGGCTAATTGCCTTGGCTGCGCTCATGGCCTTGATCGCAATTGGTTTGGCTGTTGCGTTTGCTTTCAATTCTGCCTCGGAGCTACATAGCTTTGCGGCACAGGACGATAAAGAGGCTATAGAGGCGGCTTCAAGCAACAAGCCAACGGTCACCAACGCAACGACGCAGGTAATCAATTTAGTTGGCCTTATGGGTCTTTCAGCTGAAGATGCGGTTCAAAAAATAGGGCATGGCGCCGCAGTGCAGGATGAAGCCCCCATGAGTTCTGTAGGCTTCACGAGCGAAGAGACTGTTGTGCTTACCGACGAAAAGGGAGACGCTCTTTCTGGTACGCCTACCGTTACTTTGGGTTTTGATGGCAATGGGACGGTTGCTGCGGCATCGTATAGCGCCCCTACTTCATTGCTGGGATATGGCAATCTCTCTTTTTCCGATGCTGTTGAAGAATTTCATATCGTGGAAAACCTGCTTGGCAAGGTAGGGCTTTCGGGGGTGGAAGAGGGGAGCGTGACGCTGCCCGACCGCAAGGAATACTCATCGTATGGGCCTGACCGCAAAACGCTTACCAGTGAAACATACACCTTTAGCGGTTCCGCGCAGTCGGGAGATTTACCCTACTCTTGGACGGTAACGCTTACCTACGATTACGATGAGGCGAATTCCACTGGCAATTTGGCGAATACCGTCAAGAAGGTTGCCGTTTCTATTATGCGCGAATAGCATTACCTAAAGAATCTTTCTGTTTCTTAGTTGACGATTCCAGCCACAAGCTTTTTGCTGTGGCTGGTTTTGTTGTAGGGGTAATTGTTAAGCCGCCGATGTCTCTCGGCGGCATTAATTGGCTATTTAATGCCGACATTAGCTGCCAGCTAATGAAATGCAATTCCAAGACTTTTATTGTTTTCGCAGTTAATCAAGTGCTTTGCGTAAGGCGCAAGAACCTGCGAAAGGAATGTGTATGAATAATCAGAATGGGAATCCGCAGCATCCTCAACCTGCTCAGCAGATGCCGCCTATTCCGCAATCGAAATCCGGGATGGCTATTGCTGGTTTCGTTTTGGGCATCATTGCACTGCTCACTTCGTTTTTACCAATCATTAACAACTTCTCATTTTTTCTTGCAATTCTTGGCATGATTTTCGGAATTGTTGGCATGGTTGGTATCTCGAAAGGCAAGAAAAGCGGCAAGGGTCTTGCGATCGCCGCTATCGTTATTTGCGTTGTGTCGGGTGTGGTGGTGCTTGGAACGCAGAGTATGTACAGTGCCGCATTGGACAGTGCAACCTCTTCTGCAACTACCACTTCAACAAGTACTTCTTCCGTTACAAACACCGAGTCGACGTCAGCGTCTGACTCTGCTTCCGGAACATCTTCAGCTGCAGATTCTTCGGTGCCTGCCGAATATCGCAATGCTCTTGCGAAGGCTCAGCAATATAGCGATATGATGCACATGTCGAAGCAGGGCATCTATGATCAGCTAACTTCCGAATATGGCGAGAAATTCCCAGCTGATGCCGCCCAGTATGCTATCGACAACGTTGAAGCCGACTGGAATGCGAATGCGCTTGAAAAGGCAAAGCTGTATCAGGATCAGGGCAGCATGTCCAAATCTGCTATTCATGATCAGCTCACCTCTCAGTACGGTGAGCAGTTCACGGAAAGCGAAGCCGATTACGCTATTGCCAATCTGTGATGAGGGGCTCTTTTAGGTATCCCTGTGTTCCGCAAGCTTCTTTGGCTGTCGCTAAAATGGTTAGGGAAAAACGGAAGCACCGCGTAAGGAGGAAGTGTCGCGTGAGGGAACCATTAACCGAGGAGCTGCTGAACGAGCTGCTTTCCTCTCCCGATTCCAATAGTTTCCTTTCGAGCGCAAATCCATCAAGGCGGTCGTTGGCTGAATACCTACAGCAGCTTCTTGATGAAAAAGGACTTGAGCGTTCGAAAGTTGTTCGCGAAGCTGGCTTGAACGATACGTTCGGTTATCAAATTTTCAAGGGAACGCGGAAGGCTTCTCTAGACAAAGTGCTTCAGCTGGCTTTTGCTATGCAACTAGGTCTTCGAGAGACCGACCGCCTTCTGCAGGCAGCAGGAGCAAATGAGCTATATTGCAAAAATCGACGCGATGCCATTATTATCTTCGCAGTACAGAAGGGCTATACCCTTCAAAAGGTCAACGAAGAACTGTATCGTTTCGGGGAAGAAACCATCTGCTAAATGCCTCTCAGCGCTGAAATAGTTGAAAGCGATTCGAAGAAAGAACGTGAGTGCTCTAGCGGCCCTGTACCCCAAAAGAGGGAACAGGGCCGCGTTTGCTCGTATTGTTGCGCGCATGAAGCTGATGAGCTATCAGCATTTTTGTTACTAATTGAATCCGACAACCATTATCGCGTTGACGAGGTTATGAAGAAATCGGCATCTGAAGTGACGGAAAGGGTGACCTTCGTTGCCGATAATTATGTTGAGCGAGGTCCTTTCATACGAAAATATCTCAAGTTCGGCCCAGGAGTTGGCTCTGCCTATGCCGTCATTCACCAAGCTCAAGAACAGGGTACATATCTTTCCCATTTGCCTCGAATATATGCAGTCTACCTACTGAAAGACGAACTTGTAGTGGTCATGGAGTATCTGCGGGGTGAAACATTGCAGGATGCTGTGCTTCGTTGTGGCCCCTCGTTTCAGTTGGCACAAGAAACATTCCCCCAGGTGTGTGAAGCCGTTCGTGAACTTCATGAATACTTTAACCCTCCCTTGATTCATCGTGATCTGAAGCCAGCGAATATCGTTCTTTCAAATGGCAGGGTCTTCCTAATCGATTTCGGAATTGCCCGAGTGTACCGTAGCGGCAGTGCATCCGACACTTCCCATCTGGGTACGCGCGCTTATGCTCCTCCCGAGCAATACGGTTTCGGGCAAACCGACACACGAAGCGATGTATATGCTTTAGGCATGGTCCTGTACTATTGCTTGACTGGACGTACCGCTGAAGTGGCTGATCGGGAGTCTGCTTTTACTCACCCGTTGGTGCCCGAGGAGTATCGTTCGATTATTGAGCGTGCTTGCGCTTTTGATCCCCACAATCGTTATGGCTCGGTTGAAGACCTGCAGCGTGCATTTGCTCTTGCTACTGATAAGTATGTGCGTGATTTTGACAATATCCCCGAGGAAGCCGAGAGCAAAGCGGGTAGGTTTAGGCCTGATTGTCGTTGTGGGAAGAACGTGGTTCCGGGGAGGAGTGCTCTTTCCTTGCTCGCACGGAGAATACCCATTCCCTTAGGCTTAGCCTGGAATGCGCTTCTCTGTATAACCTGGCTTTTCGTAGTTGCCGCAAGCGTAGGTAATTGTTTCTGGCCAAGTCCTGGTATTCCTGAAAGTGGATATCCGTTGTGGTTCTGTATGGTTGAATACTTCGTTTTTTTAACTCCGGCATCAGCCTGTGTTGCCTATGAACTTTCTGATAGGCGGTTGTTATGGCGAAAATATCCCGCGCTACGTCGTTTGCCTTTATATACGGAATTGCCGATAGTGGGGATTGCCGTTCCGTTTCTCTTGGCAGTCGTTATGACTTTGCTGTCTGGGATTGCGGGGGTATGATTGCATTTGTTAAGCAGTAGCGAAAAAAATATTTCTCGAATAACGTCTTTTTCGTTTACTTGCAGCGAAAACATGGTATTCTATTAAAGCTGATTTCAAGAGAAGCCAATTGCTTCCACCTGGTTCGGTGCCGCAAGGTTGCTGATGGGTCATATGAATATAATCTTGCTGAACAAGAATTCGTGTGGCCTGCAATCGTGTGATCGCAGGTTTTTCTTTTTTCAGCATATAAAATGGTTCGTGCATGGTAGCACCGAAACAGAGAAAGAAGGAGGTGGGCACCATAGCAGCTCAAGAACCAAGGCTCAATGAGGCTATCAGGGTTAAGGAATGTCGCCTGATTGGCTATGATGGGTCGCAGTTGGGGATCTATCCTATCGAGCAAGCCCAGCGCATCGCCGATGATGAGGGCTATGACTTGGTTGAGATCGCACCTCAGGCGAAGCCGCCAGTATGTCGCATCATGGACTACGGTAAGTTCAAGTACGACCAGGCTATCAAGGCCAAGCAGGCGCGTAAGAACCAGAGCAAGATCGAAACCAAGGAAATGAAGTTCCGTCCCAAGATCGATGTGGGCGACTACACCACCAAAAAGAAGCATGTAATTCGCTTCTTGGAGGCAGGTTCCAAGGTTAAGATCACCATCATGTTCCGTGGTCGCGAAATGTCACACCCTGAACAGGGTTTGAGCATTCTGGAGCGCCTGGCGGACGATCTTAAGGATGTAGCGGTCATCGAAAACCAGCCCAAGATGGAAGGCCGCAACATGCATATGCTAATTGCTCCGTTGCCTACGACGGTGAAGAAAAAGAAGGACGAACAAGGGAAGGACAACTAATGCCCAAGATGAAGACTCATTCCGGCACCGCTAAACGCTTCCGCGTAACCGGCTCCGGTAAGATCATGCGCGCTAAGGCTTATAAGTCTCACATCATGACCAAGAAGAGCCAGAAGCGTAAGCGTAATTTCCGTCACGAAACCGAGGTAGCTACTGCAGATCAGAAGGTAGTAGCTCGTAACCTTGGTCTTCGCTAATCGATATAAGTAATAGGAGGAAACAAGTATGCCTCGTGTAAAGCGTGCTGTATCCGCTCATAAGAAGCGCCGTACCGTTCTGAACCGTGCAAAGGGTTACTACGGTGCAAAGTCCCGTTCCTATCGTGCTGCTAAGGAACAGGTTCAGCATTCGCTGCAGTACCAGTACCGCGATCGTCGCAATAAGAAGCGCGAAGTTCGTCGTCTGTGGATCACCCGTATCAACGCTGCTGCTCGTATCAATGGTCTTTCTTATTCTGTTTTCATGAACGGTCTTAAGAAGGCTGGCGTTGAGCTCGACCGCAAGGTGCTCTCCGACATGGCTATCAACGATCCTGAAGCATTTGCTTCTCTTGTTGAGGTTGCTAAGAAGGCTCTGTAATGCCAAAGCCCGTCATATGGCGGGCTTTCTTTTTTGCCCCGCTAAATAGCGGGGCTTTTTTATTATCTGGCTGACTTAAATGTGGTCGGCGGTTCTTCACGGATGATCTTGAGGATGTTACAGTTCAGCTTACGGGAGCTTCGATGAAGGAAGGGACTCGCCTTGAACTCGCTTGCGAATCCGCCCACCAAAGTATCCGAAGATGGATCTAACATCCGTGAGCCAATGACTTGCCGTCATTGGCTGATCATTGCTGCAGGAGTGCTTATTGCTTTTGGCCCTTGTGCTTTGGTTTATAACGTCTGGTCTATCTTCGTTGTTCCTGTTTCGTCTTCACTCGGTGTGGCCTCAAGTCAATTTACTTTCTTTATTACCTTGGTCTACCTTGTTGGCGGCATTGCTGCTCCGTTCGCGGGCAACCTTCTTCAGAAGCATGATCTTCGGATTGTCCTTTCTGCATCGGTCGTAATGGTTGCATTGGGCCTGTTTCTATGCTCATTTTGGGATCGCATTTACTTGTTCTATGTATCGGGCGTTCTAGTCGGCTTTGGAATCGTGTCTTTGATGTTCCTTGCCATTCCCACTCTTATCAATCGGTGGTTTTCGGAGCGTGCGGGCCTTTTTATGGGAATATGTTTCGCCATGTCCGGGGTTGGTGGTGCGGTTTGGAGCATGGTGGGTGGCCTGATTATCGATGCCTTATCTTGGCGTGTTGCTTATCAGGTGTTTTCTGCATTGGTTCTTGTTATTGGTTTATTTGCAACGCTTGTTTGCGTACGCAGTTACCCTGATGAAGTTGGATTACGCCCATTTGGAGCAAGGCTTTCGAGCGGGGATGCTTCTTCTGTCCATGATGAGGAACGGCCAAGGGTATGCGGCGTTTCTGCGTTGGTTATGTTCCGCTCGCCCGTGTTCTACTTGTTGATTTTATCTATGGGCATATTTAATTCACTTACAGTGACGGTGAACCTGTATGCCACGTACATCCATCATCTTGGGGCATTGGGATTGGCGGGCATTACGCCAGAAAGAACCGTGATGATGGCATCCGTTACCGCATCTTGCTTAATGGCCGTTTCTGCTGGTAGCAAGGTTTTGCTCGGAGCGATATCCGACAAGAGCATGATAGGTGCGCTTGCTATTGCCTTTGTGGGCGGTGTGGTCAGTATATGTTGCATGTGGTTTGGGTCGTCTTCGCCTGAAATCATTATGTTCGGCGGTGCCCTTGGCGGTATTCTTTATGCCGCTATTGACGCATTGGCTCCTTCTATTACCCGGCAGATCGTAGGTCCTAGGGATTACACCATTATCTACTCGCGTGTGGCAATTGTTGTTAACCTTGCTGGTGCTGCGGCAGCAACAGTATTTGCTGCGGTTGCTGAGGCAAGCTGGGAGGCTGAATGGGCGATGTCGTTGCTCTTGGTTGCTGTTGCTTTTGTGAGCTGTGTTGCGGCAGTTCGCCTTGGAAGGAATCTGGAGCAAACGATTGAGTAGTAAATGCTTGCTCGTGTTGCTAGCGGTTTTGCGAGATCGCTATGCATTGCTGTCAAGGTGGCTGCTGCTATCCTTAGGCTGGTTGGATAGGTTGAATTTGGATACTCGCCATTTAGCCAATGGAGTGTATTGGCCTGCTGCTTTATTGCTGCGGTAAATAATGGTTAGCCGTGGGCTTATCGCCAAGGGTCCTTTTCGAATTCTGCTGCTTTTAACGTGCCATCGTGGTAATCCGAGTAGGGGTCGTACAGATCATCGTCTTCGTTGGCTGCGCGAATTACGCTGTTTGGCAAATCTGGGGCAGGGTCGGCATCACTCCTCAGCGCTGTTGCTCGAGCGCTGGTTTTGCTATCAGTCACCTTGTTCTTTTGGGCGCCTTTTGCTTGGGGAAGGGGCGTGAAAGTGGGGCGCAAAGTGTAGCGCTTAGCGCTGGTTTCGCTATCATTGAATGTCACGGAATTATTCCCCTTTGCGCTCGGGATGTTTAACAAGCTTCGTCACTGCTTTGCAGCAGCAAAGCGCTATGTGGCTATGGGGAATTATACGATTGCGGCGCTCTGTTTGCGAAGCGCTCCCTTTAAGAAAGGAGACCCATGAAGGTCGAGCAGATCAAGGACAATGGCGAAGAGGTGCGTCTGCGCGTCTCTGCTTCGGCGGCTGAAATGAGTAAGGCTTTCACTGATGGCTTGGATGCGTTTGTCGTTCAGTATCAGATGGATCAGCTTGAAGGCGAATCTTCATTGGAGAAGATCAACAATGCTTTGGGTGAAGAAGACGGGAAAGCTGCAGTTTACAACGCGGTAATCAACTATCTGGTTCCCTTTGCATTGGAAAAGCAGGGAACTATGCCGGTATCGACATACGGCATTGAATCCGATGAAACCCCCGAACCCGATAAGATGTTCTCGTTCGATATGACGGTTCTGGTCAAGCCTGAATTCGAGCTTTCCAGCTACAAGCCTGTGAGGGTCGAGATCGAACCTAAGCCTGAGGTTAACGAGGCGGATATCGATGAGCAAATCAGCATGCTGGTTCGTCAATTCTCTGCTGCTCAGCAGGGTGTTCAACCTGATGATGCTTCGCTTCAGATTCCTGAGGTCACCGATGAATGGGTTGCTGACAATATGGGCCCCATGGGAATTGCAACGGTAGCTGAGCTGCGCGATCGTTTCCGCGCAACTTCTGAAGAAGAGCTCGAGAATCGCTATGCGCAGGCGAAGATGGCTGCGGCTATGGATGAATACGCTAAGCGTTTCGAGGGTGAAATCTCTGAGAAGATGATTGAGGTCATGACGCAGGAGCTTTATGAGACGTTCTTGGCTCAGCTTTCGCAGGAAGGCATTACGTTGGATGCCTTCTTTGCTCAGCAGCATCTGACCGAAGAAGAGGTGCGCGCCAATTTGGCAACACAGGCAAAGATGCAATTGCTCCAGGGCTTTATCCTCGATGCGATATTCCGTCATGAGGTATTGAAGCTCGAGCCGAGCGATATGATTGCCGCTATGCGCAATATCGCCCCTGGTCGCGAAGAGGAAACTTTCGAGGCAATGCAGAAATCAGGCCGTAGTACCCTTCTTAAGGAGGGTGCTTCTCGTATGAAAGCAGCTGGTTGGATTATGGCTAACACGGAATTCGTTGTTGCTGAATAGCGCCCACGCGTCTTTCTCAGATACCAAACACAAATAGAGCTCCCCTCTTGTTGCGAGAGGGGAGCTCTATGCTTTTGTTTGCGATTGCGGAGGAAGGCATACGGTTATTCGCTTATGCCCGTACGTGCTGAATCGGATTATCGTTCGGGGCTGATCCAGCTTGCTTTGAACAGGATATCTATATCAACATCGGTTTTGATCCCGTTGACTTTACCAGTATGGGTATATTGCCACATCACAAAATCGTGATAGTCGCTGGTGGGGTGTGTATCGGTGTATTCGGCATACCAAACTGCAGCATCAATTTGGTCGATATTGAGGCGAGAAAGGTCGTACTGGTTGCCATACACCATAGGTGTGTAGCCAGCTTGTTCGATACGTTTGCAGAAGGTTTGGGCATTCTTGGTAAGCTGATCCGCGGAAAGATTGTTTGCGCGACCGGATGAATCGGTAACGGGTTCCTGATCATACACTACTGGGTACGTTACGCCAGCACCATTAATAAGGTTCAGTACGTACTCCGCTTCTTCCAACGCCTCCTGTTCGCTAGTGGCTTGCGAGAAGAAATACACACCGTAGGGGAGTCCCACGCGGGTGGCACCCTCAACGTTCTCGTGATAGTTTTTGTCTGTGTAAAGTTGCCCTTCGGTTGAGCCACGTCTGCCGCATCGCAGCATAGCGAAATCAATGCCGTCATTTTTCACAGCCTGCCAATCAATGGATCCCTGAAGATCTGATACGTCGATGCCTGTGGTGGAAACCGCGTTTCCGTCTTCGTAATAGATCATGCGGCCGTTTTCTAGTTTAAGGTTGCTCCAGTCATATTTTGTTTGGTTAGAACAGCTCATGGCAACTGAGGCAAACAGCGCCACTATCGCAATGATGATGGCAACGATGACAATGGGAAGCTTGCTGCCTGATGATCTCTTGGAGTGATTTGAGGGGGCGGATTGTTTCCGCGATGTCGAAGTAATCATGCTCCCATCGTAGCAAGCACCAGTAATGGGGTCTCGTTGACGCTTCTATTTCCATCAGAGACGCTCAATTTGAGCGAAGCTGGCTTTTCAGCTTACGGTCTATCTTCATCCCTTTAGAGCGGGAATTGGCCTCTAGAAATTCGCGATGCGATTCGCTTTTTACTGCCTGACGCCTTGTGTGCCCACTCGGGTTAGGTAAAAGGCCGAATCGATTAGATTCTATCGCCATGAGTTTATGGAGCGATGGTGCCCTTATGGGGGTCTGAAACTGGTATACGGTAAAATGAAGCAGTATATTGATTTATTCCTCTTCGTTAGGAGTTCCTATATGTGCGGAATCGTTGGTTACACGGGCACCCTCCAGGCAAAAGGTGTTTTGCTTGAGGGCTTAAAGCGCCTTGAGTACCGTGGGTACGACTCGGCGGGTATTGCCGTCGAGGACGGTCGGAGAATCAATGTGGTTAAGCGTTTGGGCAAGGTTTCCGGCCTCGCTGATGCCATCCAGGACGATATGTGCCAGGGAACGTGCGGCATTGGTCATACGCGTTGGGCGACGCATGGCGCTCCCAGCGAGCGCAACGCCCATCCGCACACGGACTGCACCAATAAGATTGCCGTTGTTCACAACGGCATTATTGAGAACTTTGCTGAATTGCGCGAAGAACTGATCGCGAAGGGCCACACGTTCACCTCCGATACCGACACGGAGTGCATTGCTCATTTGGTGGAGGAAAACTACCACGGTGATCTGTTCGAGGCAGTTCGCGTGGTGTCAAACTCGCTTTCCGGCGCCTATGGTTTGGCGGTAATGCACCACGATCATCCTGGCGAAATCGTGGTAACTCGCAAAGATTCTCCTATTGTGTTGGGCGTTGGCGAAAACGGTAGCTACCTGGGCTCTGATATCATTGCGCTCATCGATGCAACCCGTGATGTGGTCATCCTTGAAGACAATCAGCTTGCTGTTATGCATTCTGATCATATTGATTATTTTGATGCTGATGGTAATCCGGTAACCCCTGAAATCACTCATGTTGATTGGGATATCGATGTTGCGGAAAAGGGCGGCTATCCTGATTTCATGTTGAAAGAAATTCACGAGCAGCCCCGTGTTGTTCGTGATACTCTCGCGGGACGTATGTCTGGTCATGAGATTTCCATTGACGAGCTCACGCTTACCCGTCAAGAACTTAATTTCATCGATCGCGTGTATCTTATTGGCTGCGGCACTTCCTATCATGCGGGTCTTATTGCCAAAAACCTTATAGAGGGCTGGGCTCGCATTCCTACTGAAGTGGAAGTTGCCAGCGAATTCCGTTACCGTAATCCCATTATTACGCCCACTACCTTGGTGGTTGCCGTTTCTCAGTCTGGTGAAACGGCAGATACGCTCGCTGCTATTCGCGATGCGCGTATCAAGGGCGCCAAAGTGTTTGGTATCACTAACGTAATCGGTTCCCCAGTTGCTCGTGAGTCGGATGGCGTAATCTACACCAAGGCAAACAAAGAGGTTGCGGTTGCTTCAACGAAGTCGTTCATCGGTCAGGTGGTGAGCCTTACGCTTTTGGCCCTTCTTTTGGGTCGATCGAAGGGCAAGCTTACCTTGAACCAGACGCGCATGCTCTTCACTGAGCTTGCTGACACTGCCGACCAGATCGAGGAAATCCTGCAAGACACTTCTGCTATTGAAGATGCGGCGCACTTCTTCGACGGTCGCCAGTCAACTCTTTATATTGGCCGTGGCTTGGGTGAGGCAACATGCTATGAGGGTGCGTTGAAGCTGAAGGAAATCAGCTACATTCATGCTGAGGCATATGCCGCTGGCGAAATGAAACATGGCCCTATTGCCCTGCTTGATGAAGGGTTCCCGATTGTTGCAGTCGCAACGCAGAGCGCCACCTACGACAAAACGGTTTCCAACCTTGAAGAGTCGAAGTCACGCGGGGCAAAGATTATTGCCATTGCCACCGAAGGCGATGAGGCCATCAAGAAGGTCGCCGATCATGTTATCTACATCCCAAAGGTTCGTGATGCCTTCATGCCCATTACTGCAAGTGTTCCATTGCAGCTTCTGGCTCGCGCGGTGGCGGTTGCTCGTGGCTGTGACGTCGATCAGCCTCGTAACCTGGCAAAATCGGTAACGGTTGAATAGGTATGCTCATGTCTGATCCTTCGATGGGAAATCGAGACATGGTTGAAGACGGCACTGCTCATAAGGGCGGTGCCGTTTCTTCTGCCGCTCTCAATGAAACGTCGGCGACTTCCGCTATGCGTGAAGCTACTCAAGATGCGCAGAAAGCGGGCATTCTACCCGAATCGGTATCAATGGGCGTAGACATTGTTGAGGTTGCACGTATGCGTGCAATCATGAAGCGCTCGCCCGCATTCATTGAGCGCTCGTTTTCGTGCGAAGAACGAGCCTACTGTGATGCAACAGCTTCACCTGAGTTTCATTATGCTACGCGCTTTGCTGCAAAAGAGGCTGTGGTTAAGGCCTTAGGCACGGGTTTTAGGCACGGTATCAGGCCTAATGATATTGAGGTGTACCTCAATGCCAAAGGCAAGCCTCGCGTTCGGCTCCATAGAGCCGCCGCGAAGATCGCCGCTCATTTAGGTATCGAAGAGATTCCGCTTTCGCTCTCATATACCCACAACGAAGCGGTTGCTTGTGCACTTGCCTTGACTGAGGATTCTCGTACGAAGGCAAAGGCGCGCGTTACTACATCAGCTCAAGATTTGTCGCGTCAATTCAAAGAGGCTCGTTCCCTTTTGGATGACCTGCCGGCTGCTGATGGGAAAGAAGGTGCGTAAACCCATGGATAGCAAGACGAATTATGCGTCGCTTGTGCCTATTCCCCCTGCTGATGCCCATAAATATTCTCGAGGTAAAGCGATAGTTGTCGCTGGCTCTGCCGCTTATCCGGGTGCTGCATGCCTGTCGTCTTGCGCGACGCAGCTTGCTGGTGCGGGCTATACGCAGGTTTTCACGGCAAAAAGCAACATGGCGCTGATCCAGGCATTTCGCCCTTCACTGGTGGTTGGCTCTTTCGCCTCATTGGATGTCGCCTCTGCTCTTCCTGCGCAGCATTTTGGCGCCTTTGTGGTTGGGCCGGGGTTTGATTCCTCGGATGCTGATGCTGAAAATGTGGCTCGCCGTGTTCTGAAGCAGGCCTCGGCACCGGTGTTGGTTGATGGCGGTGCTCTCGCGTTCATGCCCTCGCTGAAAATGCGCAAAGTGTTGCGTCGTCGCAATGAACAGGGGAGTGTAACCGTCCTAACTCCGCACAAGGGTGAAGCAGCGCGTCTCGGTGCTCCTTTTGGACTGAACTTAGATAATATGCAGCAAGAAGAAGGAGCCTATTCTCTTGCATTGGCTTATGGTGCCGTTGTTGTTCTCAAAGGGCCCGATACGGTAATCGCTTCGGCAGAGCATAGCTGCAGGGTAACGAATGGTTCCGCTGCGCTTGCAAAAGCTGGTACGGGTGATGTGCTTGCTGGGGTAATTGGTGGCTTGCTTGCTCAGGGTATGAGTGCTTTCGATGCTGCCCATCTGGGGGTATATATACATGCAGAAGCAGGTAATATTGCGGCTGAGCGCAAAGGCGTTGTTAGCACCTGCGCCGAAGACGTGCTTGATGCTTTGCCTGAGGCCTTTATGCGTATAGGCAAATAGAACAAGATAAGCTCTATTGCTGCTGTCTTGGTGTGATGCATCTGATGCTGGCTTTTGCTTTGTTGAGTTACTGCTAGGTCTATGTCGCGTTAGCTGATTGGCTTTCAGTGCATCAACGTTGAGGGTAAACGAGAGGATTTCTTTCATGTCTAACGAACAGGGTTCCGTGCCCGAAGAAACACTGGCAGAGCGTGTTTTACGTCTGCGTCGCGAAATCGAATATCACACGCATCGTTATTATGTCCTCGATGACCCCGAAATATCAGATGCTGCGTTCGACTCTCTTATGCGCGAGCTTCGTGACTTGGAGAATGAATATCCTGCATTGCAAGACCCTTCGTCTCCAACCCAGCGCGTTGGTGGAGCTGTAGGCAATCAATTTTCCCCCGTAGTTCACGAACAGCGCATGTATTCTCTCGACAACGCGATGGATTTGGACGAGCTTGATATATGGATGGATCGAACCGAAGAAGCCTTGGGTGCGCTTCCTCCTTTGGTCTGCGAACTCAAGATAGATGGCTCTTCGCTGGCGCTTACCTACGAAGACGGCAAGCTGGTTCGTGCCGCCACTCGCGGTGATGGCACCACGGGCGAAGACGTTACGGTTAATGTACGTACGGTTAACGACATTCCTTTGCGTCTGTGGGATGAAGGTGCTGGGGATGTTGTCGAAGGCGTTTCCTCGGTTGAGGTCCGTGGCGAAATATACATGTCGAAGGCAAGCTTCGAGGCGCTCAACGAGCAGGCTGAGGCAGTGGGGAATCGCACGTTCGCCAATCCCCGTAATGCCGCCGCTGGATCCCTTCGACAGAAAGATCCCTCTGTTACGCGTGAGCGTGAGTTGTCAACTTTCATGTATGCGATTGCGCGCGATCAGTCTATCAAAGCTTCAGGGCAGTGGGAATTGCTGCAGTGGCTCCGTAGTTGCGGCTTTCACGTAAACCCCGATGTTAAGCGCTGCGTCACGCGCGAAGAGGTGCGAAGGTTCTGCCGCGATTGCCTGGAGAAGCGTGCCGATCTGCCCTATGAAATCGACGGTGTGGTTGTGAAGGTGGATTCTTTTGCCTTGCAACATGAGCTTGGCTTCACAGCACGCGCTCCTCGCTGGGCCATTGCTTACAAATTCCCTCCAGAAGAAAAAACCACTATCTTGCGTGATATCACTATTCAGGTTGGGCGAACAGGCGCGTGCACGCCTGTAGCCGAGCTTGATCCGGTTTTGGTGGCTGGCTCTACGGTTGCTCGAGCTACCCTCCATAACGAAGACGAGGTTTTGCGTAAGGATGTGCGTATTGGCGATACCGTTATCGTCCGAAAAGCCGGCGATGTTATTCCTGAGGTTCTGGGCCCTATCCTTTCGTTGCGCCCTGAGGATTCTCAGCCTTGGGTTATGCCGAAGGCTTGCCCCAGTTGTGGCTCTCCTATTGTTCGAGAGAAGGGTGAAGCGGCTTATCGATGCGTATCTATCGACTGTCCGGCTCAGGCTCATGAGCGATTAACTCATTGGGCAAGTCGAGGTGCGCTCGATATTGAAGGTATGGGCAATGAGATCGTTGCTCGTCTCATTGAGTCGGGCAATTTAACCGATGTTGCCGATTATTACGATCTTTCACAGGATACGTTGGAGCATTTGGATACTGGGCGGACCACCACCAAGGGCGAGCGGATTGAGCTGGGTCCTGTGGTGGCATCGAAGCTTATGCTTTCAATTAACGAAAGCAAGAAGCGTTCGCTGGCACGTGTTCTTTTCGGATTGGGTATTCGTCACGTTGGCAAAACCACGGCAGAGGCTATTGCGAAAGTGTATCCTTCTATGAACTTGCTTCGTGGCGCAAAGGTTGACGACCTGGCGGCAATCGATGGCGTTGGCTCGATTATTGCGCAGAGTATTTTTGATTTCTTTGCAACCGAAGATAATGTAAAGGTAGTTGAGCGTTTGGCTGCTGCGGGCGTAACCATGGAAGAAGCGCTCCATGAAAATACATTGCCCCAAACCCTTGCGGGTCTGACGTTTGTACTTACTGGCAGTTTGGTTGAATCGGGTATGACGCGTACCGAAGCCGGCAATAAGCTGAAAGAGTACGGAGCAAAGGTTTCTGGAAGCGTTTCTAAAAAGACCAGCTACGTTATTTGCGGCGAGGCTGCAGGGTCTAAACGCTCCAAAGCTGAAAGTCTTGGGGTTCCTATTTTGACAGAGCGGGATTTCCTCAAATTGGTTGAAACTGGGTTGATCCCGACTTCCGAAGTGCGCGGGGGAGAAACCGGGCTGTTTGCATCCGCCGTCTCTGATAAAGAGCCCGGTCTGCTAGGCTCATCTGTTCCTGCGGCGAGCGAAACGGACTGATTATGGCAAAGATTCGCGTTGATGATCTGCTTGTCGAGCAGGGCTATTTTGCTGATAGGGATGCGGCTTTGCGTGCGGTTATAGCGCGTGAGGTGCGCGTAGACGATGTGTATGTGTCGAGCGCTGCTTTAAAAGTTCGTCCCGATGCTGATCTTTTCGTCAAAAATACCAAGAAATTCGTTTCCCGTGGTGGGCATAAGCTTCAGGGCGCGCTTGATCACTTTCGACAGGATGTTGCGGGTTTTCGTTGCGTTGATGTTGGGTCTTCTACGGGCGGGTTTTCGGATTGCCTGCTTCAGGCGGGGGCTGCCAGTGTGGCATGCGTAGATGTCAACTACGGCCAGCTCGCTTGGAGTTTGCGCCAAGATCCTCGTGTGAGTGTGTTCGAGCGCACCAACATTCGTTTAGCGAGCCCCGAGAGCCTTGGAGCTCCATTTGATATGGTGGTATGCGACTTAAGTTTTATCGGATTGGCCCAGCTAGCTGATGTGTTCGCCAATCTTTGTGAAGAGGGCAGCATCTTTTTGGGGCTTATCAAACCGCAGTTTGAAAGCCAGCACGAAGAAACCGATCATGGCATTGTCCGCAGCGAAGCGGTTCGTCAGCGTGTGGTTGATGAAGTCACCCAGGCGTTGCGCGAGGTGGGATTTAGGGTGAACGGGGTAGTGGAAAGCTCGATCAAGGGTGCTGAAGGAAACGTGGAGTACCTTGTCCATGCTACGTTCCTAGGAAGCGAAGCATGAGACATATTGAAATCAGCGCTTCTGAAAAGCTCCTGGAGTATATGGATCGCAAAGGATATCACTGCATCGCTGTTGAGCCTATTAGTCCAAAGGGCTGTTGCGCCGATATGACCGAGCTCCATTCACGTTTTGTTCGCGATAAAGACGTGCCTCGGCTGAAAGCAAGAAACTGTGGTGTGTTTGAGGCACCTTTTGGCGAGATGCTTGTTTTGGAAAAAGGATTGGAAATCGACGATGAAATTTATTTTGATCTGCGTAGCTTCTTCGGTGTGAAAGATATTGCAACAAGAGGCATTCGCCCATTTTCCTTTTAACCATTAAGGTATCAACGAGGTTTTCATCGACCAGAAACAGCACGGGCCCCATCATTGGGGCCCGGGCTGTTTCTGGAGCGAAGTTGCCGCTAGTTTTTCAGAGAATTCAGCGGTGCAGGCATGCGGCCGCCGCGATGAGCGAACACCGTGCCAGCATATTCGTTTACCGGCATGACCGGCGCATAACCAAGCAGGCCTCCGAAGTCGAGCTTGTCGCCAACCTTCTTGCCGATAGCGGGAATAAGGCGAACTGCGGTGGTTTTGTTGTTGATCATGCCAATGGCGCATTCATCGGCAATGATGCCAAAGATGGCTTCGACGCTGGTATCTCCTGGGATGGCGATCATGTCGAGGCCAACGGAACAAACGCAGGTCATGGCTTCAAGCTTCTCCAGACGGAGCGCACCGGATTCTGCTGCGCGAATCATGCCGGCATCTTCGGATACGGGGATAAAGGCACCAGAAAGACCGCCAACGCTGCTGCTTGCCATAACGCCGCCCTTCTTGACTGCGTCGTTGAGCATGGCGAGAGCTGCAGTAGTGCCTGGGCCTCCGCATTGGCCAACGCCAATAGCTTCCAGGATTTCGGCTACTGAGTCGCCTTCGGCGGGCGTGGGCGCAAGAGAGAGGTCCAAGATGCCTTTCTGTACGCCCAGACGTCGACTGGCTTCGCGGCTCATAAGTTCGCCTGCGCGAGTGATCTTGAAGGCGGTTGCCTTAATTGCTTCAGCAATGGAGGTCATATCGGCATCTTTGGGCATGTTGCGCAGGACATTGTTCACAACGCCGGGCCCCGATACACCAACGTTGACTACTGCATCGGCCTCACCCGAGCCATGGAATGCGCCAGCCATGAAGGGGTTATCTTCGACGGCGTTGCAGAATACAACCAATTTGCCTGCGCCAATGCACTGTTTGTCTTTGGTTGCTTCTGCGGCCTGTTTGATGATGCCAGCCATTTTGAACGCGGCATCCATGTTGATGCCGGCGCGCGTTGATCCAACGTTTACCGATGCGCATACATTATCTGTTGCGGCAAGGGCGGCAGGAATTGATTCCATCAGGTTGTTGTCTGCGCGTGAGGCGCCCTTGTGCACAAGTGCAGAAAAACCGCCTACAAAATCGACCCCAACTTCTTTGCCGGCTTTGTCCATCGCAATAGCAATAGGGGAAAGGTCGGTAGCTTGGGTTGCAGCGCAGATTTCGGCGATGGGCGTCACGGAAATGCGTTTATTTACGATAGGAATGCCGTATTCGCGTTCGAGCTGTTCAGCGGTAGGAACAAGCTTTTCGGCAGCGGTAGTCATGCGATCGTATACCTTGCGGGCCATAACGTTCACATCTTCGTGAGTGCAGCCGCGCAGGTTCAAACCGAGTGTAATGGTACGAATATCGAGGTGCTGCTTGCTTACCATTGCAAGCGTTTCAGCGATCTCTTCCGGGGTGATCTGCATGGAAACGATCCCTTTCATTGCGGTTTCATCAATTTGGTAATTTTATCACTGCTAAATGTGGGTTGAGTTGCGAACGCGTGCCCTTCGATATAGAAACACGGCTACTGCAAGGTGTATGGGGCACGGATGGAATTATTGCCATGCTCTTCCTTCGGTTAATGAGTTCATTGTTCGTTTTACCTTGGAATTTACGGTGTGATTCTCTGCGAGCTGCTATTCAGGGTAGTCTTGAGAAGCGCGAATGGAATTACCGCCTGTCCATTGCCGTGTACTCTTCAGAAGACCAAATTCAGTAGAATGACTATCTGACATGGACTAAGTGGGAGGTTGTCATGACGGAGGAATCTACTTTAAGCGAAGATGGTTTGGCAAAGCGCATTGCGGATTTTGCAGCTTCTTTCGCAGCCAATCAAAAGGCATTGGCGGATCTTGCACAAATTGGTAATCCGAATATGGTTGCAATGCTTGCTGAAGCTGCATTGTCCGATAGAGGCGATGGCTTCGCCTGCTATGTTGCGGAAAACATGGTTGCCATTAGGGCTTCGGCATTGAGAAGCGAAGAGGTTTGCACTGTACTGGTAATGGGTTATGAGCTGGGCATTTCGGTAGGTAGTGCTGCCTGCATGAATGACCTTGGTGCGTTGTATTACATGGGAGAGCTAGTTCCTCAGGATTATGCACGGGCCGCAAAGCTCTACGAACAAGCAATGGACCATGGCTGCTTCCAGTCGATTATCAATTTGGGCTATATTTACGAATATGGTCGCACAGGTGAAGCCGACCACCAAAAGGCGTATCAATGTTACGCATTGGCTTCCGCTTTGCAGCCGTCTTGTGAGGCGGTATATAAGCTGGGGGATATGTATTCTCGTGGTGAGGCTGTGCCATCTAGCATGGGGAAGGCTTGTCAGCTGTGGGAGCGCAGTCTCGAACTTGCTGAAAGTGTTGTTGAAGCGGCTCAGCCATCTGTGCGAATCGCTAAGGCAATCGTCAACCCCTCATGCGAAGAGTGGGGAGAAGAATACGATCCCCTCCGTGCGCTGTCTTTGTTTCAGCAGGCCGAAATTGGGTTGCGTATAGATATCTCCAAGGGGGCAACCTATTATCGCAGGCGTCTTACCGAAGCGATCGAAGGTCAAGATTTGGCTCGCCAGCGTATTGTGGAAAAAGCTACAGCAGAGGCTATGGAATAAGCTAGATATTGCGCTATTCGTCGGGAATCGAGCAGCTTCGTGGTTTGAAGATGCTCGATTCTTATTTTGATTTTCGAAATGGGCTCTCGAGCGCCGATGGGATCTACTTGCTTTGTGATTCTTTAGTTGTTGCTATATTGCTGTTTTTGGATCCATTTCTTGCCCGAGTCACAGCCCCTTGGTACTATGTTATTGCACACTGTGTTCATTAATGATCAGTGTGATTGATGTAACTGCGAGGAAGTTATTTGCGACCGTGCAAGGGGAAGGGGTTAACGTGCCAGCTGGTGTCAGTATGCACTCGCGTAGTGAAAACGCAATTTTAGCCATCGAGCCTTGCTTTGAGGATCGTCGTATTACGCGCAGTAAGAAAGCCCTGCGCGGTGCGCTCATCACTCTGATGGAGGAAAAGGGGTTTGACTCCATCACGGTCAACGACCTGTGCTCTGCAGCTGACCTTAATCGCGGTACCTTCTACAATCATTTTCGCGATAAAGAACATTTGCTTGAATCGTTCGAAGATGAAGTGATGCGAGATTTAGTCTCTATTCAGGCTCAGATGGAATCTATCGATATAAAAGAGGTAGTTGCGGCACGATTTACAAAGCGTCCGCTTCCTTTTTTGGTGGACCTCTTTGATTACCTGAGTAAACAAGGCGCTTTCCTGCATGCAGTATTGGGTCCTGGGGGCGATATTCGTTTTGGTCCCCGCTTGCGAGATTCGGTATGCGCTCACCTTATTCAGAGCGTGCTTCACGAGCAGTACCGCAATGACCCCAGTGTATTTGTTGATTACTATCTTGCCTTCTATGCTTCAGCGTATTTAGGCGTTATAACCCATTGGATTGAAACCGGAATGAAGGAAAGCTCGGAGGAAATGGCGCTTATTGCCATGCGTTTGCTTTTCATCAGACCGGGGGAACCTATTCGAATGTGAGGAGATTCACCATGGCAACCGAAGCTGGAGTATTTAAACTCCATCTGGGTATCGACGTGGGATCAACCACGGTAAAAGTTGCAGTTTTGGACGAAGACGATCAGATCGTCTATTCGGTCTATCGGCGCCACCACGCTGATGTGCGTGCGACGGTGTTGGAGGTATTGCAGGAAGCGGCAGCGCAGTTTCCTGATAAAGAGGTTACGGTTGCCATTACCGGCTCCGGCGGTCTGCTGCTTTCCCAGTGGCTCGGTATCGAATTCGTTCAGGAAGTAATTGCTTCCAAAACGGCAGTTGAAACGTTTATCCCCAAGACCGATGTCGCTATCGAGCTTGGCGGCGAAGACGCTAAGATCATCTACTTCGATAATGGCATCGAGCAGCGCATGAATGGTACGTGCGCTGGCGGTACCGGCGCATTCATCGATCAGATGGCCGCGCTTTTGGACACTGATGCAACGGGGCTCAATGAGCTTGCTCAGCATCATACGGTGCTGTATCCGATTGCTAGCCGTTGTGGCGTATTCGCCAAGACCGACGTACAACCCCTTTTGAACGAGGGAGCTAAAAAAGAAGATATTGCTGCATCTATTTTTCAGAGCGTTGTTACGCAAACCATTTCCGGTTTGGCATGCGGTCGTCCGATTCGCGGCCATGTTGCGTTCCTCGGTGGTCCGCTGCAGTACTTGCCTGAACTTCGCAAGCGCTTCTATGAAACGCTCGAGCTTGATGACGAACATATTATTGTTCCTGATAATGCTCATCTTTTTGTGGCGAGTGGTTGCGCGTTGGCTGGTTCTGAAGCTAAAGCTGAGTTGCTTTCTGACGTTGTTGAGCGTCTTGAAAATCTGGGCGATGTTCAGGGCAGCGAAGTGGTTCGTCTTCCTCCCTTATTTAAAGATGAGGCCGATTATCGCGAATTCAAGCAGCGCCATGATAGCGAAAAGGTTCGTCGTGCTGACCTTTCAGCCTATGAGGGGGCGGCTTTTCTTGGCATCGATGCTGGTTCGACCACATTCAAGAGTGCCCTTATCGGTGAAGATGGCAGTCTTTTGTGGAGCAGTTACGTCAACAACAAAGGCGACGTTTTAGGGTGCGCGAAGCGTGCTGTTGCCGAGTTGTATCAGCAACTTCCTGTCGATGAATCGGGCAAGCCCAAGGTGAACATTGCCCATGTTACGGTTACCGGCTATGGTGAGGCATTGTTGCTCGAAGCTTTGCGTGTGGATTCCGGCGAGATTGAAACGGTTGCGCATCTCCGTGGCTCTCAGGAAATGCTTCCAGGCGTTGAGTTCATTTTGGATATTGGTGGTCAGGACATGAAGTGTCTGCGCGTTAAGGACGGCGTGATTGACCACATCATGCTGAACGAGGCGTGCTCCTCTGGCTGCGGTTCGTTTATTGAAAGCTTTGCATCGGGCTTGAATCTTGATGTATCTGAATTCGCTCAGAGCGCTATCAAGGCTGAAAATCCTGTTGATTTGGGCAGCCGTTGTACGGTGTTCATGAACAGTCGCGTTAAGCAGGCTCAGAAGGAAGGTGCCACGGTTGGCGACATCGCTGCCGGCTTGGCTCTTTCCGTTATTAAGAATGCCTTGTTCAAGGTAATCAAAATTCGCGATCCCCACGAAGTGGGCACTAAGGTTATCGTTCAGGGCGGTACGTTCTTGAATGATGCCGTTTTGCGCGCATTCGAGCAATTGGCTGAAACCAATGCAGTTCGTCCCGATATTGCAGGAAACATGGGCGCATATGGTGCTGCCTTGTTGGCGCGCGATCGTGCTCATGCCAAGGAAGCAGCTTTGGGCGTTCCTGCTCAAACGACCATGCTTGGATTGGATGCCTTACGTGCGCTTGAGCCTACGCATCGAAACGTGCGCTGTAAAGCATGCTCGAATCACTGCCTGCTCACTATTAACGATTTTGGCATTGATGAGGAGACGGGTAAGCACCGTCGCTTTATCACGGGTAATCGTTGTGAAAGGGGCGCGGGACTGGCTGAAGAAGCTGCCAAGGTTCCAAACTTGTTCGAATATAAGACCCATCGCCTATTCGATCATTATCAGCCCCTATCCAAGGAAGAGGCAACTCGTTCCACGGTTGGTATTCCTCGTGCCTTGAACATGTACGAAAACTATCCGTTCTGGTTTACGTTCTTTACCAAACTTGGTTTCCGTGTTGAGCTCTCTGACCCTTCAACCAAGAAAACATACGAAGCGGGTATTGAGTCTATGCCTTCCGAGAGCGTGTGCTACCCAGCCAAGCTATCTCACGGTCATATCATGAACTTGCTCGAAAAAGACATCGATTTTATTTGGATGCCGTGTGCTAAGTATGAGCGTCAGGAAGACGAGACCGCAGGCAATCATTTCAATTGTCCTATCGTAATGAGCTATTCCGAGGCGTTGAAACTCAATGTCGATGCACTGAATGAGACCGATATCCAGTTCCTTAATCCTTTTGTTCCCTATCACATGAAGGACAAACTGAAGGAGCGCTTGTATGTCGAGCTTGTTGAGAAACACCCCGAGCTTATGGGCTCCGGCCCTGCTCCCACGCAGGCTGAAATTGATGCTGCGGTAGATGCCGCATGGGCTGAAGACGAGCAGCTTCACGAAGACATCCACAACAAGGGTATGGAAACCCTGAAATGGATAGAAGAGCATGGGGTGCACGGTATCGTGCTGGCTGGTCGTCCGTATCACGACGATCCCGAAATCAATCACGCAATCCCAGAATTGCTTACCAGCTTCGGCTTGGCAGTGTTTACCGAAGATTCAATTGCTCATTTGGGTCAGGTCGAACGTCCTCTTCGCGCTGTTGATCAGTGGATGTATCATACGCGCTTGTACCGTGCCGCAAAGGTGGTAACCCAGCGTGATGATCTCGATCTAATTCAATTGAACAGTTTCGGATGTGGTCTGGATGCTGTTACCACCGATCAGGTCCAGGAAATCTTGGAAGGTTCAGGCAAGATCTACACCGTCTTGAAGATCGACGAGGTTTCCAACTTGGGTGCTGCTCGTATCCGAGTTCGCTCTTTGCTGGCTGCGTTGAAAGACCAATCCGATGAGCGCGCTGAGCAGAATGCAATTGAGGGTGGCTGTCCTGTTTGCGGCATTGACGCTGATAAGCTCGAGGCCGATGTTGCTGCACGTGAGGCCGTTATTAATGCCAAGACCGGTGCTCGCGAAGCTGAGGCTGGCGCTGCGGTTGCTGCAGAGATTGCCAACGGCAAGGGAAGTACCTGTTCATGCGGGACGATTGATGAGCATGATGGCCCTCATATTCGTGAAGCTGAATCCACTGCATTCCCTAAGGTTCAGTTCACTCAAGAAATGAAAGATGCTGGGTACACGATTCTTTGTCCCCAGATGGCTCCTATCCATTTCGACTTGCTCGTGCCGATTTTCCGCTCAAATGGATATAACCTTGAATTGTTGCCAGCGGTTGACCATGGAGCGGTGGATGCTGGTCTGAAGTATGTGAACAACGATATTTGCTACCCATCCATCCTGGTTACTGGTCAGATCATGGAAGCGGTTACATCTGGCCGCTATGACACCGATAAACTTGCTGTGATCATTACCCAAACAGGTGGCGGCTGTCGTGCAACCAACTACATCAGCCTCATTCGCAAGGCGTTGAAGGCTGCGGGTCTGGGCCATATTCCTGTTATCTCGCTCGCATTCAAGAAGTTGGATGAATCTAATCCTGGCTTCAAGGTGACGGCCACTATGCTGTACAACGCGATATTCGCGTTGTTCTATGGCGATTTGCTTATGCAGTGCCTGTACCGTACGCGCCCGTATGAAATCGAAAAGGGTGCGGCAGAGCAGTTGTTCGATTACTGGATGGAAAAGTGCAAGCTGCAAATCGCTGAAGGCGAGAAATTCGGTCGTTATAAGAAGACGGTTCGTGCCATCGTAGACGACTTCGACAACTTGCCGCTGCAGGGCGAGGGAACCAAGCCGCGCGTTGGCGTTGTTGGTGAGATTTTGGTTAAGTTCCACCCTACGGCAAACAATCAGGTGGTCGATGTCATCGAGGCGGAAGGCTGCGAAGCGGTTGTGCCTGGATTGGTTGACTTCTTCCTGTTCGGTATTGCTGGCTCCATCTTCCAGCAGGAAGGTGTAGGCAAGTCGAAGAAGGGTGCGATGGGTGCAAAGGCAGGCTTGGCTGCCATTGCGAAGCTGCGCAAACCCATGAACGATGCCTTGGCGAAATCTACGCGCTTCGAGCCGCCCACGGATATCTTTGAGCTGGCAAGCTATGCAGAAGAGATCTTGTCTCTGTGCAATTCGATGGGTGAAGGCTGGCTTCTTACTGCTGAAATGTGCGAGCTCATTCGCAACGGTGCTCCGAATATCGTGTGTGCCCAGCCCTTCGCATGCTTGCCCAACCACGTTGTTGGCAAGGCGGTTATTAAGGAGCTGCGTCGTCGCTATAAGGGCACTAATATCGTTGCGGTCGATTATGACCCTGGTGCTTCCGAGGTTAACCAACTCAATCGTATCAAGCTGATGATTTCGGTTGCTAAGGCGAACCTCGCTGAAGAGCTCAAGGCCGAGCAGCAGCACTCGGAAGAGGGAAGTACAACCGAGTTCCATACCGAAAGCGAAGTGGAAACTACGCGCGCATAGTGCTCATGTTTCGCTTATGACGCTCTTTGGCCGACCCTTCAATCTGAGGGTTCTTTAAAGCGGCAAAAAGGTTTTGTTTCCTTTTTGCCGCTTTCTTTTTTCGGAATCGCTTTAGTACGGTGTAGAATCCATACGCTATGGATATGATATTTGAATTGATCTCTAACTTTTTTGGAATCGAGCCTCTAGGTTTAGCAATTGTCTGTGGGCTTGTTTTTTTGGCCGGCTATGTCGATGCTATCGCTGGGGGAGGTGGGCTAATTTCCTTGCCCGCTTATCTTATTGCCGGTGTTCCGACTCATGCTGCTATAGCCACAAATAAGCTCAGTTCCTGTATGGGGACTACCGTGGCAACGTTTCACTATGCCAAATCGGGTTTCATTAATGCGCGCCTTGCGTTGCCAAGCATCGTCTTTGCTTTCTTGGGGTCGTTTTGCGGCTCCAACGTATTGCTGCTCGTTGATGACGGATTTTTGCGCCTATTTCTTTTGGTGGTGCTTCCGGTAACGGCGATTTATGTAATGAAGTCCAAAAGTTTTGACGCAGCGGGTCTTCAATCGTTTTCACTTCGTAAGACCACTTTGCTCTGTATGGGAATTGCCTTCGCGGTTGGTGTTTATGACGGCTTCTACGGTCCGGGAACGGGAACGTTTTTGATGCTAATGCTTACCGGATTGGCCCATTTGCGTTTGGACTCTGCGGCAGGCGTTACGAAATCGATCAATCTCACTACCAATTTAGCGGCGTTGATCGTGTTTTTGATCCATGGCCAAGTGGTTATCCTTCTCGGCCTTTTGGCTGGCTTGTTTAATATGATCGGCAACTATCTGGGGTCTCATAGTTTTACCAAGAACGGGGGTGCTATCGCGCGCCCCATTACAATAGCGGTATTGTTGATTTTCTTTGCGAAAGTTGTTTGGGATTTTATGGCATAGAGCCAATTGGGCGACTTGAAGAAAACAGGTGCTTTGATCAAGCTGCCTTCTGCGCGCTATTTCACGAGTGATCGGTGGTGTAGTAGCTGTTCTCTTACGGAAATCGGCGTCTCAAGGCTCTTCATTCTGCATCTTTTAACGCTTTAGATTCTGTGACTTGAAGTCTGCTTCCGAACCGGGACTAGTTGGCGTATTGATTGATTTACGATGGCGTTTCTCTATGTGAACGTGTTCATTCTTAATTGGGAAAGCGCTATAGTAGGGTCGTAGTAATTGTGAACACGTTCAAATTTGCTGTTATTAAAGAAACGGCAATAAAGCGGGGTTAGCCCGTGCATGGAGGGGCGGTATTGCCATGAGTAAGATTCCAAGTGTTGAAACTATGGGAACTTGTCCGAAATGCGGAATCCTATTGGATCTTACCGTCGAAGTTGCCCCTGAAGAAGTTATATACCATGGCGTTTGCCCTGAACATGGGGCATTTACCCGTTCGGAGCCTAGAGCTGATTTGTCGGAACTTGGTGTTAAGGTTTCATCTACGGTTGGCATACGCGGTCAGCAAGCTTCTGTTGCGTAAGTTTTTGGTTGCAGCCTTAAATCAAACTCGGAACCAATTAGGGGCTGCACTGAAGACAGGAACGTTTAGGGTTGCAGTTCATAGGCTTCGACCCAGTATAGACTTCGCTGGTTTTAGCGGGGTCTATTTGTGTTTTGGGAGACTTGGGCAACCTAACTCATCTCGAGACAATAAGGCACTGTCGTTTTGGGCTTCGGTAAGCGTTTTGCGGTTGCTTGCTGTGCTTTAGCTTATGAGACCTTTGCGATAGCGCATTTCGATTGCTCAATGTCGCCGTAATGAATGGCGGCAGTGGGGCAGAGCCTTAGGCAGCCGAAACACATAAAACACGTTTCTTTTATCCAGACGGGGTGCCCATCTTTCATCTTAATTGCTTCGGCGGGGCAAATCCGGCTGCATTTGCCGCAGCCAATGCAGTTTTTGCATACTGAGAAATTGTCAGTATAAAGAACCTCGTCAAGATCGACACGGGTATAGAGGCCTGCGGCGCTCTTGGTCTTTCCATCGTTCATGACGCACTCCTTGCCCTGATCCCTGTTGTCCATTGTATTGCTCGGTTAATCGAGAAAATAATGCAATCTGAAACAGCATGTATGAGTCAAATTCATACATGAATCATCAATTGCATCCATCGTTTTTTTTGAGGCATGGTTTCTACTGTTGGCCTTCAAGATTGCGACTCGGCATAACGGACTGTGCGTAGTGTTGCTGCTTATGTAACTAGCAGGTTATTATGCAGCCGAAACGTGATGATTTAAGGTCGATGGGCTGCTTCGCAATTCAGCCGCTTCGCTATTTGGCTAAGTTCGGTATAATTTCATGGTTATACAAATACAAGGATGAAGAAAGGGTGCATCGTGGCCAACAGCTACAAGCAAACCATGAATCTGCCGCGCACCGACTTCGCGATGCGTGCGAATTTGCCTGAAAACGAACCTAAGCGCCTTGAGTATTGGAATGACATCGACATTTACGCAAAGGTGCTTGAAAAGAACAAGGATAATGCACCCTTCGTCCTGCACGATGGTCCTCCGTATGCAAATGGCCCTATTCATATCGGTCATGCCTTCAATAAGATCCTTAAAGACTTCATCGTTAAGTACAAGTCTATGCGCGGCTTCTACGCACCCTATGTTCCTGGCTGGGATTGTCATGGCCTGCCTATTGAAAACAAGGTTGAAGAGCAGCTCGGCGAAGAGAAAATGGCTAAGATTGATACGGCTACGTTCCGTAAGATCTGTCGCGAATACGCCACTAAGCAGCTTGACGGCCAGCGCGAGGGCTTCAAGCGCCTTGGCGTGCGTGGAGAGTGGGATAATCCTTACCTCACCTACTTGCCTGAATATGAAGCAGGTAACATTGAGATTTTCAAGAAACTCTACCTTGACGGTAGTGTGTATCGTGGCCGCAAGCCCATTCATTGGTGCAGCCATTGTCACACAGCACTTGCTGAAGCTGAAATTGAATACAGCAACGAAGTAAGCCCCGCTATCTTCGTCCGCTTTGAAATGACGACTACTCCTGCTGGTCTTGAGTCTTACGAAGGCAAGATGGATGTAGCCATTTGGACCACTACGCCATGGACGCTTCCTGCAGACCAATGTGTCATTCTTCACCCAGCGGCAGAATACGTAGCTGTTGTTGTCGATGGTCGCGCCACCATTGTCGCACGTGATTTGGTTGAGAAATGTTGCGAGCGTTTTGGCTGGAACAACGAACTTGCTTGTTGCGCTGACGGTAGCGAATGGTCTATGACTGGCGCAGATCTTGCTGGCAATGAGTACAAGCAACCTATTTTTGCCGACCAGGGCGAAATCGGTAAATTTATCTATGCCGACTACGTAACGCTCGAAGATGGTACGGGCATTGTACATGGCGCTCCTGGCCATGGTGTCGACGACTACAACGCTGGCATGAAATTCGATATCCCCGTTGTTATGCCTGTTGACGATGACGGCAAATTCTATGTTGGCGAGGGTATCGGTTATGGTGGCCCTTGGGGCGGAATGGATGTCAATGAGGCCAACCCCGAGATCATTAAGTGGCTCGATGAAAAGGGTCTCCTTATCCTTCACGAGGATATCGATCATAGCTACCCCCACTGTTGGCGCTGCCACGAGCCCGTTATTTTCCGTGCAACCACCCAGTGGTTTGTTTCCATGGATAAGACTGGTATTCGCGAAAAGGCATCTAATGCCATCAAGGAAGACGTTACTTGGTATCCTTCCTGGGCTTCTAATCGCATTGGCGCTATGGTCGCCGATCGTCCTGATTGGTGCATCAGCCGTCAGCGCTATTGGGGCGTTCCGATTCCAGTATTTACCTGCGATTCCTGCGGTGAAACCGTAGCAACCGAAGCAACATTCGATGCGGTTATCGATCTCTTCAAGACCGAAGGTGCCGATGCGTGGTATCGCAAGACGCCCGCTGAATTCTTGCCGGCAGATACCTGCTGTCCTAACTGCGGTGCCGGTGTTGATCACCTGGAATCCGATAAAGACGTTTTGGACGTTTGGTGGGAGTCTGGTGTAAGCCATACTTCCGTCTGCGAAGCCCGTGAGAATCTCCATCGTCCCGCCGATGTGTATCTGGAAGGCTCCGATCAGCATCGCGGCTGGTTCCAGTCTTCTTTGCTTACAAGCATTGCGGCATACGGTATTCCGCCCTACAAGAACGTTATTAGCTGCGGTTTCACGCTCGATAAAGATGGCAAAAAGATGTCCAAGTCTCTGGGCAATACCATCGACCCCAGTGACGTGAACAAGACCTTGGGCGCTGAAGTGCTTCGCTTGTGGACTAGCTCGGTTGATTATGGCCAAGATGTGTCCATTGGCGATGAGATCCTTCAGCGAACTTCTGAGACCTATCGCAAATTCCGCAATACCTTCCGCTTCCTGCTTGGTAATTTGGACAATTTCGACGATCAGACCGACTGCGTTGCCTGGGATAAGCTCGAGCCCATCGATCAGTATATGATGGTAAAAACTGCCGCCATGCTCGATGATGTCACGAAGGCGTTCGACGAATATCGCTTCCATCACGTTTATCGTGTGGCGTACGATTTTGTTACCGATCTTTCCAACGTTTACATGGATGTTGCGAAGGACCGCCTGTATTCCGAGGCTCCGGAAAGCCCCCGTCGTCGTGCGGTTCAGACTGTCCTTATGAATATCCTTGAGGTCATGGTTCGTGTGCTTGCCCCTGTTCTTACCTTTACCACTGAAGAAGTTTGGCAGCATTATCCCGAAGCAGCTCGTGGTCGCGAGGGTCGTGAATCCTCTGTACAGCTGTGCGATTGGCCTACTCGAGGAAGCTTCGTTCCCGCCCTTCCTGCTGAAACGGAACAGCTCGAAGCCCAGTGGGCAACTATCATGGAAGTTCGCGATGTTGTCACCAAGGCGCTCGAAGAAGCGCGCGGTGCCAAGGTCATCAAGAAGAGCCAGGAGGCTAGCGTAGAGGTTACCGTTCCTGCTGCCGCCCTAGCTGTATTGAGCACTTTCGATGCGGCTGTATTTGAAGAGCTCTTCATTGTTGCGGGCGTTCGCTTCGTTGAGGGCTCTGAGCTCGGTTGCGAAGTTGTTGCAGCGCAGGGTGAGAAGTGTCCTCGTTGCTGGAACTTCCGTGAGCTGGGTGGCAACGCAAACCATCCTCATGTATGCAAGCGCTGTGGCGACGCGCTTGATGCTATTGGTTTCGAAGGCGAAGAGTAAGGCTTTTGCCTGGGATGACCAACGCTTCTAAAAAAGATACAGGTGCCGCCAAAAACGGTGGCACCTGCTTTGCGCGCAACCTTGCCTTATGGGCGGGTTGCGCGTTTTTGTGGTGTGTTGTAGATCGACTCACAAAAGCCTATTTTGATAGCAACTTCCATGTTGGACAAATTGCGGTTCCCGATATCCTCGGCTTGGTTCAGCTCAATTTGGTTCACAACAACGGCGTTGCTTGGGGCGCCTTTGCGGGGAATATTCCCATAATCGCAATTGCAACTTCCTTGATGTGTATCGGTATTGCCGCTTTTTCCTTTTACTGGGCGCGTCGCTCCTCAATGCCTGAGATGATTGGACTCGGGTTGCTGTTTGCAGGCGGAATTGGTAACTTATACGATCGCATTGCACAGGGGTATGTTGTCGATTTCATTACACCGCTCTTTATTGATTTCCCAACTTTTAATATTGCCGACATTGGTGTTACTTGCGGAATTGCTTTGTTGGCTATGTGCTGGATAGTTCAGATTGTTCATGAGGGAAAGAACCCTCATGAAACCTCTTCAACTAAGGAGGAATAACGTATGGCGCGAAGCCTTTCAACTACGGTTACCGAAGCATATAACGATATGCGCCTTGATTCCTTTTTGTACGAATCGGGGTTGTATGAATCGCGTAGTAAAGCGGTAAAGCAGATTGAAGCAGGCAAGGTTTTTGTGGGTGGGCAGACTCCAACAAAAAAGACATTGGTGCATACGGGCGATTTCATTGTTTACGAGGAATTCGAAAGTAACGACCGAGTGTTTCTTGAACCTCAGGATATTCCACTCGATGTGTTTTTCGAAGATGACGATATGGCCGTCATCAACAAACAAGCTGGTTTAATCTGCCATCCTTCTCCAGGCCATCCTGACGGGACGCTGTCCAATGCGCTCATCTATAAATATGGTCGCGATCATTTGGCGCATATCCAGGGCGACGATCGTCCAGGCATTGTTCACCGCTTAGACGGCGACACTTCAGGACTTATGCTTGTTGCCAAAAACGACGAAATTGGATTTGAGCTGCAGGACGGGATCCGCTCTCGCAATGTTAATAGACGTTATCTGTGTCTGGTGCATGGAAATATTGCCAGTGATACAGGTCTTATCGATGCGCCTATTTTCCGTAGCGATAAAGTTCGTACCCGTATGCAGGTCTCCGATAAACCCCAGGCACGTTCTTCGGTGACCACGTTCAAGGTGCTGGAACGCTTTGAGTCTTCCAATAAAGACAATGGCTTTTCACTGATTGAATGTAAATTGTACTCTGGGCGCACACATCAGATCCGTGTGCATATGGAATACATTAAGCATTGGTGCGTTGGTGATCCTATGTATGGCACTCCCGGTAAAGCCGACAATCTTGGTTTAACGCGTCAATTCCTTCATTCCTATTTTGTAGAGTTCGAGCATCCTCGTACGGGTGAGGTGATGGAATTCTTGGCTCCTGTGCCGAAAGATTTGCAGGATACCCTTCGCAAGCTCCAGAACCGTCGCATTGGCCTTACGGATGCAGGTAGGGAAGTGCTCTTTAAGTACTGCAGTGAGGGTCGAGGCATTCAACTTCCTGAAGGCAAGACTGCCGAAGAGGTTGATTCGTTTACGTTTCTGTAAAAGGAGTTCATAGCTGCGTTTCCTGCGGGAAGATTGCGCATGTGCTGGCTAAACAGCTATAGAGGTCGCCGTTGAGCGGCCTCTATTTGTCGATAGGCTAATACTATTGCGTGGAGTTGGGAGTGCTCTCGATATCTTTGTCCGCTATTAAAAGAGGTGCGATTATTCTTGTAAAGAATACAAGCCAGACAAGCGAAAGACAAAATCCACCCAACACATCGCTTGCAAAATGAACTCCCAGGTAAATGCGACTAATTCCAATCATGGCGATAATCACGCAGAGGGCAACTATGATGAGTATGCGGCGCACCCTGTCTTTTTCATAGCGCCAAACGAACCAAACAAGCAAGCCGAAAAATGCCATAGCAATCATTGAATGACCAGATGGAAAGCTGAAACCGCTGGCTTCAGCAAGGCGAAAGCCTTCGGGTCGGGGGCGTTGTACGATTGCCTTCATTACCTGGTTTAGGGCAAGAGCCAGTATTAGGTTTATGCCCGTGCATAATCCAACTTTTCTTCCCGGTGCAAAGGCGGTTACTAGGACCCAGAGCACCACGATGGTGACAGGCGTTGCCAAATTGGAAAAGCTTTCCATGATGGGCGTAAGCCAGGGTTGGCGAAGGTTTTCTACGATGAGCCAGTACGCTGCTTCATCGAGTTTCATTGCTTCGCTTTCAAGTACCTTGTCCAAGATGCCCAGATACACGGTGGTGCAAACAACGGCGACGACAAGCAGTTTGTTGTCGAGAAGCAGACGCTTGAATTGATTTGCGGCAGCCACGAGGTGTTCGTTGCTCATGTAATTAAACCCTCTCTGTGGCGGAATAAACGCATCATATTGTAAAACCAAGGTCATGCTCGATGCGTCTTATTCGATAGTTGTAGGGAAGAAGTAAGATGCAAATAGCAATCTTTTAAAGAATTCTTTACCAGTTATTTCAAACTTATATAAGACTTTAACTGGTATTTTATTGGGTTTATTAAGCCTTATTTGATTTTATTAGGAGGCTTAATATGGAATCTAGGGATATTCTTTCGCGGCTCAATACTTCCGTTTGTTTGAGGGAACGGTTGGCTGCAATTTTAGGGGCAGTTGGAGTTGCCTTTACGGATCAAGAGATCTTTGATATAGAAAATCAAAGGAATGAATCGCTTAGATCCCATGGGTTGCTGGAGCTTGATTCACGCGCCCTCGAGATGCTTTTGACCTTCCTTGGGCAAGCGCCTGTTTTTCCTTGCTATTATGCAGCTGAAACAGTCTGTGAACTTATCGAGCTGTACTATGCTCTTCGCTCATCGTATTCTCCCGAGGTCGGTGATCCGGAGCTGATTGAAAAAAATGCAGCTTCTTTCGAATCAAGCGAGGGCTCAGTTGATCTCATTGACCTAGATGCTCTGATTATTTCCTCTTGCGATCCTTGGGATGCTTTCGGGGAAGCAGCTGATAGATGCGGTTTAAGCAGCCAGGATTCGTTGATTTGGGAATATGACGAGTTTTCAACTGGTTGGGATGGGGAAGAATGGGGTGCAGATTATGACAAGTAATGATCTGCAGAATCTTAGCCCACATAGCCACGGCGCGTTGAAGGAGCCGGTTGCTCAACCTTTACTGTACAAGATCGATAAGGCGGCCCTCGAAGGATTTGGCAGGTTGTTTAGCGGGCTTGTGATGCTGCGCACCCATGGAACATCGTCGCCAATTTCTGAACTCGAGGCGGTTCAGCTTGCTAATTCCCTCTGCTACGTCCTTGGGTCGTCCGATCTGCCGCCAGATTCCTTGAAAAACGCATTAGCCAATGACCCTTGCCTTCTATGAACGTCAAGTGAAACACTTGGAGGTGCGAGTGGAAGCGCTTCTGGTGATACGGAAGCGAATCTGCGAGCTAATGCCGCCTCTTCGCAATGCTTCTTTGCGCGATACGTTGGGAAGCATAGGCAAGATAAGCGCTTTATACGATATACGTTTCCGGGCTCATGAGGTTCCCTGCGACACCCAGTATCAGCTTAGTTGTCCTGTGGATGATAGCTTGATAGGGATCGATTATTTGGAGGCCTGGATAAGCGAATTATTGAAAGAAGTTGCAGTTTACATCGGGCAGTTGTATTTCAGTGCTAGAGCGGTTTTGCTCAGACTATCGAGGGCTTCATGTCAATCTTTCGACCTTCTTAAATCTCGCGAAGATCTATTGGAGCGCGTCGGGGAGCGATGTGGGGATGCTCGCTGAACGTTCAACCGATTGGAGCTTCGCTTGATTCGGGAATACGGTTAGCTTTAACCATCGCAGAGATTGAGGCAGCGTCCTGGGTGGATAGAGCGCAGGACGCTGCCTGTTTTCACCTGAATTCGTTTAGTGGCAGCCACAAGAGGTATTGTCGCAGCTTTTGCAGCTCGAACATGCAGGGGCAAGTTCGATATCTTTGTTCTGTATTTTAAGGTACACGAATATGCCGAAAGCGATTATGGCGACAGCGGCAAATCCGATAGGACTTAATTGGCCAATGCCGCCAGTTGCAAGCAATCCGAAAGCGTACACGATAAACGAAACGATCCAGGCAATGCTGCATTGCAGCACTATCATTTCGAGTGCCGCACGAGTGCCACCCTGTTCGCTGCGGACCGTGGCAATGGCCGCTACGCACGGCGTGTAGAGCAAAACAAAGGCTAGGAATGCCATTGCAGTTACCGGCGTGAACAGCATCGTAAGATCCACCCCTTCGCCCATCACTTGGGTTAGTGTGGATACCACACTTTCTTTGGCCATAAAGCCTGTCATAAGGGCGGTAGACACGCGCCAGTCTCCATAGCCGAGCGGGGCGAAAAGCGGCGCTATAAAGCCGCCTATGCATGCCAGGAGGCTAGTATCCACATCTTCTACGACGTTTAGGTGGGCGTCGAAGGTTTGCAGGAACCAGATAATGACACATGCGGCAAGAACGACGGTAAATGCTTTCTTGATAAAGCCTTTCGCTTTGTCCCAAACCAATCGGGCAACGCTTTTCGCTGCAGGGAGACGATAGTTGGGAAGCTCCATAACAAAGGGCACGGGCTCGCCTCTAAAGCGCAGGTGTTTTAGCAAGGCGGCAAAGGCAATACCACATAGTACTCCGAATGCGTACATGCCAATCATAACCACGGGCTGCATGGGGCGAGGGAAGAATGCGCCGATAAGCAAAGCGTAGATGGGCAGTTTTGCGCTGCAGCTCATGAAGGGCACCAGCATCGTTGTCATTTTGCGATCTCGTTCGCTCGAAAGCGTGCGTGTGGCCATGATCGAGGGCACCGAGCATCCAAATCCCATAAGAAGCGGAACGATGCTTCTGCCAGAAAGGCCGATCTTTCGCATAGCGCGGTCCATAACAAAGGCGACACGTGCCATGTAGCCAGAATCCTCCAAGATGGAGAGGAAAAAGAACAGGGTAACAATAGTGGGCAAAAAGCCAATAACCGCTCCCACGCCGGCACCGACGCCATCTATGAGCAATGATTCTGCAACTGGGTTAAGCCCCCATGATTCAAGGCCTGCAGCCAAAGTGCTCAGGGCAATATCGACTCCCTCGCTCACTAAATCCGAAAGCGTTCCGCCGATAGGGCCAAAGGTCATAGCGAAAACAAATGCCATGATGGCGAAGAAGCAGGGGATGCCGGTGAAGCGGCCAGTTAGAAGCTTGTCTACGGTAACGCTGCGCTTATGCTCCCTGCTTTCGTGAGGGCGCACTACTGTTTTGCTGCATAGATCAGAAAGGAACGAGAAGCGCATATTCGCCAAAGCTGCTTCGCTGTCCATTCCTGCATCTTTCTCCATGGAGGTGATAAGTTCGTCAATCGAAGACAGGGCGCTTTCGGGTAGGCTGAGCTTTTCCTTGATAAGCTCATCGCCTTCGACCATTTTGGTTGCGGCGAATCTAAGGGGCACGTAAGCCTGCTCGGCGTAGGGCTCGATGAGATGAGCAGTTGCGTGGATGCAGCGATGCACTGCTCCTAATGGGTTGTGCTTTTCCTCGCTTGAGGGGCAAAAGTCGATTTGTTCCGGCAGTTCGTAAAAACGAGCAACATGGAGAGCATGGTCTACGAGTTCGTCCACACCTTGATTCTTTGCAGCAGAAATGGGAACAACCGGGATACCGAGTTCCGCTTCGAGTTCGTTGACGCGAATGGTTCCACCGTTCTTTTCGACCTCGTCCATCATGTTCAACGCAAGCACCATGGGAATGCCCAGTTCCATAATCTGCATGGTGAGGTACATATTGCGTTCAATGTTGGTGCCGTCGATGATGTTGATAATGCCATCTGGCTTCGATTCGAGAAGGAAGTCGCGCGTTACGATTTCTTCATTTGAGTACGGGGAGAGCGAGTAAACTCCAGGCAAGTCGGTAACGGTGGCTTCGGAATGGCTGCGGATAGTGCCGTCTTTCCTATCGACAGTGACACCGGGAAAGTTGCCAACATGTTGATTGGCTCCGGTTAGCTGATTGAACAAAGTGGTTTTGCCGCAGTTCTGATTCCCAACTAAGGCAAAGGTCAAAGGGCCGGTTTTAGCGGTTTCTCTTTGAGTGTGACGTCGGTAGTCACCTGCTCCCGAAAGCTCACCTAAGCCAGGGTGGGCAATATCCTGGTGAATGTGATGGTTCTTTCGGAGGGTTGCTGGCTTGTCCGAGAGGGTGACGCATACGTTATTTGCCTCTTCGAGTCGAAGGGTCAACTCGAACCCACGCACCGTGATCTGTATTGGGTCGCCCATGGGAGCGATTTTTTGTAGGGTTACCAGAGCGTTGGGGGTGAGACCCATATCGAGCAAATGTCGTCTGATGGAGCCTGATCCACCCACTGATTCCACTATGGCGTTTTGTCCTGGTTCAAGCTCGCTAAGAAGCATCTGCTTAAATCCCCTTCGATTATCTTATCGAGCGGTCCTCGATATACGAAATGATAGCCCTTTAAATAAAGCAGCTGGATAGGAATTTCATTGCCCAGATGATTTGGCTGGTGATGGGGCAAAGAAGTAGGCGATATAGTTCGGATCGCCAAAGCAACACCAGCAGAGTTGTTTTCGAATACAAACAAAAAAGCAGGCCAGAAGGATGAAATCCTCTGACCTGCTGATTTAGCTGGTCGGGTTGACAGGATTCGAACCTGCGACCCCTTGACCCCCAGTCAAGTGCGCTACCAAACTGCGCCACAACCCGTTCGGTTACTGCCCGAAGCAGCTCCGCTATAATAACCCAAACAACAAAGCGATGCAAAGGGATTTTTCAAAATATTTTTCCAAATTTATTAGATCCGATTGTATTCCCAGATCAAGATGGTACTTAGAACTATTATTTAATTCGCCTTTGCCATGGAAAGAGCTTTGTCGAGAATGACATGAGCCAGTTCAGTTTTAGGGGCAGGGTCGATGTGTTCCGCGCCTGATTCGGTTACAAGCCAGATTTCATCGTCGTCTTTTCCGAACGTTTTGTTTGCGCCCACTTCGTTTGCAACAATCATATTTGCGCCTTTTTTGGCAAGTTTCTTGCGGGCATTGTCGACTACGTCATTTGTTTCAGCGGCAAACCCAATTACAACTCGGTTTTCCTTCTTGTGGCCAAGCGTTGCCAAGATATCGGGGTTTTCGGCGAGCTGAATAGCGGAAAGTTCACTGTCATTCTTGCCCTTTTTGAGTTTCTTGTCAGCTGGGTTTGCGGGGCGCATATCTGCCACTGCTGCAGCAAACAGGGCGATATCTGCATTGGCAAATGAAGCTTCTGCAGCGGAAAGCATGTCGCGTGCGCTTTCGACGTATGTCATCTCTACGCCAGCGGGCGCTGGGAGTGCAACAGGCCCAGAAATCAAGGTGACATGAGCTCCTCGGTTGGCGGCTGCTGATGCAAGCGCATAGCCGAATTTGCCAGAAGAGCGATTGGTGAGGTAGCGGACCGGGTCGATGGGCTCTACTGTGGGCCCAGCGGTGACCATTACACGCTTGCCTGCAAAGTCGTTTTTGATTTCATCTTTCCCATTGAGCAGATCAAGGACGGCAGAAACGATACGTTCTGGTTCGGCGAGGCGGCCGCGCCCAACATCGCCGCAGGCAAGGTAGCCGTCATCGGCTTCAACGAAATGGAAACCACGTGTTTTGAGGGTTTCCATATTGGTTTGCGTTGCAGCGTTTTCATACATATGAACATTCATAGCGGGTGCAACCACGATAGGCGCCGTGGTGGCGAGAAGGGTGGTGGAGAATAGATCGTCCGCGATGCCGTGTGCTGCTTTTGCCATAACGTTTGCCGTACACGGCGCAAGGAGTACAACGTCAGCTTCTGCTGCTAATGAAATGTGATGAATTGGATCGGAGGGGTCGTCGAATAAACCTACCGCAACCGGTTCATGGGTGAGGGAGCGGAAAGTGAGTGGGTCGATAAAGTGCGTGGCATGCTCGGTCATCATCACTTTAACTCGAACGCCGGCTTTTTGGAGTCCTCGTACGATTTCGCATGATTTATAGGCGGCGACTCCTCCGCTAACACCTATAAGTACGGTTTTCTGTTCCGCGGTATCCATCAAATTCGCTCCTTCAGCGATAAAAGGTACAAAAAAGCGCTGCCGATATTGTACGGCAGCGCACGAGATTCTTTGTTGGGGTATTGGCTAGTCGCGTTTGTTGTCTGCGCTGCTTGGCGGTGTTTCCGGAAATTCTCCTGCGCCTTCGTTTCTTCCGTTATCGACTACGAGGGGACCTTCTACGGTTGTGTCTTTCGGAAGGGCAAAGGAGAGTACTACGGCAGAGAGGAATGTAAGGGCAACACTGTTACCTACGAAGATGTTCTGTAGGAGCTCTGGGAAGTAAACGAATATCTCGCCAACTTGAGTGAAACCAATGCCTAATGCCAACGAAATGGCAGCAATAGTAATATTGCGCTGCGAAAAACCTGCGCTTGCTATCATTTGAAAGCCGCTCAGGATGATATTGCCAAACATCATGATGGTGCATCCTCCCAAAACTGCATCAGGGAGTGAGCCGAATACGGCGCTAATGACCGGAATGAAGCCTGCAAGTACCAGCACTCCTGCGCCGCAGGCGATAGCGCGGCGGTTGACGACTTTAGTCATAGCCACAAGGCCAATGTTTTGAGCAAACGTGGTGAGCGGAGAGCAGCCGAAGCAGCCAGCAATGGAGCTGGTAAGACCGTCGGCGGCTACCGCGCCCGAGAACTCGCGTTCGGTAGGGATGCGCTTGAAGCCGATGGCGGCGAGCGCTGCAGTGTCACCTAAGGTTTCTGCGGCGCTAACCAGGTATAGAAGTGCAACGGCAATAATTGCTCCAGGGTGAAACTCGGGTGCGAATGGCATAAGTTGGGGCATGCTAAACGCACCGATTCCCTCGAATGCCGAGAAATCAACCTTGCCCATGATAAGTGCCAAAATATAGCCCACACACAGACCAAACAAGACCGAGAGTTGTTTTGCGTTTCCCTTCACCAATCCTTGAAAAACCAGACAGGAAATGAGGGAGACGAAGCCCAGTGTTAGGTTTTCCGGAGAGCCAAAATCAGGAGCGCCGGAACCTCCGCCAAACGATTGCGCTCCAACTGATAGCAACGAAAAGCCGATGGAGGTAACTACAACTGCAGAGACAATGGGTGTGATGAATTTGCGCCAGTATTTAGCGAATAAGCCCAAAACGCCCTCGAGCAAACCGCCAACGATAACGGCTCCGACCGCAGCGGGATAGCCATAATTGACGGCAATTCCGCATAGCACGGTTACGAAGGTGAAGCTCACACCCATGACGATGGGCATTCGGGCGCCAATGCGCCAGATAGGGAATAGTTGTATAAAAGTGCCGATGCCTGCAACAATCATTGCATTTTGAATAAGCATCGCGGTGGTTGCATCATCGAAGCCAGCAGCAGACGCAATGATTGCGATCGGTGCAAGGTTTGCGACAAACATGGCAAGCACATGCTGTAGGCCGTAGGGGAATGCACGTGCTATGGATATCTTGCCGTCGAAGTCCTCTAGTTCAGATTTGGGTTGCGAAGTGGTTTGAGGGGACGGGGAGGTTAGTGTGCTCATCGAAAAGTTATTTCACCTGATTCGGGGTCCATTGCATCAACAATGGCAAGAGATTCAAGCTGATAACCGCGCTGACGAAGCTTCGCACCACCTTCCTGGAAACCTTTTTCAATAGCAATGCCAATGCCCTCGATCGTCGCACCAGCGTCTTCGCAAACTTCAATGAGTCCGTTCATGGCGCAACCATTCGCCATGAAATCATCGATGAGCAGCAGGTGGTCTTCGGGTCCAACGAATTTCTTTGAAACTATGACATCGAAGATCTTGCCATGAGTGAAGCTCTGAACACGCGTGGCATATACCGTTCCGTCAAGATTGATGCTCTGAGCCTTCTTTGCAAATACGACAGGAACATTGAATACACGAGCTACGATTGCTGCGATGCCTATGCCGGAAGCTTCGATGGTGAGAATCTTGTTAATGGGCTTGCCGTCGAAGGCACGCTTCCATTCCAAGGCCATTTCCTCAAACAAAGCCACATCCATCTGATGGTTGAGGAAAGAGTCAACTTTAAGGACATCACCGCTCTTAACGATGCCGTCGCGTTGGATTCGCTCTTCGAGCAGACGCATAGGGCGTCATCCTTTCTGGTGCCAGTGGGGACTGGCTTTGGGGTTGTGTATAAAGATGTCGTTAGTCTAACTCACTTTTCTTTTGTTCTGTGGCAAGGTGGAGCATTTTGCTGGGAGGATTGGCATTATTTTGTCTCTTTCGGGTAACGGGCTGAGTTCAAGCGCGTTGCTTTGCTATAGTCCTTTTATATGGTTGAGCAACACTACACATCCCAAGAAAAAGGCCACGAAAAGCCTTTACCTGCAGAAGCTGATTTCGCCGCTGCTCTTCGTCGAGCCGATGTATGCGACGGGTACCCCTCTGAACAGCCCGCTAAGCACATTAAGTCTTTGCGTGATTTTGGGGAGTTCCTGCTTGATTCGACGGCGGTGCGCTCATTTCGCGCCCAGCTTGCTCCAGGATATCTAAATCTCAGTTTCCTCCTTCTATTCTGGGTATTTGTTTCAGCTTCGGTTTTAGGGCTTGCCTTAGAAGATGTCTTCCATGTTCTGGTATATGGTGGCTACGAGAGCCGTGCTGGCTTTGTGTGGGGCCCGTTTTCTCCGATTTATGGCGTGGGTGCAGTGGCTCTGACCCTTTTTCTTAACAGGTTTTATTACACTCACGATCTGGTTATTTTCCTTGTTGCCATGGTGGTTGGCGCTTCCCTTGAGTATGGCGCCAGTTGGATGATGGAAACTTTCTGGCACGCCATTGCCTGGGATTACACGGGAACATTCGGCTCTATCAACGGTCGCACCAATTTCTTCTTTGGTGTCATGTGGGGTACGTTGGGATTATTCTGGGTTCGTTTTGTTCTGCCTATCATCAAGGGTGTTCAGAAGCGCTTTTCCAATAAGAGCAGTAAGGCTTTCAAGGTCATAAGCTGGCTTTTGGTGGTTTTTATCCTGGTTGATGCCGTTATGACTGTTTTGGTTTTGCATCGCGAAGGTCAGCGTACACAAGGCATTCCACCAGCAACCCAAATTGACGTGATGCTTGACGATGTTTTCCCCGATGAATGGCTTCAAGAGCGTTTCCACAACATGACGGTTTCCGCTGATGTGGGTAAGCAGGAACAGGATCAGGCCCAGTAGGTTGACGATCGAAAGACGACTTCTGCTCTTTCGTTTGGAGCACGTCTGCTCTTACCTTATAACGGCAGGTTCAGGGTTGGAGCGAAATGTAATAGGCTACGGAGGCATTCGTTATGACGAAGCAGGCTGAAAAGAAAACTAACGCAATGCGAGAGCTCGAGCGTGCGGGTCAGTCCTATGAAGCGCATTCGTTCGAGTGTCCTGAGGCGATTTCAGGCGTTGAGGTTGCTCGGGTCCTAAACGAAGACCCTGATTGTGTTTTCAAAACTCTCGTGACTGTCGGCAAGAGCGGGGATCATTATGTGTTCATGATTCCTGTTGCTATGGAGCTTGATCTAAAAAAGGCTGCCGCTGCGGTTGGTGAAAAATCGGTCCATATGGTCAAATCAAAGGAATTGCTTGGTCTTACGGGCTATGTACACGGCGGGTGTTCGCCGTTGGGAATGAAGAAGCTTTTTACCACCACCGTCGATGAAACGGCGGCACTCTACGATCGCATTTATTTTTCTGGTGGAAGGATTGGTTGTCAGATAGAGACAAGTCTCGATTCGCTGAAGGCAGCCATTCCTGTTAAGGAAGCTGACATCACCGCATAACCATCTTATATTGCCTGTGTTTTTGTTCAGGGATATTCGAATTGGAATGAAGAGGCCCTGTGATTTTCCGTAGAAATCACAGGGCCTCTTTGAATCGAACTCGGTCTACAGATCGCGAGGGATTGTTGCCAATTCGGCTTCGGTGAACACTGGACCGTCAAGGCAGATGTATCGGCCTCCTATATTGCAACGACCGCATTTGCCCACGCCGCATTTCATTCGCGCTTCGAGTGTGGTGATGATGTCTTCGGGCTTGTATCCAAGTTTTGTCAGCGATTCGCGGCAGGTACGGAATAGGCTCGGTCCCCCGCAAAGCGTTACAGCGGTGTTTTCGGTCGAAAGGCCTTCGTTCGCGACGACCTGTTCAAGATAGGGTGCCGTGTAGGAAACGGGTCCAGTCCATGTTTCGTTACCGTGGTACAGGCTTACATGGACATGGGTATCGGGTTGGCTGGGCCAAATTTCGAACAACTCTTCTTTAAATACCAGGTCATCATAGGTTGATGCGCTATATACCAAATCGATGCGCCCGTAGTCCCCTCGATGGCGTAAGCAATACTCCAAGAAGGAGCGTACTGGCGCCATGCCGATGCCGCCTGCGATAAAGAGCATGTTACGACCGCAGGTGCTTTCGTAAGGGAAGCAATTGCCGTACGGTCCGCGAAGCCCCACCGAATCGCCAACTCGGAGCTTGTGCATTTGCTCGGTTACTACGCCCACTTTTTTTACAGCCATCTCAACGTAGTCGTCTCCTCGTGAGGTGATGCAAAACATGCATTCGCCAAATGGGGGTACGGAGAACATGCCTAGTTGCCCGGGTTTGCTGGCGAAAGGTGCATCTCCTTCTGGGGTTTTGAAAGTGAAGAGCTTTACGTCGTGGGTGAGTTCCTTGATGCCGGTAACCACAACGATGTTCGGAACAAGCGAAGATCCTTCGCAGATTCCCGCACATCCGTGTTCGACTACGATATCAGGCATGGTCTTATCCCTTCTGTGCGGGCTCTGCATTTACACGGTCGATAATCGCGGTGATGTCCATGGATGCGGGGCAGTCGACCAGGCAGCGCCCGCATCCCACGCAGAGCGGTTCTCCGTATCGTTCTTCGAAGAAGCACAGCTTGTGCATGAAGCGCTGCCGTACGCGATTTCGCTTTTGCTCGCGGGGATTGTGATTGCCTGCCATGAGCGTGTAGTCCTTGAACATGCAGCTATCCCAGCAGCGGAATCGGGCGTTTTCCTCCTTTTTTCGCGCTTGACTGAGATCGAAGCAGTGGCAAGTTGGGCATATGAATGTGCAGCTACCACAGGTGAGACAGGCTGTAGAGACCTCATCCCACAAAGGGCTATCGAACATTCCATGGAGCTTTTCGGCTACACCTTCCATGCTGACTTTGGTAGCGCATTCAATGGGCTGACGATCAACTTCTCCTTCTTCAAGGAAAGGCTTCCAAGCATCTGCAAGCGCTTGGCCGTGTTCGGTTTGGACGCGAACCTCAAAGGCATCGTTGTCTTCGAGAAGCAGGATATCGGCTTCAGGAGCGGCGTTTGGGCTCTGGCCCATTGAGTCGCAGAAGCACGCATCGCTTGTGCGAGGGCATGCCATTGCGACCAAGGTTAGAGCGTTTCGCTTTGCTTGGTAAAATTCGTCAATATAGCCCTTCGATAAAAAAACTTGGTCCATTCGTTCGATGGCGGCTGCATCGCATGGGCGAACGCCAAAGGCAACGAAGGGGCGGGGTGTTTCTAGGGCGCTGTTGATAAAGGCGCCGTCAGGACCTTTGCCCCAGGTGTAGAGTTTTTCGGTGGAGGGGAAGAGAAGCCCCTTTGGGGGAATCTTCGTGTTTTGCAGCTGGAAGTTCGGCTCGGTAACTTCTCCCTGTTCACCGTAAAGGGCAAAACGAGAAGTCCCATCCACTATGGCAGGAACAAACACGTCCATGGATGCCGAGGTGGTTTCAAGCACTTCGTTCAAATGGTTTTTCCTGAACAGCATTGCGGCCTCCTACATGAATTCTTCGATGTCGTCGGTCTTGAAGGTGCGCAGTGCATCGGGGGCATCGAGGGAAAGGCCGCCACCTTCGTAGGGGCCGAACAGTTCATTGATGTCCTTGATCTGCTTATGCATCAGTGTCATTAGCGGGAGACCCATAGGGCATACGCGTTCGCATTCGCCGCATTCAATGCAGCGATCCGCAACATGGAACGAGCGAGTAACGCCGTAGTAGCGAGCCTGCTCGACATCGAATTGCTTACCTTGCCATCCCTCACGCTCTTGCTCCGCGAAGCACACTTTACATGTGCAGCAGGGACACGCTTGGCGGCATGCATGACAACGGATGCATGTTTCGTACATCAGATCAAAAAATGCGCGACGTTCTTCGCGGGTCATAGCTTCAAGATTTCGCACGTCAGCAAAGCGATCGTTTTTTGGTTCTGGGGCAAGTTCTCCCACCAGTTCATCGTAGACAACTGGATTGCGGAACTGGCACTCGTAGCAGCGCTTGAGCTCGGCGCCATCTCGAGTAGTGCATCCTGTGCAAGGGATGCCAATGAGATACACGTCTTCACGCTTGAGTTGGTTGTCGGCGATGAGACGGTTGATTGCGCGGCTTTCGCATCCGCGGGTGATAAGGCCAACCCGCCCCTTGTCTTTCTGTTCGAGCACATATTTCCCCAATGCGTGCTCACAATGCTGATCGCAGACAAGGAGTGCAGCTTGTTCGGAGTCATTTGCGCAAAACGGAGTACGCTGATACTCGAAACGGCCTGCGGTCCAGCCGATCACGCAAGCGACGGTACCGTCCTCGATGAGCTGTGTTGCACGTTTGCGCACAATGTCAGTGAAGTTCATCACAGTCCCTCCCTTGCGTTTTTGGGGGTTGCAAGCCATTCGTATTTCGCAGAAATGGGATGGGGGATATCCTCTGGTGCAAGATTGGGAAGATCGTTGGAGAGCGGTCCAAGCTCACGGATGCGCTCAGTGACTTCCATTACGGTATCGCGGAATTTTCCAGCTTCGGAGCCTGAGATCCAGCGAACTATGAAACGGTCGGGCTCAAGACCCAAGAATTCCAGCAAGCGCTTGTATACCATCATGCGGCGTTTCGCATAATAATTACCAGTGGCATAGTGGCAATCGCCGGGGTGGCAGCCGCAAACCAAGACGCCGTCGCAGCCATCCTGATATGCTTTCAGGACATATTGCGGGTTAACGCGACCGGAGCAGGGCACGCGAAGCAGCCGAATATCAGCGGGGTATTCCATGCGATTGAGTCCGGCCAAGTCGGCGCCAGCATAGGTGCACCAATTGCAGCAGAATGCCAAGATTTTCGGTTTCCAAGTTGTGTCGATGGCGCCTTGCTCGGGCGAGCAGTTCGCGCCGTTTGTGGTCTCGTTCATCGGAGCAACGCCTCCATTTCGCGCATGATTCCCTCATTTGTGAAGCCCAGCAGGTCGGCGGCACCCGAACGGCAGGCAACGGTGCATGCACCGCAACCCTGGCACAGACCCGGATTTGGTTTTGCGACGGTGCGGGTGACTTTCTGCGAGTTTTCGCGCAGGGTGACTTCAACAAGCTCAAGAGCCCCATAAGGACAGATGTCGGTACATGCACCGCATCCAGAGCATTTTGCATTGTCAACGTGGACGATCATGGGATTGGGCTCAATCTGTCCACGCGCGAGAAGGCCGATGACCTTAGATGCAGCGGCTCCAGCTTGGGCGACCGTGTCAGGAATGTCTTTAGGTCCTTGAGCCACGCCTGCAAGGTAGACGCCTGCGGTATTAGTTTCCACTGGGCGGAGCTTCGGGTGGGCTTCGGTGAAAAAGCCTTCGGGGCCACGTTGGGCGTTGAGCACGCCAGCGATTTGGCCAGCACCTTCATTGGGCACCATGGCCGTTTCGAGAACTACCATGTCGGCGTCTACTCGCACTACCTGACCTGAGAGCGTGTCTTCTCCCATGCAGACTAGTTTGCCGTTTTCGGGGTAGATCTTCGAAACGCGTCCACGTACATAAACCGCTCCATCGTGCAGGGTGTTCATATAAAACTCGTCATATCCCTTGCCGGCGCAGCGAACATCCATATAGAACACAAAGCAGCGTCCGCCCTTGACCTTGTCAAGGTATTGGTGCGCATGCTTCGCGGAATACATGCAGCATGCGCGACTGCAGTAGGAAACGCCTTTGTGAGGGTCACGTGAGCCAACGCACTTGATGATTGCGATGGTTTTTGGCTCTTTGTTGTCGCTGGGGCGTTGGATATGACCTTCGGTGGGGCCCGATGCGTTTACCAAGCGCTCAAATTGAAGCCCAGTGATTACGTCGGGGTAGTTTCCACCGCCATATTCACCGTAGAGTTTTGTCCAGTCGATTAGATCGTAGCCGGTGGCAAGGATTATGGCGCCGAATGTTTCGGTGGTGGTGCGGTCGGTATCATCGTAGCGGATTGCGCCGGTGGGGCAGATTTTTGCGCACACACCGCATTTGCCCTCGGTTAGTTTCCGGCAGGAGTTGGGGTCGATGGTCGGCTTGCTAGGAACAGCTTGGGCAAATGGCTTGTAAATGGCTTTACGTAGAGAGAGACCCTCGTCGAATTCGTTCGTTGTTTTGCTGGGGCATTTGGTTTCACAGGTGCCGCAGCCAGTGCATAGGTCGTAGTCGATATACTTGGCCCTTTCACGGATGGTGGCCTCGAAATTGCCAATATAGCCCGTAACCTTTTCAACCTCAGAAAGCGTTTTGATAGTGATGTTGGGGTGGTTTCCTGCTTCAGACATCTTGGGCGTGCAGATGCAAGCGGAGCAATCCATGGTTGGGAAGGTTTTATCCAATTTAACCATTTTGCCGCCGATGGAAGGATTTCGCTCAACCAGGGTAACGGGGAAGCCCGCATCAGCGACATCGAGGGCTGCCTGGATGCCGGCGATGCCTGCGCCAACAACCAGCACTTTGCGGTTTACTGGGATTGTTTGCGTGTAGAGGTTTTTGTCGGTATCAACTTTCGCCACGGCCATGGCAACAAGATCAATAGCCTTAGGGGTGGATTCCTCTTTGCTTTTGTGAACCCATGAGCATTGTTCGCGGATGTTTGCGATCTCAAGCATGTAAGGATTGATGTCCGTTTTTTCGGCCAGCATCTTTCGGAAGGTCTGTTCGTGCATGCGTGGGCTGCAGCTGGCAATAACAAGCCTGTCGAGGTTGTGTTCCTTGATAGCATCTACAATTGCTTGTTGACCAGGGTCGGAGCAGGTGTATTTGTTTGCTGTTGCGAATGCTACGTTAGGCATCACCCTTGCAGCTTCCGCGACTGCTTCAACATCAACGGTTGCGGCAATGTTTGTCCCGCAGTGGCATACGAAAACGCCAATTCTGCTCATGCGATCACCTCCTTCGTTGCGTTGGTTTCGGGCTTCGTTCCTGATTTTGCTTTTGCAGCTCGGGCTGCTGCACGTGCTTTCCGTTGCGTCTCTTTGGCGGATTTTGCTGCTTTCTCGGCTTCTTTCTCAGCGGCACGTTGCTTGCTCCATGCGGCTAATGCCCTTTCATGGAGGTTTCCTGTCGGATGGAAGTGCCTATTGATGCCGGATTTAGATGCGGGAGCTCCCATGCTCGCAGCTAAAAGCTCTGTGAAGTAATAGATGGGTATATCAAGCGGTGGCAAACCTTCTTTTGCGCGCGCTGCGTTGATTTCCGCTTCGCGCATGTCGAGGTTGAGCATGCACAATGGGCAAGCACAAGCTATGGCGTCGGCACCATTAGCTGCAGCATTTTCCAAGATTCGACGAATCATGTTTCGGCCGGTTTTTGGAACGGAGATTTGATGCGATGCGCCGCAGCATTCATTCTTGAAATTCCATTCGATGGGGGAGGCGCCAGAAAGGGCGACGAGGTCTTCCATGGTGCGGGGCTGCTCGTCGTCATCGAAGTTGCAAACCTCAGTGGGGCGAAGCAGAGCGCAACCGTAATAGCATGCAACTTTCAATCCATCGAGGGGAAGGCATACGCGTTGGGCGAGTCGTTCTTGCGCTTCGACTGGAAGGAAAGGCTCCAGGCCGTTGGCAACATAAGCCGACGCACTCCAAGGACGGTCGATGATGTGCTCGAGCTGAATTCGGACTTCATCGTTTTCCTGGGCGTGGGCGGTAGCCGTTTTCAGGTGCAAATAGCAGCCAGCGCAGGGTGCTAGTACGGGAGCATGGCCGAACGCTTCTTCCGAAAGAGCGAGCGAACGTGCGGGAAGCGCATCTCCCAATAGGTCGCTTTCGGCATGCGCAGCTGATGCGCCACAGCAGTTCCAATTAGGGATTTCTGCCAGTTCAATGCCTGCTGCGAGGGCGACGTAGCTATATGAATTGGTGTAGGAGATGCCCGTTGAATGCGCCGAGCATCCTGGGAAATAGGCATACATCATGGCTATGCCTCCTTTTCGGGGGAAGGCGTGTTTTGGGAAGCGGCCATACGTGCGCGGTCGATGAGCTCTTTAACCTCATCGGCATTCGCCTGTTCCTTGCTGGTTGGGCCGATCATTCCGCGCACCACCATTTTCGGTGCACTCAATGCATCCTGCAGGAAATGGCCCGTTGTAAGGTTGAAACGCATGGCTAGAACGGCTTCGTCTGAGAGCCCCTTTTCGCGTACGCCGTTGACAAACAGCTGGTTGAAACGAGCGACCTCTCCGATGGGCTTGATTCCTTGCGCTTCGGCTGCGCGTCGGCAGGCGAGCATGAGATTGGGGAGGTCAACGCTTTGGGGGCAGCGAGCCAGGCACATGCCACATCCAGCGCAAAGCCAGGGCATGTTTGATTTTAAAACCGGCTCTACTTGCCCTAGTTGTAAATGGCGTAGCACTTCTCGAGGAGTCATGTCGGCATCGGATACGACAGGGCAACCAGCCGAGCATTTCCCGCATTGGTAGCAATCCTTTGGGTTGACCTTGGCATCGTCCAGGACGCTGTGAAGCTCATTGTCGGATCTTGCCGTCTGAGTGAGATTTCTTGCTTCCATGGAACCTCCGTTCTTAAAGACGTTTAGGTTGGTCTTTCTGGAGCTTCGTCGCGGCTATTTGGAACCGCGAGGTAGGATCCAGGGCTCGTTTGGAAGAGTTATGTTTCGCTCTGGTTACAGCAAACGCCTTAGAGGGTGAAGTTACCTATAGTGAACTCGCGTTCAGGCTTAAACAGGCATCTCAGCGGCTTTTGAAAAAGCGCTGAGTAAAAGCGTATTGCCGCTTGCGGAAAGGGTGTTTCAAAATGCAAATAACATCAGCATTCGTTGCGCAAAATGTGCTACCTGATTATTGGCGCCCGATTGTTTCATCTAATGTCACAGCAGTTGGAAAGCGTATCGGTTGAGCTGAATGGAAATCTTTCAGTAATGGGTGGGGTGCGATGAATCCCTCTGATGCGTTTCATCGCGATTTTTTTATTCCCTAGTTGTTAACTTCACGCAAAACTTCGACCACGTAGACATTTTCCGGGAGTTCGCTGTCCCACACTTCGGTGATCGAATAGAGGCCAGGGTTATTTTCGATGTGGCTAAAAGCTTTGTTCATGCATTCGGTGATTGATTGGCCTTCTATTCGGAACCCCAGATTTTCGCATTTTGGGAGCGTTCTTTGCATGAAAGGTTCTTTCGGAGCGGTATGTGTCATTCTACCTACTTCTACGTAGGCATTAGTCTTCAGCTCGTTTCCGCATGAGGCAATGGTAAAGCCCTGAAAGTAGAGAGGGGTTGCGCCAGATTCTTCTGCCGTCCGGTACAGCTCCGCCATCGCTTTTGTGTACGATTTCACTGAGAATTTTCTTTCCTTCCAGGGGGATATGAAGATATGCCTTTTAGCCAGGCATCGTGTGTAGGGAGCATCTTTGTGTCTGAGGATTTCCTGCTCGGTGATTTCATCGATGCAGGAATTGATACGCATAAGTGAATCTTCTGCGCGACGAATATTGGCGAGGGCGGTATCGCGGCCCGATATAAGCAATTCTTTCAGGTTGAGTGATCCTCGGTTTGTCTTGTGGTCCGTCAGTGACTTTAACGGGATGCCAAGCTCAATGCAGGTGAGTATTACATCGAGGTCTATCATTTGATTGGGAGAGTAGTAGCGGTAACCGCTAGACGGATCTACGTAAGCAGGCTTGAGGATGCCGATGGTCTCGTAGTATCGAAGTGATTTGGCGCTAACTTGTTTGAGTTTTGCTGCTTCGCCTATGGAGAGCAATTCATTTTTCATGGCGGCTCCTTGACTCTGCCCTTATGGCAGAGTTTAGCATGTACAACCGTTGTAGTACCGCGAGGAAACACATGATCGTTTCGTGCTTCCTTCGTCCATTTCTTCGAGAGGTTCGTATGCTTCCTTATCTCATGATTTGCGTTTCGGTGGTATTTGAAGTGTTTGGCGACACCATGATGAAAGTTTCGGATGGCTTTCGACGCAAGCTGCCCATTGTCGGCGTAGTGGTTGGCTATGCTGTTTCTTTCTGGATGATGTCCCATGTTTTGCTTCAGCTACCGCTCGGCCCCGTTTACGCGGCGTGGACGGGACTCGGTATCGCGTTGACCGCTGTGGTGGGCCATTTTCTGTGGAATGAGGGCTTTAACGCGAAAAAGATCATTGGTCTTGTTGCCATTATTGTTGGCGTGGCATTGTTGAAGTTGGGGGTTTAGGCATGAGCGTTGCTGAAGAAGAGAAGCAACTTGTCCGAGAAAAGGCGAAGTCGAAACGTCTTGCGTTTGTTCTGTTGGGAATTGCCATCGTTGCCGAAGTTACCGGAGCTATCTGCTTGAAGGCTTCAGAGGGCCTAACCGTTCCGCTGCCTACCTTGGTCACAGTGATTGGGTACCTCATCACGTTTACATTGCTGATAAAAATTCTGCAGAACCTTCCACTTGGCCTGGTGTATGGCATTTGGGGCGGCGTGGGTTCCGCTGTAACTATGCTGGTTGGCGTGATGGTTTGGCATGATCCCTTTACTGCCTTTACTGCGGTAGGGGTGCTGTTGGTAATTGGTGGTGTGTATCTGCTCAACAAGGGGACCGATGAAATCGAAGCGGCTCGCGCCCAGCAGCAATAGGTTGGCGGTATATACACTCTAGCTCTGAGCGGCTCTTTTTGGTGTTCGGTGCATTCCGACCGAGTATCGAGTGAACTTCTTAATGATTCGCCGTCCTGCGAGCTGAAACTGCCGCTCCCTGGCTTCATCTTGCGTGATATGGATGCTAGTTTCACAATAGGGAACACAGATTCGATGCAGGGGTGCCTGCGGCGCGTCCAAATCGCGTTGGCATGGCTGAGAGGGCATTCGGCCTAACTCTTTGAACCTGTCAGTTAGTGCTGGCGTAGGGAGCATCTCAGGTTCATTCTGGGGCGCCCGCTATGGCTGGCGTCCCTTTTATTTGCGCGGAAGGAAAACGCATGACAGAGATGGACCAGTTAAAAAGCGGCATCATTGAAGCGGTTGAGAAAGTTCGAACCGAGAACCCGTTGGCGGGTTCGGTTACTAACGGCGTAACAATGGATTTCGTTGCCAACGCTCAGCTTGCTGTGGGCGGTAGTGCCGCAATGGTGTATTTGCCTGATGAAGGCGAATGCTTGGTTGCTGCAGGTGGAGCGGTTTACCTAAATATGGGCACATTGCTTCCCGTCTATCGGGAAACGCTGCCCCGTACGGCTGCAGCGGCTTTCAAAAGTGGCAAACCTTGGGTTTTGGATCCTGTTGGTATCGGCATTGGTCAGCTTCGTAGCGATTTGCTTCAAGAGCTGAAACAGTATAAGCCTGCTATTGTGCGCGGCAACGCTTCTGAGATCATTGCGCTAGCAAGCTTATGGGATATTGAAGCTAATGCTTGCGAATCTTCGCGTCCTCGCGGTGTGGACACTACCGACACCGTGGAAGCTGCTCGTGATGCAGCTGCCGCCTTAGCTCGTTATACGGGGGGTGCTGTTGCGGTTTCTGGTAAAAAAGACCTGGTAACCGATGGAGAAAAGGTTGTGTACTCCGAGGGCGGCTCCGAACTGATGGAAAAAGTTACGGGCTTCGGTTGCTCTCAGGGCGGTGTTTTGGCTGTGTATGCTACGGCAACCAACCCGTTCACTGCAGCGTTGGCGGCGGTGGCTCATTACAATGTTGCCGGCTCCCGTGCAGCTAAGGTTGCCGATGCTCCTGCATCTTTCAAGACGGCATTTATTGACGAGCTTTATCGCGCTACCGCTCGAGATATCGCCGATAATCCTTTTAGCGTTGAAGAGGCATAGCATGAATACGCTCATTGCTGTAGCTATAGCTCCTTTTGGCGTGGGCGACGAGCTTGCGCCTGAAGTGGCTGAAGTTGTAAAGGTGATTCGCGAATCGGGCTTGCCCAATCATACCTATTCCATGTTCACCGAAATTGAAGGTGAGTGGGATGAGGTTATGAGGGTGGTAAAGGATGCTACCTTTGCCTTGGCCGAAAAGGGAATTAGAACCGAAGTTATTTTGAAAGCGGACGTTCGTCCAGGGCGTACAAACATGATGAGTCGCAAAGTTGCCGCTGTAAACGAGATTTTGGAGCAAGGGGAATAGCATGCGCAAGGACCTTGATATTTCTGCCTATTTGGTTGTCGGCCCCGAAAACACGATGGGGCGTCCGGTTTCCGATGTTATTGCTCAGGCTTTGCGTGCTGGGTTCACGTGTGTGCAAATTCGCTCAAAGGAATGTTCGGCTCGCGATCTTATTGCGTATACCATCCAAGCGGCTGATGTTATTGCTGCAGCGGGGAAAAGCAAATCGGTTGCGCTTTTGGTGGATGACCGATTGGATGTTGCATTGGCTGCACGTGAAGCGGGAGCGAAAGTCGATGGCGTACATGTAGGCCAAACCGATATTCCCGTCGAAGTATGTCGCAAGCTCCTCGGTCCAGATTCGATTGTGGGCCTTTCCGCTCGTGCCGATGAAATGCTCGAATACGTGAAAACCGCTGATATGAGCTTGGTGGATTACCTTGGAGTTGGCCCCTTGCATGAAACGCCTACAAAGACCGATTGCGGTTTAGCGGCTGACGGAACCATCATCACTAAAAGCATCGATGATTTGAAAGAGCTGGTCTGTGCAAGTCCCGTACCCATTGTTGTAGGCGGTGGCGTGAAAATTGCTGACATTCCCTTGGTGAAGAGCACCGGCGTCGATGGCTTCTTCGTGGTTTCTGCTGTATGTGGGGCCGTTAATCCTGAGGCCGCAGCAAGGGAATTGGTGGACGCCTGGCGTGATTAACGATTTGCTCTTTATCGCGGTTATAGCTTTGATTCGATAAATAGTTACTTCTTCTTGGCGGGCCCCATTTATATGGGGCCCGCTGAACATCAGATTATTCCCCAGAGATTTCCCGTTGCTGAAAGTAGGGCAAACCAGATGGGCGGAATAAAGAGGGCGGGAAGCAGATTCATGGTGAAAATTTCCTTAAGCTTCAAGAGGTTTATGCCACTTGCAAGAATGAGCAAGCCTCCAATGATGGCGATTTCGGTCATCATTCCATCGCCCATAAGTGGGGCAAGCGCACCAGCGAGTAAATAGATAGCGCTCTGCCAGCAAAAAAGCACTACAGCAGCAATAGCGATCCCAAAACCAAAGGTAGCCCCGAAAACCATAGAGGAAACTAGGTCGAGGGTGGCATTGGTGAGCAAGTAGGTTTCATCACCGTAGAGCGCGCTGTTGACTGGGCCTAAAATAGAGAGTGTACCCACACAAAAAAGCATAATTGCAGTTGATAAGCCTTTTGCAAATTCGTTGCCATCCTTCGAATGCTTTGATACAGCTTTTTTAAATCGGGTTTCCAGATCGAGTGCTGTTCCAACTATGGCGCCTATGGCCATGCTGACGATGAACAGTACAGGGTAGGAGCTGTGGGGCATGTTTTGAGCGACGGCATTGAGCCCCATGCCAACAGTGGCAATGCCAAGAGCAGTGAAAATGGCTTCCTGGTACTTTGGTTTCAAGCCTCTCTTCGCTATTGATCCAATTGCGCTGCCCAAAAGAATACAGCACGTGTTTACGATGGTGCCTAGCATGCGGTCTCCTAACAAAATTGCCCTTCAACGGTAAAAGCTGAAGGGCAATCGTGCAAGAGGTGGCTTACCTGCGGTTTGGCGGAAGATGATTGGTGGGCACTGGAAGGCGCTTATTTGCTTCGAGTTTGTTGTTTTACCAGGTCGTCAGTATCTAGCCAGAGTGTAAAAGGGCCACTATTGGTTAGGCTTACTTCCATCATGGCGCCGAACCAGCCAGTTTTTAGCTCTACGCCATCATTCCGAACGAGTTGTGCGAAGTATTCATACAGGCGGTTTGCCAGGTCAGGGGAGGCGCCTTTAGTGAATGAGGGGCGGTTGCCCTTACGGCAGTCAGCATAGAGCGTGAATTGAGAAACCAAAAGCACAGCACCGCTCACATCGCGTAGCGATAGGTTGGTTTTTCCATCTTGGTCTTCGAAAATGCGTAGTTTTGAAATCTTCGACCATAGCTTCTCGGCGATCTCTTCGGTGTCGTCGGGGCCGACACCCAGAAGGATGCAGAAACCTTGGTCGATGCTGTTTGCGTTGCCTTCTCTTGTTGAAACTGAAGCCGAGGAGACGCGTTGGATTAATGCTCGCATGGTTTTCCCTTCCGATGACGTACGGTATGGTAGCTTGGGTTCTGCTGGTATGATTGGCTCAGTCGGTAATGATATCGCGGCGTAGCAAAATGCTGAATGGGGGGTACTATGCTCGATCCAAGGATTTATGCATATTGCGAAGAGGACATCACCAATATCAGCGGCTTTGATCGATCGGAACTTGTTTCGGCTGAAGAAGGTCGTTTTGTTATGCATGCCCACCCGGGTCCAGACTGCGGCAATAACATTGGCACGGTGCACGGAGGCTTCTTGCTTGCTTTGGCTGATACGGCCGGTACGGGGGCGATTGATACGTTGGGGCGTGAGAATGCCACCATGTCGGTGAATTCGAACTTTCTTCGTCCTGCCTATACCACCGATGAATATCTTGAGGTGGTCGGCACAGTCCTGAAGCGGGGAAAGAGGGTCGTGGTGGCCGAGGTGACGATTTCGCGTCCGAACGGAGAGCTATGCTTGAAGGCAACCTTGACTTCTGCCGTGTTTGATTCGAGGATCATCGATTTGCCTCGTCTTGCCAATATATAGTTTTCGGTGCTCTTGAAATATTCTCGACATATTGCGCTCCTAAAATACTCACGTTAAAAAACAGCTGGCATCTTTGGCTGGCTCCCATACGTTTAAGGAGAATGTTCGTGGCTAAAGTCAATGAGAACTATGCAAAGTTGCCCGGTAGCTATCTATTTGCCGAAATTGCACGTCGTACTGCTGAGTATTCAGCAGCGCATCCCGATGCAAACCTGATAAAAATGGGCATAGGCGATGTGACTCGACCGTTGGCGCCTGCCGTAATCGATGCGATGCATGCGGCTGTCAACGATATGGCGAGCATCGAAGCCTTCCATGGCTACGGTCCGGAACAGGGCTACGATTTTCTTCGCAAGGCTATCGCCGATAACGATTTCCGCTCTCGCGGCGTTGAGGTGGACGAAGATGAGATCTTTGTTTCCGATGGCGCCAAGAGTGACTGCGGCAATATCGGAGACATCCTTTCCATTGATAACGTCATCGCTGTGTGCGATCCCGTGTATCCTGTGTATGTTGATACCAATGCCATGGCTGGTCGCGCTGGCGAATATGATGAGGAATCTCAAGGTTGGACAAATATTATTTACATGCCCACCACTGCCGAGAACCATTTTGTTCCCGAGCTTCCTGAAAAAGTGGCTGACGTAATTTATTTGTGCAGCCCCAACAATCCTACTGGTACCGTGCTTAATGCTGACCAGCTTAAGGTCTGGGTTGACTACGCCAATGAGCATGGATCTATCATCATGTTCGATGCTGCTTACGAGCGCTTTATTTCCGAAGAGGGAGTGCCCCATTCGATTTATGAGATCGAGGGCGCAAAAACCTGCGCAATCGAATTCCGTTCTTTCTCTAAGACGGCGGGTTTTACAGGTGCTCGCTGCGGTTACACGGTTGTTCCTAAAGCCCTTGAACGTGATGGTGAGAGCTTGAATGCTATGTGGAATCGTCGCCAATGTACCAAATTCAACGGAGCTTCTTACATCATTCAGCGCGGTGCTGCTGCTATTTATACTGATGAGGGCGAGAAGCAGATCGAGGAAACGCTCGACTACTACCGTGCCAATGCGCGTGTTATTAAAGAAGGCTTGGAGCGTGCAGGCTTTGAAGTGTATGGTGCGGTAAACAGCCCCTATGTGTGGTGCAAGGCGCCCGAAGGCATGGGGTCGTGGGATTTGTTTACTTTGCTGCTGGAAAAGGCGAACGTTATCACTACGCCTGGAGCTGGATTCGGGCCTTCCGGTGAAGGGTACATTCGCCTTTCGGCGTTTGGTGACGCTGATGCAACCAAAGAAGGGGTTCGTCGCATCGAAGAGCTGTTCGCCTGATTTTTGCTACAACGATGAGGGCTCTGCCAATTTCTGCTTGGCAGAGCCCTTTGTTTTGCGTAAGGATATTCTTTTTAGTAGGTGCCCATTGGCGAAACATGCTTTTCGTTAAAAACGGGCAGTTGTCTCTTCCGGCTCAATCAAGGAATCAACCGCGGCGTCCTGGTAATCGCGTAGGCAGCTGCAGCGCAAAGCGGGATTGTCATCGGTGTTGTAGTAATACGTACCCGTTTTTGCGGAGAAGCAGCTGGTGAAGATGGTTCGCTCCCACGTACCGTCGCCCATTTGGGCCGACCCTTCTACCATGGCTACATTTCCCAAGGTATGAAACATGCGCATAACGTTTTCTTGTTCAGATTGTTTGGCGGGATGATTTGCATTCAGGAAAGCTGCCTTGACGAAACGAGACGTAGTATATGAGTCTCCCGGTATGCTATGAGCTCCTGCGCCAGCTCCGAAAGGCGAAAGCGACGCATTGCCCCATTGGACGGTTCCTGGAAAGGCGCTTGTAGCATTCAGGTAGGTACGCAGGTTTTCCATGTGCCAGTCGAATGTGGGCTGGTTAGCCAAAGTATCGACGGGGTTGGGGTGTATCTTCATTCCTGTTGGCAGGTATTCAACAACTATACTTCGGTCTGCGTCACCGATGATCCAATGCAGCAGCGAAACACCTAGGTTCTCGCTTACTGGTTTCCCGACAATTGCCACGGAGCCAAGCGCCTCCTCAACTTCATCAACGCTGGAGAAGTTTGAGGTGATCCATGCCGGAAATTCGTAGGCGGCGACATTTGTTTTCCCGCGTACAGGAGCTTCTTCGTATTGCGCGTATCCAGGAAAATTTAAGCCTGCTACTGCTAGACCCGCGTCGTTTCCGCAATCAAAATAGAGCGGATATCCTTGATCGGTTATTCCCATGCCGATAATTGCATGCCCCGCAGGCTTGGTTGTTGACTCTTCGGGGAAGGCTTTCGCAAGGGGGTAACCCTTTGGGGTGATAACGATGTGCTCACCAAAAGGCGTGCTCCAATCAAGGTTGCGACCAAGGTACATTGCTCCATCGGTAGATGTGAATCTGATTCCAGTGCACATAATGACTTCCTCCTTTTTATGAATGAGTGTATTTCTGTTATTTCATTCGAGTATTCGACATCTCGTACATGTACAGCCTGCTCCTAAAGGCGATGGTTCTTCCCTGGGAAGTTAGCAGTGTTGCTGATTTGTCATGGAGTCGTGGGCTGACGGTTGGTTGATGCTTTGAGGCTGGTTATACTGGCATCGTCCATTTGTACGTTTGCAACATAATGGGCGGACAGTTCGAAACCCTCCTGTCGTTAAATAAAACTAGGCCATAAGCAGCTTAGGGCAGAGCCCTGCTTTCTTCATGCCTTGTTTATTTCCGACAAGTTGACTCAATTGAAGGAGCGCTTTATGTATGGCCTAAAAACCGAAAGTAGCTTTGATGCTGCCCACTTTCTTACTAATTATCATGGCAAATGCGAGAATCTGCATGGGCATCGTTGGCGTGTCGTGGCCTATCTTGCTCAAGAAAAGCTTTGGAACGAAGGCACGCATAAAGATATGGTCATTGATTTCGGTGAATTTAAGCACGTGCTGCGAGAACTCACTGAAGAGCTTGATCATTCTTTTATTGTTGAAGAGGGCTCGCTTATGCCTGAAACCTTGGCGTGCCTTGAAAAAGAGGGCTTTGCCCTTTCTATGATGCCGTTTCGTACCACGGCAGAGAATCTAGCTCGATACTTCTATGATCGAATGGCAGATTCTGGTCTTTCGATCTCGCAGGTCGAGGTTTATGAGACGCCCAATAATTGCGCTATTTATTACGGGGAAAACTAGCGATGTCGCATTGCCAAGCTTATTTCGATGAAGATAGTGAAGAAGCCTGTCTTTTGCCTGTCGTCGAGCGATTCGTATCCGTTAACGGTGAAGGGCCGCGAGCTGGTCGTTTGGCTGCGTTCATACGATTCGCTGGCTGCAACCTTGCATGTTCTTGGTGCGATACCGCATGGGCAAATGTAAACAAGTGCGATCACGAGGACATGAAGCCGCAATCCCTTGTTGAATGGATTTCCGATGCAGGCGTTTCTTGTGTGACGCTTACTGGTGGTGAACCAACGCTCCAACCCGGATTGCCTGCTTTGATTCTTGCCCTGCTTGGCTCCGATGCCTGGGGCTCTGGCAATGGTCGTGCTGTAGAAATCGAGACCAATGGGGCAGTCGACCTTTCTGCTTTGCATGAGTTACGAAGCGAATTCGGGAAAAAGCGTGCAACGGATCATTGCGCGGCCATTGATGGGATCGATTGTGGCGCGATGCCGCTCGTTCCTGGTACAGACGTATGTTTCACGGTTGATTGCAAAATGCCGTCATCGGGGATGACCACCGAGATGCTTCCGGGCAATTATGAGTTGCTTGGTTGTGGAGATGCCGTCAAGTTCGTTGTTGCGAGTATTGAGGACCTTGAGTGTGCGAAGTCTGTTATTGAGCAGTATGACTTGTGCGCTCGATGCGAGGTGTTTTTCAGCCCCGTGTTCAGCTGCATCGAGCCTTCTGAAATCGTTTCGTTTATGGAGCGGCATGGGCTTTTCGGGGTTCGTTTGCAATTGCAGTTGCATAAAATAATTTGGCCAGATCGAGATAGAGGAGTATAGCAAATGGAAACGAGTATGCCTCAAGCGGCATCTTCCACTTCTGTCGGTTTTAATGCGGCAACGGGCACTGATGCGCCTATTCGCGCCTTGGTCTTGTGTTCGGGCGGCGTTGATTCCACTACGCTTCTTGCGATGGCGGTGAAACGCTATGGCGCGCAAAATGTTTATGCTCTTTCGATCAGTTACGGTCAGCGTCACGATAAAGAGATCTTCGCCGCTCAAGCGGTTGCTGGTTATTATGGCGTAGAGCAGCGTTTCCTCGATTTGTCGGCTATTTTTGCTGATAGCAATTGTTCACTCCTGGCACACTCGACGCAAGATATTCCAGAGGAGTGCTATGCAGAACAGCTGAGCGAAACGGACGGAAAGCCGGTAAGCACCTATGTCCCATTCCGTAACGGGCTGTTCTTGTCGTCTGCTGCATCCATGGCGCTATCCCTAGGTTGCTCGGTTCTTTATTACGGTGCACACCACGACGACTGGGCGGGGAGTGCTTATCCTGATTGCTCCCAGGAGTTCGTTGATGCTATGAATTGCGCGATCGTCGAAGGGACGGGCGGCGAGCTTTCGATGGCTGCTCCTTTTGTGCAATGGTCTAAAGCTGATATCGTTCGTAAAGGATTGGAGCTTGAAGTTCCCTATGAGCTTACGTGGTCGTGCTATGAAGGTGGAGAAAAGCCGTGTGGGGTTTGCGGCACATGCATCGATCGCATTCGGGCGTTTAACCTTAACGGCGTAACTGATCCCCTTATGCAATAAGCCATGTTTCTGCTCAGGCAGATCTTCCATTGTTTGAAGTGCCTTTTCAGCGTCTGATTTATTCTAGATTCCTACAAAAGGAGAGTTCAATGACTGATATATCGCGAGAATTGGAAGAGAGCATTTCCCTTCTTGGCAACCAGCACACTCAGTATCCAACAGATTATGATCCAAGTGTGCTGGAAACGTTTCTGAATAAGCACCCCGAAAACGACTATTTTGTTAAGTTCAACTGTCCAGAATTTACGAGTCTTTGCCCCATTACGGGGCAACCTGATTTTGCCACCATTTATATCTCCTATGTTCCGAGCGAGCGCATGGTGGAAAGCAAGAGCCTGAAGCTGTATCTGTTCAGCTTTCGCAATCATGGTGATTTTCATGAGGACTGCATGAACATAATCATGAAGGATCTTATTGCTTTGATGGATCCAAAGTACATAGAAGTTTGGGGAAAGTTCACTCCCCGTGGCGGTATTTCGATTGACCCGTATTGTAATTATGGCAAGCCTGGCACGAAATGGGAGGAAGTTGCATGGGAGCGGCTTTCTCGTCATGATTTGTACCCTGAAAAGGTCGATAATCGATAGATAGCCTACTATTAGTTGATTAATGCTGCGTCGATGATTGAACTGATTGTAACGACTCGGCGACACGGCTACTCTTCTGGCTTTACGTTTTTCAGGTCTCGCATCAATTCTAGATGCCGTTGATGCTGTTCGAGTTTTGCTTGTTCAATAAGATCATGGCGTTTGTGATGCACTTCAAGCACGGCTTTGGCGTGAGCCCGCTTTTTTTCGCGTCGTTTGCTGACCTTTTCATTTGAGGTCTCGGTTAAGTGTGCATAGACCCAATGATCTTGGAGGATCTCGCCAATGTGATGGGGATCGTTGGCAACCTCGCGTGCCGCTTCGACGGGATGCGCATCAGCTACGCGATAGGTAAGCGACGTGAGTAGGGGCATAACGAGAACCGTTATGGCGCCTGATGCTACCAGCACTGAAGCAACATCCTGAGACATTGCGCCTGCCTTTGTTGCTACGGAGGTAACAGCAACAATCAGGGGTAGCGCGGTGGTGCAATAAAGAGCTACGGTTACCCGGTTATGCGAGGACATGGACCGTGTTTCACGATCAGTCGAGAGAGAAACAAAAATTGGTACTGCGCGGATAAGCAGCAGTGAGGCGATAAACCCTATAAGCAGCAGAGGATCTGCTAGCACTGCATAGAGGTTGATCTTTGCGCCTGACACAACGAAGAAGAGTGGCACGAAAAAGCCAAAGGCGATGCCATCGAGTTTATGCTCAAGGCTATTGTTGCCCTCGGGAATGATATAGCGCAGCACGAATCCAGCAGCGAATGCTCCGAGTACTGCATCAAGGTTAAACAGAGCTGAAAGAGTCACGAGCGCCACCAACAGAAGAACGGTAACACGCATGGTGGTCTGTGAGGTGGTGTTAGCGTTTTCGGCAAGGAAGCGATATATCTTTCCCCCAGCTTTACGGGCCTTTGCGGGAATGATTGCGACAAGTACGGCAACCGCCGCAAATAACATGAGGATAACTACGGTTTTCCATTCGGCGCGTGTTGAGAGAAGCAGGGCCATTGCGATAATGGGCCCGAGTTCACCCCAAGTGCCGTAGGCGAGTACCGAATCGCCCACACGAGTTCCCAGCAGGTTTCGTTCTTTCAGTATTGGTATTAAAGTTCCAAGCGCAGTTGTTCCCAGGGCGATAGCGAATGCGACACCGCTAAGTTCGGTAGGTGAAACAAAGCCCGAAAGAGCAACGGCGCCAAAGCCTAATCCGAGACATACCAGCCATGTTGCGAACCCTCGTTTTCCCTGGTGGCCAGTAATGTTTTTCGGGTCGATCTCGTAGCCAGCCAAGAGGAACAGAAAGGCAAGACCGAGTTCCGATAGAAGGCCAATTGAATCTGACAGGTGAATAGCACCTACCATATTTGGACCCAATACGGCTCCTGCGATGAGCAGAAAGACTGTTTCCGGGATGGGTTTTTTGGGGATGGCTTGAGCAGCAAGAGGGCATGCTGCAGCAACGAGCACGATGACGGCTAGCGATATGAGGTCTTCAGTCATGGGGACGGCTTTCGTGTACGGGGAGGGGCGCTAGAAGATTGCGTTTAAGGGCTTTGAAATATCAATATCTTCCTGGCCATGGCACAGTTCTGTGACTTTCGTCAAAAATGACTCCTGGGTTCCGTCGAGCATGCGCAGGGTCAAAGTTACCGTATCAGCATATTGGGTATCTAGCGTTTTGGCGTTGCACTCAGCGGCGATTCTTACCATCTGATCATACAGAGGATAGGCGATACGTAAGGTGATGTCGATGCATACTGAAACGGTTACGCGTTCTGATTTGGCTATGGCGGACTGTGTGGCCTGGGTATAGGCGCGCACTAGTCCTCCAGTTCCAAGGAGGGTTCCGCCGAAGTATCGCGTGACTACGCACGCTATGTCGGTGAGGCCGGCGTGTTGCAAGGTCTGCAGTGTGGGGAGTCCTGCGGTTTTTTGCGGCTCGCCGTCATCGGAATAGCGGATGCGTTCGGACGCACCTTCTCCGCGTAAAATGTAGGCATATACGTTGTGACGTGCCATACGATGTTCGGTTCTAATTTCCTCGAGAAAAGAAAGTGCTTCCTCTTCGCTTTCTACATGAGCAAGATGAGCTATGAATCGGCTCTTCTTCTCTTCGATTTCGGCAATGGATCTGCCTGATATCGTTGCATATTCGGACATGAGCATCCCTTATTGGCGTGTTTTTGTTCCGCATCATTTTAGTGCACGTTTCCCCTTGGAATTGCCGATGCGGTAAATTGTTTGATCAAGCTGTTAATAAACTGCACCTGCAGTTCTTAAGCAGGGTGCTTGAAAAAGGAGCAATAGGGATGGATCCTCAACAGGTTGTCTCAAATGATTGTGAAACCCAAAAGGACTATATCGATGATGCTAGGTTAAAGAAAATGATGAAAGAAACCCAGCCATCATTTATGGAACGCTACGGTTCGTGTCTAGTCACGTTTGTCCTTATTGCGATTAATGTTGTTGTGTTTGGAATCGAAGTGGTTTTAAACGGTTTCAATCCCGATATTTCTTCTCTGGTTCTGTTCGATATGGGCGCTATGTTTGCTCCAGCAATTCAGGGGCAAGGGGATTTGTATCGTTTTGTGACGCCTATGTTCTTGCATGTGGACGTCATGCATCTTCTCTTTAACATGGCAGCCCTTTATAGCGCTGGTGTGCTGCTGGAATATTTACTTGGTCGGTGGAACTTCCTGCTGCTTTATTTTATTGGGGGTATCACCGGCAATGTCGTTTCGTATCTTACCGATATCGTGATGGGTACCTATGGGGTTAGCGCGGGTGCATCTACTAGTATTTTTGGTCTGTTTGTTGCTATAGCCTTACTGGGGGTCTTGTCTAAGAAGAACCGTGCGTTTTTATCGCAGTACAGCAAGGGAATGCTTTCCGTTATTGGTTTGAACATTGCATATACCCTGCTTATGCCCAGTGTTTCGTTAAGCGGCCATTTGGGTGGTGCCTTGGGCGGCCTTATCGGAATGTTCATGGTGCCAAGCAAAAACCTACGAGTTCCTGCGGCAGTTCGTGCCGTGGTTTCGGTTTTATGGCTCTGTTCTCTGGTGTATCTGTGCTTTTGGCTAGGGCTAGCTGGGTAGCTGCCGATTCTCTTGTGCTGTTAAAGATTGGGCTCCGTGCCGCTTTACGGCACGGAGCCCAATACGTTTAGTAGAGACGCGCTATTTCAGGAGAGGTGAAAGCTCGCCGTTGCTGAAGATGCTAACTGTGCTAGTGGCACGCGAAATGGCGGTATACAGGCGACGACGTGAAAGATCGTTGTCAGGAAAATCTTCCTTGCTTGCATTTACGATTACAACATGGTCGAATTCCAAACCTTTTGCTAAGGGCAAGGCAAGCAAAATGCTTCCGGAATTAGGTAGCGTGTCACTTTCGCCGATAAGGGCGGGCGAATCGTCTCCAAGCAATTGAGCGGTGCGCGTTGCCGCTTCGGTGTTAAGGGCAACGAAAGCGGTGGTGCCCTTTAGCTCTTTTGACTCCCGAGCTGCTTGAACGAGATTCTGGATGTACTCGGACTCTGTTGCACACTCATGGAACTCAGGTTCGGTATCTGCTCGCTGTACTGATGAAATCTGCATGCCATCGGCGGTTATGGCAAGCTTGGCGAAAAGCTCTGTGATTGCTGGCGTTGAACGGTAGCTTGTCATCAGGTGGCATTCGCTCACTTCACCGCGCGTTGCTTCGAATACGTGGCGGATTTCGTCGAAAGATGCCGTGCCAGGTTTGATTGCCTGGTTCTCATCGCCTAACAGTAAGAAATTCGCACGGCGAAAATATCGAGACAAGATGGCGAGCTGTGCGGTGGTGTAATCCTGAACTTCATCGATCATCACATACTTAGTGTCGGGGTTGCTCATGCCTGTGATGCGAATTTTCAGATAGAGCCACTCTAGGAAAGACAGATCTTCAATTCCCGCAATACGCTTCCCGATGCGATCGATGCGTAGCCAATAGTCGTTTTTAACCGCTTCAAACGCACTTTCATATTGCTGAGTTAAGAATTTGAGCGTGAAGGCCTTTGCGTTTTCTTCCGTATCCATGGTAATGGGCTCGCCGAAAATGCTTAGTTGGTCGTTGTAGGAGAGCTCACTTACCACGTCTTGGGCTGCAGTGTTGTTTGCCATTTGCCCTAAGCGGCTTTGCAGACGAGTTTCAAGCTCTTCGCGAATTAGCGTGATGCGATGAGGACCGGCTGGAGCGTTTTTGAATTTTGCGGCAGCTTTGGCGATTTGCTGGGCGTTGATCAGCACTGTACCTTGGCTTTTTATATCGCGGAAGTCCTTATCCTGGAGCTCAAGCGAATCGACTGCTTTGTCGATAAACTTTAGTGTTTCAAACGAGGTGTCGAAGCGCTTGAAATCGCGTCCGGGAGGGATTGTTCCTTCGGCGAATTCATTCCAAGTGAGGATGTTGGGGTTGCGTTCCCCCATATCGGGAAGAACATTGTCGATGTAGTCACGGAATACGGGATTGGGCGTGATGAGGAACACCTGGCGCGGATCGAGGCTTTCACGTTTTTGATAGAACAAGTATGCGATGCGCTGCAGCAAGACTGACGTTTTGCCGCTTCCCGCAATACCGTTTACTAAAAGTGCCGGGACATCCTTATGACGGATTACGACATTCTGTTCCTTTTGGATGGTGGTCGTAATAGCCTGCATTTGGGAAGTGCGCTGTCTTGAAAGCGAAGCAAGCAAGAGTTCGTCCTGAATGGCTATCGTGGTGTCGAAGCAGGCATTGAGTTTGTTGCCGGTAATGTCGAACTGACGTCGCAGCTTAAGATCAACGTTGATTGTGCGGCCGTTTGCTTCGTATGAAGTTTTACCGTCGGCTTGGTTGTAGTACACCTCGGCTACTGGCGAGCGCCAGTCGACGATTAGTCGTCGATAACTGTCGTCGGAAAGACCCGCATTGCCTATGTAGAGCTCTTTGGGGGCAGCGCCTGGTTTGTATTGGAGCACCACTTTGGCGAAATAGGGCTGGGGCTTCAAGATACGTACCGCAGTAAGCTTTTCCGCATTGGCGCGTTGAGTGCGATTGTACGAATCGATGACGCTGTTCATATTTGCGTATTCTATATAGGTTTCCTGCTTCTCGCCGTCGCTTGCGAAATTCGAGGCAAGCTCATCAGCCATGTTACGCTTATCTTCCTCTGCCTCTTGCGCGGTTTTGCGCATGTTTTCGAGGACGTTTCGCTCGATTTTCTCGATTGCTTCGTACGTCGAGGTGAGGTGGTTTTGTTCTTCTTGGAACACGGCATCGGCCGAGTTCTCGGTGTTCTGCGAAGCGGCTGCGATATTATGCAGTTCGGTGCCTGTCATAGTGGTTCCTTTCCGTTTAGCTGAACTATAGTACCGAAGGCTTGCGGTTATGTGGGAAACTCCTTGGCACCTCTATCGAAAACGCGAAAGGTTGCTCCTGGCAAAATCTTGATAGCGCGCAGCATTCGAAGGCAAAGCTCTTGGACGGGGCGAGGCCGAACTCCAATTTCCTATGGTGAAACTTGGCATTTGCAGTGGTCTTACCGTTGCATTTTGCTGTGCATTGATCACCTCTAATGTGCTCGCCACCAAAACACTTGATCTGGGAATGTTTGCGCTTCCTGCTTCCATTCTGACGTTCCCGATCATGTATATCATCAACGACGTGCTATCTGATGTGTACGGCTTTCTTGCTATGCGTCGCACTATTGTCGTTGGATTTAATGCTATTACCGTTGCGGCTATCGCGTACCATTTGGCAATTATTCTTCCCGGTATTCAGCCTGAAATGGCGGATGCATTTGCATTGATTCTTGGTGGTTCGTGGCGCATTCTTCTAGGCACATTTGCCTCATATGTGTTGGGCAGTTTGCTGAATTCGTATTTGATGGCTGGACTGAAGAGGCGCTTTGATAAATACCTGGTTTTTCGCTGTGTGGTTTTCGCTGTTGCAGGTGAAACTGTCGATTCGTGCGTATTCCATTCAGTTGCTTTTGTTGGTGTATACGCCCCTGAGGTGATTTTGGTGATGATCGGATCCCAGATCCTATTTAAAACGCTGTATGAAATCGTTATGTACCTAATTGCGCGGAAGGTGCTTCTTGCCGTCCGCAAGCATGCGGGGGTTGAATGGGTTACGAAGTCAAGCTCGCAGATTTGTTAGCTTCCCGACAGTACTTAAATGGGGTTCCGAAGGTAATCGGAACCCCATTTGTTTTCCTGGAATCTGTGCGTGGGCTAATTCGCTTTGGCGTAGAGGCCAACGGTGTAGCGGGTGATATCTGTTCTGCTGACGATGCCAATCATCTTACCTTTGTCCATAACCGGAGCTTTCTTAAGATGATGTTGGGCAAGCGTTTCGCATACGGTTCTCATGTCGTCTTGCAAGTCAACAGTAAGGACGTTTTTGGTTGCAATCGTGCCGACTTTCATGCCGATAAGGGCGCTGGCTTTTTCTTCAAACCCTTGTTCATTTGAATCGATGGTGTAGGAATAGAAACTTGTGAAAGTGGTGTCTTGGTGCGCCAAGGTGCCGATGATATCGCCATCGCTGACGAATCCGCAAAGGTTACCGTTATTGTCGAGCACAGGTGCTCCGGAAATCTCTTTTTCAGCAAAGAGCCTTAGAGCCTCAAGTGCATTGGCGTTTTCGTTAACGGAGAAGACTTCTGTTTGCATAAGTGAAGAAAGCACGCTTGCGTCTGCGACACTTTCCTCTTTCTGTGCAGACTGTTCCTTTTGCAAATTGATGCGGAAGGCGAGGAAAAATCCTAAAACGGCCATAATCAAGGTGAAAGCAAAACCGATATGCGATCCCTCGGTGAACGCCAGTGCTGAGTTGGTGCCACCAGCGGCAAAGTAGGTGTTTTGCCCAGCTGCAAGAAGACAGGTGGCAACCGCAGTGCAAATTGCTCCCAATACTTGTTGCAGGGTGTTCATAATAGTGCTTCCGTCGCTGTTGAGTTGCGGCGGGATCGAGGCAAGTGCATGTGTTTGGCAGGGCGACATAGCCAAAGGCACACCGATCATCATGATGATGTGACACGCTACCATGTACCATATGGGAGTTTCAGGCGTAGCGATCATCAGCATAGCGGAAGCTAGTGCCGAACAAGCAAACCCGATTGAAACTGGCCCGCGCGCCCCAAAGCGATCGAAAAGGGTTCCGGCAGCAACACTTACTGCTGCATTGATCAAGCCACCGGGAAGCATAAGCACGCCCGCTGCTGCAACAGCTATGAGCATCGCATTTTGGTAAAACTGCGGTAGCACATACATAGCGGCAAGCGTAATGCCAAAATTGAGCATGAGGCACATTACGCCAACGCGATAACCCTGATAGGTGAATACGCTCAGGTCGAGCACGGGGACCTTAATGCTCAATTGGCGTTTGATATATGCGGCAAGACACACAATACCAACCGCGAATGATCCAAGGACAGGCGCAGAAGTGAATCCGAAAAGGCTTACCATGCCAGCACCGAGTACAATTCCGCCAAAGCCGAAGCACGATGTTATGACCGAAATAGCATCAATTCGAGGTTTCGTAAGCTCGTAAGGGTTCACTTCAAATTTAATTGCAAACAAGATGGCAATTGCAAGCGTGATGCAAAAGCTGAAGAAAATCCAACGCCAAGAAAGGGTACCAATAAGGAGGCCAGCAAGGGTGGGGCCAATGGCTGGCGCAAACATGATTACCAGGGCTGCAACACCCATTGCCTGACCGATTTTATGAGGCGGGATAACCTCAAGAACCATGGCGAACATTAGTGGTAGAACCAATCCGGTGCCAATGCCCTGTATGCACCGACCTACAAGGCATATTTCAAAGGAACCAGCAAAACCGCTAATCAAAGCTCCGATAAGAAACGAGCAAAGAGCAAATAGGGTTATTTGGCGTGCCGTGAACCATTTCATAAGAAGACTTGCGAAGGGGAGGACCAAACCGATCACGAGCATGTATGCAACTACGAGCCACTGCACCATGTTCAGCTCGACGCCGAAGGCTAATGAGAGCTGGGGAAGGGCGATGTTGAGTGCGGTTTCGCTGTACATGCCGGTAAAACCGCCAAAGTACAGACACATCATACTGAGGTACGGATGTTTGACTATAACGCGTGCTTGGGGGAGAGAGGGGTTTTGGGATTGTGTCACGTAAAAAAACTTCCTTTCTTTAAGGGCCGCGATGTGCTTTGCCCAATAAATAAAAAAGCGTTCGTAGCAACTGCTACGAACGCTTCGTATGGGTGAGCGACTTCGCTTTAATCAACGCAAGGATTATAAGCGGAATTGTGAGGTCTGTGTAAGTGTTGGTTTTATGGAATATATTAGTCGGCTTAGTTTGAGGCGAACATCTCGAATAAAACCTGGACTGTCGAATCACTCATGATGCCAATAATGTAGGCACATGCAAATGAATTCTTCCATGGAGGATCTGAAATCGAGTTTGGGGTTATTAATGCCTAATTCGTTGAGCGCCTGAGAAACCATGGGGTTGGTAGCGCATCTTCCAACCATTCCTGTGCCATGGAAATGAATGGTGGAAATCAGGTAATCGAAGCGGTCCTTTGACACTCCCAGCATTGATCCCATTTGCGAATAAAGCTTATCTAAATAATCGAAATATCCCTTCTTGAACGCCTTTAAGCGATCAAGGGTGACATTTGTTTCAATGATGGTCATCAAGATATCGCCGTATACAAACCAATCTTTATTTGCTTCTGCGATTTGAGCCCAGCTTGCTGCAATTGCAGAAGCATTGAAGTCAAAAGTAGGAGGAAAGGCTGAAAGTAGGTCCTCGAAATAAGCATTGCGGGTATCGGCTGACAGCTCTAAAAATATTTCTTCTTTGGTGGTCACATACTTGTAGAGGCTTGCCCGAGACCAGCCTAAGCGTTCCGCAATGGTGGTAAGAGTGATCTCATGATAAGGAAAATCTCGGTACAGTTGGGCAGTGGCCCGTTTGATGTCGGCCATTCGCTGGCTCTTCTGCTCACTGCTTCGCGCCCTTATGAAATCTTGTTTCATTGTTCTTCCTTGCCAGGATCTGTGTCTTTGATCGGCGGCCATTTATGTACCTTAGTATACCGTACCAAGCATTCTGCATTATATAAGTGACGGCACGTTGTTTAGGGATAACTGTTCGGTTTGTTGCAATGAAGCGAATTGGATCCAGGGCGACCTCTTCGGTTTACGGTGTTGACGATTCCTGGAAATAGACCGGTAGGTAGCATGGTCAATGCATTCAAGCTTTAGGCTCATATAGCATGTAGCCAATAAGTCACGGGCGTGTTCAGGGGTAGCATTCTGAACTTACAATTTTGATCTGGCCTTTTGAGTTATGCGCTACACAGCAATAGATAAATACCCTATAGTGTCGTAATTATTTTATCAAAAGACACTATAGGGTCATTTTATGAAAAGTAACAGGTGTTAAGTGCCTGGCAGGGGTCAAGCTTGATCATTGTTATCTGTTGTTAGTGATTTGCTTGTAGGTCAGAATTAAGAAACCGCTTACCCATTTTGAGGTTCAAATGGGTAAGCGGTTTGAATCAAGCGGATGGTATTGAAAATAGCTACTGTTTTCTTGATTGCATCAATCAATCCAGGGTCTAATACGGTAGGTAACGCCAAGCTTGTCGCAGATAGTCTGACACTGCATTTCCTCTTCATGGGTAATTGTCGTTGCCACAGTGCTCATGACCACATGGGGAACGAATTCTTTAACGTTTTGAGCGAACTCCAGCATGGCGGGGAATGCTGATTTTCCGTATCGACTTCTTGTGAGGTTGAGATACTCTTCAGCGTTTGGGGTATTGAGACTGATCGAAACAGTGTCGATCAGCCCTTTGAATTCGGGAGTAATATCTCGCTTGTTGATAAGGGATCCTTGGCCGTTTGTATTTACTCGAATGGGTATATCCCAGCGACGCTTCGCCTCAGAGGCTACTAGCTTGAGCGTGTCAAAAGCTTCTGTTGGTTCTCCAAATCCGCAGAAAACAAGTTCTTCGTACCTGTCCATGTTGAATGCGCTGAAAGCCTCCATTACCTCTTCGAAGGATGGTTCGTGCTCTAGCCAAAGCGTGTCTGACTTTCCTACTGCATCGTCGGATTGGCGTACGCAGAATGTGCATGCGCATGAGCAACGGTTGGTAAGGTTCACGTACAGACCGTTATGAACTTCGTACAGGATGGTCATCGCTTTTTTCTTCATGGTTGGCTCCTTGGAAAGGTTCCCTCTGGTGCTTCTAAAACAGGGTGTGCAATTTTTCTTCAAAACACAGTCCGTCAGTTGGGGGTAAATTGAGTTCAATAGATCGCTTTACGCATTCTTTAACGAATGCTGAAGCTTTGCGGACAGACTCTTCAAAGGGGACGCCCTTTACTGCGTCTGCGATAAGGATGGCCGAGAATACATCCCCGGTGCCCGAGCGTTGGCCTCCAAGCCGTTTCGTGGTGACGGTAAATGCTGCTCCGCCTTCCTCCCAGCATGCGTTGGTAACTTCGGCTCCTTGCTCAATGCCGGTAACGATAACGCGCTTTGGCCCAAGCTGGGTAAGTTCATGGGCAAGGGCTAAGGCGTTCGTGATGGTGATAGTGTTGCTATAGGGACGATTGGCTAAAATACATGCCTCTGTGAGGTTGGGGGTGATTATATCGGCCTTGGCAACCAGGTTCCGCATTCCCTCGCACATTGCGGGTGTGTAGGTTGCGTAAGGACGGCCTTCGTCTCCCATCACGGGATCCACCATTACCACGGTATCGCCTGCACCGAAATCATCGATAAACGATGACACGATATTTATTTGCTGCTCAGATCCCAAGAAGCCTGTGCAAATGCCATTAAAGCGCAGGTTCAGCTTTTTCCATTCAGCTATGTGCTCTTTCATATAGGGGGTAAAGTCCTGGAAACTGTAGCTTTCAAATCCCGTGTGGTTAGAAAGGATTGAAGTGGGCAGCACGCAGCATTGAACACGCATTTGCGAGATGATGGGAAGCTGAACTGCAGCTGAGCATCGGCCGAATCCGGTTACATCGTTGATTAACGCTATTTTCTTCTGGTTATTGTGGCTCACGGTGATCTCTTGCTGTTTATACTCGTTTACTAATATGACGCAAAAAGTATAGGTCAAAAAACACGTTGGCCCCGGCAGTTTGCTGGGGCCAACGTGAGGTTTGCAAATTAATCTTACCTAAGCGTTACTCCCTCTGGCAGGTCAGAAGGATCAAACAGCTCTTCTTCTTGCTTCACCTCGGGCTCTGTGGTTGTTTGAGGCTCGGGTATGCCAAATGCCTCGTTGAAGGTTTCGAAGTGAACTCGAGGCACTGCGAAGACGATGTTTGCGATCGAGCCAGGATGGGTATCAATCCAGTCTTTAAATTGGGTAATAACTTGATTTGCGGGAAAGCCTTGACGACCGCACCCGAAAGCTCCGACGATGAGCGTATCAATCTCTTGAAGTGCTGCGATGTTCAGTAATGTTGTAATGCGATTGGCTAAGCTGGCGTCGCATTCTCGCTCGGATCGATGGTTTTCCAGCGCACGTGTGCGGTTTGGCTCGGGGATGACGATAACGTCTGCCTTGCGTATGGATCCTTCGCGGTTGAAGACGACATTTTTAACATAGGCGGCACGATCGGTGAATAGTTGCCCGCAAGCGTATCCTCGGTTCTTGCTGTGGTAGAGGGGCTTTATGCCCTGAAGGACGGGATATAGGTTGCTTTCGGAACAAAGCACCTGTTCAGGTCCGAAGGAACCGTCTTCGTAAGCTCCGCCGGGACGAGTAAACGATGCGGCATCAACGAGCGCGATCTTTCCTGATGCATTGTGGAGTGCCGATGTTGCAAAAGCGGTTGTTACGTTAGTTGTGGTTGAATCTGCGTTCGGTTCTGGCAATTGTGCGCTACGGGCTTCTCCATCTTCGTAGATGATTGTCGATTGGACGGATTCATCGGTTTCTTTGGAGAAAACCCCCTTCACGAACGAAAGGTGTTTAGCGGCTTGCGACGCTCGCTCTTCCTTCGATATTGGCATTGTTCCTCATTTCGTGGGTGAATATTGACGGCATCGGATCCGCTTGGGCGGCCATTTGCCCTATTTGCTATTTATGAATTTTACGACAGTGCTCATTCTGGTTGTCTTGGTGTAACCGATTTGCTATCAAATCAGGGGGCATAGATGCAGCTTGGTGCTGTTGGGGGAGGTTAAGTCTGCTAAAGTGAAGTCACGCCAAATACACACGATTTAAATGAAGAAAGATGGCGACAATGCGAGAAGAACGCGCAAATTTCAGATTCCTTTTGGTTGCTGCCGCCCTGTTGCTTGTTGCCGCAATCGTTACCGTAACTTCCTTCGCTTCGTTGGTGAATGCCGGCGATTCATCTAATGCCGCTAGCGCGAATCCTGCCAACGTTTCCGGTCAGATCAACGACCTTCCAGAAAGCCAATCAGATAACGATTCGTCAAAGTAGTTTTCGTGACTGTGCATCCATTTTCTCACACAGCATTCCGCTTCGATAGGCTTCCATGAATTCCTGGAAATCCCGTTCATTTTGTTTGGCGTATTCTTCCGCAAATGAAACGATTGCACGGTCGAAAGTGTCGCTTTTCCCCAGATAACCTGCTATAGCAAATCGATTTCCAGTTCGAGCATGAGCGTGGGCAAGCGTCCAACCGCAGATTTTGCCAAGCGCAGTAAGTCCTTCTGCATCGATTGCGTTTAAATCAAACGACCCTTTTCCGTCCCATAGTTGGCGCACGTAGAAGTCGTGTACTTTTCCGTCTAACCCTACTGCCCGCGTCCATCCGAGAAAGATATCGCTGGCTGTTTGCATGGCTCGTTGGCCTTCAACTACTCGTTGTCCGTGCTGCAGGAACGGTGCCTTTCCCGCATAGCGCTCTAATACTGATCTCTGCGCTTCTTTGATTTGCAGCACAAGTACGTCATTCGAACTGCTTCCTTCAAGTACTACAATCCATGCTCGAGTGCCTACGCTACCAACACCTACTACTTTACGAGCAATGTCGACAGCACGATATTGCCTTACGAGGTGTCGTTTGTCACGAGCTAGGCTTTTACGGTATTCGGCGAGAACCAAGGAGATGAATTCTTCGTATTTGCTTTCGCCATGTTTGATAATAAGAGGATCTGTGCTGCATTTGATTAGTTCACGCATGGGAACGATTAAAGGTGGCTGATTTATTATGCGCAGTTTGCCATCTTCGATTTCCGTAAATTTGGATACCGCTCGAGCGCTGTTTTTCATTCGTGCCTTATCAACGGCTTTATTTACCGCTTTACGGTAGCTTTTTGAGGCTTGCTCTTTGATTATGCGGGATAGGCTTTCAATGTCTGCGTGGGCGTACCACACGTCAAGGGTTCCCATTTCCGCAAAGGTGTTCATTGCGTTGCGATATGCCGCGACTGCGGCTCTCGACGCGGCGTCCCTCTGCTCTCTCGTGAATCCTCGTTGCTTTGCGCAGATCTGAACGCTGGCGACGAGCCTTTTGACGTCCCACTCCCATGGTCCTCGAGCTGTTTCATCAAAGTCATTTATATCGAAAACGAGTCGCCGCTCTGGGGATTGGAACATTCCGAAATTGGAAATGTGGGCATCTCCGCAAGCCTGTACTCTGATGTTTGAATTGGGTGTGGAGGCCAGATCATTCGCCATAATCAATGCGCTGCCACGGGAAAAAAGCAAAGGGGGATTCCGACATACGCTCATAGCGAATGGGGAGTAGCTCGGGCACTCGGCTTTCCGCTTGTGAGAGAAGTAAGCTAACAGGGCTGGGACGGTTTTCGGGCGTATTCCATGTTGCATGTGCGGATCGTGGGGTTTGGTTTCTTAGCTCCTTGCCGCGCTTTCTGCTTTCGTCTGAAGTGATCTGGTCATCGAATGCGAGATTGTGCCGAATGTTATTGCGTATTTGGTCAAACTGGGTTAAGTACATGATGTGCTTCTTTAGGCTTGTTATCCGATGCAGCGATTCAGGAAGGTATTCAGTGCATTTTCATATGATGTGGGGCAAGCAAACGATGCCTGGCAATGTCCTGCGTTTGGCGCAAAGAAAAACATGTTGCCAGTCGAGCTCGCTGCTATATAAGGAGAGGCCTCGGATCCAATCGGCGATACATCTTCTGTAGGCTGTTGGTCGACGACAAGGTCCGAAAGATCATCCTCGTGGAAATCTTCAATAACCTCTTGGAAAGTGTCCTGCGCTCTTGTGCGCGTGGCATCATCGCGATTCCTTGCTATTTTGTCATCGCTGTTGGGTTCCGCCTCAATATCTTGGCTTGATTCCTCTATTGATACGAGTGCGCCGGGTTGGTTGGCTGTTGATGGACCGATTTCGTTTGCATTGGTTGATGGCGTTTCGGTTTTAGGAGTGTTATCTGGCTGCGATTCGTTATTGCTGGAAATTTGAGTTTCTCGGTTCGCTAAATTTAAAGCCTCTGCTTTAAGAATTGCGATGTCTGTCATTACTTGCTTAGCGGTGACGGTATCGAGAATGGTATCAACATCGCAGCCAGCAGCCTTGGCAAGGTACATGCCCATATATGGCGGCGTGCAAGCGTCTTTTTCGCCGTGCATAATAAATAATGGCGTAGAAATGCTCTGCATGCTGGGAAGTATATTTCCTATACCTAGGTCATATCCTCCCTTGCTCTTTTTGAGGATTATTCGGTAAAGATCAAGCATGGGCTGGGGTTTTGCGAATCCTTTGCCGAAACGCAGTGCAGTTGCATTCCAGGTATCGGTATACGCCGAATCGCTTACGATGGCCCGGACCTGAATGGGAAAATCCTTCTCTTCTGCGGCGAATAGCGCAGCGGTAGCTCCCATTCCAATGCCATGGATAATGATCTGAGTTCCTTCTCCCGTTCGCGCGATAATCCAGCTGCACCATGCAATGACATCGCGCCGATCAAGCCAGCCCGAACCGGTCCATTCGGCTTCGCTTTCTCCGTGTGCACGCATATCAACGAGCATGATGTTGCAATCGTGGGCAGCATAAATTCGCGAGAAGGCCAAGCTGTCTCGCCAAGACCCTCCAAAATCATGAAGCATAAGCACCCAGGGGCGCAACCGTTTGGTTCCAGGTATCATGCGTCCTGCCAAGGCGGTTCCGTCATCGGAGCGCACTTGGATGCGACGAGGCGTGCGTGCATTAACCACCCATTCGTTAACCAATACCGCTTCAGTAGCGCGATGCAGGTCTATAGTTGCTGCTTCTTTATCCGAAAGGGTTGGCGTGCTGAGCCTGATGGTGGTTTTGTCGGAAGAAAGATAGCGGCCCAGGGGGGTATCTTCGCAGGCAGTGTTTCGATATCCCATGAACCGAGCTGCAGAAGCTCTGACAATGATTCCCAAGATGGCCAAACAGGCAAGACATACTGTGATGAGGGCAATTCCAATTGAGAACAATCCTTGGGAATACAGAAAGACACCCAGCAGGATGATGAGCAGCGCTATAACTGAGGCAAGTCGGGTGCGCCACATAACGGGCTTTACATATGTTGTTCCAACGCAGTCGATTGATTGCGCTTGGAGAGAGTTGGTGGCAAGTTCATTAGTTGGTTCATTGTTAGTGCTCATGGTACCGCCTTCCTGGATTTAGGGTACTCGGTTCGCTGTTTGTCGGGCGGCGGTATTTCTGATATTTGCCCCAAAACCGCGATAACCCCACGAAGCGGCTAGGGACTTCGCGGGGTTATCTATTCAGCTCGTCGATCCAGAAGGGGAGAGGGCGCTTCTTGTACCAGTTATTTCACAATCAGGACTGGGCAGTTCACGTTTTCGCTGACGCTGCGGCTAACGCTGCCGAGCAGCAATTCTTTGATGCCGCTTAGACCGCGTGATCCCATAACGACCAGATTGGCATCGGTTTTCCGTGCCTCTCCGACGATCGCGGCGGCAGCTTCTCCAGTGCAAACCTTTTCGGAAGCCTTTACGCCCGCATGCTCAAGTGTCTCGGCGGCGTGTTTAGTCGCTTCAGTGGCACGCGCTGCGCTGATTTCCGAAGTGCTCTCTGCAACGGAAAGCACTTCAATGTTTTCTACTTTCTTTAAATCTATTGCGTGCGCAGCAAAAGTTATTGCCTCGAGGGATGCTTTGGATCCATCCGTGGCAATAAGCAAGGTGTTTACAGAGGAATCAATGATGCGTGCCGCTTGTTTGTTGGCTAGGCGTGCGGCATCAAGTCGGCAATTGCGGAAGTATACTGCCCAGTTAACCGCTAGGCAGACGAGGTTGATGAAGTAAACGGCAAGAACCCAGTTGATCATGCCCGATGCAAACTTTGCGGCAATGCCAGCAAGATATCCAACAGTAATAAGAAGAATGAATTGCCAGCTAGTGCCTGCGGCTGTTCCTGCTTTAAAATTTTTATAGGCATTGATAGGCCATGAAAGACCGAAGCAAATCAGCATTGCGGCTTCAAGTACCTGGGCGATCACCATGATGCAATTCTCCTTGTTGGGCGTGGTTATATAACGGCAACAACCCTAGTCTTTGAACACATTCATTTCAAATATCGACTTTGCATAAAATGATGCAGTTTAGGTATGATTGGTTTATGGATATTCAGCAGCTCAAATACTTTCTCGATGTTGCCCAAACTGAGCATATGACCAGGAGCGCAAAGCGTCTCAATATCGCCCAGCCAGCGCTAAGTCGGTCGGTTTCTCGCTTGGAACATGAGCTAGGGGTTTCTTTATTCGATCGTGAGGGTCGTGGCTTGCAGCTCACTGATGAGGGTCGGTTGTTCCAGCGTAAATTAATCCCCCTTTTGAACGAATTGGACTCGATTTGCCAAGAGATCAAGGGTGTTCATGCTAAAAATCGAGAGGTACGAGTTCATCTTGGAGCTGCTTCGCACATTGCCGCCGATGCGGTTGCTTCATGGATGTCAGCTGCCCCCAATCGTCGCATTTCCCTTTCTCAAACTGCTTCGCGAGATACCGAGCCTGATGTGGTTGTTGATTCGTTATTTCCGAGTGTTTGCGCAAAGGTGGAAAAGTTCTCGGAGCGTATGATGCTTGCGGCGCCTGAAAACCTGATGTTTTCGCGCGTTCCGGTGCCCCTTGACGAATTGAAGGGGCTCGATTTCGTTTCGTTATCTTCTTCTTCGGGCTTTACCCAGTTTACGAAGGAATTATGCGTATCGATGGGGTTTGCGCCTCGTATTTCTTTTGAAAGCGACAATCCTAGCGTAGTTCGTAAGATGATCGGGCTGGGCCTTGGCGTTGGTTTTTGGCCTGAGCGGAGCTGGGGAGGGACGAAAGGAGAGGGTGTTGCTCTTCTTCCTCTTGATATCCAGCAGAAGCGCGAAGTGTATGTCTGGCTTTCATCATCTGCCGAGGATAACCCTCTGTCTTGTTCCTTCTATGACTACCTTTGCCATTATTTTCGGCGGTGTTTTTCTTAGTCGCTTCGTATAGACCTCTTGTTCAATCACCGCTTGTTGTTCTCTACGCGCCATCAACGTGGCGTTTTTATTGAACAAATAAAAAAATGTTAAACGAGTCCTACAATAAGGAGCTGCTCTTACCCAAAATTTAAGATAGGTACTCAATGGATTTAACGGAACTGTTAAATGCGGTAGACGCCGCTGTGTGGGGTCCACCTATGATCATCCTCTTGCTGGGATGCCATATTTACACCACCATTCGCACAAAAGTCATTCAGCGAAAATTACCACTCGCTCTTAAACTTTCCGTAACGAAAGACGATGGAGCCGAAGGCGATGTGAGCAATTTCGGTGCCATGGCTACATCACTTGCTTCAACGCTTGGAACCGGTTCCATCGTAGGTGTCGCTACAGCGGTTCTCTCTGGCGGTCCTGGAGCGGTACTGTGGATGTGGCTTACTGGCATCCTCGGTATGGCGACCAAATATACCGAGGTTTTCGCTGCTATGAAATATCGCGTGAAAGACTGGCGTGGCGAAATGATGGGTGGTGCCATGCATGTTTGGGAACAGCGATATAAGCGCCCCGACGGGACAGTGCCTTGGTGGGCTAAGCTGGCGGCTATTTGGTTTGCACTGCTCGCATGCATCACAATCTTTGGTATTGGCTCCGCCGTTCAAACCAGCGCTATCACCAGTGTCGTGCGTGCCAACTTTGGATGGGATCCTGCAATTGTTTCTGCATTTGTCTGCGGTACGGCATTGTTGGTTATCTTGGGTGGCTTGCAGAAGGTTTCTGGTATCTGCGAAAAACTAGTACCCATTATGGGAGGGGCTTACATTCTGGGATGTATTTACATCTTATTCTGTAATAGTTCCTTTCTTGTTGAGTCCTTCTGCCTCATTTTCGAATGTGCTTTTACTCCTAAAGCTGCTTTTGGCGGTGCGGTAGGTTCGGGCATTATGTTTGCCCTTCAATTTGGTTGTGCGCGCGGCTTGTTCTCGAACGAGGCAGGTCTTGGCACCGCGCCGCTCATCTCATCGGCTGCTGCTTCCAAAAACCCTGCTCGTCAGGCGCTTGTCGCAATGACTGGTCCTTTTTGGTGCACAGTAGTTATCTGCTTGGTCAGCGGCTTGGTAATCGTTAGTACATTGTGTGCCCATCCGAACCTTATTGCTGATGCTGGTGTTTCAGATGGCGCGACTCTCGCCAATGCTGTTTTTGGCACTATTCCAACCATCGGTACACCCGTTTTGATGCTGGGAATCATTTGCTTTGCGTATTCAACGATTCTCGGTTGGAGCTACTACGGAGAGCGTGTGACCTTGTATTTGTTTGGGCGTCGTTGGGTTCCCTTGTACATCGGTCTTTATATTTGTATGGGATTCCTCGGCGGCATTGGTGTAGGCGATATCGCTTGGACGGCAACTGATATTTCAAACGCACTGATGGCTATTCCGAACATCATCATGGTTTTGCTCTGCACCGGTATGGTTGCGAAAGAAACGCAGCATTACGTTTATGATGGCAATATCGATGAAGAAGACAGCCATCACGCACCTACTCTTGAGGAAAAGAGTGCATTCCTAAGGAATAAGGCGTAGCTGTTATTCAGCGCATTTACTAAGCCCTTCCATTCCTGAATTGCCTTGCGTCTCTTAGTATGAGGGATAGGGGGGGCAATTCATCGGCGATGGAGGGGCTATTTTATTTGATTACGTTTTTTTTCGGCTACGGCTTAAGCGGTCCTTTTCGATTTAGTTCGATTGGACAAAAAATCCCCGCTTGGAATCCAAGCGGGGAATGAAGAAGGGGCTTTGGGATTGATCGATAGTTAAATTTCGATTTTTGCGCCCATAAGTTTGGCGAATTCGCGACAGATCGCAGTGTTGCCGGGCCATGCAGGTGAAGTGACCAGATTGCGGTCGACGACAGCTTCACTAGCATCAACTTCTTTGTAAATGCCACCTGCAAGTGAAATATCGGGCCCAACGGCAGGATATGCCGTTGCGGTGTAACCCTCAAGGACGTCAGCAGCCGTCAGAACTTGAGGGCCGTGGCAAATTGCGGCAACCGGCTTGTTTGCAGCAAAGAATTCTTTGGTGATCTCGATAACGCGGGGGTTTAAGCGAATGTATTCTGGGGCGCGTCCACCCGTGATAAACAAGCCTTCATAGTCTTCGGCTTTAACATCTTCGAACGAAGCGGTTAATGCGAAGTTGTGCCCACGAAGCTCCGTGTAAGTTTGCTCGCCCAAGAAATCATGTACAGCTGTTGCCACGGTATCACCGGCTTTTTTGTCTGGGCAAACGGCATCTACCTGGTAACCCAGCATTGATAAAGCCTGGTAGGGAACCATTGTTTCGTAGTCTTCAGTGAAATCGCCGCAGAGCAGCAAAACTTTCTTAGTCATGGCAGCACTTCTTTCTGTGACATGATGGCAAATCAGTATTTGCCCCGTTGAAACTATTTTAGGCTTTAGCCTGAACGTGTTCATAACTCAAGTTGTTTTCTTTTCGTACGGCACATCAGCGCGGGCTAACGGTTTGCAATTCCCGTTCTTCGATTCAATTGGGGGCTATCGGGTCCATGAAAAAAGGGAGCCTCGCCATTCTTACGGCGAGGCTCCCTTGACGAAACCGATTGGCAGTTCTTCTAGAACAGAAGATGAGCTACGGGGCAGACAATGAGCAAGCTGATGATAGTGCGTTCCAGGAACAGAATGAAGAGCTCGAGAATATTAACGGGGATCTTGGAACCCAAAATAAGGCCGCCTACCTCAGAAAGGTAAATAAGCTGGGTAACCGAAACGGTTGCAACGATGAAGCGGCTCATCGGATCGGCGATTCCCTCTGCAGCGATAACTGAAGGCGTGAACATGTCGGTGAAGCCAACGATCATCGTCTTCGATACTTCTTGCGCCTCGGGAACTTGGAGGAGCTCAAGCAAAGGCATGAACGGGGCGCCCAATACATCGAAAATAGTGGTGTAATTAGCCAGCATAAGCGCCAATGTGCCAACGCACATTACTACTGGCAATACCCCAAACCACATGCCGGCTGCATTCTTGATGCCATTCTCGAGGAATTGGCCGATACCACGATGGCTCTTTACTCGATCGACGGCAAGCGAAAGACCGTACTGCGCAGAACTGCTATATCCTTCTGGCAGAGTTTCGGGCATTGCTTTCCCCTCAACCAAATACGTGTCCTTTTTGAGGGACAAAGGGGGAATGCGGGGGACGATCAGTGCGCAGATGATGCCAACCAAGCAAATGAGCAAGTAGTAAGGACCGAAGTATTGCATCAAGTCGACTTGTGCCAATACCACAATACTGAAGGTGATCGAAACAGCTGAGAATGTAGTCGCGATAATCGATGCTTCGCGAGCGGAATAGTAGCCGCTTTCGTATTGGTTGCAAGTAAGCATAACGCCCAAAGTACCGTCGCCGATCCAGGACGTTACACAGTCGACAGCGCCTCGGCCAGGGATTTTGAAGAGGGGACGCATGACCTTGGTGAGAAGCGCTCCGATAAACTCGAGGAGACCGAAGTCGAGCAGAAGGGGCAGGAGCAATCCAGCCAAAAAGAAGATGATTACCAGTACCGTGAGGAGATCGCCCAAAACAAAAGCGCCGGTATTTTCACCGCCAATTATCTGAAGTGGCTCACCGTCTCCAACCATAACGCCAGCGAAGGCAATCCAAACAAACACAGCGCCAATTACGCGGATGATTACCCATGCGGGCGTGGTGGAAAAGGTGTTGTACATAAGCGGGTGTTCATCGATAAACTTCGGATGAAATAATGCAGCAACGCCTAAAACCGCTGAAATTGTAACGATGATACAGCAAAGAATTGGGAGAAAATCTGCCATACAATTGCCGATGAGGTCGGCGATTACTTTAACGATGACTGTCCAAGTGCCGTCAACTTCGACGGGAATCATGAACAATACAACGCCCAAGATGGAGGGGATGACGAAGCCCAAGATGTGCTTCCAATTGTATTTTTCCAAAACACTTCGTTTCACGCGGGGATAGATGCAGAAATGAAGAATATCAGATTTTGACAATTGGTGCTGCGTAAGCGTGCCGTTGATCGATGTTGGCTTAGTATTCAGAGTAAGTGGTGCAATTATGTACCTTGTGGCAAGGGGGAGTCATGAGCAGAATGCCTATTGTTTATTCGAACCGTTCGCGGATCGAAGAGCTTTCGGAAAACTTGTATCGTATTGATCTGCCGATGCCCGAGGGAATTGGGCAGACGAATTCGTATCTATTCAAAGCAGATGGCATTACTGATCCTGGGCGCTCTCTAATAGTTGACGCTGGTTGCGATGAACCCGAAACAAGGGAAGCCTTCGATTTTGCTTTGCGTGAGCTGGGGATTTCTTGGGACTCTGTTGATGTTTTTATTACCCATTTCCATTGGGATCACTGCGCGGGACTTTCGCAAATTTGGAGTCCTGGCATGAAGGTGTATGGAGGCATTGACAATTACGCCGAGCGCGGGGTCCCTGTTATGTGCGCCGCTGAGATCGGAGCGCTTGAGCGCCGAACTAGCGAGGTGCACCGTGTTAGCGATACATACGATGCTTCGTACTGGGAACCTATGACACGCTCGGGAACCGCTAATCCCCCTATTACTCGTCTATTTGAAGGGGAGGTGCTATCGGTCGGTGGCTACAATTTGCACGTTCTTCAGACGCCTGGGCATGACCTGCATCATCTCTGCCTGTACGATGCAGAGAAGAAGCTGTTGGTAGGTGGCGACCAGGTTCTTTGCACTGGTTATCCTCCTATCATGGTTGAAACAAAAGCAGATCAGTTGTCTTTGTTGCTTCAACAGACCGAGCGTCTGGGGAAGCTGTCTGCCTCATTGGTCTTAACTGGACATGGAAAAGAGGGATGTGACCTTTCCACGCGCTGCGATCAGATAATTGATCATTACAAGCGTCAAACCGATAGTTTCTTAGCTTTATGTCAATCGGGGGAATGCGACCTAGGTGAGCTGTCTTATCAGTCGACTTTAGGAGATCGCCGAACGCCTTGGGAGGCCAGATCGATATTTGGGAGAAGGTCCCTTATCACTCAGACTATGGCATTTGCAACGTACTTTACGAGCAAGGGCATGTTGAGGAATGACTACGACATTATTCCTTTAAGATAGATGATCCATGCTTGCCCAATTGTTTTCGTCTCGTTTTGGAAGGTACACTACATAGTGACGTGCACCCTATGCCAAGGAGCCAATATGCCCGCATTCGATTTCGAGAGCTATATTACCGATATTCCTGATTACCCAAAGCCAGGCGTGATATTTAAAGATGTGACAACGCTGTTCAAAGATGCAGAGGGGTTCGCGGCTGCCATCGATGCTATCGCTGAGCACTTTGAGGGCAGGGGCATCACAAAAGTAGTTGGTGCTGAAGCGCGTGGGTTTATGATAGGTGCCCCTGTTGCCTACCGATTGCATGCAGGATTCGTTCCTGCTCGCAAGCCGGGTAAGCTTCCTCGTGAAACCCGTTCGGAAAGCTATGAGCTCGAATATGGCTTTGATTCACTCGAAATGCATCTTGATGCAATCGATGAAAACGATATCGTGCTTGTGGTTGATGATCTCGTTGCCACGGGCGGAACCGCTGCTGCTCAGGCTCGTTTGATAGCGAAAGCAGGTGCCAAGGTTGAGGGCTTTGCTTTCTTGCTGGAGCTCGCCTTCTTGAATCCCCGTGAAGCTCTTGCTCAAAGCTCTACTGCGGAAGTTTATTCGTTGGTTTCGATAGACTAGCCTAGAACCATTTTGCAATCGGTAATTGAAGGGTGTTTATGCGCCCTTCAATTATGAGGCAAGAAGTGTAGCTAAGAAGAAGCCCAGTGCGGCTGCTCCGATGGTGCTAGCGTAAGTCGCAGCAAGGTATCCAAGGCCTTCTGCGTAATGTCGCTGCGAAACAAGCTCAACTGCTTCGAAATTCATAGTTGAAAGGGTCGAAAAGCCTCCCAAGAATCCCATTGTGAGTGCAAGATACACAATGCTATCAAGCTGCATTTGAATTGCCATTAACGCTCCTGCCAAGGTACAGGAAACAAGATTAATGAATAGGGTGGGCAATGGGAATTGCCCAGGAAAGCGAGGCTTAAGAAGTGACGTTGCCTTACTTCGGCATAGTGCACCAAATGCTCCGCCAATGCCTACTGCGAGAAATGCGGCTACGCTCATAATTAATCGCCTTTAGTTACTGTTGATCTATTTGCTAAACGTTCTTCAGCTCGTTTTCTGGGGATGCGGCGTAAGCGATGCAGCGCCAGGTAGTTTGATGCGACTTTCCCGCATAGCGATGCGATGAAGGTGATGATAATCGTTATAGCAATGTATGCTGCTGCAAGTTCAACCTCTCCGTTGCGGAAAAAACCCAGGCATTCAGTTGAGAAGGCGGAGAGGGTGGTAAAGGCGCCAACAAGGCCTATTCCCAAAGATTTCACCAAAGGACCTGGAAGATGAAGTCTGCGCCCTACGTATTGATTGATGATTTCCAGGGTAAAACACCCGAAGATATTCACGATGAGAGTCGCATAGGGGAATCCTCCTTGCGGGGGAAGAGCTAATTCAAGCAGATAGCGAAGCGATGCTCCAAGGAAACCCATAAGCAGAACTAATGGGGCAAGAGCGCGGGGTGCGCGAAGAGCAGCACTAAGGTGCGAAGCTTTATGGTTGGATGCTTCTTCCTGCATTAATGCTCGGTTCCTTAATAGATTCTCGGGTCTTTTGGCTTAACGAGTATAACGCTTGAGTTGCTATTCTCGCTCCGGCTTGGAGGTAAGGTGCCAGCCGTTGCAATAAGGGCAGCGATATGAGTGCAAGCCAGTAGTGCCGTAGCTTGCGCATGCTGAGATTGCGCTTTCTGCTTCCGATTTGCTAGTGTAACGATTCTTCGACTCGCAGGTCTTCCTGCGCAAGGCCGCTTCTTTCTCAGCGCGGTTTTTCTGCTGGCGCTTTCCCTCGTTGGCAAACAGGCTATCCATACCTCCTAAGCTTGCATTGAATTCAGCTTTCTGTTTTGACCAGGATGATCGTTTTTTGCTTCCCATTTCGCTCCCCCGGTTCATGTGTTGCGCTGTGACTTTGGTTACAAAAAAGCCGCGTAGGTAGAACGCGGCTTGTTGTGTAGGTTACTTATGGTAAAAGCGACGTTGCTCGAATTTGGGCTCGCATGAAACGTTGACACCCAACGTCCGATATAGGTTTTCGTCGGTCGGCGAAATGATAACCGAGAAATGAGCATCGCATCCCTTGAGCTTGTCTATCTGATCCATGAGTTGTGCGGCTATGGCGTTGCTGCGGGAGCTAACCGCCAGCGCCAGCAAGGTTTCGTCGGAATGCAGGCGTGGGTTGGTGCTCTTTAAGTGCTCGGTCTTCAAGTGGCAGATGGGAGTGATAACCTCATCGTCAATTACGAGCAAATCGTCATCGACGCCCGCCAGTGCTTTTAACGCGTTCATGAGCAGAGAAGATGCGCAGCCCATGAGGTTGCCCGTCTTGCCGGTAACGACTGTGCCGTTAGGAAGCTCCATGGCACCGGAGGGACCCCCTGTTGCCTCTTCTTTATCCAAGCAGGCTTTACGCGCGGGTAGTACATCAGCGGAGATGCCCACGCGGCTCATTAGCAGCTCGATCTTGTGAAGCTCTTGTTCCCCTGTGCCGCTTCGCTTGCAATCCTCTGCGGAATGGAAGTAGCGACGGGCGATCTCGCGACACGATGCATCTCGGCATGCGTCGTCATCAACAATGGCAAAGCCCGCCATATTAACGCCCATGTCGGTAGGAGAGTTGTAAGGGCTGACTCCCTGGATCCGCTCGAGCATTGCTTTCAAAACGGGGAAGATCTCGACGTCTCGGTTGTAGTTGACTGTTGTCTCACCATAGGCATCTAGGTGGAATGGGTCGATGATATTGTCGTCATCGAGGTCGGCAGTAGCGGCCTCATATGCGACGTTTACGGGATGGGAAAGCGGGAGATTCCAAATCGGGAATGTTTCATACTTCGCATAGCCCGCCTTAATACCGCGTTTGTTTTCATGGTACAGCTGAGAAAGGCATGTGGCCATCTTCCCGGAGCCAGGGCCAGGCGCGGTAACCACCACCAATGGCCGGCTGGTTTCAAGGTATTCGTTCTTGCCATAGCCCTCGTCGCTCACAATATGGTCAATATTGTGGGGGTATCCGGCAATGGGGTAATGCAGGTAACTTGTTACGCCCAACGAATCGAGGCGGCAACGGAATGCTTCAGCTTTTGGCTGTCCGGCATAATGGGTGATAACTACGCTGCCAACATAAATGCCCATGCCCGTAAAGACATCCATCAGACGAAGCACGTCTTCATCGTAGGTAATGCCGAGATCACCGCGAACTTTGTCTGATTCGATGTGGTTAGCGTTGATGGTGATAACTACCTCAACGTCTTCAGACAGGCTTTTGAGCATACGAATCTTGCTATCGGGCTCAAAACCAGGCAGGACGCGTGAGGCGTGATAGTCATCAAAAAGCTTGCCGCCGAACTCCAAATACAGTTTGCCGCCAAACTGGCCTATGCGCTCTTTAATGTGCTCAGCCTGCAGGGCTATGTATTTGGCGTTGTCGAACCCGATCTTCATGCTTAGTGATACCTTTCCTCTATGTGCCTCTATGTTCTATTTCCTTTAAATGATACCCCATAGTGATGAATCCGCTTATGGGTTGAAAGCTCATTCTTCAATATCTATTAATGAATGTTTTTTGACGGGGAAGTAGCTCTATGCGTTGCAGGGAAATAGAAAGTATCGAGATCGGTTAGCAGGAGTGAATCGTCAAGTTTTAGATAACTTTTGAATGGAATTTGATTCTCCTAAATCTATTGATTGGTTATCCGTCCCTTTACCCATAGGGTGCGATTACGAAAATGCAGCTATTTGCGAATGGTTTTCATTTGAGCATTTTTTCTCGATCACGAATAGAAACTGAAGTCAAGAGACAATCATGCAAAACATGTTCAGAACGAGTATCGGATCTATACGAAATTTAAATACATGAGATTTGTTGGATTGGTAATTCGTGACGAACATCGCTGATTTTTGCTTAAATTGACGATGAACGGTAGTCCGGATTTGAAATGACCCTCAATAGACGCGTTCAACAGCTTTTTCCTTGGAGATTCAAAATAACTACTTGACAAGAGCATTGCTGTAAGCAGGTATCATACCTATAGGATGGGCCTATAGGTATGATCGGAACACTCTATATGATTCGCAACAAATGTGGTTCAAATAGTTTGACATTGATTTAGCCAAATCAAATAATAAATGACGGTCACTTTGTGTGAGTGCTACCTCTCCACATCAACAGCAGCGCCGGCGCAAGGTGTCCAGGTTTCAGGACATACCTAGTCTTGAAGCAATGCGCATATAGCGCAGGCCTCCCCAAGCCAACTCACCGGTTGACCGGTAACCCCTGTCTTGACTTTCCGAGGCGCATTATCCCCCATGGATTCAAAAGGAATCCTCGATGCGAAAGGAAGGTTTCAATGGCTTCTGATGCTTTGAATTCTTCTTACCATGGCATCGCAGCTCGTTTGGACCGTATGCCCATCACCGGCTTCCACAAGAAGATCCTGTGGTTGCTCGCTGGCATTACGTTCTGCGACTCCGTTGACATGGCAGTAGGCGGTCCTATCGGTAACGTTCTTCAGTCCGAGGGCTGGATGACCCTCGAGCAGTTCGCCTTCTTCAACTCCATTACCATGGTTGGCTATCTCTTCGGTGGCCTCATGGCAGGTGCTCTTTCTGACGGTATTGGCCGTAAGAAGGCAGTTCTCATCTGCGGTTCTATCTTCACCGTGTTCTGCTTCGTTGCTGCAGGTTCCCCCGACGCAACGTTCCTGACCGGCTGCCGCTTCTTCATGGGTCTGGGCCTTGGCGCTGCGTTCCCCGCAGGCTACTCCGCCCTCACCGAGTTCACGCCTCCTACGAAGCGCGGTAAGTACCAGTCCTATGTTGGCCTGATCGCTAACTGCGGTACCCTTGTTGCTTCCGCTATGAACATGATCGTTCTGCCCATGCTTGGCTGGCGTCCCGTGTTCGTTATCTGCGGCTGCATCGGTCTCGTTGTTGTAGTTCTCTGCTTCGTATTCCTTGAGGAGTCTCCTCGTTGGCTTGCTATGAAGGGCCACAATGCTGAGGCTGACAAGATCGTTTCCCACCTTGAGGAAAAGACTTCTGCCAAGGGCGTAAACGTACCTGCCGTACCTGAGGAAGAGATCCACAAGCGTGAACAAGCAGAGGTTGTTAAGGAGCTTCCCTGGGCTTTCCTCTTCAAGAAGAAGATGATCACCCGTACGCTTACGGCTATGTTCCTTTGCTTCACGATGAACGTGCTGGTATATACCGTTATTTCTTGGACTCCTACCATTTTGACCAAGAATGGCTTTGACCCGCATATGTCTACCACTCTTACCGTTGTAATGCAGTTGGGCATTCCTGTTGGTGTAGGTCTTCTGACTTTCTATGTTGAGAAGGTAAATCGTAAGGTTATCCTCTGCACCACTTACGTGCTCATTGCTATCATCGGTCCCATTTGGGCTTCTTTGCCTACCGACAATGTGGCACTCATCATGTTCGTTGGCTTCCTGCTCTGCGTCTGCACCTTCACCAACTCCGTTACCACCGCAGCTATCTACCTGTCCGAGCCTTTCCCGACGGCTTGCCGTATCCGCGGCGCTGGTGTTGCTAACGCCTTCGGTCGCCTTGGCTCCATCTTTAGCCCGATGTGGATTGCTTACCTGATTACCACTTCGGTTGGTACGATGGGCGTATTTGCTATCAATGCATGTCTGTGCATCTTCATGGCAATCTGGCTGGCTGTATTCGGTGTTGAGACTCGCGGCCGTACGCTCGAGGACATCACCAAGGGTCTGCTCGACGACTAGTTGATAAGCCAGATCGTTTCGAACGTATCCATAGCTTTAAAAAAAGAGGAGCTCTAGGGGGAGCTCCTCTTTTTGCATTTATGGGAGTATTCATATTTTGCGTCGTGTGCCTGCTCGGTACGAATTCGATACGAAAACTGTGCACTAAGCTTTTCTCGGTATAAGCTTTTAAAGAGTTGCGATAATCGAATGAGTAGCATCGAGGCTCTATGGATATGAGCTGCTCTTGTCGTTGAACTTGCAGAATAAAACAAGCCCCATAGGCCATCGGGCCTATGGGGCTTGCAGTGCTGGGTCGCGAGCAGGAGGGCTATTCGAGACAATGCATCATTTCTATGGTAAGTGCGGCGCAATCGTGAGCTGCTTTAGCTTCGAACGTAGGATAGTCGACACTTGCCGAACCGTCAGCTTTGTCCGAGATCGCACGCACTATTAAATAAGGTACCGCGCTCAGATAACAGGTTTGAGCAATCGCTGCGCCTTCCATTTCGCAGCAGCTTGCCCCAAATACTGTTTTGATCCGTTCTTTTTCTTTTTCCTCGCGTACGAATCTGTCGCCTGATGCAACACGGCCTTCGTGGGCGGTGAGGTCTAGCCTCGATGCTGCGGATTTTGCGGCATTGCGTAGTGTTTCCGAGGCAGGGTAAGCTGCAACTTCTATTCCTGGGGTTTGTCCTGGCTCGTATCCCAGGTTTTGAACATCCATGATGTGGTTTACTGAGTCGGTTGAAAGCACTACATCGCCAATATCAATGTTAGGGTCAAGTGATCCTGCGATGCCGGTATTGATAACAGCATCGGTGGAGAAAGAGGTAATAAGTACTTGGGCGCATAATGCGGCATTTACCATGCCAACACCGCATTGGACCACGACAACGGGAGTTCCGTTGAGGTTTCCCTCGTAAAAGTCTCTGCCCGCAATTGTGTTCATCGAAACTGCACCCTGACGTTTCATCGTCTGGATGAGCAGGTCTATTTCAACTTGCATTGCTCCAATTACGCCAATGCGTTTATATGGGGATGTATTTGCCATAATGAGCTCCTAATTCAGGAGGGCGGGGTAGTGGGTATGCGCTTCATCAAGGTTAGAAAGCGTCTTTGTTACGTATCGCTTTGCCCACCATTGGGCTTGCGCGAGATCTGAGTCATGGTAGTTACCGCATTCTTCGGGTTTGGCTCCTGGGATCTCGCCCTTGAAGTCACGCGCAAACTCAAACAATCGTGTTACTAAGTTAGCAACATCGTTTGACTCATAGGCGCCAAATACGACTAGGTAAAACCCCGTACGGCAGCCCATGGGTCCAAAATAGATGACGCGATCTTTCCACTCGGTATCATTCCGAAGGAAGGTAGCACCAAGATGCTCGAGTGCGTGTACGGCTGCCGTGTCCATTACCGGCTCACGATTTGGGGCGGTCATACGCAGATCGAAGGTAGTGGTGATGCATCCTGTTGCCTCGTCGGCATCACTGCGGGATACGTATATGCCTGGTTCGAGGACATTGTGATCAACGGAAAAACTGGCTATTCGCTCCATAGGTACTTCTTTCGTATTGTGTGATGAATAGTGGGCTATAAGGTTCGTTGGATCGTAAGTAAGTGTTCGAGATCGCTGATTCGCTCTTCAAGATCAGCTCCTTCATCGGTCTGCGACACAAGAACTTGGTGGTCGTGTTTGGTTATGGGGCGTATGCTGCTTTTGAGGTCGATATGCTGTTCAATTGCGATGTTCGTGCCCACAAATGGCTCATGCGTAGCGAGCGATATGCCCTGTGCGTCGGAAACGAGCGTGAACCCTGCAATGCCGGTAGTTTTCTGGTAGGCAGCTGACATGCCTCCGTCGATTACTAAAACTTTGCCGCCACATTTCACGGGATCTTCTCCGTCTTTGACCTTAACGGGGACATGTCCGCAAACGATGCGGGCCTTGGCTGGATTCATGCCAAAATCTTCGAATATGCCATCTACGACATTTTCGTTCTCGTAAAGCTGGTAGAAGGGATTCTTCACTTCTTTGCGCGCTTCTTTTTCGGCAATTAGGTAAAGCTCAAATGTTGCCATTTTGCTTTTTGCAAATAACGGTGAACCGACACCTAGCCACAAATACCACAGTAGGTCGGCCCCTTTCTTTTGGGCTGCTGGATCCGGGTCGGAAAAAGCGGCGCGGACGTAGTGGTCCACCGCGTCGAACAGCTCGCGTCCTTTCAATTTTTCTCCGTAGAGATTGGTTTCCCTTAGGCTTCCATCTGCGTTCAGGGGGACGCATGCGTGGAACATCAGCGTGTTGTTCTGGATCTTGTAAAGGCTGCCTCGCTCAAGGAACAAAGCGATGTGACGTTGAAGCTTTTCGCACTTTACGAAAGCTTCTTCAAGGCTCTGCATGACAGCTTCTTCTTCATCTGTGAGGTGGTATGGATTATCCCAATCTACAGTCGGGAAGACCGTGTCGGTGAGTTTATATTCCACACCATCGACGGCAATGGTGTTCGTTTCCCGATTGATCTTGTGCAGCAATTTTCGATCTTCGAGCTCGAACGATGGATTGTCGTCAATAAGCTTGGCTTCGACCTTGAACTGCAGGATTGCCATTGCTTTTTGTATCTTTACGTTTAGATCGTATTCCTCGGCGCTTAATCCGGGATCGCCTTTGAGTTTGAATGCCACACAGGGGTCGTCTTTGTAAGCCTTGGAAGCAAAGTTTGCTAAGGGCAGGATGTTGATTCCATAGGCATCGCTCAAAATAGATAAATTGCCGTAGCGAGCGCAGTTGCGTACTACGTGAGCAATGCATCCTCGTTGTCCAAGCGCAGCGCCCATCCACACTACGTCATGGTTGCCCCATTGGATATCTATTTCGGGATGTGCTTCGATTTCGTCCATGATCAAGTCGGGATTAGGGCCGCGGTCGTAAACATCTCCCACGATGTGGACTTGGCTTGTCGCCAGACCCTGAATTGTGATGCACAATGCCCAAGCTAAATCGCGTTCGGTTGCCGTATCGAACGCGGCGTCAAGAAGCAATGCCTTGCGACTAGCGCTGTGCTCTGCGGACAAAATTTTTTCGACAATAGGGCCAAATGGTTTTGGACATACATCAAAAATTGCTTCAGAGGGCTGGAGCTTCGCAAAGCTAGCACATAGGGAGACAAGATTGCTAAAGGTGTTCCGGAAATCGTTGTCATTCAGTTGTTCGATGGATTCTTCGGGGTAATAAACCAAGGTTGCAAGGGCGCTGCATCCATCTTCATCGAGGGAATCGCTGAATAGCGTATCAATGTGCTTGCGGATAGAGCCACAGCCATTCCGGAGTATGTGAGAAAACTCTTCGTATTCTCCATGGACGTCGGAAATAAATAGCTCTGTTGGTTTAGGGAATCCCAGCTCTTCACGTTCGGCAATGATTTCCATGGCCGTTTCCTCTGGAGTTGTGAATAGCTGCGAAAGGAGTCCCAGGTAACGCTCTTGTGCGTATGCCATTGCTTACCTCCTGGTAGGTTAAATTCCAATGATTTTATTTTACTGATCTAAAAGCTGGATTGTACGAAAGTATCTTCTCGTTTGATTTTCTTGCTTTCACTATAGGTTTGTGCCTTCTGATGTGGTCTTATCGTTCTGAACATGTTCACTTGAGCATGGAATAGATATACACTGAACTGCGATGGAAAACACGTTGAGAGGGGTACATGATGGCAGTTAATCGATTTGTTCTTAATAACATTTCCTACCATGGTGCTGGTGCAATCAAGGAAATACCTGGTGAAATCAAGCGTCGCGGTTACAAAAAAGCACTCGTTTGCTCGGATCCTGACCTGGTCGGCTTTGGTGTTACCGCTAAAGTCACCGATGAGCTTGATAATGAAGGGATTGCCTGGTCGTTGTATGACCGTATAAAGCCAAATCCAACTATTCAAAACATCAAGGATGGTGTTGCTGCTTTTAAGGCGTCTGGAGCTGATATGATCGTGGCCATTGGCGGAGGCTCTTCTATGGATACCGCTAAAGGCATTGGAGTAATTGTCGAAAATCCAGAGTTTGAAGACGTGGTTTCCCTTGAGGGGGTAGCTGATACCAAGAAGCATGCAGCATTTACGATTGCGGTTCCTACCACCGCTGGCACTGCAGCCGAAGTTACGATCAACTATGTTGTTACTGATCCAGATAAGGTTCGTAAATTTGTTTGCGTTGATGTGAACGATATTCCTGATGTTGCTATTGTCGATCCCGATATGATGGCATCCATGCCAGCTGGCTTAACCGCTGCTACTGGCATGGATGCGCTTACCCACGCCATTGAAGGCTATACCACTAAAGGGGCTTGGGAGCTTTCTGACATGTTTCACCTGAAGGCTATCGAGTTGATCTCGAAGAATTTACGAGATTCGGTCAAAGAAGCGAAAGCGGGAAAACCCGGCTCTGGGAGAGAAGGCATGGCTCTGGGACAGTATATTGCGGGTATGGGCTTTTCTAATGTTGGTTTGGGAATCGATCACGCTATGGCTCATACGCTTTCCGCTCACTATGACACGCCCCATGGGGTCGCTTGTGCGATGCTTTTACCTATCGCCATGGAATTCAATAAGCCAGTAGTTGCTAACCGTTTGGCAGATGTTGCCGTTGCGATGGGCGTCGATACTAAAGGGATGGATAGCGAATCAGCAGCTGATGCTGCTATCGAAGCGGTACGTAAACTTTCGTTCGATGTCGGTATTCCTACAGTTTGTGATGGCCTCACTGAAGCAGATCTTGATCAGCTTGCATCCGATGCGATGTCCGATGCCTGCTTCCCAGGCAACCCTCGCGATGCGAGCCATGAGGAAGTGGTAGGCCTCTTTAAGAAGATTATGGGTTAGTTGTTCCTTGTCTAAGTCGGCCCCTGGATGTAAATCCAGGGGCCGTTTTTTGTTGACAACCAAGGTCCAATCGTTGTGACAGTGGATGCTATTTGGGCCAATTCGACCAATAAATCGCGGTTTGTTTCATTGAGGTAACACTCATGATTCTTCGGTGTTACGAGGCTTTTCCGTCATCGTTAACAAATGCATATAACGTCTTTTGAACGTGTTACGAGTGCAAAGATCGTCTTGTCGAAAATGTGCTCGTTAGTAACAAGTTTAGGAGGTATGCACAATGCTTGACACAGGAGCAACCGCATTCATGCTGGTAAGCGCAATGCTGGTCTTTCTTATGACTCCAGGCGTTGCATTTTTTTACGGCGGACTTGCGCGTCGTAAAAACGTCGTCAACACCATGTTCATGTCGTTCGTGATTATCGGGGTGGTGGCAATCGTTTGGATCTTGGCTGGATGGAGCCTGGCCTACGGTGGCGATGGGTCCAATCCCTTTTTCGGTGGTTTTGACCAACTGGGATGTATGGGCGCTGTGACTGACATGCTTGCTGAGGCAGTCGATCCCGGCGATTCGACCTATCCTGCAATCGTTGACATTGCGTTCCAGGCCGCATTTGCCTGCATTACTGCTGCTATTGTCGGCGGCTCTCTTGCTGGGCGTATGAAGTTTGGCGCGTTTGTAACCTTTATTACCATCTGGATCCTTCTGATCTATGCCCCTCTTGCTCATATGGTATGGGGCGGCGATGGTAGCTTTATTGGCGACCAGATTGGTGCACTCGACTTTGCTGGTGGCGATGTTGTTCATATCAGCTCTGGTCTTACCGGTTTGGTTCTTTGCCTTCTTCTTGGAAAGCGTCGTATCTTCGGTGCGGTCAACCATCGTCCCCACAACGTTCCCTTTGTAGTTTTGGGCGCAACCCTGCTTTGGTTCGGATGGTTCGGTTTCAACGGCGGTTCTGCTTTTGCTGCTGATGGCATTGCTTCCTTAGCCTTGCTTAACACTTTCGTCGCCTCTGGCACCGCAATGATTTCCTGGATGATCGTTGAGACGATCAAGACCGGTAAGCCCACCCTTGTTGGTGCTGCGACGGGTCTTGTTGCGGGTCTGGTTGTTATCACCCCTGCAGCTGGTTTTGTTGAGCCTTGGGCATCTATCGTTATGGGTCTGATCGTATCCCCCGTATGCTACTTCGCAATCTCCTTCTGCAAGGCTAAGATTGGCTACGACGATGCCCTTGACGCTTTCGGCTGCCATTGCGTAGGCGGCATTGTAGGCGGCATTCTTACTGGCATCTTCTGCGTTCCTGAGTTGTCTTGGACTGATTTTGGCGGTCTTATTTACACTGGCGATCCTACGCTTCTTGGAGCACAGTGCTTTGGCATCTTGGTCACCATCGTGTTCGTTGCCGTTGGCTCCCTCATCATCGGTCTTATTGTGAAGGCGATCTTTGGTGGTCTTCGCGTAACCAAGGAAGAGGAAGCAGCAGGTATGGACATGACGGCTCACAGCGAATCCGCATACCCCGCCTTTATTGGCTTGGATTAATAGAAGGGAAGTGTTTGACCAATGAAGCGTATTGCAGCAGTTGTTCGTCCTGAAAAGCTCGAGCCTTTGAAGGAAGCGCTCTTTCAGGCAAAAATTTCCGGAATGACCATCTATCAGGTTCACGGTTGCGGAAACCAGCACGGTTGGAAAGAGTACTTCCGTGGCAGCGAGGTCTTTCTGAATATGATCCCGAAGGTCAAGTTCGAGATCATCGTTGAAGATTCTCGCGTTGATGAAATCGTCGATGTGATTGTGAACGTTGCACGTACTGGAGAAGTTGGAGATGGCAAGATCTTCATTTCTTCGATCGACAGCGTAGTTCGTGTCCGCACTGGTGAAAAAGACGAAGCGGCGGTTTAACCTCTCCTGTAAGGGAAACTCAACACCTCTCACACGCTGCTAAGTCATAGAGAAGGGGCCCCTGCCAATAGGCTGGGGCTCCTTTGCGTTTTGGGAATGCTGAGTATGAGTGGAAAATGATAGGGTATCGACAATGTTTCTTATTGGTAACATGCTTTGATATGCGTGTTGATCGGCGCCGTTTACCGAAAAATGCGCTATAGTTCTATCGTTAGTAATGCAGACATAAGAAAGGATCGCAAGATGACTCGCAAGATCGCTATCTTCGACACAACCTTGCGCGACGGTGAGCAGTCGCCGGGCGCCTCCATGAACTCCGAGGAGAAACTGGTTATTACGCGTCAGCTACTGCGTCTTAATGTCGATGTCATTGAAGCGGGCTTTCCTGTGTCTTCCCCTGGCGACTTCAAGTCGGTTCAGCAGATTGCGGCAGAGGTGGGGGACCGCGCTGTTGTCTGCGCTCTTTCCCGCGCAGTCGAAAAGGACATTGACTCGGCCGCTCGAGCATTAGCCGAGTGCAAGCGTCCTCGCATCCATACTGGTATTGGCGTTTCTCATAGCCATATTTATGACAAGCTTCGTACCACTCCCGAAAAAATTCTTGAACGTACTACGGCTGCTGTTAAATACGCCAAGAAATACGTTAACGATGTTGAGTTCTATGCTGAAGATGCGGGTCGCGCCGATTATGAGTTCCTCGCTAAAGTGGTTGAGGCCGCTATCTCCGCTGGTGCAACTGTTATCAATATTCCTGATACTACGGGATACTCTTTGCCTGATGAGTTCGGTCGTCGCATCAAATACCTGATGGAGCATGTCTCCAACATGGATAAGGCAACGCTTTCCGTTCACTGCCACAACGACCTTGGCATGGCTACTGCACTTTCTCTTGCGGGCGTTGAAAACGGTGCAGGTCAGATTGAGTGCACCATCAATGGCCTTGGTGAACGTGCTGGTAATACCGCCATGGAAGAAGTGGTTATGGGTATTAAGATGCACGGTAAGGAGCTCAACGCTCACACCGACATCAACACTCGTGAGTTTGTTCGTGCATCTCGACTTGTTTCCTCCATCACTGGCTTTATCGTTCAGCCCAATAAGGCTATTGTTGGTGCCAATGCCTTTGCCCATTCTTCCGGTATTCACCAGGATGGCGTTATTAAGGCTCGTGACACCTATGAGATCATTGATCCCCGTGAAGTTGGAGCAGGTCAGAGCTCTATTATTCTTTCAGCTCGTTCTGGTCGCGCTGCTCTTCGTCATCGTGTTGAGGCTTTGGGCTATCACATTGAGGGACAGGCTTTCGAGGATCTCTATAACGCATTCCTCGATCTTGCCGACAAGAAAAAAGAAGTATACGACGAGGATCTTGAGTCGCTTTTGGGCGAGCATGGCCGCAACCAGGTTGCTCACTATACCCTGAAATCGGTTCAGATTTCATGTGGCAAGCCCCTTACCCCGACGGCAACCGTTACTCTTGCCGACCCTGAAGGCCGCGAGTTTGTTGCATGTTCGATCGGTACCGGTCCTGTTGACGCTTTGTACCAGGCTGTTAACCAGATTGTCGATATCGAAAACGAGCTTTCCGAGTTTGCGGTCCAGAGCGTTACGCGTGGAATTGATGCTTTGGGCGAGGTAACTATTCGCGTTACCGCTGCAGACGGTGAGGTGTTTACCGGTCGTGGAGCAGATGGCGATATCATTGTTTCTTCTGCTAAGGCATATATCAATGCGCTCAACCGCTTGATCTCCCATAAGCAGGAAAAGGCACAATAATTTGTATTGCCTCGATTGCGGGACAAAGATTGACGATGGCGAGCTGCAGTGTCCTCACTGCGGCTCGCTTGTCAATGACATGAAAGCTCGAATAGCTGCCGCTGAAGAGATAATTGTATACACCGATGCGGTGTCGCCTTCGCAGACGTCTAAGCTGCCTTTGGTTTCTGAGCGCTCCTACCAAGATTATTTTGGCAATCCGCTTGATCCTTCTGATGAGGTTGACCCCTCAAAGGTGACTAAGTCGGCAAAGGATCTAAAAGCAATACCAACCATTGGTGATGAGGATCCTTTTATCACTAAGCCGATGCAGCGTATTGTCGCTGATACTGGACAAGTTGTTGCGGATGTTGATCGTGAGCCGAAAGCATACCGTCAAGCTCAAAAGCGTCGACGCTTTCCGATAAGACAAATTGCTATTGGCGTTTTGCTTATTGCGGTTCTAGCTTGCGTATTGGTCTTTCGTTCTGAAATCCAATCCGCTATCCAGGCTTTTGATTCACCTGGGGTAAAAAATGATGCGACTATAGCGCAAAATAACCAGGATGCAGCCTCGTCAACCGAACAGTCGTATTCGGAAGGGGACTTCTCGTCCGATCTCTCGTATGCCTATGCAAATCTTGCTTCCTTGCGAACTGAAGTTGATGGAGCCGTGGATGATCTGGAGGGATACTATCGAGTCTCAAGCAGCGAAACGCGTGGTAGCTATGCTGATAAATGTGCTTCTTTAATCGATGAAATCACCCAGGAGCGTTCCGAGCTTTCGTCTTTAAGGGAAAAAGCTCAAATAAGCCCAGGTAGTGAGCTCTATGGTGAATATCAGAAGGTTGATGAGTTATATGGCTACCTTCTTGATAGGTTAAGTGTGATTTCGCAATGCTGGGAAGTTAGCTTGAGTTTTGATAATCCCAAGAAACACGATTCTGAGATCCTGGCTCCGCTCAAAACCGATTTAAAGGGAGGCAATTCGGTTTCTGAAGCGGCATTCGATAAACTTTATCCTGAAGCCGATCCTTCGAAATAGTGTTGATTGCAAGCTTTATTCAAATGCCACTCCCTTAAACAGCAAAGGGGGTGGCATTGGTGATCAGTTTATGATATAAAAATGTACGCATGTGAAAACATGATTGCTTTCGATGTTGGAGGAAGTGGGTTTTTACCCGCTTCTTTTGTTTGTTCGGGGTTTTGAAGGAGGGACTACGTGCTAAGTGCAAAAGAGCGTAAGTTGCTTGAGGCATTGGAGCCTTTGGCTGCCGCCCATAATGTTGAAATCGTCACCGTTGAGGTAGTCGGTTCCCGCAAAGCTCCCACAATTCGTGTTTACTTGGATTGCGATGGCGGAATCGGCTTTGATGAGCTTGCCGCCTCGCAAAAATGGGTTAACGAATTGATGGACGAACTCGATCCGTTTCCGGGTGCTTACACGCTTGAGGTATCCTCTCCTGGCATAGATCGTCCTCTTCGTACTCCTGAGCATTTTCAGCGCTTTGCTGGTGAAAAGGTGCAGCTAACACTTACTGAGCCGTACCAGGGCAGGGCAAAGTGGACCGGCAAGCTTTGTGGTATGCGCGACGAAGACGTTCTTGTCGAAGTCGATGGCATCCAGGAAGCATTGCCTTATGCGCATATTAAGAAGGCGCACATTATCGGTACTATAGATTTCAGCGGGTAGAAAGGATTTTTTACCATGGCAGCATCTGAATTGATTGAAGCTCTGCAGGCGTTGGCTCATGAGCGCAAGATCGATGAGTTTTACCTCATCGAGCGCCTGGAAGCTTCCCTGGCTAAGAGTTATCAACATATTCTTGATCTCGAATATGATGCTCGTGTTACTATCGACCGAAACACGGGCAAGATTTATGTATACGAGCTTGTACCCGTTGGTGAACCTGATGAGGAAACCGGCGAATATACCGAGTTTGAAGAGCGTGACGTAACGCCTGATGACGTAAGTCGAATTGCGGCGCTTAACGCTAAGAATGTTATCGGTTCCATCGTGCGTGATGCGGGCCGCCAGTCTATCTATGAGGAATTCTCTAGTCGCGTTGGCGATCTGGTAACGGGTACCGTTCTTCAGGGAACCCCTGATTTCACCATCATCAAGATCCGCGATGGCGTTGAAGCCGAGCTTCCTCATTATGATTTGAAGCGAAATCCTGACGAGCGCAACGAACGTCCCCGTAACGAGCACTACCGTCATAACCAGCGACTTAAGACTTTGATCGTTGAGGTTCGCGATCCTAGTTCTGACTTGCCTAAAATGCGCGGTGAGCATACTCGCCCCTCGATTGTTGTTTCCCGTACGCATCCCGACCTGATTCGTCGCCTTTTCGAGATCGAAGTGCCCGAGATCTATGATGGCTTGGTTGAAATCAAGTCTATTGCTCGCGAGCCTGGCGAACGTTCAAAGGTTGCTGTCGCTTCACGCGAGCCCAACCTTGATCCGGTAGGTGCATGCGTGGGACCAAAGGGGTCTCGTGTGCGCATGGTTGTTGAAGGATTGCGCAACGAGCGCGTTGATGTGATCCAGTGGAACGAAGATCCAGCTATATATGTCGCTAATGCTCTTTCGCCTGCCCGCGTAACCCGTGTCGACATTGATGATGAGAACAATTACGCTACAGTTATCGTGCCTGATGATCAGCTTTCGTTGGCTATTGGCAAGGAAGGCCAGAATGCTCGCCTTGCAGCTCGTCTTACTGGTTGGCATATTGACATCAAGTCTGCTTCCTTTGCCGGTGAGCCGCTTGTTGCCGATACCTCGCTTATAGATGAGCCTTTGGAAGAGGAATCCGAGGATGGCTTGTGCGCCTTCGAGGCCGAAGACGGTACTCGTTGTCGCAATCATGCACGTCCTGGATATCGCTATTGCGGTATCCACGCCGATCTGGAGGAAGGGGAGTAGCTTGGCAAACGTGGCTGGAAAGACACGTCAGCGTACCTGTATTGTGTGCAGGGAATGCAATGCGAAAAGCGATTTACTTCGTGTTGTTCGTACGCCTGAAGGCGCGGTCGTATTCGACCCTACGGGTCGTATGAATGGTCGCGGCGCATACGTATGCAGCGTTGCATGCCTTGATAAGGCCATGAAAACCAAGCGCCTCGATTCAGCGCTAAGAACGAAGTTGACAGAAGAAGATTGCGAGCGTATCGCCCAGCAGCTGCGTGAGGCGCTCTCGAATGAGGATAAGTAGACGAGGAGACCATATGCCTGGCATGCGTGTACATGAATTGGCTAAGGAATTTGATATGACCAGCAAGGAGCTGCTCGATCGCTTGGCGGAGATGAAGATCCCCGCCAAGAGTCATGCCAGCATTCTCCAGGATGCCTATGTGCAGAAGGTTCGTAAGAATCTTGAGCCTGAGATCAAGCAGCGTGCGGGCAAGCTCGAGGACGAAGAGGCTCAGAAGCTTGCTGACGAGCAGGCAAAAGAAGCAGAGCGCAAGGCTGAGGAAAAGGCCGAGCGTCGTGCTGCGGTTGAGAAGGAACGTGAAGCCCGTGAAGCTGAACGTGCCCGCCGCGAAGCTAAGGTCCACAAGGATGAAGAGGCTCCTGCCAAGCGTAAGATCTCGTCCTCTCCGTTTGAGAGCCTTGCGTCTCAGATTGAGCGTGAGCGCGAACGCGTAGAGCGTGAAGCCGCAGAGGCTCGTGAACGTGCTGCAGCCGCAGCACGTGCTGCCGAAGTCGCCAAGAAGCAGGCGGTTGAGGAAGCGCTTCACAATCGCAATAACCGCAAGCATGCTAAAACGGCTTCGCCTGCCAAGAAGCACGCGCCTAAGGCTGCACCAGTTTCCACTGGCTCCAATTTCTCTTCATTGCTTAATCAGATTAACAACGAGCGCGAGCGTTTGCAGAATCAAAAGCAGGAGGCTGCTGCTGCAAAGAAGAACTCTCGTGACAACAATCGCAAGGGTAAAAAGAATCATCGGAAGGGTTTTGAGCCTTCTGTGCCGGAGCTCGAGAATGCCAACAACGAAGCTCCTGCTGAAGATCGTTATGCCCAGATGGCCGTTCAAGCAGAAAAGCTTCAGCGTGATAAGGTGCTTGCTGAGGCTCGTGCTGCCGTTGAAGCGGCTAGCCATGACGGGCAGGGTCGTCGTAAAAAGCGCAAGGAAAAGCGCGAAGCCGAGGCTCGCGAGCGTGCAGAGCAGGAAGCATTGGAGAAGGGCTTAGATCCCTCGTTGGTTCTTGACGACTCTGTTGTTGAGATCCCCCAGGGTTCTACGGTTGCTCAGTTCGCCGAGCTTGTTGATGCGTCCCCGAATGACGTTATCAAGCGTTTGTTCCTTCTCGGCTCTCCTCTCACCCTTACCCAGACCATGAGCGACGATTTGGTTGAACTTATTGCGGATGACCTTGGTCGCAAGGTTCGCGTCGTTTCTCCCGAGGAAGAGTTTGCTGTCGTTTATCACGATTCAGAAGAAGACCTTTTGCCTCGTCCGCCTATCGTTACGGTTATGGGCCACGTTGACCACGGCAAAACATCGCTTCTTGACGCAATCCGTCAGACCGGCGTTGCGCAGAGCGAGGCAGGCGGCATTACTCAGCATATCGGTGCTTCTGTTGTTAACATCAATGGACGTCAGATCACCTTTATCGACACTCCTGGCCACGAAGCGTTTACCGCTATGCGTGCTCGCGGTGCTCAGGTAACCGACGTTATTGTTTTGGTGGTTGCGGCAGATGACGGCGTTATGCCTCAGACCATTGAAGCTATCAACCATGCTAAGGCAGCGGATGTTCCGATCGTTGTTGCGGTTAACAAGATCGATAAGCCTGGTGCCACGCCCGATCGTGTTCGTCAGGAGCTTACGGAATACGGCATTATCCCTGAAGAGTGGGGTGGCCAGAACATGTTCGTTGATATTTCGGCGAAGAAGCGTTTGCATATTGACGACCTTCTTGAGACCATCCTTCTTCAGGCTGACGTGCTTGAGCTTAAGGCTAACCCCAACGCCCCTGCCTCCGGTTTTGTAATTGAAGCAAACCTTGACAAGGGTCGAGGCCCTGTTGCCACCATGCTGATCAATCGTGGTACGCTGCATCCTGGCGATGTAGTTGTTGCTGGCACCTCTTACGGTAAGGTTCGTGCGCTGATCGATCCTCGTGGTTCTCATGTTGATGCCGCGAAGCCCGCTGATCCAGTTGAGATCCTTGGTTTGAATTCCGTTCCCACTGCTGGTGACGAATTCCGCGTGTTTGAGGATGAGCGCGATGCTCGCCGTTTGGCTGAGGAACGTGCATTGCGCGCTCGTTTGGCAAAACAGGAAGCTCGTTCTCATATGAGTCTGGATGACTTGTTCTCTCGTATCGAGGAAGGCAAGACCACCGATCTTAACCTTGTTGTTAAGGCTGACGTTCAGGGCTCAATCGAGGCGCTGCGCGATGCTTTCTCGAAGATGGACCAGTCTGAGGTTAAGATCAATATCATCCATGCTGCTGTCGGCGGCATCACCGAAACTGACGTTACGCTTGCTGCTGCTTCGGATGCTATCATCATCGGCTTTAACGTTCGCCCGACTGGCAAGACTCGAGAAGTTGCTGAGCGCGAAAAGGTAGACATCAGGTTGTATCGTGTTATCTATCAGGCCATTGAGGATATTAATGCTGCTCGCGTTGGTCTCCTTTCGCCTGATATCGTTGAAAAGGATACGGGCATCGCAGAGGTACGTGACACCTTTAAGGTGCCTAAGGCCGGCACTATTGCGGGTTGCTACATCACCGAAGGCGAGCTTGGTCGCGATGACCAGGTGCGCATTGTTCGCGATGGTACGGTTATCTACGAAGGCAATATCGGTAGTCTCCGTCGATTCAAAGACGACGTTAAGACTGTTGCACGTGGCTATGAGTGCGGTATTGGCATCGAGGGTTATCAGGACCTCAAGGTTGGTGACACTATCGAAGGCTTCCGTACCGTTGAAGTCGAAAGGACCGAATAACTATGAAGCAAGGTTCTTCCAGCCGAAAGGTAAATGAGCAGGCTCGTGAAGTCATTGCAGGTATCCTGCTTTTTGAGATTAGCGATCCTCGTTTAAACATGGTGACCATTACGTCATGTGAGGTTAGCTTTGATCGTAGCGTAGCTAACGTTTATTACACGACAGAGCCGTCGCGCAATTTGGAGGTTGCTGCTGCGTTTGAAGCTGCTGGCGGCAGGATTCGTTCCCTTATGGCAAAGAAACTGTCTTGGCGCATGGCTCCAGAGCTTCGTTTTATGCTCGACTCCAGTGTTGACGAGGCAGAACGCATCGCAAGCGCACTTGCGCGCGATGCTGCAAGGAATTCATCAGACGAAGAGGAATAAGTGCCTACCCCTCAGACGAATACTTCGCTGTCCAAAATCGCCGAGCGCCTTAGTGCGCTCGACGATTTTGTGATATGCGGTCATATCAATCCCGATGGCGATTGCTTAGGTTCGCAGTTAGCGTTGTGCCATGCCTTGCGCGCAATGGGTAAAACCGCCCATTGCGTCCTGGCAAAAGCTGATCCCATTGAAGCAAACCTTATGTTTCTTCCAGGCGTCGAGGAGATTGAGGTTGCTTCAGAATATCAAGGGCCCATTTCAGTATTTATTGCGGTTGATGTACCCACAGTAGAGCGTATCGGGTTAGCGGTTGAGCTTCAGTCGAAAGCATCGGTTCGTTTTACCATTGACCACCATGCTACTGAAGGGTCTATGTCGGAATACAATTATGTCGATCCCGACTCTCCCTCTGCAAGCATGCTTGTTTGGGAAGTTTGCAAGTATCTAGATTCTGTAACTCCCGAGGTTGCCCAATGCGCGCTTACTGGCCTGGTTACCGATACTGGTCGATTCTCATATCAAAACACTAACTCTCAAGCTTTCATCAGCGCTTCGGAAATGATGAAAGGTGGTGCTGATCCTACTCAGATTAGTCGTGAGTTTTTCCAAAGCAGATCTCTCGCTAGCATGAAGCTTGAAGGCATCGTGTTGGATCGTATGGAGCTTCTTTGCGAAGGCGCTTTTGTCTATTCTTTTTTGGGCAAGGATGATTTCGATGCGTGTGGCGCCATCAAGGCTGATGCTGAGGCACTCATTGACACCTTGCGCAATATCCGCGGTGTTCGCGTTGCCCTGATTTTGAAACAGACGGTTGCTGGTGAAGTTCGAGGCAGTCTTCGTGCTAAGGATGACGATACCGACGTTGCTCAAGTTGCACGCTTTTTCGGGGGCGGTGGTCATAAGGCTGCCGCTGGTTTTACCTATAAAGGTTCGCTAAAAGCAGCTCTCGATGATGTTCCGGCCGAAGTGTTGAAGCAATTCTTTTCTCTTTCGGGTGGTGATTGCTGATGGCTAAGAGAGGCGAGTCGGGGTTAAGCAGGCTTGTTGCCATTAATAAGCCTGTTGGCATGTCTTCCCATGATGTTGTCAATCGTTGCCGTAGGATATTCGGCGAACGTCGTGTTGGCCATACTGGCACGCTTGATCCGCTTGCTTCCGGTGTTCTCGTGGTTTGCGTCGGGCCCGCTACCCGCCTTGATGCATATATGGTTGGACACGGTAAGCGTTATCGCATGGGTGTTCGTTTTGGTATTGGCACGGAAACCGATGATGCCGAGGGTTCGGTGACTAAGGAATGCCCCATTCCTCTTGAGGTATTTGAAGAGGAATACGCACGTTCTTATGTTGCGAAGATGATAGGGAAAGGCACTCAAATCCCACCTGTCTATTCTGCGATTAAGGTGAATGGCCGTAAGTCTTACGATGCTGCGCGTAAAGGCACTATTATCGACCTTGAGCCACGCGAATTTGAGATTTACGATACTAAGCTTCTTTCGGTGAATGACTCCATCGACGATGCGGGACGCCAGGTGGCTGAATGGGATGTCGAGATGAGCGTATCAAAGGGAACGTATATGCGCGCTATCGCTCGTGACCTTGGTCGTGATCTTGGTACTGCGGCACACGTAAGTTTCCTTGAGCGCACGATTTCGGGTACGGTTGCACTGGAGGATTGCGTTACTTTGGAGATGCTTGAGCAATCACCTGATTGCGGCACCATTGACCCCCTACGCGCATTAGGCATACGTTATGCATTTGTCCGTGATTGTGCTGACCGGGTTGCTAATGGCTCTCCGTTAAATTGCGATGATATTGCACTTAATGAACCTATTTCCCAAGACGTTTTCGATCCTTGCTGCTGCACCACCAGCGTGTTTGCCTCGTCAACGCCTCCCGAAAATGGGGAAGTGGTGGGTATCATAGTGCAAAACCGCCTTAAAGCGTTATATGAATATCATGAGTCCGAGCATCGCTATCGTCCGCGATGCGTGTTTTCGATAGGTGTTGAACGTGGCACAGCTTTATAAAGTCGATGAATCATTCGATCACTCTTTATTCGAGAATTCCTCTTGCGCCTTTGGCGTTTTTGATGGCGTCCATAGGGGTCATCGCTACTTGCTTTCATGTGCGCAGGACACTGCAAAGGAAACCGGTGGTCAATCTATTGCTCTGACTTTTGATATTGATCCGGATGAAATATTCCATCCGGATAGATTGAGAAAGCTGCTGAGTAATAAACGTCGCCTTCAGATGCTTTGCGATAGTGGTGTTGATGCCGTGGTGGCGCTTCCTTTTACCCGTGATTTCGCGAGTCTTTCGCCTGAAGATTTCTTAAGGGAAACGTTTAATGGTCACGCTCCCGCACATTTGCACGTTGGGCTTGATTTCCATTTTGGCTCTCGCGCATCAGGCTCGGTTGCTGACTTGGGGGAGTGGGGAGCTGTGGTTGGCACCCATATTGACGCTCACAACCTTAAAAGTACTGATGGAGCACCTATCACTGCCACGCGAATTCGCAAGCTGCTGGGCAAGCATGACTTGGATGAGGCGGCAAAACTTCTTGGTCGTCGTTTTTCACTCGTGGAAAAGGTGCGTCCTGGACGTGGCGAGGGTGCTGATATGGGCTTTTCTACTGCCAATCTTTACATCAAACCTGAGCGCAGAGTGCTCGGTGAAGGAGTGTATGCAGCCTATGTAACCGTCGATGGTGAAAGGTATCGTGCTGCTGTTTCTATGGGCGTATCGCCAGTGTTCAAAGATGAAACCGATGCAACTTGCGAGGTTCATATCCTTGACTTCAATAAGGATATTTATGGCGAATACATTGAAGTTGAGTTTGTCGAGTTCCTTCGTCCGATGATTAAGTTTGATTCTACTGAAGAGCTTATTCGTACGGTTATGGGCAATATCGAGTATTGTCGTAAGCTTCCTCTCTAGGATGCGGATTCACCCTTTTGCATCGAGCAGGTTCGCGCTTGCTCGATGTTTTTTACTAGACGGCTTAGAGAGGGAGCATCATTTTTTCCGACGAAGACATACGTAAGGTCCGTGAAGCTAACGATTTGGTCGAGCTATTTTCTGAGCGTTCGGTAATGCGTCAGAGGGGGAAGGACTTTTGGTGTTGTTGCCCTTTCCATCAGGAGAAAACGCCTTCTTGCAAGGTTGATTCTATTTCTCAGACCTGGCATTGCTTTGGTTGCGGCGAAGGTGGCGACATCATTTCTTATGTTCGCAAACTTGATGATGTCGATTTTGTTGATGCTGTCCGTTTTTTGGCTCGCCGTGCAAACATCGAACTTACCGAGTCGGCTCAAGCTACCAAGGCCCATAGTCTCAAAGCTCGATTGAAAGCGGTTTGCTCCGAAACTGCTTCTTATTATCATATGTTGCTGATGCGCTCATCCGATGAGGGGCCCGCTTCTGCGCGAACGTATCTTTCCGGTCGTGATTTAGGGGGCTCCGTTCCGGTATCTTGGAACCTCGGATACGCTCCCGGCCGAAAGCAATTGGTTACCCATCTTCGTTCTTTGGGCTATTCGGAAAATGAAATGATTGAGGCCAATGTTGCGGTTAGGGGTTCTCGAGGAATCAATGACCGTTTTTTCAATCGCGTGATGTTTCCAATCAACGATGTCCGAGGCGATTGCATTGCTTTTGGTGGACGCGTTATTGGCCAGGGAGAGCCAAAATATCTCAATACTGGTGATACCCCCATTTTTCATAAATCGGAAGTCCTATTTGCTCTTGACAAGGCTAAGGCCCGTATGACAAGCACTGGTGATGCTATTGTTGTTGAAGGTTACACTGATGTTATCGCCCTTCACGAAGCTGGGTTTACCAATGTTGTTGCCACTTTAGGCACCTCTCTTACCCGCCAGCACATTCGACTTCTTTCTCATCATGCGAAATCTCGCATCATTTATCTGTTTGATGGTGATGAAGCTGGTCAGCGAGCTGCCGATAGAGCGCTTCAATTCATTGATTCGTCTATTACGCCTGAAGCGGGTGTTTCTCGCGTAGATCTCTGCGCTGTGACCTTGCCGGAGGGACTCGATCCTGCCGAGTTCATAGCCGCACACGGCGCAGATGCCTTTAAGGATGTTCTGGACGGGGCGATTCCCCTTATCAAATTTGGTATTGATCGTCGTCTTTCTCGCTATGATCTTTCTACTCCGGAGGGTCGTGCACGTGCCACCAATGAGGCGCTGGCTGTTTTGGCCCCCATTAAAGATTCCCTTCTGGCAAAAGATTATGCGGTATATATATCTAGCTGCGTTCATGCTCGTGAGCAAGACATTCTATTGCGTCTTTCGGACTTGAAAACTTCGACGCCTGTGGATTACTCCGATCGCTCTGTCGCCGATCGGCCCCGTAAGCCTACTGCAAGAGCATTGACTTCTGCAGAGAAGAACCGACTTCGTACCGAGCGTGAGTTCCTGAGCCTCTGCGCCCATAACCCTGCTATGATTCCTGATTTCATGAACGAATTGGGGCAGACCGAATGGCATGAGAAAGTTCACAGGGAGCTAAGCGAGATCATTATGGAATTGATTTCCGCAGATCCTGCTCTCACTGTTGCCGACTTGATTATGCGCGCTCAGGAGAAATGTAAATATGCAGCTCGAATCCTAACTGCATCAACCATTCAGAGTGAAGTGCCGGCACATGATACGTTGCGTTTTCTTGCCGATGAGTTGGCTATTGGCGATATGGAGTCTGCTATTTCCTCCATGCGAGACCAAATGAACCAAGCGCAAAACGATGAGGAACGCGATATGGTGTTTCAAGCTATCTATATGCTTCAGGCTGAGCTTAACTCTTTACGTGCTAACCATGTGAAAACCGAGTAATCGTTAAACCGCTGGTATACTAAATAGTTGGTATCTTATGCGCTCGACACAGAAGATGAAGCGTTTTTGACAAGAGAGGGTTGCTCTATGAGGACCATGAATATAGTTCTTTCGCCTGATCCAGGTTTGCGGCAGGTTTGCGAACCATGTCAGGTTGGTGATAAGTCATTAAAGAAGCTCGCTAAGCAAATGCTTAATACCATGTATGCCAATAATGGCTGCGGTCTTGCTGCGCCACAGGTTGGGCTCAATAAGCGCATGGTGGTTATCGATTGCTACGATGGTCCGAATGAAACCTCCAATCCTCTTGTGCTTATTAACCCTGAGGTTATAGAGCTAAAGGGCGAAAAGGTAACCGCTGAAGAAGGCTGCCTTTCTCTTCCTGGCATTTCCGTTCCTATAACGCGCAATGAGATTTCTCGTGTTCGGTTCTATGACCTTGACGGCAAAGTTTGCGAGTTGGAAAGCGATGGTCTATTGGGTCGTTGCTTCCAGCATGAAATCGATCACCTGAACGGCATTACCTTGCTTGAGTCGTGTTCTCCCATGGACAAAGTCAAGGCCCTTCACGACTATCATGTGGCCCTAGCGAATGGCGCCAAGCCGGGAGAAACGGAATAGTATGCGCATTGTTTTCATGGGTACCCCAGCATTCGCTGCTGATATCCTTCAGAGTCTTATTGAGTCGCATCATGAGGTTGTTGGATGTTTCACTCGACCGGATGCGGTGCGCGGTCGAGGAAAAAAATTGGTCTTTTCTCCGGTTAAGGAGCGCGCAGTTCAGGCCGGGATTCCCGTATATGAATTTTCGTCCATGAAGAGCGATGAGGCTTTCGGGGCGTTGTCCTCTCTCTGCCCAGATGCTGTGTGCGTAGCCGCGTATGGAGCTATCCTCCCTAAACGCGTATTGGATTTGCCCCGATTTGGCTGCCTTAACGTCCATGGCTCTCTTCTTCCTCGTTGGAGGGGGGCGGCTCCTATAGAACGCGCCATTCTCGCAGCGGATGAACTCACTGGCATTGGTATTATGCGAATGGAGGAAGGGCTGGACACGGGCGATGTTGCCGAGGAACGATCGACTTCGGTGTTTGGCAAAAGCTCCGATCAGCTCTATTCCGAACTCGCGGTGCTGGGCGGCAATGCACTGGTTAAGGTCTTGGATTTGCTTGAAGACGGCGAGCCCGTTAGCTGGCATCAGCAACCTGATTCGGGTGTAACGTATGCCGAAAAAATCGAGAAGGGTGAACTTGATATATCCCCGTCTCTATCAGCCAGCGATGCTTGGCGCAGGGTGCTCTCGTCGAGTGAAAGCCATACGTGCCGCTGCGTTATCGCGGGTAAATCACTTTCGGTATTAGAGGCGCATCCCGTATCGGCTGGTGATTGTCCCGTATCGGTTACTCGTGGTGAGGTAGCCTTTGTGGCAAAACGTTTATTTTTGGGATGCAATGATTCGATTTTGGAAGTAGTTACCGTCAAGCCTGATGGGAAGAAGCCCATGGAAGCAAAAGCTTTTGCGGCGGGCATTCAGGGTATAAAACAGGGCGGTATTGAATGGCAGGAGATCCATGGATAACAATAACGGCGAACATAAGCAAAGAAGCAGTGCTCCTCGTGGGGGTAGGCCCGCTGGTAAGGGCGGCTATCGCGGGGGAAAGCCCGGTTCCGGCAAGGGCAATTTCCGTGGGTCTAAGCCTTCGGGAAAGGGTCGTGGCGGAAAACCCGGCTTTTCCTCTAAGGGCGAAGGCCGTGGTGGCTCTGATTTCAAGAAGCGCAACGGGCAGGGTTCCAAGCCTCGCTACGATAAGGGCGATAAGCCCTTCAATAAAGACGAACGCCGCTCGAAGCGGAACTTTAGCGATGATAGGCGTTCGGGAGATCGTTCTGCAGATGGTAGCTATAAAGGCAGCTATCGTGGTGGCGATCGCAACCGCCGTTCTGAAAACCGGGGTTTTGATGGGCGCAATCGCTCCGACCGTGGCTACAAGAGTGGCAATCGTTCATTTGGGGACCGCCGTCAATCACCTCGAGCCAAAGAAGGTACTGGTTCCGAGCAGCGTACGCCTAATGGGTTTGCTGGTTTCGACCGTGGCAGCCTGGGCGGTACCAAGAGCTTGGGTTATCGAGCTGGCCAAGGCAAGAAAAAGCGCTCCTTTACCAAGGCTACGCCTGCGCGTTTGCTGACCCATGAGGTCCTTACTTATATTCGTGAGGAAGGCTGTTATCTCAGCGAAGGCGTAGACAAGTTCATCACTTATTCTGACAAGCCGGCAAAGGAACGTGCGTTTGCGCGATTACTGGCAACGGAGGTTGTTGCCCGCAAAGGTTCCCTCGACGAGTTGATTGATTCCGTCCTGACTAATCCAGAAGAGCTTGAACCTGATGTTCGAGATGCGCTCCGTATGGCATTCTGCGAGATTTTCTATTTGAAGAAGCCCGACCATGTGACGGTTGATCAGGGCGTTGAAGTTGTTCGCTCTTTTGCTCCCCAAGCTAAGGGTCTTGCAAATTTTGCCCTGCATCGTGCAGTTGAAATGAAGGAACAGTTCCCATTCGGTGATATCGAGACAAGTCCTAAAGCAGCGGCTTTGTCTGAGGGCTTTCCGCTGTGGTTGACTGAACGTCTAATCGAAGAGCTTGGGCATGATGAAGCACTGCGCTTTATGCAACGGTCTAATAATCCTGCGCCATTGTTCTTCATGCTGAATCTTGCATGCGTTGATGGCCCGAAGGCTCTTTCGGAAATGGTCCAGCGCCAGATAAAAATTGTGCCCGTTTCGAAATCAATCGACCTTCCTCTTGCCTTTCCCGTGTTCGGCTTCGCCGAGCGCACCGCTGTGACCGATGAGTACATTGCAAAGCTTTTGGCAGATGGCGGCTTAGTGATCAGCGACGTTGCTGCCCAGTGCATTGCTTCGCTTGCAATGCCCGAAGACAAACCTGAGCGATTCCTTGAAATCGGTGCAGGTAGAGGAACAAAAACTATCTTGCTCCAGAATGCTGCTCTTACTCGTTTTGGCGAGCAGATTCATCTCGATACGCTTGATATGGATGTCCAGCGTACGGAGGAGCGTAAAAAGCAACTGGCTAAGGCAAATATTAACCAGGGCGATATATTCGTCAAAGACGCAACGAATCTGTCTTCTTTCGATTCAGATTCCTATGATGCGGTATTCGTGGACGCTCCCTGCTCTGGTATCGGCACGTTGCGACGCCACCCCGACATTCGTTGGCGCATGAACGAGGATGATGTTGCATCTTTGGCCGTTATGGGCGAGAAGATGATTTTGGAGGCTGCGCGTCTTGTTAAAGTGGGAGGTCAGCTCACGTTTGCTACCTGTACAGTCTTGAGCCAGGAGAACCAGCAGGTCATTGACTCGTTCCTTAAGAGTGAGGTTGGTTCTGGATTTGAGGTGGTCCGCACAGTTTCCACTGACGCACTGTCTCGAGAAAAGGTTACAGGGCCTATCTATGATGCTCATTATGCATGCGTTTTAAAACGTGTGAAATAGGAAGAATTAAGCAGGCCGCCGTTATGGCGGCCTGCTTTCTTTTTCCTAGACCTAATGGGCATATCGCCGTATAATCATCAAGACCTTTAATGGCGGTACAGAGAGACCGATAAGGTGCAAACATACGCTTCGCAGTTTTTGCGAAGTCTGACTGATTGCCCCTCTCTTGCTTGGGCATTTTTTGTATACGGGCAGGGGAGCGTCAAGGGTGACGTTCTTTAGGTGCGTCTTTCTTGATTGCACGGCTTCTGCTGTACGCACTTCGATTTATAACGAAAGGAGCGTGCATGCAAGAAACGGAACATGAGGAATCGGTGGTAATGGACGAATCCGAAATTGATCGGACGCTCGTTCGCATGGCCCATCAGATTCTCGAGCAAAACAAAGGGTGCCAGAATCTGGCACTTGTTGGCATTGTGACGCGCGGTGACATTCTCGCGCATCGCTTGGCAAAGCTGATTGAAGGAATCGAGGGAACTCAGCTTCCCGTTGGTTCTCTTGATATTAGCTTTTATCGTGATGACTCAATCCTGAACATTGCTCCTGTTGTTCAGGGCACGAACATTCTCTTTTCTCTTGATGGTAAAACCATCGTGCTAGTAGACGATGTCTTGTACACCGGTCGCACCATTCGCGCTGCTCTCGATGCGTTGATGGATTTCGGTCGTCCCGCTCGCATTCAGTTGGCTACATTGGTAGACCGTGGCCATCGCGAGCTTCCTATCAGGGCTGATTTTGTTGGCAAGAACGTCCCTTCTGCTTCAAACGAAAGTGTGCGTTTGTTCCTTAATGAAGTTGATGGTGAGTCCTGCGTTCGAATTTCGCGCGTCGCTCCCGGCCAGCATGTTGGCTCTGCACCTTTGAAAGGAGAGGTTGATGTTCGCTCATAAGCATTTGCTCTCTATCGATGACCTGTCGCGCGATGACATCATGACTATCTTGAATCAGGCACGCACGTTCGAGGAAATCAATGAGCGTCCTATAAAAAAAGTTCCTGCACTTCGTGGAAAAACGGTATGCAACCTATTTCTTGAGCCCTCCACGCGTACGAGAGGCTCGTTTGAGTTGGCTGAAAAGCGCTTGTCTTGCGATTCCCTAAATGCAGGTGGTAGCGCATCTTCCACCGTGAAAGGCGAAAGCCTTATTGATACGGTGCGCACTCTCGATTCAATGAAAGTCGATATGTTTATCGTGCGCCATAAGTGTGCTGGAACTCCGTATATCGTATCTCAGAACACCAACGCGGCGGTTATTGATGCTGGCGACGGTAAGCATCAGCATCCTACCCAGGCCCTGCTTGATCTCTATACCATTTGGAAGGAAAAGGGGTCTTTTGAGGGCTTGAAGGTTGGCATTGTGGGGGACATCTCTCATTCTCGCGTGTGCGGGTCCCTTGTCCCCGCGCTCCACCGCATGGGTGCGCACGTCACGTTAATTGCGCCTGCCACGCTTCTGCCCGCTCGCCCCGATGTACTAGGTGCCGATGCGGTTACTCCGCATCTCGATGAGGCTTTGCCTGATCTCGACGTGGTTTACATGCTCCGTATTCAAATGGAGCGTTTGGAAAGCGCTCCATTTCCCAGTCTTCGTGAGTACAACCTTTTGTACGGGTTGACTCGCGAGCGTGAGCGCCTTATGAAAGAGGACGCCATTATTTGCCACCCTGGTCCTATCAATCGAGGTGTTGAGCTGGATAGCTACATGGCTGATGGATCTCACTCGGTTATTGTTGATCAGGTATTTTCCGGCGTTTGCGTTCGTATGGCGCTAATTTATCTCTTGTTGGGAGGCTCCGATGAAAACGCTCGTTAAGAATATTCGTGCCATTGATCCTGCTCTTGGCCTCGATGAGGTTTGCGATATCCTCATTGATGGCGATCGGATTGTCGGGGTGGGGCAAGGTTTGAGCGCCGATGGTGCTGAGATCCATGATCGCGCTGGTTGTATTGCGGTCCCTGGTCTTGTTGATATACATGTGCACCTTCGCGATCCAGGCCAAGAGTACAAGGAAACCATCGAGACAGGTACGGCTGCGGCAGCCCATGGCGGTTTTACCGGTATCTGCTCTATGCCCAATACCACGCCTACTACCGATAATGCTGCTACGATCGATTACGTTCTTGACCGTGCTCAGAGCGCAGGTCATTGTCGAGTGTATCCTTCGGGTGCATGTACTATGGGGCTTAAGGGCGAATCGCTTGCCGAGATTGGCGATATGGCTGCCCATGGTGCGGTAGCCTTTACCGATGATGGTCGAGGCGTTCAGAGCGCCGGCATGATGCGTCGCGTTATGGACTACGCGAAGATGTTCGACTGTGTGGTTATGAGCCACTGTCAGGATGAAGAGTTGGTCGGACCCGGTCAGGTAAATGAAGGCGTGGTCTCCACTCGTCTTGGCATGGCGGGTTGGCCTGGTGCGGGCGAAGAACTTCAGATTCAGCGCGATATTGCGCTTTCTGAGCTTACTGGTTGCCCTATTCATATTCAGCACATCACAACTGCTCGAGGCGTTGATATTGTTCGTCAAGGTAAGTCTCGTGGAATTAAGGTGACCTGCGAGGCAACGCCTCATCATATTGTTTTGAATGAGGACGATCTCACGTCTACGTACAACACTAATTTGAAGATGAATCCACCGTTGCGCACCAAGGCCGACAATGATGCCATCATCGAGGGCATCAAGGATGGCACTATTGATTGCATCGTTACGGATCATGCTCCCCATGCCGCACATGAAAAAGCGCGTGAATTTGAGCTTGCCCCATTTGGCATGACCGGACTCGAAACTTCTCTTGGCGCTGTGTTGACCTACTTGGTTCGACCTGGTCATATTGATTACAACCGCATGGTTGAGCTTATGGCTATTCGCCCTCGTGAGATTCTCCGCGTTGATCAAGTGCAAATCAAACCTGGTGATGTGGCTGATCTTACTATCTTCGATCCTGAAAAAAAGTGGACCGTTAACGCGGATGATATGTGCTCTAAATCAAAAAACAGCGGTTTTTTGGGTTATGAATTGATTGGACGTACCAGCGATGTATTTGTCGGCGGTACTTTGACTTGTAAGGATGGTGACATCGTTGAGTAAGCTTCTAGGCAATACCAGCGTTGGCAGCAGGCCTAAGGCGCTGCTGGTTTTGGAAGATGGCTCAGTGTTCGAGGGTTTTTCGTGCGCTGCGGAGGGCGAGGTTTTCGGTGAAGTGTGCTTCAACACTTCGCTTGAAGGCTACCTTGAGATTATTTCTGACCCCTCGTATGCTGGTCAGATTATTACTATGACCTATCCTCAGATTGGTAATTACGGTGTGAATCTCGATGACCTGCAGGCTGATTCTTTGGCTCTTCGCGGTCTCGTTGTGCATGATATGTGCTTCACCCCGTCCAACTGGCGCAGCACGCAAAGCTTGCCCGAATATCTTAAGAGCCAGAACGTGGTAGCTATTGGCGGCATTGATACTCGTGCGCTAACATCTCACCTCCGAGATAAAGGCGCTCAACGTGGCGTGATTTCCACCGTTGATCTCGATTCCGCTAGTTTGCTTGCCAAAGTTCGTGAGTCGGAGAGCATTGTTGGGGTTAACCTTGCTAAAACGGTAAGCCGCGATGTTGCCCAGGGTTTCAATGAGCTTCCTGCAAGCCATTCGTTTGCTGTTGCTGGCCCCGCTGAGGATCGCTACAACGTGGTTGCTTACGATTGTGGTGTTAAAAAATCCATCCTGCAGGGTCTTGTTCGTGTAGGCTGCAAGCTTACGGTTGTTCCCTGGAACACGCCTGCCGAAGAAGTTCTCGCAATGAATCCCGATGGCGTTTTCCTGAGTAATGGCCCAGGAGACCCCGACGCGGTGAGCGAAACGTATCATCAGGTCGAAAAGCTCATTGGCAAGGTGCCCGTCTTTGGCATCTGCCTCGGACACCAAATGATCTCCTTGGCAAGTGGCGCACAGATGGAAAAGCTCAAGTTCGGTCATCGTGGTGGCAACCAGCCGGTTATGAATCTGCGCACGGGTCGCGTTGAAATCACTGCGCAGAATCACGGTTTCGGCCTTTTGTTCAATACCCTAGGCCCTCTCGTACCGGAGCTTTCCGATGGCGTTGCCGAGCATGTCTCTGACTTGCGTTTCTGGGCGGAGCGTAAGGTTGCTCCTGTTGTCGAAAACGAACGTTTTGGCAAGATACAGCTCACCCACGTGAACTTGAATGACGGTACGGCAGAGGGTATTGCGTTCCTCGATCAGCCGGTTTTTTCGGTTCAGTATCATCCGGAAGCAAGCCCAGGCCCGACCGATGCTCATTATCTTTTCACGGCTTTCGCTCGTCTTATGGACGGCGATTCCGATTATCTAAACATCGATATTGCCTCCGACCGTCTTTCCGGTTGGGTTTTTGGCGCAGAGGAAGGAGAGGCACATGCCTAAGCGTACCGACATCAAGCGCATTCTCGTAATTGGGTCGGGCCCGATCGTAATTGGCCAGGCGTGCGAGTTCGACTATTCCGGTGCCCAGGCATGCAAGGTGCTGAAGGAAGATGGCTACGAGGTTGTTTTGGTCAATTCCAATCCTGCAACTATCATGACCGATCCTCAGCTGGTTGATCGCACCTATGTTGAGCCTATTACCAAGGAATTCATCGAGAAGATCATCGAAAAGGAGCGTCCTGACGCCCTGTTGCCTACCCTTGGTGGACAAACTGCCCTCAACGCTGCTGTTGAGCTTGCTAAGAGCGGTATTTTGGATAAATTTGGCGTCGAGATGATTGGCTGTGACCTTGCGGCTATTGAGCGCGGTGAGGACCGTAAGCAGTTTAATGAGGCGATGGCCGAAATTGGCTTGGAAGTTGCTCGAAGCGGCTATGCCTACTCCGTCGATGATGCTCTTGGGCTTGCCGATAAGCTCGGCTATCCCATGGTGATTCGTCCCTCCTTCACCCTTGGTGGCGCTGGCGGCGGCATCGCCCATAACGAGGAAGAGCTTAAGCTCATTGTTTCCCAGGGTCTTGACCTTTCTCCTGTTACCGAGGTTCTTGTTGAGGAGAGCATTGAGGGTTGGAAAGAGTACGAGATGGAGGTTATGCGCGATCGTGCGGGTAATGGCATCATTGTTTGCTCGATTGAAAACCTCGATCCTATGGGTGTTCATACGGGTGACTCTATTACTGTCGCGCCTGCTCAGACCCTTTCAGACGTTGAATACCAGCGTATGCGCGTTGCTTCGCTGGCAATTCTTGAGAAGATCGGTGTCGAAACGGGTGGCTCTAACGTTCAGTTCGCTTTGAATCCCGAAAATGGCCGTCTTATCGTTATTGAGATGAATCCTCGCGTATCGCGCTCATCCGCTTTGGCGTCTAAGGCAACTGGATTCCCGATCGCCAAGGCTGCCGCAAAGCTTGCTGTTGGCTACACGCTTGATGAGATCACCAATGACATTACGAAGGCTACCCCCGCTTGTTTTGAGCCGACTATCGACTATTGCGTTGTAAAGGTCCCTCGTTTTGCGTTTGAGAAATTCAAGGGCACTGATACTACGCTTTCTACTCGCATGAAGGCCGTTGGTGAGATTATGGCCATCGGTCGTACGTTCGAAGAGGCGTTCGGTAAGGCAATGCGTTCCCTCGAGAATGGTCGCTATGGCCTGGGCGGCGACGGCAAGGACTCCTTCGATGAGGAGCATTTTGCTGAGTTGGTTGGTCGTCCTACCGAAGATCGCGTGTTCTATGTTGCAGAGGCGTTCCGACGTGGGTGGACGGTAGACCAGGTCTTTGAAGCTAATAAGATCGATCGCTGGTTCTTGAACCGTATCCGAGACATTGTTATGGTTGAGCGCGCGGTTGCCGAGTGCACGCTTGATGAGCTTTCAGCTGAAGATATGCTTACGGCAAAGCAATTCGGTCTTTCCGATGACCAGATTGCATACCTGACTGGGTCTGACGAGCTTACGGTACGCGCTCGTCGTAAAGAACTGGGTGTTGTTCCCGTCTTTAAGACTGTTGATACTTGCGCTGCCGAGTTTGAGAGCCTTACTGAGTATCACTACAAGACATATGAGTTGGGTAATTCTGAGATTCGACCCTCCGACAAGAAGCGCGCTATGATTTTGGGCGCTGGCCCCAATCGCATTGGCCAGGGCATTGAGTTTGACTATTGCTGCGTGCATGCAAGCTACGCATTGCATGATGCCGGCTATGAAACCATCATGGTCAACTGCAATCCTGAAACGGTATCGACTGACTACGATACGTCCGATCGCCTTTATTTCGAGCCTTTGACTTACGAAGACGTTATGGACATTGTTGATGTCGAACAGCCTGACGGAGTAGTGGTTACCCTTGGCGGACAAACGCCGTTGAAGCTCGCTCGCGCCCTTCAGGATTCCGGTGTTCACATCATGGGCACCAAGCCCGAAGCAATCGATCTCGCCGAAGATCGCGATCGCTTCTCTGAGATTCTGGATGAGCTTTCTATCACGTATCCTGCTGCGGGTATGGCTTCTTCGTTCGAGGAAGCTTGCCAGGTTGCCGATCGTATCGGTTTCCCTCTGCTCGTTCGTCCTAGCTATGTTCTTGGCGGTCGCGGCATGGTTATTGCATATGATGCTCAGTATCTCGAGAAGTATATGGCTGAAGCTGCTCGCATTACTCCAGATCACCCGGTTTATCTTGACCGTTTCCTCGAAGGTGCTATTGAGAGTGACGTTGATGCTCTATGCGATGGCGAGGATGTTTATATTGGCGGTGTGCTCGAGCATATCGAAGAAGCTGGTGTTCATTCCGGCGACTCCGCTTGCTGCATTCCTCCTTTCACGCTTTCCGAGGCTCAGGTGTCTCAGCTGCGTAACATTACGCGTCGATTGGCTAAGCGCTTGGGCGTAGTGGGCCTTATCAATATCCAGTTCGCCATCAAGGACGCCGTTGTTTACGTTATCGAGGCTAATCCCCGCGCATCTCGTACCGTACCTTTCGTTTCGAAGGCTACGGGTGTTCCTCTGGCCAAGCTCGCTGCTCGAATTATGGCTGGCGAAAAGATTGCTTCTTTCGGTCTTCCCGACGATGAACGCCGTCAAACGCACTTCTGCGTAAAGGAAGCTGTTATGCCCTTTGGTCGTTTCCCCGGGGCTGACGTAATTCTTGGACCCGAGATGAAGTCAACTGGTGAGGTAATGGGTATCGCCAATAACTTCCCGTCGGCATACGCGAAAACCCAGGCAGCTGCCTCGATGGAGCTTCCTACGGGCGGTACTTGCTTTGTTTCGGTTTGCGATCGTGACAAGCGCGCAATACTTCCCTTGGCTCGTGATCTCTCCCGTATGGGCTTTAAGCTTCTGTGCACCGAGGGTACCTGCCGTGCGCTTACCGCGGCAAGCATTCCTTGTGAAGTTATTGGTCGTATTGGTTCTGAGGAGCCGAATATTGGCACTAAGATCATGGACGGCGAAATTGATTTGGTCATTAATACGCCGTTTGGTCAGGAAACACGTGGTGATGGTTATCAGCTTCGTACCATGTGCGTCCGTCAGAACCTTTGCTATGTAACCACGTTAGCGGGAGCTCAGGCATTTGTTTCCGCTATTGAGAACCTGCGCGAGCAAAACCTGCCTGTGATTGCCCTGCAGGATCTCGAGCAGTGGGAAGAAAGGTAGCCTTTATGGCTAACATCCTAGAAAAAACCGGGGTAGTGGTTTCCAATAGGCAGCTGTCCGATAGGCTTTGGGTAATCGACATTAAGGTCGATGCCCTTGGCGTCGACCTTATGCCGGGTCAGTTTGTTCACATGCTTATTCCTGGGATGGAGGGTCATATCCTTCGTCGTCCTTTTTCGGTTTTCTATGTGAGCGAGCACGGTAGCGTAATCACTATCCTGTATCAGGTTGTTGGTTTTGGTAGCAAGCACCTGACAACGGTCGAGCCTGGCACGGCCGTTAATCTGATGGGTCCCATTGGGCATGGGTGGAATGCCCCTGAAGGCGTTTCTTCGGCGCTTTTGGTGGCGGGAGGAGTAGGGGCTGCGCCCCTGTTCCTTCATGCGCAGGAACTCGTTGCCTCTGGCGTTGACGTTGAGGTTGTTATGGGTGCTCAAACCGATAAAGCATTGGTTTGCGAGCCGAAATATTCGGAACTTCTTGGGCACGAGCCCCATTTGGCTACCGATGACGGCTCACGTGGACATGCTGGCTTTGTGACTGACGTAGTCGCGGCTCGAATTTCTGACAAACAATTCGATTATGTTGCTTGTTGCGGCCCTGAGCCTATGATGCGCATCGTCTCAGAACTAACGCTTAACGCCGGTATTCCAACGTATGTCTCTCTCGAAAAGCGTATGGCATGTGGCATTGGCGCTTGCCTTTCGTGCATAGTCGAAACCAAGCAGGGTAGGAAACGATCTTGCGTTGATGGCCCAGTTTTTGATGCAAGTGAGGTGATTTGGTAATGGCTGTTTCTCTTGCTGTTAACCTCGGCGGGTTGCATATGAAGAACCCAGTAACCACCGCCTCGGGAACATACGCTTCAGGACGTGAATATTCTGCATTTGTGGATCCTGCCTTACTTGGTGCTGTAACTACAAAGGGCGTTTCTCTTAATGGGTGGGCCGGAAACGACGCTCCCCGAATTGCTGAGACGCCGAGCGGAATGTTGAACTCAATCGGTTTGCAGAATCCTGGAGTTGGGGTTTTAAAAGATCGCGATTTGCCTTGGCTGCGCCAAAATAACGCAACCATCATCGTGAATGTTTCTGGTCATAGCGTTCCTGAGTACGCTTCGGTTATCGAGGCGCTCGAAGAGACCTCCGACGTCGATGCTTATGAGGTAAATATCTCATGCCCTAATGTGGATTCTGGTGGTTTGACCTTTGGCACTGATCCAAAGATGGTTGAAGAGGTCGTGTCTGCGTGTCGCGCGAAAACCAAGCGTCCAATGTTTGTAAAATTGACGCCAAACGTAACAGACATCGTTGAAATTGCCAAAGCAGCCGAATCGTCTGGTGCCGATGCCATTTCGCTTATCAATACTTTACTTGGCATGGCAATTGACGTTCGTTGTAAGAAGCCTGTTCTTGCCCGTGTAGTTGGTGGTCTATCGGGTCCTGCGGTAAAGCCTGTTGCATTGCGTATGGTTTGGCAGGTGCACAATGCCGTTGATATTCCTATTTTAGGAATGGGTGGTATTTCCTCAGGCACCGATGCGGTTGAATTCATGCTCGCAGGTGCCACTGCCGTTGCTGTTGGCACTGCTAATTTCACCAATCCTAAATCTACGCTCGAGGTTATCTCTGGCATTGAACAGTACTGCACGGAGATGGGCGTTTCCGATGTTAATGAGTTGATTGGAGCACTTGAATGTTAGATTTCAACAGTGTGCCCCGCAAGGATCGCATTATCGTTGCGCTTGATTGCGATCGCAGTCGAGCTCTCGAATTGGCCGATATGCTTGCTGGCAAGGCTAAATGGCTTAAGGTCGGTATGACCCTGTTTTATCAAGAAGGTCCTTATTTCATCAATGCGCTGCAAAAGCGTGGCTTTAAAGTCTTTCTTGATTTGAAGTTCCACGATATTCCTCATCAAGTTAAGGGTGCTGCTAAAGCGGCTGCGGAAGCTGGAGCCGATATGCTCACCATGCATGCGGTTGGCGGAATCAAGATGATGGCAGCCGCCAAGGAAGGCTTGGCAGATGCTCGTTGGGTTGAACATGAGCCTATATCTCTCGGCATTACTGTTCTTACCAGCATGAGCGCGGAAGACCTCAGCGCTACAGGCGTTACTCGACCAGTAGTTGACCAGGTTGCTGAGCTTGCTCGTCAGACTAAGCAGGCTGGATTGTCCGGTGTTGTAGCTTCGCCTCAGGAAGCGACTATGTTGCGTGAGATTTTGGGTCCAGACGCATTTATTGTTACACCAGGCGTTCGTCCAGCTGGTTCTGCTATGGGCGATCAAACGCGCGTCACTACTCCGCGTCAGGCTTTCGATAATGGTGCATCGCACATTGTTGTTGGTCGTCCTATTATGGAGAGCAACGACCCCGCAGCAGCATTTGAAGCTATTGCAAAGGAGCTTTAGGTTATGGAGATTGCTGAGATCAAAGATCTTTTAAACAAGATGAATGCTTTCGTCGAAGATGGCGATTCGCTTGATTCTACTGCATTGATGCAGGATCCTATTGTGCTAAATCGTCTTGCTGTAGAGCTGTTACAGCAGGTTGATCGTGATGCTAAGCCCGAATTGGTTATTGCCCCTGAGGGCATCGAATCGTATTTTGGATATTCGGTTGCGCTTGCTGCGTGGATGCGATTCGTCAGTGCTCGGGTAGGCAAGGACGGCGCATTCGAGCTTCCTGCTGGTGTCGAAGTTAGGAAGAACGAGAAAGCGATTCTGGTGCTCGATACTTATTCGGAAGAAAAGGCAAACGCTCTTGTATCTCTTGCTTTAGCTGAAGGTGCAAAGGTTGTTGCTGTGCTTTCACTGACCGGATCCGATACCCATGCTGATCACGGTTGCGCTTTCCATAGCCTTCTGTAGCATTCCGATACGTTGCTTCTCTTAAGCCACCCAAAATTAGGGTGGCTTCTTTTTTGATGCGCACTATTTTCAAATGGTATTTGAAAATAGTGCGCATTTTGTGTCTACACTAGGTTAAAATCACAATATTTCGTAGTATTAATGCAGTTCATGACGTTGTATTACGAATTTTAGTGTTTTGGACAAATACTAAAATATGGGTAGTTTGCGACATATGAACATGTTGCAATCAAGGAGGCAAGACAAGTAATTGTCTTGAGATGGAAGAGAAAAAGGAGCATTACGATGGCAGTTCCCGAGTTGACGCCCGAAGAGCGACAGCAGGCGCTGGAAAAAGCGAAGGCCGCTCGCATTAAAAGGGCACAGGTTCGTGAAGACCTGAAAAATGGCACGCTTACGCTCAAGGATGTTTTGGCAATGAAGGACGACCCCATTGTGGGCCGCATGAAGGCTTCTACGCTTATCGAAACGCTTCCTGGTTATGGTAAAGCTAAGGCAGAAAAAATCATGAAAGAGCTCGACATTGCCGAGTCCCGTCGTTTGAAGGGCTTGGGCGAACGCCAGCAGAAAGCCTTGCTTGAGCGCCTTGGTTAGTATGCGAAAAGGCAATCTATTCGTTCTGTCGGGTCCTTCTGGCGCAGGTAAGGGAACTTTAGTGAAGCGGGTACTTCAGCAAGTTCCTGACGCCTGGGTTTCTGTTTCTGCGACAACGAGGCAACCGCGCCCTGGTGAGGTTGATGGGAAGGATTATTACTTTCTTGATCAACCTCATTTTGATGAGCTGGTTTCACAAGGTGGCTTTCTCGAATGGGCTCATGTTCATGGCAATTCTTACGGAACGCTGCGGTCGCGTGTTCAGGAGCGCATCGATGGGGGATCGCAAGTAATCTTGGAGATCGATGTGCAAGGCGCCTTTCAAGTCAAAAAGGCAATGCCTGAAGCACATTTGATTTTTATCGAACCACCTTCTCTTGAAGAGCTCGAAAGAAGGCTTCGCGGTCGTGGAACTGAAACCGAAGAGGTTATTTGCAATCGCATGAAAACCGCAGAGGTGGAGCTTGCTCGTAAAATGGAGTATGATGTTCAGGTTGTCAATGATGAGCTTGAACGTGCCACTGAGGAGCTCGTGTCCTATATCGGCTCGTTTGCAGAAGATATGAGAGGAACTACCGAATAATGAGTCTTATTGATCCCAAGATCGATGTTTTGCTTGATCAGACTGATAATGATCGTTTCCTGCTGTGCGCGCTTGCCTCTAAGCGTGCACACGACATCAACGATATGATGCGTGGTCAGCGTAATCGTGCTATCCAGCTTCAGACCGCTGTTGATATCGCTCGAGCCGCTAAGCGCCGCCCTCTCTCCATTGCCTTCGATGAAATCGCAAAAGGTGATGTGTCCTACAGCCCTGATACGATCGACATTCATAATCATTAAATCCTATGCATAATATCGAGCTCGATGAAAAACAGGCTCTTCGTCGTGTCTGTTTGGTTCATTATCATGAAATCGGCCTAAAGGGTCATAACCGAGCCCAATTCGAAAAGCGCCTTGTTTCTAATATCAAGGCGCTTTTGAATGATGGGGTTAAGATCAAACGTATTTCAGGCCGTGTTGCGTTGTTTCTTGAAGAGGATGCAACGTTTGAGGATGCTTGCCGAATTGCCGACCAGATTGCTGGCGTACCTGGAATTGCCCGCGTTTCAAGCGGTTATCGCTGTGCCCAGGAGCTGGAATGTATGTACGATACCGCCATTAAGGCATTGTTGGATGCTGGTGAATTCGACACCTTCAAGGTTTCTGCACGTCGTAATCATACCGATTTCCCAATCGACTCTATGCAGTTGAACCAGTTAGTTGGCGCTGCTCTTTGTCGAGCTTTTCCCGAGAAGTCGGTTCGTATGAAAAACCCTGACATTGAGGTTCGCGTCGAGGTTATTCAAGGTTATACCTACATTTACGGCCGAAGCATTCCTGGTATTGGTGGTTTGCCGGTCGGAAGTGCCGGGAAGGCAGTGTGCCTTCTTTCCTCTGGCATTGATTCGCCTGTTGCAACTTGGCGTATTGCGCGTCGCGGTGCTACCTGCATTGGCGTGCATTTTTCAGGGCGGCCCGAAACCTCTGCTACAAGCGAGTATCTTCTTGAGGACATCGCTGAAGTTCTTGAGCGCACTGGGTGTTTTGCGCGTTTATATGTTGTGCCAATCGGAACGTATCAGCGAGAGATTTCTGCCGTTGTTCCGCCTGAACTGCGTGTTATCATGTATCGTCGATTTATGTTCAAGGTTGCCGAGGCAATTGCTCGTAAAGAAGGTGCAAAAGCGTTGGTTACGGGCGAAAGCTTGGGACAAGTTGCGTCACAGACGATGGATAACATGCTGGTGACAAACGCTGCTGTTTCTCTTCCTGTGTATCGTCCCCTTGTTGGGTTTGATAAGCTCGAAATTATTGCCGAGGCTGAGAAGCTTGGCACCTTTGAGATCTCTTCGCAGGATGCACCCGATTGCTGTACTTTGTTTATGCCTCGTAATCCCGAGACGCATGCTAAGCTTGACCGGGTTCTTGAGGTTGAAAAGGATCTTCCTTTTGATGAGTGGATTTCCGAGGCGGTTGCTTCGGTTGAAGTTAAGGATTATCGCTGTCCTTCATATCGACCTCCCAAAGAACGAAAAAAGCAGGAAGCTAAGAAAACCGAATAGCTTACGAAACGGGCCGATGGTAGGCCCGTTTTTTATGCGTACTGTCTTTGAGTGAGTCCTTCTATCGCTTTGTTTTAGCTGGTCTTCATTATCGATTTCAGATCATGCCTATAGGCTTGTTTTGGAGGAGGTGGCATGCATGACGTTTTTGGATGACGTGGATAGCTTAAAGGCGAAAGTTGGAATCGGTAGCACTAGTCCACTTGTTCTGCTTGGCCTTTGTGCCGTGATAATTGCCGTGGTGCTATCAATTGGCTATATGGCTTGGGGAAGTTTTACTTCATCTGGAATTGTGCTTGAGCATTCGGGGGGAGGCTCCGCAAACCCGAGAATCTGAAAATTCATCTTCGCAGTTGATTTATGTTCATGTTGCAGGTGAGGTTCAAAATCCTGGTATGTATGAACTCAAGAGTGATTCACGCGTGTCTGATGCGATCGATGCAGCTGGTGGTTTAACCGAAAGTGCCGATCAGCTGTCGGTGAATCTTGCTCGCCAGGTTACGGATGGTGAGCAGATCGTTGTGCGGGCATATAGTGAACCTGAATCGGGAACTGGTGAGTCGATTGATTCCTCCGATAGTGGGGTCTCTTCATCACCGGCCACGGGTGTTTTTACGGACAAAGTTAATATCAATACAGCAAGTGCTTCTGAGTTGATTACTTTGGATGGGGTGGGCGAGTCTACTGCCGCAAAGATTATTGCGTATCGCCAAGCTAATGGCTCCTTTGCCTCAATCGAGGATATTAAAAAGGTTTCAGGCATTGGCGATAAGAAATACGAAGCTATTAAAGATCGTATTACGGTTTAACTATGGCTCTGTCGCATGAACGTTCACTTTCTCGTCCTTCTATCCCTTTGTTGCTTCAATGCGGTGTGGTGTTTTGGCTTGGTTGCTTGTTGGCTGAGTTTCTGGATTATGATCTCGCACTTAGCGCAGCTCTCTGCTTGATATCGCTTGGTCTTCTTTTCGCACTATCTCGTCTTTCTCGCAAATACAGGAACAGCGTCCAACTTTTGCTACTTTGGACGCTGTTCATTTTTCTCGGCGCTACCTTGATGTCGGTTTCGATTAATGGGCTTCACCATAAAAGGGAAGTATTGATTGGTTCAGATGGAGCCACATTTGCTGTTCGGATTCTTGAAGATCCCTCAAAGGGGTCTTTTGGCTATTCGGTTCCTGCGCTGATTACCGAACCGAATTCGGATTGCGTTAGAAAGCAGCTGTTCTCGTACAAGGTTTTGCTGAACTATGAGGATGAATCTTTTGAATACGGTGATGAATTTCTTGCAAAGATGGATTTCTTTTCGATTGACGAGCATTATCAGGACTATTTCGATAAGAAAGGGATTGTTGCTCGCTGTACTGTATCAAATCTGCAACCAGTATATTCATCGCAGTTTGGGTTGCTTTCCGATCTGAGACTTAAATTCGCTTCTTCGGTAAGCGATTGTTTTGATTCTGACACCGCTAATCACGATGCCGTTGCGCTCATTAAGGCGCTAGTCGTAGGCAATCGCCAAGAGTTATTTGAGGGCGACTTCTATGATCAAGTCAAGATCGTTGGACTTGCTCATCTTGTTGCTGTTTCAGGTGCGCACCTGGTCATCGTAATGGGCTTAGTGTCATCTTGCATTAGAGCGATTAGGCTTCCTAGGTATCTTTCGGTTGTTATCCAGCTGGGTTTCTTGCTTGCGTATTTGGTAATGGTTGGACTTCCGATATCCTGCATCAGGGCTGCTGTCATGGCTGGTGTGAGCTTGCTTTCATTTGCATCGCATAAGCGTTCTTATGCTCTTTCCTCGCTTGGTGCAGCGATTATTGCATTGTTGGTATTAGACCCAAGTGCTTCGAATTCGGTTTCATTTGGGCTTTCTGCATTGTCGACTTTAGGGATAATTTTGTTTTCGCCACTATTGTGCAGCTGGATTCCCAATGTTGGTAATCGCGTGAAATCCTATGTTGTGGAACCATTTGCGATGACTCTTTCAGCTTTGCTTTTGACGTTCCCTTTGAGCATGTGGTCATTTTCGCAGTTTGCGATTATATCTCCAATTAGCAATATTGTTGCTGTTCCTTTGGTTACTGTTGTCTGTTGTGTGGGAGTGTTGTCATTTCTGGCTCTTCCTGTCGCTCCAGTTTTTTACCTGCTTATACAGATTACGTGTTTCTTTGCCGAAGCGCTGGTCTTCGTGATTGGTGTTCTTTCGTCAGCTCCTCATGTTGCGATGCCTATCGATGCTTCAATAGAATTGTTGACTCTATTGTCGGTTCTGCTGAGTATTTTTCTTTGGTTGGTATGGCCTAGGACATTTCCTGCAAAAGCGATCGTATCGATATGTGCAGTATTGGTGCTATCCCTTGTTCCCATGAGAATGGTCAATGCGAATAGCACTTCAATTGTGATGCTGGATGTTGGGCAGGGTGATTCCTTTTTGATTAAAAGCAGAGGATCAACCTTGCTTATAGACACCGGGAATAACCCTAAGAAGCTGCTTGCAGGTCTGGCTCGTCACGGGGTCAACCGTCTTGATGGGATAGTGATAAGCCATGCGGACGATGATCATTGTGGCTGTCTTGCTGATTTGCATGGGGTAGTATCGGTCAACTCGGTCTTTGTTGCAAAGGGATTTAATTCCGTGGGGACGGACAAGGTAGAAGATATGCTCAAAGACGCAAAAAGGCTTTCTGGTGCAACCGGCATTCATGAACTGGCTGTAGGCGACGTGATCACTGTTGGGTCGGTGGCCTTTAAAGTGATTGCTCCTGAAGGTCTTACCGATAACGGGGAAAACGATGACAGTATTTGCTTGATAGCAACAACCGACCTTAATGACGATGGGGTAGGCGAGTGGCGTGCTCTTTTTGCAGGGGATGCCGAGTCGGAAGTGCTTGATTCGCTAAATGATGAAGGGACATTAGAAGATATTGATATCCTGAAGGTGAGTCACCATGGAGCGAAGTCTGCGCTTGACGAAGAGTTGATGGCCGTCTTAAAGCCGGAAATTGCCCTTATTAGCGTTGGTGAGCGAAATCGTTATGGGCATCCAGCTGCAAACACCGTTTCTTTGCTTGAGTCTTGTGATGCTGAAGTATTTCGTACCGATCTTCAAGGGGATGTGGTGTGTAGTTTGAACCAAACTAGCATCTCTATTCGCACTATGAAGTAAACTGCGTCTATGGCTATTCAATCAAAACAATCTAGTCTTCTGCCAGCGTATCTTATCGCTGGTGAAGATGAACTTAAGCGCGAAACGGTTATGAAGCGCTTGTTTGCCCGTTTGTCAAAAATGGGCGATATGTCCTTTAACTCTGAATCCTTTTCTGGTCTTACTTGCACCGGCGAAGAAGTCATTACTGCAGCAAATACACTTCCTTTTGCTAGCGAGGTACGTCTCGTGGTAGTTAATGATGTGGATAAGCTTAAAAAAGCTGATTCAGAGCTTCTTGTTTCCTATTTGAAAGAGCCATGCGAAACTACCGTTCTAGCTTTAGAGGGGCAGAAGGTCGCAAAAAATACCCGACTTTTTAAGGCTGTTTCGGCTTTTGGGAACAAAGCGATAATCGATTGTGCCCCCTTTGCTCGTAAGGATCTTGGCAATGCTGTTCGATCAATGGCTGTTGGGCACGGAATAACGCTTACGCAAGGTGCCGCTGCAACGTTGATTGATTTAGTCGGCACAAACACTGTTGCTCTTGATGCGGAGCTTAAGAAGCTTTCCCTTTCGCACAGAGGCACTGATCCGGTAAATGAGAATGAGGTTTTGTCTCTTGTTTCTCGTACTGCCGAGATCAAGCCATGGGAATTTGTGGATGCATTTGCCAGCCGCAACGGAAAACGGTGCATCTATTTAATGAATCGCATGGACGTTTCGCCATTTGCGCTGCTTGCTATGTGCACTACGCGTATTCGCGAGCTCATCACTGTTAAAGCGCTTTCCGAGCGTGGTCAGAAGGCGCTTTGTCCAAAGGTGCTTAAGATGCCCGATTGGCGCCTCAAGAACCATTACTCATGTGCTCGCGGTTTCGCTATGAATGAGTTGATTCGCGCTCTTTCCTCTGCGCGTGATGTGGAACAGGATATGAAAAGCGGATCGGATCAGATGCAGTCATTCGTTTCATGGTTCCTCGAGGTCTGCAAAAAGGAACGATAGTAGGAGTTCGTTGCACTAGGTAGCGTTTGATTCGTGTATTCGTAAAAGGCTGGGTAGATTGATGTCGATTTGAGACATTTGCCTTTGGTCGGGGATGACCTTTTAACTGATCTAATGATAATAAAAAGGAGCCTGCTAAATAGCAGGCTCCTTTTTTCTTGATATGCGAATGGGATCCGAGTGGATTCCAAGAAACGCTGATGTTATTCAGCAGCCTCTTCGGCCTCTTCTGCCTCTGAGGCAGCAGCAGCTTCAGCAGCCTTCTTGTCGGCAGCAGCCTTTTCGGCCTTCAGAGTTGCTTCGCGGCGCTTCGCCTTTTCAGCAGATGCGGCAGCCATGGCTTCCTTGCGAGCAGCCTTAGCAGCAGCCTTCTTGTTGCCGTTGGAAGGAGCAACCTTCTTTTCGGCAGGCTTGTATGCTGCGATGTCTTCAGCGGTTACAACCGTGTTAGCGAGCTTCATAACGCCGCTCTTGCGATTTGCAGCCTGGCGCTTATGGATAATGCCCTTGGATGCAGCCTTGTCGAGCAGACGGCAAGCCTTAAGAGCTGCCGCATAAGCCGTAGCACCGTCCTTGGCCTCTACGGCCTCACGGACAACGCGGATGGCGGTCTTAAGCTCAGAACGAACGGCGCGATTACGCATGCGTGCCTTTTCGTTGGTGATGATTCGCTTTTTCTGACTTTTAATGTTCGCCACGTTTTATCCTCCGTATAAATATTTTTCTGTAGACGAAAACTCTAGGATCTTACCACAAGTTATAAATCATGCCCAGATAACAGTTGCTTTATTATTGCGAAGAAAGCCCCGTAATGCAACAGGTAGGGTAGAATCAATGCAATGCCGACATGTACGGCGCATCTTATTTTACGTGTTTACAGGCGCTTTATGCGCACGTTTGGTTAGGAAACTATGGCACTCGATCCGCGCTTTATTCGAAACTTTTCCATTATTGCCCATATCGATCATGGCAAATCTACGCTTTCCGACCGTATTCTTGAGATGACCGAGACGGTTTCAAAGCGCGACATGAAAGAACAGGTGCTCGATTCGATGGATATCGAGCGCGAACGCGGTATCACCATCAAAAGCCAGGCGGTTCGTGTTGATTATCGCGCCGACGATGGTCAGCTCTACCATTTCAACCTTATCGACACCCCGGGCCATGTTGATTTCACTTACGAGGTCTCCCGTTCCCTTGCTGCTTGCGAAGGCGCTGTGCTTGTGGTGGATGCTACTCAGGGCATTGAAGCCCAGACGGTTGCAAATGCGATGATGGCCATGAATGCGAACCTCGAAATTGTCCCCCTCATTAATAAGATCGATCTTCCGGCAGCGGAACCTGAGCGCGTTCGTGCAGAAATCGAAAATGGCCTTGCCATTCCGGCAGACGATGCGGTGTTGGCCAGTGGCAAAACGGGGGTAGGCGTGCACGATTTGCTTGAGTCCATCGTGTATAACGTTCCTCATCCCGTTGGCGACCCCGATGCTCCTCTTTCTGCTTTGATCTTCGACTCGTATTTCGATGCATATCGTGGTGTTGTGGCTTTGGTCCGTATCATTGACGGTTCTATGAAAAAGGGACAAAACATTCGCATGATGGCAACCGATACTCGTGCATTGGTCGAGGAGGTTGGCGTCCGTCGCCCCACTGAAATCCCATGTGATGAACTTGGCGTGGGCGAAGTTGGCTATTTGGTGACAGGTTTGAAGGACCCGTCTAAGGTAAAGGTCGGCGATACGGTTACTTTGGTTGATGGTGGTTGCACAGAACCTCTTCCTGGCTATCGCGATGTCAAGCCTATGGTTTATACCGGTTTATTTCCTATTGAGGCCGATCAATACGAAGAGCTGAAGGATGCCTTGGCAAAGCTCTCCCTGAATGACCCCGCCCTCGTATATGAAGCTGAAAACAGTCATGCGCTTGGTTTCGGCTTTCGAGTAGGTTTTTTGGGGTTGCTTCACATGGAGGTTGTGAAGGAGCGCTTGGAGCGAGAATTCGGGCTTGACCTTTTGGCTACGGCGCCGTCTGTCGAGTACCATGTTTTCAAGACAGATGGTGAGATGCTTTCGTTGCATTCGCCTCAAGATATGCCAGACGCAAGCGAGATTGACCACATCGAAGAGCCTTACTTGAAGTCGAAGATTCTTATTCCGCCTGATTACGTTGGTGCGGTCATGGAGCTTACTGTTGCTCGTCGTGGTGAGTTCAAAACAATGAACTACTTGAATACCAACACGGTTGAAATGCTGTGGGAAATGCCTCTCTCTGAGCTGATCATGGATTATTTCGACCAGCTCAAGAGTCGCACCAAAGGCTATGCTTCGCTTGATTACGATTTCGATACCTACAAGCCATCAAAATTGGTCAAGCTCGATATCCTTCTCTCGGGGAAGCCTATCGACGCGCTTTCGTTTATCGTCCATACCGACAAGGCGTACGATCGCGGTCGCATTCTTACGGAAAAGCTGAAGGAGATTATTCCGCGTCAAATGTTTGAGGTGCCTATTCAAGCAGCAGTTGGATCTCGTGTGCTTTCTCGCCAAACCGTTCGTGCAATGCGCAAGGATGTTTTAGCTAAGTGTTACGGTGGCGATATCTCGCGTAAGCGTAAGCTTCTCGAAAAGCAGAAGAAGGGCAAGAAGCGCATGAAGAACATCGGTAACGTCGAGGTTCCCCAGGAAGCGTTCATGGCTATCCTCAAGGTGGATGAATAGGGGTGCACCGTGGCTTTTGGTCGTAATAAAGAAGAATACGATTGGTTGAATGATCCTTTTGACGAGAAAAAAGCTGCCCGTGATCGCGAGCAGGCACGGATGTCTGGAGGCGCTAAAGCTGCACTTGGCTGCGGATGCCTGCTTGTCGTTCTCGTTTTAGTAGTGATTTTGGTATTTGCCTTCGTTCAATTTGTCTCGATTGCTTCTGTGTAAGGGTTGGTATGACAGAAAACATGTTCACCGATCGTAGGCTGATCCTTGCGCCTATGGCGGGTGTCGGCGACGAGGTGTTTCGCCAGTTGTGCATTGAGCAGGGTGCTCAGCTCACCTATACGGAAATGGTTTCAGCTAAGGCGTTGAGCTATGCCAATGAAAAGACGGCCCACTTGCTTGATTTGGCTCCAAACGAAGGTAAAGTCTCGGTCCAGCTTTTCGGGCACGAGCCCGACACAATGGCCGAACAGGCAAAATGGGTGGAAGATTCCCTTGGAAGTCGCTTGTTCGCGATCGATATCAATATGGGTTGTCCCGCCCGAAAGATTGCTGGTAAGGGTGATGGATCCGCTTTGATGCGTGATCCTCTGCTTGCCTCGCGGATCATCGGGTCGGTTTCGAATGCCGTTAGCTGCCCCCTTACAGTCAAGTTCCGTCGCGGGTATGAAGAGGGTAATGAAACTGCTGTAGAATTTGCCCGTATGGCAGAAGAATCGGGCGCTTCTGCTATTGCGGTGCATGGTCGCTATGCCCAGCAGTTCTATCGTGGCAAAGCTGACTGGGGCATTATTGCTCGTGTTAAGCAGTCGGTATCTATTCCTGTTATCGGTAATGGCGACGTGGTAGATGGCGATAGCGCCATTGCCCTTCTAGGAGCAACTGACTGCGACGCTATTATGGTGGGGCGGGGAGCTCAGGGGAACCCATGGGTCTTTCGCGATATCGCATCGAAACTCGCTGGCGGTTCTGGCTATGCCGGGCCTACGCCTGCTGAAAAAATGGCCCTTGCAACTCGTCATGCCAAGCTGCTGTCGGAGCGCTCTGGCAAGAATATCGTACGTATGCGTAAACATGCCATGTGGTATGTGGCGGGCATGAAAGACGCTGCCGCAGTGCGTAGGCAAATCAACGACGCGGTAACGTACGAAGACTTTGCTTCGATTTTTGAAGAGGCTCGTCGCCATACCGAAGAAGATAGGTAATGGCAATGGATTGGGATCCGTATCAGGCTCTCTATGTTCACGTTCCTTTCTGCAGGCGCAGGTGCGCTTATTGCGATTTTGCGACGTGTGCTGTTGCGTCCGATAGTCCGCGGCTCGACAGCTATGTTGAAGGAATGATTGCCGCTATTCGCAGCGCTTCACGCTCTGAGCAGCTTGGGGCTATCGAAACAGTGTATTTTGGCGGTGGAACGCCAACCTTTTTGGGAAACAAGCGCCTTTCCTCATTGCTGTATACGCTTTCGCTTTCCATGCATCTTACCCCCGAGGTTGAATGCACTATCGAGGCCAACCCAGACAGTCTTAGCGAATCTATGGTGAAGGACATATTTGCCTTGGGCGCTACCCGCATTTCCATAGGCGTTCAGAGTTTCGACGACGATCTTCTTTCGTTTCTGGGCCGCATCCATTCATCCGATCAGGCGAAGCGTGCTGTAGAGCTTGCTCAAATCAGATTCGATAATGTCAGCATCGACCTTATGTGCGGTTTACCTGGTCAAACGGAAGAAGGGTTCCGAAAAGATTTGGAATTAGCTCTTCAGCTGGGGGTTAAGCATATAAGTGTATATCCTCTTATGGTCGAAGAAGGAACACCGCTCTTTCAGCGTGTAGAGAAGGGTATTGCTCAAATCGACGAAGATTTGGGGGCTGACCATATGCAGGTTGCTGCTGAAGTGCTGGGTGGAGCCGGCATGCATAGGTATGAGGTTGCCAGTTACGCATTTGATGGATTCGAGTCGCGCCATAACACTGCTTATTGGACTGGAAAACCTTATCTCGGACTTGGTGGGGGCGCGGTTTCGATGCGTCAAAATGCTCTTGAGCGAGAACGTCTTAAGGATGGTTTGGTAGTAGAGTCTCTCGATCCTTTCCAGATGGCGGCTGAAGATCTGATGCTGGGGATGCGCATGAGCCGAGGGGTTTCCGATTCGATGCTTGAAGATGCGTCGTTGCTCCTTCCCGATGCACCTTTGGCTTTTTGTGATCTGAAATCCGATGGTCTGGTTGAGCATTGCGGCACACGATGGATCCCTACCGAAAAGGGATGGTTATTTGGCAACCTCTTATATGGAAGGCTCCTTGACCTTGCTCCGTAACGGTTGGGATACGCAGGTCGTTTCAGCATGCTTAGCGTGTGGGAATGACGTATCTTTAGGTTGTTGTTAGCACTCTAGTGTCTTCGCTGCTAAAATGCTTTCACATTGGTGAGGAAAATCATTGCTAAGGAGGCAAGCGATGCTATCAGATAGGCGCCAGATTGTGCTTCGGGCGCTCATCGAAGAATACATTGCTCGTGCGCTTCCTGTTGGGTCGCGCACGCTAGTTGAGCGTTATAACTTGGGAATTAGCTCTGCTACGGTGCGAAATGAACTCTCGCTTCTTGAGGAAATGGGTTATTTGGCGCAGCCGCATACTTCTGCGGGGCGCGTTCCCACTGATTTTGGTTATCGAGCATTCGTCGACGAACTTCTTTCCGAAGGCAATTCCGATGATGGGGAAGATGCCCTTGCTCGCGAGTTGCGCGAAAGCGCGAGTGATTTAGATGACCTGATGGATCGAACTTCGCAAGCGCTTGCTCGCTTTACTGACTGTATGACGCTTCTTGTGCCTCCGCGGATTCTTTCTGTGAATATTCGCTTGGTTAATCTGGTTTTGCTGACGCCTCAACGTCTATTGACCGTGATCGTTACCGAGGATGGCCAGGTTTTTGACAGACAGATGGACCTTCCCCGCGACTACACTCAAGACGAAATTGGCAAAACGCAAGAAGCACTGAACAGTGTTTTGGTTGGAGCGTCTCTGTCTTCGACGTCCGGTGAGCTGCCCTTTGGTGCTAGCGGGGTTCATGATGATTTATTCAGAATGGTTATGGCTGAGATCCTGGCCTGCCTGAAAGATCAGAATGCCATAAAGGCCCATCCTTTGGGCATTTCCCATCTTCTGGGCAAGCCCGAATTCAGCGATTCCTCTTGTCTTATGCCTGTCCTCGAAGAGCTCGAAGGTGATACGATGCTTCTTCGTGTGTTCAATGATGCGGCTGCCTCCGATGAGCCGGTTGTTCGCATTGGGCACGAAAATGATTCCGAAGCACTTTCGAGCGTTTCGCTCATTGCTAACCGTTTCGGCGAGGCTGAGCACAGCGGTCTAATTTTGATCGTGGGTCCTACGCGTATGGACTACCCACAGGTACTCAAAGCCGTTCGCGCAGCCCGTAACGTTTTGAAAGATCTGTAATCCCGAAAAGGAGATTCGCAACTTATGGCCAACGATTTATACGAGGTGCTTGGCGTTGACAAGACGGCAAGCGACGATGAGATCAAGAAAGCTTTCCGTAAGAAGGCCCGTCAGCTTCATCCCGATGTGAACAAGGATCCTGATGCTGAAGATCGCTTTAAGGAGCTTAACGAGGCTTATGACGTTCTGAGCGATCCTAATAAACGAGCTCAATATGATCGTTTTGGCACTATTCCTGGCGCTTCTGGCGGTGGCGGAACCCAATATGTTGATCTCGAAGATCTGTTTGGCGGCGGTTTCGGCGGCATGGGCGACCTGTTCAGCTCGTTTTTCGGCGGCGGCTCGGGAACTCGCGCTAATGTGCGAAAAGAAGGCCGCGATATGGGCGTAGGATTACGCATCACGCTCGAAGAAGCAGCATCGGGCGTAAAGAAGGAAATCGTATACGATCGCCTTGCTCCGTGCCCCGATTGTGAAGGGTCGGGTTTGTCCGAAGGCGGAAGCGAAGTTACCTGCCCCGACTGTAATGGCCAGGGCCGCGTTGTCACCGTTCAGCATACGTTCCTGGGCGATATGCAGTCTGCATCTACCTGTCCTCGTTGTTCTGGTTCGGGCAAGATTATTGAAAATCCGTGCCCCGAATGCGAGGGGCAGGGACGTGTTCCCGATCGTCAGCGCATATCCGTTGATATTCCTGTAGGTATTCGTGATGGTCAGCAGCTTCGTTTGTCGGGCTATGGTGAAGCTGGTGTTCGAGGCGCAGAAGCGGGAGACCTTATCGTTACTTGCCGCATCGAAGACCACGAGTTCTTCGAACGCCAGGGCGATGATCTGCATTGTTCTGCGGCTATCAGCATGGTTCAAGCAGCGCTTGGTGCCAAGATCGAACTTGATGGCATCTTTGAGAATGAAAAGGTCTCTGTTGTTATTCCTGAAGGATGCCAGTATGGTCAGGTTGTGCGCGTAAAGGGCGCTGGCATGCCTAAGTTCCGTAGCGAATCGCGTGGCGACTTGCATGTTCATGTTGAGGTTAAGATTCCTACGCGTGTTTCCAAGGGCGAAAGGGCTATTTTGGAGCGTTTGGCCGATGAAATGGGGGAGAATGTCTCCGAGCAGCGTAGCCCCCTTCAGAAACTTCGTGACGCTTTTAACAACTAACCGGGAGAGATATGTCACTTCCTCATTTCTTTTTGCGCGAACAGGTGCTGGCGTTCATGTCGGCGCCTGTTTTTACACTTCAGCTCGATGCTGATGATATGAAGCATGCCAAGGTTTTGCGCCTTGCTGCAGGCGAGCATATAGCCGTTGTGGATGGCGCTTCTGATTATTTTGAATGCGAGGTCGTTTGTTTCGATAGTGGCGAGCTTTCCGTATCCATTGCTCAGAAGCTTTCTTCGCATACGCGTCCTGAGGTTGTTCTTGTTCAAGGTCTGGCTAAGGGCGACAAGATGGATACTATCGTTAGGCATGCAACCGAAGTTGGCATCGCCGAGTTTGTTCCCATGGCTACTTCGCGAAGCGTCGTGAAGCTCGATGCGAAGAAGTCGAAAGCTCGGTTCGACAGGTGGGCGTCTATTGCTAAGAGCGCAGCGATGCAAAGTGGGCGTTCCTCCATGCCCGTGGTTCACGCGCCCTGTTCTCTCGCGGAGGCATTTGATATCGTCGAAGACTGCGATGCTGTATTGATTTGCTGGGAGGAAGCCGAGCTGTCTGACACTTTGGCAAAAGCCGTGTCGCGTTGCATTGACGCTACCGGGAAAGATCCTCGTAGCCTGCGCATTGCCTTGGTGGTGGGTCCGGAGGGCGGTTTAACTGCCCAGGAGGTTAATCATTTTCTTGCTTTGCCTTTTGCGTATTCGATAAGTTTAGGACCGAGCATTCTTCGCACCGAGACGGCTGGCATCGTTGCTCCGGCATTGGCGCTATATGAGCTCGAGGTGCGTTCATGAAGGTATCGGTAGTTAACCTCGGCTGCAAAGTAAATAGGGTTGAATCCGACACTATCGCCAAAGCTTATGAAAACAGGGGTGCTCAACTGTGCTCGGTGCCGGATGCGGATATTGTTGTTGTTAATACCTGCACGGTAACCGAGGAAGCTGACAAAAAAACCCGTAAAAGCATTAGACGCGTTCTTCGTCAAAATCCTAACGCGCAAGTGGTGGTCACCGGTTGCGCTGCCGCTATTGAACCCGAGTTTTACCGCGCCCTTGATTCCCGCATCTGTGTGGTAGATAAGATTGATTTGCTTGAAGAGGCGGGCGATGGCTCAGCTGCTTCTTCGGCAAACCTTATTCGTGTGGGAGAAGAATTCCCTACACGTGTCTCTTTGAAGGTCCAGGATGGATGCAATCATTCGTGCACCTATTGCATTGTTCATGTTGCTCGTGGCAAGGCTTGGTCGCGTCCCGCTAACGCTGTTTTGGAGGAAGCCTTGGCGTTAGCCGATGCGGGCGTCAAAGAGCTTGTTCTTACCGGTATCGATCTTGGATCCTATTGCTTCACCGAAGGCGAGAAACGAATCCGTCTTGGCACTCTTGTTCGCAGGATGCTTGATGAATTGAGCGGGGCTGGTCATGGTGACGTCCGTTTGCGCATTGGGTCCGTCGAACCAAGGTCGCTTGACCCTGAGTTCGTGAAAGTCATGGCTGAATCCGAAGGACGCGTGTGCCGTCATTTGCACTTGCCTTTGCAGTCGGGCTCCGACAAGGTTCTACATGAGATGAATCGGCCTTATTCTGCCCGTGACTTTTTAGAGATCGTTTCCATGCTGAAACGTGAAGTTGGAGATATCTCCCTCACCACGGATGTCATTGTGGGTTTTCCAGGAGAAACAGAGCAAGACTTTGCTGACACCTGCGCATTGGTTCGCGAGGTTGGTTTCACGAAGATCCATGTATTTCGGTATTCCCGTAGAGAGGGTACACCAGCGGCAAGTCGCACCGATCAGATTCCTGCTGAAATCAAAGAGCGACGCGCGCATGAATTAAGCGCATTGGGCGACCGATTGCGCATCCAATATGCTCAGCGCCATATCGGCTCCCATGAGCTTGTTGCTGTTGAGCAAGAAGGGTGGGGCATGACGGAATCGTACTATAAGGTTCGTGTTGATGGATTCCCTCAGGGTGCTTTGGTGGATGTATGCTTAACGGGCGTTGATGATGCTGCTATTATGAGGGCATGACTGATCTAGAGAACATCACACTCGTCATTCCATCCCCGATTGAGCCTTCTGCACTATTGGGACCCCAAGACGAGTTTCTTCACCTAATTGAAGACTCCACTGCTGCGCGAATTTCCTTGCATGAGAATTCGCTTCGTATTCAAGGTAACGCCCTTGAGGTGCAATCGCTTACTACGCTTTTTGCGGGTTTGATAAAAACGCTTGAGGCGGGCGAGACCCTCACGACCGATGAGGTGAAGCGTTCTTTGAACCTTATGAGGGCCGGTGAATTGGCTCCGCCCCCAATGAAGAATGATGTAATTCTTTCTTATCGCGGTCGTGCGATTCGTCCTAAAACACCCACGCAGAAACAATATGTGGATGCTATCCGAAAGAACACGGTAACTTTTGGTATTGGTCCAGCGGGTACGGGTAAAACGTATCTCGCTATGGCTATGGCGGTGGCAGCTTTCAACAATAAGCAAGTTAGTCGCATTATCCTTACGCGACCTGTTGTAGAGGCTGGCGAGAACCTCGGTTTTCTCCCTGGTTCTCTTACCGAGAAAATCGATCCTTACATTCGCCCTTTGTATGATGCATTGTTCGAAATGATGGAACCTGGCCGTGCAAATAAGTATCTTGCTGATGGAACTATTGAAATTGCTCCCTTGGCGTTTATGCGAGGTCGTACGCTCAACGATGCATTCATTGTTCTAGACGAAGCTCAGAACACAACTCCTGGGCAAATGAAAATGTTCCTAACTCGTTTGGGTATAGGTTCGAAAATGGTTGTTACCGGCGATATTACCCAGGCTGACCTTCCCAAGGGTGTTTCGGGATTAAAAACTGTTCGTCAGGTTCTTGATGGTTTGGACGATATCGCTTTTTGCGAGTTCAAGAATGCCGATGTTGTGCGACATTCCTTGGTTGCAAGGATTGTTGCTGCCTATGCGCGCGCCGAAGAGATGAATCTCCGTCTGTAAAGAGGTTACTAATGCAGGTTAATGTTCTTATCGAGCATGGGGAAGAGCTCGTTGGTGGTCTTCCCATCGAAGAGCTGTGCACGTTTGTTATGAAAAAGATGAACTTGCCGGAGTGTGCTGACGTTACCGTTACGTTCGTTTCCAACGAACGTATCCATGAGCTTAATCGTGATTATCGAGGAATCGATCGTCCAACCGATGTTTTGTCGTTTGAGTGTGACAATGTTCCCTTTGAGGATGAGGTTCTGGATGACGTTGAAGAGTTTGAATTGGGCGATACCATCATTGCTACAGATGTAGCTCTTGCCCAAACTGAAGAATACGGAACAACGCTTGAAGAGGAAGTGACAATCCTTACCATCCATAGTTTGCTGCATCTCTGCGGATATGATCATATCGAGGATGATGATTACGAGGTAATGCATGCTCTGGAAGAACAGCTAATGCGTGAATGGAACGAGAGCCGCGCATGACGCGTGAAGGTTTCTCTCTTTTTTCCGCGTTTCGTTGTGCAGGACGCGGAATAATCGATACAGCTCACGAGCGTAATTTTCATATCGAATTTGCTTGTATGCTGCTTTGCATTATTCTCGGTTTTGTTTTTGGCATTAGTCCTTATGAGTGGCTTGTTGTTGTAGTTTGCTTTGGCTTGGTTCTAGGCGGCGAGTGTTTGAACTCGTCGATCGAGGCAATAGTTGATTTGGCAAGCCCTGAGTATCATGAGCTTGCTCGCAAATCAAAAGACGCTGCAGCTGGCGGTGTGCTGCTGTTTTCATTAGCCTCATTGATTGTCGGCTTGATTATTTTTGCGCCACGAATTCTTAGCCTGTTTGGCCTGATGTAAGGTGCGTTTGTAAAGGAATTTTATGGAAATCAATCAAAGCACTATCGATCCAGATACGTTCAGGTCGGGATTTGTGACACTAGTTGGTCGGCCAAGTTCGGGCAAGTCAACTTTGCTTAATGCCCTTATGGGAAAAAAGCTTGCCATTGCGTCACCTACGGCCCAAACAACGCGTCATCGTTTCCGCGCTGTTCATACCACCGAAGATCACCAGATGGTCATTGTCGATACTCCCGGTGTGCATAAACCGCATGATGCTCTTGGGGAAGAGCTGAACACTACGGCGCTTAAATCGCTTGACGGTATTGATGTCGCAGCATTCTTGCTGGATGCATCGGCTCCCTTTGGCCGCGGTGACGAATGGGTTATTTCCGAACTCTCGAAGAACAAGGTTCCCAAGATTCTTGTTCTTTCGAAAATTGACTTGGTGGATGATGAGCTTCTCGATGAGCAGCGTCATAAGGCGGTTTCTCTAGGCGATTGGGATGAAGTCGTAGAGGTTTCGTCGGTTACAGGAGCGGGCATCGATGAGTTCATCGATGCTGTTGTGCGTCGTTTGCCAACCGGTCCACTCTGGTTCCCCGCAGACATGGAAACTGATCAGCCCCTCGAGGTTATTATTGCCGAGTTCATTCGTGAGAAGATTCTGCTTACCGCTCATGACGAAGTGCCCCATGCTGTTGGCGTGGTCGTTGATGCTATGGAATACAATCGACGAAAGAGCCTTCAGAAGATTTATGCCACTGTCTATGTGGAGCGGGATAGCCAGAAAGGCATCATAATCGGCAAAGGCGGTCATGCTATCAAGGAAGTTGGCACCCAGGCGCGCGAGGACCTCGAAACCCTTCTGGGCAAAAAGGTATTTCTCGACCTCAATGTTAAGGTTCGCAAGAACTGGAGGCGTGATCTAAATCAGATTCGTCGTTTTGGTTATGGCGAGGGCGCATAGGATCAATGGCTTCGCGTACGTATAGCGTGAGGGCTTTGGTGCTTCGTCGCACAAAGCTGGGGGAGAGCGATGTGATTTGCACTTTGCTCTCTTCTGATGGATCGCAGATACGAGCGGTCGCGAAGGGGGCTCGAAAGCCCTCTTCTTCTTTCGCCTCTCGTTTAGAGGTTTATTCCGTTTGCGATTTGCTTCTCTGCCAAGGGAAATCTCTCGACATCGTCAAAGAGGCGCGTTTGTTGCAGGGGAATGAGCACCTTCGCAGGGACTATTCCTTGATGGAGGCAGCTTCGCCTATGGTTGAAATCCTTGACAAAACTACTCAGGTGGGTTTGGAGGATGAACGCTTGTTTCCTATGGCATGTGTTGCGTTGAAAGCTTTGAAGGCTGTCAATTTGGAGAACGCTGTTGCTTCTCCAGAGTGTTATACGGCTGGCTATTTGCTTAAAACACTTGCTGTTTTGGGTTTTCGCCCTCGTTTCGATACCTGCGTAGAGTGCGGAAATGCAATTTCGCCAGAGACGCTTCCATTCAAGGTGCCCTTTTCGCTTATTGACGGTGGTATGGTTTGTCCGTCTTGTGGTTACTCGAGTGAAACAATCTCGCTTTCTCGTGACACCGTGCTGTGGGCACAGGCATTGCTGTTCAGTACTTTCGAAGAGATTTCGCATTTTGAAGTCAATGCAGACGAACGTTTACGCGTGATGCGCTTCCTTCAGCTGTGGATTCGCCAACATTTGGGTATTTCTTTGAAATCTTTGGATTACCTCATATCGTCGAGATAGCCGCATCGGCTACAAATGCCCTCTTTTTCAAACAGGCTTTTCCCATGATAGTTACTCCTTGGTGTTATTACGCTACACTGAGTTTCATGAACTTGTTCACTGTGAATGATCTGCTGCAATGTTGAGGGATATTGCAGCAAGTCCTTCAGGCATGGGGATGCTTGAAGGAGGAAAGAGGGGTGTATTATGGCTGCTCCCGCAACCGAACATGTACGTAACATTGCGCTGGTAGGCCAAGATGGTGCTGGCAAAACATCACTTGCTGAAGCAATGCTCCACGTTTCTGGGAAAACTCCGCGTATGGGTACAACCCATGATGGCAAGTCATACCTTGACTATGACGAAGAGGAAATTCGTCGGCATTTCACCTTAGGCACGTCAATTGCGCCGATTCCCTATAAGGATTACAAGATCAATTTGCTTGATACTTCAGGTCAGCCCGATTTTCTTGGAGATACGCTTGCGACTATGCAGGCAGCCGAGATGGCCATGTTCGTTGTTGATGCTGTTGACGGTCCTCAGGTTATGACCACCCGTTTGTGGCACGAGGCTGAAACTATGAGGTTGTGCCGCTGCGTATTCATCAATCACATCGACCGAGAGCATGCCAATTTTGATGTGGCAATGGCTACTCTTCATGCTCGTTTTGGCTCTCGTCTGGGCGCGGTAACAATACCCATCGGCGTAGATAAAGACTTCAAGGGCGTTATCGACGTTCTGCGTATGAAAGCTCGCTACTTTGAGGGAGAAGACGAACGCGTTGAGGAAATCCCAGAAGACTATCTCGATGTTGCGCAGGTTGCTCGCGATAAGCTGTGCGATCTAGTCGCAGAAGCTGATGAAGACCTGATGATGAAGTACCTTGATGGTGAAGAGCAGTTAACCCAAGAAGAGCTTGAGCAGCTGCTTGATAAGGCCATTGCGCAAGAGATTTTCATTCCCGTTTTCGTCGGTTCTACCATTATCAAGCAGGGCATTAAGGGCTTGATGGAAGACATCGCCAGCTATTTCCCCCATCCTCGTGCGCACGGACCCTTCTATTTGTCTAATGGCGATGAGCTCTATGTTGACGAAACAGGCGAACCTGCCGGATTTGTTTTCAAGACGCTCTCCGATCCGTATGTTGGTCGCATGAGTTTTATCAAGGTGCTTTCCGGATATCTTGAGCCAGGAATGGAGCTCTCAAACGCTCGTAGCAAGAAAAAAGAACGCCTTTCCCATCTTTACGTGATGATGGGCAAGGAGCCTATGGATGTTAAGAGCGCCAAAGCCGGTGATATCATCGTGGTTCCCAAGATGAATGAAACTAAAACTGGTGATACTCTTTCGCTTTCGGGCGATATCGAGGTCGATCCGCTACCGAGTCCTGTTCCGCTTTATCCCATTGCCCTTGAAGCCGAAAACAAGAAAGACGAGGATAAGCTGGGAACGTTCCTATCTAAGCAAGCGGAAATTGATCCGACTTTACGTTTGATCCGATATGAAGAGACTCATCAGCAAGTTGTATTTACGATGGGCGACATGCATGTAGATGTGCTGTTGAATAAGTTGAAGAATCAGGCGAAGATCGAAGCGCATCTTGTTCCTGTTCGAATTCCTTATCGTGAGACAATTCAAAAAACCGCAGAAGCAGAGGGTCGTCATAAGAAACAAACTGGCGGGTCTGGGCAGTTTGGCGATTGCTGGCTTCGTCTTTCCCCCAACCCAGGCGAAGGGTACGTATTTGCAAGCGAAGTCGTTGGCGGCAGAATCCCAAAGAACCTCATTCCGGCTGTGGATAAGGGCGTTCAGGAAGCCATGGCAGAGGGCTTTCTTGCCGGGTATCCTATGGTTGATATCAATTGCGTAGTATTTGATGGTTCCTACCATGCGGTAGATTCCAACGAGATGGCTTTCAAGACCGCTGCCCGACTTGCATTCAGGGCTGCTTGCGAGCAAGCTGACCCCATTATTTTGGAGCCTATGGCAGATATGGATATCACTGTTGGCGAGGCGTATGCAGGAGCTGTTATGGGTGATATCTCTACACGTCGAGGTCGAATTGTTGGCACCGATTCCAACGACGAGGGTGAAACCATTATCGTCGTTCGTGTTCCCTATGCTGAAGTTCTTTCGTATACGAAGGACTTGCGGGCTCTTTCTCGTGGTAGTGGAACTTATTCTGTGCGCCTAAATGGATATGAGCCAGCTCCTTACGATGTCCAGAAGAAGCTTGTCGAACGCTATGAGGCTTCCCGTAAATAGTCAGGCTTGTTTTCTGGAGGCTTTATCTCCATAATCGCACTTGCGCATTCGTATTAGCGTGAATTGCCTCGTGGTGAAGTGAACTGAACACGTATTTTGCTTTGCAAGAAACCCTAGAGTGTTTTCGCCCTGGGGTTTCTTATTGTGTTATCGGGAAATTCGAGTTATTGACTCACGGATGCGGGTTGCAAGCTTCGCCATGTCTTTACCGTCACGAAACCTTGAGGCGCAAAGGTGATGTGATTTGAAGACGATTTTTTGTTTCACTGATGACTTAGTGTCCGTAGGGCTTTTCGATGTCGCTGCTGTGACCGACGATTCTCTTCTTGCGGTTTGCATGATTATGTTCGGTTTCATTGCTTGAGGCTTGGCGGCGTTGATCTGCGATTCTCCTCGTCGAAAGTTGTCGTTTAATTCGTACTTTTTGATTATCTTCACATGCTGAACACAACCCTAGAAAGCTGTTGAGCACAATAAGACGCTCGCGTATACTAATCAAGTTGCATTTTGCAGCAAGTAGGCTTCACGCCTAGCTCGCATGCGCCACCCGCTTGCTTGCTCGGCATGGAGGGAATTAGATGTAGAAAGGTGGACAGATGCCTAACAAGCTTAGCATCTCCAAAGAACGCACTGCAGAGCTCATGGCTGAGTTCGGCAAGAACCCCCAGGACTCTGGTAGCGCAGAGGTACAGGTTGCTATCCTGTCTGAGCGTATCAAGAACCTGACCGAGCACCTGAAGGAGCACCCCAAGGATCACCATACCCGTCGTGGTCTGCTCATGCTCGTAGGTAAGCGCCGTCGTCTTCTCGTTTACATCAAGAACCGCGACGTTCTTGAGTACCGTGAACTCATCAAGAAGCTCGGCATTCGCGACAACATCTAAGCATTAAGCCCGCGCTAGCGGGCTTTTTGTATATTCGGCGGTCGGCAATGGAGGCCATTGCTGCTCGCGCACCTGAAAAGCGGGTGCAAAGAGGCTTTGCGCAATAGGGCGCAAGGGAAGTGAAAGTTAAAAGATGGACATTATTACTGAATCGTTCGACCTCTACGGAAAGCACTACACCCTTTCCACTGGCGAGCTTGCAAAGCAGGCTTCTGGTGCCGTGAAGGTCACCTGCGGTGACACCACCGTTTTGGTTACGGCTGTGATCTCTGAGCAGGAGAAGGATTATGACTTTTTCCCGCTGACTGTTGATTTCATGGAAAAGATGTATGCGGTTGGTCGTATTCCTGGCGGTTACCTGAAGCGTGAAGCAAAGCCTTCCGACAAGGGTATCCTGACGGCTCGTATGATCGACCGTCCGATTCGCCCCGGTTTCGTTGATGGTTTTAAGCAGGAAGTTCATGTGGTTGCCACTACGTTGGTGGTTGACGGCGAGCATCAGCCCGACACCATTTCTGTAGCAGGTGCTTCTGCAGCACTCATGGTTGCCAGCGCGCCTTTCGATGGCCCGGCCGCGTGCGTTCGTATCGGCCGCGACATTGATACCGGCGAGTTCATCGTGAACCCCACCTACGAGGAAGAAGAGAACTCCGATCTTGAGCTGACCATTGCAGGTACCAAGGATTATATTTCCATGGTTGAGGCTGGCGCTCAGGAGATTACCGAAGAGGACATGCTCGCAGCCATGACTTTTGGCCAGGAAGCAATTGCGGCGTTCTGCGAAAAGCAGGCCGAATTCTTGGCCAAGGTTAATCCGCAGCCTAAGGAATGGCCTATCCATGTTGCCGATCCTTCCATTGCGGAGCGCGTTGAAAAGCATTTCGATGAGATGTCGGCTGCATTGAAGGACGCAGACAAGCTTGCCCGTATGGCCAAGGTCGAAGAGGTGAAGAATTCCGTTAAGGAAAACGACTTCACTGAGGAAGAGCGTGCTGCTTGGGGCTCCGATATTGCTGCTGCTTTGAAGTCGCTCGAAAAGCACGCAATGCGCAAGATGGTTATCGAAACGGGCGAGCGTGCCGACGGTCGTTCTAGCACCGACATTCGTCCTTTGTACATTAAGGCTGGCTATCTGCCTCGTGTTCACGGTTCCGGTCTTTTCCAGCGTGGTCAGACCCAGGCTCTCTCTATTGCAACGCTTGGTATGCTCAATGAATGGCAGCGTCTTGATACTATCGATCCTGCAGAGGGCAAGCGTTACATGCATCAGTACAACTTCCCACCATACTGCACCGGTGAGGTTGGTCGCATGGGCGCTCCTAAGCGTCGTGAAATCGGACATGGTGCTTTGGCTGAGCGTGCGCTCCTGCCTGTTCTCCCCGATGAGGAAGAATTCCCCTACGCTATTCGCGTTGTTTCTGAGATCATGGAATCCAATGGTTCTTCGTCCATGGCTTCCACCTGCGGTTCTACCCTTGCTTTGATGGATGCTGGCGTGCCTATCAAGGCTCCTGTTGCTGGTATTGCGATGGGTCTCATTAAAGAAGGCGATGACATTGTCATCCTCTCTGACATCCAGGGTCTTGAAGACTTCCTCGGTGATATGGACTTTAAGGTTTGCGGTACGGAACATGGCATCACTGCCCTGCAGATGGACAACAAGGCCAAGGGTCTTTCCGTTGATATTCTGGCCCGTGCTCTGGCTCAGGCTAAGGAAGGTCGCGCCTTTATCATGAAGGCTATGCTCGAGGCCATTGATGCTCCTCGTGCGGAACTCTCTCCTTATGCTCCCCACATCGAGACCATCCACATTCCTTCCGATAAAATCCGTGACGTTATCGGTTCTGGTGGCAAGGTTATCCGAGGCCTTCAGGATGAGACGAACACCACTATCGAGATCGAAGAGGACGGTACTGTTCGCATTGCCTCTATCGATGCTGAGGGTGGCGCTGCTGCCAAGGCGGCTATCTTGGGTATCGTCAAGGTTCCCGAGGTTGGAGAAGTGTATGATGGCGAAGTCGTTGGCATCAAGGATTTCGGCGCATTTGTTCGTCTTACTCCCGGTAAGGATGGATTGCTTCATATCTCCCGCATGGCTAACGGCCGTGTAGGCAAGGTTGAAGATGTTCTTAACATCGGAGACATCGTAAAGGTTGAGGTCATTGAGGTTAGCGATAACGGTAAGATTAGTCTTGACCGTGTCGATAAGCCCGATGTAGTTAGCTCCGAGCGCCCTGCTCGCCACCACGATGATGGTGACCGACGTGGTAAGCGCGAAGGTGGCAACGGCGGACGTAAGCCCCGTCGCCGTCACAATGGTGACCATAATGAGCACTAAGTTATAATCATTCCTTGATAGCTCTTATGGGTGGTTGTCTGCCTTGTATGAGCTGCGGAATGGTTATTGATAAGCAGTTTCGAGAGCCCTCTGACCCCAAAATGGGGCAGGGGGCTTTCTTTGGAAGAAGAGGTTTTACTGTATGTCTACGTTTATTACTCGTGGCACTTGTTCTAAAGCTATTAATTTCGACATTGAAGATGGCAAGGTTGTCAATGTGTCATTTCAGGGCGGCTGCAACGGCAACACTAAGGGTATTGCCATGCTTGTAGAGGGTATGCCCGTGGAAGAGGTTATCGACAAGCTCGAAGGTATTACCTGCGGTCCCCGTAAAACGAGTTGTCCCGATCAGCTCGCAAAAGCTCTCAAGGAAAGTATTGAGTCATAAAATTAGATTGGAAGGGTTGGAGCACGTATGAGCCAGCAATGTAAAACTGTTTTGGATAATGGCATGACGGTCATTAGCCGAACGATGCCCGATGTCCGTTCGGTTTCTTTGGGGCTCTGGTTCAACGTTGGCTCCCGCGACGAGCGTCCCGACCAGGCGGGTCTTACTCATTTTATGGAGCATATGATGTTCAAGGGGACCCCCACTAAAGGTCCTTTGGATATTTCGATGCATTTTGATCGCCTTGGGGCAGAGCTTAACGCTTTTACGTCAAAGGAATATACCTGCTACTATGCTCGCTTTGTTGACGACAAACTTGAGGATTCTCTTTCTGTTTTGGCAGAAATGGTGATTGAGTCCAATTTTGCTCAAGATGCCATCGATACGGAACGTGAAGTGGTGATTGAGGAGATTGCCCGTTCTGAAGATACCCCCGATGATTATGTCTATGAGCTGTATTCTCAAAATAACTTGCCTAATCATCCTTGCGGCTTGCCTGTTTTAGGAACTCGCGAGCGGGTTGGCAGCTATCAACATGCCGATTGCGCTGATTTTCATGCCGAGCATTACCATGCCGGAAACCTAACACTAGCGGCTGCGGGCAATGTGGATCATGACCGGCTGGTCGCATTGGCAAAGCGATATTTTGCTTCCATGAAGCCTGGTAAAAAGGAGCAACGAAAGCTTCTTCAGCCCCATTTCTCCTCAGGCTTGTTTAGCCAGAAGCGCGATATCGAGCAAGCCCATATTGTGTATGGCGTACCTTGGTTACCTCTAGGGAGTGAGCGGCGATATATCGCTACGGTACTCACCACAATTCTTGGTGGTTCTATGTCTTCGCGTTTGTTCCAGGAGGTACGCGAAAAGCGCGGTCTTGTCTATTCGATTTACGCAATGCAGGCAGGCTATCAGGGTGTTGGGCAGTGGTGCATTTACGCCGGTACACGACCTTCCAATACTCAGGAAGTTGTTCGGCTTATCCGTTCTGAGTTGGACGCGATTGCCCAAGACTACGTTTCCGAAGATGAGCTTTCTCGTAATATCGACCTTATTTGCGGGCAGCTCCTTCTTGGCTTGGAGTCGACCAATTCCCATATGGTTCGCCTAGGCAAGCGCGAGACCCTCGGATTGGATCAAACTACCCCCGAGCAACAAACGGAAGGATATCGATCCGTTACTAAGCAGCAAGTGCTTGATATGGCTCAAGAACTTCTCTTGTCGGAGCCGGCTATTGCCGTGATATCGCCTTACACTCAAGAAGAGCTTTCGGATCTTGTTTTTTAGATAATTCCCGAGTCCGTTAAGTTGTTGACAGTCGCTGCTCTCGTATGCTGGCTGCAAAGCCGCCTACGAGTGCTTAACATATTTGAATCATTTAAGTCGTATAGTTGCGGTTAGTTCCCTGAAAAGGGCATTTGAATAGGAGTACGTATGATTTCTGTTGCTGTTGCCGGTTATGCCGGCCGCATGGGTTCCGCTGTCGTGGATGCTGTCACTGCTGCTGAGGATATGGAAGTGGTATGCGGGATCGATCCGTTTGGTGGAGAAGCCCCTTTTGCTACCTATGGAAGCATTGATGAGGCACTTCAAGGTGCATCCTTCGATGTTTTAGTCGATTTTACTCAACCTAGCGTTGTCGCAAAGACTTTGGAAAAGGCTTTGCCTGCAGGAGTGGATTGTGTTGTGGGCACAACAGGTATGAGCGATGACACTCTTAATGCTCTTGCTGCGAGCGCTAAGCCAGGCACATGTTTGTTCTACGCTCCGAATTTCACTACTGGTGCGGTACTTATGATGGAATTCGCCAAAGCTGCTGCTCCTTATTTCCCCGAATCGGAGGTTATTGAATTCCATCATTGCAATAAGAAAGATGCGCCAAGTGGCACTGCGGTTCGCACTGCTCAGATAATCTCCCGCTCGAGGGATTTTGCCAGTGAGGCTCCTGGCAGTGAAACCGAGATTGATGGATGCGAAGGCGCACGCGGAGCATTGGTAGAAGGTGTCCCGGTGCATTCTGTACGCTCAATGGGGTACGTTGCGAGTCAAGAGGTCATTTTTGGTTCGATGGGGCAGACGCTGACTATTCGCCACGATTCATGGGATCGTACTTCCTATATGCCAGGTGTTCTCCTCGGTATCCGTTCGGTAGGCAAATGCAGCGGCTTAGTCGTTGGTTTGGAAAACTTCATGGCATAGCGCCGTACATCATGCAATAATGAGCCACGTTAAATTAGCGAATGAAGGAGTTACACATGACCGCTGCAAATGAGCCACGCTTTGGTCGCATGATTCCCGCAATGGTTACCCCATTTGACGAGAATCTTGAGCTCGACCTTGATCAGGTACGTGCTTTGGCTCGCCGCCTTGTAGACGGCGGAAGCGATGCCCTTATCGTTAATGGCACCACGGGTGAAAGCCCTACGGTGTTCTATCCTCAGAAGATGAAGCTGTTTGAAGCAGTTCTTTCTGAAGTAAAGGGTGAGGTGCCGGTTATCGCCAATGTTGGAGATAATTGCACGGCTGATACGGTTGATTTTGCCCGTGATGTCCAAAAGCTTGGTGTCGATGCGTTTATGCTGGTGGTTCCTTACTATAACAAGCCCCCGCAAGAAGGCCTCTACCAGCACTTCAAGACTATTGCAGATGCAGTTGACCTCCCTATCATTCTGTATAACATCCCAGGTCGTACTGGTATTAACATGACGCCTGAAACAACACTACGACTTGCAAACGATTGCGATAACATCGTTGCCATTAAGGAAGCTTCTGGTGATCTTGCCCAGGTTGCAGAGATTATCGATAACGCACCCGAAGGGTTCGACGTATATTCCGGCGATGATTCCCTTACTTATGACATGATGAAATTAGGTGCTGCTGGCGTAATCTCCACAACCGGTAATGTTGCGCCCGATCGCATGAAGGAAATTACCACCCTTTGCGCTGAAGGGAAATTCGAGGAGGCTGCAGAAGCCAATGAAAAGCTCCTGCCCTTGATGAATGAGCTCTTTGTTACGGCCAATCCGATCATGGTTAAAGAGGCACTGAACCTATCCGGCTTCCGTGTTGGCGGGGTCCGTCTTCCCTTGGTAGATGCAACTCCTGAACAATCCGATCACTTGGCTCAGGTAATGCGCGAGGTTGGTGTCCTGAAGTAAGCTTCGGCATCTGTCACGTCTATTCGAAAAGCGAGGTTTCGACCTCGCTTTTTTTTGTGCATTTTCAGCTCACGTTTGGTTTGACTGTAGCTAATTCTGTGAGTTTCTTTTCGAAGAAGATAGGGAAGAATTCATGGATGATTAACAAATTAAAGTCAGGAACGCTATTATTAATTAGTTAATCTATGCGTAATTTACGCGCTGTCTTGGTCTGCGGATGGGCCTTTTCTTGCTAGGTATTAGAAGGCCCCATCTTATATATGAAGTACAAATACAGAACGAAAAGGAACCTTATGGCTGAAGAAATCAATGAGCCTAATAATATCCAGGATAAACCTCAAGCAACAGAATCGGTGAAGCATGTTCACCTCCAGCGAAAGCGTCCGAAATTATCGAAATTCGACGAGGAGAATTCGAAGAATGGGAAAGACAAAAGCGCTGAGTCGGGCAAAAAACATCATTCCCAAAACTCAAATCGTGGGAAAAAATCCGCCCAGCATAACCACAGTGGCAAGCGCGATCCTAAGGCTAAGCTTCGTATAATCCCCTTGGGCGGTCTTGATGCTATCGGCAAGAATATGACTGCTTTCGAGTGCGGTAACGATATGGTGCTTGATGATGCGGGCCTCATGTTCCCCGATGATAATCATCCAGGTGTTGACCTGATTCTGCCTGACTATTCGTATGTTCTTGAACATGCTGATAAGTTGCGTGGAATTGTGATTACCCACGGTCACGAGGATCATACGGGTTCCTTGCCGTATTTGCTGAAAGACCTTGATCGCAAAGTTCCTATTTACGCAACCAAACTTACCCTGGGCCTTATCGAGGGCAAGTTGAAGGAGCATAAGATCAAGAATGCCAAGCTATGCGAAATTAAGCCTGGCCAGTCTATTAAGCTCGGGTGCATTACTGCTGAGTTCTTCTCCGTCAACCATTCGATTCCCGGTGCAGTTGGCGTATTTTTCCGTACTCCTGCTGGCAATGTGCTTCATACGGGCGACTTTAAGCTGGATCAAAGCCCTATCGATGGGGTTCGTACTGATTTTGCCGCTCTCTCCCGCTTTAGTGAAGAGGGCGTTGACTTGATGATGTCGGATTCCACCAATGCTACTAATCCGAATTTCACCCCTTCCGAAGCGGAAGTAGGTAAGGCTCTGGACTCCATCATTTCTCGGGCCAAGGGTCGCGTTATCGTCGCCTCCTTTGCTTCTCATATCCATCGTATGCAGCAAATCTGCGATGCAGCGGTGCGTAATGGTCGAAAGGTTGCTGTTACTGGTCGCTCTATGGTTCAGAATACCGATATTGCACGTCGTCTAGGATATTTGAAGATCGCAGACAAAGACATTATCGATGCATACGATCTGAAGGGTTGCCCTCCTGATTCATATGTGGTTATGTGCACGGGCTCTCAGGGTGAACCGCTTTCTGCGCTTGCCCGAATAGCGAGTGACAACCATAAGACTATTTCGGTAGAGGAAGGCGATACGGTCATTATTTCAGCTACGCCTGTGCCTGGTAACGAAAAAGCCGTAACTAAGGTCACGAACGACTTAGCAAAGATTGGAGCGGATGTTTACGACAAAAGCCGTGCCCGTGTTCATGTTTCAGGCCATGCTTCGGCAGAGGAACTGAAGCTTGTTCTTTCTATCGTTCAGCCCAAACACTTTATGCCAGTTCACGGCGAAGCTACTCATCTGCGGGCACATGCTGCGTTGGCTGAAGCTACGGGTGTTCAAAAAAAGAATATCTTCATCTGTGAAAACGGCGAGTCTCTTGAGCTGACCTCAAAGGGCGTTCGCCGAGGCAAGCCTGTTCCAAGCGGTATTATCCTGGTCGATGGATTAAGCGTTGGCGATACTTCCGAGTTTGTTTTGAACGAACGAACGAATCTTGGCTCACAGGGCGTTGCTGTTATTGCTTGTGCTGTTAATGCTGAATCGCGTGATTTGCTTAGTGGCGTTCAGGTAGAAATGCATGGTATTCCCGGCGGTGACGAGCCCCAATTTGTTGAAGCGGTAACTAATGCTGTTTCGAGCGCATTGAAGCGATCCCTTTCCAAGAACGAAGACTCGCGCGCCGTAAAGCGTGCTGCTCGAAGCGCGTTGCTTTCAATTCTGTGGGAGCGCACCAACCAGCGCCCTCTAGTTGTAATCAATATCCTCGAGGTCTAGAGATTCCAGGCCTCAGGGCCTCATGCGAAGCTAAACACACCCTAAACGCACGAAAGGTTTCGAATGGCATCTCAGCAAACAGGACGTCGGAACAAGCAGCAGTCAAGCAAAGCGGGCTCCCAGCCGGGGGTCCGCAAGCTTGCTTCAAGTGGAAAAAGCTCGCAGCATCGTGATTCGACGCCTAGTTACGGTCATATCTTTGATGAGCGTACCAAGCGTGATATATCTGCAGTTGCCTTAATAGTGATCTCTATTGCGCTATTCGCCATGGTGTTTATGGGGTCTGAGGGCGTTGTGACGGGCGCGATATCGCTTGGACTTCGTTTCTGCTTCGGTATCGGTGCATACGTGCTTCCGTTCCTGCTCATTGGTCTAGCGGCTACGTTGCTTATCCGTTTTGAACGAGAGATGGTACCAGCCCGTGTGGCCATTGGTTTCGGTCTCTTGTTTCTTTCATTCTTGACCATTGTGTCCCTTTTCACGCCAGGTGCTGATGTTGATCCAAATCGCCTGTTCATCCAGGTATTGCTAGTTGACCATGGTGGTTATGTGGGTGGCGCTATCGCTTGGGCGGGTCTCGAGCTGTTTGGCTTGACCGTCTCCATGATCTTGATGATAGGCGTGATCATCATTGCGCTTATCGTAATCGGATTCTCCCTGTCCTCTCTTATCGAAAAAATTCGCGCTCGTGCGACAGGTCGTTCCGATGCACTTGGAGATGAAGAGGACGGATTTGCTCACTTACCCCGTATGTCGTTTGCTCGCGTTCGAAAAGGCAGAAACACCATTAATGCTGATTCCGTTGATCCAACGAAAGCGGATGTTCTTGGAGGTATGCCCACTCAGGCTATCGACACAAATAAAGCCGCTTTCGCCGCTGGTAAAACCCAGATAATTACCGAGATGCCATCTAAATCATTGAAAAAAAGCCAACGCACGAATGGCCAGCGCGCTCGTGAAGCTGCAGTGCAAACCACCATGGCATTTGACGCGGCTTCCCCGAAAGCTGCAGGGGAGGCGCCCAAGCAACTTACCCGAAAGCTTGGGTCGCGTCCTAAAGCTGACAAGAAGGACGAGCTGTCACTTCCTCAGGATCAGGCCGCTAGGCCTGTCCGCAAAAAGGCGTCAGATGTTGCTACACCAGAGCCATTGGAGGGTTTTGATCTCCCCGAAATGAGCTTGCTTAATACTTCCGAAAAAACTCCAGTCACCAAGGAGAGCGAGGCTTCCCTTCGCGCCACTGGTTTGTTGCTCCAGGAGACGCTTTCCGACTTTGGCGTAGGCGCTGATGTTGTTGGTTGGGTTCACGGGCCTACCGTTACCCTGTTTAAGGTCGATCTTCCTTCAGGTGTTCGAGTAAATCGTGTCTCTAATTTGACTGACGATATAGCCCTCGCTCTTGCTGCGCCTGGTGTTCGCATCTTTGCTCCTATTCCAGGCACTAATTACGTTGGTATTGAAGTGCCCAACAAAAAACGCGAGACAGTATTTTTGGGTGATGTCCTGAAAGATGCTCCTGCCGGACCTCTTCAAATTGCCATTGGCAAGGATGTGGAAGGTGAAAGCATCGTTAGCAATTTGGCAACTATGCCCCATTTGCTAATTGGTGGTACGACGGGCTCTGGTAAATCGGTCGCCATCAACGGCATGATTATGTCGATTCTTATGCGTGCTACGCCTTCCGAAGTACGTATGATCATGATTGACCCTAAGCGTGTTGAGTTTACTCCCTATAATGGCATCCCTCATTTGTACGTTCCTGTTGTTACCGAAGCGAGGGAAGCGGCTAGCGCTCTCTCCTGGGCCGTAGCCGAGATGGAACGTAGGCTGAAGGTTTTTAGTGGCATTGGCGCTAGAAATATTGGTCAATACAATGCCAAGGTTCAAAAGGGGCTCGAAATCAACGATGCTCCCGCGGCTGAGATGCCGTATATCGTCATCATCATCGATGAGCTCGCAGACCTTATGATGAATGTAGGCAAAGAGGTGGAGTTTTCGATTTCGCGTCTAGCTCAGCTTGCGCGTGCAGCGGGAATCCATCTCATCGTAGCAACGCAGCGCCCCTCTACGAATGTAGTTACGGGTCTTATCAAGGCTAACATCACCAATCGTATCGCGTTTAATGTTGCTTCTGGTATCGATTCGCGTGTCATCCTGGACACTCCCGGCGCTGAAAATCTTATTGGTCTAGGAGACCTGCTGCTTTCCAAGCCCGAGTTGGCCAAACCTCAGCGAATTCAGGGATGCTTTGTTTCCGAGGATGAGATATCTGCTGTCGTGGAGAAATTGAAGTCGCAAGGAGAGCCCGAATATCACAATGATATTCTTAAAACCAATCTCATTACTCTAGGGGATTCTATGCCCGATGGTTCCGGTGGAACTGCCTCTGGCTCTGATGATCCCTTGGTGTGGGATGCCGCTGAGATAGTGGTTTCTTCAGGTATGGGCTCTACGTCGAACCTGCAGCGCAGGCTTAGCGTAGGGTACTCGCGTGCTGGCAGGATTATGGACCTGCTTGAAGAGAAGGGCATCGTTGGTCCACCAAACGGGTCAAAGCCTCGCGAGGTTTTGGTTGACCCGATGGAACTCGAAACTATCAAAGCCTTTGAAGCTAATGATTCGCAGTAAGTAAGAAGAGGTAGGAACGTCATGCACCAGATCAGCTTCGGCAGCGTGCTTAAGGAAGCGCGATTGGCCCAAGGGCGAGACCTGGCTTCGGTATCTCGCGATCTGCGTATTCGCCAGGATATTATCGTCGCGATCGAAAATAGTGATTTTAAGCGCATGCCCTCTCGTGGATATGCGCGCAATATGATCATTGCTTATTCTCGGCTCCTTGGCCTTAACGCTCAGGATGTCAGCAGAATGTACTTAGATCAGGAATATGCCTATCAGGTAGAGCAGGCTCATCAAAGCGTTGGTGACTCTATTCGAATGCATCGCGATCCGCATGGACGCGAAGCCAACGGATACGCTACTTCGTCATTTGAAAAAGTTGGTGGGCGGGTTGCTCGTAAATCTCGTTCATCTTTTTCTCAGCCCGATGAAAAAGATCTGTATGATGGCAGTTCTAATGGGTTTGGTCGAGCCGTGTATTCTCAAAACGCCGATGTATACCCTTCGCATCACAACCCTCAGGTCGCTCATCGCGCCCGTAGATCTGCTATGCCTTCGGGGAAATATGGAAATATGTATGCAGCTCCGCAGAATATCCCGAACCCAAATAGAAGTCGGAATATCCTTGTTGCTATTATCGCTGTTGTTGTCATCGTTGTTGTTCTCATTGTGGCTATGATGCTGTCGCATCAAACTGCGCCTCAGACCAATATCCCTGTTACCGGCGCTCAGTCTACGCAAAATGCAGAAAGCGAATCTTCGTCAGATCAGCAGCAAACAGATTCCTCTCCTGACCAAACTGCTCCAACTGAATTCACCTTGAAATATTCCGTTGATAAGGGCAGTGAGTCTTATATCGAAGTTTATGTTGACGACAAGGCCCAAGAGTCGGGTACAGTGTCTGGGCCAGCGGAAAAAACCTACACTAGCTCGTCTAAAATTCGCTTTGTTTCTACTGAAACAAAGGGCGTATCGGTGACGATCAATGATGAAGCTGTTGATCTTAAGGCCAACAGCTCAGGTATCGTAAACCAAACTTTTTCCTTTAGCGAAATCCTGGATCAGTGGTATAACGATCATCCGAATGTGAAGCGGGATACGTCTGCTGCTGCATCGTCGAGCTCTCAAAGCTCGTCGGACAGTTCGACCGACTCTGCTAAGACGTCATCTGCGAGTTCCAGGTCGTCGTCATCTGAATAGGACGCGTTTTGCCTACGTAGATGTTTTTGGGTTAGCACGATTTTCAGATGAATCGTGCTAACCTATTTTTCTATATGGCCTAACATGATGGCTTTATTAAATTCGATTTTGAGAGGATTAACCATGGCTAAGGATTCTAGCTTCGACGTTGTATCCCAGATTGATATGCAAGAAGTCGATAATGCTTTCGGTCAAGCAAAGAAGGAAATTTCTCAGCGTTATGACCTTAAGGATTCTGGCGCCGACATTGCATTAGACAAGTCTGGTAAAACCCTTACGGTATCTGCGCCAAGCGACTTTGTTAATAATCAGGTAAAGGATGTTCTTACCTCCAAGCTTATTAAGCGCGGAATTGCGCTGAACGCTCTTGATTGGGGCAAGCTTGAGTCTGCCACTGGTGGATCGGTTCGCCAAACCGCTAGGATTATTGAGGGTATCGATCGCGATACCGCAGGGAAGATCAACAAGGATATCAAGGCTACTAAGCTTAAGGTAAAGGTCACCATCGAGGGAGATAAGCTTCGTGTATCTGGGCCTAAGCTCGATACCCTTCAAGAGGTTATTGCCTTTTTGAAAGAGAAGGATTACGGTCAGCCTTTGCAATTCACTAATTATCGCTAGGAATTCGTTGCACCATGTCAAAGAACGTATCTTTTTTAACGCTTGGTTGCGCAAAGAACGAATCAGATAGCGCTCGAATGCAGGAAGACCTTATTCGAGCTGGTTATTCCATTGTCGATATTAACGATCCTGCCGACGTCATTGTTGTCAACACATGTTCGTTTATTCGGTCAGCTATCGAAGAAAGCCTCGATGCCGTATTTGAGATAGCGGGTTATGATTCGGTTGCTTCGGGCGGCACCAAGCTTGTTGTATGCGGGTGCATGCCTTCTCGGTTTGGCGATGATCTTGCAGAAGAGCTAACCGAGGCGGATAAATTTGTTACTTGCAGCGAAGAGGATAATATCGTCGAGATAATCGACGATATTTTAGGCGTGTCAAGCGTCCGCAATTCCGTTGAAGTTGTTTTTGATTATGCGCCCAGCGAGTACGTGAAGATTTCTGACGGATGTAATCGTTTTTGCTCGTTTTGTACCATCCCGTACATTCGCGGTCGCTATCACAGCTTTTCATATGACGAAATCGCTTCTGACATAAAAGCCAAGGTTGAATCTGGCACGAAAGAAATCGTGCTCATAGCTCAGGATTCTGGTATCTGGGGTCTTGATTTGAAACCTCGCGAGAACCTTGCTTCGCTGCTGAAGCGATTGGCTGAAGCGTATCCTGATACCTGGTTTCGGGTTATGTATTTACAGCCTGCTGGAATGACAGATGAGCTGCTTGATGTCATGGCGACCCATGACAATATCTGCAATTATTTTGATATACCGTTGCAGCATTGCGATTCGGCGATTTTGAAGTCGATGAATCGTTCTGGCTCACGCGCCGAATACGAACAGATGGTAGCGCGTATTCGCCAGCGGATTCCTGGTGTTGCTCTGCGCACTACGCTGATAGTTGGTTATCCCGGCGAAACAGAAGAACAATTCGAAGATCTTTGCGATTTCGTTTCGGAGGCCGAATTCGATTATGTGGGCATTTTTGCCTATTCGCCCGAAGACGGTACTCCTGCTGCCGAATTGCCCGATCAGATTGATGAAGACACCAAGCAAGCACGTCTTCAAGAGCTTCGCGATATTGCTGACTCCGTTTCTTCTAGCGTTGTTTCTCAGCGCATAGGGACAAGCATGGATATTCTTGTCCTTGGTTGCGAGGAGGACGGTCAATTGTATGGCCGTGCGCAATGCCAGGCTCCCGATGTCGATGGGGTAACTTATTTGGATAATGGTACCGTTGGCGAGATCCATACCGTGACAATCAGCGATACGCTCCTTTATGAGATGGAGGCCCTGGGTGACTGAAAAGGAATTTGACGAAACCACGCTGTGGACTCCCGCGAATATCGTCACCCTTGTTCGTATTCTGCTTGTTCCTGTCTTTGTCGTAGCGATTATTTCCCCATGGCCGACCTATATACCGGATTGGCATAATGCCGAGCTCTGTAAGCCCTGGGTTGCTGCACTGATTTTTGCAATTTTATCGTGCACTGATGCATTGGATGGGTATTTGGCGCGAAGCAGGGGAGAAGTGACGAACTTCGGAAAGTTCATCGATCCCTTGGCCGATAAGATCTTGGTCGCGGCGGCGTTGTTGACGCTTATCGAACTTCAGGTCCTTCCTTCATGGGTTGCGTTGCTCATTATCGCTCGCGAGTTCATTGTTTCGGGTCTTCGAATGCTTGTGGCGACTCATGGAGTTGTGGTTGCAGCAAGTTGGTATGGAAAAGCCAAGACGGTGTTCCAGATCATTGCAATCCTGCTCTTTATTGTTAAGGGGTCCGATGCTTTGTTCGCACTGCATCCTGATATGGAACTCGCATTGTATGTGATCTCTTGGTTCTTCATGATAGTTGCGTTAGTGCTCACCATCGTTTCTATGGTGGACTATTTTATGAAGTGCGCTCCCATTCTTGGGTTTGGCAATATGGGTTCGAAAAAGTGCCCCGATGATTACGCATGCTCTCCTAAAGCCGTCATTGAGCGAGCTATCAAAGAAGGGAAGCATCTTTCAACTGCCGAGAGCTGCACCGGGGGTCTTATTGGTGGCGCTCTCACTGGCGTGCCTGGTAGCTCAGCTGTTGTTGAGGGCGGAATCATCAGTTATTCCAACGATGTCAAAATGAATGTGTTGGGGGTCTCTGCAGCCGATCTTGAGCGAGTTGGCGCAGTGAGTTCCGAGGTCGCCGCTTCAATGGCAGAGGGTTCTCTTCGCGTTGCCAATTCCGATATAGCCGTAGCCGTTACGGGGATTGCGGGGCCTGGCGGGGCTGTTCCCGGCAAGCCTGTTGGTACTGTTTGGTTCGGTTTGGCAACTAAGAACTACACCAAAACGTTTGTGCGCCATTTTGACGGCAATCGCAATGCTGTACGTAGCGCTACGGTAGATTTTGCGATTGAGCTATTCGCTTATGCTCTTGATGAGAACCAGCCCGAACCGGTTTCTGATTAACTTTTGATTAGAATTTATTTCGCATTGCTTTAGCACCGCGTTCTCATGTATTTGAGAACGCGGTTTTACTATTAGCTCTGCTTAAGCGAAAAGTATTGCAATCGAACGCATGTTCGGATATTCTCGTTTAGGTCCAATCGCAACACCTTCGGCTAGGAGAAGAAATGAGCCAGGACAAAGCAAAAACCCTTAAGATCACTACTGATCAGATAGAACAGAAATTTGGCAAGGGTGCCATTATGAAATTGGGCGAGAACACCAACATGCAAGTTGGCGTAATTCCAACAGGAGCCCTTCCTTTAGACATCGCTCTAGGCATTGGTGGTGTTCCTCGTGGTCGAATCGTTGAGGTGTATGGGCCTGAATCAAGTGGTAAAACCACCATTGCACTTCATATCATTGCTGAGGCACAGGCGGCTGGTGGGGTTGTTGCTTTTATTGACGCCGAGCATGCACTGGACCCTGTTTATGCTGCCAAACTCGGTGTTGATGTAGACGAAATGCTTATCTCGCAGCCCGACACTGGCGAGCAGGCGCTTGAGATCTGCGATATGCTTGTTCGTTCTGGTGCCATTGACTGCGTAGTCGTCGACTCAGTTGCAGCTTTGGTCCCTAGAGCCGAAATCGAAGGAGAAATTGGCGATACCACGGTTGGCCTTCAGGCTCGTCTGATGAGCCAGGCATTGCGCAAGCTTGCTGGATCTCTTTCCCGCTCCAATACCACTTGCGTTTTTATTAATCAGTTGCGCGAAAAAATTGGTGTCATGTTCGGCAATCCTGAAACAACTACAGGCGGCCGTGCGTTGAAGTTCTATTCGAGCGTTCGTCTTGATGTTCGTCGTTTTGATTCGGTCAAAAAAGATGGTGAGTTTGTTGGCAATCGAGTTCGAGTCAAAGTGGTAAAGAACAAGGTTGCTCCGCCGTTTAGGCAGGCAGAGTTTGACATCATGTATGGTGAGGGGATTTCAAAAGAAGGCTGCGTTCTCGATATGGGCGTTGAGGCTGGTTTTGTTAAGAAGAGTGGGTCATGGTTCAACTATGGTGATGAGCGACTGGGCCAGGGACGTGAAGCAGCTAAACGCACTTTGAAGGAGCATCCGGATATTCGAAATGAAATTGAAAACAAGGTGCGTGCGGAATACGATCTACCTGCAATCGGCGAGGAGCCTATTGCAGTTGACTCTTCCGCAAATTCCAGCGAGGCTTAAATCGGATGATTCTCATTGATGCAAAGACGCTTGCGGAGCGGTTTCCGCAAGCGTCTTTTTCTTCATCTAAAGGCAAAGCGCACCAGGAAAATGCCCAATCTGATGAGTTGAAGGACGCTTTTAAGAAGATCGAACGATTGGTTAAAGTAAGAGATCGGTCAGTCTTTGAAGTGCGAAACCGCCTCGAACGTGACGGGTTTTCTGCCAATGCTGTTGACGTAGCTGTTGAGAGAGCGCTATCAGTAGGATATTTAGACGATGCTCGTTTTGCCGATTTCCTTGTGCGTTCACGGCTGCGCTCCGGGAAGGGTTTATCTGGCATCCTTCGTGAACTTCGGGTTCATGCCATCAATCCTTTTGAGCAACTCGAGGGTTTTCCAGATAATTATTTGCAGGATAACCCAAGTCAGGAAGAGGCAGCTATTGCCCTGCTGTGTCGTAAGCCACCACGAGCTAAGAACGAAAAACAGGCAGCATATGCGAAGCTGATCCGTTCGGGCTATTCTGCTGATATTGCCGCCGAAGCAACTAAGAAATGGTACGAGACCAAAAACGGCGGGTGAATTGGTCGCTCCTTTGAAGCATTCTTGGGAAAAACGGCGTATCTCTTTACGGGAGATGCTGTTCTCGGCGCATTTTCCATAATTTTAGGCTATTATCAAATAGCTTGAGTTTACGCACCGGGTTTGGTGCTTTTAGATATTTTCTACAATGTAATAGTGTCGTTTTCCCTCGGCGTGTGCTCTTGCCCCGGTATTCCAGGGCATTTATGTTGCCCTTTTTGCCTTCCTAGTTAATACGCAGCATGAACGAAAGGGAGTTTCATGGTTGAAATCATAATCGCCGCCGTGGTAGCGATTGTTGTTGGCTTTTTGATTGGTTATTTTCTGATGCAGAAGGTGCTCAAGGAGCGCAATGACGCTACGGCTCTTGAAGCTCAGAATGCACTTGCCGATGCTCAGCGTGAGGCGGAAAGCCTCAAGCGCGAGGCTCTTGTTGAAGCGAAGGACGAAGTCCTCAAGATGAAGCAGGATGCTGAACGAGAGAGCAAGGAGCGTATGAAGGCTGTACGTTCTAGTGAAAATCATCTCAACCAGCGTGAGCAGAGTCTTGATAAGCGCACTGAAGCCCTCGATCATCGTGAGCACCAGATTTCCTCTTTGCAGGGTCAGGTTGACCGTCGTGCAAAAGATGTTGAGCGCGCTGAGGCCGAAGTTGCAACCCGTCTTGAAGAGGTTGCGGGTTTAACCGCAGAGGAAGCCAAGACCGAGTTGCTTGATGGCCTGAAAGAAGAGTGCGTTCATGAGTCGGCTTCCATCATTCGCGACTCTGAGGCCCGAACTCGAGCCGAAGCCGACAAGAAAGCCCGCGAAATCCTAAGCGTGGCGATTCAGCGTTTGGCTGCAGACCATACTTCGCAGATTACGGTATCCACAATCCATATTCCTTCTGACGATTTGAAGGGTCGCATTATTGGCCGTGAGGGTCGAAATATCCGTTCTTTTGAGCAAATTACGGGCACTAACCTCATCATCGACGACACTCCTGAATGCGTAACGGTTTCAACTCACGATCCCGTTCGTCGTGAAATCGCCAGCGTGACTATGCAGAATCTTATTAGTGACGGGCGTATTCACCCTGCACGTATTGAAGAGATGTTCCATAAAGCCGAAAAGTACGTTAATCAGCAGATTAAAGAAGCTGCTTCTCAGGCAACCTTTGACACCGGTATCCATGATCTGAATCCTGAATTGGAAAAGATTCTTGGTCGATTGCGCTATCGCACTTCTTATGGTCAAAACGTTTTGAATCACTCTCTTGAAGTTGCCTATCTCTGCGGCATGATGGCCTCGGAGCTTGGCCTTGATCCAGTGCCCGCAAAACGCGCAGGCCTATTGCACGATATCGGCAAGGCGGTAGACCACGAGATCGAAGGTTCTCATGCAGTGATTGGTGCAGATCTTGCACGTCGATATGGCGAAGAGCCCACGATTGTGCACGCCATCGAGGCTCATCATAACGATGTTGAACCCAATAGCGTTATTGATGTTTTAGTTCAGGCTGCTGATGCTGTCTCTGCGGCACGACCTGGTGCACGTAAGGAAAATATCGAATCCTACATCAAGCGTCTCGAGAAATTGGAAGAGATCGCCAATTCCTATCCCGGCGTTGAGCGCACTCATGCTATTCAGGCAGGCCGCGAAGTTCGTGTAATTGTTTCTCCTGAGAAGGTGGATGAGGCCCATTCTACGGTTTTGGCGCACGACATCGCACATCAAATTCAGAGCGAAACCAAGTACCCTGGCCAGGTTAAGGTTGTCGTCATTCGCGAAACTCGTGCTGTTGATTTTGCAAAATAATGAGTTTTGGCCCGCGCTATTTGCGCGGGCTTCTTTTCTTTATGCCTAATTTTTCACTCCAACAATTCATTCAGAACCTTTCAGGCGAAGATTACACCCGTGTTCAAGATGATCTCGGAAATGGGTTTGTGCGTCTTCGTGCAGCAGAGGCGCAGCGGCGCCAAGCAAAGCAAGATATACGCTCGTTTGAAGATGTAGTAATTGAAATGCTTCGCAATGCGCGCGATGCCAACGCAAAGGCTATATTTGTTGCGACCTGGTCAACAAAAGAGCAACGCTTCCTCACCATGCTTGATGACGGTGATGGCGTTCCACTTCAGTTGCAAGATACCATCTTTGAGCCTTTTGTTACCTCTAAACTCGATAGCTTCCATGCTGATAGATGGGGAGTGCATGGACGTGGTATGGCTTTGTATTCGATTCGCCAGAACACCGACTCTGCTCGAATTATTGCTTCTACTCCTGGTCTGGGCTCCATCTTTTCGGTAGTGAGTTCCTTCTCCCGATTGAGCGAAAAGCGAGATCAATCAAGTGCTCCTTCGGTTACGGTCAATGAAGATGGTAAGCCGGTTCTTCGGGGCCCGCACAATATTATGCGTACTGTGCTTGAATTTGCGATTGACGAACGAGATAATGTAGCAGTGTATCTGGGGAGTCCCGCAGAAATAGTTTCGACCCTGTATTGGCTGGGTTGTTCAGCGGTGTCTAATGCCGCCGAACAGTCTTCTTGCGAAATCGGAGAAATGCCCTATATTCAACATTTTGGTTTTTGCTCGGATGCTTCATCTCTTGCTCAGCTTGCCAATGATTATTGCTTACCTATGTCTGCTCGAACTGCATATCGAATTTTAAATAATGAAATTAAGCCTCTATCGGTTCATCTACAGGTAATGCTTGGTGATCAAGGTGCTTCTTCTGTAAAAGTAAAACCTGCACGAACAAATTTATCCAATAAATCAATTCGTATCTCTAAAGAGGATCTTGATGTATTTTCCGATCAGGTAATGGGCGACTATGCTCAGCTTGCGCAATCTTATTACCTAAAAGAGGATGTTCAGCCAAGCGTACGTTGTTTGGGCGGCGAGCTGGTCTTGCGGATCCCTCTAAGACGCGATAAATAGCTCCTTTAGTATGTTCTCTGTTCCCCGATATGAGCTTATAAAAGCGCTGTAGTGCAGATAGGTTTGTCGTTTGCCTGTTTACTTGCTTATGAGTAAAATATATCGGCGTGAATCTGCGTGATTTGTCGCTTAAACACACCACAACCACACCACAAACTATTTGAAAGTAACGCAACATGAGTGATATTTCAGCTAAGGCTTCTAATGTTCTTCAAACCAATGGGTGCCTGAAAGTCTCCTCGAAGTCTTCTCCCGCGTCAGTCGCTGGCGCTATCGCCGGCATGATGAAAGACGGTGTTCCTGTTGAGATTCAGTCTGTTGGCGCCGGTGCGGTAAATCAAGCGGTTAAAGCCATTGCCATTTCTCGAGGCTTTCTTTCGCCTGTTGGCATTGAAATTGTATGCGTTCCTTCATTTGCGGATATCGTTATCGATGGAGAATACCGTACGGCTATCCGCTTCTCCGTAGAACCACGTGTTCCTGTTACGTCTCGCGATATTGCAAAGAGCCAGTCCTCTGAATTCGAGTAGAGGTATATATGAAAAACCAACTCTCTAACGTTGAGCCTGATGTTTTCGCTGAGGGCTCTTCTCATCATATGAATATATTGGATTGGGACGATCTGTCTGATGGTCCCATTTCGGGTAAGACTTTCTCGGTTGTTACCTTTGGCTGTCAAATGAATAAGCATGATTCCGAGCGTATTGTGGGAATGCTTACCGCGCTTGGCGCAACTGAGGTTAAGACCGTTGAAGAATCTGACATTATTATTTTTGTAACGTGCTGCGTGCGTGAGGCTGCCGATGTTCGTCTCATGGGTCAGGTTGCTTCGTTGAAAAACATTCCTCTTCGAGAAAACGCCCCGGTAAAGAAGCGTGTTGTGGTTATTGGCGGATGCATTGGCCAGCGTGATGGGGAAGATTTAATTAAAAAGCTTTCTCATGTTGACGTGGTCTTTGGTACGTTTAATTTAGCAAGTTTGCCACGCCTCATTGAACAGACGCTTCTTACTGGTGATCATGAAGTTGAAGTTCTTTCTGAGGCTTCTGATTTCCCTACTGATTTGCCAAGCGAACGCGAGTCTAAATGGTCCGCATGGTTGCCAATATCAATTGGATGTAACAACTTTTGTTCCTATTGCATCGTTCCCTATGTTCGTGGCAGAGAGAAATCTCGTCCTATGGAAGACATTGTCGCTGATGCCGAAGCGCTGAAAGCCGATGGTGTTAAGGAGATTACGCTGCTCGGTCAAAACGTTAACTCCTATGGTCGCGATCTGTATGGAGAACCTCGTTTTGCTGATCTGCTTCGCTCTATAGCAGCAACAGGGATCGAGCGTATTCGTTTTGCTACCTCTCATCCCAAAGATCTCAACGACGATGTCATCAAGGCTTTTGGCGAACTTGACAATTTGATGCCTGCACTTCATTTGCCTGTACAGTCTGGCTCAAATAGTATTTTGAAGGCAATGCATCGACGCTACACGCGGGAACATTACTTGGACACAATCAAGAAGCTCCGCGAAGTTCGTCCCGATATTGCGCTGTCAACCGATATCATCGTTGGTTTCCCAGGTGAAACAGAGGAGGATTTCCAAGAGACCTACGACCTCGTTAAGGAAGTTGGCTATACCCAGGTCTTTACGTTTATCTATTCCAAGCGTGAGGGAACTCCTGCAGCGCGTATTGAAGATGGCACACCTAGAGAGGTTATTCAGGAGCGTTTTGAGCGTCTGGTAGATCTTGTTCAAGATCGTGCGCTCGAGGTTAATCAAGCTGAAGTGGGCAAAATAGTCCCTGTGCTCGTTGAGGGCGTTTCTAAGCGTGACGAGTCTGTTTTAATGGGACGTAGCCCAAAGAATTTGACGGTTCACGCTCCAATTCCTGATGGCGTTTCCATCGACGACATTCAAGGTACCATTCTCAACGTCCGAGTCGATGTTGCTCGTGCATGGTATTTGCGAGGTCAGGTAATTTCGTGATCTGTCCCGTTATAGCTGTTCTTGGGCCTACGGCATCAGGTAAATCAGAACTTGCCCAACACGTTGCTTTACGTCTTGATGGGGAAGTGGTTTCAGCTGACTCCATGCAGGTATACAGGGGGATGGATATTGGCACTGCCAAAATTCCCCAATCGGATATGCTTGTCCCTCATCACTTGATTGATATTCTTGACCCTGGTGAGGCTTTTTCCGCCCAGCAGTTTCAAAGCATGGCCCGTTCTTGTTTTTCTGATATTCAGGATCGTGGCAAAGTTCCGATTTTGTGTGGTGGAACTGGACTGTACGTGCAGTCAGCACTTGAGGATATGCGTTTCCCGAAAGGTGATCGGGAGCATAACCCTGTTCGGGAAAAATACGAAACCTTTGCAAAGCAATTTGGAAATCAAGCTGTTTGGGAGGAGTTAAACAAGGTTGACTCTGCTTCCGCCGCTCTTCTTCACCCCAACAACGTCCGACGCGTTATTAGGGCATTGGAAATGCATGAGCAGGGTGTGTCTTACGCTAATCAAGTTAAAGGAATGAAAGAGCTTCCAGAGGTGGTTCCCTCGGTTCGTTTTGCTCTTAAGCGAGATCCTGATCTTTTGGCAGCTCGCATCAATAAACGCGTCGATAATATGTTTGAAGAGGGGCTCGTTAAGGAAGTTAAGTTCCTTTTAAATGACGGATGGCGTGCTGCTCTCACCGCTCCGCAAGCTATCGGCTACAAGGAAGTTGTTTCTGCTCTCGATGGTGATATTACGATGAGTGAAGCCGTTGAGCTTATCAAGACTGCTACCCGCCGTTATGCTAAACGGCAGCGCACTTGGTTAAGACGTGATAGCCGTTTAGTGTGGCTTGATGCTGATTCTTTAAGCCTTTCTGAAATGGTAGATTGCGTGGTGGAAACCTACCTGCAACGCACAGCTCTAAAATAATTGCGAATGAACATGAGCTTTTCGTACAAAGGAGCCTTCCATGGTGCTTAATTTCACAAAAATGCACGGTCTCGGTAATGATTTCGTTTTTGTCGATGATTTCAATAAAACTATCGAGTTAAGCGCCGATCAGGTTGCTTTCCTGTGCGATAGGCATTTTGGCATTGGGGCTGACGGTGTGGTCCTTGTGCGCCCTTCCGACCGACCTGAATGCGTTGCCTACATGCATTACATCAATTCAGATGGCACTTTGGCTGAAATGTGCGGTAATGGTGTGCGTTGCTTTACTAAGTACTTGGTTGACCATAACTATATCGATGCAGATGCTGGGTCGTACATCGCTGATACGAAACGTGGACCGCTTCCCATTTCGTTTAAGCTCGATGCAAATGGTTTTATGAGCGTCGCTTCTGTTGACATGGATATGCCGATCTTGGATCCCGTAAAAATTCCGACGATTCTTCCCGCAAATGGCAATGCTACCAACGGCGAATCTTTCGTGAATGAGGAGACCGTTTCTTCTCCTTGGGGCGACTTCTCATTTACTTGCGTTTCCATGGGGAACCCCCATGCGGTTTGTTTCTTTGACGATCTTGATCAATTGCCGGCAGGGTGGTTTACATCATCGGACAAAACACTTTATTCTTTCGATCTGGAGCGTTTCGGTGCTTATTTTGAATCGCATGAAGCGTTTCCCGCCAAAACCAACGTTGAGTTTATTGTTCCCTCGAATGACGGACTGCATATGCGTGTATTTGAACGTGGATGCGGCGAAACGCTTGCTTGCGGCACTGGTGCTTGCGCCTCTTTGGTGGCTGCGGTTTTAACCGGTCGTTCTGAACGAACCAACAAAGTCCATCTTCGTGGTGGTACGCTTAACATCACTTGGCAGGAAAATAACCATGTGCTTATGACGGGTCCTGCAACGCAGGTTTTCACTGGCACGATTGAAATATAGGTTTGCATGATCGAATTTGACGAAGTAAAACAACATGGACCAAAGACTATTATCGAAAAACCTCGCGAGCGTGCGATATTGGTTGGTGTTGAAAGACCCAATCAGGAGTGGAGTCTAGAATCTTCTCTAGCAGAGCTTGAGCGTCTTGCTTGGACGGCAGGCGCAGACACGGTAGCTCAGACCTCGCAGAAACTTGATTCTCCTAATCCTCGTACATTTGTAGGAAGCGGTAAGGCAGAGGAAATTGCCAGCCTTGCTCGTTCCTATGCGGCCGATGTTGTTATCTTCGATGACGAGTTAACTCCTTCTCAGCAGTCTAATCTGGAAAAAGTTGTCGGAAAAGACGTCAAAGTCATTGACCGAACTGCCTTGATTCTTGATATTTTTGCTCTTCATGCCGCAAGCAAAGAGGGTAGGCTTCAGGTTCGCCTTGCTCAGAACCAGTACTTATATCCCCGTTTGCGCGGTATGTGGGCTCATCTTGCCTCAAACCGTATGGGTGGTGGCGTTGGTTCCCGTTTTGGCGAAGGCGAGAGTCAGCTAGAAGTTGACCGCCGTCTTATTCGTAATCGAATTACCTCTATTCGGCGTGAGCTGGCTTTGCTTTCCAAAAAGCGCGATCTGCAGAGAAAGCAGCGTAAAGAGTCTGGAATCTATAAGGTTGCTTTAGCTGGATATACCAATGCTGGTAAATCCAGCTTGCTTAACGCCATTACGGGCTCTGAGGTTCTTAGCTACGATAAATTGTTCGCTACACTCGACTCAACCACTCGTCAGCTTGTTTTGCCTGAGGGCAGAGAGGTGACCCTTACCGACACTGTTGGCTTCATTCAAAAGCTCCCTACGACTCTTGTTGAAGCGTTCAAATCAACCTTGGACGAAATCAACGGCGCTGATCTAATTTTGCATGTTGTCGATTCTTCCGATCCTAATGCTGATAGACAGATTGATACTGTCAATATGGTACTAGAGCAGATTGGCGCTGAAGAGATTGGTCGAGTTGAGGTCTTTAATAAAAAAGATCTCTTGCTGCCTGAGCAATATGAGGCATTGACCATTCGATACCCCAATGCCGTTTTTACTTCAACCGTTACGCGAGATGGTATCAATGATCTTGTTTCTCGAATTGGATTAGTTGCTTCGTCTCAGGAAGAAATCCTTGAACTGTTGATTCCGTACAATAGGGGAGACTTGGTTTCATTCGCTCATCAACGCTGCACTATTATGAACGAGGAGTACACGGATACAGGTACTTTGTTGATGGTTCGAGCTGGCGCTCAGGCTGTTGCTAAATTAAAGGGATTTTCCTGCGTTGCGGAATAGGGGAGCAAATTAGCATCCCTATAACTCATAGAACAACAAAAGGCCAACGGTTCATGAGCCGTTGGCCTTTTGTTGTTAGTCGATAACGATTATGAAAATTGATGATCAATAAACTTTGCGAAGTACAGCCACTACTTTTCCAACAATAGCGCAATCACGCGTGATGATTGGATCCATGGTTGAATTCTCGGGCTGCAAGCGAATATGGTCTTTCTCTTTAAAGAAACGCTTTACGGTTGCTCCATCATCAATCAGCGCAACGATGATTTCTCCATTACGAGCCACTTGTTGCTCTTTAACCACAACATAGTCTCCGTCGTTGATGCCGGCTTCGATCATTGATTCGCCATGCACGGCGAGAATGAACGAAGCAGAGTCACCTACGATTTCTGTGGGAAGTTGCAAAGTTGTCTCGACATTGTGCTCTGCAAGAATCGGCTCACCTGCCGCAACATTGCCAACAAGAGGCAATGACAAGGTATTACTAGAACCTGTGGAGCCAAATGACTCTTCTTGCTCATGCTTGCCTGGCAGGGCGATTGATCGGGACTTCAAAGGATCTCGAACGATGTAACCCTTTTCTTCAAGTGTTTTTAAGTGAACATGGACAGTGGAAGGGGAGGATAGGTGAACTGCTTCTGCAATTTCACGCACCGTTGGACCATACCCCTTCTGCAATATATAGGATTCTATGAATTCGTATACGCTTTTTTGGCGCGTAGTAAGGGGTTTGGACATTGCGACTCCTAAATAGAACAAATGTTTGTATTTATGTTGACAGGAACGTATGTTCGATTTACAGTATACACGAACAAAGGTTCTATGCAAGGAGGCATGTTATGAGCAAGGTGTCAGTGACGTATCGCACGGTTGGCTCTGCGGCTCTTAAGCCTGAATATTCGCTTAAGCAGAACGTGTCAACGCCAATTATTAACTTTGATCGTTTGGTCAATTCGGACTCGTGTCGTCAACTGCCTATGAAAATGCGTCTCTTGAACTTCTTTGAAAAAGTCGCGATTGCGATTCACGCCGATCCTCTTTTTGGCTCAATAGACAAGGCGTTTTTAAAGCCAGGTATTGTATCGAAAGATAGCTCTATAACATATATTAGAAGTGTCGCTGGAGCCTCTCTAGTGCTGCTTGTTTTGATTCTCTTGGGAGCTTAATTGACGTCGATCAAGCAAGGCAACGACTATATTTCCGTGCTTTTGAAAATAGTCTCACACACAATAAGCTGAAATATAGTCATCGTTTTGCTTAGCAATATCTATATCTTGTATACTTGCTTGAGGTTATCCGTTCAAAGGAGATCTCATGCGCTGTCCTTCATGTGGGCATCCTGAATCAAAGGTTGTTGACTCTCGATCCGCCGATGATGGTTCCTCGATTCGCCGTCGTCGGGAATGCTTGTCATGTGGATCTCGTTTTACTACCTATGAGCGCACAAGCGAAAATCCGTTAGTTATTATCAAATCCGATGGCTCTTCCGAGGCGTATGATCGAGAGAAACTATTTCGCGGTTTACTGATTGCTTGTGCTAAACGACCGGTTTCCGCAGAGAAGATCTCGCAACTTATCGATAGCATTGAAATCGAACTACGTAATTCGTCTAAGCAGGAAATTAGCTCTAAGAGTCTTGGCGACATGGCTCTTGAGCGCTTAGCTAAAGTAGATGATGTTGCTTATATTCGCTTTGCGAGTGTTTATAAGGATTTCAAGACAGTAGACGAATTTCGAGATGCATTGAAGGGCTTGTACTGATATGAACGCATTGACCATTCCAACAAAGAAACTCTGTGAGCACGCCCTAGTACCTCAGAATGCCTACAAGGGCGATGCCGGGTATGATCTTTGCGCTACTCAAGATATCACGCTGAAACCCTTTGAACGCGGTCTTATCCCTACTGGCTTGGCTGTCCAAATCCCAGAAGGATATGCTGGGTTCGTACTGCCTCGTAGCGGTCTTGCGCTAAAACAGGGACTTTCGCTCGTTAATGCGCCCGGACTCATAGACAGCAATTACCGCGGCGAGCTAAAGGCTATCGCTATCAACCTTGATCCGGAGAATAATATCGAGATTCACATTGGCGACCGAATTGCACAGTTGGTAATCATGAAAGTTGAAGCTATTCACTTCAACGAAGTAGATGATCTTGAGCATTCTGATCGCGGTGAAGGCGGATTTGGCTCAAGCGGTGTTTCCTACGGCATTTAACGCATATAAATAGAAGCTTTTATCATCATTCCAGTTTATATATGGAGCCCCGAACGAAGTTCTATCCTCTTGATGAAAGGCCCAACTAATGATCTTGGGCAGGAAACCTTGTGTTGCGACTTGTATCGAGGGGTGAGCTGCAACAGCTCGTCTTTTCTCTTTGTCCGATTCTCAGACTCTGCATAGATGCTCATTAGCTTTTTTATCAAATAACTGAGTCATGTAAATTAGTAGTTTGTGACTAGAGGTTGCGGACCCGCCTGTGATTGCGCGTGATACGTTGATAATATATCTTATGTAACCTTATTAGTAATTCTCACGAGAGCGCCCGGCGTAAATCCGTGCTTCGTTGCGGTTCTTTTCGCTTAAGTATTTCGCCTTAGTAGCTATTGAGAAATCCGTCATTTGGGTTTAAGTGCCCGATGCTACTGCAATACTCCTTGTTCTCTTGAAATGAGAGCAAAACCGCAGTTGCTCTATCTGCTTATTGCTTCATTGCGCCTATACGTTTCGAGACTGTGAAATCGAGTTGCGTGAGTAGCTAGCTTCATTGCTTTGATTCTGTTATCTCTAATTGGTGTTACCATGTTTTATTGTGCTGTAGAGGAAATAGATCCCTACTTCCCTGCGGTTGCATAAAAGGAAAAGAAGATAAAGGGAGAACCAGATAATGGCTGAGGAAGAAGAAATTGTAGAAACTGACCCTTATTGTACGAGTGATCGCTTTGCGGCAAAAAATGGCATCAAAGCCATTGAGGTTGGAGACGATTACTCTGTCTGCATCATGCCTATCGACGAAACTTGTCTCAATGGTATTAGCATTCCTATGGGAGGTTGTTACTTTACCCTAGGTGATTTCTCCTTTGGTGTTGCAAGCCATTACATTAAAAACAACATGGTTACCATGAATTCGCAAATTGATTTTATTGCTTCAGCTCAAGTTGGAGACACCATTACGGCACGCTGCGAATTGGTTCCCTGCACTTCTAAGAAGATCGCTCGCTACGAGATCACAATGAATGATCAAAACGGTAAGCTTCTTGCGCTCATGCATGTTACGGGCTACCGCCGATCCCATCACTAGGATAAAGGCTCTTTAACAGAGTATTTTGAACGCCTATTATTGAGGGCCCCTCGGCATGACTAGACGAGGGGCCCTCAATTGTAAACTAGCTATTCCGAATAGCAGACACGTTTATATGCTTCGAAAAGATCTGGGAATAATTTCTTCTGGCTGACGGGTTTAAAAGTCTCCTTATCGCATACGCAATGGGATGTTACGGCAGTGAAATGGGGTTTAACCTTTTCGGGATCTTCGCCTTTTAAATACATTTTACAGGTGTATTGAGTCCGAACCGGAGTTACCTTCGAGACGTGCGTTTTAACAACCACGGTATCGCCATAGCGGAAGGGCAGACCGTATGAAAGGTCGACATGTACCACAGGCGAAAGATAGCCTGCTTTTTCGATATCAGCATAAGGAAATCCGAGTTTGTTTAAAAAATCAGTACGAGCTACTTCGAGATATACGAGGTAGTTAGCGTGATAAACCACTCCCATACCATCGGTTTCTGCATATCGTACTTCGATTTCTGTTGATGTCTCCATCGGCTTCCTTTCCATTTCTGGGATGCCTTTGCGACACTCAATTATAATAAAGAGCTGAAATAATTATTTACTCCAGATAGGACAAGCACAAGTTATGCCCCAAAACAGCAGAAACCGACAGAGTAAACCATCAACTGCTTCGAAAAAGGTTTCCTACTCCCCTCTTACGCCCAGCCTTGCCTTTCAGCTCGCTGCACCACATACCTGGGTAGCTGCAATCATGCCGGTGCTGTTTTCGATTGAATATTCTGCAATTACATATTCAGGTAAAGTGAGTATTTTGCTTGCTTTGATATTGCTTGCTATATGCATTCTTATGCAGTCTGCGGTTAACGTGCTAAATGATTATTTTGATTTTAAGAAGGGCACCGATTCGGTTGAGAACTCATCTGATGACGCTTTTGATGCGGTCTTGGTCTACAACAACCTCAACCCCAAATCAGTTTGCGCTTTGGCGATTGGATTTCTAATTGTAGCTGCAGGAATGGGTTTCTATCTGGTTTATCTAACTGGCTGGATTCTTCTCGTGATTGGCTTAATTGGGGCTCTTATAGTTTTCCTGTATTCAGGCGGTAAAACGCCGATATCCTATATGCCTATTGGAGAGCTTGTAAGCGGGCTTGTCATGGGCGGCTTGATTCCACTGGCATGCTGCTATACCCTCTCTGGAGTATTTGAGCCGTTGGTTCTTCTGGTTGCGCTTCCTTTTGTCTTCGGAATTGGAATGATCCTTTTTACCAACAACACATGTGATATAGAAAAAGACATCAATGCTCAACGCAAAACGATTTCGGTCGTTCTTGGTCGCGATATGGCACCGAATTGCTATCATGTCGCAATATTGGTTTGGATTGTTCTCATCGCTGTGCTTGTGGGCCTATTCTATCCAACAGGAATGCCGATTGTAATGATTATGGTTTTAGCGGCGTTTCCTGTATTGCGAGCAATTCTGAATAATCCCCTGAATCAAAAAACTAGAGATGCGGCAATGTCGCAAATCGTGATGCTCAACGTGATACTTGGTGCATTCTATTGCCTGTCGCTGACCTCAGGGTCGTTTATGAGCTGGGTTTAAAAAACAAAGGAATCTGGAATACGAAGTTCTTTTTTCATATTGAGTGCTTTGAGATTTGCATACTGTATTAACTCTTCAAGCGAGAAGCTTCTCATTTCATCGACGATTCCAGCCAAATAGGCTATCTTTCCAAGAAGGCATTCTGGCTTTATACGCTTTTCATTGAGCAGATAATCGATATCTGTACTTTGGTTTCTTTTCGCAAGGCGATGGCCGTCAGAATCCACGAGTAGCGGAACGTGCCCATATGTTGGCGTTGCATATCCTAGGCATTTCTGCAGATATATTTGGCGTGGTGTTGAGGTGAGCAAGTCCCTGCCTCGGACCACCGAAGTTACGCCCATCCATGCGTCATCGACGGTTACGGCAAGTTGATAGGCGAATACGCCGTCGCTGCGTTGGATTATGAAGTCTCCGGAACATTCGGTTAGGTTGAATGATTGGAGCCCTTGGAACAGATCATTAAACGAAATAGGCTCGTCAGGTACAGCAATACGAGTAGCCGGGCTTCGTCGCTTTGCATTGGCTTCTTGTTCGAGTTTTGTCAAGGTTCGACAAGTACCCTGATAGAGAACCTCTTCTCCAAAATGGGGTGCATTTGCAGAATGCAGATCAGCACGAGTGCAAAAGCAGGGATATAAAAGCCCTTTTCGATCAAGCTCTTGATACGCTTCTTGATATGCTTCGGTTCGAGAGCTTTGGTATACGGGTTGGTTGTCCCATTCGAAGCCGAGCGCCTCAAGGCTCCGAAATACTCCATCTGCATAGATTTGCTTTGACCGTGCTGGATCAAGGTCCTCGATGCGCATAAGTACCGAGCCGCCGGCCCGACGTGCTACAAGATAAGCCACCATGAATGAGAAAAGATTGCCTAGGTGCAGCTTACCTGATGGCGTGGGGGCGAATCGGCCAACAACAGCATTGTTCTGCTTCGGCTTGTTGTCTAAATTGGATTTTCGATCGTAGCTGCAATCCTCGTAGGAGACGTACGTATGATTGCTGTACAAAGGAAGCCCTTCTTCCTTGTAGGAAGAAGGGCTTATTGAATCATTCTTTGACAATTGCGAACACATGTTATTTGCGATGGTCTATCACATGTTTTGTTTTGCCAAAGCTGCGCTCGATTCCACCAGGCTCGATGAGCTGCACCTCGGAAGCTACAAGCATGGTTTCCTTGAGTTTTGTGGCAATCATCTTGCGGAAACGATCCATTTCCTCATAAGAGTCGCTAAGAGCAGAGGGCTCAATTTCGACTTTGATCTTCATGCGATCGAGTCCAGTTTCATTGTCGACCTCGATGCGATAAAAAGGAGTAACTCCCTTGATTCCTGAAAGAATATCCTCCACCTGCGAGGGGAATACGTTTGTGCCACGAATAATCAACATATCGTCACTACGCTTACGAACCTTTTTCATACGAGCGTGACTGCGTCCGCATTCGCATTTCTCGGTAACAACATAAGTAAGGTCATGAGTACGGTAGCGAAGTACAGGAATGCCTTCTTTATCAAGAGGTGTGATGACAAGTTCGCCCTCTTCCCCTTCCGGAACAGGTTCGCCAGTTTCAGGGTTGACAACTTCCCACAAGAAGTGATCTTCGGCAATATGCTGCATATCCCTCGAGCAAAGACATTCTCCCGATACGCCAGGGCCCATAACCTCGGTAAGGCCGTAATTATCTGTGCAGGTGATATGCATACGGCGTTCGATTTCTTCCTTCATTTTAGGAGGGCAAGGTTCGCCGCCGAAGAGTCCGATACGAAGGGAGCTTGACGCCCAATCAAAACCCTTCTTCTCGCCCACTTCACACATATGAAGCGCGTAAGAGGGGGTGGCAATGAGAACGGTGGTGCCATAATCGTTGATCATCTGAAGATGACGTTCCGTATTACCGGAACCCGCAGGGATCATCATGCAACCTAGCTTTTGAAGGCCATAATGTAAACCAAAGCCACCAGTGAACATGCCATAGCCAAAAGCCATCTGACAGCGATCGCCCGGCTTGACACCTGCCATCATTGCCAGTCGAGCAATGCAGTCGCTCCAGACATCCATATCGCGATGGGTGTAGCCGACAACGATGGGCTTACCAGTTGTGCCGGAAGAGGCATGCAGCTCAATAATCTCATCGAGCGGAACTGCGAAAAGACCATAGGGAAACGTGTCGCGCAGAACAGTTTTATCAGTAAAAGGAAGCTTTTTGACATCATCCAAGGTTTGAATGTCGGACGGGGATACACCCATTTCGTCCATCTTGTTGCGGTACCATTCAACCTTTTCGTATACCATGGCAACCTGTTTTTTCAGCTTTTCAAGCTGAACGGCATGGATCTCATTGCGGCTCAAGGTTTCGATTTCAGGCTGGTATAGGGAAGTGTTGTTATGTAGAGTCATGGCGCAATACGCTTTCCTAGGCAAGATCGTTTTGATTGATCAGAGAAATACCCTGTTCGGTGAGATATTCTTCGGCCTTATCGAGGTCGTTTACCTTAAATGCAATATAGGTAGAGATCAGTGAATAGCTATAAGAGATATTAACGCCAGACTCTGCCATAAGACCAAACACTCGCTCCAGCTCACCTGGCTCGTCCTTTAATACCAGACAGATAACATCCGAAGATGTAGCTGCAACGTCGCGTTCAGCAAGCACCGAAAGAGCCTTCTCGGGTTTATCTACGATAAAACGCGCTATGCCATAGTCGCCAGTGTCAGAGCAGCTGTAGCCGCGTACATTAATATCCTTTTCAGTGAAAAGGGCGAGGATACGCTGAAGGTGGCCCGGACGGTTCTCGACAAAAACACTGATTTGTTTAATGCTCATTATTTACTGCTCCCCTCGCGCATAACGTGCTCCGCGCCTAAATGCTTCGATGTTGATATCAATGGTTTTCGGTGGGACTTTTCCTCGAATGACTTCTTCCCATAGTTCGGATTCGAAGGGAAGCGAAACGGAAAGAGCGCCAAGAAGAACAACATTGGCACATTTAGTGGTGCCTGCATTGCGAGCAATTTCGCTTGCGGGAATAAGAGTAGCATCCATGTCCTTTAGGCGTCCGCGCGCATTTTGAGGCATTGAAGCCATGCCCGTAAGGACCGGCAAGGGCTTAATTGATTCATCGTTAACGACAAGCGATCCGCCTTCCTTGAGGAAAGCAATGTTGCGAAGAGCTTCTACTACCTCGAAAGAAACAACGCTATCCGCACAGCCTTCATCGCAGACCATGGTTGCTACATCGTCGCCGAAGCGAACTACGGTAGTAACCGCTCCACCTCGCTGAGCCATGCCGTGGATCTCGGATACCTTGCAAACTTTTCCTGCGGCTGTTGCGACGCGCGCTAAGAGATCAGCGGCAGTAATGGTGCCTTGACCGCCTACGCCACATAAAAGAATGGTATATACCGATTGGTCGCTCATCGCTGGCCTCCTTCGCGGGGCTGAATCGCATCAAAGTTACAGTATTGACGGCACTGATCGCAGCCAATGCACAAGTCGGGATCAATGGAGGAAATGCCTGTTTCAGGGTCGCAGGCAATTGCAGGGCATCCAATGGTCTTGCAGATTCCGCACGCATTGCAGTTGTCGGTTACGACGTAGTGGTCCTTTGGACTCTTGTCTAGCAAAACGCAAGGACCCTGGAACACGATTACGTCAAGCTCGTCTCGGCTTGTAGCTTCTTTAAGGGCTGCACGAACCGCTTTAACATTAAAGGAATCAACGGTTTGAACATGATCGACGCCGATTGCATTGAGGATGCTCGGAAGGTCAAGCTCCCGGCTTTCACGATGCTGCAGGGTTATCCCATTGAAGGGGTTGCCTTGCTGTCCGGTCATAGCTGTAGTGCGGTTATCGAGGATGCACACCGTTCCTGCACCCTTGTTGTACACGGTATTGATGAGCGAAGTGAGACCTGAATGAGCAAACGTGGAATCGCCAATCACACCCACTACGGGACGATGTTCGATTCCCTCCAACGCAAGCTCAAAACCATGGGCCATTGATACTGATGCACCCATATCAAGAGTTGTGTCCATGGCCGAAAGCGGAGGCAATGCGCCAAGCGTATAGCATCCGATATCTCCAGTAACGATCGCCTTCAAGCGCGAAAGCTCTTTGAAGATCACGCGATGAGGACATCCAGGGCACAATGCAGGTGGACGATTAGGGATATCGTTTTCGTTATCACGATGCTGCGGGAGCTTTCTCCCAAGCGAACGAAGGATGTCTGCGGGGTGGATTTCTCCATCAGCAGGAAGAGGCATCTGGAATGAATCGAGAATCACGCCGGTTGCCTTGACAGCATCAGAAAGATAAGTCGATGCCTCTTCAACAACATGAAGCTCATCAACGCTATTGGCAAACTCATTTAGGGCCTTTGCAGGTAAAGGCCACGACACGCCTAGCTTAAAGATGTCTGCATCAGGGCATGCTTCTTTAACGTGTTGATACACCGCACCTGCGCAGATAATACCAATCCGCTTATTGGATCCTTCGGGGGTATTTCTTTCGATGGTATTGTAGGGACAAGTTTCAACCCATTCACGAATCTTGCTAATACGCTCAACAAGCACTTTGCGCCTGGGCTTAGCGAAAGCAGGCATCATTACCCACTTCGCACAATCCTTTTTATAGGGACGCTTAGCAACCTCAGTCCGTTCCCCCACTCCAACGGGAGTTTTGGTATGAGAAATGCGAACAGTAGACCTCATCATTACGGGAGTGTCAAATTGTTCGGATATGTCATAAGCGTCTTTCGCAAATCGGTGCGCTTCTGCGGAATCTGCTGGTTCCATGATCGGAACCATAGAAGCCATTGCGTAGTAACGAGAGTCTTGTTCGTTTTGAGAAGAAAACATACCAGGATCATCGGCGGCAAGGATGACAAGGCCGCCATTAACGCCGGTATAGGCCGCCGTAAACAATGGGTCAGCGCAAACATTCACGCCAACATGTTTCATGGTAACCAAGACACGCGCACCTGCAGCCGATGCACCGACAGCAACTTCAAGAGCGACTTTTTCGTTTGGACACCATTCCGCATATACGCCAGGCAGCTTCGCAAACGATTCCATCGTTTCCGTTGAGGGAGTACCTGGATACGCTGCGCCAATATGGCAACCAGCTTCCCAGGCACCGCGGGCAATTGCCTCGTTGCCGGACAAAAGATTCATTACTACACCTCTTACTTGATAAGCTTATTCTGCGTAGCGCAGCACAAAACAACCAATCTGGACGATGTCTCGATCAGATAGCATCACATGGTCGACGTTGGTGTTATTGACCCATACACCGTTGAACGAATCGGCATCTTGTATAGACCAACCGCCGGCAACTCGCTCTAATACTGCATGCTTACGCGATACTGTCATATCGTTTAGAAAGATCTCGCATTTAGGCGAACGACCGATAACTGCTTTGTCTCCATCAAGGCTATATACAATTCCCTTTTGCTTGCCCTGCAAAACGGTAAGCGTGGGGATTGTTGAGGTGACCTGTATGGTTTCCGGCTCCGAAGTCTCAAGCGACACTGCTTCGAACCTCTGAGTCGAACCTTGAAGATGATAGCCGCACGATGAACAGGATTGAGCCGAATCGAGCATGGGACTATTGCAGACAGGGCAAGTTTTCATTTATCCCTCCTTGGTTGTATTTATAGTTGCATTGCTGCCGTAAATTAAAGGCGTAGTATTCACGACCGAACTGTCAGCTTGGGTTTTCTCGCCTGAGAAACCAGCAAATAAGCGATTCCACCAGATCCCTATGCCCTCAATGAGGTTTGGCGCGGGGCAATTTTCTGCGGCAACGAGATCCTGTTGGGCTATAACTTCGTTATGCTGATAAAACGTAACCGTACCGACTTTCTGACCAGGCTTCACATCGCCTGAAACTGTATCAAATTGAACGTCCTGGCTTACATTTCCATCAAGCGAAAAAACCTTAACGGAAGCAGTTGGGTCTGAGAGCGTTGCCTTGAAGGTTTTGTCCATCCACCCAGAATGACTTACATTTGCAACAACAGGAACCGTAGCGGTAGTGCCTTTGTTTGTGGTGTATGTAGCAGTTTCATCGCTATGTACCAAAGGATAATCGATGGTGTTGCCATAAACCCAATCATCGAGAGTGGTCGCATCGGTAAAACGTTGGGCTTCTGTGCTTGAGCCGAGCACAATTGAATAAAGGATTTTGCCATCACGCTGAACAGCTCCGGCAAAACACTCCCCTGCCTTCTCGGTGAAACCGGTTTTAACACCGCAGGCGCCATCGTAGGTGCCCAAAAGAACATCAGTCGATTCAAGCTTGACATCAGCCTGCTGGCCATTGCGAAGCACTTGGATAGTAGTGGCTTCAGTTGAAACGGTGTTTCGGAAGGTTTCGTTCTTCATTGCTTCAGTGCACATCTTGGCAACATCACGCGCCGAACAATGCATGTCTGCAGAATACTGCTCAAAGTCGAGTCCGTGAGGATTTGCGAATAGCGAGTCATCCATGCCAAGACTTTTGGCCTTTTTGTTCATCGCGTACACAAAGGCATCGTATGCACCATCGGGTACATTGGGATCGCCCTTTTCTTTTAGGGTGTCCCGGATAGAGTCGCCCATGCATTCAGCGATAGCAGTTGCGGCATCGTTGCCTGAACAAATCATCATTGCTTTAAGGGCAGACTCAAGATTCATTGAATCGCCAGCTTGAAGCATTGCAGACGACTCGCCAATTGAAGCAGCATTTTGGCTAACCGTAATAGTAGTGTTCTGCAGATCGCCGTACTCCAAAGCAACGATTGCAGTCATTGTTTTTGTAACTGACGCAATCTGCACCTGCGAGTCAGCATCGCGCTCGAAATAAACCGTACCGTTCTCGTCAACAACAATTGAATGCTCGGCGACGATATTTGGGCAGCTTGATGCAGCAAGGCCACGATCTTGAACGCTCAAACCAGCAATAATATCCGAGGAGCGCACATCGGCAAAGGCGACTCCTGGAAAAAGCGATGCCGCAAGCGCTGCAGAGAACAGCGCGGCGGCACATCGCTTACCAAAAGACCCAGATGTGGAAACGCGGTAATTAGTCAATGGCATAAATATCTTCCGGTTTGCATACATCAAAGCCTGCCGCTGAAAGCTTCACGTCCAGAGAGGGGTCGGAAACCTTAAGCACATCGTAGGCGTACTCGCCCACGATAAAGCAATGGGCATACTCAACATTTACGTTGGTGTCATTCAGGTAATCCATCAAATTAGCAAGCTCACCAGGTTTATTCGAAACCTTCACCGCTACAACATCAATGAGCTTGGCACGATAACCAGCATCAATTAGTGCTGCGCATGCTTTCTTGGGGGTATCGCAGAAGATGCGAAGAATGCCAAAGTCGGCAGTATCCGCCAAGAATAATGCCTGCATGTTAATGCCAGCATTGGAAATGGTGCGAACGGCGCTTGCCAAGCGGCCTTCTTCGTTTTCCAGGAATACAGTCAGCTGTGAAATCATTAGTGCAAATTCTCCCTCATATCGATGATGCGCTTCGCTTTGCCCTCAGCGCGCTCAATGGTTTTCGGTTCGACGATCTTAACGTCAACGGCAATCTGGAGATTTTCCTTCAGAGCCTTCTGAAGGTCTTTCTTCAACTTTTCGAGACGTCGAATTTCATCGAATGGGAATTCGGGTACGGTTTCTACGCGAAGTTCAGCATGATCGAGCGTTCCCTTCGTGGTGAGTATGAGCTGGTACTGAGGAGCGATTTCGGGGAACGATACTATTTCCTCTTCGATCTGAGAGGGGAACACGTTTACGCCACGAAGAATCATCATGTCGTCAGTACGTCCGGCAATGCGGTCCATGCGGCGGAAGGTACGACCGCATTCGCACTCGCCTACAAGAATGCGTGAGATGTCTCGAGTGCGATAACGAACCAAAGGTGAGCATTCCTTGCATAAAGTAGTGAATACCACTTCACCCCATTCGCCATCAGGAACAGGCTGGAGGGTTTTAGGATCAAGAATTTCAATGATGAACTGGTCTTCGCAAACATGGAGACCGTGCTGTTTTTCGCATTCGCAGGCAACACCAGGACCCATTACTTCAGAAAGTCCGTAGATATCGTAAACCTGAATACCCATTTTCTGCTCGATCTCAGCGCGCGTTGCCTCTGAGCACGGTTCCGCACCTAAAATTCCAGCATGGATCGGGAACTCGTGAACGTCATAGCCTTCTTCTTGCGCAACTTCGGCGATATTTAAAGCATAAGAGGGCGTGCAGCATAGGCAGTCAACGTCAAAATCTTTCATGAGCCGAACTTGGCGTTTGGTGTTGCCAGTAGACATAGGAAGAACAGTGCAGCCTGCTCGCTCTCCTCCATTGTGGGCGCCAAGACCGCCAGTAAACAAGCCATAGCCATAAGCAATTTGCAGAGTAGAATCAGGTCCGCATCCCGCACCATAAAGTGCTCGAGCAAAGCAGTCTCCCCAATTCTCAAGATCTTTTTGTGTGTAACCGACTACCGTGGCAGTACCCGTGGTGCCAGATGAGCAATGAACACGAACTACATCTTTGCGCGGAACAGCAAATAGGCCAAAAGGATAAGCGTCACGCATATCCTGTTTTACCGTAAACGGGAGTTTTGTGAGGTCGGCAAGTGACTTGATGTCTTCAGGGTTGATTCCCGCTTTATCAAAAGACTCCTTATAAAAAGGGATCTTTTGATAAACTCGCTTAACTAATGCCTGCAAACGCTCTAGCTGAAGAGCTTCCAGATCTTCGCGCGACATGGTCTCAATATCAGGCTGATAGTACACTAAAGGCTCCTTCCGCGCCATTAAGCTGTGCCTTTTACGACAACTTTATTCTTGGGGGCATACGTAGAGGTGAAACTGTCTTCGTGAAGGATCTTCCCCTCATGGTCTTTCACCGTACGAACAATAGTAATACTGCTCCCGTCGACACCCGTTGTTTTTACGTACTCTTTACCAGAGGCTAACGTGTCATCGGTTTTATACGTCGTTGAATACGGCTCGCCCTTCTTCCACTCGCCGTACTCTGTGGAAACCTGATACCCGGGATCGACTCCCCATAGTGTAGCGGTTACCGATGTAGAGGTGTATGACATCATCAGCAAAACATCTGAAGAGGTGTCGTTTTTCCAGACCAGGTCAAGATCGGGATAAGCGATGGCGGCATCCCTGCCCTTAGGGTAACTTTCAATATAAAGCGTATGGTTGTACCTTTTTTCTATCGGATAACCTGCAAGGTAAACTGAATTGAACACGGTTGTTGCAACTTGGCATATGCCTCCACCTACCGCATCGGAATACTCGCCACCAACGATTGCGCCAGCGGCTTGATAGCCTTTATCGGGGGTAGCTTCACCGGCGATATCGTTAAAGGACCATGATCCACCATTGGCTTTGGCAATAGAGCCCGAAAGTAAATCTGCGGCAGTATGTATGTTGTTCACGCGAGCTTCGTTACCAGATGAATACTGGGTAGTAAACGAAGATACATCGGTAATCAATCCAAATGACTTTGCGTCTTCAAACGACAGAGAAGATGGTATATCGGCGGAAGGCACACTGATTTGTGGAGCTTGAGTACGCGTTTCCTGAACAAAAAATGTGGTATTCAACGTATCCATCACGTCGCTCGCAACAGGCGCAGTTCCCTTTGCATTGGAAGAAACGGTTATCTGTCCGTTGCCGTCTTTGGAGAATGAAACCTGAAGCCCCTCTGAGTCAATATTTGAATGGAGGGATGAAAGAAGAGCATTCTTCGTTTTTGATTCATCAAAAACGGGAGAAAGGGTCCAACGTCCCTCCCCTTCTTCCGACAGATTGGTAGTAATAAGGTTCCCCAAATCAGCAGAAGAAGCGTTCCATGTCTGATCTCCATAGACGAATGAAGCGCCAGCAGCAATTGATGCATTCACGGTGTCTGCCGCTTTTTTAGCATCATCCTCGTTTGCTTGCAGTGGCATGTATTGTGTTTCGAGAACGGTTTTGGTTGCTGGTTCAGTCCCTAAAAATGTTTCGTTCAGGTGGCTGGTAAGCCATTCGGCAGTTACTTCGTTGCCGTCGTTCCCGTTGGTAACTGATGCAACGCCATCATTGATGGAAATTCCGAAATTGATGCGTTTATTACCTACCGCGGAAGTCATCTGATCCGACAGAGAGGCGATCTTTTCATCGTTGTAGGAGCAGGTTAATGGGATATGTTTGCCGAAAATACCCGCACCAATACGACCGATAATACTGCCATCGTTCCTGCCGACCTCGAAAGCTTGCTCAACAAGAGAGTCGATATCGAGCGTAGCTTCTACTTCATTGCTTGGAATAGTCCATTGAGTACGATTCGACAAAGACTCTTCGTATGAAATCTGCTCCTCGATGTTCGCATCGGTGTCAGTTGTTTTAGGGCTGTCTAAGTTATCTTGCGTTGTGAAGAAGGTTGCCACATTGGAAGAGACGCGCTGAGAGTATTCGCCGGAAACGCAATCTACTGCCTCGTCTTTCGTGAGGCCGCCAACGGCGACATCGCCAATCACAACACCTTCGTAGATTTTATTTCCATTAATAAGTCCATCTACGCCAAAAATAGCCAAAACTGCAAGCAGCGCAACACAAGCGATTGCAACTTTGTTAGGTGAGGTTACTTTCTTGTGGTTCGACATGGCTTTAGTGCCAGCATTGGTAGCACGGCCGGAACCGACCCTTGAAGAAGGTCGGTTTCCACTAGCCTGATTTTGAGTATAGATGCCCTTGGCAAGATGTGATTGGCCCAAGGTTGAAGCTGAGTGCCTTGGAGGGTTTGACTTTCTTTGCCGCTGTGCTGTATTTGCGCGATCACGAGGCAAGGCATAGTTTTGCCGGGATGTCGATTGAGCGCCATTTCTCGTTCGTTGAGATGTTGTTTCCGCTCGTGCGGAAACAGTGCGCAGCCTTTGAGTGGAAGCATTTTGGCTACGATGAGGTTTAGGGGCAGGACGCATAGAAGCGGGCTGCGACTGCTTCTTGTTGACCTGGTTAACCGGTTGTCTCGGGGGTTGCACCTGGGTTCTCTTAGCACCTTGTTCGCGTATGCGGTTAATTCTCTCAGAAGAGCGAAGCGTACGTTCGACGGGTTCAGGATTTGTTGGCCTGCGCTTTGGGTAAGCGTTTTGATGCGATTGGCTTGCTGTCTTGCTACTGCGAGATTGCCTCTGGCTGGTTTTTTGCGAACGAAACTGACGATGCGTTGCATCGGAATTGCGAGGAGTATTTCTTCTCTTATCAGTCATACGTTATTCGGAGCTATCGGTTGAGAGTCCATCTTTTTCTAACGCCTTAGCCGCTTTCATGCCGCTAAGGCCTTTTGCAATGTAATAGGAGGTGGTGATGATACACAAGATCAGCCCTAAATAGGTAAACCAGAAGCCCCATGAGTATAAACCGGTAGAAAGCCCGGGCAACCAGGGGACTTCGACTATACCTAGGCCGCTGAGCAAGGGTGCATTGAGCAGGATTCCGGCAAAACCGATATAGAGGCAAGTGGTGGAAAACTTGCCAAGATAAATAACGGGTACGCGAACCTTCCATCGAGAAAGAAGATAGCTTCCGCCAACAAGCATAATGAGATCGCGAGCAACAACAACGACAATAATCCAAAGAGGAAGACGACCGACAAAGAACAATCCCAATACGCCTGAAATCATAAGAAGGCGATCAACAAACGGGTCAAGAAGCTGGCCAAGCTTAGAAACAGAATTGGTGCGACGGGCAACCTGACCGTCTACCCAGTCAGTAGAGGCGGCAACGGCAAATACAAGAGTTGCAGCCAGGTTGAAGTCGTTGAAAAGGAGAACCAGGAAGATGGGGATCATGCAGAGTCGAATTGCAGAAAGCAGATTCGGGATAGTGAAAACCTTATCGCTAACTTTGTAGTCGGTGCTTTGTCCCATTTAAGTCCCCCACGAAAGAACCGGGCCATTGGGCCCGGTTCTTAAAATGTACCGTTATAAACAAAGAAGCGGCTCGCTAGTCATCTGATCCATTTGCACCAGCGGCTTTTGCTGCCTTTGCTTCTTTCGCTGCCTTGATTCTAGCAGCTTTCTCGGCTTCTTTCTTTGCCAGTGCTTCCTTTTCCTCTTCACTGGGTTCGGGTTTTTTGAAAGTCTCTACCTCTTTACCCTTAGATGGATGGACTAAGACAGCATCCATCGAAAGACAGGCTTTGGGGCATTCGCGTACACAAGTGTCGCATTGAATGCATTTAAAATGATCGATTGACCAGGTATTATCTTTCTTATTAACCGATATCGCACCAGTGGGACAACGTTTTTCGCAGATACCGCAATAGATACAGTTTTCTGGACCAAATACAACCTTCCCTCTCAGCGCAGCGGGGTGTTCAGGCTCCTCAAACGGATACCGAACCGTTTCCGGTTTTCCAAAAAGAGACCGAAGGGTCATTTTGCCAAGTTTGAAACCACCCATAGGTCTTACCTTTCTGTGCAGCTAATGCAGGGGTCAATAGTGAGTACGATCATGTTGACATCGGATATTTCGCATCCTTTTAGAGCCATGGTCATGCCTGCGATGTTCTGAGAAGTAGGGGTCCTGATGCGCATGCGCTCAAGATATTTAGTGCCGTTGCCGGCAGCGTAGTAAAACACCTCACCTCGGGGTTGCTCCAAGATACTTGAAGCTTCAGCACCATCTTCTGGAGCTCCCTTAACAGGATTCAAGATAGGTCCATCTGGAATCTTATCGATAAGCTCGTTAACAATATCTATGGATTGAAGAACTTCATTCGCACGTACTTTTATACGAGCGTAACAATCACCTTGAGTGTCGAGAATTGGCTCAAATGAAGAAAGATTGCCATAAGCACCGATTCCCAAGCAACGAACATCGTTGTTGAAATTGCTAGCGCGAGCAAAGGGACCAACCATGCCATATTCTCGCGCATGTTCTTCGTCAATGAAGCCAACGCCAACGGTGCGATTCTTTACAGAGGAATCTTTCAGGAAAGCGTTGCAGATTTCAGCGTATTCCTTCTTAAGAGAATTGAGGGTGTCTTTGATTGCTGCAAGAGTAGGCGCCTCGATATCCTTAGCAACACCACCAAGCAGCGTGTATGAAAGGATGACACGACCACCTGCAACAGCTTCAAAAATGTCAAGAATACGCTCACGCAGACGCCAGCAATGCATAAAAAGCGCCTCATAGCCGAACGCATCCGCTGCCAAGCCCATCCAAAGCAAATGGGAGTGAATGCGAGAAAGCTCATGCATGATCACACGAAGAAACTCGGCGCGTTCAGGCACCTCAACATTCATCATGCTTTCAATGGTCTGCGCGTAACCATAGCTATGACCAAAAGCGCAAATGCCACAAATTCGCTCAGCGACGTAAATGTATTGATGAATGTCCCGCGTTTCAACAAGCTTTTCAAGGCCACGATGGACAAAACCAATCTGAGGAAGAACATCCACTACGGTTTCATCTTGGACTACGAGATCGAGATGAAGCGGTTCTGGCAGCACCGGATGTTGAGGGCCAAAGGGAATTACTTGAGCCTTACCCATTGCTACTCACCTTCCTTGGCTTCAGTTTCAGCCTGTCGTTTTGCTTTTGCCTCCATTGCCGCACGTACTTTAGCGGCTTTTTCGGGATCCATACCAGCGAGCTTATCCTCAAAATCGTTGGCACTCGAAGAGGCTGTGGCCTTTGCTGCCTTTGCGGCTTTAGCTTTCATGGCAGCACGAACCTTTGCGGCTTTTTCGGGATCCATATTTGACAGTTTGGCTTCTAGCTCTTCATCGCTATGGACTGAAGGCTCAGTTGCTTGCTGCTTTGCCTTTGCTGCACGCGCAGCCTTTGCAGCGGCAAGTTTAGCCGCTTTTTCACGAGCAGCAAGTTGGGCTGGCGTGACGATGGCCATAGGCGCTTCAACTCCCTCAGCGAAGGAATAGAACTTGCCTTGAAAATCGATAAGGTTTCCAACAACGTTAACGCCAAACAGATCATGTGCTTCGTTTTCAAAAACGAAAGCTGCAATGAATAATTCAGTTACTGAGGGAACCTCGGTAACGCCTTTCTTGATACCAGAGACCTTGTAGTTAATCATTTCGGACTCTTTGATAAAGGTATAGATAAGCGTAATCGAATCATCGCGTTCAAGCTTGGGACATAATTGAGCGAGACGGTAACCTTCGTTTTTGCGCTCTTTGCAGGTGTCGATGAGCTTGTCGAGCGGAATTGAGCGGAAATCTTGTGTAATCGCCATGAGCTATGCACCCCTTTTCTGCTCTTTAATCTTTTTCGCTTTTTCTTCAAGAACGGCAACGCCTTCAACAACAGCATCGATGATAGCCTCAGGACGGACCGCGCAGCCAGGAGCATATACGTCGACCGGAATTGCTTTATCCACTCCCCCAATTACGTTATAGCAATCGTGGAATATACCGCCAGAGCATGCGCATATTCCGCAAGCAACCACAACCTTAGGCTCTACCATCTGGTCGTAGATTTCTTTGACGACATCGATATTTCGCTCATTGACGCTTCCGGTAACTAAGAAAATATCAGCATGCTTGGGATTGCCCGTATTCACCACACCAAATCGCTCTGCATCGTAGAGCGGTGTCAGAGCAGCAAGGACTTCGATATCGCAACCGTTGCAGCTGGACGCATCGTAATGGATGATCCAAGGAGATTTCGAGATATGAGACATTGATTCTCCTTACAGGTATACAAGAAGGGCAATATTGATGCCTGCGAAAACCAGAGTAACGATCCAGGATGACTTAAGCATCAGCTGCCATTTGACTCGTGCAAAGTTGTTGTCGATCCAGATTTCCAGGAAATAGACCAACGCTAACGCTACGATCACGACGAATATGCAAATGGGGCTGCTCCATACAAAGAATAAGGCAATCCAAGCCATGAACAGCACGTTTTCACACCAGTGCATAATGTCAACCATGCCAAGAACCCTACCAGACATTTCCGTTGTAACGCCCTTTACCAGGTCCTGGTGCGCGTGATGCGAATAGGAAAGATCGAACGGGGACTTACGCAGTTTGATAGTCAATATGAAGAGCATGCCGATGAATACGCCAATGGTAGACCCAATGATTGGTGCTGGTACATGAATAATGGCTTCGACATCAAAGCTTCCTGTTGCCAAGAAATATGCTACAGCAAGCAGAAGCACCATGGGCTCATATGCCATAACCTGGAGGGTTTCACGGTGTGCGCCAACTTCAGCAAATGGAGAACGAGCAGCGTAGGCGGCCATGATAAAGAGCATCTCGCCAAGAGTGATGATGAAAATGCATAAAAGCAAGTTTCCGCCACTAAAGAAAATGCCACCTGCGACAAAGGTGAAAATCAAAGCCCAGAAGACGTAAGTGCCGATTGCGGAGTTAACGCCGGCGTTCTCCTTCATGAACAGTTTTCGTACGTCGTAGTAAGGCTGCAGGATCGGGGGTCCTACCCTTCCTTGCATACGAGCGGTAATTTTTCGGTCAAGGCCTGCAAGCAAACAACCCAGCACGGATGCCACGATGGCAAATGCCACCGAAGCAAGAAGGGTTGTAAGGATGGTAATGATAGTATCCATTCAAATTTCCCTTCTCTTTACAAGATTCCCGTTACAACCAGCGAAGAATACGCTGCCCAACCAAATGCTGCAATTAGGAGTAGATAGCAAGCAATGGTTCCGATTGGTCTGATCTTTTCCTCACCGAAAATCGGCTCAAGATACCAATTTCGAGCAGTTGCTTCCATCGGCTGAGAAAGGGAATTAATAAATACCCTCTGCTCGTTATCAACGGAAACGCCCGAGAGATACACATCCTGTTTACGTATATTCTTGCGGAATTTGCGCAAACCACCCAGAAGCACAATTGCGAGCACAATGACAATAATTGCTGACAGGTAAAGATCGTCATCAAGAACAGGCTGAATAGCAATGCCAAGCACTGATCCAATGTAGGGCTCAACCAGGTAATCGGAAATCAATGGAATCGCTGCACAGGCGGCAAGCGCCATAATGGTGAACGTCATCGTTGCAATCCATTCACTCCAATGAACCGTTTGTTCGATGCTGTCAGAAGTACCGGTTATTCCAGCAAGCTTGCCGATCCATTTTGCCCAAAACATAAACGTAGCTGCAGAGCCGAATGCGAGCATCAGCAAAAGCGCAAATTGACGAGTATCAACAAACGTTACCAGTGTTGCCCATTTTGCAACCAACATGCCGAAGGGAGCTAAGAACATAATCATGATGCCGACAATCATCATGCGGGAAAGACGAGGCATTCGCTCGAACAGCAGATCCATGTCTTCGATGTCACGTGAACCAATATGATGCTCTGCCGTGCCTACGCAAAGGAACAAGAGGCTCTTAGCAATAGCGTGGAAGATAACCAAGAAAATCGCTGCCCAAATAGCTTCCGCCGTTCCAACGCCAGCACATGCGGTAATCAAGCCAAGGTTCGCAATGGTCGAATAGGCCAAAACGCGCTTACCGTTAGATTGCGAAATTGCCATAAACGAACACAGCAAGAAGGTGATACCGCCAACAAGGATGACCAGAATAGAAGGAGCAAAAGAAACTGCATAGATTGGCGCACATTTAATGAGCATGAAAACGCCAGCTTTAACCATGGTTGACGAATGCAACAATGCCGAGGTAGGCGTAGGAGCAACCATAGCTCCCAGCAGCCATGTATGGAAGGGCATTTGTGCAGCCTTCGTGATACCAGCCAAGCTAAAGCAAGTAAGCGGCAAGACAACAAGGGCAGGTGCAACTGTTCCGAAGACAATGAAGTCAGTGAAATCGATGCACTGGAAGTTGATGGCCAGATAGTAGAGCGCGCCCAAGAAGGCAATACCACCGACAAGATTCATAATAATCTGACGGAATGAATTGGCGATCGCCTCGTCAGTTTTGGTAAATCCGATTAGCAAGAAGGAGCAAAGCGTGGTTACTTCCCAGGCGGTGAACAGCCAAATCAAATTGTTAAAGAAGATGATGCCGTACATTGCGGAAAGAAATACAAACATCAAAGCAAAGAAGGTAGGCCTGCGATCCGGCTGTTCGGTATCGGGGTGATGGATACCGAAATAAAAATCATGCATATAGCCGATGGAATACACGCATATTCCCGTACCAATTATGCCAATGATCAAAGCCATAATTAACGACAGAGAGTCAATGTATAGAGCCTTGTAACACATGAGATCGTGCGCAAAATAGAACTCATATACCAGTGAGCCAGCAAGCTGAACAATGGCCAATACAAGGGCGGGAATGTTCTTGTACTTTACGCCGAAGCAGATGACGACGATACCGATAAGCACGCTGATGCCAAGGCATGCATAATTAACAATGTCCGACTGGAAAGTAAAATATGTACCAGTTGTTCCAATATTCATTACAACCAAGGCAATAGATGCTATGGCAATAGCAGCGGAACCGACGCATACGATTATGTTGCGTGGCTTCGTCTTGCGTATCACCACCAGCAAGCCCGCAATTATTAGCGGGAACAGGATCAGAAATCCTATCATCTCCATGGGCAGTCCCCCTTATCTGGGTTCTAATAAATAAAAGCGACATGACGTCGCGTTACAATTACTTTAGTACGAAATAGTAAGGCGAAGCCGATGCTTCGCCTTACTTGACACTATGATCGGTAAGCGGGAACGCCTTATTTGTCAGCAAGCAGCTTTTCAAGCGTACGCCATGCCAATTCGGCACATTTTACTCGAGCTGGCATACGAGAGATCGATTCCAGCTCAGCGGCTTCATCCAGATCTTCCTTATCTTCCTCAGAAAGGGCTTCGCCCTTGATCATCCCGAGGAACAAGCCAACCAAGCGTTTAGCCTCTTCAACAGTTTCACCAGTAATGAGATCGGCCATCATATCGGCAGAAGCCTGAGATACTGCACAACCGCTCCCGACAAAAGATGCCTCTTCGATAACATCGTCTTCAATACGAAGCTGCAAAGTGAGCTCATCACCACAGCTGGGGTTAACGCCCTCGTGCGAACAGGTGCACCCCTCCATCTCATATTTATAGTCAGGATGAGAATTGTGCTGCATCAACGCAGCTGTATAAATGTTTCCTACAGGTGCATTAGCCATTGAATATGCTCCAAACAGTGTTGAGACCAGAAATTAATGCATCAATATCATTCGTATCGTTATAAAAAGCAATCGAAGCACGGCAACACGATTCTACGCCAAGCCATGTAAGCAGTGGCTGAGCGCAATGATGTCCAGCACGAATCGCAACATTACAGCCGTCGAGAATGCTGGAAACATCATGGGGATGAATGCCTTTCACATTAAAGCTCAACGCGCCATGATGCTTCGATGCATCTTTATGGCCGATAATCTCGATAAAGCGAAGCTCACTCATTCGATCCATTAGATACTCCATGAGAAGCATCTCGCGCTCCTGAAGCGTTCGCATACCGAGAGCATTAACATAGTCAAGAGCCTTAGCAGTAGCGTAAATACCTGCCGCGTCTTGGGTTCCTGCTTCGAATTTTTCAGGAACGGGTGCCCAGACCGCATCGGTCTCCGAAACGCTATCAATCATTTCGCCGCCAGTAAGGAAAGGCGGCATGCTATCGAGCAATTCGCGCCTTCCCCATAAAACACCGATGCCAAAAGGGCCAAATACTTTATGGCCTGAAAATGCGAAGAAATCACAATCGATTTGCCTTATATCGACTGGGATATGCGGCACGCTCTGCGCGCCATCGACAACAAGGTATCCACCGACTGCATGAACTCGTTTACCTAGCTCAGCAACAGGGTTCTCTATGCCTAACACATTGGAAACATGAGTCGCAGAAACGATCTTGGTGCGTTCATTAATTTTCCTGTCCATTTCCTGCGGCGTGATAATACCCTGATCATCAGGACGAAGATACACCAAAGTAGCACCGGTGGCGCGACATACCTGTTGCCAGGGGATAAGGTTTGAATGATGCTCCATGATGGTAATGCATACTTCATCGCCCGGCTCAAGAACAGAGGGGCCAAAGGATTTTGCAACAATGTTCAGAGCTTCACTGGTATTGCGGCAGAACACAACATCTTGCGGTTGGGTCGCTCCAATAAACGACGCAACAGTAGACCGCGCCTCATTGATTGCTTCAGTTGCCTCGACAGACAAGCGATACAAGCCACGCAGCGCATTAGCATTCATTGTTTCGTAGAACGAACGTTGTGCCTCGAGTACGCAGTTGGGACGCTGTGCGGTTGCCGCGCTATCAAGAAATGCCAAATCGGTGTTTCTCGACAACAAAGGAAAATCCTCCTTGTAAGGATTTGCCCTAATTTCATTAATCTGATCGGGAGTCACTAGCAACACTCCCCTTCCGCATCATCAAAGTAGTTCGCGTCGATACCCTTCGCCAAAGCAAGCTGTGCAATTCCATGCTTGATGCGGTCATCTTTAAATGCCATATGCGCTTCTTCGAGAGCTGCAACAGCAAACAGAGAATCGATGGCTTTGTCGGATAAGCCGCGGCATGAAAGGTAGAAGTGCTGTTCGGGACGCACATGACCTATAGTAGCCCCATGATTGCCCATAACATCATCTTCATCGCATAGAATTACCGGGACTGTTTTATTTACGACATTCTTATCGGCAAGAAGAACCGTTTCTCGCTCGTTGCCCGTAGAGCCTTTACAGCCATGAACAAAATCGATGGTACCGCGTAAGGTTTTTTTCGATTCACCTGCCAGAACGCCATTGGCATCAAGGTTGCTTTCCGTTAAGCAGCCACGTTGTTTGATTGAATAATTGAAATCCCTCTTTTGGTTCTCAGCTCCGAGGTAACGCGTTACCACATCAATGCGAGACTGATTGCCACGTAAGTCTGCGGAAAGACCGGTCGATGCAGAATCGGCACCAAGAACACGATGCATGACTGCTACATGCGCATCGTCATCGAGCACATAACCCGAGTCATCGAAAACAGTCCAGCACCCGTCAAGTGCTTGAATAGAGCTAACTTCGACTTCTGCGCCGACACCAGCAAAAACGCGTAGACCGCATCCCGCGAAACCGGACCCTCTCGAAGAACCCTCGAAAGAGATCGTGAGCGAGACATTGGAATGAGGAGCAGCAACAACATCAACACATGCCGCATTGGCCATCCCGTCTTTGGCAGATATGCGAACCGTAGCGCTGCCTACAGCCTTTTCAGGCGCAACAAAAACCAAATGGCCATCAGAAACGGATTCAAGATAGGCGAATGCTTCGGTTCCCATACCAGTTTCGAACGCTTTGGAAACGCTATTTTCGATTTCTTCAAGAACGGCTTTACGCTGATATGAGGAAAGAGCGGGAATGTCCAAATTCTCCGGGTTCTCATTACCAGCAGCAGCAACAACTACAGCGCGGGTATCGACCGTGCCTTCATTTCGCGCATCAAGCTTCTGCTGGAAGGTGGATAGTGCAGAATCAAAAGCACCTGATTCGCCAAGCTCGATGTTGTCGATTTCAAATTCAATATCAGAGCTTGGCTCAAGACCACCCGGCAAAGCGATTTTTTCGTTGTTCACGCGCAGGCGATGCCACGTCGGAGCAGGCATTGCGTTAACCGACTCCATTGCAGCAGCATTGAAAGATTCAATGTTAGAAGCGTCCATTAACCAATCGCCCCTTCCATTTCGAGCTTGATGAGATTATTCATCTCAACTGCGTATTCAAGCGGCAATTCCTTTGAAACAGGATCCGCAAAACCATTAACGATCATGCCACGCGCCTCTTCTTCGGAGATGCCACGGCTCATCAAATAAAACACCTTGTCATCACCGATTCGACCGATGGTGGCTTCATGCCCGATGTCTACATTTTTGCAACGAATATCCATGGTGGGAATGGTGTCAGAGCGACTCATGTCGTCCAGCATAAGTGATTGGCAAGAAACACTCGCAGCAGAGCCCTCAGCTTTTTTCGTGGCAACAACGGAACTGCGGAATGTGGAAATACCACCACCCTTAGAAATAGATTTCGTTTCAATGGCAGCAGATGTATCAGGTGCGTTGAGGACAACCTTGCAGCCAGTGTCGAGGTTCTGTCCTGCACCTGCAAAAGTAATACCAGTAAACGTGCAGGAGCTTTTCTTGCCAGAAAGAATAGACATTGGGTAGAGGTAGCCGACGTGGCTTCCGAAAGAACCACTGACCCATTCAATGGTACCGCCCTCGTCGACGATTGCACGCTTAGTGTTCAAGTTGTACATGTTTTTCGACCAGTTTTCGATAGTCGAATAGCGCAATTTTGCGCGCTTACCCACAAACAACTCTACGGCACCAGCGTGGAGGTTGGCAACGTTGTATTTGGGTGCACTGCATCCTTCGATAAAGTGCAGATCGGCATCGTCTTCAACAATGATAAGAGTGTGCTCAAACTGGCCCGCACCCTTGGCATTCAGACGAAAATAGCTCTGCAGCGGAAAATCAAGTTTTGTTCCCTTGGGCACATATACAAAACTGCCACCCGACCACACAGCGCCATGCAAAGCGGCGAATTTATGATCGGTTGGAGGGATAAGCGTCATGAACTTCTCATGAATAAGCGCTTCCCATTTTGGCTCTTTAAGAGCCTCTTCGATCCCCGAATACACAATACCCATTTTGGCAGCGGTGTCCTGCATGTTGTGGTACACCAACTCGGAATCGTATTGGGCACCAACGCCCGCTAAGTACGAACGCTCCGCCTCTGGGATGCCTAAACGATCAAAAGTACTCTTCACATCGTCCGGGAGGCTATCCCAATCGCTTTTTTGATCGGTTGCCGGTTTGACGTACGTAACAATATTGTCCATGTCCAAACCATCGATAGCAGGGCCCCAATTAGGCTTGCTCATGCGGTGGTAGGTTTCGAGGGACTTTAGACGGAAGTCAAGCATCCACTCGGGTTCGTCTTTTTTTGCAGAGATCTCACGAACAATATCAGGAGTAAGACCCGCAGCGAGTTTTTCCGCGTCAGCATCACTGAAACGAAAATCGTACAGGCTCCTATCAACATCCGCTATTTCAGAACGCTTCTTTGCCACAGATGCCTCCTATTCAGCGGTCGCTTCGGACTCAAAACGCTCGAAGCCCTGTTCGTTGATCTGGTCGATAAGAGAAGCATCGCCTTCCGCTACCACCTTGCCATTGACGACAACATGAACCCGATCGACAGTTAAATGTTCAAGAATTCGAGTATTGTGCGTAATGACAACAAGCGCACCGCCGGTGTTCTTCTTGTACGTTTCTATGCCGCGCGAAACAACGCCTAAGGCATCAACATCGAGACCGGAATCGGTTTCATCAAGAATAGCCAACTTGGGCTCAAGAAGAAGCAGTTGAAGCATTTCGAGTTTTTTCTTTTCGCCGCCCGAAAAGCCTACGCCTAACTCGCGGTCAAGATATGAATTGTCGAAACTCAGCTCCTTAGCCAAAGCACGAACATGCTTACGGAACTGCTTGCCTTTCATGTCGAAACCTTCGCGGTCTGCCACCATAGCGCGTAAGAAGCTAGACACTGGTACGCCTGGAATTTCAGTTGGAGCCTGAAAACTCAAAAACAAACCGGCGCGAGAACGTTTATCGGGGGAAAGATCGGTGATGTCCTGCCCATCAAAGATGATGGAACCAGAATCAACAGTATATTCGGGGTCTCCCATGACAACACGACCGAGGGTCGATTTACCAGCGCCATTCGGACCCATTACCACATGGGTCTCTCCTGCCCCAACAGTAAGATCGATGCCACAAAGAATTGGCTTTTCGTCAACCGAGACCGTGATCCCCTGAACAGCAAGAAGTGAATTCGCGTCAGTCATCATGTTTGCCTTTCGTTAATCATACTAGTTTGCTAGGATTAAAATAAACGCTTCGGGGGTAATGTCAAGGCGTTGCAACCCATTTGCAATAAACGCAAAGGAATTATCGATTGACGGTACATCGTCAGCTCAGGAAAGGACTCGCATGCTGATTTCCACTAAAGGCCGTTATGCAATGCGCTTCATGATCGATCTTGCCCTTCGCGGACCCGAAGAGAAGGTTTCCCTTCGTGAAATCGCGGAATTCGAGGGCATTTCACTTAAATATCTTGAGCAATTGGTGCGTCCGCTCACGCAAGCCGGGCTCATCAAGGGTATGCGAGGCAAAAACGGTGGCTACTGCCTTGCGAAACTCACAAGCGAAATTAAAGCCGGTGATGTGCTACGTGCTGTGGAAGGCACCACGATCCCTGTTGCCTGTAGCGCTTTAGAAACTGGATGCGAGCGCGGATTCGAATGCAACGCGGTACGCTTCTGGGCAGGCCTCGATAAAGTCATCGAAGACTACGTCGACGGCGTAACACTTGCTGACTTGGCTCACCACTAGCCCGAAAAACTGCGCCGTAGAGCAAAAGCGAGATCAATGCGTCCTTTAACGCGAGACCAGCCGTTGCTGGTATGCGCATACAACTGCGGCAGAATGGCTTTCCTGCAGCACCACCCCACGAAGGCATTCCACAGGCATACGGTAGGTGTTGTTGTTCTCTGAGATATGCATCGCAATCACCTCTTCTAGACCGGGATGCAGAAGGCTTTTTAGCTCTTCAGAAGCCTGCCCGTTGCTCAGATGACCGTGCTCAGAGGAAACGCGTTCCTGCAAGGCACGTGGATAGGGGCCGTTTTTAAGCATTGCAGGGTCATGATTTGCCTCGATGGCCAAAATCCTACAGCCCTGCAAAGCCTCATGCGCCGCTCCCGTGACTACGCCGGTATCGGTCATGAAGCCAAGTACATCGTTTTCTGCCCAGAGGCGAAACCCAAAAGAAGACGCGGCATCATGCGATGTCCTGAAAGCGAACACTTGAATGCCAGCCAAGGAAAGCTGGCTTTCAGCATCTAAGCCAACAACTTCAGTGAACTGAGCTGCCTCTTGGATAGGCTTGCTGTTTGCATACGTAGCCTGATTTACAAATAAGGGAACCTCCAAACCCCGTTTTGCCAACTCGCGATAAAGCACCTTAAGGCCCTTCGTGTGGTCGGAATGCTCATGCGTGACAAGAACCGCCTTGAGCTTACCCAAATCAAAACCAGCTTCAGCCGATCGTGAAAGCACGTCACGCTTGCAGATACCGCAGTCGATCAATATGCCTTCCCCGGTTGCAATGTTCTCGACAAGGGAGGCGTTTCCCTTACTGCCGCTGGCGAGGACGTGTATGCGAAGCCGCGCGTTGTCGCTTGGCATCGTTCGACAAGCCCCCTGAAGGGAGATTCTATTGTTCCGCGCCTCTTCTATTTGTTCACGGCTTAAGCCCTGCTCGTTTGTTGCTTCCATGGTTCTCAAATAGTTCCCAACATTCCCTGTCAGCGTAAACCAACTATTGTGCACTAACAGTGCGGAGGTGCCATACAGCTTCGCGGAGGATCTCACATGCTTTTTCAACTTCAGCCTCGGTTGTTAGAGCCGAGAAGGAAAAACGCACCGTGCCCCTCAGCCATTCGTGCTGAACGCCCATTGCGGTAAGTACGTGGCTTGGCTCAAGTGAGCCTGATGCGCATGCAGAGCCCGCCGAAGCGCACACCCCCTGTTGATCGAGAAGCGCGAGAAGTGCTTCGCCGGAAACTCCCTTGAAGGAAACGCTCAAGATGCCGGGCAGGCAACGATTTCCGCAGCTATTAACCTGCACATTTGGGATATTAGCGCAGATAAACTGTTGCATTTTGTTGTGCAAGGTGCGCACGTGGGCTGACGCGATCTCCATCGCGAAGAGCGCTTCCGCCTCCGTTGGCTCAAATCCTTTTTTACCAAACGCCAATTGAGCTGCAGCCGTCATACCGATGATGCCCGCCAGGTTTTCCGTGCCCGCACGATAGCCACGTTCCTGCGCTCCACCGCTAATAAGCGGTTCGGTTTTCAGCCCGCGCTTGCAATACAGGAAGCCCACGCCTTTAGGCCCATGAAACTTGTGCGCCGAAACAGAAAGCGCATCAACGCCTAACTTTTCAACATCCAAGGGAACATGGGCATACGCCTGCACCGCATCAGTATGGAAAGGCACATTATGTTCGTGAGCTAGCGCCGCAAGCTCTTTGATGGGTTGAACGGTTCCCACTTCGTTGTTGGCGGTCATAACGGAGACCATAACGGTGTCGGGCCGAAGCGCTAACGCAAGACTTTCAGGGGACACCACACCTTCGGCATTCACCGGAAGGTATGTCACTTCGAATCCCCTGCGCTCAAGCCAATGCGCCGATTCTAGGACCGCATGGTGTTCAACTGCGGAAACGATGAGGTGCTTGCCCTTTTCCTGATTCGCGAGCGCAATACCCTTGAGTGCAGCATTATCGGCTTCGCTCCCACCAGAGGTAAAGCGAATCTCCGAAGGACGCGCATTAATAGTGCCAGCAAGATATGTGCGCGCCTTCTCAAGCTGCATCTTTTCCTGCTGAGCTGGGCCGTAGAGAGAAGAGGGGTTGAAGTAGTTGCCTAGCAGGTACGGCTCCATAGCGTGGAACACCGAAGGGTGCACCCGCGTAGTTGCCGCGTTGTCCAAGTAGATAAGATTGGCGTTACGCATAGGCACTCTATCGCGTCGATTCAATGGTGCCGCCACCCACAACCACATCGCCCTGGTACAAAACCATGGCTTGTCCTGGTGCAACCGCACGAACCGGCTCTTCGAAGGTGACGATGAGCTTATCGCCCATCATACGCACAACCGCCTTACGCGGTGTTGCACGGTAGTTCACCTTAGCCTCAACAGTAAGAGGCTCAGCAATTTCCGCTACCGAGATAAGATTCACATCGTTGGCAACGACCTCGTGCACACCTGCGGAAGTGGCGGGCCCCACAACCAGCGTGTTGGTTTTCGCGTCCTTCTTCAGAACGAACAACGGATGGCCCGCGGCAACGCCCAAACCCTTGCGTTGCCCAATGGTGTAATGAACTAAACCATTATGCTTGCCCAACACGGCGCCCGTTTCATCCACGATAGGACCGGGCACAAACGTTGCACCCGTGTGCTCCTCGATAAACGTGGCATAGTCGCCATCAGGCACGAAGCAGATATCCTGGCTTTCCAACTTATCAGCATTGCCTAAACCTGCTTCATGCGCCACCGCACGTACCTGCGGTTTTTCAAGCTCACCTACAGGAAACAGCATGTGCTTCAAATGCTCCTGTGTAAGGTGGTAGAGAACGTACGACTGATCTTTCTTCGGGTCGCGTCCGCGAAGCAGCAGGTAGCGCCCCGTTTCCTCGTCGTAAGCGCGACGAGCATAATGGCCCGTTGCAACATAATCAAAGCCAAGCTCGCGCCTGCGTTGCTGCAGGGCACCGAACTTCAAGAAGCGATTGCAATCGATGCAGGGGTTGGGTGTGTGCCCCTCCAAGTACGCCTGGCAAAATCTATCAATCACACACGTACCGAACGTGTCGGTATAGTTGAACACCTGGTAGGGAATGCCCAAGCCAAAAGCCACCGCACGGGCATCTTCCACATCCTCCAAAGAACAGCAGGTACGGCTTCCCTCTTCCAGGATAACGCCATCGCTATCGAACAACTTCATGGTTACGCCCATGACGTCGTAGCCTGCATCCACCAAAAGCTTTGCGGCGACAGAGCTATCAACCCCGCCGCTCATAGCGCAGATAACGCGTTCCTGCTCGTTGTTCACCTAGAATTCCGTCCTATGCGTTGGAAGGCACCGTGCCTAGTTTTTCGTTCATGCTGCCGGTTCTGTAACCAGCCAAATCGAGCGTAACATAAGCAAAGCCCAGTTCCTTTAAAGCATCAACAATAGATGTGCGGTTTTCGTCGCGCAACAGCGTTTCTATTTGTTCGGCCGGCACTTCGATGCGCGCAATATCATTGTGCACTCGAACGCGAAGCTGGGTGAAACCCATGCCCGAAAGAGCACCCTCCGCTTTGTCTACTAAAGAAAGCTTTTCGGCTGTGATTTCGGTCCCGTACGGGAAGCGCGTTGCCAAGCACGCGTTCGACTGCTTGCTCCACGTGGGTAAGCCCAATTCACGGGAAAGCGCACGGATATCGGCCTTGGTGAAGCCCGCTTCGCGCAGGGGGCTTTTCACCTGCAGTTCCTCCAGCGCTTTCAAGCCAGGACGGTAGTCGCCCAGATCATCAAGGTTAGAGCCATCAGCAATGGTTTCAACGCCCAGTTTTGCGACTTCCTCGAGCAAACTGCCGAATATCACTTTCTTGCATACATAGCAACGGTTCGGCGCATTGAAACGCACCTCTTCCATCATGATGGGATTAGGGTGACATATCACCTGGCGAATGCTGTAACGCTTACAAAAAGCCTGCGAATCGGCGAATTCGCTGCGCGGCACTACCGGTGCATCGGCGGTAAGGGAAACCGCATTATCCCCCAATGTTTCATGAGCAACGTAGCTCAACAGACTGGAATCAACTCCGCCAGAATAAGCTATAGCAACTTTGCCATATGAACGTAGCAGGTCTTGAAGAAGTCGATATTTTTTTTGCAGTGTCGACATCGATCGCCAACCTTTCGAAGCAAAGCAATACCGGTAACAATATCAAGCATCATTCTTTAGCGACATCACGTCACATAATCTATGCAATGGTTAAGATATCAGGCACGAATTAACGTTACCTCTCGTTGTTCAAAACGCAACAAACGCATCTTATATGAAGAAGAATTCACATGCCGTCAAAATTGCTGGGTACGTTCGCCAGCCAAATTCATACCGTTCGGGAATGCAAACCACAATTGAAACGCATCGCGAACATACTTGACGCATTCGAATACGTTTTCTCTGCGCGGAGTAAATAAGGCTCTTAAGCCCAACGAAAGGTTTACCAATGAATATCAAAAACGTAGTAGTTGCAGGCGGCGGCGTATTGGGAAGCCAGATTGCTTTCCAGGCAGCCTACAAGGGGTTCAACGTTAAGGTCTGGCTCCGCATGGAATCCTCTATCGGCCGTGCAAAACCAAAGTTTGAACGAGTAGAAAAAATCTACCTTGAAATACTTCAGGCTATGAAAACAAAACCTCAGGCATATTGCCGCGGTCTTGCCGACAATCCCAAGCTTGCGGAAACCCAGATTGATGAGCTCATCGAAAAAGCAGCGCACGCTATGGATCGAATTGAATTTACCTTGAGTCACGAAGAAGCAGCCAAAGATGCCGATTTGGTTATTGAAGCCATTGCGGAAAACCCAGCCGAAAAAGTCGAGTTTTACCAGACCATGGCTAAATATCTTCCCGAATCGGCAATTATTGTCACCAATTCCTCTACCATGCTTCCCAGTGCTTTCGCCGAGAGCACTGGACGCCCTGAAAAGTACCTAGCGCTTCACTTCGCTAACGAAATCTGGAGAAACAACACTGCCGAAGTAATGGGGCACGCAAGAACCAGCCCTGAGGCATACAAGGAAGTGGTTGAGTTCGCTGAAGCCCTCGGTATGATCCCCCTTCAACTGAAGAAGGAGCAGCCTGGGTACATTCTGAACAGCCTTCTGGTCCCATTCCTAAATTCGGCGCAAGCCCTACTCGCAACGGGAGTAGCTGACCCGGAAACCATTGACAAAACGTGGCAGCTTGGCACCGGTGCTCCGCTTGGTCCTTTCCGCATCCTAGATATTGTTGGACTCACCACGGCTTACAACATCGTAATCATGAATCCCGAAGCAAAAGACCCCGAAACTGTTCCTGGCAAGATTGCTGCCTTGCTAAAGGAATACATTGATGCGGGGAAAACAGGCATCAACGCCGGTGAGGGATTCTATAAATACTAATTCTGGTTTTTCGGCCCCGCCTTATCACAATAATGGAAAGTAAAAAGTGAACCGCCTCCCATTTCTTGAGAACGAGAGATGGGAGGCTTCCTTATGCAGGATGCTTCAAAGACGATGCTAACCGATTTGCAAAAAAGCAAAGGCGTTTTCCTAGATACGTTACAACTATCCAATCACCAGCTCATAGGCTTCATTGCGGCTGATACCGAATTCGGCTCGCAAGGTTTTCACGATATCTTTCTTCGAAAGAACGCCTTCGGCGATGAGTTCTCGAGCGCGAACGGCGGCATCGTTAGCTTGCTCATCATGAGCAGCGTTACGCTCTTCATCGGTAGGCGCATCGATCACGATAGCGATTTCACCTTTGATGGATCCCGTTTCGGCACGTAGAGCAAATTCATCGCGTACAGCAGGAGCAAGATCGCGATAGATCTCTTCGTGAACTTTGGTAAGTTCACGACACACCGCAACCCTACGCAACGGAAAAGCTTCAGCAATACAACCCAGCGCTGAAACAATACGCTGGGGGCTTTCGTAGAATATCAAGGCAGCGTCGAGTTGCTTCAAGCCTTCAAGCATACGCTTCCGCTCGCCGTCTTTTCGCGGAAAAAATGCCCCGAAATAAAACGTCTGTGTCGGAAAGCCACTAGCCACATAGGCAGTAGCAACCGCCGTACCGCCTGGCAGCACCTCTACCGCAGCGCCCTGATTACGCGCTTCGTCAATCAAGCGTTGCCCAGGGTCGGAAACCCCTGGCATACCCGCATCAGAGGCGAAGCCGATCACTTCCCCATCTAGAACTCGACCAACAATCTCACAAGCCCGCTTGGAAACCGTCGCCTCATCCAATCGCTCAAGCCGCTTCTCAATACCGAGGGCAGCTAAAAGCTTTCCCGTAACACGCGTATCTTCGCAACACATCGTGTCGCAAGCTTCAAACGCCTGAAGCGTACGCGTAGTAACATCCCCCAAATTGCCCAACGGCGTAGGGATGATAATGAGTTTTCCAGTTTCGTGGGACAAAGTTCCTCCTACAGAAACAAACAAAGCCTCATCCCAGCTTACGCCCAGCTAACAAGTCAAAAGGCCAATCAGACTATTAGCGCTTTTGCGGGTTGCCTGCTTGTTTGCGAATGACACTCTGAAAGAAATTCCTGAACGATTTTTCGAAGAATAATCTTGATTAAGAACATGAAGCAGTGACTGCATGAAAATAAAGGCTTGCTTAGTGCAAGCCTTTATTTAAACAGGGTAGCGGGTGTCTTAAGTTAACACCCGAGCAATCCCAAGATCGTAGAAGACCCAGATTAGTCTTCTACGGAAGCGATAACCTCGACTTCAATCAATGCGCCCTTGGGGAGCTTGTCGATACCGACTGCGGAACGAGCGGGAAGCTTTTCGCCAAACGATTTTGCATATACTGCATTAAATTTAGCGAAATCAGCAATGTCCTCAAGGAAGCAGGTGGTCTTCACCACATGGTCGAAATCGGTACCAGCAGCAGTAAGCAATGCACCAACGTTCTTCATGACCTGTTCAGCCTGCTCTTCGATGGTAGAACCCACCAGTTCGCCCGTTTCGGGGCTCAGAGCAATCTGGCCAGAGGCAAACAGCAGGCCGTTTACCACAACGCCCTGGGAATAGGGGCCAATAGCTGCAGGTGCTTTTTCGGTGCTAATAGAATGCATAGTTTCCTCCTAGGAAAAGGTGGCGCATAATATACGTCATGCAACAGGTACGTTATCCATAGTAACCTTTTGCCTATTGAAAGGCTCTTATTGATGCCGCAAAACCGTAAAGATCAAAGGACGCCCATGCTGACGCTAAGCACATTCGAAGAAGCTGCCAAAAAGGTTAAAGAAGTCACTCAAGAAACAAAACTGATTTATAGCCCTAACTTCAGCAAGGAAACCGGCAACGAAGTTTACCTCAAGCCTGAAAACATGCAGCGTACGGGCGCTTACAAGGTACGTGGAGCTTATTACAAAATCAGCACACTCACCGATGATGAGCGTCAGCGAGGTTTGATCACTGCTTCAGCGGGAAACCATGCACAAGGCGTCGCCTATGCTGCCAGCAAATACGGAATTAATGCAACTATCGTAATGCCCACCACAACGCCCCTCATCAAGGTTGAGCGTACAAAGGAACTGGGTGCTGAGGTTATTCTTGCAGGCGATGTGTACGATGAATCGTATGCTCATGCCATGGAAGTTGCCGAAGAACGAGGGTTAACGTTCATCCACCCCTTCAATGACCCCATTGTGGCAGCAGGCCAAGGCTCGATTACCATGGAAATCGTACAGGAGCTTCCTCTTGTAGACGCTATCCTGGTGCCAATCGGAGGCGGCGGACTCGCAACGGGCGTCTCCACTTTGGCGAAAATGCTCAATCCACGAATCAAAGTTATCGGCGTTGAGCCCGAAGGGGCAGCTTGCATGAAAGCTTCACTTGAAGCGGGTCATGTGGTAAAACTCCCCCGCGTTAGCACTATCGCTGACGGTACTGCTGTGCAGGAACCGGGTGACCAAATCTTCCCCTACATACAGGAAAATCTCGATGAAATCATCACCATCAAAGATGACGAACTTATCGTTGCGTTCCTTGACATGGTAGAAAACCATAAAATGATTGTCGAAAACTCCGGCTTGCTGACTGTTGCTGCATTAAAACATCTTGATTTTGAGGGTCAAAAAGTTGTTTCCATTCTTTCTGGTGGCAACATGGACGTAATCACTATGGCTTCCGTGGTACAGCATGGCCTGATTCAGCGCGACCGCATCTTCACTGTTTCCGTGCTGCTCCCCGACCGCCCCGGCGAATTGGTGCGTGTTGCGCAAACCATAGCCGACTGCAACGGTAATGTTGTACGCCTCGATCATAACCAGTTTGTTACCGCAAACCGCAACGCTGCCGTAGAGCTGCGTGTGACTATCGAAGCATTTGGTAGTGAACACAAGCAGCGAATTGTCAAGGCACTTGAAGACAACGGTTTCCGCCCCAAGCTCATTCAAGTTCATCTGTAAAAGCAAGCTTCAATAACGTCAATACCCTTTAAGAAACGAAGGACCCTCCATTCTTATGCAAAGGAAATGGAGGGTCCTTTAGCTTGAATCTGGTTTTAGTCCAGAAATCTCATCGAAAGAGAATCCAAACACTTACACCTAATAGCGGAGTGAATCGAAACAGGAACGCAAAAGAAGCTCAAGCTGTACCGCTAGATCAAGATTCCGTTACAGTGATCAATCTCATGTTGAATAATCTGAGCGGTAAATCCAGCAAAACGCTCCTTATGCTCAACAAAATCTCTATCGCGAAACTTAACAGTTATACGTTGATAGCGAAGAGCTTTTCTTGCACCTTCAAGGGATAAACAGCCTTCTTCGGCTTCATATTCACCTTCACTTTCAACTATTACAGGATTCAGCATCACACGATGCTTGCCCGAATCATCAAACACTATGATGCGTTTACGAATGCCTATCATATTCGCAGCCATGCCCACACATCTGTCTCTATGGAACTCAAGCGTATCGAGCAAATCGTCACAAACATCACCATCTGCAATTGAGGCGAGATCGGAAGACTGGGAAAGAAAAAACTCGTTTGTCATTATGGGTCGTATCACGCATTAGGCCTTTCTAACAATCTAGTTATTCAAAGCGGCTGCAAGAACGGGCTTATTTTGGCAAAACTTTCTTCGCAACGACGTAGCCCAACGTCATATCGATAGCGAACAGCGCTAAATAAACGGTACAGCATAACTTTGCATGCTTCTTATAATTCCAGTCTTTGAAACAATCACTTACTTTGCCCATTGAGCGGCCCTCCTTAAAGTAGTTATCCCAAAATCATGATAACGCCTATTCCGACCTTACAATGCCTTGATGAGATGCGGAAGAAAGGCCGCACCACTGCCGCACCCTCAAAAGCATTCCCTCAACATCAAGCACCCCATACGCAAAACCTTTTCGAATGAGCTCTTTCGGCAAAAGAAGATCGTACTTTTCAAAATAAGGCACTTCCCCTCGATATAAGAGTTCCATTGAAGCAATTGGAATTTGCGCTTCGCGGGCCAGCACCTCATAAAACTGCTTTTCTTCTGCATTCATACGGAACTGAAGGTAATAAGGTTTGCAAGATTTCATTGAGCGCAAACCCAATGATTCGCCACATCGAAGTTTCAAAAAACGTTCCAACGCCATAAAAGCATAGCTTCCTAACCACGGAAACAGCGCCCAGGTATCACCGCCAAGATTAATAAGTGGCTTTTCGATAATCCCAGCATTTTTAGCGACTCTACGAGCAAGAGAAAGGCGTGCTCTGGCATTAGTCATTAGATAGGGATAGTAATGAGATTCGCGTAAAGCCAGTCGCATACGTTCCAGTATCTTGGTATTGATGTCACCTGCACATTCGCCAAAATAAGCAGGCACTTTGCCTTTCACTTTGCTCACATAAACCAAATGACGTTTTCGATCAATCTCTTCAACCAGCCAGACATGGCCAGCAATGGCCAAGCGTTCGCCAGGCGGTGGCGGCAATACAACCGTGCCTAATTCCTGCGATTCGCATCGCACGGAAAACTCTTCATCGTCTTGGAAAACGGCATAGAACTTGTATGAGTTTGTTATGCGTTCACCAGCCAAGCCAACGATAAGTCCGCCAGCATCTGTTGCCTGAATTTGATCGGTGTCTAAAAGATGTCGTAGCAGGACACGATAGTCATCAAGGCTGATTCGATGAAAATATGCCAACGACAATACGCGTTCAGCAAGCTGAGCTGGAGAAAGCTCACCGCAGCTTGCCAGCGTAGACATGGTCTGATGGTACAGCAAACTATAGGGCAGTCGATCTAGCCGAGGAGGCTCTACCCACTTTTCTTCGGTATATACTTGCACCAAAGCAATGCCCTGCAACAATTTCCAAGGAATAGTGTCAGGCATAAGGCTACGAGGCTCGGGCTCTTCTTCACGCATAACAAACCACATCTCGGGAGGAAGATCGCGCCTACCGGTACGACCCATGCGTTGCAAAAACGAAGAAACCGTAAAAGGAGCATCAACCTGAAATGCACGTTCAAGCTTCCCGATATCGATGCCAAGCTCCAAGGTCGCGGTTGTAACGGTAGTTAAGTCGAAGGAATCATCCTTCATAAGCTCTTCTGCGGTTTCACGATACGTCGAAGACAAATTGCCATGATGAATAAGAAACCTATCGGGCTCGTGCCTGAGCTCGCAATAGGAGCGTAACGAAGTGGTAATTCCCTCAGCTTCTTCACGGCTATTTGCAAATATTAAGCATTTCTTGCCGCGCGAATATTCAAAAAGATACCCGTACCCTGGATCGGCAAAACGAGGGGCCACGTCAGAGGGGATATCAAGCGCGTGACTTTTTGAGCCATCTATGGGGAGAATTCGCCTACCCTGCCCATCGGAAGAATATGTTTCTCCCGTTTTTCCGGCAGTCGGCAATGCTCGTGACGCTACAGTTTCAACCCCCACCAACTCCACATCATCAGCATTTGCTACCGTATAATCCCGTTCGGGGGCCTGAGGACCAGTCGTATAAAAATGCTCCATGGAAATTCGCCAAGTACGTTTTGGTTCGTTAAACCGAGGAATGATTGTTGTACGGTTAGTTCCCGCAGAAAGCAAAGCGCCTACAGTATTCGGATCTCCAATGGTGGCAGAAAGGCCGATTCGCCTTGGATTCGAGCCCGATAAACGAGAGAGGCGCTCTATCAGGCATAGCGTTTGCCCACCCCTGTCGCCGCGTAACAGAGAATGAACTTCATCGACCACGATATAGCGCAGATCGGCAAACATCTTCCCAATCGCAGCATGCTTATGTATCAGCAAACTCTCCAGGGATTCTGGCGTGATCTGCAAAACCCCTGAAGGCTGCTTTGTTAATCGGGCCTTTTGGGAGGCTGATACATCACCATGCCATCGCCATATAGGTATATCAGTTTGCTCGCAAAGCTCACTTAAACGAGCAAACTGGTCATTAATTAAGGCTTTTAAAGGAGCGATATACAAAGCGCCAATAGACAAAGGGGGATTTTCATAAAACTCTGTAAGAATAGGAAAAAAGGCCGCCTCGGTTTTACCTGAAGCGGTAGAAGCGGTTAACAGCACATTGCAGTCAGTATTAAACACCGCATCGGCTGCAGCTACCTGAATGCCACGCAAGCTTTCCCAATCGTGAGCATAAATATAGTCCTGAATAAAAGGGGCAAATCTATCGAAAGCACTCACAGTATTCCATCCCTAGATTTTGAACTCCGCATACAAGGGCGCTACTTCCTGCTCTTGTAAAGCTGGTTTAGCAAACGAAAAATCTCTTGAACCCAAAAGCGATGAAACTGAAGCGTCAGGATTCTGATACACAATATCTAGCAGTTCAATGAAATCGCGAATTACCTCACGCGGGGTTAGATGGGAATCCGAGCCGACACGACCAAATTCAATCTGTAAGAAAGATACAAGATCATCTTCCGTCAATGAACGCTGATACTCAAAGTAGCCTGCATGTATGTCGGCAAGCTTTTCTATCAAAACCAACAGTTCTTCATAGGTTAGAGGATTCAGGCGAATAACAGGAGCAAGCATATCGGAAAGCCCCTCATTGGCGAAACGACCTTGGGTCAATCGACTCCGAAGAGCCTCATAGCTGTATACCCCCCTTCTGCGATCCTCGATCGACTGAGGGGTACCACCCATAATAATGCCCAAATGATGCGCTTTGCCCTGCAGCGTGTCATTGTACATAGTCAAAATCTTCTCATAATTGTTTTGGCGAGTAACCGAATTGGGTATTTTGTAAAGGTTTACCAATTCATCAACCATTACAACCAAGCCCTTATAGCCTGCTCCTGTCAAGAACTCAGCCAACAACTTCAGATAGTCGTACCATGAATCGTCTGCAATACAAGCATTAACGCCAAGCTCTCTGCGCGCTTCCGTTTTGGTGCGATATTCACCACGGAGCCATTTCACAACGCAAGCCTTAGCCTCCATGTCCTCTTCTGCGAACGCAAATGCATATATTTTAAGCACAGCAGAAAAATCGTACCCATGCACCAATTCACAAAGAGGTTCCAAAAAGGCCTCTAAGACGCTGTGAAACGCCTGATCATATAACGTTCCTGAAGAGCTGCCGCATTCTTCGGCGGCTTTACGTTGAATGTTTATCACCCACCGATCGAGAACTAAAGCCAGGGCTCCACCTTCAGGACGTGTTTTGGTAGAAAGGTTGCGGATAAGCTCGCGGTATGTAGAAAGACCTTGACCCTGGCCTCCCTGCAAACGACGCTCAGGCGACAGATCGGCATCGGCAACAACAAAATTCTCACCCATAGAATGAGTTCTAATGGTTTGAATTAGAAAGCTCTTTCCTGAACCATAACGTCCAACAAGAAAGCGAAAGGAAGCTCCACCATCCGCAATCAGGTCAAGATCATGAAGAAGAGCCTGAATTTCAACCTCACGGCCTACGGTAATATATGGCAGACCGATTCGAGGAACAACACCACCTTTAAGTGAATTGAGAATAACAGCTGCAATGCGGCGCGGAACTTTTACTTCTTTGCTCATAGCCCTAAGGCCCCTTTCAAGTCATCTCGATAATCCTCGATTACCACTGGACCGTTATCGGCGTACTCTATGGCAATATCACCAAGCAATTCAAATAGCTTTTCGTTGATAGAATCAACAATAATGTCCTCGGATTCTACAGGCGAGGAAGATTCAACACGCTTATCAGCATCGATCAAAACGCGCAGAAAAGATAATTCAGTAGAGGAAAGGCCATATGGCAAGTTGCAGGAAGATACCGTTTCGTCGGCGACCACACGCAAAGCAGGATTCTGGCGAATGACCGGAACGACGTCAGCGCTGAAGGCTTCCGTGATAATGGGATCTTCGAAATCGTTTTCCTTCACGAACTCGTTTTGCTCTAAGATACGATCCTCTCGTCCGGACAAGAACAGCTCGCCTTTATCTAACCGATCGCTGTCAAATCGTTCTTCTTCAATGAGAAGCTGATCACGCGTAACGGCAGAACGGCTCCTAATACCAGCAAGTTGAGATCGATCAATCGAAACCAATCTTGATTCTGCCTTATGACGAGATGTAAGCCATGCCGAGATATTTGCATTGACGATTTTCAAAAGATATTTTGGGAGTTCGTATTCTTTGATTGGATGGCCATAGTCGATAGACAATCGCATAAGGCGATCGATCGTTGCAAGCATTGACCCCAATTCTGTGTTACGGTCGGCAGTACGGTAATTACGTAATCCCGACCAGCGCCCATTTCTGCATGAGTAAGCATGGACATCGTTTACCCGATACAAGCAATCACTGTGCATTTCGGATTCATAAAACACAGCTGCGGGGAACATCACATGCGACGAAACACTGCGAGACCCGAACCAAGAATCCACCAAGCCTCTTTTTCTGCGCTTAGCGCAATGAAGGCACAGATCAAAATAACAATCACATACAACTCGAAGTAACTCTTCATGGTGATCCCGGGCAAAGCACGACTTGTCGATGCGATAAGAAGAGAGACGGCACAGAGCGTCAAACAGCTCTTCCCTAGACATTTGATTCTGAGCAGGGGTTCCTGCAACGCTTTCAGCGCGTTGCGCAACAATCAAAGCCTGCTCAAATGAAGTATCCACAATGCTTTCAATAAGAGCAGGAGAAAGATCATGATATATGACAAAGTCGCGTAGCCAAGATTTAACGTAACGATCGATCTCAGGATCAAGTTCACGATATTTTATCCAGAAAGCATAAAGAAGATCGAAACATTCTTGGGGCGTTGAAGCCCCTACGCAGTTTATGAGTTCATATATATACACAAACGCAAATGAAAGCGAAGTCTTTTCTATCTGGCCTTCTCGAACATGGGTACGCCACGAAAAATAGCCTCGCAATTGAGAATCGTTCATCATGGAATAAGTTGGGTAGTAACGCTCAAATGAACCGTTAAAAGGGAAATCGTCCTCCCAGCTTTCCATAAAACGAGCCTGCAAGACAAACAGCTCTGTCTCGGAAGGCCTACGGTAATCAAAGCCATCGTAAACCGGTCTCGCGAGCGCCTTCATGTCGCGATAGCGCTGAGGAAGATAGTTCTTCATCTGAGATCCAGTGCGCAATATCGGCTCATCTTCGTACATCTTTCCTGAAAAAGCACGGCTATTAGCAAGATGAGGATCGGACAAAATGCTATCGATAAGCTTATGAACGTCCGTCATTGCTCCTCCCTACCTTGGCTCTTCGACTAGACATAATATCACGATAAACAAACATTTGTTCGCTTATACAAAGCCTTATATAAAAAAGGAGCCGGAAGACGGCTCCTTTTTTTGCACTGGACGAAATCTACTTTAGGCCTGCGAAATCCATATCTACCGACTCTTCCAAATATTCTTTCATCGGGCCAGAGCCAAAGTCTTTAAGATGCTCTTCATGCCAGCAATCTGTTTCGGGAAGTCCAGGAATAGAAGAGGCAAGGAACACGGGATCGAGTCCTCTGTTCCTCTGCTTCGAATAATCGTCAAGAGCAAGAAGTGCCCATTTACCCAAAATCAGAATTGCAATGAGGTTAACAATGGCCATAAAGCCCATAAATATATCAGCCAGATTCCATGCAAGATCAAAGCTGTTAACAGCTCCGTACAAAATCGCAGCAAGGCAGGCAATTCGGAATGCGAACAGTCCCTTTTTGCTCTCCGGGAAAATGAAACGGAAATTGCTTTCCGCATAAAAATAGTTGCCAATAAGGCTTGAGTAAGCGAATGCAAAGATCGCAAAAGTAATGAAATGGATTCCAGCTACGCCCACGGAATTGTTAACGGCCATCTGGATAAGGGGCATGCCATTGAGGCCTACGGCAACAGCAGGATCCTGAACATAGAAAATCAAAACCATAATTGCAGAACAAGTGCAAATCAAAATAGTGTCAATGTACACAGAGAGGCTCTGTACAAGACCCTGTTTAACAGGATGAGAAACACTAGCAGTTGCTGCGGCATTAGGAGCAGAACCCATACCAGCTTCGTTTGAATACAAGCCGCGCTTGATTCCAAGCATAACTACCGAACCGGCAAAACCTCCAAATATCGAATCAAAATCAAAGGCAGATTCAAACAACACCGCAAAAGCAGCTGGAAGCCAAGCAATATTACTAATGGTGGTCCACAGTGCAATAGCTATATAAGCAAGTGCCATGACAGGAACAACAATAGAAGTAATTACGCTAATACGCTTTTGGCCACCAAAGATCACGGTTGCAGTCATGAGGACCAAAAGAAGACCCACGATCATAGCCAAACCGTTTTCGTTATAGTCGGGAACGTAATACTCAAGAGCACTGCAGGCATTGTAAGCCTGAAGGCCGTTGAAGCCAAAGGCATAGCAGAGGATCAGAAGTACAGCAAATAGAATGCCTAGCCAACGATGGCCAAGAGCCTTTTCGATGTAATAAGCAGGACCGCCGCGAAATTCGCCTTCCTTACCTCGTATTTTCCAAATTTGCGCCAAGGTAGATTCGATAAATGCGGAGGCGGCACCTACGATAGCCATGAGCCACATCCAGAAAACTGCGCCCGGACCGCCCAAGGCAATTGCGGTAGCAACGCCCGCGATATTTCCAGTGCCAACACGGCTCGCGGTAGAAACCATAAGCGCTTGAAAAGAAGAAATGGACTTTTCACCATCGACATGCTTCTTTTCCGTAACCTGCCTAAACATGTCTTTCAAGTAACGAATTTGCACGCACTTGGTTCGGATCGTGAAATAAACACCGGTAACGACAAGCAAAATGAGCAGAATATAGGTGTACATAAAGCCATCGATATTTCCCGTTAACTCGATAAGCCACTCATTAATGTCCATGTAGTCCCCGTTCTAACGTAAAGAAACGGCAAAAGCGCAAGCTTTTGCCGCATGTCATTTGATAATACCCCAACAGATCGGATATTCATTCGCGATGTCTTTAAACGCTTAACACATTAGCAATTATTGATCATTAAGCTAATTAGTTGGAGTAAACAGTGTTACGAAGCCGCGAAGGAGAATTACATGCGCACCTTTATCGCACTTGAATTGCCGAGCGATTTCATAACGAACATTGCCCAAATCGAGCAAGATCTACAGTCTTCGATTCAGGGTCATTTCGTCACAGAAAATTCCCTTCACCTTTCACTCGCCTTTATGGGAGAACTCAAAACCAATGCTCAGCTGTCAGCAACCCAGGCAGCACTCGAACTTGCAACGCGCAATTTCGCTCCCATATCGCTGCATCCTGAAGGACTGGGTATATTTGGTCGCCCTTCTGATGCAACACTCTGGATGGGCATCTCCCCCACCCCGGCACTCATGCATTTAGCAAAAAATATTAGAACCGAACTAACCATAAAAGGGCTGCCCTATGACCAGGTGCAGTTCAAGCCGCATATCACACTAGCGCGACATGCCCATTTGACCCTTCAGCAAATAAAAGATTACCCAATGCCCGACACTACTCGAGCAACAAACGTTACCATCTTTAGGAGTGACCTGTTGCCCAACGGCGCACAGTACACTCCGCTTCATTCCGTAACGCTATAAGGCCAGGAGATCAATGAACATCTGCGTATTCTGCTCATCCTCCAACCAAATCGACCGCTGCTATATCGCAGCCGCCCAAGAGCTCGGCAGAACAATAGCAGAATGTGGACATACCTTAGTTTTCGGCGGATACGATATGGGACTGATGGGTGAAACAGCCAAAGCTACCGTCTCAGCTGGCGGAAAAGTAATCGGTGTAACTACAACGGGGCTTTCAGCCAAAGGCCGTTCCGTGGTAACTGGAATTCAGGAACTTCAAACCGAGAACCTTTCAAAACGCAAAGAAACCATGGTGTCCCTTTCCGACGCATTTATTACCATGCCTGGCGGCATAGGCACCCTCGATGAGTTTTTCAGTGTTATCTCGCAAGCAAAAGTTGGCGAGATTCGAGGCAAAAGCGCATTGTTCAATGTCGAAGGGTATTTCGATCCACTGGTGCAAATGCTTGACGACTCTTGCGAAAAGGGGCTGAATTCAACCGACTGGCACGAATACGGCAGTGCGTTTTCCGATTGTGAGGCGCTATTGAAGTGGCTCGAATCATAGTGTCTTTAAAGCAATTAGGCCCGACCGTTGATTCAGCTCATCCGCAGGTCGGGCCTAATTTATTGCAAAAAATATGATTACTGCTCTTTTTTATGGTAAGCAATCCAATAGGCCATACCAACGAATAGAGCGCCACCAATGATGTTCCCTGGAACTGAAGCGCTCCAATTCCATAGCGCACCAGCCCAAGAAACCGTAGAAGGATCAATTCCCGCTGGCGCTATACCGGCAGAAGCCAGCAGAATGCCAAATGGCAGGAAAAACATGTTGGCGACACAGTGCTCGAAACCGCAAGCAACGAATGCGGCAATGGGCAAAAGGATACCAAGCATTTTATCAGCAACGGTTTTAGACCCATAGGCAATCCAGACCGCAAGGCAAACTAGGAAATTGCACATGATGCCTTTCGCAAACAAGGTAAGCCAATCAGGGCTCATCTTACCAGCCGCAACACTTACGATTGTAGTTCCTACAGCTCCGCCATTCATTCCTTGGTAGTTAGAAAGAAATACCAAACCAACCATGATAAGCGAGCCAACTAAATTACCAAGGAATACCACTACCCAGTTCTTCAAAACAGCTGACCAAGATATTTTTTTACTTGCAGCGCTCATAACAATCATGGTGTTTCCGGTAAACAACTCGGCGCCGCATACCACAACGAGAAGAAGTCCAAGGGAGAACAAGCAACCACCGATCAATCGTTGCGCAGCAAATGGGAGGGCCGTGTCGCTAACAATAAGAAGAAAGAACATGGCACCCATAGATATAAAGGCGCCTGCCATAATTGACAGCATGAATGATTGCTTAAAACTCATCTTGGTTTTCGAAACGCCTAACGCTTCCGCCTTCGCCTCGATATCGGCTGGCGCAAGCTGATCGGGCTTGGGGAAAGCAGCCTTCAATTCGTCAATCGACATGAATCCTCCTTTAATTCCGATGACGTGAAAAAGCTAGCATGCTCAAGTCATCTTCATGAGCAAAACCCCAAACGGTATCGGGAGAAGGCTTATGCAGTCCGTATTCGGCACTAGCAATCGTTAGCCGACGAACTACATAGATGAATCCGACATTACCGCTGATAATCTGATTCTTTTATTAATACGCAACGATCGACAACCAAATGGGGATATATTATTTAGTCTGTCTAACTAATAATCTACCTTTAAACGGAGTTGCTCATGCCAAACACGCCGCAACCAAAACGAGGGATCGTAACGCGGCACACACATCCCCAGCGTTCATTAATTAAGCGAATATACGTTGCCACTTTGCTGATTCTTCTGCCATTGCTTATGACTCTTTTTTCCATGCTTTCAAAAAAAGCAAAGAGCGAAACGCAGTACCTAAGAAAAGGATTTACGCTGAAAATAGCAATCACAGGCTGGAGTCACTCGAAAACCGTCCGATGCTCAACACAATCATGGAAATCGGGCAAGAATGCAACACCAACACTCACTATTGAGTTTCGCGATTTAGATTACGCTTTCGAGGTATTCAGTGGATCAATAACGCTTCAAGACGCACTTGCAGCTCGCTATTTCACGACACACGGACCTAACGACAAGGGCGTAGCAGTAACGTATCTATTCACCGTCATCCTGAAAGCCTTTTTCGGCTGGCGAAAATCGTATCGGAGATAACAATGAATGCTTTTGAATTCCACTGCCCCACTAAAATCGTCTGTGGTGAGGGAGCTCTCCATAAGCTTCCGGTCAAAATAGCCGACCGTGGCGTAACTAAACCTTTAATTGTCACGGATGCCAACCTGATAAAGCTCGGCATAGCCGAACAAGTATTTGCCCCATTGAGAGAAGCCGATGTGAACTATTCTCTGTACGATCATGTTCCACCGGATTCATCGCTCAATGTTGTGAATGAAGTAGCAACACTTTATAGAGAAGAGAAATGCGACGGCTGGATAGCGCTTGGAGGCGGTTCGGTTATCGACACCGCGAAGGGAGCTGCCGCATCGGTATCTGTTGGAGAAAAAGACTTCACCGACCTTCAAGGCTCTGAAATACTCCAAGACGAGCTTGATCCCCTAATTGCCATACCCACCACTGCGGGAACGGGATCAGAGGTCACTTTGGTTGCGGTCGTGGCCGACACCGAGCATCATGCAAAACTGAGTTATACATCCTATCGCTTAGTCCCGCATATAGCTTTCCTCGATCCAAAACTTACTGCGTCATTGCCACCTAGGCTCACTGCAACCACGGGGATAGATGCGCTAACCCACGCCATAGAGGCGTACACTTCAATTCAGAAGAACCCCATTAGCGACGCACTGGCGCAACAGGCCATTTCCCTCATCAGCAAGAACCTGGCTCTATCCTGTGCAGAACCGGGAAACCTTGAAGCGCGTACAAACCTGGCTTTGGGGAGCTTGTTGGCGGGCGCATCGTTTTCAAACGCCATGGTGGGGCTCATTCATGCAATTGGCCATTCCCTAGGGGGCTTATGCCATATCCCCCATGGTCAAGCAATGATGCTCCTTCTTCCCCATTGCGTACATTTCAACCGCACGCACGGATACCATCAAGGTTTGTATGGGGAACTGCTTGGCGCACTAAAACCCGACCTTGACACCGCAAGTCTAACCGCAGCAGAAAAAGACGCCCTGTTCGAAACAGAGCTTTTTTCATTGAATGATTTCTTCCGCCGCATTTATGGAGTACCAACCAAGCTATCCGAAATGGGAATTTCCCGCAAAGAGCTTGCCGCTGTCGCAAAACAGGCGCGTTATGACGGTGCTGCCCTATACAATAAACAGGAAATAACCGAAGAAGTAGCATTCACAATCCTGGAGGCAGCATACTGATGGCACCCGAGAACACCTCAGCCACCCCCACTACTAAAACTAAAGAGCAACCAAAGCAGAGAGTATCAGTTAGCAACGAGCGAAAGGCTCACCCCTCGAGTGCGAACGCAAGGCGTATGAGCAGTGCGACCAAAACGGACGCCTCGAATCAGCCCCAGTCGCTTCAGGCGTACCACCCCACGCAAAACGCAGCAGCACAGCGCAAGAATGATAAGGCAGCGACAAAAAACTGCTCAAAAAGTAGAGAAACAAAACATGCCCCGAAGGCACCAATAATCGCAACCAAGACAAGCTTCCTCCCCTCCCACGAATACCGTAGCGCCGAAGATGTACAAGCGGCAGTCGATGAGATGCGTGAGTTTTTCCAAACCGAAGCAACTATGCCCTTGCATTACCGCCGAGGCATTCTTGTGAAATTACGTGCTTATTTGAAAAAGCACGAGAAAGAAGCGCTTCAGGCACTTACCGATGATTTAGGTAAGTGTAGTTTCGAGGGTTACGCCACCGAACTTGGCATCGTGTATGACGAAATCCGTTTTTGCCTATCAAAAATGTATGGATGGGCAAAACCCAAGTGCGTCCCGACACCCTTGGCCCATTTTCCTTCTTCCTCGAAAATCTACGCCTCACCCTATGGGGTAGCTGCCGTACTATCACCGTGGAATTATCCTCTTCAGCTTGCGCTAGTCCCAATGATCGATGCCCTCACAGCAGGCAACTGTGTAGTGCTCAAGCCTTCACGCACTTCGCAGTCGACAAGCGCCTTCCTCCAAAAACTTTGCGAAGAGGTTTTCGACGAGCGTTTGGTGCGCTGCCTTCCCGGAAGCAGCGAAATGAACGACTGGATCTTAAGTATCCATTTCGACAAAATCTTCTTCACTGGAAGCCCAACCATTGGCAGACAGATTATGCATGCTGCCGCAGAAAATCTGACCGATGTCACACTCGAGCTGGGCGGGAAAAGTCCCTGCATTATAGCCTCGGACGCCAACATCAAACGAGCCGCACAACGAGTTGCTTGGGGGAAATGCATCAACTCTGGACAAACCTGCGTGGCGCCCGACTACTTCCTCGTGCATGAGAGCGTTGCAGACGCTTTCGCCGACGAACTAGCAACGTATTTGCTGCAATACTACGGAAAGCGCATTCTGCAATGCGATTACTATCCCCATATGATTAACGAACATCACTTTAATCGAGTATGCGGTCTTATTGACAACCACGGACCGAAAACACGTATTGCATTTGGTGGCGGACGAGATCGCTCGACTCTTCGAATCGAGCCAACTATCCTCACGGGCGTTACGCTCGAAGACCCAGTTATGAAAGAGGAAATATTTGGACCGATAATCCCCATCATCACATGGAGTGACCTTGATGAAGTGTTCTCGTATGTGAGAAATTTCGGCCACCCGCTAGCGTGCTACCTATTCTCAGAAAGCAAAGTGCTGCAGGAGCAAATAATCCAAGCCATCCCGTTTGGCGGAGCAACTATCAACGATGTTGTAATTCACCTCGCCAACAACCATATGGGCTTTGGAGGCTTCGGTGATAGCGGAATGGGCGCATACCATGGCAAGCAGGGATTCGACTGTTTCACCCATTACAAGTCAACACTGAAAAAATCTACCAAGATCGAAATCCCGGTTCGAGTTCCTCCGTTCACCAAAGCGAAGAGCATTATTTTAAAACTAATGATGCGATAAGAAAATGTTCATATCAAACTTCAAGGCATCGTAAAAAACGAGGGTTGGCACAATGCCAACCCTCGTTCATATCATTAAGCTAAAACTCAAATACGTCTCGTTTTGAAGTATGCACCCCGATAGCGCGATATCTGACAAATCAAGATATTGCTGACAGGCCTTACTTGAAGATCAAATTAAACAAGTACTTCGTAATGGCGGATCGACGAATTACGCCCACGAGCGTTCCTTTGTCGTCAACAACGGGAAGCTTCTTAAACTTCTTCTTAGACAACAATGCGGCAACACGCGCAATGCTCTGATCAGGACGAGCGCAAACTACTTTTCGTGTGGCGAATTCCATAACACTACGGTTCTTCAGCCCATCCATGCGCTGCTCAAGGCTCTGATCATCAAAATACAGCATCGATGCCTCTCCACCAGTGAAGATAGTATGAGCACGATGCTGCGCAATAGCACCCATAATATCGCCGTCAGATATGAATCCAACCACCTGGTAATTGCTATCAACCACCGGCAAGCTGCTTACCCCATGCTCTGCCATGATTCGAACCACGTCAGAAATAGTACAGTTCTCCGTGCAGGTATACGGCTTTTTAATCATGATGTCGCAAACCGGAGTCCCCTCAACCTCAAGGGGAATACGCTCGGAAATAATCTCAGACATTTCTTATGCCTCCTTCGGGTTGGAGAGTGTTTGCTTTGAGGGCCGTATACTAAATACGGCATAAATAAGGGAAACCAAGCCGATAGCTGCACATACTTTATAAGCAACACTTGCCCCAACAGCTGTTGCTACCTGAAGGCTCGCATCGGCTCCCACGGTTGAAGTTACGCTGGTCATCACCGTAATAATGAGCGCAGTGCATAGGCCACCTGCAACCTGGCGACCGGTATTCGCAATAGCGTTGCCGTGCGCAATCATATCGTTTTTCAGCGCATTTACGCCCCAAGTGTTTACAGGCATATTCGCCAATGCCTGGCCAGCGGCCTGAAGCATGCAGAACAGCGCAACAACAGCGATCGGTGTAGCAACAGTCGAAAGAGACAGAAGAAACAGGGATACAGTCATAAGGGCTAGGCCGAAAATGGAGATGGCACGAGGACCAAACTTGTCAAAAACGACACCAGAGATTGGGCTGATGATAATACCAACCGCAGCAGCAGGAAGCATGGCCATGCCCGTTTCGAACGCGGAAGCCCCAAGTGCAGTCTGCAGCAAGAGAGGTAACAACGTATTGGTTACCAGGCATGCAGCATTTATTAGAGTGACAATGATTGCAGCAACTCGAAATTGGGGCGTTTTGAGCGTTCCGAGCTGAAGCAGGGGATCCTCGATACGGTCTTGACGAACGACGAACAAAACCAAGCATGTAATTCCTGCAAAAATGGAACCGAGCACAACAGCGCTCCCCCAACCAAGCGTCGAAGCGCTGGAGAAACCATACAAAAGCCCACCGAATGCGATGGTAGAAAGCACAACCGAAAGAATATCAAGCTTAGGGTTTTTCAATTCCCCAACATTCCTAAGCATAAAGACGCCCAGCAGCAAAACAACAAGCGAAAGCGGGACGATAGACCCAATCATTGCACGCCAACCATAAGCGTCAATCACCGCACCACCCACAACTGGGCCTACAGCAGGACCGGCAGACATAACAATGCCCGCCATGCCCATTGCCGTTCCGCGTTTTTCAACAGGGAACACCAGCATAGGCACAACGGAAACCAAAGGCATAAGCACACCAGATCCGGCAGCCTGCAGAACACGACCGACGATAAGGAGCACAAAATCGGGAGCTACAGCGCACAGCAATGTACCCAATGCAAACACTATGGTCGACCCAAAAAACAAAGCTCGCGTGCTGAATTTATCAATCAAGTATGCCGAGACAGGAACCATGATGCCGCTTACTAGCGGATAAATAGACATGATCCACTGAGCGGTTGACGCATCGATTGCAAAATCGGCCATAATGACAGGCAAAGCAGGCGACATAACCGTTTGATTAAGTAGCGCAAGAAACGCACCAAGCACCACAACGGAAACAATACGAATCTGAGCACCAGTAACGTGCCCACTTACTGGAGCAGCAATAGAATTATTTAACATAAACTTCCTTCGAACCGACTACAAGCCCGTCAGAACGCGATAACGATCCGATGAGCACCTTCACATTCGACAGAAGGCATCAGTTTCGGCATGAAGAAAGAGGTTGAGGTAGATATACACGTGCTACGGCAAATGGAAGCCCGAAAACAACAGGCCTGCGCAGGGATATATATGTCTTATTCGGATTATTCATTGCGGTGAGGTATCCTAACAGCCGTATAGACACAATTCAAGACCTGTAAGACAGGCGTTAACATCTATCCAAAATCAATCGTATTTGTCATCTCATCACGCTTGCTAAGATCGTCGCCAAATTACGCATACAACTAAAAGGAAAGACACAGCTATGACTGACTCAAACAAAACGAAGTTTCAGCAAAATGTTCGCTTCAACGCAATCACACCTGAAGGAATGCTCGTTGAATGCGAAACCCTCTTCACCTTTGAAAACACCGAAACTGGACGCTCGTATATCGTCTACACCGACAACAAAATCGATGAGGATGGAAATACTACGGTATATGCCTCTATCTACGATCCTGCTGCCGTCGAATTCAATGAGAACAGTGGACTAGCGGCTCTTTCCCTTATCCCCATCAAGACGGAGGAAGAATGGAACCTTGTAGAACAGCTTCTTCAAGATGCAGCCGAATAACCAAGCTCAGAAGAAATTATCAAAATAGCTCTTGCGTACTTACTTGGTTTTGGTAATATATCTATCGCTGCATTGCGAAAGCAAATGACATAACGACGTCGGAGTGGTGGAACGGCAGACACGCTAGCTTGAGGTGCTAGTGCCCACTTTACCGGGCGTGCGGGTTCAAATCCCGCCTCCGACACCAGTTAATTTGCTTTCCATTACATATAACCACGTCGGAGTGGTGGAACGGCAGACACGCTAGCTTGAGGTGCTAGTGCCCACTTTACCGGGCGTGCGGGTTCAAATCCCGCCTCCGACACCAGTTAAGTTCCTAAACGCTCTTATGAGCGTTTTTTTTTATTGCAAAAAACTTGTTCGTTAATGGGTGATGAACCGAAACTAGCTGCACTCCCCTTATCACGCAATACGCGAAGGGAAAGCAAGATTAAAGAACCTTCAAACGAATACGAGTAAGTCAAACAAAACAGTGCATTAAATATAAGATCAGATCACGCATATCGCGCAATCTCAATCCAGAATTGAACACGAGTCAGATCAGCAAACAAGACACTCCGAAGGCATACGCCGCCGAAGCATGGACCCTTAGAGCTGATAGCGTTTCTCTCTGCAGATATTTGTTTTCAAAGAAAAAAGGCGACGCAGTAGCGTCGCCTTTTAAAGATCCGTTAGATAAATACTATCCGATAGTACCCTGCGGGTATACCACCATAAGCACAATCAAAGAGATAAGGAATACAGCCGCCAAAATAATAGTAATGCGGTTGAGGTTCTTTTCCATGATGCTTGAGCCACTCTGGTTGTTGTAAACAGAACTTGCGATCATGTCAGAAACGCCCGTGCCCTTGCCAGAATGAAGCAGAACAAAAACAATAAGCCCAATGCCAGATACAACTAGCAGAACAGAAAAGATAATTGCAACGATAGACAACGTAACATCCTTACCTAAATAGTCTCACGAATCACTAATTATAAGAATCAGAGAACCGCTTGACAAGAGAATTCATACCAGAACTACTGAGCCTCAGAAGCTGCTTCGATAAGCTGACGGAACGAATCAGCCTTAAGAGACGCACCGCCGACTAAACCGCCGTCGATATCCGACTGAGCAAGAAGAGCCTCAACATTGCCAGCGTTCATCGAGCCACCATACAGAATACGAGTTGCATTAGCGACATCACCGCCGAATTCAGCGTTAAGCGTGGCACGAATCGCAGCGCACACCTCTTCAGCCTGCTCTGGAGTAGCAGTGCGACCGGTTCCTATAGCCCAGATAGGCTCGTAAGCAACTACAACGTTCTTCATGTCGATAGCGTCGAGCCCAGCAAGGCCGGCTCGAACCTGAGCGGTGATGAACTCCACGTAATCGCCAGAGTCGCGCATTGCGAGAGACTCGCCCACGCAAACAATTGGAGCAATACCAGCAGAAACCAATGCCTTAACCTTAAGATTGACAGTAGTATCGGTTTCATTGAACATCTCACGACGCTCAGAGTGACCAACGATGCAATACTCGCAGCCAGCATCTTTGATCATAGGGATAGAGATTTCTCCAGTGAAAGCACCAGATTCCTCCCAGTGCACATTCTGAGCACCAAGAGAGATGTTTGTCTTGTCGAAATCAAGAACCGTATAAGCAGCCTTAATATCAATTGCCGGCGGGCAAAGAACGATATCGACATTATCCCACTTGCGATTGTACTGATTGCAGAGTTGCTGAGTCAGTACAACGGTTTCGGGGATGGTTTTGTTCATCTTCCAATTACCCGCCATAAGATAAGTACGCATGAAGAGCCTCCTTATTTGAGCGCCTCAACGCCAGGCAGGGCTTCACCCTGCACCAGCTCCATCGATGCTCCGCCGCCCGTGGAAATAAAAGTCATCTGATCGGCAAGATTGAATTTGTTAACAGCGGCAACACTATCGCCACCACCAATGATAGTATCAGCTTCCTTGTTTGCCGCCACAGCAAGAGCTACGCCCTTGGTACCCGCCTCAAAGGAAGACATTTCAAATACACCCATGGGGCCATTCCAAAATACTGTCTTTGCGCCAGCAATAGCCTCAGCATAAGCTTTGGTGGTAGCGGGGCCGATATCAAGTCCCATCATATCGGAAGGAATTGCATCAACACCGCATGTTACCGTGTTAGCGTCATTCGCAAACGCATCAGCGCAGATAACATCAGAAGGAAGTAGGATGCTCACGCCTTGAGCCTTAGCCTTTTCGAGCATTTGAGCAGCTCGTTCGACCCAGTCCTGCTCCATAAGGGATGTTCCAACGGTGTAGCCTTGCGCAACCAGGAAGGTAAAGCACATACCGCCACCGATGATCAATGTGTCGCATTTATCGATCAGCGCATCGATAACAGCAACCTTATCGGAAACCTTAGAGCCACCAAGAATGGCAACAAAAGGATGATTGGGCTTATCAAGCATAGAGGTAAGCGTTGTGACCTCTTTGGTCATAAGTGCACCAGCATAAGCAGGAAGGAAGGCAGCGACGCCAGCCGTTGATGCATGAGCACGATGGGCAGCGCCAAACGCATCGTTTACATAAATGTCGCCCAGGCTTGCAAGCTCCTTCGCAAACTCGGGATCGTTCTTCTTTTCACGCTTATCGAAACGAAGGTTCTCAAGCAAACAAACATCCCCATTGCCCAGAGAAGCAACAGTTGCCTTAGCAGATTCGCCGATGGTATCCTCGGCAAAAGCAACTGGTTTGCCAAGAACCTTTGAAAGATACTCAGCAACAGGCTTCAGGGAAAGTTCAGCTTGATACCCAGTTCCCTCAGGACGGCCCAAGTGGCTGCACAAAACCACTTTAGCGCCACGCTTCATCAAAGACTCGATGGTGGGAAGTGCGGCCCTGATACGCGTATCGTCGGTTACAGTAGTTCCATCAAGCGGTACGTTGAAATCTACGCGACACAATACACGCTTCCCTGCAACGTCAGCGTCAGTAAACGTTTTTACATTGCTCATAATTAGCCTTTCTTTTCGCATTAAAAAGAGAGCTTCCCTTTCAGAAAGCTCTCTTAACAGTCCGCATTCAGCGCGTTGGCCTATGCCTGCATCATGATCTTCGCAAGATCCTTTACTCGGTTGGAATAACCCCACTCGTTGTCATACCAAGAAACGCATTTTACGAGATTGCCCTTACCACCAAGAACCATGGTGAGCTTGCTATCGAAGAGAGAAGAATGGTCGTCGCCCACGATATCAGAGGAAACAATGGGATCCTCAACATACTCAAGAATACCCTTCAGGGGGCCTTCGGCAGCAGCCTTCATAGCAGCATTAACCTCTTCAATGGTAACTTCCTGCTCGAGTTCTACCGTGAGGTCAACCATGGACCCATCAGGTGTAGGAACGCGCGTTGCAAAACCATCGAGCTTGCCCTTGAGCTCAGGAAGAACCAGGGAAACCGCACGAGCAGCACCGGTAGTGGTGGGAATCATGGACAGGTTTGCAGCACGAGCACGACGAAGGTCCTTGTGAGCCTGGTCGAGAATCTTCTGATCATTCGTGTATGAATGAATAGTGTTCATGAAGCCACGCTTAATGCCGAAGGTATCCATGAGAACCTTTGCAAAAGGAGCAAGGCAGTTCGTGGTACAAGACGCATTAGAGACGATATTATGCTTATCGTAATCGTACTTATCATCGTTCACGCCAACAACGATAGTGATGTCTTCGTTCTTAGCAGGTGCCGTAATAAGAACCTTCTTGGCACCAGCCTCAATGTGCTTCTTAGCCAAGTTAGCATCGGTAAAGAAACCAGTAGATTCGATAACAAGCTCTACGCCCATTTCGCCCCAAGGAATATTGAGCGGTTCGCGGTCGCCAAAAACGCGTACCTTGTGACCGTCAACGATGATGTTGTCTCCCTCGACTTTAACCTCATCGTAAACACGCCCGTGGATAGAATCGTACTTAAGCAAATGAGCATTTGCCTCGGTGCTGCCGGGATCGTTGATAGCAACGATATCGAAGGCAGGATCCTTCTCCATCGCGCGGAAAACAAGTCGGCCGATACGACCGAAGCCGTTGATACCAACCTTGGTTGCCATGAGGCTCCCCTTTCATGCCTGATTTAAAAACAATGCGACGTATGTGAACACGTGCTGTCTTATTGTACCTGAAAAAGAAACTGCCGAAATAGAGCAAGACGCACGAGAAGTAAGCGAACGAATAGCAGCCGCAAGCGGCATTCAGCAAGCGGTGGTCGGTCTATGATTTGCCAATATCGTTAGCCAGTTGCTCAATACGACGCACCCGATGATAAATCGCCGATTTGGAGAGCGGTGGATTAGCCTTTTCGCCGAGTTCTTTTAACGTTGCATCAGGATACGTCACGCGCAAGCGAATGTAATCCTGCAAAGCATGAGGCAGCGACTTGATATCCTGGTGCTCCAGAACTGCACGGATCGCCTGAATTTGATCAACGGAAGCCTCAGCGGTTTTAGCCTGATTTGCGATTTCGGCGTTTACCCGACGATTTACATCATTGCGCACACTTTTTAATACACGTTCGTTTTCCATCTTCAATGCACTTTGATGAGCACCAACATAAGCAAGGAAAGCCGATATCGAAGCGCCGCTTTTAAGGTAAACCGTATGGGAATTACGACGCTCAACAACCTTCGCGTGAATCCCCTTGGCCTCCATCAACTCGACAATGTCGTTAGCCATGGTCTGCGACTCAACAGTAAGCTCGAAATGAAAATCGCCACGTGGATTGGAGATAAACCCGCTCCCTAAAAAAACCCCCCGCAGATACGCCGAAGCACAGCATTCTTTCTTAATGAGGTCATGATCGATCCCACGCTGCAGGCCGCTTTCGCCGACAATGCCTAATTCGGAAAGCGCCTCATTCAAGCCAGGCTGGGCGGGCACGTCAATAAGCCAGTTAGGTGTCTTGTGCAAAACGCTACGACGCATAGTAAGATCTGTTTTCAGCGAATACATGCTATGAAGCGCACTGATGATGAAACGGGCAACCTGCGGAACGTCTGTCGAAATCTCTAGACGAAAATGACCAGGGCCGTTAAGAAAGATCGTGCCTTCAATGCGAATCAGTGCAGCAAGCGTCGCAGCATCACAATGCGAACACGTTGGCTCCACATGGGAAAGCTCCTCTTTTACCTCCGTGGTGAACGACATAGCTTGAACACCCCCATAAATGCATCAGCAAGCGCCTGCGGATCATGCCATGTAGGACGCTGAGGATCTGCCATATTGCGCAAAAGAACAACCGGCCCACGAGCCTGGATAGCATCGATGTCTTCCTTCGATGCTCTGACTGGTCGAACGCGAGATTCGAGCGAAGTGCCATCCCGGCGCTCTGCCATTGCACTTTTGTGCGATCCAAGCCCAGCCAAAGCATGAAAAGCACCCGTTGCGTGACGTGGGCTCTCGAGCGGCTGAGCAGAATGGATCAAAACGTAATCGAGGCACCCCTCCATGCCATGACGCAACAAAGCTTCTACATGCTCACGTGCGGAAAGGCCCCAAGTTTCACCTTGCTGATCTGCCAGGCTGCAGACAAACACCGTACGAGCATTTGATTGACGAATGGCATCGACAATACCAGGAACAAGGAGATTCGGGATAATAGAGGTGAAGAGCGAACCAGGACCCAGTACGACCACATCGGCTTGGCGAATGGCACGCAATGCTTCCATATAGGGGAGACAAAGCTCGGGAGATTCAAGCCACACACGTTCAAGCGCAGTGGACGACTTCCCCGCCACCGATTGTCCGCGAAGAATGCGACCGTCGCGCGTTTCCGCACAAAGTGTCACATTGTTCAATGTCGATGGGTAAACATGCCCGCGAGCTCCAAGAAGCTGACCACAAATTTTTATAGCTTCAGGAAAAGATCCCGTGGCATTTTCAAGAGCTGAAAGCATAAGGTTTCCAAGCGTATGGTTTCGGGCAAAATCAAAACGATACTTGAAAGCCTTGGTAAGAGGATCTTCCGGATTCGCCGCAAATGCAGCTAAGCACTTACGAACATCACCAGGGGGAGTCACATGAGCCTCTTCGCGCAATATGCCGGTAGAACCGCCGTCATCGGCCATGGCAACAACAGCAGATGTGTTAACCCCTAAAGCCAGCAAGGTGCGAATCGACATAGGGGCACCAGTGCCTCCACCAATAACAACCGCACGCAGCTCAGTCGGATTCACATTGCCTTTAAGGGGATTGGGCAGATGAAGTGAGCCTATTGCCTTGAATGCCTGGGTGGATGATGCATCGAGGCGAAAGCCATGCCCCGCCAAACGAGGTTCGCCCTGACTCATTTTTCCACCTCTTTGTTGGTATCTGCCAAAGCGATATCGCGATGATACACATTAACGTTGTAATCCTGCGCCGCCAACAGCTCAGCAGTTTTATTGGCAAGCACAACGCTTCGATGCTGACCACCCGTGCATCCTACGCCAATGGCGAGCTGCTGTTTGCCCTCGGCAACATAGCCGGGCATCACACAGTTCAACAAGTTTTCCCAGGCATTTAAAAATTTATGAGTTTCCTCGTTGCCCAAAACATAATCTGCCACCTTACTATCGAGACCGGTTAAATTACGCAGATCAGGGATATAGAACGGATTCGGAAGAAAACGCACATCGATAACGATATCGGCATCTGTCGGAGCACCATGTTTAAAGCCGAACGAATATACCGTTACGTTCATTCCTTGTTTTGCAGTTTGCTTAGAGTACAAACGACGAAGTTCTTCGCGCAGTTCACGGGGGCTCATATTGGAGGTATCGATATAAGAATCAGCCAACGATCGCAACTCTTGAGTAAGACTACGCTCATACGAAATTGCCTGCCCAATGGAACGTTTGTTATTGATGCATAAAGGATGGCGACGGCGCGAAGCCTTGTAACGTGCAATAAGAATGCTGTCAGCGGCGTCAAGGAAGATCACCCTAAAAGTCACCCCTGCAGCTTCCATGTTTGCCAGCTCGCCTACCAACTGTTTGAAATATTCTCTGTTGCGCGCATCGCATACGATTGCAAGTTTTCTGCCGATCTCGTTTTGCCCCGGAAGACTTGCAAGACTGATCATGTTCATAATCAACGAAGGCGGCAGATTATCGATGCAGAAATAGCCCAAATCCTCAAACGTGTGCATTGCCTCAGTTCTGCCAGCACCACTCATGCCCGTAATGATAACCACATCAGGCGCAGTGCTCGAAGTCTCCGAATGATCTTGCGGCGTGTCCCCATTGGAAAATGTCTGGGTCATCGAAACCTCTCCCCCTGTATTGCTTCGCAGGGTCTACTTATGTTGCTCCTGCGGATGTGTTTCTGATTTTGAGTTATATTGCACAAGAACAGCATACACGTCCTCGGCGACCTGTTCAGGCACGGTATGTGTTTGCTTTATCTCTTCAAGGGTTGCATTGCGCAATGCGCCAAATGAACCAAACGCCTTCAAAAGCGCTTTTTTCCGCTTTGGACCCATGCCTATTACATCGTCAAGGATGCTCGTAGTCATGCCTTTTCCGCGTAGTTCACGATGAAAGGTAATAGCAAAGCGATGAGCCTCGTCTCGAACCTGCTTAACCAAATAAAGACTGGGGCTCCCTCCTGGCAAAACCACAGGACCACTTTCCTGCCAGGGCACAAAGAGTTCTTCGTCTCGTTTTGCAAGACCGCATACAGGAATATCGCCCGCCCCAAGCTCATTGAGCTGCTTAATAGCGGCTGAAAGCTGGGGCTTACCGCCATCGAGGATAATAAGATCGGGGCGTTTCCCAAACCGCTCGTCATCTAGACGTTCCTTGCAGTAACGACGAGCAATAACCTCGCTCATCATAGCGAAGTCGTTGGCCTCATCTGATTCCATCCGAATCTTAAAACGGCGATATTGCCCCTTATCGGGCCGCCCATTCGTAAACACCACCATAGAAGCAACTGAGTAGCGACCATGGATCGTGGAGATATCGAAGCATTCAATGCGCAGCGGAGGCGCATCGAGGGCAAGAGCGCTCTCCAGTTGCAACAATGCATCGTTGATACGGTCATCGTCGTAGCTACTTCGGGCTTTATAGCGCATAAGAACATGACGAGCATTCTTCGAAGCCATGTCCATAAGCGCTGCTTTTTCGCCCCTCTGGGGTACGGTAAAAAACACCTTGGCACCATGAATGCTTGCAAGTTTTTCGGTAAGCCATTCGCAAATAACGTCATTGTCTTCTGGAACCTTTTCGACAATAAGCTCATGCGGAATCGATTCGGTGGAACCGTAATAGCGCAGCACAAACATGCGAAGCAGTTCAGATGCAGGAATATCCTTGCCTTTGTTGAAAACGAATTCATTGGTATTCATGATGCGGCCTTCACGCAACATAAGCACCGTTATGCCAGCAATGGTCTCCTCGCGAAAAATGCCAATCACGTCGGCGTTAAGCCTATGAGATGATACAGCGTGCTGGGTTTGAGCAAGCGATTCAATTGTATCGATACGCGCTTTAATACGTCCGGCACGCTCAAAGTCGAGGTTCTGAGCAGCAATTGCCATTTCGGATTTGAGCTCATCAATGAATTCTTTATGGGAGCCAGAAAGGAATCGCTCAACCTTACGAACTTGCTCTTGGTACTCATCTGGGGAAATATCGCCGCAACATGCACCAGGTCCAAGCCCAACATGACAGTCGAAACACGGGCGCTCATCCAGCTCGAGCTCATCATAGGGAAACTGATCGAGCTTGCGATTAAGACGTCGCCACTCAGTGCATGACGATGAACAGATGGGGACGATCCTGCGCACAATATCAACCAGGTTGCGCGCAGCACGGCTATCCGTGTAGGGACCAAAATAACGCGTTGTGGCTTTATGAGATTCACGCGTGTACTTGATTGCAGGAAAAACATCGCCTTTAGTAAGAGCGATAAATGGATAACTTTTATCGTCTTTGAAATCGGCATTGAAATACGGCGAATATTGTTCGATAAGATTGCGCTCTAGAACTAAGCTCTCATGCTCATTGGCGGTAACAACATATTCAAAGGAATCTATCTGCGACACCAAGAGGGGGATTTTCGCACGGTCGTCTTGGAAATTTACATACTGGCGCATACGGGCACGAAGCTGTTTTGCCTTACCGACATAAATAACCGTGCCCGACTTATCTTTCCAAAGATATACACCGGGCTCGGCTGGAACACTTTTGAGCTGTTCCTTGATTTGTTGGAGTTTGTCCTGATCCACCTAAAATCCCTTAAAGCGATTCTTCCAAATCAAGAAGCATCAACGACACGTTATCGCGCATATCCTTCGCCTGCTCACGCGTTAGACTGCCTGACGCATAGAAGTCTTGAATTACCTCAAGTTCGAGATGGAGGCCACGACGCTGAATCTCATCGATGCTCACGGTAGCGTCTTGAACAGCCTCCGAAGTCATAGTGGCTTCAGACTTGTCAAACACCGAAAGGGCGCGCTCGTGATTAATCATGAGTTTTGCAACTACCTCACTGGGATAATCTGGATTATTTACGAGCCTCTGAAGGTACTCAATTGCAAAACGTTCAGCAAGCTCACGAACCTTATCCATCGCTTCGTGGTCTTCGTCGCTTCCGGAAGAGAAGATGCTCTTAACGCTACGAATCAACATTGAGGTCATAATGCGAAGGCGGCCTACGCGCAAACTTGTTACATACGAAGCCTTTTCATTGGAATGAGCAATTAGATTTTTTTGCTTGGAAAGCCGATTCAGATGCTCAAATGTCTCAAATGCCTCGACCTCATGCCGTTCAACAGCACGAATAAGCTGTTCAATCTGATAGTCAATGACCTCGATACGTAGCTTGGCAACCGCAGGCTCTTCGATATCCGCAATAGAGCGAATACTGCGAATACGGTTGTTGTAAGAAGAGACAACGATTTTCGTCTCACGGTCGTTCGTCTCAGTAGAATCCGCCATAAGACGCTCAATGACAGTGCGCATGATCTCAATTTTGGTGCGCATTAATTCTTCTGTTTCCTCCTCGTCATCCTCGGCTTCTTCTTTAGGAGCAAGGACGGGAAGGAGGAAATTAGCAAGGAGCAGCGTGCACACAATTACGCCCGAGGCCAAGAAAATAATGAGCGATCGCTGCGGGAAGGTTGATCCATCGGCGAGAAGAAATGGAATGGTGAAGGCAATAGAAAGCGTGATAGCGCCCTTAGGGCCACCAACAGTGGTGACAAGCGAATCTTTTACCATGCTCAAGCTGAACCTATCGCGCTTTCCCGTATCAGGATTTTTGATGAGGCGCGTCATGATAAGCGCCCAAACAAAACGAAGCACAACAATCAGAACGGTCAATAAAAGAACGTACCCGATTAAAACGAAATTATCGATATATAAGTTATCCCAGGTGCTTTGCATGGCATTGGGGAGCTGAATACCCAAGAGAACGAACACGACACCATTGAGCACGAAGCCGATTACCTTCCACACACTGGTAAGGGCAATGTTCAAGCGAGACTGATAGGGAGAGATTTTGCGATCGCGGTACATCGACCACATAATGCCGCAAGCAACAACAGCCAAAATGCCTGAGACGCCAACAAGCTCAGAGAACAGAAATACGACAAGGGGCATTGAGACTTCAAAGAGCACATGAAATGTGACGTTGTCCAATCCCATTTCGCGAATACGTTTGTTGATGTAAAGGAAAGCGACAGCAAGCAGGATGCCAAGCGCTATGCCCCCAATGAATCCAATAGCGAACGAAGTCGCTGCGTTGGCAAGAGAAAATGCACCGGTAACAGCTGCGGCAACCGCAAACTGAAATGAAACAACACCCGATGCGTCGTTAATAAGAGCCTCACCCTGGAGAATAGCTCCTTCACGTTTACCCAGTTTGGCTTCCTTCTTCAAAGCCTGAACCGCAACCGCATCGGTGGGACCAAGTGCCGCACCCAACGCAAATGCAGCCGCAAGAGGAATAGAGGGAACAAGCCAGTGAAGAACGAATCCAACGCACAAGGTGATAACAATAACCAGACCTATAGCAAATGAAACAATAGTAGTCTTGTTTTCCCATAGGTTGCGTTTATCCGCTTCGAGCGCATCGCTGAAAAGCAAAGGGGCAATAAACAGAACCAAGAACAGCTCTGGGTCGATATTCACCTCAATCGGAGAAATAGCAAGCATAGCAATGCCAATGCCAAGAGCAATCTGAATAAGCGGTGACGAAATGCGAGGAACTACCTGATCGAGAATGGAAGAGAGCAGCACGGCCAATAACAGCATCAAAATCAGCTCAAAAACTTCCACAGGCATCCCCTAACTGTCACAAAAAAGGTACCTATTAAAAGTAACGTACGGCGTTAGCGTCAAAAACGCGAATGGGCAATCGACAGAAAAATCCAACATGGCATATTCCGCACTATTCCCCTGAATAGGAGAAAGCGAACCCACGTCATCTCATAGTGAAGAGATGTTCAAGGATGCAGAGCGGAGTATAGTCAAATAGATACTTACCTGAAAAAGGAAACGAAGCGTTACGTATTTGTGCATAAAAAAAGCCCCTAAGGGGCTTAACAATTAAATGGTGGACCGTCGGGGACTCGAACCCCGGACCTTGGGATTAAGAGTCCCCTGCTCTACCAACTAAGCTAACGGTCCATGGAAACGTTCAGAGCGAACGTGAAAAATCTCAAATGGTGGACCGTCGGGGACTCGAACCCCGGACCTTGGGATTAAGAGTCCCCTGCTCTACCAACTAAGCTAACGGTCCATGAGAAATGCCGTATGTTTCAACGGCTATCTATTATGCATCATAGATGCGAATTATCAAGGTTGCGCTGGGGTGGGTAATCGGACTCGAACCGACGACCTCCAGAGCCACAATCTGGCATTCTAGCCAACTGAACTATACCCACCGTAGGCGCAGGTAAGTACTATACAGGATTCCGAAAAACGTGCAACCCCTTTTTGAAAAAAAATTGGAGTAGTGTTAATCCGGATCTATCGGGTCTAGCTTTTAGCGCAGATAAGAGCAGTGGTTCATAATGCTATTGAAGCGAAAGGAGGCATGATGTTCGGAAGAACGCTTGTCATAGTAAATCCAGCAGCACGCAGCGGTAAAGCTGCCGAAGTCGCAGCACATGCAGCACTCGTCTTCGATCGGATTCAAAAACGTCAGTCTCAACCTATGAGACTGACGTTCCGCTACACCGTGGGACCCAAAGACGCAACGCAAATCGCACAACACGAAGGCCCAAATTACGACACCGTAGTTGCGCTCGGAGGAGACGGGCTAATAAACGAAGTGGCAAATGGACTCATGAGTCTTCCGATCAATCAACGCCCAACGCTCGCCCTTATCCCCTGTGGCAATGGTGACGACTTCGCTCGAACCATAGGAATGAGCCGAAAACCAAACGAATCGCTCAAGCAAATAGAATCATTAGCACTGACTCCAATAACGATCGATGTAGGGCGCGCTAACGATATCTGGTTCCTGGAGACCCTTTCATTCGGCCTTGATGCCGCCATCGCCTTAGGAACTGCAGATCTACGAAAGAAAACCAAGCGCACAGGCACGAGCCTTTACCTTCAGTGCGGAATCGATCAACTCGTCAATCACCGCGAAATCAGGCAGGCCACACTGACCCTTGACGACGATAAGCCCCAACAGCTCGGTTTCTACCTCTTGGCCATACAAAACGGCATTAGTTACGGTGGAGGGTTCAAAATCTGTCCCAAAGCAAGCCTTACCGACGGGTTTCTTGATATCTGCTTTGCTACTCCAACGCTCTCCGCTTCAGAAGCCATAAGGCTGCTTCTGAAGGCTAAGAATGGAAGCCACACTAAGCACCCCAACCTAACCTTTTCAAAGGCGCGCAGAGCTCATTTGACGCTTCCTTCAGAAATCCCAACCCAGATTGACGGCGAAGAGCTTCTATCCACGGAATACGATATTGCTCTCCACCCAAAACAATTAACAATCCTCGCTCCAAATTGTTGCAAATAAAAAAGGAAGCTCGATTGAGCTTCCTTTTTTTCAACATATAAGACCCTGAATCGAGGAAACGGGCAGAGCTTAAACGATACCCTGAGCGAGCATTGCGTCAGCAAGCTTCTTGAAGCCAGCGATATTTGCACCAGCTACATAATCGCCTTCTACGCCGTATTCGCGAGCAGCATCATCGGCAGCATGGAAGATGTTAACCATGATTCCCTGAAGCTTGGCGTCTACCTCTTCGAAGGACCAGGAAAGGCGCTCGGAATTCTGAGACATCTCAAGACCGGAAGTTGCAACGCCACCAGCATTTGCCGCCTTACCAGGCATAAATACCACACCATTTTCCTGGAGATATTGGGTTGCATCCATAGTAGTAGGCATGTTTGCACCCTCAGCGACGATCTGGCAGCCATTGGCGGCAAGCATCTTTGCATCCTCAATAAACAGCTCATTCTGAGTTGCACAAGGAAGGGCAATATCAACCTTAATGGTCCAAACGCCACGACCCTCATGATATTCAACGCCTTCGCGACGCTTGGCGTATTCAGAGATGCGGCCGCGCTCAACCTCTTTGATCTGCTTTACCAGATCAAGATCGATACCATTGGCGTCGTAGATCCAACCCGTGGAGTCAGAAAGCGTAACAACCTTAGCACCAAGCTGCTGGGCTTTTTCGGTTGCGTAGATAGCAACATTGCCGGAACCAGAAACCGCAACAGTCTTGCCCTCGAAAGAGTCACCCTTGCCCTTGAGGTATTCCTGCACAAAATAAATCAGGCCATAGCCAGTAGCCTCGGTACGAGCCAAGGAACCGCCATAGGACAGGCCCTTGCCAGTGAGAACGCCTTCCCAAACATTGCGAATACGCTTGTACTGGCCGAACATATAGCCAATCTCGCGAGCACCGGTTCCAATATCGCCAGCAGGAACGTCGGTGTCGGCACCAACGTGCTTGCAAAGTTCAGTCATGAAAGACTGGCAGAAACGCATAACCTCTGCATCGGACTTGCCCTTGGGATCGAAGTCGGATCCACCCTTGCCGCCGCCCATAGGAAGCGTGGTGAGGCTGTTCTTGAAAATCTGCTCAAAGCCAAGGAACTTGATAATGCCCAGGTTTACAGAGGGATGGAGGCGAAGACCGCCCTTGTAAGGTCCAAGACAGCTATTGAACTGCACGCGGAAGCCGCGGTTAACCTGCACCTTGCCCGAATCATCAACCCAAGGAACACGGAACATAATAACGCGCTCGGGCTCTACAATTCGCTCAAGCAGACCTGCCTTCTCATACTCGGGATTCGCGTCGATGACGGGCTTCAAAGACGTAAGAACCTCGGTAACAGCCTGAATAAACTCAGGCTCGTTTGCGTTCTTGGCCTTTACCTGCTCGATGACGGAGTCAACGTAGCTCATGGGACCTCCTTTATAGAAACTCAACGTGATCAATAATAGTTCCGAAACAACGATACAAACCTATCGCAATACTTCTGTAACACGGTAGAAACATATTGAATGGGGAAGCTGACAAAAACTACGGCAAGCGGCTCCGAAAACCACTACAAAAAAGAAACGCCCCGAAGGGCGTCTCGTGAAAAGATGTAAATCGTTAGCCCCTACATTCGTTCGGGAGCAGATACTCCAAGAAGATCCAAAGACAAAGCCAAAACGATACGAGTCGAATCAACCAAGGCAAGGCGAGCCTTCTCTACGAACTCCTCTTCGCCCAATACATGGCAATTACCGTAGAACGAATGGAAAAGACCCGCCAGCTCTTGAGCATAGTGTGTAAGGCGGAATGGAGCTCGATCTCGGGCAGCACCAGCAACCAACTCCGAGAAATCAGCCATCTTACGCATGAGCGCAAGTTCAGATTCATGCGCAAGCGGCGAAAGATCAATATCATCCAACCCCAACTCAGCAACGATTTCTTCGATGCCAGCGCTCTCAACATTCATGCCACGAGCCTCGCCAGCCTTACGCAAGATTGAACAAATTCGAGCATGCGCATACTGCACATAGTAAACAGGATTAGACGAATCCTGCTTCTTAGCCACTTCGATATCGAAATCAATTGCCTGATCGGCGGACTTCGAAAGCATCAAATAACGGGTGGCGTCTACGCCAACCTCGTCAATAAGCTCCTGGAAAGTGACCATTTCTCCAGTTCGTTTAGACATACGGACAGGTTCGCCATCACGCAAAAGATTGACCAACTGACCAAGAACCACCTCTAATGCATCAGGGTACCCCCAAGCAGCCATCATGGCCTTGCAGCGTTGAATGTAACCATGATGGTCAGCGCCCCAGATATCAATCAGATGATCGTAGCCGCGCTGCATTTTGTCGTAATGGTAGGCAACATCGCTCATGAAATAGGTAAGATCGCCGTTGGCTTTCACCAGAACGCGGTCCTTGTCGTCTCCATAATCGGTAGAGCGGAAGAACGTTGCGCCCTCAGCCTCAAATAGCAAACCCTTTTCATTCATCACATCAAAGGCACGCTGTTGCTTGGTTTCACCGTTTTCATCGGCAACAAACAAAGAACGTTCACTGAACCACGTGTCAAAGTTATTCCCAAAAGTAGAAAGCGTATCCTTAACAGAATCAAGCATCATGGCATAGCCACGCTCACGGAAAGCGACAAGACGTTCGTCCTCATTCGCATCAAGCCATTTGTCGCCATCCGCATCGATAATTGCCTGGGCAATATCTTTAATGTAGGCACCGCCATAGCAAGCCTCCGGCATTTCAACATCCTGCCCCAGCAGCTGCTGATAGCGAACGACAACAGAGTTACCAAATACATTCATCTGATTGCCCTGGTCATTGATGTAGAATTCCTCGTCGACAGAATAGCCAGCATGGCGCATAACACGAGCAATAGCGTCGCCAAGAGCAGCCCAGCGACCATGGCCAACATGCATAGGACCGGTAGGATTGGCAGAAACGTACTCGAGATTCACCTTGCAGGGCTCAGAGAGCTCAGATTTACCGAAATCAGAACCTTGTTGACGAGCCTCGGAAACAACCGCTTGAAATGATGCATTCGTTAAGGTCAGGTTAATGAATCCAGGACCTGCTATCTCGAACGATTCGACAAGGTTATTTTCGGGCAGATGATCAACAATTGCTTGAGCGATGGCGCGAGGATTCATATGGGCAGCCTTCGCCAATCGCATGGCAATTGTACACGCCCAGTCGCCATGGCCCTCTTCGCGTGGACGCTCAAGAGAGGGCTGTGGAATTTCGTTCAGGGGCAACTCCCCCGCCTCAACGGCAGCCTTAAGGGCCTGATACAACACCGACTCAAGCGATTCGCGAATGGTCATGGAACCTTACCTTCCTTATGTACTAAGCCAAAGGAGCGTTGTACTCCTTGGAAAAACAAAAGCACGCCACCATCAAATAGGCAGCGTGCTTTATTGTACCATCGTTATGCTCGACGCGCTTCAACGTACGCTTCGAACTCACGCACCGCTTCGTTTTGTATCTGATTGAACAACTCTGCAGCGCGTCCGCCAACGGGAATGCCGTCAATCATATTCGCTAACACCCCACCGGGCTCAGACGATGCAGAGACTATAACCTCATCAGCGTCCATAAGCTCTGCTTTAGTAAAAGGACGCTCTTCAACCGGCACGCCCAGCCTTTCGCAAGACCCGATAATATGCTTGCGTGCTATGCCGGGAAGAATGAGATTGTCCGCCTGGTGCGTTACGAAAACCCCATCTTTCAGAATATGAATGTTGCTATGGGCGCATTCAGTTACAAATCCATCGCGAATGAACACCGCCTCCTCGCATCCAGCTTCCTTAGCATGCTGCGCCGCAACTACATTAGGTAGAAGGTTAAGCGTTTTGGTATTGCAGTGGAAAAAACGCGTATCTTCAACCGTTAGAAGCTGAATCGGTGCTGGCTGGAGGTTCTTTTCCTCTGGTTCTACCATCACCCATAAATTAGCATTTCCCTCTGGAAATGGATGGCTGCGATGGGCGGTCCCGCGTGTTACCTGCCAATAGACGAAATGATACGAGCCATCAACTTTCGCAACTAGATCAGTTAGAAGATGCTGAAGCTCTTCCCGCCCAATACCAGGATCGATCTCCGTGTTGGCGCAGCTATTGAAGAATCGATCTATATGATCTTCGGCAAATACCACAACCCCATCAAGGGCCATGGTGGCATCGTAGACTCCATCGCCATAAAAGCTTACTCGATCAAGAAAAGGAACCTTCAGGTCTTCGAGCAGGCCAGTTTCCCCATTGTAGTAACCAATATCCTTCATGATGCACCATTAACGAAGGGTGGCCAGAACAACGGCCTTAATAGAGTGCATGCGATTCTCGGCTTCGTCGAAAACACGAGACTGAGCACCCTCAAAGACCTCGTCGGTAACTTCCATTTCGGTAAGTCCGAACTTTTCTTCGATCTCCTGAGCTACCGTGGTTTTGGTGTCGTGGAATGCAGGCAGACAATGCATGAAGATGGCATTGTCTGCAGCGTTTGCCATAACCTTGGCATTCACCTGGTAAGGCGAAAGCTCTTTAATGCGCTGTTCCCACAAGCTGGCGGGCTCACCCATGGAAACCCAAATATCGGTATAAATAACATGAGCACCCTTAGTGCCTTCATCGACATCACTTGTTACTGTAACGGTGCAATCGTTCTCTGCCGCAATAGCACGGCACTTCTCAACCAATTCGCTATCAGGCGCATCAGCTTCAGGACAACAGGCAACGTAATTCATGCCCAACTTAGCGCAGCCAACCATCAAAGAATTAGCAACGTTGTTTTTTGCATCGCCCATAAACACTACGGTAAGCCCGCGAACATCGCCAAAATTCTCCCGGATGGTCAGCGCGTCAGCAATAAACTGGGTAGGATGAGCCTCGGTAGTCAAGCCATTCCAAACAGGAACACCCGCATATTCAGCTAACGTCTCAACGATTTCCTGACCATAGCCGCGGTATTCGATACCATCAAACATACGACCAAGAACGCGGGCGGTATCTTCAATGGATTCCTTATTGCCCATTTGCGAACCCGCGGGGTCAAGATACGTCACCCCCATGCCCAGATCATGGCCTGCAATCTCAAACGAGCAGCGGGTTCGCGTGGAGGTTTTCTCGAACAGAAGGACGATATTCTTGCCCTCGAGCTCCTTATGCAACACGCCAGCATGTTTCTTTTCCTTCAAATCCTGCGCAAGATCAACAAGCGATACGATTTCCTCGGAAGAAAAATCGAGCAGTTTCAGAAAATGGCGCCCTGAAAGCGATTGAGTCATACGTTCCTCCTGAAATTATAGCCAGACGAGCTGGCGCGACCGATGCCCGCACACCGAAGCATGCGGACACCCTATTATCGCACTACTACTCCCCTTCGGCGATATTCACTCCTTTGTGATTACCCGTAATGGCATATTCGGCCCACTCTGCAATATTGACCGCATGATCGCCGATACGTTCAAGGTATTTAGCAATCATCAATACATCGAGTGCATGGGTTTCATCAGACTCATGCTCAATGATATGACGAGTAATACTTTGCTTCGCCTCTTCAAACAAAGCATTAACTTCCTTATCGCCCTCGATGCATGACTGCGCCTTATCTAAGTCGAGGTCAACATAGGCCTGAATTGCGGAATCCAGCTGATCGTAATCAGCTTGAGCCATAGCACTAAGCATAGGAAACAGGGAAAGATCCGCATCCTCCGAAAGCGTAGTGGCGATCTCACAGATTTCCGCCGCCTGATCTCCGATACGTTCAATATCGGTAATCATTTTCAGGGCAGCAGTAACCGAGCGAAGGTCGGAAGCAACTGGCTGTTCGCGAAGAAGAAGGCGTAAACACAAGGATTCGATCTCGCGTTCTTTCCCATCAATCAAGGAATCGTTACTCGCCACCAAATACGCTTTTGTAGCACTAACCTGACGAACTGCATCGAACGAACCCTCTATAGCCTCTTTTGCGAATTCCGCCATTTCAATAACATCGGAACGGAGCTGATGAAGCTCTTCATCAAATATTGGACGTGCCATACTAGCCGAACCTCCCTGAAATATAATCTTCAGTCCTCTTGTCACGCGGATTCGAAAACATTGTCTGAGTTGACGCGCACTCAACCATATTTCCAAGCAAAAAAAACGCTGTAGTATCCGAGATACGGGCAGCTTGTTGCATATTGTGCGTAACAATGATGATGGTGTAGCTCTTTTTCAGCTCGCCAACCAACTCTTCGATTTTTGAGGTCGAAATAGGATCAAGGGCACTTGTAGGCTCGTCCATCAGCAATACTTCTGGGTTTACCGCCAAAGCGCGAGCAATGCACAAACGTTGTTGCTGTCCACCAGAAAGCCCCAAAGCGTTCTTTTTCAAGCGATCTTTCAACTCGTCGAATATCGCAGCTTTACGCAAGGAATCCTCAACAATATCGTCAAGTTCCGACTTTTTCTTAATGCCATGGGTTCGCGGCCCAAAAGCTATGTTGTCGTAAATCGACATAGGAAAAGGGTTCGGCTTCTGGAAAACCATACCGACCTTTTTACGAAGTAAATTTACGTCGTAGCCGGAATAAATATCGTCCCCATCAAGAGTAATACGGCCCGTTATCTTGCATCCCTCAACCAAATCATTCATGCGATTGAGGGATTTAAGAAGCGTTGATTTGCCGCACCCCGAAGGGCCGATCATGGCGGTTACCCGATGTTCGGCGAATGAGATATTTATATCTGTTAAAGCCTGGTAATCGCCATAGAACAAATCCATATGCGAAACATCCATCTTCGCAGGACTATTCATCAGTCATTCCTCCTTTGCTGATTCGTTTTGCAACAGCAGAGGTTGCAAGGTTAATAAGCAGAACAAAAACAAGAAGCAGCACTGCCGTGGCATAGGTGGCATCGATATGCAGACCCTCACTTGCCAGAAGGTACATGTGGACAGCAAGCGTTCGGGTTGAACTGAACATCGAAACTGGAACTGCGGCAATTGAGCCTGCCGTATAAATCAATGCAGCAGACTCACCCACTGTTCTCCCGATCGCCAAAATTATGCCGCCAAGTATTCCAGGGATAGCGGTGGGAAGCACAATGCGAAATACTGTGCGAAAACGACCGGCTCCCAAACCAAATGATCCCTCACGGTATAGATCCGGCACAGCCGCTAATGCTTCCTGAGTTGCTCGCATAATGATAGGGAACGTCATGATTGCCATAGTGCAAACACCCGCCAACAACGAAAGTCCCCACTGTAGGTAGTAGACAAAAAACAGCAATCCGAATAGGCCATACACAATCGAAGGAATGCCTGAAAGCGTTTCGGTAGCCAGCGCTACAACTCGCACGAACCAGTTGCCTTTGTCGGTGTATTCATTCAGGAAAATGGCGGCACCTATACCAAATACCGATGAGCATGAAACCGAAAGAACAATAACGATCAGAGTGTTGAACAATGCGGGCATGAATGAGCAATTGTCCGAATTGTACGTAAGCTCAAACATTTCAGGTTTAATTTGGGGAACCCCCATCACCAAAATGTACCCAATAATGAAGCACACCGCTAAAACCGTCAAAACCGTACTGGCATACACCAAAGCGCGGAACACCCATGAGGAAGGCCTAGATGGCTTCGTGCGAGCAAGAATCGAATTGTTAGCCATTGCTCCCCTTCCGCTTCAACGCCGAAAATGCAAAGTTAATGATCAGGATGAACACGAACAACACGCAAGCCGTCCCAATCAGTGCACCTCGATGCAGATCAGCCGCATAGCCCATCTCAAGAACGATATTGGCGGTCATAGTACGAACACCGTCGGTAATCGCACTGGGCATTTTCACCTGATTGCCAGCAATCATGATGACCGCCATGGTTTCGCCAATAGCTCGACCAATCGCCAAAATCACCGAAGCAAGGATGCCGGAAGCAGCAGCAGGAAGCACAACGTGCATAACACATCGTTCGTGGTCGGCCCCTAAAGCCAAAGCCCCTTCGTAATAGGAGTGAGGAACGGACCTCAAGGCAGATTCTGAAAGCGTGATGATGGTTGGAAGAATCATCACGCCAAGCACAAGCGAAGCACATAAAATCGATTGGCCTGTACCCCCGATATTGCTTCTAATGAATGGAACGAGCACAACCAAACCGAAAAAGCCGTACACAACCGACGGAATGCCTGCCAAGAGCTGGACGCCATTTTTGGCAATACTCGACACACGGTCACTCCCAAAACAAGCAAGGAAAACAGCGCACAGAATGCCCAGCGGAACCCCTATTACCAATGCACCAGCCATAACGTAGAAGCTTCCTAATACCATTACGCCGATACCATAGATATCGCTAGATGGTTGCCAAGTAGCCCCAAAAAGGAAGTTTGAAAAACCAATTTCAGCAATAGCGGGAATGCCGTTGCCGAATATGAAGATGCAGATTACCAAAACTGCAGCCACCGAGATGGCTGCAGCAAAGGCGAAGAGCATCTTTGCAATGAGCTCTTTTGCTTGGGTCATTGACTAGCCGATCTCGCTCCACTTGGAAACTTCACCGGTAAAGATCTGCTTAACCTGATCGGCGGTAAGACCATCGACCTTGTTGTCGTTATTCACGATGACGGCAATACCGTCGGTTGCGATAACGGTAGCAGTTGCACCCTGATCCTTCTCGGAATCCTTCAGATCGCGGGAAGCCATACCAAGATCGCAGGCACCCTCAATTGCAGAAGTAACACCTGTGGTGGAATCCGACTGGTTTACCTCAACGGTAACATTCGGGTTCAAAGCCCTATAGGCTTCCGCAAGCTTCTCCATTACGGGAGTTACAGAAGAAGAGCCAGCGACGGTGACTTTACCGGAAAGACCACTGGCAACATAGGAGCCAGAAGCGTCCATCGGGATATACCCCTGTTCCTCAACGACCTTCTGGCCATCCGAGCTCAAAACAAATTTCATGAAGTCCCGAGCAACAGGAGATAGCTCTTTGCCACTGTTGGTAACAACATTAAATGGACGAGAGACCTTATACGAACCGCTCTTTACATTTTCAGCAGTAGCCTCAGCGCCATCAATCTTTACCGCCTTAACGGTATCGTCAAGAGAGCCCAACGAAATATAGCCAATAGCATCAGCATCATTAGCTACCGTAGTCTTCATAACGGCAGTAGAGTTAGTAATTGCGGCAGAAGAAGTGGTCATGTCGACCTTCTTGCCGTTACCGTCTTTTTCTTCAATGCCGAATAGCTCAATAAAGGCGCCTCGCGTGCCGGATCCATCCTCACGGGATGTTACGTTGATGGACGCATCGCTAGACTCGCTCTTGGAATCACTATTATTCCCGCTGCAACCAACCAACAATCCGCACATAATAGCGAAGCAGAGCGCAAACGTACCAATCAGAACCTTGTTCCTTACTGTACTCACTTTCAAATTCCTTCTTTCTCCTAGGTAACGATGCCCTCGTAAACGAGAACATCAGATTGCATGACCAATAGTGAACAAACCCCTATTGCCGTTGGTTACACAGACTTGAAAGCAAGTAAGCATTTAGTTAAGCGAATAGCTATTGAAAAAAAGTTGTTAAACGAGGGAGCGCATGCTGAATTTGCCACGATAATTTAACAATACGAGGAAAGGAACATGCGTTGACTACCATCTTGCTTATCGAGGACGATCCCACCATTCGCCTTACCACAGAGTTTTCCCTAACCAAACACGGATACGCGGTGAGTTCATGCGATGATGGTCAATCGGGCTACGAAACAGCACTCTCCATCGAGCCTGACTTAGTACTTCTAGATGTTATGCTTCCAGGAATGAACGGATTCGAGGTTGCGCGCAACTTGCGCAACGAAGGATTCAAATCCCCTATCCTCATGCTTACCGCACTCGACTCAGACGAAGATAAGATCAAGGGCCTCGATGCCGGTGCAGACGACTATGTAACAAAGCCCTTTTCTACAGAGGTTCTCCTTGCACGCATTCGAGCGAATCTCCGCCGAACTGAGCTTGACGGAGTAAACACTTCAACGCCCCAAACGTTTGGCGACCTTACTCTTGACATGGAAAACAGCTCAGCCGCCATCAACGGCACAACGCTAAAGCTCCGAAGCAAAGAGCTTCAACTCCTATTTGCATTGGCGGAACGCGAAGGGATGCTCTGTCGTCGCACCTGGTTGACTCAAAAAGTATGGAAAGAAGACTACCTCAGCACTTCACGCACCATCGATGTTCATATACGTCGGCTCCGTTCGGTTCTTGATGAGTACAGCGACTATCGCTTCATCCATACCGTACATGGCATGGGATACCGCTTTGAGCCGATAAAGAAAACGCAAGAATAATGAGCGGCGCTCGATTTCGGGGAAAATGGGCCAGCGATTCTCCAACAAAACGCTGGCAAAAGCGATTTGCTCTTGTGTATCTCATAGTGGCAATCGTTTTCGCCGCATGCTTTGCCGCATTCGCCCTTAACCCTATAAACAACAAGGTCGTAGAGCGACAAAGCTCGAACCTCACCTCGACCGCCCAAGCAGAGGCAAATGCTCTTGAATATGTCGATGACGCTCAAGAGTTTACAGAAAAAGCTGCTGAGGGGTCAGACTTGCGCATTACGCTCATCGCGCAAGATGGAACAGTAATAGCGGATTCTGAGGTTGATCCCGCAACACTCGAAAATCACCTAGGCAGAGAAGAAGTCGACAGTGCACTTAAGGGCAAAAACGGAGAAGCCCAACGAATGAGCTCCACTGACGACACCAGCAGGCTTTACGTAGCCGTTCCAGCAACGTATCAAGGCGAACGGACGGCATTGCGCATCAGCGAGCCATCTACCGTTATTACGACAGCAGCCGATGCAACACGAAATACTGCCCTCATCATATGCGGATTAGGAATCATCGCCTTTGTCGCCATCGCCCTATTCACCTATCGCGAATCAAAGGCACCCTTAAAGAAATTCGACCAAGTTAGATCTGATTTTGTGGCAAACGCAAGCCATGAACTGAAAACTCCCGTTGCAGGCATTCGATTGCTGTCGGAAGCAATCCGCGACGCATCTGACGTAGGCGATGAAAAGAGCCTACATCTATTCATTGACCGCTTAGACAACGAAGCGGAGCGCCTTCAGCGCCTAGTGATCGATCTGCTTGATTTATCTCGCCTCGAAGAGCAACAGAACTCGGATCGTACACCTCGCGCCGACTTGCATAGCACTCTGACTACAAGCTACCTTGCGCACAAAGGAGAAGCGGAAGACAAGGGCATTGACCTCGTGCTAGACGATCGATCAACTCCAAACGACAATTGCTACACCAATATGGAGCCTTCCGATGCGTCTCTGATTTTTGACAACCTCATAGAAAACGCAATTATGTATACCGACGAAGGAAGCATTCTCGTATCTCTCGAACCAAGATCACATGAAACGGTTATTTCGGTAAAAGACACCGGAATCGGCATCCCCCAAGCGGATCAATCACGCATTTTTGAGCGTTTTTACCGCGTAAACAAAGCGAGAAGCCGCGAAGTCGGCGGAACCGGATTAGGTTTATCGCTGGTACGCCACGCTATAGAACGCGGTAATGGCTCTATCGAAGTAGATAGCACAGTTGGCCAAGGCACCGAATTCACTGTCCACCTGCCAAAATCCAAATAGGAATTAAGCCTCATTGACCCATTAGAGGACAAATCCCGAACAAGCACAAACCACCCCCCCCTCATTTCTCTTGTCGCAGAAATGAGGGGGGATCAAATATCCGGGAATCAATCTCTTCGCGCATATCGCGGAATAGTATTAGCGATACTAAAAAGAGCAGGTTTACACCATTTTTGCCATCAACACCATGAATGCGGTATTTGCGAAGGGGTCTTAGAACTGAACTCCAGGGTGCATGTTCGATGAAAAGCAAACATGCCCTTTCCCATACAAAAAAAACGGCCAAGAAGTGTATTCTTGGCCGCAATTAATCTGGAGCGGGTGACGGGAATCGAACCCGCCTCATCAGCTTGGAAGGCTGAGGTTCTACCAATGAACTACACCCGCAAAATGGTCGGGATGACAGGATTCGAACCTGCGACATCCTGCTCCCAAAGCAGGCGCGCTACCAAACTGCGCCACATCCCGAACGCAACGGTTAGTAAGTATACCAGAACTAACCGCTTGGGTGTAGCTTCTTTCTTAATTCTCGCAAAGCATTTCCACGATGGGATATCGCATTTTTCTGGCTCTGGGTAAGCTCCGCCATTGTAACCTCTCCGTTATAGGCGTCTGGGAAAAACAGAGGATCATATCCAAAACCATGCTCTCCACGCTCGACAAGGCCGATGCGCCCCTCCACAAAGCCCTCAGCGACCGTTTCGAGGCCATCCTCATCAATAAACACCAATACGCTAGCAAAGCGCGCAGTGCGCTTTGCTAGCGGCACAGCACTAAGTTCACGCAACAACTTGGCGTTGTTAGCGCTATCATCTCCATCGACGCCGCTGTAACGAGACGAATACACACCTGGAGCGCCGTCAAGAGCATCAACAATAAGCCCAGAATCATCCGCCAACACTGCAGCGCACGCTAGCTCATGCGCAGCACGAGCTTTTATGCGCGCATTCTCGAGAAACGTAGTGCCAGATTCCTCAGGATCGGATACCAAACCCGCATCCTTAAGGCTTTTAAATTCCCACCCCTCAAAATTAAGGGCAGTTTCAATTTCTTCAACTTTATGAGCGTTGTTAGTCGCAATAACAACAGTCTTTGTCATGGCATCCTCCATCTCAATAAAGAGCTACAAAACAACGTGCTCGACAGAGCCGAGCGGCATACGCAACACTCGCTCGCCAAACGAGCAAAAATCATCGAGGTTATCAGACGATGTGGCAAAACGACGGATAGCCACATTTCCAGGTTTAACCAGCGATTCCTGCCTTGCAAGCAAATCTGCGCAATCAAGAGAAACCTCAGTAGCCGAAGAGATAAGTTTTACCTGAGACCCAACAACACCCCCGATAAGTGCTTTCAGCAGAGGAAAATGGGTGCATCCCAAAACCAACGTATCGATATCGCAACGGCGCAAAGGATCAAGATAGTCCTGAGCAATCTCTTGGAAAGCAGGACGGATGAATACCTTAGATGCGAGTGAAGTGTAGCTTTCGATAGGGCCCTTCGCCATCTGAATACCAAGTTCCGCAATCTCTACGAAACGAGGTGTTGCAGTGGAGAAAACGGTTATGCCAGCATCGATATTGCGAATGGCACGAGTATACACGCCAGAATCGACGGTGCCTTGAGTAGCTATAACGCCAACACGGCGATTGTGGGTTGCCCGAGCGGCTGCACGAGCACCAGGCTCAACAACACCGATAATAGGCACGTCAAATACCTTCTGAGCAGCTTCCAAGCCTGCTGCCGTGGCAGTATTACACGCAATAACGATCATTTTTACGTTCTGGCTAACCAACCATGAACAGATATTAAGGACAAACGAACAAACCTCTTCGGGGTCACGCGGGCCATACGGGCAATGAGCAGTGTCCCCGTAGTAGATAATATTTTCCTCCGGCAGGCGTTTCACCAATTCACGAGCTACCGTCAAACCGCCGAAACCGGAATCGAACACTCCAATAGGTCGATTATCAAAATCCACAAAGCACTCCTTTAACGGCATATGAAACATGCCCGTCATTCAGCATAACGCGTTGAAGAGACACTGGAACAGTCTATAGGCAATCCCAGAAAGTACGCATAACATGGAACAAAACAACCGCAGAGTTAAATCGAATCACAGGGAACTAGAGCAACCCAATTCCCAGACACCAACGGAACTAAAAATAACAGAACGAGGCATCGCATAAGAGCCAAACAAAAAGGCCATCGCGGAACTTTCCACAATGGCCTGATGTTACCCTGGCGCGCCCAGTAGGATTCGAACCTACGACCTTCGGATTAGAAGTCCGCTGCTCTATCCAGCTGAGCTATGGGCGCGCAGCCAGATGATTATAACTCACTTAGCTAAAACAAAGAAGCCGCCCTAGAGACGGCTTCTTAAACATTAGTTATGCGTAATAATGCATACGCCCTTATTCAGATTCTGATAGAACCACTGCGCATCACCAGACGAGAGATTTACGCACCCATGGCTACCATTGGTTTGGTAACGAGTACCGCCGAAAGAGGATTGCCAAGTAGCATCATGAAGGCCAATCGAGTTACCAATAAAGGGCATCCAGTACGTAACTTTTGTTTCGTAATCTTTCTCTCCATTCGGCTTGTAGCCGATCAGGGTACAAGGGCTTTGCTTGTTGTTTAGATAATACACACCAGTGGGTGTGCTACGACCGTTGACGGGTTTGCCAGTAACCACACCGCAAGAATGAAGCAAATTGCCGCTTGCGTCATAATAACGAGCCGTTTGCTCAGAGATATCAACATCCACATAGGCACCCCAGTCACGAGCACCAGCGCCATTGTAAGTATCACCAGATTGGCTGCAGGGAATGTCGACGGAAGTTGCGCCGCCAGCAACGAGGGCATCATAGACATCTTGGGAAAGCGAGTTGGTATCGACCTTCCATCCATACGTGCCACCCGAAACGGTGCAAACCTTACCATCTTCGCGAGTCCAGGTTCGCGTAGCTCCAACGGTATTCATGCCTTCTGCTTTTTCATTAACCCAGGAAGCAACACCGTCCTGGCTGATACTCAAGGAATAGTCTTCAGGGCTGATGGAAAGCCAGCCGGCAAACGTTGCTTTGTCAATGGTGGCAGCCTTAACGGATCCGTTGAGCATCAACGAAAATGAGTCTGGAAACAGATCGTTTGCACGCTGGACAGCATCCATCACGCGCGAATCGGAGCTCAGTACCTTGGGTTTAATCAAGTCATCTTCAGTCAGTTCGCAATTCGTGCGCATTGCTTTAATGCATTCGCCGGCTTTAGCGCAAACCGCATCTGCATCAAGCTGAGTGCCATATACTTCGGGCTTCAGCACGAAAGAATCCATTGGTTCATTATACGTAACCGTGGCATCTGCCGAAGGATTCATACCCTCGTTAAATGCACTGATCTGCTCATCGATGATCGAATCGAGACCACCCTCTTCATAGTTTGCTACGACGATATCGGAAACATCGTGCTGACGGAAAACCTCAATAAACCACAGGGGCACATCCTGACGCTTAGCGGCATCTTCGGCAATTTGATGAGCATCGATGTCGATGGCGGTTTCACCGGGCTGAAACGAATAGGAAAAACCCTGACCGGAAATGGTAAGCGCATATGAGTCGGCCTGGTGCTGAATCTTTTCTGCCAAAACATAGCTAGACTGCATGGAGAGATCTTCGTCATTCAGATTGGTATTCGGGAAGAAATGGCTCGAGAAATACAGAAAACCGGCCCCATACACCACAAGCAAAGCAGCAATAACAGAAGCAGCCGCAATAATGAATGGTTTTTTGTCCCTCTGTTTTTGAAGCACCGTACCGTCTACCACAACTTCACCTTGCTGAATCGGGGTATAACCGTTCGATGCCGAAGCCTGAGACTGAACAACATGCTTACCCTGATAAGCTTCATTGGAGCCCTGCTTACTGGATCCTTTCATATAAGAGAATCTCTCCCAAATTCCTCGTTGACTACATCTTGAACAGTGTACTGCTGTTTAAAGCATTATCCAGGAGAAATAACCTGTTCTTTAGGGTTTTTCGGTGGTTGTGCCCATTCGGAAATCGAAATTTCATAAACCGAACACGGCATGTTTATAACCAGCACTCAAATTTGGCAATAACCAACCACGTTGCCAAACCATCATAAATCCCTAATATAAAACCCATCGCTTTTGGGCAGCTGGTTACTGCCCTCAATGAACGAAAGGAACCAAAATGTCTCACTCCCTCACCTCGAAGAAGGCAGCAATTGCCCTTTTCGCCGGTATCGTGGCCTTTGCACTCGCTGCTTTGGCTCTCACCGGTTGCTCTTCTTCAAACAACAGCAACTCTGACGACAAGAAGATCACCATCGCAGCTGTTCCTACCCCTCATGCTGAAATCCTGAACAACGCCGTTGCCCCTATCCTTGAAAAGGAAGGCTACACGCTCGAAGTAAAGGAATTCACCGACTACGTTCAGCCGAATGACGTAACTGAAAACGGCGACGTTGACGCAAATTACTTCCAGCATGGTCCCTACCTTGATAACTTCAATCAGGAAAAGGGTACCCATCTTGTTTCCGTGACCGCAATTCACTTTGAGCCCATGGGCATCTACTCCAAGAGCATCTCCGATCTCAAGCAGCTGAAGAACGGCGCTAAGGTTGCTGTTCCCAACGATGCAACCAACGAAGCTCGTGCTCTGCTTCTTCTTCAGCAGGAAGGCTTGATTACCCTTAAGGATGGCGTTGGCGTAACCGCTACCGTAAACGATATCGTTTCCAACCCCAAGAACCTCACCTTCAACGAACTTGAAGCTGCCAATGTTCCCAATGTTGTAGACGACGTTGACATCGCAATCATCAATGGCAACTATGCTATCGCTGCTGGCTTCAAGGTAAACACTGATGCACTCGCTGTTGAAAGCGCTGATTCCGAGGCTGCTAAGACCTACGCCAACCTGCTCGTTGTAAAAGATGGCAACCAGGATTCCGACAAGATCAAGGCTCTTGCTGAAGCACTGAACTCCGACGAGGTTCGGGATTACATAAACAACACCTATGAAGGTGCTGTAGTACCGGTTTTCTAAATCGGATACATACTTAAACGAAAAGAACCCCTGAATTTCAGGGGTTCTTTTTTTATTCACACTTAGCCGAGGTCGGGAACGAAACAAAACAGGAAAACCTACTTGTTCTCAATCTGGGTAATATTTTTCAACTCAATCGAAATTAGGCCATTAGGCATGCTAGCAAATTCAATGAACTCTGGATTGTGAGCGTATTCGGACGGAAACGTGATTTCGATGCCAGTATCAGTTCGAATCTTGTGATTACGGGTAATACGCTCAGCAGCTTTTTTGTCAACGCGAACACGCTCTGGAATATTCTCTTCTGCCGCAGTTTCCACAAAACGCTCTTGCAATGGTTCGTCCTCAAAAACCTCAGCAGCAAGCTCGTGAGGAACTACACCCCTACCCTCTTCAGCCGCTTCTGAAACATACGCCTTAGCGCGTGTAAGGGCGACAGTAGCGTTTGCACCGTATTCTTCAGCGACTTCTTCCACAATAGTGGTTATTTCATCGATAACTTCTTTGCTGGATGCCTCCATAGAGCATTGGAGCAAGCCGTCGGGAATGAGGTAGCGATCTTCTCCGGCAATAGTACGTTTCTTATCCTGGAACGCAACCTCTAAAGAACGGGAGTCGATTATCGCAAAAGAGGCAATCTTTTGCGAAGGACTAGGAAGGATTGCATGATGACGCTCAATGGCATTACTTGGCTCGCCGTTTTCCCCATATCCTACCGAATGCATAAATGCCTGACGGCTTTCAAGCATAAAAATGCCGAAGTAGCGGTTTATACGGCCCTCAAAAGAAGCCTCGATTTCTGCATCATCGGCACTTCCGCCTTCAAGCTTAGTTTCTTCTTCGAAATCAACAACAAGCAAATCGGTTGATTCCGCTTTGCTCATGCGTCCAAGCTCATTTGAAATGAATTCAGCGATTTGAACGGAAAGATCAATGAACTCCCGCTCGCCACGAAAATAGGCACGAAGTTCAGGAGCGAATGAACTGTCGACGGAAAATTCCCCACGCTTGTTATCGATATGAGTAAGCCCTTTGCGCACATGTTTGGTGATGTACTGTTTAACCTGCTTGCTTTCAAGATCAAGCTCAGCCTGCGAAAATATATTCACGCAGGAAGTAAAATCGAATACGTGCAGAATTGCATGATTGATGCGAAACATACCGATCCTTTCGAAAATAGCGCAACAAACGATACCACGAAACTACGCAAAATGAGACCATCATGACGCAATGCTCAAGGGGCGAAGCAAGCTTGAACAAAACACCTGGAAGGGCGTTAGTGAAGCCCTAGAATCGGACGAAACAGCGAGCGCCGCTCTAGCGAGTGCGGATAGCGCGAGTCAAACATATCAGTGGCACGTTTGACTCTAAACTATGCGTCCGAGCGGACACAACTGCGCAGCTCTGCTGAGCGGAACCTCCACGCATGCTTCGCACGTCCAACCTGATTGGAGAGCGAGCCGTGCCACCAAAGCGTCGCGTAACTTAATAGCGTTTCGTATGAAAAAAGGGCTTGCCATAGGCAAGCCCTAAAGAGTGTGGTGGAGGCGCGGAGAATCGAACTCCGGTCCATACTAAATCATCAACGAGGCTCTACAAGCTTATTCAATGTTCAATCTTCAGATGAGCAAGACCCATTGACAGGTCCGCGCACACCCTAGCGGGTTCAATCTTTTGCTTAGCCATACCAGCTACGTGCCAAACAGCATCCCTCTAAAAATGATAACGAAGGTGAAGGCAAAGGATAACTTCACGTCGTCACGCTGCAATTAGATTAAGCAGCGAGGGCCAGCTGGCCCTGAGTGTTGTTTTTGCCAATTAACTTGACGGTACCCCTATTTAACGTGGCGAGGAGACCACGACCTGCTCCTCGGATCCGACTTACCATGTCGAAACCAGTCGCCCCCGAATGGGGTTATTCCCCTGTAAAAGTGCTCACCTAGTATAACAAATACGGAAGCTGAATCGACCTTACAGTGGTCATGAGCTTCAAACACTTATAGGGAACGCTAGGACAAACAGACCATTGCATCAAAAAAAGAAGGAGCCCCGTAGGGCTCCTTCAAGATGGCAAATGGTAATTTCGAAACAATTACTTATCTGCAAGAGCAGCATGTGCTGCAGCAAGACGAGCCAAAGGCACGCGATAGGGAGAGCAGCTGACGTAGTCGAGCCCAATACCGTAGAAAGTCTTGATAGAGTCAGGATCGCCACCGTGCTCACCGCAAACGCCACAGACGATGTCGGGGTTGCCCTGATGACCGAGCTCAACACCCATCTTGACGAGCTTAGCAACGCCAGGATCAACCGTAGCAAACGGGTTGTATGGCAAAATTCGCTCAGCGAGATACTGATGGATAAATTCAGCCTCAACGTCGTCGCGGGAGAAGCCAAAGGTGGTCTGAGTCAGGTCGTTAGTACCGAAGCTGAAGAAGTCGGCCTTAGTGGCAATCTCATCAGCGGTTACGGCAGCGCGAGGAAGCTCAATCATAGTACCGATCTTGATCTCAAGCTCTACGCCCTCTTCCTGGGCAACCTGAGCAATAACAGCCTCTGCCTGTTCGCGAAGCTTAGCAAGCTCAGGAACAACAGAAACAAGAGGAATCATGATTTCAGGCTTAGGATCGAGGCCTTCCTTCTTGAGCTGAGCAGCAGCGGTAGCAATAGCGCGAACCTGCATTTCAGCAAGGATAGGATACTTGATTGCCAGACGGCAGCCACGAAGACCAAGCATGGGGTTGGCCTCGGAGAAGCTATCGATCTGCTCCATAAGAGCACGCTTCTTCTCGATAACAGCAGGATCGCCGCCAGTAGCCTCAAGACGAGCAATCTCAACATCGAGAGCACGAGCAGACTCGAGAAACTCATGCAGAGGAGGATCGAGGAGACGAACGATTACAGGCAGACCGTCCATAGCGCGGAACATGCCAAGGAAGTCACCAGTCTGAGCCTTCAGAAGATCGTCGCAGGCCTTTTCGCGAATAGCTTCGTCATCGTTGAGGATGAAGGTCTGAATGATCTGCTTACGTTCGCCAAGGAACATATGCTCGGTACGGCACAGGCCAATACCCTGAGCGCCGAAATCACGTGCGAGCTGAGCATCTTCGGGGTTGTCAGCGTTTGCGCGAACACCCATGGTACGGAACTCGTCTGCCCATTCGAGGATGGTATCAAGATCGCCAGCAAGTTCGGGCTGAACAAGCTCAACAGCACCCAGAACAACAATACCGGTGGTACCGTCAAGCGAGATAACGTCGCCTTCCTTGATTACGATGTCAGTGCCGGCAATAGAAGCCTGTTTTGCTTCGGCGTCAATCTTGAGAGCGTCAACGCCGCAAACACAGGGAGCACCCATACCACGAGCGATAACAGCTGCATGAGAAGTCTTGCCACCATGGGAGGTAAGAACGCCTTCAGCAGCAATCATGCCAGCAAGATCGTCGGGAGTGGTTTCCCAACGAACCAGAACGGTCTTGCGACCTTCCTTAGCAGCCTCTACGGCATCGTCGGCGGAGAATACAGCTTCACCGACAGCAGCGCCAGGAGAAGCGTTAAGGCCCTTGGCAACTACATCGTAGTCAGCCTTGGCATCGAACTGAGGATGCAGCAACTGATCAAGCTGCTCGGGGTCTACGCGCTGTACAGCTTCTTCCTTGGTGATAAGGCCTTCCTGCTCCATCTCGATTGCGATGTGCAAAGCTGCAGCAGCAGTACGCTTACCAACACGGGTCTGAAGCATCCAAAGCTTGCCCTGTTCAATGGTGAACTCGATGTCGCACATATCGCGGAAATGGTTTTCGAGGATGGTGAATACCTCTTCGAGCTCACGACCAGCCTCTTCAAGGCCAGGAGTTTCCTTGAGCTCTGCAATGGGGCTGGTGTTACGAATACCGGCAACAACGTCTTCGCCCTGTGCGTTAACAAGGTAGTCGCCGTAGAATTCCTTTTCGCCATTTGCGGGGTTACGCGTAAAAGCAACGCCCGTAGCGGAGGTGTTACCCTTGTTGCCGAAAATCATGGACTGAACGTTTACGGCAGTACCCAGATCATCGGAGATCTTGTTCTGCTTGCGGTAGAGAATAGCGCGAGGATTGTTCCAGCTGCCAAATACCGCTTCAATAGCAAGCTGAAGCTGGACATCAGGGCTCTGGGGGAACTGAACCGCACCATCCACAACCAGAGAAGGATACTCCGCGGCATCTACGTTCTCAGAGAAGATCTTCTTGAACTCAGCAACAAGTTCCTGAAGATCCTCAGCAGAAAGGTCAGTATCAGTCTCAACACCGCGAGAGCGCTTCATCAGGTTAATCGCGTTCTCGAACAGATCGCCATCAAGACCCATAACAACGTTGGAGAACATCTGGATAAAACGACGATAAGAATCCCATGCAAAACGGGGGTTCTCGGTCTGCTTGATCAAGCCATTGATGGACTGATCATTTAGGCCGAGGTTCAATACGGTGTCCATCATGCCAGGCATGGACATAGGAGCACCGGAACGAACAGAAACGAGCAGAGGATCTTCTGCGTCGCCGATTTTCTTGCCAATGCGCTCTTCAAGGTCGAGGCGGTATTCCTGGATGGTGTCCAAAACGCCTTCGGGCCAGGTATTGTTGGAGTTTGCATACTCCATGCAAGTCTGGCAGGAAATCGTGAATCCCGGAGGTACCGGCAGCCCGATGTTAGCCATCTCAGCAAGGTTAGCGCCCTTGCCGCCAAGGATGGCCTTCATGTTGGTGTTGCCCTCCGTAACGTTCTTCCCATTTGCGTCTTTGCCGAAAGCGTAGACGCGCTTAAGTTGGTCTGTCACCATCTTCTCCTTAGACTTAAACATTTCTCCCTCATTTCCCAGGTCCAAAAACCTGAGGATGAGCGTTTTCATAATACCGCAAGATTTCTTGCGCTGTTTCCTCAATTGCCCTGTTATCGGTACGAACAATGATGCATCCCAGCTTGCGCATCAAAGCCCTTGCGCACTCCAAATCTTGATACACGCACTCCAAATCTGCATATGAAGAAGCCACGTTGCTAGCATTCCCGAGGCGCCGCTTACGTATGTCCGAAAGAATCTCAGGCGAGATAATGAGCCCGAATAAGCGTGTAGGATCAACTTCGAAGATTTCTTTTGGCGGTTCGCTTTGGGGGTCGAGCGGCACATTTGCTACGCGATAGCCCAGTTGCGATAGGTAAATCGACAGCGGCGTTTTAGAAGATCGCGACACTCCGATAAGTACGATATCGGCTTCACGAAGGTCTTGCGGGTTGCGGCCGTCGTCATGGGAAATCGTAAATTCCATTGCATCAATACGACGGAAATAATATTCGTTCACCGAATGCAATCGCCCAGGTTCCTGCAGCGGCTCCCTGCCCGTTGCCCGCACAAGTGCGCATAGGGCATTACTCATCAAATCAACGCCGATTACCTCCTCGAGATGAGTTCGAAGAAACTCCTCCATGCAGGAGCGCAAGTCGGCACGAATTAGGGTATAGAACAATACGAAGGGAATCCGGCCTAGCTCTGAATGCTTCGCAAGGTGAGCCTCTAAATCCTCGATCATGCTGTTGCAGGATTCAACACGCGGCAAGATCTCAATTGCCGGGTCGTATACCTCAAAACAAGATGATGCAGCACGAACCAACGTTTGAGCAGTGGTGCCAACCGAATCGGAAACAACGTGGATCACTGGAAAAGTGTCGGAGGCCTTCCCTTGTGTTATCCATTTCTGCAAAATGAAATTCCCCCTTAACAAAAAGCGGCCCATCACTGGGCCGCTTCAAGAAACGCGAAAGCGAAATTGCCCGCTAACTTGGATTATTTTACCTTGGACAGCAAAGCAAAGTCAGCAACGTTGGCGAATACCGCAACGAAGCTATTCAATAGACGAAGGCGATTTTCACGCAATGCCTGGTCTTCGTCCATAACCATCGTGTTCTCGAAGAACAAGTCGATGGGTTTACGCAAAGCGGCAAGCTCGGACAATGCAGCAGCGTAATTGTTGTTCTCAAGGGCGCTAGCAACATTGCTCTCGGCCTGGCAAACAGCACGAACCAAAGCTTGCTCAACCTCAGAAAGAAGACCCTCATTAACTTCAGTACCGAGCTTAGAATCGCAAAGGTTATTCGCACGAGCATAAGCTGTTGCAAGATCCTCGAACACCTCAGGCTGTTCGCTACGAGCAGCCTCAAGAGCCGAAACACGATTAATGAGCTCAACAGGCTCCTGAATGCCTGCAGAAAGTACGGCATCAATTGCATCAATGCTGTTGCCAGCATCGCGCATCATTACCTTGGTGCGCGTAATGAAGAACTCAATTACATCACGACGAACAGCATCGGTATCGAATTCGATGCCCTGCTGAGCATAAGATGCCAGCGCGGCGTCAATTGCAGCTACAAGCGATACTTCAACGGCATCTTTACCGGACAACATAGCCACGATGCCAATAGCGCTACGACGCAAAGCAAACGGATCGGAAGAACCCGTAGGGCCTTGACCAACGGCAAACAAACCGCATACGGTATCAAGCTTGTCGGCAATAGCCACAATCTTGCCCACAACTGTATCAGGAGCTTCGTCGCCCGCGAAACGGGGACGATAGTGTTGCTCGATAGCCTGAGCGACCTGGGCGGTTTCGCCACTTGCCGCAGCATAATAGCTACCCATTACACCCTGAACGCTAGTGAACTCAACTACAGCGCTCGTCACCAAGTCAGCCTTGCAAAGACGAGCAGCGCGCTCAACATCGCTAAGATCCTGACCAGCAAGACCGGCATCTTCCGCAAGGTGATCTGCCAAGCGCTGGATACGGTTAGTCTTGTCGAGCATGGTGCCCAACTTTTCCTGGAAGACCACTTCGCCCAGATGATCAACGTAAGACTCAAGAGGCTGTTTCAGGTCTTCGTCATAGAAGAACTTCGCGTCATAAAGGCGAGCACGAACAACACGCTCGTTGCCATCGACGATGGTTTCGGCGCAAGCAGGGTCGCCATTGCTTACCACAATAAAACGATTGGTAAGCTTGCCATCCTTGTCATACAACGGGAAATAACGCTGGTGAACCAACATGGCATCAACGATGATTTCTTCGGGAACTTTTAAGAATTCCTCGTCGAAAGTGCCAACAAGCACAGTGGGATACTCGGCCAGATTAATAACTTCGACAAGCGTCTTAGGATGAAGCACCGCAGTAAAGCCGGTTTCAGCTTCGGCTTTAGCAACACCTTCACGAATAACCTGCTCGCGTTCAGACTCAGAAGGAATAACAGAAGCACTACGCACAACATCAACCAACGAGTCTGCATCAGCAACTTCGAATGGACCAGGGGCCAAGAAGCGATGGCCGTATGTAGTGCGGCCGGCGACAAGGCCCGCAAAAGTAAAGTCGATAACTTCATTACCGAAAAGGGCAACGATCCAACGTACTGGGCGAGTAAAGTACTCGCTCTGGACACCCCAACGCTGAGAGCGAGGCCAAGATAGTCCATGGATAATCTTATTGAGCACCGAAGAAAGCAAGGATGCCACATTCACAGAGGGCGTATGCGTACGGGCATACACGTAGCCGTCCTCTACGACCAACGAAGAAGGATCTACACCCTTGCCACGCGCAAAACCCTGAGCCGCCTTGGTGGGATTGCCCTCGGCATCAAAGGCGATCTTGGCAGAAGGACCCTTGAAAACTTCATTTTTTTCTTCCGTAGCCTCGGGGATTTCTTCGGCAATAACGATAAGGCGACGAGGAGAAGAGAAGATCTTGACGGCACCATGCGGAATAGCGGCATCATCGAGGAGGCTCGGAACCATAGTAGAGAGCTGCTTTACAGCACCCGCAAGGTCGAAAGCCGGAATTTCTTCGGTACCGATTTCGAAGGCGAGCGTACGCTTTTCCATCAGTTACTCCCCCTTCTTCTCGGAGCTGTCAGGCTCTGGAGCCTGACCTACAACATGTTCGAGATATGAAGCGCAGCACGCCTTCGCAATAGTGCGCACACGCAGAATATAGCCCATGCGCTCAGTGGCGCTAATAACGCCGCGTGCGTCAAGCAGATTAAAGGCATGAGAGCACTTCAGAACGTAATCATAAGCGGCAAGCGGAAGCTTAGCTTCAAGCGCGCGAGTGCATTCAGCCTCGTAACGATCGAATTCGCCAAAGAGCAGATCAGTATCGGCGATTTCAAAGTTGTATGCAGAAAACTCACGCTCATTTTCCAGAAATACATCGCCATAGGTAAACACCGTACCATCGGCACCGCGCGCCCAAATCAGATCATATACCGAGTCTACGCCCTGAATATACATAGCCAATCGCTCAAGACCATAGGTGATTTCAGAAGGAACCGGACGGCACTCGAAACCGCCAACCTGCTGGAAGTAAGTAAACTGAGTGACTTCCATGCCATTGAGCCAGACTTCCCAGCCAAGACCCCAAGCGCCAAGCGTCGGGCTTTCCCAGTCGTCTTCAACAAAGCGGATATCATGTTTTTCAACTTCAATATCGATAGCGCGAAGCGATTCGAGATACAAGTCCTGAACATTGTCGGGAGAAGGCTTCAGCAGGACCTGAAACTGATAGTAATGCTGGAGACGGTTGGGGTTTTCACCATAACGGCCGTCGGTGGGTCGGCGACAAGGCTGCACATAGGCAGTCTTCCACGTAGCGGGGCCAAGACTGCGCAATGTAGTGGCGGTGTGAAACGTACCGGCACCAACTTCGTTGTCGTACGGCTGCATGATTACACAACCCAAATCTGCCCAATAGCGCTGAAGGCGCAGGATCATATCCTGAAACGTCAGCACCTGAGCGGCGTCAGCATTCGCCTTGCCTACTTCGTGGTTAGTCATAATGCTCCTTATCGATAAACGATGAATGTAAACTAATTCAGTAGTCCAATACGGTTAATCGGCCAGTATGTTACGAAGGCCTTTCCGAAAATCGAATCAGAATCGACCGGACCAAAATAGCGGGAATCAGAAGAATTTTCACGATTGTCCCCCATTACCCAAACTTCGCCAGCAGGAATGGTGCAGGGAAAAGAAAGGGAAACATTGCTGGCAGTTTTGGAAAGAGGATACGACAGGCCCTGTGTATAAGGCTCGGAGAGCTTTACGCCATCAACATAGACGTATCCGTTAACCAGGTTTACCGTTTGACCTTCTGTGGCTATGATGCGTTTAACTAAAACGCGAGAAGGAACTTGAGGATCGGAAAAAACAACGATGTCGCCCGCTTTTGGTTCCGAGAAATGGTAACTGACCTTCTCTGCAAAAAGCCTGTCACCCGTCATGATGGTGGTTTCCATAGAAGCAGAGGGCACTTCAAAGGGTTCAATAACGAATGACCTAATGCCCCATGCCGCCGCCAAGACAATGGCGATGCAAACAACGAGATTAACAAATCTCCGAATAATACCGGGACGGCGCACGCCAGCGTGTTGTCCGGAATCCAAACCTATCCCATCCCTTCAAGGGTGTAAACCAGCAGTCGAATGCTCCTATGATAGAGCAAACAACACGTCACTGACAAATTACCCTTCTACTCTGCTATATCGAGGAAATCGCGTTCCTTTTTTGAGAGATTTGCCCCCTCGAGCAAATCTGGTCGCCAGCGCTTGGTACGCAAAAGGCTTTGCTCACGACGCCATTGAGCGATTTTTGCATGATGGCCGGATAGAAGGATGTCGGGCACTTCCATGCCTCGATAACTGGCTGGACGCGTATATTGAGGGTATTCAAGAAGCCCATCATAGAAACTTTCATCAACGGCGCTACCTTCATCGCCCAACACACCGTCAATACGACGCACTACAGCATCAATAACGACCATCGAAGCAAGCTCGCCGCTGGTAAGAACGTAATCGCCTAAAGAAATAACCTTATCCGCAAGTGAGTAAGCACGTTCATCGATTCCTTCATAATGACCGCAAATAAAAAACAGGTGATCCTGCTGAGCAAGCTCAAGAGTCATTGCGTCATCAAAACGCTCTCCCGTGGGAGAAAGGAAAATAACATAGGGCTTCTTCAAGGCAGAGGAAAATAACTCATCAGTAGCCTCGAAAATAGGTTCGCATTTCATCACAAGGCCCTGACCACCGCCATAAGGCTCATCGTCGGTGGTGCGATGCTTGTCATGCGTCCACTTACGCAAGTCGTGCGCTTTGAAATCAAGGAAGCCCTTTTCTTGCGCGATACGCATAATAGACTCGTTCATAACCGAGTCGTAGCATTGGGGAAACACCGAAAGGGTTTCAATTTTCACGTGAGCTCCTATAGATCAAGCAAACCGTCAGGAAGGGATACTCGTATCTCCCCCATTTCCTCTTCGACGGCTACCAAGAACTCATCGACCAGAGGAATCAATACCTCGTCTTCTCTGCCCTCGAACGAATCAGAAACCGAACCACGATCAACAACGAGCAAAGCATGGGCGGGGTTTTCGTCAATGCGAACCACCCTTCCTATGCAACCAGCGTTTTCGTCGACAACAGAAAAGCCCGTAAGATCGATATCCTGTTTATCCATGTAGTTTTCAGGTAAAAAGGAGGTACGTACCAAGCAGAAATGGCCTTCAAGCTTTTCGGCATCGGTTCGATTGTCGATACAATCGAACCAAACCATATATCTGCCTTCCGCAATTTCCTCGACATCCAGCACCTTGCCAGAGCGCGGAATACGCAATACGGGAGGAACGAAGGTAACCTCCATTCCCTTTTCAAGCAAAAAAGGAAGACCTTCCGTCGGTTTGACGGAAAGCCCTCCTTCATTTGTTTTAGCTCGTAAAAGAGCTGCAACATTAGTCCAAGAACCCATGGTACCTGAACCTATTCGTCGATAAGTTCGACTTCAACATCGAGACCATGACGAGAACCCGCAGCGCGAGCAAGCGTGCGGATTGCTTTGATAACACGACCCTGACGGCCAATAACCTTGCCGGCATCTGCCTGAGCAACACGTACTTCAATAAGGACAGAGCCCATTTCGGTATCTGAAGACTCAATGCTTACAGCATCGGGCTCATCAACCAAAGGCAAAACCAGGGTTTCGACCAAACCCGAGATGTCTTCGCGGGATTCCGCCATCACTAAGCGTTCTTACGCTCTGCCTCAATGAGGCGTGCAACGGTATCGCTGGGCTGAGCGCCGTCAGCAATCCACTTATCAACCTTTTCAAGGTCGATCTTTACATGCTTAGGGGTGGTGGTGGGGTTGTAAGAACCAACCTGCTCAATGAAGCGACCGTCGCGACGAGCACGAGAATCAGCTACAACGATACGATAATAAGGTGCCTTTTTAGCGCCGTGACGGGCGAGGCGAATCTTGACTGCCATCGAGTTGTACTCCTTCTAAACTTTTAAGAGCGACCGGTTAAGCTAATGCTGCACAGGTCGCAAAACAGCGATTACTGATATTACCTCTTGAAAGCGGATTCATCAAGACCGCTCATCATCTCTTGCATCTTCTTCACATCGGCCATGGACATTCCCCCCATTCCGGGAAGACCCATACGGCGTTTGCCGCCCTTACCCTTCTTGCCTTTCTTGCCCTTACCTTTGCCCTTGCGGTTCATTTGGGCTTCCTGGGCGTTCATCATGCTCCGAACCATCTTCTTGGTTTCCATAAACTGCTTAAGCAGCTGATTAACTTGGAAAACTTTGACGCCGGCGCCTGCGGCAATTCGGGCTTTACGAGAACCATTTAAGATTTCGGGATGCTCGCGCTCGCGCTTGGTCATAGATCCAATAATGACTGCCATTTCGTCAAGCGCATGCTCGTTTACCTGGCCTTCGCGCATAGCCTTGTCTCCACCTGGAAGAGCGCTGATAAGCTTCTGGACACCGCCCATTTTGCCAATCTGCTGCTTCATAAGAAGAAAGTCGTTAAGCGTCAGGTTTCCGCGCGCCATTCGCTCGGCTTCCGCTTGCTCGATTTCCTCAGCACGAAGCTTCGATGCGGACTCGATGATGCTAACGACATCGCCCATGCCCAAAATGCGCTTGGCCATTCGATCGGGATGGAAGCGTTCGAGCGAGTCGGGTTTTTCACCCTGAGAGATAAACGTGATGGGTTTGCCGGTAACCTGTTTAATGGATAAGGCGCCACCGCCACGCGCATCGCCATCCATCTTTGACATAATCACGCCATCAAAATCAACTCGATCAGCAAAAGCCTTAGCAACGTTTACCGCATCCTGGCCGGTCATGGCGTCGACAACCATATAGATCTGGTCGGGTTCAACAGCCGCCTTGATGGCTTCAGCCTCAGCCATCATCTCTTCATCAACATGGAGACGGCCCGCCGTGTCGACAATCACGACATCGCGAAGCGAATCGATGGCATCACGCACGCCTTCTTTTGCGATCTTGACTGGATCCTTCCCTTCGCCTCGATATATGCGCACGCCGATTTCTTCACCCAGCGTCTGCAACTGATCGGCTGCAGCGGGACGATATACGTCACATGCGCACAGAAGCGGGCTATGATTCTGCTGTTTAAGAAGATAGGCAAGCTTGGCAGCAGCCGTGGTTTTGCCCGAACCCTGCAAACCAACAAGCATGATCACGTTAGGAATGCGACTGGAAAGCTGGAGTGGCTTGCTTTCTTCACCCATAAGAGCCGTAAGCTCATCGAGAACGATCTTCACTACATTCTGCGCAGGCGTAAGCGAATCAAGGACCTCCGCGGTAAGGCAACGCTCTTTAGTGCGTTTGGTGAATTCCTTTACCACTTTGAAGTTAACATCGGCCTCAAGTAGCGCCATGCGAATCTCACGCATGGCGGTATCGATATCTTCTTCGGTAAGGCGACCCTTGCCGCGCAAGCCAGAGAAGATGGACTGGAGTTTATCGGAAAGGTTATCGAACATCAGCCATATCCCCAATCAGCGCACGAGCAAAATCATGCGCATCGAAATCCTGCAAATCGTCTATACCCTCGCCTACGCCGATCTTGAAAATCGGAAGCTCGAGTTCGTGCGAAACTGCCAGAGCGATACCGCCCTTAGCCGTACCATCAAGTTTCGTTACGATGACGCCATCCAAATCAAGCGCATCGTTGAACTTCTGAGCCTGCTGAAGGCCATTCTGCCCAGTTGTGGCATCGATGACAAGCACTGTGTATACAGGAACGTTTGAGCGTTTGCGCACAACGTTGACAACCTTTTGCAGCTCACGCATAAGGTCATCGGATGTATGAAGACGTCCCGCAGTGTCAATGAGCACCATATCGGAACCGTCTTTTTCGGCTCGTTCGATGGTTTCGTAGCATACGCTTGCAGGGTCGCTGCCCCGTTCGCGAGAAACAATAGTAACGTCAGCGCGCTTGGCCCACACCTCAAGCTGTTCAATAGCAGCAGCGCGGAACGTGTCTGCACTACCCAGGAGAACCTTTCTTCCCTTCTCATGATAAGAAGCAGCAAGCTTACCAACAGTGGTAGTTTTACCTGCCCCATTGATGCCGACGAACAGAACCAAAGATGGATTCTCCTCGAAGATATCAGTTTCCGCTTCGGTAAACGTCGCCGCCATCTGATCGGTAAGCATATCGAACACCGCATAGGCATCGGGAAGAGCCTTACGCTTTGCCTGATCTCGTAATTCCTCAATGATGCTATCGGCGGCAGCTGCACCGATGTCAGCAAGGATCAGCGTTTCCTCTAGGTCATCCCAAAAATCGTCGTCTACATCAGGCCCACGATCGAGCAGGATATTCATCTGCTCTTTCAGGCGGGTTCTTGAGCGATGAAGCCCCTCATTGATCTTATCGAAAAATCCCATTTAACCCTCCTTGCGGGTAGCATTGTCGAGCTTTTGACTGATCACCTTCGTAATGCCATCAGCCTGCATTGAGACACCATACAATATGTCGGCAGATTCCATAGTGCGACGCTGATGCGTGATCATAATGAATTGGGTTTCGTCGCGTACCACATTAATGTAAGCGATCAGTCGGCGCAGATTCGTATCGTCGAGCGCCGCCTCAACCTCGTCCAAGATATAGAACGGGGTCTGCCTAATGCGATACACGGCAAACAGCAACGCCATAGCGGTCATCGACTTCTCGCCACCGGAAAGCAGCGACATTTTCTTAACGCGCTTGCCCACCGGTTGAGCATTAACGTCAACACCCGTGTTTTCCAAGTCGTCAGGATCAACCAAGGAAAGGTGAGCCTGCCCGCCAGGAAACAGCGTAGAGAAGATATCAGAGAAGTTAGCATTCACCTGTTCGAATGTAGCAACAAAATCGTCTCGCATTCGTTCGTCAATGACATTGACGATTCGGGCAAGCGTCTTACGGGCGAGCCTCATGTCCTCGAGTTGAGAACTAAGATAAGCATGACGCTCGCTTACCTGCTCGAACTCTTCGGCAGCATCAGGATTAATGGCACCCATGTTCTTGATGCGACGCTCAAGCGAGGAAGCTTGCGCTTCGGCTTCTTGGCGATTATCAAGGCGATCGCCAGCAAGGGCAACCTCGAGAGGCGTGTCGCAATCACGAACGATAACGTTTACCCCCGCATCAACCTGAACTTCAAGCCTGCCCTTTTCGATACGGACCTCGGAAATACGCGAAGCAACAGACTCAAAACGCTCACGAGCTTCTCGCGACTCCTTAGTGGCTTGTGCGATTTTGTCGTGGAGCGAAAGGGACTGCTCTTTTTCGCTGCGTGATTCCTGCTCTAAGCGCGTCGAAACCAGAGAAGCAGCATCGGACAAGGAATGCAGAGTGGCCAAAAGCTCATCTGCCCTATTGGCCGCTACCCGAGCAACATGGATACGCTGCATTGAACTTGCATCTTCACGTGAAGATGCAGATATCTCCTGCTTGCGGGTGGATACCATTCGATCAGTGTAGGCAAGTCGCTCGGAGAGACGAGCCGTTTCGAGGCGAGCATCGCTCAGGCACTCGGAAAGAGAGACGATTTCGCGACGCATTGGAGAAAGTGTTTCCTCCAACTCGGAAACCTTTTCTTTGTTCAATTCCAAATCGGCGGTAACTTGCGACAAAGTACGCTCCAACTCGTCTGAATCGGGCTGAGCCTTTTCGAAGAATGCAGTGTTCTCTTCCTGCTCTGCCAGCAAGCGTTGGTGCTCACCTTCGAGCTGCTTCAGCGCCCGCATCGATGCATCGGCATCACGACGCGCCGACTCGCTTTGCCCCTTAAGATTTGCAAGAGATTCTGAAAGCTTCAACGACGCTGTTTGCGCCTGGCGAAGCTCAGATTCAACCCTGCCATCTTCAGACTGTGCAGCTTCGTAATCCGCACGACACCGCTCCTCTTCCTTGATCGCCTGAGCAAGAGCGCGACGACGGGCAAGCGCATTATTTTGCTTGTCGGCTTCACTGAAACGCACGAAGGAAAATTTGCCATCAGTTGAGGCGATGCATCCGTCAAGTGAAGCAAAACGTGCAGCGGTCCCCTGCGAATTACGAGCGCACGAAAGAGCATCCGAAAATGTATCGACAATGAAAACATCACCGATCAGGGCACCGACCTGAGCAGAATAACGGGGGTCGATATCAAGCTCATCAACCAATCGACGAGGGCCCACAGGGAAAGAACGACCGTCTTCCTTAAAAACGGGAGCAAACGTTGCGATTGCTCCCACGGCATCACTATTGGCCACAGCGAAAATAAGCCGTTCAGCATCCGAATCTTCAGAGACTATCACAGCATGCAGTTCAGGGCCAAGCAACGCTTCAATCAATACGTCTAGACCCGCAGGAGCGGAAACCGCATGTGAAACAAGAGAGCAATCTGAGGATAGCATCTTCGCTTCTTCCATCATTTTTGCCTGGGCAGGATTTGAGGTTTCGCTCGAACGCTCCAATTCCTCAAGAGCGGCCCGCTCAGCAGTGGCCTTCGTAAACGCAGTGCGAGCCTCGTCGAGAGCGCAGCGAGCAGCATCGCGCGCAACAACGAGCGCATTGAGCTTTTCACGCGTTGAAGCCTCTTCTTCGCGAGCACGCGCAAGATCGCCCTCAAGCCTACTGGCCTGAGTCTCCAGCGTTTCAGATTGCTCTTTAGCAAACGAAAGGCGCTCGGCAGCATCAGCAACATGGGCGTCAATAACTTGGGCACGAGCACGACGCTCCGAAAGGTTTTCACGCAGTGCCTGCTGAGTTGCCTTAGCAGTTTCCTGACGGTGGACCAACGCACGCTGCTCAGACATCAAGGTATCGATCTTCTTACGTAGATCGTTTCGTTTGTTGACCCGTTGGGTATATGAAATCTCCAAATCGCCACGAAGCTTTTCGGCCTTCACCGATTCCTCTTTAGCCTTTTCAGCTGCCTCTTGGGCTTCGGCAAGCTCATGCTCAGCAGCACCACGACGCACGCGAGCCTCTTCAAGAAAGCGAGTAAGTCGCTCGATTTCCTGAAGATAACCGCTGCGCTTCTCCCTTAAGAGCATGGCGGTAGAATTCAGGCGCTCAAATGAAGCCTGAGAGCGACGATATCGCTCGTTCAGGCTGTTCTCCTGATTGCTGCGCTCATGAAGCTGACGCTGGAGAGCGTCAAGAGTATGTTCAGATGCCTCAAGTTCCTTCTTGAATGTTTGCTGGGACGCTTCAAGTTCTTTTTCTGATGCAAGGACAGCATCCCACTTCTGCTGCAGGACGCGCAGATCGTCAACAGCAAGAGCAAGTTTCAAATTGGCAAGCTCAGAAGAAAGATCCTTATACAAGCGAGCTTTTTTGGCCTTGCGCTCAAGGGGCTTGAGCTGACGCTCAACTTCAGCAGTAATGTCATTAACGCGGGCAAGATGAGCGTCCATCTGAGCAAGCTTACGCTCGCTTTTTGCTTTGCGTTCTTTATGCTTCAGAATGCCAGCAGCTTCTTCGATGAGAGCACGACGATCTTCTGGGCGGGATGAAAGAACAGAGTCCAAATTGCCTTGGGAGATAATGGAATTGGTGCCCGTACCCATACCGGAGTCGTGAAGGATATCAAGAACATCCATACGGCGAACCACATTACCATTAATGAGGTATTCGCTTTCTCCACTGCGATACATACGGCGCCCAATGGAAACCTCAGCAAAATCAACGGGAAGCGTGCCGTCGGTGTTATCGAGCAGCAGCTCAACTTCCGCCACGGAAACAGGCTTACGGGCAGAAGAACCAGCAAAAATGACATCTTCCATAGATTGACCACGCAAATTCTTAGCGTTACGTTCGCCAAGAACCCATAGCACGGCGTCGGAGATGTTCGATTTGCCAGATCCGTTAGGGCCCACCACAGCAGCAACGCCCGGTTCGAATCTCATAACCGTTCGATCAGCGAAAGACTTAAAGCCCTTCAACGTCAGCGATTTGAGATACACCTAAAGCCCCTTTACTGCTGCTTCTTCTTGCGAGCCTTCTGCTCGGCCTGCCTACGAGCCTTTTCCTCGGCCTTGGCGGCTTTAATGGCAGCTTTAGCTTCTGCCCTACGCTTTTTGTCGGTGGAATCTTTGCCCTCAAAGAAAGAACCAAGGATCTCTAAAGCAGACTTTGCTGCCTGGCTTTCAGATTCCTTTTTCGTGCGCCCAACACCCTTTGCAATAGATTTTACGCCTACAAATACCTGGGTTACGAAAGTTCGGTCATGGGGCGGCCCCTGTGTTTCAACCAAGCGATACGTTGGGGTAATGCCATCCTCCTGCAAACGCTCCTGAAGAACGCTCTTGGGGTTTTCGGGTTCCTTCGCCATATCTTCGCTCATGCGAACGATAAGCGTACGCTTTACAAAAGAAGCTGCAGCATTAATGCCGCCATCTAAGAAGAGCGAAGCAACAAGCGACTCATAAACATTTTCCAACGCAGAATGCAAACCACGACGACCAGTACCACGCTCAGATGAGCCAAAAAAGATACAGTCAGCCAAGCCGAGTTCTTTGCCTACCTCGGATAACGAAGCGCCAGAAACAAGAGAAACCTTGATGCGGGTAAGGCCGCCTTCGTCCAGGTTCGGGTAGGCATGATAAGCCTCGTATGAAACGATAGCTCCCAAAATGCTGTCGCCCAAAAACTCAAGACGCTCGTATGAATCGCTGATGGAATGGCCCTCCGCCGCCGAAGGGTGCGTAAGAGCAGTTAAAAGCAACGAGCGATCCGAGAACTCGTGTCCTAAGATCTTTTCAGCCTTATTAAGCTTCTCAGTATGTTCAGATTGCTCTTGCACGTTTCGTCATTCGCTTCTTACGCTAAAACTCTAAGTTGTTCGTTATTTTACTCTGCCTGCTTTGTCTGATTTACGGTTCGCTCGATTATCCCCGAAACATCCAAACGTACCGCACGAGCAGCAGTTAGAACGCCATTCATGATTGCCGTTTCGTTCGAGGAACCGTGGCCAACCAAACAAGCGCCTTTAACGCCAAGGATGGGGGCTCCGCCGTAAGTGTCGGCGGAAGTGCTTTCCTTCAAATTGGAAAGACCGCCCTTCATGGCGGCGGCGCCAAGCTTCGTAGCGAGGTTAGCCATCATCACTTTCTTGATTTCGCCAAACAAAATCTTAGTTACGCCTTCAATGGTTTTCAGGCACACATTACCGGTAAAGCCGTCCGTGACGAACACGTCGAATTTACCGGCAAGAATATCGGATCCTTCGCCATTCCCGGCAAATTCAGGAACCTCATTCTTCAATAATTCGAAGGTTTCCTGAGCCATTTTTGAACCCTTGGTGTCTTCTGACCCAATATTCAAAAGAGCAACCTTGGGTTCAGGGATGCCAATAACCTGACGGGCATAGGTAGTTGCCATTTGCGCAAACTGCACCAAATAGGCTGGCTTGCAATCGGCATTAGCGCCAACATCGCACATTACCACGGGCTTAACAGGCGATGGGATAACAGTGCACAAGGCAGGACGGGAAACGCCCTTAATACGGCCCACCACCAAAGTAGCAGCGGCGAGACACGCCCCGGTAGATCCCGCTGAGAAGAATCCTTGTGCCTGACCCTCCTTAACAAGACGATTGCCAACAACTAGGCTGGAATCTTTCTTTTTACGCACCGCATTAGCAGGATGTTCATCCATGGCGATTTCCTCGGTGGTCACCTGCGCACGAACACGATCGTGCTTTTCTGCAAATGGCTCTACCACTTCAGCAGGTCCACAAGCAATTACTTCCAGTTCAGAATCAGCCTGAAGCGCTTTCTCGATTCCGGGAAGAACAACTGAAGGCCCGATATCGCCACCCAATACGTCAACAGCGATAACCACTCGTTGCGCCATAACATCTCCTTGCTGTCGTGCAATCAGCATGCATTGCTGATGCGGAGCTAAAACTAAAACCAGCCCATACAAAAATCCCCCGGACGTATCCGGGGGATTCCCTTACACGTTAATGGCGTGCATTAAGCGGTCTGGATAACCTCGCGATCGCGATAGAAGCCACAATTGGGGCATACACGATGGGGAAGTTTTACTTCACCGCACTGGGGGCACACAGAACGGGAAGGCGAAGCGATCTTATCGTTTTCGCTCCTGCGTGCGTGGGTACGAGCACGACCGGTCTTACGCTTTGGCACTGCCATGATTAAACTCCTTCTATGCTACAGGTAAACCTGAAGATTCTAATTACGCGAAAAAGTATCCTAGCAAAGGAACTTGTTCGAATCAAGAGATAAACCCTTTGAATTACAAAATCTATTCTTCGAACTTAATATTGCGCAGTACAGAAAACGGATTTGGATGGAATTCATCTTCCGCCTCTTCCGTTTTTTCGCACGCGCACTCTTCAACGTTGAGGTTGGCGCCGCACCCAGCACACAAACCTTTGCACTCATCATCGCACAAAGGGGTATGGGGAAGCTCAAGGGAAAGCGCCGCTACGAGCAAAGGAGAGAGATCAATGATGTGATCTTCGCCTAAAAGCTCATATTCTTCTTTTTCCTCTTCGGTAAGCTCTACATCGGAATCGGGGATAAGGTAATACCCTTCAACCTCGCCTTCCAAGCGGTACTCTGCAGGCTCAAGGCATCGAACGCAGCTTGTTATTGCATCCGCCGTAACAATTCCGGTAACTAATAAAGCACCACCGGTATTGGAAATAGTTACTTCCCAAGTAAGTGGGTGTTCAAAAGTATAGGTATCAACACCTTGAACAAGTTCGGGAAGATTATACGTGCCTGCAAAAGACAAGCTCTCCGCAGGAGCGAAGAGCTGAGCAGGAACCTCAATGTGCGGAGATTCCATTAGCGTCCCGAATTGATGGAATTGGCATTGAGACGATCGCGACAACGGCGAACGCTGTTCAGCGCCGTATCAAGGCTTTGCTCTACATGGCTGAATACCTCGTCAGCAAAATCTTCAGCACCAGCGCGGGTTTCGCGCTCGAGCTCACGTGCTTCCGCCAAGATGGTGTCTGCCTGCTGCTGAGAAATGCGAACGATTTCCTGTTCGCTGGCAATGGTAATAGCCTGGCTGCGAGCATCCTCAATCAGACGGCTTGCCTGGGCTTCTGCCTCGTCGAGAAGAGCCTGACGCTCACGAATAACCTGACGAGCCTGAGCGAACTCGCTAGGGAACGTGTCGCGAATCTCGTCCAAGATCTCAAATGCAGCCTGAGCATCAACCTGCCTAAGCCCGCCTTTACCAAAAGGCGCCGGCTTAGAATCCTCGATGAGCATGGAGAGCTCTTCGATGAGATTCAATACTCCTGTTTCGTCCATATACATCCTTCCGAAATCGCGCACGCAAAACAGCATACAACGACATAATTGCAACTAATTAGTTTACGTCACTTTGTCGATAGTGTATCAAAAAGCAGCAATATACGAAAAAACGCCACATCGAGGGCGCCTAGCGTAATCCGCTATTCACCTTCCCCTTTCTGATAAGCATCAGCGAAATACTCGCGAAGTGCTGTTTCCACGCAGGGAGGAACAAAGCCTGCTACGCTGCCACCCATAGAAGCCATCTCACGAATAATTGAAGAGGAAAGATACATAAACTTCGGAGGGGACATGATAAAAAATGTTTCCAGATCGTGGCTCAGCTCATAATTCAAAGCGGTCATCTGGAACTCATATTCGAAATCGGTAATGGCGCGCAAACCCTTAACCACAACATGGGCATCAAGCTGATGAACGCAATCAACAAGCAGGCCCTCGAAGCTGATTACACGCACGTTGGGAAGGTCTGCAACCGCCTCTTCCACTAATCCTACTCGGGTTTCCAAATCAAAGATGGGGCTTTTCTTTGCCGATTTGGCAACAGCAACCACCACTTCGTCGAAGATCTGTGCAGCACGCGATATAACATCGAAATGACCTGCGGTAATGGGATCAAATGTTCCCGGTACAACCGCTCGCTTCATTATGCATCCTTCCTGAGGGTTACCAGCGATGTGTCTCCGTAGTTCTTCACAGAGACCACCGTGTATTCTAGCGCATCGCATGCCTGCTCAACAGCGGCTTTGTCTTTTTTGGCATACTCATAAACAACCAAAGCGCCACAGGCAATACGACCAGCCTTATCAAGATCACGTACCAAGCCAAGTACTTTTTCGGCTTCGAATGCGTAAGGAGGGTCAAGAAAAACCAGGTCAAAGGCCAGTCCCTTAACTTGAGGAAGGGTAAACGTGTCACCACGACGCAACGTGTAACGACCCCGCGAAAGCTTCAATGATGATATGTTGCCTTCCACGACTCGAGCCGCTTCTTTGCCCTGCTCGCAGAACATAACATGGGCAGCACCACGGCTTAACGTTTCCAGACCCAATGCACCCGAGCCTGCGAATGCATCTAGAACCTGAGCGCCTTCCAAAGTGCCTCGAGCGCTAACGAGCGAGCTCATAAGTGCTTCACGAACACGATCGGTTGTGGGGCGAGTCGCGTCACCTTTCAGCGATTTCAAGGGGCGACCGCGAAATTCGCCGGCAATGATCCTCATCGGTTCCTCATCTCCTGTATGGTCTGCAGTTCCTGCATAATAATTGCCCGTTCATCATCTGTAAGAGCATCGGCCTGGAAAATACTTCGCGCATCACGGTACGCAGCCTCGATAACCGCTTTATCTCGCACAACGTTGACTAGCTTCAACGGCGAAGCACCGTGCTGCCGATCTCCAAAGATATCACCCTCGCGACGCAAAGAAAGATCCATTTCGGAAAGAGCAAATCCATCTTCGGTTTTCTCCATGGCGCTCAAACGCTCAAGCGCCTCGGGCGCACGTGAGCGAGACACCAGAAAAACCTGACCTGGTAAAGCGCCACGGCCAACACGGCCGCGAAGCTGATGGAGCTGAGCCAAACCAAAACGATCTGCATCTTCGATGATCATAACCGTAGCATTTGGAACATCAACGCCAACTTCTACAACGGTAGTGGACACCAACACATCGATATCCCCATCGCGGAACCGACTCATCACCTCGTTCTTTTCGCGAGGTGCCATCTTTCCGTGAAGTAGAGCAACGGAAGCCTGAGGTGCTACCTGGGAACGCAGTATCTCAGCGTGCTTAGTAGCAGCCGATAACGTGTCGCCTATCGCGTCATGCTCAAGACCCCATTCGATTGCCGCATACTCGATGGGGGCATCATCGTCTTCGTCATCTCGTGCAGTAGATTTATTCTTAGGCAACTGAAGACCAATCAAAGGACAAATAACATATGCCTGCTCGCCACGAGAAAGAGCAGCACGCAAGGCATCGTACGCTATCCCCTCCTCTGAGAAGTGGCAAACCTTCGTGGTGCGCCCCCCCTGTTTAGCCGGAGGGCGATGGAGATAGGAGAGCGAAAGCCCGCCATAACGAGCTAACGCAAGCGATCGGGGAATGGGGGTTGCTGTCATGGAGAGGATATCAGCACCTGGAGCCTTAGCAATCAATGTCTGGCGTTGCTCAACGCCAAAACGTTGCTGTTCGTCAATGCACACAAGCGAGCAATCATGTGCAACAACGTCATCTTGTAACAAAGCATGAGTGCCGAACAGGATCTTGATATCCCCACAGGCAAACTGGGCAATTACTGCTTCTTTTTCTTCACGAGGGGTTTGCCCCATGAGGGTTGACCAAGGCACGTTGCAAGCATCAAGAATAGGCCCCAACGAAATACCGTACTGAGAAACCAGGACCTCGGTAGGACCCATAAGCATAGCCTGATGGCCGCTAAGAGCAGCGCACACCAGCGCAAACGCGGCAACTACGGTTTTACCCGTACCGACATCGCCCAGTAGGAGGTGGTTCATTGGATACCCCTCGGCCATCTTTGCAAGGATATCCCCCACTGCAGTTTCCTGATCTTCAGTGAGGCTAAAGGGCAAACAAGCCTTGACTCGATTCATATCCCCATCAGAGAGAACCTGCCGAAATGGAGCATGCTGTAGCGCGCGCTTTCGCTCACGATCCACTAATTCCAGCTCAAGGTAAAAGAGCTCTTCATACCGGAGGCGTCGGCGAGCCTGGATGGAATCTTCAAGCGACAGAGGATTATGGATCCCGCGAAAAGCTTCGAAACGTGAATAGAGACGATACTTTCGCCGGAACTTTAGAGGCAAGGGATCGTAAGCGCCCTGCACTTGCTGAAGCGCATTCCCCACGATCCTCTTCATCATTGCACGTGAGATTTTCGAAGTTGCAGGATGGATAGGCAAAATCTTGCCTTGGACTTCTTCCCCAGGTTCGTGCTTTTCAATAAGCGGATTGGTCATTCGCTTAAAGCCGTAGGAAAATTCAACCTTGCCCGAAACAACAACCGAATCCCCTTTTACGATCTTCTCAGAAAGCCAAGGCTGGTTGAAGCAGGAAGCGATTACCAAGCCCGTGCCATCAACAAGCGACACCTCGGTGAGCGTAAGCTTTGGACGGATTCGCTTGATATTAACTTCGTAAACTTGAGCCGCAAGTGTGCATTGTGCTCCAATTTGCGCACTTTGCGCAGTAACCACTTTCGACATGTCTACATAACGCAAGGGATAGCATTGCAGAAGATCGCGGACAGTGCCAATGCCCATCGCACAAGCAAGCGCCTGCGCGCGCGCAGGACTCACCTGCTTCACGGAGGAAACAGGAGCGTCAAGCGCCAAGGTAGCATGAAGGCGGTCGGGGCTTGTCCCACGAACCGCCTTCAGGGAATCACTTTTTCTATTACCCGACACGTATGCCGTTCCCAATTGGTGCGTTATTCAACAGAAAGAACGATAGGATACAACGGCTGCTCACCGCGGTGAGAGTCGATCTCAAGATCCTCGAATTCTTCCTCGATGCGAGCCAAAAGCGCCTCGAACTCCTCATCGGAATAATCTTCGCCAGCAAGAATAGTGAGCGTATCAGCATCTTCGGCGTCCATGGCTTCAAGCACGCGTATCGTGGCATCTTCGATAGAGTCGGAAACCACCTCAAGATCGCCATCAGCAATGCCGATAACGTCTCCATCATGAATGGGGTTGCCGTGAACATCCTTCGAATCCTTGATGGCGCGAGTGATTTCACCCGTCTTCACGTCTTCACAGGCTTCGGTCATTGCCTCAACGTTTTCTTCAAGCGTTGCATCTTCATCGAAGGCAAACAAAGCAGAGAAAGCCTCAGGGACGCTCTTGGTTGTTACAACAGCACAAGGCTTTTCCGAAACCTGAGCACACGACTGAGAAGCCATGATGATATTGCTATTGTTGGGAAGAATAATTACCGAATCAGCGTTTACCTCATTTACCGCATCCAACAGTTCCTTAGTGGACGGATTCATGGTCTGCCCACCAGATACCACGTAGTCAACGCCAAGGCTTTCCAAGATAGCCGCATTGCCGGAACCAGCAGCTACCGCAGCAAAGCCGATAGCTTTATGGGCTGCTTCCTGCTCTGCTTCAAGCTTCTCAGTACGCTCCTCGCTCTGCAGCTTCATGTTGTGAATGAATACCTCAAAGATCTCACCGCGCTCCAAGAAGTACGCAAGGACCTTATCGGGGGTATTTGAATGAACATGAACTTTGAACTTAGGCGTGCTTCCTACGCACAGCTCGCAATCTCCCATAGTCTGCAGGAAGTCGAGCGCTTCTTCAGGATCAAGCGTTTCGGAATTAACCAGGAACTCGTTACAGTACTTGTATTTCGAGCCCTCCCAGTCGTTGATCTGCTCGATTTCAACCTTCGGAGCAGCAGTTCGGGCAAAAGCAAGCTCGTCGACCATAGCTTCAGCGCGACCGGTAAGGGAAGCAACAAACGAATCGAAGAAAATAGCAATGCCGAAACCGCCAGCGTCAACTACACCATTTTCCTTTAACACGGGAAGAAGTTCAGGCGTACGCTGAACGGAAGCATAGGACTCGCCCACGATGAACTGCAAACCCTCATCGAGCTCCATCTTCTTCTTACGAGCCTTATGGGCGGCAGTTGCGGTGTCGCGCAGAACGGTAAGGATTGTACCCTCCACCGGCTTGCGGACCGCATTGAAAGCAACTTCTACCGCGCGCGAGAAAGCATCGTCTACTGCAACAATATCGAACTCCTCATGGTCGGCAATGCCTTCGCACAAGCCGCGCATGATCTGAGAGGTAATAACGCCCGAATTGCCTCGTGCGCCCATAAGAGCGCCTGTGGTGATAGCGCGACGACGATCTTCGCTAGAAGCGCCAATTGGGAGTTTTGCCAGGTTATCAACAACCATAGCCAAAGTAAGGGACATGTTGGTGCCCGTATCGCCATCGGGAACGGGGAAAACGTTCAGGCGATTAATCTCATCCTTACGAGCTTCCAATGCCTTCGCTGCAGCAGCAATGGCATTGATGATGTCGTTAGATGTGTAATTGCTCATAGTTAAGTTGTACTCCTCGAATGACCTATACACCTAAGCAGTGCGTCCTAGCGAACTTTGATTCCCTGAACGTGAACTTCAACGCCCTTAAGAGGCGTGCGAACAAATTCCTTCAGAGCAAACGTTACCTGCTCGGCAAGATTAGTGGACACCACGTTGATGTTCACACCGTGCTCTAAGATAACGTAGAGGCTTACCGTAGTGCCCTCTTCGTCGGAGGAGACAACGATGCCCCTGCGAAGGCGAGACTGAGGAAGGATTTTCGCCAGTCCATCTGCGGCATTTGGAGTCGCCATACCCACAACGCCATAGCATTCCAATGCTGCGTGACCAGCAACATCCGCAATGACATCTTCAGAAACGATAAGGTCTCCTGCGATTTCGTTACCCATTTATCTATCCTTTCATAGACGCTTTGCCACATGAGCGGGCGCCCAATGACGAATGACCAGTTAACCAGTATAGCTGATGGCACGAGAATGAACGCCCGGGCAACCCTTACGCACCGAACATTCAAAAGTCCTTAGTTTGTCGAAGTATCTGGATTTTTTTCTTATGCAAAACCGCTATTCCCGTATCAATTTCATTATTGAGTGGTATCCTTGCTGCTTGATCGCCAAACTTCCAAGAATTCTCTTGGTTGATGCTTGGGTCTGTGGTATAGTATTCAGGCTTTTGGAAATCAGCGGTATTCAGCCGTATCAAAATACGAAGTAAATGGAGTTGATCAAGAATGTCCAAAGTATGCGAGATCTGCGGTAAGGCACCTGTTGCTGGTCGTAGCATCAGCCACTCTCATCGCGTAAGCAACCGCACCTTCCGTCCTAACATCCAGAAGATCACCGTTAAGGTTGACGGCAAGGTTAAGCGCGCCAACGTATGCACCAAGTGCATGAAGGCTGGTAAGGTAGAGCGCGCCTAGCGGTTCCCTTCCCATTACCGAGGGCATTTGCTTCTCAACTAAGTAGCCACCCGAAAGGGTGGCTTTTCTTGGTTTGGGGTCATGCAGCAATTCCTATGTCAGAGAAGAACAGGCTCGCGCTCTCGGAGCACAAGATCAATTGCCCTCTATACTTCCCCACATACCCTATGTGGTTAACTCCAAGCAAGTAAGAAAGGCGACCGCTGGTCGCCTTTCTTTTCTGAAATGCCATATTCGCGGAGCTGAATTCGCACCAAAACAGTTAGCTTCACTCAAATGAAGCAAAACTATTTGAACTTGAATAGACCCTTGATTTCATTCATAGTGCCTGAAAGCTCGCTTACCACTTCTTTTCCATCTCGATAAATGCCAGCCATTGTTTTTCCTGCATCCTTAAGATTGTCCTTCGCCTTGTCAGACAAAAAACTCTCATTATCCTCGTCGGATTCCGATGCGGAAGCCTTAGGGGCTTGCTCAACGTTATCCTCTTCTGCAGAAGGACTAGGCTCATTTTCCTGCAGAGGAGATTTGGCATGCTTCTCTAAATCAAGTTGCAATAAGTACAGAGAATCGTCCAATTTATCCAAGCGCTTCGCGAAGCCCGGAGCATCCGATTCCAAAGAGTCTACTGCGGCACGAACATCGTCCAAACGCGCGTGCAAAGTATCAATCATCTGGTAGATATCTTCGTTCAAAGCAGCTCCTAACGATAGCGCTCTTTTATAGCACGTTCGATTTCACGCTTCGAATCACGTTCGGCCATCGAAGCACGCTTGTCGTACAGTTTTTTACCACGAGCAACAGCTAATTCGATCTTCACTCGTGAATTGCGATCAAAATAAATCTTGACTGGCACCAAGGCCATGCCTTTTTCCTGCGTTTTGCGCTCAAGATCACGAATTTCATTTCGATGCAAAAGCAGCTTGCGCTTCCTATCAGGATCAGGGTTATTCAAATTGCCATGACTGTAGGGAGAAATATGCAAATTGTTCACCCAAACCTCACCCTTGCGAATAAGGGCGAAGCAATCCGTGAGCTGACAGTTGTTTTCGCGCAACGAACAAACCTCGGTTCCTGTGAGCACCACACCGGCTTCGTACGTTTGCAAGATCTCGTAATCATGGAATGCACGACGATTCTTGGCGATTACTTTGGTTGTTTCTTTCTTGGGCATTCTTACATTCCTGGAACGAAGGACACATCTTCATCAAGATCGAGGATAAAGCGTTTTAGCAGGGTTACAGTATCCTCAATATCGGACAGCTTAACCACTTCAGTGGGGGTATGCATATAACGAAGCGGTATAGAGACCAAGCCGGTAGCACAACCACCACGCTGAATCTGCATCTCAGAAGCATCCGTGCCCGAATCGCTAGGCTCAGCTTCGAATTGAACCTTGATTCCCTCGGCTTCAGCGGCAGCGCACAAGCGCTCAAATACCACAGGGTTGATATTGGGACCGCGAGCAATAACAGGGCCCTTTCCGCAGGACACCGAACCATACTTGTCGGTATCGATACCCGGATAATCGGTTGCGTGAGTCACATCGAGAGCGATGGCGACATCAGGTTTAATGCTAAAAGCGGACGTATTTGCCCCTCGAGATCCAATTTCTTCCTGAACGGTAGCAGCACAAATATAATCGCCTAGCGAGCCGTCGGCACGCTTAAGTTCCTCCATGACACGGGTAATCACGTACACGCCCGCTTTGTCATCGAAAGCTCGTGAAACGGCCATCCCCTTACCGTATTTCTCGAAACCAACGCCATACGTAATGACGTCCCCAACGCGAACCGTTTCACGCACCTTACGCGGCGGAAGCCCTAGGTCGATAAAAAGCCCGCTGATGGGAGTCACCTTGGTTCGCTCGTCGGATTCGATAAGGTGAATAGGCTTGCGACCCGCCACGCCACGCAGGATACCCTGCGAAGTATGCACATCAACGCGAAGACCCGGCAAGATAGCCGCATCAACACCCCCAACGGGAACAACGCGAAGAAAACCCTGGGAGTCGATGCTTTTTACCATAAGGCCGACTTCATCCATATGGGCGGCAATCATCACCGAGGGAGCTGAACCGTTGCCCAGTAGACGAGCATGGACCGATCCCATAACGTCGGTTTCAATCACATCGGCGCATTCGGCCAGCCGCTCACGAACCAAGCTAGCAACCAAAGATTCCATGCCTGTGACAGAAGGCGTTTCAAGCAAACGCTTCAAATACATTTTGTCTGCAAGTTTAGCCATAAGAGACCTACGATTCTTAAGGGGCGCAAGCCCAGTAGTAACAATTCGAATACTGAAGAATTATACCCCGCACCAGGAAATCAATTGTGACGCAGTCATAGTACAAGCATTACTCATACGAAGTGGCAAGCTTGAAACGCAATCTGCGTTCACGAGGCTTCGCGGAAACAAGAACAACCTGAATTGTTTGTCCAAGACGATAACGAACACCCGTTGATGCACCGTTGAGCATTTGCCTTTCAGGATCATACGAAAAATACTCTTCACCAAGATCCTCGATAGCAAGAGAACCCGTTGCCGTGCATTCCAAACGAACCATAAGGCCAAAGGTAGAAACCGAAGAAACAACACCAGTAAAAGTTTGCCCTGTAAACCGCTCAAGATACTCAATGATCTTAGTGAGCTGAGACTGCCGAGCGGCTTTTTCCGCTTCGCGCTCCATATGAGACGAATGCTCAGCCATCCATGCAAGCGAATTACGTTGCGCCTCATAGGTTGCGCTGTGACCGAAAAATGCCTCTTTAAGCATTCGATGCACCAGCAAATCAGGATATCTACGAATTGGACTGGTGAAATGGCAATACGTTTGCAGAGCCAAGCCATAATGATCGCTCAACTCGGTGCGATAAACGGCTCGCTTCATCGCGCGAAGCAGCAGCACATTCACCAACTCTTGTTGAGGCGTTCCCTGCACGCGGGCTAATACATCCTGCAAAGCATGAGGATTGCCGTCGCAGAAAAGGCGCTTGTTCACATCCGAAAACAATGAGGATTCCTGAAGAACTTCGTATAGCGCGCGCAATGCATCTCCATCAGGGGCATCATGCACTCGGTACACACAGGGCAATCCAATTTCGGTAAGCCACTGAGCAACAAGGCTATTGGCCAAGATCATAGCTTCTTCTATAAGCTCAGTCGCAGCAGTTCGGCGACGATAGGTGATTTCTAGAGGATGCCCTTCCCCATCAAGCTTAGCTTTTGCCTCGACCCTGTCAAAATCCATGCAGCCATCTTTTTTACGACGAGAAAACAGAGCCTTTGCCAATGTGCCAAGCTTTGGCACACGGTCAATGAGAGCATGCACCGTTTCGTCAGACAAAGCCTTTGCCCCATACGGCATTTCACATTCAGCAAGAGCTTGCATACATTGCCCCACAGAACGAGAGCGGTTGGACGCCTCAAGGATCGCCTGAGCCTGATCGTATGACAGACGCGCTTTAGAGCGAATAACAGAAGGAAAAACCTCGTACGAAAGCACTGAGCCACCAGGAGACAGTTCGACCTTAACACTGATGGTGCAGCGATCCACTTCAGGCATCAAGGAGCACAGTCCATTGCTCAGTTTCTTCGGTAACATAGGAAGAACTCGGTCCACCAAATACACCGAGGTTGCGCGTCTCCGTGCATCCATATCGAGCGATGAGTCATAGGCAACAAATCGAGACACATCAGCGATATGCACACCAAGCACAAAGTTGCCATCCTTGCGCTCAAGGGAAATCGCATCGTCAAAATCTCGAGCATCAACAGGATCGATGGTAAAGATAAACTCATCGCGTAAATCGCGATAACCCTGCACCGTAGCAAGAGAAGCATCAAGCGAACAGTGTTCAGCCTCCTCAAGGGCAGCCGGAGAAAACTCGGTTTCGAACTGATGCTCAGCAATAATCAGGTCGATAGCAATATCGGTATCTGATTCCGAGCCAAGAACACGTACAACGGTGCCCGTAGCAGCAGAATTTCGCGTAGGAAACTCGATGATGCGAACCTCGACCAAATCACCATCATTAACATGAGGCGCATCGCTTCTGAGCGTAAAAATATCACAAGGGACAGAAGGATCTTCAGGCACCACAACACCAAATGGCTCAGCAACCTCATAGCGACCAATAAGGGTATCGCGTGCACGCATGATAACACGCGCAACACGAGCAGAGGGTTTGCGGGAAGCCTCAAAGTAATGCCTGTCAGGAGATTGCCCAGAAAGACGCGAAATCTCAACAAGGTCGCCGGGAAACGCACCGTTGACCTTTGAAGCGGGAATAAAGAATTCTCCCTCAGCTGTCTTAACGAAACCGAACCCCTGAGCGTTCAACTCAAGAATGCCTTGAGGCTTTGCTTTAGGATGTCTGCGCGCCTTAGAACTACGTCGTACCATTTCCGCCCTTATGAGATCTGGGAACGCGCCGAATCGAAGGCAACCGATTCCTGCATAGATACATTCGATGTTTCTACATTGGGACTAATTCCGTTGCCATCAATCTGGCGGCCGCTGGGAGTCAAATAGAATGCCGCAGTATAACGAATGGCTCCACCGAACGAGAGCGGCTGCATTGCCTGAACGGACCCTTTTCCCTGAGTCTTTTCACCAACGATTTCAGCACGGCCGGATTCTTGAAGCGCTGCAACAAGAACCTCGGCGCAACCAGCAGTACGGCCGTTGGTAATAACAACCAAAGGTGCAGTGGTGATACTGTCACCATCTGCACTGCGAGTGCTGATTCCATTTACCGTTTCAATCTGCGCAACAACACCGCTGGGTATAAACAGCGAAGCAATGCCGACCGCCTGGGTTAGATAGCCACCGGGAACATCACGAAGATCGAGGATAAATGCCTGAGCTCCCTGCGAAGAGGAATCGGTAATCGCCGAAGAAACCGTAGCGGCCGTGTCTGAAGTGATCTGCTTTATATCAATAGTGCAAACTCCGTCGTGAACGCTCCAGGTAACGTTTTCCTGCGAACTGGAAGAAAACGTAAGAGTAGTTGAAAACGTGGTTCCACTTTCACCTTGCTTCTGGGAGGGACGGCTCCAGGTAACGTATACGCTTTCACCTTCCGAACGCGAGAGAGCATCGAGCACTTCGGGAATGCTCCAAGAGGATTTGGATACGCCATCGATAGATTGCACATAGTCGCCAGTTTCGATACCGGCCGCAGCAGCGGAAGAATCTTCGAAAACATCCGATGCAAAGCACTTTCCGTCATTTTCGCCAAAGAGCACACCAATACCCGCCTCGGGATTCTTGGTGCTTGCCAGGTATGCGCGATAGCTTGTTTCGTCGTAATACTTGAGGAAACTGTCACCGGTACCCTCAGCATACGAGGACAAGACCTTTGCCGTAACTTGGCCAAGGTCATAATCATCCATGCTGCTCTTCTTTAAAATGCCCTCCATTTCAGCCACACGAGCCGAAAGAGAATCGTAAGTATCACCTGAAACAGTAAGACCAGGATTCACTTCCGTGTCGACATCAAGAGATGAGAGACCCATGGCATTAAGCAAATCGGTATTTCCGCGGACGAAGAAGCCCGCGCAAAAAACCAAGCATATGAAAATGCAAGCACCGAGAAGCTTCACGATGCTTGCATTTCGTTTGTTCGAAGATTCCACCTTAGTGGTTTTCTTGAAATCGTTCACTAACGTGCCTTCGATTCCTTGAACATTTCAGCCCTTCTTTAGACCTTCAAATAACGGCTCATTGCAAACAGCGAGCCCAAAAGACCGATAACCAAACCTGCTACCAACATAGCCAGGTAGATGAGCAGGAACATGCCAAAATCGACACCGATAGGCAACCACGGGAGAGCAACTGCCATTTGAGGAAGTACCAGGTTGCGGGCAATCTCAAGTACAAAAATTGCCAGCAAAGCACCGATCAAAGCATGAAGCGCACCTTCTGCCAAGAAAGGCCCCCGAATGAAGCCATTCGAGGCGCCAACCAGACGCATGATGGCGATTTCCTTGCGACGAGCAAGAATTGCCAAACGAATGGTGTTGTTGATAAAGATGAACGCAATGAAGATCAACAACGCAATGAGAGCAATACCTGCGGTACGGATAGCATTAGTAAGCGAGAAGAGCTTATCAACCGTCTTCTGACCGTACTGCAAAGAATCAGTCGGATCATCTGCGTTATCGCAAATGTCAACGAAATCCTGGTTTGCCAAAATCTCAGATGCAATGTTCTGTACGCTCTGAGCATCATCAAGCTGAACATCGATAGATGCTGGCAGAGGGTTATCGCCATCAAGTTGATCGACGATTTCAGGGTTAGAAGTAGACTTACGGAAGTTATCAAGAGCCTGGTCCTTCGTGGTGAAGGAAACACTCTCTACGCCGTCATACCCTTCAATAGTCTTCATTACTTTTTCGATGTCGGCATCGCTGGCATCGTCCTTTACGTATGCCGTAATGGAAACCTGATTTTCTACCGACGCAACAACATTGTTGACCACGGCGCCAGCAATGCAAAAGATGCCAATGATCAGCAACGAAAGGAAAATCGTAATGATTGATCCAAGCGTAGTGGAAAGGTTACGCGTAAAGCCCGTAAGCGATTCGCGGAAGAAATAAAAAATACTAGACATCGAAACCGTACACTCCCCTGTCCTGGTCGCGGGTCAGAACGCCCTTGTCGAGCGCAATTACGCGACGACGCATATTGTCGACCATTTCGCGGTCGTGCGTAGCAACAAGAACCGTGGTGCCCGTACGGTTGATTCGCTCGAGCAGGTCCATAATGCCGCGTGAGTTCTGCGGGTCAAGATTACCCGTAGGCTCGTCGCAAATGAGCAGCGGAGGGCGGTTTACGATAGCACGCGCAATGGATACACGCTGCTGTTCGCCGCCAGAAAGTTGATCGGGACGCTTGTTCATTTTGTCCTGCAGTCCAACCAAACGCAGAACCTCAGGAACCTGAGTACGGATAACATGACGCGACTTGCCAATTACCTCAAGCGCAAATGCTACGTTTTCGAAAACCGTCTTATTCGGCAGGAGCTTAAAGTCCTGGAAAACGCAACCAATGTTGCGACGGAGGTACGGGACACGCCAATTGCGCATCTGAGTAAGGTCTTCATCTGCGATACAGATCTTGCCCTTGGTGGGCTTGATCTGACGGATAAGCAAGTTGATAAAGGTAGACTTGCCAGAACCAGAATGACCTACCAAGAACACAAATTCACCAGGGAATATGTGCAGCGATATATCGCTCAGCGCAGGATTGTTAGGCTGCGCTTCGTAGATCTTGGTAACGTGGTCAAGCGTGATAACCGGATTACCCGTGTACTGAGGAGCGGTCTCCTCAATATTCACTACAGGAAGCGACTGCGAAAGCTGAGACGCAACCTGATTTACTGGGGGCTGCTGGGCATGCCTGCCCATTGGAACCCCACTCTGTTCATTCGTCACAGTATGCTCCATTCATAGGGTGTAATTCTGAGACTGCAAATGAGTATATCAGGCATGCTTTCGAGCACGAGCCTTTTCCACAGCTTGAACAAGGGCATCAGCGTCAAGTCCAAAGTAGGTAAGCAGTTCGTTGAACTCGCCAGACTTACCAAACCGGTCACGAACGCCAACCAATTCAATGGGGCATGGGAACTGCTCAGCAGCAAGTTCGCTTACAGCAGAGCCCAAGCCACCGTAGATAGAATGTTCCTCTGCTACTACTGCACAGCCAGTCTTCTTCAACGAAGCAAGGATGGTTTCAGCATCGAGAGGCTTTACGCAGAAAGCATCGATAACCTCAGCGGAAATGCCCTTTTCGGCAAGAGCATCAGCAGCCTTCATTGCCTCAGCGATTTCTACGCCACAGGCGATGATGGTGACATCGGTTCCTTCGCGAAGTACGTAGGCACGACCAACCTCGAGCTCAACATCGGGAGCATATACTGCTGGAACAGCAGCACGTCCCATTCGGATATAAACTGGACCAGGGGTTTCTGCAGCCAAACGAATTGCGGCACAGCAAGCAGCATAGTCGGCAGGAACTAACACGCGCATATTGGGCAAACCGCGCATGAGCGAAATGTCTTCAAGCATCTGATGAGAACCGCCATCGGGACCAACAGAAATGCCAGCATGCGTGGGGGCAACCTTAACGTTGAGGTTGGAGTAGCACACGGTATTGCGGATCTGGTCATAGGCGCGACCGGTTCCGAAAACGGCGAACGAACCCGTATAGGCAATGTTTCCCGTAAGAGAAAGACCAGCAGCAACATCAATCATGTTCTGTTCGGCAATACCAACGTTGAACAGGCGCTTTGCGTTTTCAGGACAAGCCTCAGCAAATTTCTTTGTGGTGGTGGAGCCGGTAAGGTCGGCGTCTACCGCAACAACCTTCTTACCGCTTGCGGCAAGCTCAGCAAGCGTTACGCCAAATGCAGCGCGCGTTGCCTTCTTTTCCTGTGCCTGTTCAGGGGTAGCGAGTTTTACCACGTTACTTCACTCCATTCAGCTCAGCGCGGGCTTCAGCAAGCTCGGCAAGCGCACGCTCGGTTTCTTCGTCGTTGGGGGCTTTACCGTGCCAACCAGCTTGGTCTTCCATGAAGGAAACGCCCTTGCCCTTGATGGTGTGAGCAATAACCACCTTAGGCTGTGCAGTTTCAGACGCCTTAAGGTCGGAGAAAAGCTCGATGAGTGCGTCCATGTCATGGCCGTTTACCTTGTGAACTTCCCAACCAAAGGCAGCAAACTTACCAGCAAGGGTGCCGCTGGCACACACATGATCAACCTTGCCATCGATCTGGAGGCCATTAAGGTCAACAACGGCAATAAGATTGCCCAGCTTCTGATAAGCAGCGAATGTTGCTGCTTCCCAAACCTGGCCTTCTTCGGTTTCGCCATCGCCCATAACAGTGAAAACACGGTTGGAAACGCCGTCAAGCTTAAAACCGGCAGCAATTCCCGCTGCGATGGAAAGACCCTGACCAAGAGAGCCGGTGGAAACTTCGATGCCAGGAAGAAGATTAGAATCGGGATGACCCTGCAAACGAGTACCAAGCTTACGGAGGGTTTTCAGCTCCTCAACAGGAAAGTAGCCAGCTTCGGCAAGCGTTGCATAGATTGCCGGTGCCGCATGCCCCTTGGCGAGGATGAAGCGATCACGTGCCTCATCTTCGGGGTTTTCGGGGTTGTGTTTCATCACGCCGCCAAAATACAGCGCTGCAAGGATATCAGTGCAGGAAAGAGATCCGCCTGGATGGCCGCTGCCCGCTTCATGCAGCATCTCAATGATGTCCGTGCGAATGGCACAGGCCTTTTCCTTAGCTGCCAGAGAATTCATGGCTTCCTTTCGGTCGATTACTTGGCTTTGCATTACAACGAAGCTTTCCAACGATGGTATCCGACTACAAATTCATCGATATCGCCATCGAGGGCCGCTTCGACATTGCCGCTTTCGATATTACTACGGGTATCCTTGATCAGTCGATACGGATACAAAACATAGTTACGTATCTGACTGCCGAACGAATTTTCCATTTTTTCGCCCCTCAGCTCAGCGAGTTCGGCTTCCCGCTTCTTTTCTTCGAGCTCGTACAGACGACCGCGTAAAACCCTGAAAGCCGCTTCCTTGTTCTGGAGCTGGGACTTCTCGTTCTGACAGGTAACCACGATTCCCGTAGGAATATGAGTGAGGCGAACCGCGGAATCGGTAGTATTGACGCACTGACCGCCGGGGCCACTTGCTCGGTATACATCGACGCGAACATCATTCGGATCGATTTCCACGGAAGTATCGTTATCGGGAAGAACCGGGATTACCTCAACCGCAGCAAACGTGGTGTGACGACGTTTCTTGTCGTCAGTAGGCGAAATGCGAACCAAACGATGAACACCCGATTCGCTGCGCAGCATGCCGTACGCATTGCGACCCTCAATTTGGATGCTTGCACGGTCTAGACCGATGCCTTCGCCAGGGACCAGATCGAGAACCTTGACCTTCCAGCCCTTGGAATCGGCGTAACGTGAATACATGCGATACAGCATTTCGGTCCAATCCTGAGCTTCCAAGCCACCGCTACCAGGGTGGATGGAAAGGATCGCATCAGAGGAATCGAAGCGTCCATTGAACCAAGACTCGACCTCGAAATCATCGAGCATCTTCTCCAGACGCTCGAGATCGTTTTCAATTTCCTCACCGAACTCAGGGTCTTCCTCTGCCAGCTCGGTTGCAGTTTTGATATCGTCGAGCAATCCGCAGGCAGATTCATAGCGCTCGATCACATCACGTATGTCGGACGCCTGCTTGCTGACCCGCTGAGCGTTATCGGTATCGTTCCAAAAATCAGGGTTGGCAATCCGACTGTCCAAGTTGGCAAGCTCGGCTATTTTTTCATCAATATGTAGGTAAGCGCGCGCTTCTTCGGTGCGCTTTTCCGCTTCTTCAAGGGTCATCATCGACGATTCCTCTCGGTTTCAGAAACTGGCTGAACATCACAATGCCCCTACCATCAAAGCAGGGGCATCGAATGCGGCGTAACGCCGCAAAAGGGGAAAGCTTGCGCTATCCCCCATTAGTTCAGTGATTTGCGCCGTGGCACTTCTTGTATTTCTTGCCAGAACCGCATGGGCAAGGGTCGTTTCGACCAACATTTGCGTAAGGGTCGTTTTTGTCCTTTTCGTAGGTCTGGGGCTTATGAGCTTCAGGCTTCGGCGCAGCAGGAGCCGGGCTAGGACCGCCTTGGGGAGCACCGCGACGAACACCAGAGCCCTCATTGAGCGTCTGCTCGGGATTGGAGTACGATACCTTGCCATCGAGCGGGCTGGATTCTTCCTGCGGGGCAACCTGCACAACGATGGGGGCACGAAGCAAGAATCGCAGGTAATCCTCATAGATCGAAGAAGTAAGGGCCGCAAAAGCACGATGCGCCTCATCACGATATTCAGTAAGCGGATCGCGCTGACCATACGCACGCAGGCCGATAGAAGCCTTAAGGTAATCCATTTCCTGAAGGTGAGCCATCCAGCGCGTATCGATGAATCGCAGCATAACCTGCGATTCGATATCGGAGAATGGAGCACCAATCTCCTTTGCCTTCGCATCGAAGAGACCCTGGAAATATTCAACCAGACCATCGATAAGCGCATTCACGTCATCGTCATGATCGATAGAATCTACAGTGAAATCCTCAATGCCCGTCATCTGGATAACCCATTTGTTAAGAGAGTCCAGATCCCAGTCGTCGCTCGCTTGCTTGGCGGGGCACCACTCCAAAACATGCGATTCTACGATGTCTTCAATGATCTCCGGCATGCGATCGGTAAGGTCTTTACCGTCAAGGATGGCATTACGCTCTGCATAGACTGCTTTACGCTGCAGGTTCATTACGTCGTCGTATTCAAGAACATGCTTACGTGCAGCAAAGTTGGATGCTTCAACCTGACGCTGCGCGGTTTCAATTGCCTTAGAAACCATAGATGCCTTAATGGGCATATCGTCGGGCATGTCGGTTTTTTCCATCATGCGACCAATAGAATCCATGCGCGAGCCACCAAACAAACGCATAAGGTCGTCTTCGAGAGAAAGGTAGAACTGTGTTGCACCCGGGTCGCCTTGACGACCGGCACGACCACGCAACTGGTTGTCGATACGGCGCGACTCATGACGCTCAGTACCAATGACGCACAGGCCACCTGCAGCAAGAACCTCTTTGGATTCACGATTGGTAATAGCCTCGGCCTCAGCTTCGGCCTGCTTCACCTGGGCTGGCGTAGGCTCCTCATCTTCACCAAATCGTTCAAGAAGCATAGCCTGCGCCATAGCTTCGGGGTTGCCGCCCAGCAAGATGTCAGTACCACGACCAGCCATGTTCGTAGCAATGGTAACCGCACCAGTTCGACCCGCCTGAGCAACGATGGCAGCTTCGCGTTCGTGATTCTTAGCATTCAGTACTTCATGTTTGATGCCACGCTTGGAAAGCAAACGGCTTAGGCGCTCAGAGCTTTCGATAGAAACCGTACCAACCAAGCACGGCTGCCCAGCAGCATGGCGCTCTGCAATGTCGTCAGCAACAGCATTGAACTTAGCATCTACTGTGCGATAGATAAGATCATCTTCGTCGATACGTTGAACTTCCCTGTTGGGAGGAATAGACATGACGGGCAAGTTGTAGATCTGACGGAACTCAGAATCTTCCGTCATTGCCGTACCGGTCATGCCAGAAAGCTTGTCGTACAAACGGAAATAATTCTGCAACGTGATAGTTGCCAGAGTTTGGTTTTCCTGACGAACCAATACATGCTCTTTTGCTTCCAGTGCCTGATGAAGGCCTTCGGAATAACGGCGACCTTCCATGATACGGCCGGTGAATTCATCAACGATCTTGACCTCGCCGTTTACCACTACGTAGTCAACATCACGATGGAACAGGAACTGGGCCTTCAGCGCCTGCTGCAAATGATTGGGCAGCTGACCGGTTGGATCGCTAAAAATGTCTTCAATGCCAAGCTGGAACTCAACCTTTTCCAAACCAGCTTCGGTGGTGTAGATGGTCCTTTTCGCCTCATCCATCTCGAAATCGACATCGCGCTTCAAGGAAGGCATAACGGCCGCAAAACGCTTATACGTATCGGCGGCCTGAGAGCCAGCACCAGAAATAATAAGAGGTGTACGCGCTTCATCGATAAGGATGGAGTCGACCTCGTCGACGATGGCAAAAGAATGGCCACGCTGCACACGCCGTGATGCACGGGCAACCATGTTGTCACGCAGATAATCAAAGCCGAATTCGGAATTAGTGCCGTAGGTAACGTCGGCCTGATAGGCAGGGATCTTCTGCTCGGGACCCATACCATTCTGGATAAGACCAACATTCATACCCAAGAAGCGATAGATGCGACCCATCCACTGAGAGTCGCGCGCAGCAAGGTAATCGTTAACAGTAACGATGTGAACATTATTACCAGGCAAAGCATTCAAATAGCCAGCCAATGTGGAAACGAGCGTTTTACCTTCGCCCGTGCGCATTTCAGCGATTTTGCCATCGTTCAATGCCATGGCGCCAATGAGCTGAACATCGAAATGACGAAGACCAATAGTGCGCACACTGGCTTCACGAACGGCAGCGAACGCCTCAGGAAGCAAATCGTCCAAATCTTCGCCGTTAGCCAGACGCTCACGGAATTCGACGGTAAGGTGAGCCAGCTCTTCGTCGGAACGTGCTTGCATAGCAGGCTCGAAGGCGTTGACCTCTGCAACCCTGCGCTGATAGTTCTTAAGTGGCTTGCTTTCGCCTACGCTAAGTAGCTTAGAAAAGAAACCCATGATCTCTCTTTCTTTCGTTTAACTGCTTCACTCTATCACAGGCACACTCGCATACGCCGTGTAGCATCTTCTGCATTTCCTGAATACACGCCATTTCCGCTTATTGGTGAGCCATTTGTTACCCAGTCAGCGCGTTCGCCTTGCTATCGCCAAGAAGCTTCATCATCTTTAAGCGTTTCGGTAGTTGCGCCAGAAGACGAAACTTCTTCAAGTATTTCTTCGTACAGCTCTTCAAGCCTGCTTGAGCCATCGATACCAAAACGATCCACTAAAGCGCGTCGGCAACTTACAAACGTTGAAATGGCACCAGCATACTGACCAAGCAATTGCTGAACTTTCATATATTGGTACACAACGTCCTCACGCGTTTGGTCGACACCGAAAGCAAACTCGGCGTAATGCTGTGCCAATCGAAGATCGTTAGCACGAATAAGCGCCCGAACTCCATCAACCAACGCATCGAGTACGCGATTCTGGTACGTGATGCGATATGCATCTATTTGGTCGTTTTGAACACCAGGCAGAAGTGGACCACAATACAAACGCTCAATTTCGCCTAACGCCCTTTTGCAAATATCAGGATCATTGCATCCATTCAGAAGCAGACACTGCGCGTGAACTTCACCGACATCGCTTACATAATTTAATCCAGCCAACGAAACCGTGTCGCGCGAACGCCGCGACCCAAACGGCTCTTCGTCAGGCGGAGTGAGAACACGCCTGATGTAACTCCACAAGTTATAGAAACTCGAGCGCACACAAGCAGGATCCGATTCCGGCCAAACGATGCGTTCAATCCAAGTACGCGGCAGTTCTTTACCATCGTTAACCACAAGCAGAGCAAGTACGAGCTTCGCTTTGCGGCGCAGTTCCCCATTCGGCAATACATTTTTGCCGTCACGCGTGACCTCGCAACGACCAAACAGATTAATCCGAACAGGAGAAACGATTTCGGTCTTTACCGCATCCGTTATTGTTCCACCCTCACCAAAGAAATGGTCGCTTGCGGGAATCGGCAGCGAGAAATTACCGGTTTCCGCACCATGCTTTTCCGCATACCATTGCTGGACTTTTCTACTTTCAAGCGCCTTTGAGGCAAGCGCACGCTTACCAGCCGCCAAACACGAGTCAACACAGGCTAAAAGAAATTCCGCTTCATCTTCGAAACGAGAAAAAGAAACGATGGAAAAATAGTGTGCAGCCATAAGCTCGTGCCGAGCTTCTACGGTAAGCTCAAACGCATAAAACGAAGACGACAGGAGACTTACACCTGCAAAAGGAAAGAGGCTTTCAACCAACGCAATATCGGGTTGGGTGTGTTCGTCAAAGAAATCAGTGATCAGCGATAGACTGCCGCTTCCCAAGAAAAGGGCTAGATACGCCAACGATTCTTCTGGAGAGGATGGAGCTTGGCGGAGGAGTGCTTTAAGGAAGCGATCGGCGCCCTTTTCTTTATCGAGAGCTACAGGCGGTACGGATCGCTTTGTCGGCATGTGACCCTTTTCAAAAAGAGACTCATGGTTGCCAGAGTGGTCCTGACGCTTCGGCAGCTCATCGGAAGAAAGGGCCATTTCACGGGCATCCAGCACTACGACCGGCAGTTCAACATCAGCTGCCAGCGTGGAATCTTCAGTAGTTACCATCACTTCACATTGCTTGGTGTGAAGTTTGCCCATAAGCGTTACCAAGCTTGTACGCCTTTTGCCCTTGAGCTTTGAAATGCCGTCGAAAACCACCAGCTTTCCAGGCGAAGAATCATCAGAGTCCAATACCTCATCGATACTTCCCGAATCAAGGTTTACGAGAAATTCTGGCTCGGAAGCCTGCACCCAAGTGACGTTTCCAGGAGGAAAAGCCATTCTTGCGTATTGGTTGGCAAGCACTGTTTTCCCATACAAAGGAGGGGCGCATATCACGCGGACTGCTTCCCTATCAGAAAGCAAGCTAACCAATAGTCGCTTACGATTAATAAGCGCTTCCCCTATTCCCAAGGCGGCTGAAGGAGACGACCGAAGCGCATCTTTGTCGTTGCCATTCATTTGACACCCCTTTCACGAGAGTCGAACAATTGGCTGGATTATAAGGTTTACCAGGCGTTTAACCAGATAGACACAAACCATATTTGCGTAATTGTGCCAAAATTGAGCGCGAGTGAGCACTCTTTGGGTAAAACAACAATGACAGCATTTTCTGATGCGGAAAATGGGATGCAAACCAAAGGACGCAGGAACCAAACTACCTTTATTCCCTGGCTAAACGCCACAAAAGATGATCAGGCACAAAAGCTAAATGAAGAGATGGATGCTAGTTTTTCGGAAACGTCACATTTCCTCTTTTCTGTTTTGGTAAAATTTCAAAGTTAAAAATTCATACTGTCAAGCAGGAGGAACACATGCCAGCAACCTCTCCGGATCAGAAGGTTATCGTTCTGGACTTTGGCGCCCAATACGGTCAGCTCATCGCCCGCCGCATTCGCGATTTGGGCGTTTATTCCGAGATCGTACCCTGCGATGAAGATGCAGCAAAAATTGCAGCTTTGAAGCCAAGCGCCATTATTCTTTCCGGCGGCCCCGCCAGCGTCTATGCAGACGATGCACCCAAGATCGACCCCGGTGTACTTGAACTTGGCGTACCGATTCTCGGCTTCTGCTACGGCCATCAGACCATTGCCGTTGAACTAGGCGGCACCGTGGGCCACACCGAAAAGGGTGAGTACGGAGCAGCTGGCCTCCATGTAGCGGGCGGTGCGCTGTTCGAAGATACCCCTGCCGAACAAACGGTTTGGATGAGCCACCGCGATGCCGTAACTGAGGTTCCTGCAGGATTCACCGTTACCGCTTCCACTGACATTTGCCCCGTTGCGGCTATGGAATGCGCTGAGCGCAACATCTACACCACACAGTTCCACCCTGAAGTTAAGCACTCCGAGTTCGGCAACAAGATGCTTTCTAACTTCCTGTTCAATATCGCAGGACTGAAAGCCGACTGGACTATGGATTCCATCATCGAAGACTCCGTTGCCGCTATCCGTGAAAAGGTTGGCGACAAGCGCGTTATTTTGGGTCTTTCAGGAGGCGTTGATTCTTCTGTAGTTGCAGCCCTGTGCGCTAAGGCAATTGGCAAGCAGCTGGTATGCGTATTCGTAAACCATGGCCTGCTTCGCAAGAACGAGCCTGAAGAAGTTGAAGAGGTATTTACCAAGCAGTTCGATGTGGATTTCATTCATGTTCATGCCGAAGAACGCTATGCCAAGCTGCTTGACGGCGTTACCGACCCTGAAGCAAAGCGCAAGATTATCGGTACCCAGTTCTGGGAAGAGTTCTTCGCTGTTGCACAGGATATCGCAGAAGACGGCAAGCCCGTGCAGTTTATGGCTCAGGGCACTATCTATCCTGACATCATTGAATCTGGTGCTCGCAAAACCGGCGGAAAGGCTTCCACTATCAAAAGCCACCACAACCTGATCCCCTTCCCTGAGGGTGTTCACTTCGACCTTATTGAGCCGCTTGACCACTTCTTCAAGGACGAGGTTCGCGCACTGGGCACTGCCCTTGGCTTGCCCGCGCACATCGTACACCGCCAGCCCTTCCCTGGCCCCGGTTTGGCTATTCGCATCATTGGCGCAGTAAGCCCCGAAAAGCTTGAGATTCTTAAGAATGCTGATGCCATTGTTCGCGAAGAACTGGATGCATACAACGAGCATTTGTTCCAGGAAACGGGCGAACGCAACAGCGAGCATAGCTGTTGGCAGTACTTCGCGGTTCTGCCCGACATCAAGAGCGTTGGTGTTATGGGCGACGAGCGCACCTATCAGCGCCCGATCATTCTGCGTGCCGTTGAGAGTTCGGACGCCATGACCGCCGACTGGGCAAAGCTCCCCTACGACGTGCTGGCTAAGATTTCCAGCCGCATTGTTGCTGAGGTTCCCGGCGCCAACCGCGTGTGCTACGACATCACGTCTAAGCCCCCTGCCACGATTGAGTGGGAGTAACTTACCGTAAAAGGTGTATTAGTTTACGAGCTGATACAGGCTGGTTTTGAGTGGTTTTAGCGCTATGGGTTTTACTGATTTAAGGTAAAAACCACGCGGAAAACCTAATAAACATAGAGTAGAAGCCCAGGTAGATGGCCTAAATCTATCTGGGCTTCTTGTTTATACAGTTGCGACAAGTGCTCTAGCGCTATCGCAAGTTGCACCAGAGACGCCCAGATTGCACTTTCAAAAACAGGAACCAAATGGGAACCGCCCGCTGGCTCTGGGAACCAACGGGCGGTTTGACCTGGTGTTTTTGCTATTTAATTTCCCGGAAACAAAATGTCCTCAATATTGTCGGGGAACTCTTCGGCAATCCTCGTTCGCATGATTGCCGCGCGCTTCTCGGTAAACGACAGGAATGAAGAGAAGCTCGTCGAAGCATTTGGGTCAACGCATGCTTTTGTCTGATAATCAGGCAATGACGCTTCAGAGTAAGTCTCCTCGAGCCAAGAATCATAAAGCTTATCACTCTTCATGTTGTTGTCAGCAGCCGTCAGCAACTGCAGGTTTGTAATATTGTTGACCCTCTTCTTGAAGTCAGAGTATTCGGTATCGGAAATATTTGGGTAATGCCTTTTCGTTTTCTTCTTAGAGGCGATGATACTTTGCGGCCACATGTGATCAACGTTAAAGGACGTCACATCAATCTGCTTGCTTAGAACAGCCAAGAGCGGACGAACGGCGGAATCGCCATAAGACATCCTGAGAATCTCATCAATGGACTCCTCGCCAATTCTCAAATTCCTTGCCGCATCTTCTTCGAGGAATTTGCCCAACGGAAAATGATCGATAGGCGAAGAATCAATGATGTTCCTCGTGACGATAAGTGTTGAACCGGTGCCGTCCCTGAAAATGCTGCGAATAATTGCGCGGATCACCCACTGCTTAATCAGGAGCTTGTCGTTCGAGTCCTTGCCCGACGTTACGGTGAAGTAGCTGTTGTTCGGATTCTTTTTGTACAGATAGTATGAAACGGGAAGGAGGAGGTTCTTTGACAGTCCCGCCACGTTAAAGCCCAACCATTCAAGAAGCTTTACACCATTCTGGAGGCTTTCGATGATTTCATCCCAGTTGTCAACAAAAATGGATTCGATCTTTTCCTTGGAATAGTTGTCTTTGTTCGACAAGGACAGGCTCTCAGCACCAGTGAACATAAGTCCTGCTCTGATGATGAGCTCCTTGTCTACTGGGAATTCCGCATCGCTTTTCGGAGTGTGCCTGATAAGCTCAATAGCCTCACTAATCTGACGTTGCGCGTCAACATCGCTGCTTCCTGACGCGATGGACAGCATAAGATCTGAAGCAGAGAGCTTTTGACCGCCGCTATTTACGCGGACGAAGATGTCAACAACCTCAGCAAGGTCTTTGTTCTTGGCGGAATGGAAACTCACGGCTTGGGTTTGATTGATGCTGAACGCAACGTTCTTCATTTGAGTTCGCATCTTTTTGCGTTTCGAGGTGGGGTTTGTCGCCAAGCCCATAGCCTCCAGCTTTTCGTCAAGCTCATCAACGAAGTCGTTCTCATCAAAGTCTTGAGCAGCGATTTTGTTTACAGAAACCCAGAAAGGTTTATCGTAATCAACTGGACCATCCTCGCCAATACGAGGAATAACTTCGAGGTCAGCCGCCTCTCGGAATTCGAACACGTAGTGATTGGTAGCCTCTCCATCCGTTGCTTCCGTATCATGAAAGACGTTAAGGGCAAGGAATTTATCAACGAATTTAGTAGAGCGCTTCTTCTTCCTAAGATGCATTCGGCCGTTAATCCCGATATTCAAGGAAGTGATTCGCTGTTGACCGTCGAGAACGGCAAGATATTCATCCAACTTTGCGATCACCGCCTCGCCGCGCTGAATCGGATTCGATTCGTCATAGCAGCCAATGAACTTGTTAAATACAAGCTCCTTGGTTTTCTCTTTATTGACGCACCAGAAAAGAAACGTGCCAATGGGATAGCCAGACGCAAGGCTGTCAAACAGATCGCAAATCTTTTGCGGGCTCCAAACATAATTTCTTTGCATCGAGGGCAGGATTAGTTTCCCTTGCTCAATCCAATCAAGAATGTCTCTGACTGTTGCTGGTGTGTATTGAGACATATTTGCTCCTTAATCGCTATTCATCATACTGACACCAATGGCATGCGGAATGCCGACAACAAGGGCATTGCCCATACAAAACGCACGATGACCATCAGTCATCTTCTTGCCATCCCCCCTCATCAGCCGTCCAGCCTTTAGGAACATCTGAATCTGGTCGAGCCCATCGGGAACAAGGCGCCTAATCTTGCCGTTCTGTGCATAGATCGCATGCTTCATCCTGCTGGCACCCTTACCGCCCTCACCTGTGAGAATGCTGCTCGCAGTTTCCCATGACCCACCATGACCCACAAAAACGCCTCTAATAACCCGAAAAACCGTGACCAAAATTTGACCTCATGGATTCGCGGCAAATTTTGAGACTGGATGTAAATGGAACGAACTGGAGCAAACTGCGGCAAACTGGAACAAACTGGAGAGAGTTCTGACTATTGAGTGGGAATAGCGGGAACTGGCTTCTGGACTCACGTTTTGGTGCTGCCGAATACCGCTGGGTTTCGTTTCGTACGAGAGTCATGGCAAAGCCGCCACCGACGGCGGTGAGTATATTCGATAATCCGGCCTTCGTTCCCGCGTTGGGACGGAGGCTTTTTCTTTGCCGTTTTACTCCATTTCACCTGCGATTTCGCCATTTACTCCCTGTGTTTCAGCAAGGCACAAGGCGGCATTCGGAGGAACGGGAGTAAGGATTTACCCCAAGCGAGTAGACTCTCCCCAAGGGCGAAACGGGGGCCGTTTCGGAGTTCGTGAAACTCAAATTGAACCCAACAGGCTTTTCGGCGGTCTCCGAACGGCGTTTTCCGAAGTGGTTAATGGGGAGTAAAAAATCAGCAGCCACAAGGACGCGCGACGAACGAGAAAGCCCGTAAAGACGTAGGGCTAAACGCCAGTTGCGGCGATGCGTGAAGCAGATGCGCATCTTCGCAAACGCGAGATCAAACGCCAGCTGCAATCACGCCTGCCCGCCAAATCAAACCGCCAGGTGCACGAGTACCCCCCTGATTGAGCCACAAGTGATTCCTCCCCCGCTTGATCTGAGCCAACGGGTCCTTCGCGAAAATCGCTTTCTCCTTCACTATGCAAGTAGAAGCAAAAGCTACAAGCAACAAGACGAGAGGAAGTGGTAGACATGTTAAAGCCGATTACCAAAAAGGTGCTTTTAGGAGTGCCAACAGTGGCCCTTTCAGCCATGCTCGCCTGCACGATGGTCGGCTGCGGTGGCGGCAGCGCGCAAAGCGAATCCACCAACGCTGCAACGTCGGCGCAACACGCTTACCAGTCTCAGTCGGTCGAGATCGACGGCAACACCTTCGAATCCGTAGCAGATGGCACCTTCTACGCTGGCAATAAGGCCAAGAAGGACGGTTTCTACCTTCGCCTTAAGATAACGAACAACGGCGACAAGCCCTTGAAGTTCACGGGCTTCAGCGTTAAAGCCGCGCAGGGCGAACTTGAGCCAGGCGACGAGATATTCCGTTCAAGCAAGGCCGCCGTGCTTGAGTACACCACCAACGATATCCCCGAAGCGTTGTGCGATGGAGCCAAATACGGAAACGATCGACCTGATATCCCACCTGGCGAATCGGTAGAGTTCGTTTACTTCTGGGTTCCGAAGGCCCCTTACTACGGCCCCATCACCGTTAACATCGACAGCCAATACAAGGTTGGCCAGAACCCCGCTGTAATGCGCTTTGACACCACGGGCACCGAGACGGAAGAATACAAGGCCTTTGCAGCTGATGCCGGCGACGACAAGGCTGCCGAATCCACTACCGGCGTTGATTGCGCATCCTTCAAGATCGAAGCCACCGAAGGGTTCGTTCTTGACAGCGGCAGCGCAAGCGAACAGAAGGCTCGCTTCTATAAGGAAGGCACGGACAACTCCTTCAAGGTGGACGTGTTCCCGCGCTCGCCCGAAGAAGAAATCGCCAGCCTGCAGAAGACCTACGAAGGCAAGGACATTGCCACCGACCAGGTGAACATCAAGGGCACCACGTGGCTTCGCCTGAAAGCCCCTGACAACACCTACTCGATGTTCGCATCGGCTCCTAACGGCAAAACCGTCCGCGTGCAGATTCACCGCAAGTTGAGCTGGGACGACGCAATGCCAATGCTTGAAAGCCTTACCCTGAAGTAAGCACTCAAGCACCACCCTCATGGCAATGCCGATTTGCGAGTCGCTCCAGAGCACCGCCCTCGCCGGCCTTGGCATCAGGCCCCCGCACTGGGCGGTGCTTCAATTCTCCAAATCCCGGGAAGCTCATAGGTTTACCTGTCCTCACAGTTACGTAAGGCGCCTCTCCCATCAGCCGTGACCCACCGTGACCCACGAAAACGCCCTGCCCTGCCCCGAAGTCCGTGACAGAAATTTGACCCCATGTATTCGCGGCATTTTTTGAGACTGGATGCAAATAGGACAAACTGGAACAAACTGCGGTAAACTGGAAGAAACTGAAGAGAGTTTTTTAACTATCGAACGAAAATAAGCGAAAGGCGTTCGATATCTTGATATAGAGAAAAAGGACAGGTCTGGTTTCAACTGAAGCCAGACCTGTCGTCTGTACGTGACCTTATGGCAGTCCTGAATAATGCCAGCATGGTCGAAAATCAATCAATTGGCGTTTTGCCAGACGAATCTTTGGAGAACCAGGTTGCTTATCAAGCTTTAAACCGACTCGGCCAATCACCTCTCGTCAGGCAAGAGATCTGCTCCGTGCGGATGTCGCCCATCAGCTCGCAGCAGACGTTCTTGCGGGTGTGGTGCCAGGTGAAGCCGCATTTTTCCTGAACGCGTTCCGACTTCTCGTTCCCGTCGAACCACCCGCACCAAATCTTGTCTAATTCCAAGTCCTCGAAACCATGGCGAATGAGCTCTCGAGCCGCCTCCGGTATCAGCCCCTTGCCCCAGAACGGGACGCCGATCCAGTAGCCGATTTCCGCCTCGGTGCCCGGGATTTCCTTGTCGGACCGCGCGCCGATCATCAGCCCTATGCTTCCGATGGCCCTGTTGTCTTCCTTTAGGCAGACGGCGTACGTCTCCGGCGCGGAAAACACGGTACGTATGATTTCCGCGCTGTTGTCAACGCTCGAGTGCGGTGGCCAGCCGGCAATCGGCCCCACCCTGTCGTCCTTCGCGTATCTGTACAGGTCCTCTGCGTCCGTTTCGGCCCATGGGCGGAGTATCAGCCGTTCTGTTGTCAGTTGCATACCTGCCTCCATCGACTAATTAGGATTGATGTTGATTGCCCCATTGTATTCGCTACGATAAAACTCGACACAGGGGCCGCTGCGTTCGATCGGTTCTTGAAAAACCACCACCGACGTGAGATATAGATTTTGGTGGCTGCGGTTTTGCGAACTACGCGCAAGCCGCACGCGTTGATTCACTTGCATTTGCCGCCAACAGAGCCACATTATCTTTGCGTTTGTTGAAGGAGCGCAGGCCAGGTACCTACTGCCGCCCCTAAAGAAACTTGTCAAGCTCGCGATCAACCACAGCCTTGCGTTTCACACGGGGGTTGGCGATAAGGTGCCCTCGATGGATGACGTGTTTTACCGTACGCAACGCGCGTAGATCATCCAGCGGGTTACCGGCTACAACGATCATGTCAGCTTCCTTCCCCACCTCGATTGAGCCCGTGATGTCGTCGATGCCGGCAAGCTGGGCATTGCGCAGTGTTGCGGTATGAAGAGCAAACGAACGCGACACGCCAACATACTTCTCGAAGTAGCACAGCTCGCGCCAAAAATCGTACTGAGTGATCCACGGACACCCAACGTCATTGCCAAGCGCCACAGGAACCCCCTGCTCCAGGGCTGCCTTGGCATTGGCGATAATGCCCTCGAAGACCATATTGCCGTTAAACTGCTCAACCTCGCTTGCACAAGAGACGGAGCGATCGAACAGCGCATACGGAAGCGCAGGAGAAAGCGTAGTGCACAGGAAGGAATTTCCCTCCTTGAACAGGCGCATCACCTCGTCCGTCGGAGCAGCGCCGTGCTCGATCGAGTCTACGCCACACTCGAGCGCCACACGCACGCCTTCGGTTGACTCGACGTGCGCAGCAACGATAAAGCCCAGCCCGTGCGCCTTGTCGCAAACCGCGCGCACCATATCCGGCTTCATCTTGAGCTCGCCAGGCGTACCCTTTTCTTTGGCGTCAAGGACGCCGCCGGTAATCATGAGCTTGACAAGATCGACACCCTGCAACCTGGCAGTCTCAACCTGCGCAAGCGCCTCTGGAATGCTACTTGCCGCGATGGCAACCGAACCGGCCATGTGACCTCCCGGCACCGATATGCCCATATTGGCGGCAAGAATGCGCGGAGCCTCCAACTTTCCCGCCGCGGCGTCATCACGCACGCGCGTGTCGAAGTCACCCAGGCCGCCCACTGTTCGTATGGTGGTGACGCCGCTGTGCAGCTCCATGCGCGCGTATTCGGAGACAAGGCGGTAGGCGACGGCTCGCGTAAGACCGTTCGACATAATTTTCCTTACCAGCGCCTCGTTATCACGCTGCTTCTTCTGGGGTTTGCCGTTGCCTGCCAGATGCACATGCATGTTTATGAGGCCCGGAAGGAGATAGGCGCCCTTGAGGTCAAAGGTCTCGCATCCAGACAAATCGGCATCGGCTAGGGGTGCGACATCAATGATGCGCCGTCCCTCGACCACGACCGCGTGGTTTTCAAGCATCTCCATGCCCTCGGTTCCATCGAGAACGTTTGCGTTGATGTACGCTGTCCTCTTGCCCTCGGCGGCGCCGGTGCCGATCTTCGCCATATGCCATCCCTCCGCTTCTTTACCCTCACCTCAGCCTTAGCTTGCTTCGTGCCAACATACCACAAAGGCCCGCAAATGAAGGCTTTCCACTGCCGCATGAGGTCATCGCGTCACTCTCCCGATGGCCTTGCAGTTGACGCATATACGCAGCTGATGAGCGAACGCAGCTGCGGCATATAACAGAATGGCGAGCAGACGGATAGATACCGGACAATCGGTTCGAACGATCAGCACACGTGCGTTCGGGCCTTGTTGGAACAGCCCTACCGCTGGCGCAAATCCTCGAAACGAGAAACGGCCCAGTCGAATGACTAGGCCGTTTCTCGTTGAAGTTTTGCTTGTTTGTGCGAACGTGCGCTTTCGGTGCTAGCTAGCGGTTGCAACGCCTTGCCGCGGCAATGCCAGCCGCGGCTGCTGCAGCTGCTGCGCCAGCGGCGCCCAGGGCAACCGCCATTGCGTCGCTATCGCCCGTTGCGGGCAAGGCGGTCTTGGCAGGCTCAACAACCGCAGCTGTCTTTGCGGAGACAGAGTCCGCTACCGGATTTTCCGCTTCAGACTGAGGAGCAAACTCAATCTTAATTTCCAGGTCGGGCTTTACATCCGGGTCCGGCTTAGCGCCCGGGTCGGGCTCAGGATCGGTCGTGTCGGTTGCAATCAAATATACGTTGCTGCCAAAGACACAGCGGATGAAGTACTCGTGTCGTGTCTCGAGAATGGTCCCCTCCCCGTTGTTGTGGTTGCTGAAATCGAAGTCGGCGAGTGAGCCAATGTAGATCGAATGCAACAGATCCAGGCTGTAGGAAATCAGAGGATCGGCGCCGCCGCCCGTAAAGACCAGGGTCGCTCTTTCGTGATTATCGATGGCAGCCAGGCTGATCGAGACGTTTGCCTCTTTGGGGTTCTCGGTTTTAACAAGGGACTCAGTATCGGGATCAATCCTGAAGAAGTGGACGCTTTCGTTACGCCGGAGGGTGAAATCCTCAGGCGCATCAGGGAAATCGTATACGAACGTCTCGCCCTGAATTAACGTGAAAGCAGGGGGCAGCTCCAGGTCATAATAATGATTGACAACGGTGGTGTCGATTGTAAATCCGCCACCACCCGGCACGTCGCTTGCACCACGGGAGGTAGATGCTGCTGCGGGTACAGATGCGGTAGCCACAGATTCAGGCGTTGACGCGGGTGTGCCGGCTGATTCATCTGCAAGCACAACGGTTGTTGCCACAGGCGCAGCTTCAGTCACAGCTGAAGGGATTGCGGCCGATTCTGCATCCATTGTGGTAAGCGAAGCTGCATCAACCGCGGCAGTTTGGGTTTTTGTTGCTTGCTTTTCAGCGCCGGACGCAACCAAACCCGCAACAACCATTGCGGCAGCATCTTGCCCTGCAGCGGTCTCGGGCGTTTCGGCTGCCAGTGCTGCGCTGGGCAGCAAGAGCTGCCCAGCCATAAGTGCACTCACGCCAAATGCGGCAATTCTGGCGCACGTAAGACGCTTCGCGTCGCGGATAAACAAGCTGGTCCGTTCGTTTTGGGTTTTCGGTGCAGCATGCTGTCTATACATAAGGCGCTCCTTGTTCGTAGGTCGGCTTCCGTTGATCTACTTTGCGCCCGCCCAATTCGCTCAGGTTCGTGCACGCGAACACTCACGCGAGCCGAGCGATAGCTCAATCCAATTTTCCCATAATCAACGCCTTAGGAGCAATGGTTTGCAATCCAATTTTTGGATAGAGAATTCGCTAAGAAGCTGTTGCACCAATGAACGCAGCCTGCTGGCTTGATCTGCAGCTCGTGGATTGCACCGCGCGTCTTGGATAGATGAATTCTGCCTTCACCCGCCTTTAAACGGTTGCCTTGCGCAGGTTGCACTTCCTCATCACGTCAGACTTGAGCTTCCCAGCGATTACGAGCTTCACTATCTGACTTTTGAAATCGGCGGCAAAAACGCCTAGGCGATTCAGGTCTGCCATTGGCCCTCATCTACGACGGCGCCCTTGAAGCCATCTGGCTATAGTGCAACCAATTCATTTCACTGAAAGCGAAACCCAACTCCAACAACCATCGGCCCCATTACCCTCTCCATATACCCCTTGCGTCGCAGGTGTATAATCCAGAGCCATGATCACTCTCCTGCTTATAGAAAAAATCGCTTCGCTATTCCTAATCATGGCGGTCGGATTCGCGTTAGTGCGCCTTCATCTCCTGAAAACGGGAGACAGCAAAACGCTCTCCGTCCTGTCTGTATACGCCATCTGCCCGTGCGCATTCATTTCTGCAACGCAGGTTGATTTGACTCCAGATGTACTGCAAGGTTTTTTATTCGCAGTTGTCTGCGCTATCGTGCTCCAGGTTGGGCAAATAATCCTGACGAAAATCCTGGCAAAGCCGCTTCACCTCTCCCCTATTGAGCGGGCGGCAAGCATCTACTCGAATTGCGGTAACCTGATCATCCCACTTGTCGGCTTCATCTTGGGCGATGAATGGGTGGTCTACTCGCTTGCCTACATGAGCGTGCAAACGATCCTGATTTGGACACATGGCAAGTCCCTTATCAGCGAGAATAATCACATTGATGTCCGCGCCATTCTGTTCAATATCAACTTGCTTGCTGTCGCCGCTGGCATCGTGCTCATGGTGCTCGGCATCAAGCTTGTTGAGCCCTTCGGCACCTTCACCTACGACGTAGGACAGATGATCGGCCCTGCTGCCATGCTGGTAACGGGCATGATCATCGGAGGCATGGACTTGCGGCAAATCGTAGCCAACAAGCGCGTCTGGCTCGTCGCCTTCATCAGGCTAGTGCTTATCCCTGCCATAGTCACGCTTGCACTTAAGTTCAGCGGCATAGACGCGTTGGTGGCAAACGGCCAGTCGATCCTGCTCATTACGCTTCTTGCCACCATCACTCCATCCGCCTCAGCAACGGTGCAAATGGCGCAAATTTACGAAAAGGACGCACCATATGGCAGCGCCATTAATGTAATCACCACAGTCGGCTGTATCCTAACGATGCCGATTTGGGTAGCGCTGTTCATGGCTTAGCGCCAAACCAATCACGAAAATAATCTGCCTACCGCGAACTGCACCCTTTCGCCTCCGCGGAGATGATCCTTTGTCGCAAAACAGGAGGCATTCCCCCATAAAAAACTTCCCTGCAGAAATCACACCTTGCGGAATGCGAAAATAGACCGCAAAAGCGCTTGATCGTCACGCAACATAAACGTCGTAACGTATGCGAGGAAAGGAGGTGGATTCCAAGTCGGAAATCAACAACGAAGCTGAGAAAACTTGCGCGACAGGCAAATTCGCCGCGCTCTATGGCGTCAGCGTAAGAACCGTGCAATATTACGATGAAAAAGACCTCCTACCACCATCAGGGCTCACTGAAGGCGGTAGACGCATCTATACCGAAGCCGATGCTGCTTGGCGGCAACAAGTTGCCAGGGAAGCTCCATATAGTAGGTTGTGTCCTCCTGAACGCCCGTGCCATCGGCATCAGCGTTGTTCGGCGTCACGGCGGCCATCCGAAAATGAACTGTCACGTTGCCGCCCTTTGGGAGGCCAGTACCTTCCCCACCTTGCCCAACAGACTTATAACGCCGGTCGATCGCGCGGTCGGGATCGTTCGTGTCTACAACCTTTCCGTCCTTGTCGAGCAACATGGTATACATCTGCGAATGGGGGTTTCCAGAAGCATCTACCTCAATGATATCAACGAGGGGAGCTGCGGCATTTGCTGCGGGCGCAAGTGCATCAACCCCCAACGTCAGAATCGTCAGAAGAAAACGCCAACATCGCCATTGGCGACATGGGCGTTCCAGCTTCACCATAAGTGGAAGAATCCTCTTGAACCGGTTCCTCAGATGCATTTATAGAAGCGTCAGAAGAATTCCTCCCCCTGTCAATTGCGCACTGCCGGAAGAGGCGGAATCGAGATTTGAACCCGTCATGTCAGCAGGCTCAGCAAAGCCTTAAGCGGGAATAAACGAGACTATGAGCGAGTTCACGGTTCATTACAGGGGTCACGAAGGCTAGCAGAAGCAGCTTAAGAGCAAAATCGCTACAGCAGCAATAAAAACGGTCTCGTTTAACGCCATGCGCCACGCTATACCCTGCGGTACTGCCTGTTGGCAGAAGTCGGCTTTGTTTCAACTCCAAGATCATGCTTTAGCTAGGAAATAACCCCCAATTGGAGGCTACCCTAATTGCACTTCAAAGCGAAGAGGCCGAGCCTGGACTACCTCCAAGCTCGGCCCCTTTCATCAAACAGCCCTATTCTGTATTACCGTGCAGCAAACAGAGATAAACAAGCGTAATGCACTAGTTCATCTTCCTGCGACGCAGCGCAAATGCAGCAACACCAGCAGCCGCAACGGCAATCACAACAATTGCACCACCGACAAGAGCGAGGTTGTCGCCCGTCTTCACGGTAGCCAACTTCGCTTCGCTTGACGCCTTGTCGCCGTTGTTGTTAACGGTATTGACGTTTACGTTCTCATTGGTAGAAGAGTTATCGCCGTTGTTGCCGTTGTCACCGTTGTTGCCATTGTCACCGTTGTTTCCGTTGTCGCCTGCACCAGGCTCAACGGTAGCGGGGGCCGCCTTCCAGCCTGCATACAGAGTGAACTCAGGCTGTGTGCGAAGGCGATTGCCGCGGAAATCCCGCCGTTTTCCACAGCCGTGAACATGGATGAGCTGAAGTACGTGAAGCCCATGAACAGATAGGACGTGCAGTAGATTCTGAGCGCTCCGACCGACAGGTCGGACAGGCCCTGATCATACGAGACGAAGATGCGGGCTACGGGTTCAGCGAATACCTGCGCGGCTACGAACATGGCAATGCTGATGAGGCAGGTCAACCTCATGCCCTTGCGAAACAGGCTCCGCTTCTCCTCCCCGTTCCCAGCTCCGTGCTGGTAGCTCATCACTTTGCCTGATCTACCAACAATAATCCACCGCATGTTTTGCTCGAGAGGCGCATTTGTCGCACGACAATTTGGATGCAGCGACGATTGCGAGACCTGGCGCGGTGGGAAGGCGCCGCGCCAGGAGCAAAGGGGATGGTTGGAGGTCAACTGAACTTGGGCTTTGCTCCCCGATGGGGTGTGTTTGACGAAGTCTATGCAGGAAAGTATCCTAACGCGCTTCGGCCAGCACACCATCTTCCACGTGAAGGCGCATGGTGGCGAACTCGCGCGCCTTTGCGCGATGGGCAGCGACGAAAATCGTTTTACCAGGTAGTGAGGCTATATTGGCAAGAACAGCCGCTTCGGTCGCGTCATCGAGCGCGCTCGTGACCTCGTCGAGAACCATGATGGGAGCGCTCGAGCACACTGCACGCGCGATAGCCAGACGTTGCAGCTGTCCCTGGGAAAGGCCCTGCCCGTGCTCGCCGATCATCGTGTCGAGTCCCAACGGAAGCTCTTCCACAAAGTCCCACGCACACGCCACTTCACATGCACGTTTTGCCTGGTCATCGGTCACATCAGGGGCGGCGAACGCCACGTTTTCGCGAATTGAGCCCGCGAATAGGAAGTTGTCTTGCGGCACATAGGCAAACACGCCAGGCGGCACCTGAGATGCGGAGCAGGCGGGAACGGCGAATGCACTCGCAGGGGCATCGGTAAGAGGCGCGCCCGTAGCGACCGAGCCTGCGGGGGCATCGGGCACAGCAGCTGCGGACGTCGCGGCACCTACGGCGAGCTCGTACACGAAGCCGTCCGCATCGTAGGCACCTAACAGCAGCTTGAACAGCGTGGATTTCCCGGAGCCGGATGGACCTTCCACCACCACGAAGGAACCCTTGGGAACGAATACGTTAGCGCAAGTCAAGCTCATGGGATCTTCCCCAGAAGGAGCCTCCATCCCCCCTGCAGATGCAACGCCGCCTTCTGTCTCGCCCGCACCGTAGGGGGAATCGATAACTTCTACGCAGCGATTCGGGGCGCTTTCAACGGTATCGGGCCCATCCAGGGACGCAGCGCCATCTTCCTCCCTCGCTCCCCCAATGGGCATGGAAGCGCCTTTTGCTTTCTCCTCCTCGGCGCAAGCGGCGACATCTTCCGCTTCCTCATCGTCGTAGGAAAACGCCAGACCGCGCATCCGCACGCCTGAGAGCCGCTGATAGAATTCCTCGGCGGTCACCGGCAAGCAGCCCTCCGAGTGCGGCAATTCCGCCACCTCCATCAGACGCTCCGCCGATGCCAGCGTCTGATACAGCTGCGGCAACATGCCCGACAAGCTTGAAACCGGCGCCTGAATGCGCGCCACCAGCTGCAGCACCGCCATAAGCGTGCCGTAGCTCATGGTGCCATGCAGAAGCTCGAACGCACACCACGTGAGCGCCACAGCATACAGCGCGTTGAAAAAGAACGAGAAACTCGCGTTGGCGGCGATGGAGTACCCGCGGCGGCGCATCTGCGCGGTGAAATGATCCTCCTGCAGCGTGTCGGCTCGTGCGCTCGTGGCAGGCTGAGCCCCGAACGAGCGGATGACCAGCTGATGCTCGAGCGCCTCTTGCAGAAACACGCGCACGGCGCCTTCCTTTTCCTGCACGGTCTTGTGCAGCGCCTTCAACCGTCCGCGCAGCGTGCGCGCCAGCACGAACGAGAGCAACGCGGCGGCAGCGAACAGGGCCACCATGGGCGGGCTGATCAGCGCGAGCACCGCAATGGCGAACACGAGCTGCATGAGCATGGACACGAAGCTCGGGATGATGGTCGCCACGCCGTTCGACACAACCTGCACGTCGGAGAACATACGGTTGGAGAGCTCGCCGGAATGGAAGCGCAGAACATTGCCGAAGCGCGCGGCGAAGATGCTATCGAGCATCGATTTCCGCAGTTCAAGGGCGAAACGGGCCCGAATGCGCTCCTGGGTGCTGTTGATAGCCAGGCGAAGCACCAACTGCGCGATGATAACGCCTGCGAGCACCGCTGCGCTTGCCAGCAAGCAGTCGATGTTTCCCGCGACCGCCTGGTCGATGACGGCACGGCACGCCAGAGCAAAGCTCACGAGCACCGCCGCCTGCACCGTGCACAGCACCGACAGCGCAACGATGCGGCCATGTTGCGCCTTCGATTGCGCGAACAGCCACGCGTAGGTGACCTCGTCCTGCTCGCGCGCCTCAGCCCCGCGCATCATTTTCGCCCCGCTTCGCTCGCGGCATCGCGTTTGCGCAGGCCGCATGCCACAAGAACGCGCTTGCCCGCGCGCCTTACCGCAGCGTTTGCGCCCTTGCACATCTTGCGTACGGAAAAGAGCGCCACCCACAGCTTCGAGTACGCATGGTATCCGCGGGAGGTCTCGCAATCGATGTGGCGGCCGTCGCGATAGAAGCCTCGCAGTATGCCGAGCACGTCCTCGCGCGGGATGTATTCCAGCATGACGCAGTTATCTCCGCAGATCACGTAGCCTTTTTCAGAGCCGTTCCCGTAATGCCCAACCACGCGATGCAGCACGTACTTCTCACCGCGGCAGTACAGCGCCACATCGTAGCGGCGCAGCTCGCCCTCGGCTGGCACTACCATCATCACGTCGTGGCGGTTGCGCAGCATCGGCCACATGGAAACGCCTACGGGCGGCCCCATGTAAAAGCCCTCGAATGCGAGCACGTCCTCGATTTTACGCGGCTCATCAGGGGAGGAAGACCCACCTGCATCAGACGCCGCCGATGGTATGTCTTTTTTGCACGTCATGAATCGCTTGCCGACTGGAACCTAACGGTTAGGCTTCTATTCCTCAAGCAAGTCGGCATCGCGAAGCTTGCCCAAAAACACCGCAACATCAGCACGCGCCGTGTCTTCGTCGACCGCGTATTCCGCCAGCAGAGCCCGGACCAGCACATCTTCCGTGGTATTTGCACCAAGCTGCTCCCACAGGAACGCGCCCGTATCGTTCAGACGAATCATGCAGTGGCGCTCCATGCTGGCCTCGCCCACCGGCACGACCACGTGCTGACTACCCACTTTGTTCACGATGAAACCGTCTTTAATCTTCATGCCCAGATCCTTCGCATCGATGCATTCGTTCACGCCCATTATCGCACAGCGTCATCTGGAACGCCGCGTCAAAGGCGGCAGGAGTCGGCGTGCAACGCAGCACGTAAAACGGCACGCTGTTCACCAACCTATCAAGCAAATCAAGCTGCCGAACAGCCAAAGCGGGATCATGCGGCATCAGGATCTGATTCATGATGCGCGCGACGATTTCCCCGTCATCTTCCAAACGGGACAGGCAGTCCGGCTCGTCCGGCTCGCAGCGCTCGATAAAGCAAACGGCGCGAAGGGGAACGCTCGTGTTTTGTCCCCAGTTTTCCTTGCCGCAGTATGGAGTGCCGTACGCGACGAACTCACCCACCGGCTGGTTGCAGGTGGTTTCGACTCCTTCCCCACTAGGGGGCACAGCGGAAGAGGTACAAGCACATGCGCTTTCCCCGCTGGGCGTCCCATCTGGAGGCTCGGCAACTTCCCCGGTTCGCCAGCGCAGAATGGGCTTGTCGCCGTTCACCACCGTTACGCGCTCGCCTAGCGCGCGCACCCACTGCGCGATGTGAGTGCTTTTGCCCGTGCCACTTTTCGCCGTGAACGCGAAGCCTTGCTCCGCATATGAGATGATCGCCGCATGGAACAGGAACGCGTTGAAATCGAGCATTCGCGTGCAAATTTTGCGGTAGAGCGCCAACGATTCGCAATATGCGGGCGAAAATGAGCCCTTCTCGTCATTCTCGGCTGCAATTTCTTCGGGCGTTGCCGCTATCGAAATATCGCAATCATCGGGAGAGGTGTCGACTATGTAGTCCGCGCAAAGCCGCTCGGTGAACGCGTAGCGGTTCTTGATGGCGATAAGAACCTCGGCAATTTGGATGCAGAACATAGGCTTTGCTCCTTGGAAGGAAGACGGTGAGCGTGATATGGCGGCGGAAATCTTAGCACTGCGTTTATTGCATCGTTTTCAGGCATTTTGCGCGGTGCGACCGTCGTTGTTTTATTATAAAGCGCACTGAACATGCGCGCGCTTGGCCGCCAAGCGCGCAAGCGATTTCCACTGTTGTCACGCATGCTGCAACGAGCAGCGAGAGGAAGTGCCCGTGGAGCTTTCTGCTGCCGAAGAGTACGCAATCAAGATTATCGCTGCCGAGAGTGGCATGCAGCGTCCTGTGGGCGAAATGCCGGCTGCGGTTTCGGCTGCGGGCGAGGACAATTCTGCGCTTGAATTGGGGCCTGGACGCGAACATGACCCAGCGGCAACGTTCAATTCCGTCCCCACGATAGCGTGCGCTGCCGAATCCGCCCTTGCGATTCCCGATGATTTGTGGCCGGCCGTGCGCGCCGAGCTGGTAGCGCAATCGGTTATCGGCTATCCTGCGCACGCCGTTGAGTCTCTTTCGCTCAATCCCGCCGACCAGGCTGAATATCTCGCGCTCGCTGGGAAAAACCTGTCGAGCTGGTATCGCCTCATGATGGCGCAAGACAGCGTGCTCGCCAAGTTTCACCAGGCAGGCATCCCCGTTGCCGTGCTGAAGGGTGAGGCCGCTGCGGCAAATTACCCGCAGCCGAACAGCCGCAGCATGGGCGACATCGACCTCATCGTGCCGCCCGGCCACTTCGAGCAGGCGTTTTCGCTCATGGAGCGTTTGGGCTGGGATAACGATATTGAACTTGAAATCAATCCGCGCCACGCGGGCTTCAAGAAGGCGGGCTGTCCCGAAATCGAGCTGCATCGGTATTTCAGCACATGCACCAACAAGCAGCAGGCACATTTCCTTGACCAGGCCATTTACGACGCAATCCCGCGCGCCGAATGGACCGATGTCGCAGGCTTCAGCGTGCCCGTGTTGCCGCCGCTCGAGAACGGCCTGGTGTTGCTCGCGCATGTCAACCAGCATCTAGGTTCGGGTCTGGGGCTTCGCCAGATTCTGGATTGGCAGATGTTCGTTGGCGCACGGTTGACTGACGAGCTTTGGGAGCGCAGCTTTCAACATGCGGCGCAGCAGATCGGCATGGAGAAGCTGGCGGTCACCACAACGTGGCTTTGCCGCACCTACCTGGGACTTCAGACATCGGCAACGTGGTTTGGCGATGCCGACACGCAGCTTGCGAGCGACCTTCTGCTCTACATCATGCAGCGGGGGAACATGGGGCGCAAGATGGAACGTGGCGCGCGGGCAACCCGCACGGTGCTGCACAACCTCCGCAGCCCCGCGGCCTTGGTTCGCTATCTTTACGAGGGCGGGCGCGCTCATTGGGCGCCAGCGCGCAAGCACGCGTGGCTTGCTCCGGCAGCGTGCCTCTATCAAGTGGGGCACGTTATCCGCAGGGGACTCTCGCGCAACGCGAGCATGAGCGAGCTCGTCACCGACGCACGTAGCGCGCAAGAAGACATCGACCTGCTAAAACGCCTTGAGGTTACCAGGATGTAGAAAGACGAAGGCCCAAGAAAGCGACCGCCGCTTTTGACGAAGGTTGGGAAAGCGGCTGCGAAATTGATTGCTGGGAAACGGACGGCAACCCGAAACGATGATCCTAAAATGACCGCCGCTTAAAACGAGAAGCGGAAAAATCACAGCCGACAAAAATGAAGGATGTTAAAAAAGCGGGTTCCGGGAATCGTCTTGGAACCCGCTTCGGTTGTTCCGCTGCCGAGCAGTAGGCGCGATAAGGATAGGTGGCTTAGTAGTAACCCGTCCACTTTGAGCCATCGGGCTCAGTTTTGACGCCGGGATCGGCGCCACCAGTCGGGTCGCCGCCAGCAGAATCGCCCGAACCCTTCTCAGAGGAATTATCGCTGCCTGCGTTCGAGCCGCTCGGCTGGTTGTCCGAAGTGGAGCCAAAGCCGCTCACGCTCGGAGCGTCGCCACTGGAAGTTGACGTGCCAGCGGAGGGCTCGCCCGTCGCGGCATCAGGGGAATCCCCATACACCTCGGACGCATCAACCTCGTTGTCGGCCGTGCCGTCGCCCGACGCATGCATTACGCCTACGTCCTTAGAAGATGAGTCGGAGGCAGCTGCAACAGCGCTGTCCGTTTTCGACGCCGCCTCATCTTGGCTCGAGCCGCCCGACACCATCAAGACAACGAGAATCACGACGACAACCAAAATCGCCGCGCCCACGCCGATAAGTACATTACGTTTTCGCGTATCCATAGATTTAGTAACCCTTCGTTCAATCAGTGGAAATCCGCAAACAAACGAAGGGCGGACGAAAACCGCCCGCCCTCGCTAGATTCATCAAACTGTGAATCATCGCAAGGCCCCGCCTGGCAAGCCGAGCAGGGCCTTGCGAAGCTGAATGCCTATTGCCAATCGCCCGGATTCACGCCGTTGTCGCCATCAAGGTCAGAGGAGACAATAACGTCGCGATTCTCCAGCTCGATGACATCCAGCTCGGGGCTCTCGTATTTCTTTAGCATATCATTCAACTCTCTACTGGATTGCAGACTTAATGCTCGTAGCATAATCTTTCTCAGCTTCACTTGCCATAGGATGCGCAAGAATAGCATCTGCAACCTCGCTTACCGAGCGCAAATGGTAAGCATCCTCGACCGCTTCGACGGTAGTTCCGTCAACGGTTATGTACTTGACAAACGCCTTTTCAGTGAAGTTGGCAGTGTAGTAATTCTTCGCCACTCCATTGAACACCAAGTTCGATGTGATGGTACCGTCATTGTTCAAGGCGTTATTGTAGGCCACGAGACGGCGGTCGCCAGAAGTGGGAGCGCTAAGCCTCTTGTAATACCAGCCGTTCTCGATGTATGTGGCTTTTTCAGGAATAGCCTTAGTGTAACCGAAACGCAGATAGGTAGACTCACTCGGCACACCCTTGTCCATCCTCAGCGAACCGCCCTTAAACTTCAGCAGATCGGTGATGTTGACGAACTTGGCATAAGCAGCGCCCTCGACATCGCTTGCAGCGCAAGGGATCGTGAACGCAGCATCCTTGTACCAACCAGCAAACGCCATGCCATCCTGGGTCGGATATGTCCAAGAGGTCTGGTCGCCGGTGCGATAATCCTGCAGCGCATACGCGCCTTCGGGAAGCTTAACGCCATACGTGCCGTCGGTGTTCGCGACAGGTACATAGCCTGCAGCGCAATGATCGGCAGGAATCTCAGTTGCAAACGTACCACCGCTAATGGCGATGTTGGCGGGCTGCGTGCTTACCGAGATAGGCTTGCTAAAGGTGCCGCCCGTGATGGTGAGCTGACGGTTCTGGCCTTCGCCAATGGCGCCGCTCACATCAACACAGCCTTCGATAACGCTGTTGCCTTCAACCGTAACGCTTACGGAAGGATACGAAGCATAGCGGCACACGTCAAACGCAAACGGACCGCCAACTTGCGTATTCTGACCAGCGATGATGGTCGAATCCTTGATAACGGTATCGCCATTGTTGTTCGACAGCGTGTAGCACGTTTGCTTGCCGCCCTTTACGGTCATGCCGTCAAGCGTCAGATTGCTGTAGTTCTGGATCATGATTGCCGGCGACCCCGACCACTGAGTCGTGTCGTCGCCCGCAACGCTTGCATCACCAAAGATGGAGCCGTTGCGCATCACAATCGTGTTGCCCTTAAGCAGGTGGAAGCCGTTCGAGGCGGTTCCCGTGCTACCAACAAGCTTGCCACCCACCGTGTAGGAATGACCCGCGAAGTCGATGGTCAGACCATTGGGGAAGGTGTCGTCCTTGATAGAAATGCCGTCACCGCTGCAGTCGGACAACAGCGTAATGGTATCGCCATCCTGAGCTGATGCAACAGCGTCAGCGAGAGTGGCGTACGCCTTGCTGCCGATCTGCGCCACGCCGGCAACAACGCCGTACGTACCGTCGCCGTTGTCGGAAGGAGCGTAACCGGGAGCCAGGTAGCTGGTGCCTTCGCCCTCGGGGGAGGCGCTGGGGTCGAAGCCGACGAACGTACCGCCGCTGATAGCGACATTCGCACTGCCGCTCGCATACGCATCATCAATGCAGTTGAACAGATACTTGCTGCTGCCTTCCCACTTCTGGTGCAGGTCGAAGGTGCCGCCCTTGACGGACAAGGTGCCCTCCTGCACCTGAACCACGCTAACGTTACCGTAGAAGGTGCCGTTTTCGATGGTCAGGTCGCCCTTCACCACGTTGATGGTGTAGCAGTCGTTCTCCTTGGCATCTATGGTTCCGTCGCCAGTGATGGTCACCTTGGCGCCATTTGCGATGGACAGAATGGCGTTGGCATTATCACCCCAGATATCTTTCGTGTTCTTGATGGTCTTGCCGTTCAGATCCAGTGTGATGTCCTTGCTGATGGCCAGTTGGGTGTTCTGCTCGACATCCGTCAGTAGGGTAATGGTCTTACCCTTTGTAGCCAGACGGATCGCATCGGCCAGCGTCTCGTACTTCTTGCTGCCGACCTGGGCAACATAGCTGCCTTCCTTGACGCCATAGGTGCCATCCGCGTTCTTGGTGGGAATGAAGCCATCGGTGCAGTACTCTTCGGAAATGCTCTTATTAAACGTACCGCCGGAGACCTCGAAGTTGTCAGAAGTGCCCTTGCCGACACCGCGGAAAATGTTCTCCCTAGACATCTTGTTGACGAAGTGGCCGCCGGTAACCCGCGTGATAGCGGTATGGCCTTCCACAACACCAGTTGCGACAACCTGCGGATGGTTCCACCGTCCTGTGGTGGTCAGACTCTGGATAAACTCGCCGCCAGTGATCGTCGTGTTGCCGTAGGCGAGAACAACGCCCGTATAACCATTCGTTGCATAGCTCAGCTCGAACTTGCCACCGTTGATGGTGAGCGTTGAGTCTTCCTCGCTCTTCACAACGTTCAGACCACCCGAATACGAACCGCTCTCGATGGTCAGGGTGCCCCAGTTGTCAATCATGGAGGAGCCAGTGTTGCCCGCCGTAGCGGTCACATCCGCCAGCGTCAGGTTGGCGTTGCTGTCCTTCGCGACCTCGATGTTGTAGTAGCCGGTGCCGCCCACAACATTGCCGTTCTTCACGGTAACGGTGCCACCCTTCACGGAGATCGTGGCCTTGCCGGCGTTCGTATTCGTCAGCGTCTTGCCGTGCAGATCGAGGGTGACGCTCTTGTTGATTGCCACGTCTTCAGTTGCATCCGCCAGCAGCGTGACCGTCTCGCCGTCCTGGGCTGCGTCGATGGCAGCCTGCAGGGTGTCAAACCCCTTCCCTGCAACATACGCTACGCCAGAGGCGACGCTATGCGTACCGTTGGTATTTGCGATGGGAGTACAGCCTTCCGCACACAGGTCGGCGGAGACGGCAGACGAGAACGTGCCGCCGGAAACAGCGACCGTCTTAGCGGAGTTGTCGAAAGCCGACTCCTGCTTCGTCGAAGAATCCCAGCTGTAGGCCTTAAGAGCCGCATTGCCAGCCTTCGCCGTGAAGGTGCCACCAGCGATGGCAATCTGGCCAAGACCCTTGTAGCCGGGACGGTTGACGATGGAAATTGCCGCGCCGTCCTGGATTGCGCCGTCGCCCTCGAGCTTATCAACTGGGTCGCCCGACACGGTAATCGCGCTACCAGCAGTAACGTTCAAGTTGCCCGAGCACACCTGCGCACCCATCGTTTTCGCGTTGATCGTGGAGTTGTCGATGGTCAGCGTTCCGCTGCTGGGGAAGTAAATGCCGAAGCCGTTGGGAACGTTGAGCGTACTATTCTTTAGGACAACGGCGTCGTTCGTGTTGTTGCCGTTCGTCTCAATGCCGCTCGTGGCGGTGGTAGTTGCCTCAACGCCCTCGAACGTTAGGTTGGAGTTGTCGTACGTGATGGCGCCGCCCATAGCAGACGCAGACGGAATCAGACCGATGAGCTGCGAGCTCACAACCTTGCCGTTTTTCACCGTAAGCGATGCATCGGGGTAGTTGATTTCGAACGCCGCGGAGTTTGCATCGGTTCCGGTGCACGTCCAGGTGTGGCCGTTCAGGTCAACCACGCGAGCGTCGTTTCCAGACTTGAACGCGCTACCCGTGGTGTAGTCGCGCAGCAAGGTGATGACTTCGCCAGTTTTGGTTTGAGCATCGAACGCCTCGTCCATGGTGTAGTAGCCAGTTTCGCCAACCTGAGCAAGGTAAGCCTTTGCCACGCCGAAGGTGCCGTCGGCATTCTTAGTTGCTGCGAGGTTTTCAACCACATAGCGGGACGGATCGGTGCTAAACGTACCGCCTGTGACCTCGATCGTTGCCTTTGTGGGGTCGTTGGAAGTGGTACCCGTGCTGTAGTCAACCGTGTTCAGCGTGCCATTGACGGTGCCGCCGGTGATGGCAACCTTTGCTGGTTTGCCCGCAGCGCCGTCGTATGTCACCGACTCAACATTGCCGGCAACGGTACCGCCGCTGATCTCGAGACTAGAGCCGCTTCCGTTGTAGGTCCATGTCGAAACGTTGCCGTTGATGACTGGTCTGCTTGCGCCTTTATCGCCATCCTTGATATAGGTTGTCTTCCAGTTTTGAATCGCATAGCTATTCTTGGAATTGATGGTACCGCCTGCGACCGAAAGAATGCCGGAATCGCACTTTAGGACAATAAAGTTATCCTGCGTGAACGTACCGCCGGTAATGGTCATGTGCGGCAATCCAGGCTGTTTCTCATCGCCAACGCGGACAAGGGATGCGCCATTTGTTCCACCAGCACCGCTGTCGTTCTTGACGTTGCCGCTCTGGAAGAACAGCCAGCCGCTATTGCCACCCTGAACGTCGATGACGTAATGGGACGAAACGCCGGAATTCTCTTTGGTATCCTCACGCATGATGGTACCCGTCTGGGCTTTACTGGAGTCCTTGACGTAGACCCTGCTCGTAACCGTCAGCGCCGGCTTACGCTCGCCCGTGCTGCCGTTAAGGGTGTAGCCGTTCAAATCGAGCGTGACATTTTTCGTGGAGATTGTTACGTTCTCTTTCGTGTTAGCCAGCAGCTTCACCGTCGCTCTTTCTGACGCAGCGTCAATTGCCGCCTACAGGCTGGAATATGTCTTGCCGTTCACTTCTGCAACTGCTGCTTCGTTGCCCTCTTCGCCAGTCTCGGCTGCAAGGGTCGCTGCTTTGTTAGCCGTTTTGCCGATCGTCGCATTGGCCGCTTCACTCGCCGATTCGGACTGCGCGGCAAGCGTATCGCCTGAGCTTGCGCCCGTATCAGCGCCTTGCGACTCAAAAGGCTGAATCAACTCAGTCGGGGATGAAGAAACCTCCGATGCTGCGCCATCATCAGCCGCGAATGCTGCGGTTGGCAACATCATGGGGCACATCGCAACACCCAGCAGGCCTGAAATGAATTTGTTTATATTGCTCATTTTCATTTCTTGCGCACCTCCTTTTCTGTTTTCTATGCTCTCAAAATCCTTTACATCTTAACCCCCCATCGTCGCAATTGCTGCCGAAAATGCTTTGCTGAATAAAAAGATTTACAGGCTTCCGTACTGCGCATAAGCTGCACCAATATCAAAATGTTCAGACAGCAGGAACCGAGTCATAGCGTCAATTTCATAAAGCGGCACACATAATTTCGCTAAGCGCGTCCAGATTCGCTTGCCAATTCGCTTCATAAAAGAAAAAGGGTACCTTCACTGTATTGAAGGTACCCTGCTGTTAATACGGTCCAAGCCAAATTGAAGGGCGCAGTACGCTACCAGCAATATTAATGGCGGTTACCGACGTATTGGCGCCTAACCCTGTATCGGTAAGGCAATAGCGCAATCAAAGGCGTCAGTCCCTATCGACTGAATGGACGTGTTTTCTCCAAACCCATTTCAACAAGGTCATAGCACTGGTTAAAAGCACCATCGGGAAGTGAGGTAAGACCCTGCATTTTGTCTAAACAGGTGGTGGTAAGACTGCAACACGAAAAGCAACCGTAGCCCATTGCCTGAATAGTAACGGGTTCGTTAAAGGCAAGGCTGGTTAGGCTAGCACAGGTACCGAATGCCAATTCACCAAGATACCCAATACTCATCCCCAAAGGTCAACCAAAGCAAGATTACAGCAGTCATAGAAGGCTGAATCGTCAATCGAGTCAAGCGTTCTGCCCTCGAAACGCACCGATTTCAGGTTATGGCAGCAGATCACCTACGCGCGAACAATGCACCATGGATCGAAGCCTTTTTTCAAGCTCCTTGACGCGAGCGCCTATCCACGTGCAATGTGCCGTGGATACCACTTCTGAAACCATGCGGTGAACGCCCCCATCAACGCGGGAAGAACGGAATTGATTGCGCCAACATAGCTTGCTGCGTCCATTTGCATGATGAAGTAAGTCCAAATGGGCGTAACCAGGTAAAGCACTCCCCACGCCGCCGTAAGGATGCGGTTCGCTCTCATGAAGATCGGATTGCGCAATGCCGCTTCCCCGTTATAGCTGTTCTTGGAATAATGCGCAGTCAGTGGCACTTTCAGGAAGCACGAAACCGTCCACATCAGCCCGAACAAAAGATATGACAACGGGACAACAAGAATCGGCGATGCTCCCGCCAGCAACGCAACAGAACACGCGCCTACTCCTAAACCAGAAATCTGGTCATACAACGTAGCCTTTGTCCGATGCATCAAAACCGGAAGCAACACGCATACCGCCACGCTGATCAAGCTGCCCCAGAACCCATCAATAGACGCAACAACCCAGAACACGATCCAGGGAATCAAGAGCAGCAGCATATTGGTCTTCGGCTCGCTGGCGCTTTTGCCGTTGCCCTCATCACCACTGCTCACACCCTCAAGCGCATCCGGATTATTTGCACCCGCACTCGATGCCGCGCCAAAAAAATCATCCCAGTGCATCATCAGGTCGAAATCGCCCTCCACGGAATACAGATGCTTCATGAGCGCTTCATCTCCAGCAATCTCGCCGCTTGCAATTGAGCGCCAAACATCAAAGGGCGTGTTGATGCGTGTGGTGAAACCATCAGCAAAGCCATCTTCAGGCTCTACTTCAACTCGGCTTCCCTTCTGCCCGAGAGTGATGCGGTAGACCTTGCCGATATCGGTATAGTTCATGTCAAGCACAACATCGTGCTCCTGCCATGATTCCTTGCGATAAAGGGCTGCCATTTGACGGGTGAACACCAGGCTAGGATCTTCCTTTTCACCTGATTCGCCAACGCCCCAGCTAGCATCTGCCATCGCCTCAAAAACATCACGCGGGAATAGGTTCTGGTCAAGCTTGCCGCGGGTTTCTCCGGTAATGCCACCAGAAGCAAATTCCTGCCCCGCTTTCTTCACCCAAGAAAGATATTCGTCAGTGCGTTCTGAAAGCTCTTTCACCCTGAAAAGCTCACCTTGTCCGCAGAAAATCGCAGTGTAGCCGCCTTTTCCGCACAGTCGGTCATACAGGTTGGTAACGCAGCCGTAGTTCCCCTGGGCAGTGTAGAAACCGCACGTGGAAATAACCACGGTTCGCTTGCCGCTCATATCGTAGCGAGAAGGATGCCCTCCGCTTTCCGTTTCCGTGCACATGAACGGGAGGGACATAGGAAGCTGACGGTCGATGAGGGTTTTCAGCTGACCGGGCAACCCGAAGTAATACAGGGGGAAACTCCAAACAACAACGTCGGCCCACAGAATTTTATTGATAACTCCCTGCATATCGTCGCGAATGCAACACTCGCCTGGCGTCTTGCTCCAACACGAAAAGCAGCCCAAGCAGGGTTTGAGGTTAAGCGAGCTGATGTTAAGGGTTTCGATTTCAGGGGCCTGTGCACCGCCATTTTCTTCCTGGATGGTAATACCTTCAAGAAAAGCGATGGTTAAACGCCAGGTATTGCTTCGATTGCCTTTAGGACTGCCATTGATGGCAAGTATCTTCATTACGCGTTCCTCAATTCGACGGCACACTGTTCGGCGCAGTCAATACGTCTCTGAATACTTCTTCAGACAAAATCGGCGACACTGCCCAGAGCAAACTTTGCCCTATTGGCCCGATTCGAGAATGACAATTTCGCATTCGTACCAATTTCGCATTCGCACTAAGCATATAAGACATGGCCAAATCTGGCTCATAGAGCGCGTTAGAAAAAGGTAAAGCCGAAAACAAAACAGACATTCGAAAATCAAGCCCCACGCAAAAACAAGCGGCAGGCCCCACCGAGCAACGTGCGCAATCGCCCCACCACCATCATCCAAAATGGGAAACAAGGGCGCATACCTGTACCAATATTGGGACATGAGTTCATTCCCCCGCACGCGCATCTATGGCATCCTCCGATAAGGAACGTCCATCCCAGCAAACGCACGCGAGAAAGGGCACGAACATGAACAGCGACGTGCAGAAAAGCGTTAATGCGAAAACGAACTACTTCGATGAATATCTCATCGTGCCTGATGGCTTGCGGCCCGAAGTGGACGCATTCTGCGCCGAAGTAGCCGCGCTTGGCGAACAGTGCGCAGACTTCAATGCCTTCGAAAATCGCTTCGCGTCTGAAGGGCTTTCAGAAAAGTTTGTGGCACTCATCTGCCAGTGCGCCCAGAAAGCCTCCCCGCGAACAAAAGAACAGCAGCGGGAATCGCTCAAAGCCGCCAAGAGCATGATGCGCGAAAACCGAAAAGAAACCGCGGAATACTTTGCCGACTCCGTACTTGCATCCGCCAGAGTCGAAGCCGAGGGGCGCATCCTGAAGGAAAATCGAGAGCGCATGATCGAAAACGACACCATGGGCGGCTACACAAGAACAAAGAACGCTATAGAAGACGGCATCAGCCTTTTCGGGTTCCTATTGAATAAGTTCAGGAAGTAAAGGCTCAGCGTTATCCTCTAAGCACCAACCAAAAGGACGATGATACAAGGAACCCCGATATGGTGCTTATTCTCATAATGCTATTCATTGCCACAGCTAACGTTGTAGGCTGCGTCCTTATCAAAAAACGGGGAATCCAAATCTTCCTGGGAATCGCAGCGTGGAGCTGGGTTCTTATTGCGCTGGCGAGCGGCCTACTTCTTTACAACATCAATTACAAAACAACCGATATCGACATATCGGAATCTCCCGATGGCGCCTACGAACTGCACTTCCAGCAAATCGGAGAACCAGATTGGCCCTTCGGTTCAACCCACGCCCGTCTTGTTCTCGAAAGCAATGGGAAAACCGTCACAACGTGCAGCTTCGACATTGCCAACGACGGCAAAAACCTTGGTCCTGAAAACTGGGAAACTATATGGGGCAGCGACCACGCATCAGCCACCATATTCGGCGAAGAGCAAAGCGACTATCGCTATAACCTCAGATTGGATGGGGAAATTGAAGAGCTCCAGCTAGACACCTATAACGGCAAAACAATTCCTGATGCACAGAACGAAACCCCAAAGATCGACGAAGATGGCTACCCTACCGCCCAAGACTACCAAGCATACAAACAGGAAATGGCAGCGGTTGCCAGCTACATTGGGGTCGACGGATTCGAGATGGAATACAAAATTACGGCTAAGGGCTACCCCTATGCCGTAATCTCCAGGGAACCAAACGAAAAAACCGGCCAAGTTACCGAGCTACACATTATCCTGAACGAACAGCACGAAAAATTATCGAATCGGGAATACGTTCTGCAAAAGCACCGCTTCGCAGCAGATGGAGCAGAATCCGCTTCTGCTGAAATCGTCGATTTCTATTTGGTGGACTGCGCAACGCTTGAAGTCACCGACGAGCATACAACCCAATGGCATAAAGCAAACCGCAGTTAAAGTTTCATATCGAATTGGTATTCAAGCCTATTTCAGAAAAGTATCAATAGGAACAGATAACACTGTTTACCTGGTGGAACGACACTATTTTTAAATAAGCAAGCAACAGAAAAGTTAGAAGAGGTGCTTCTAACGAATGCCCAAAAAGCTTAATCCGTCCGTCTAGATGAACACGTTCATTGATTTCTAACAATTCTTAATCTATTGTAAAAAAGCCAATAGCTCTCGAAGCTATTGGGATCTATTTTTGGGGGAGGCTTACATGAAAACTGTTGCTATTATTGGCACTTTTGACACCAAAGGCGAAGAATTCGCCTACGTTAAAACCCGCTTCGAAGAGCTGGGCATCAACACCATTACCATCCACTGCGGCGTATTCGATCCGCAAACCATGCCTGACGTTACCAACACGGAAGTAGCAGCAGCAGTTGATATCGAAATGTCAACCATCGCCGAAAAGAAGGACCGCGCCTTCGCCACAGAAACCATGACGCGCGGCGTTGAAAAGCTTTTGCCTACGCTGTATGCCAACGGTCGCTTTGACGGCGTCTTTTCGATGGGCGGATCGGGCGGAACCGCTATCGCAACCGCAGGCATGCGCAAGCTGCCGGTAGGCGTTCCCAAGGTTATGGTGTCCACCATGGCTTCAGGCGATACATCGCCCTACGTCGGCGCATCCGACATTGCCATGTTCCCCTCCATCGTTGACGTTGCGGGCATCAATTCCTTCTCTGCAACGATCTTCAACAACGCGGTTGCCGCTATGACAGGCATGCTCGAGCACACTGCTCCCAAGCACGAAGACTCCAAACCACTTGTGGCCGCAACCATGTTCGGCGTTACCACGCCCGCTATCCAGAAAGCACAGGCATACCTGGAATCAAACGGCTATGAAGTACTTGTATTCCATGCAACTGGCACGGGCGGAAAATGCATGGAATCACTGATCAACGGCGGCTTCATCAAAGGCGTACTCGATCTGACTACCACCGAATGGTGCGATGAAATTGCTGGCGGCGTTCTTAACGCTGGCCCCGATCGCTGCAGTGCTGCTGCCCTTAACGGTATTCCCGCTGTGGTGTCCGTAGGCGCTGACGACATGGTGAATTTCGGCCCGTGGGATACCGTCCCCGAGCATTACCAGTCTCGCAACCTGTACAAGCACAACCCAACCGTTACGCTTATGCGCACCACGGTTGAAGAAAACGAGCAAATTGGGCGTGCTATCGCAAGCAAGGTGAACATGTCTATCGGCCCGTGCGCCGTTATGTTGCCTTTGAAGGGCGTTTCGATGATCGACGCAGAAGGCCAGCCGTTCTACGGTCCCGAAGAAGATGCGGCATTGTTCCAAGTACTTCGCGATGAGATCGACCCGACAAAGGCTGAGCTCATCGAAATGGATGCTCATGTGAACGACGACGAATTCGCCATCGCCGCAGCACAAAAGCTGATCGACCTCATGAATCAATAACGATACAAAAAGACGAGAACACCTAGTTCTCGTCTTTTTATTACAGAGGGTGCCCCAAGCGGCACCGCAACCCTAGCTTCATTGGGCCTTTTCCATAAGGGCGGTATCTCTTATTGGAAAAATGCTCATTAAAGTGACAGTTCCTCAAGGAAAAGGAGAAAACCATGCTTGAATTGTCCCGCGCAGAAATCCTCGACCGGTTCCGCAAGTCCCTCGACGAAGGCAACATCCTGCTCGGCGTAGGCGCCGGTACGGGCATCACGGCTAAATCCGCTGAGGCCGGCGGTGCCGACATCTTCGTTATCTACAACTCTGGCCGATTCCGCATGGCTGGCCGCGGCTCTCTTGCTGGCCTGCTTTCCTACGGCGATGCAAATCAGATCGTTGTTGAAATGGGCGCCGAGGTTCTGCCCGTTGTGAAGGATACCCCCGTTCTCGCTGGCGTATGCGGCACCGATCCCTTCCGCGTTATGAAGAAGTACCTTGCCGAGCTTAAGGAGCAGGGCTTCAACGGCGTTCAGAACTTCCCCACCGTAGGCCTTATCGACGGCACATTCCGCAAGAACCTCGAAGAAACCGGCATGGGCTACGGCCTTGAAGTGGACATGATTGCCGAGGCTCACAAGCTCGATATGCTTACCTGCCCGTATGTCTTCGATGAAGAGCAGGCAGCCGCAATGACCAAGGCGGGTGCAGACATCATCGTTGCCCACATGGGCCTTACCACCGGTGGCACCATCGGCGCAGAAACCGCACGCACTCTCGAGGATTGCGCAAAGATCATCGAAGGCATCGTAAAGGTTGTAAAGGATATCAACCCCGATGCACTCGTTATCTGCCATGGCGGCCCCATCTCCGAGCCCAAGGATGCGGCTTACATCATCGAAAACGTTCCTGGTATCGATGGCTTCTTCGGCGCAACTTCCATCGAACGCCTGGCAGCCGAGCGCGGCATCAAGGCTCAGACCGAAGCATTCAAGTCTATCAAAAAGTAGCTTTTACCAGCTTGTTTGCTTGCAAAAACAAGGCGCTCGCCATTTGGCGGGCGCCTTGTTTCATTCAACAGCAAAAAAGAAACAAGTCCAAACCTTGGTAATCGTCCAATCTCCCCAATCATTCTCTTTCGGAATGCACTATGCATCTGTGCTAAAGTTAACTTGACCTAACTTAACCACGGCTAACTCTGCTCTCACACCGATCGCTCCGTTGGCCTTCCGCACAGATTGGAGCGCTTATGAAAGGCAACACCCCCTACCTGGTGGTCAACGGACTCATGAAGCATTACGGCAATGGCGAGGCGCGCGTCCAAGTGCTTGATGGAATTACCACAACCATAAACAAAGGCGAAATTTGCGTTATGCTTGGCCCCTCTGGTTCAGGAAAATCCACCTTCCTGAACCTCATCGGTGGGCTTGAAGGGGCCGACGGCGGCACAATCCGCGTCGGAGAATGCGAGATCACGTCACTTTCCGCAAAAACCTTGGGCGAATACCGCCGCCGTGAACTTGGCTTCGTTTTCCAGTTCTACAACCTGGTTCCCGACCTCACCATTCGTGAAAATATCGAGGTCACAGCACACCTTTCCAAGAACCCCCTTCCCATAGACGAACTGCTGCATTCGCTTGGCCTGTGGGAGCACCGCAACAAATTCCCGCGCCAGGTTTCAGGCGGCCAGCAGCAGCGCTGCGCCATCGGACGAGCGTTGGTGAAGAACCCTGGCCTCATCTTGTGCGACGAGCCCACAGGCGCCCTCGACTACAAAACCTCGAAAGAGGTTCTTGAGCTTATGGAAAGCGTGAACCGCACGTATGGCTGCACGATCGTTATCGTCACACACAACGCCGCCATAGCACGCATGGCAAACCGCGTGCTTCGTTTGCGCGACGGACGCCTGGCGGAAGACGCAGCAAATGGAGCGCCTGTGCCCGCTTGCGAGCCTGAATGGTAGGCGAACGATGACACCACTTGCCAAACGACTCCCCCGCGAACTCAAGAACAACATCGGCAAATACCTTGGCATCTTTCTGCTTATGTGCGGAGCCATTGCTCTGACCTCAGGCTTTCTACTTGCCGCGCATTCGATCAGCCAGATCATCGATGGCATGCACAGCGAATACACCATCGAAGACGGCCGTTTAGCCACTTCGTTCGAAGCCACCGACAACCAGCTTCAAGCCGCACGCGATGCAGCCGAAGACGTGGGCGGCGTTACGCTCTTTGATAACTATTCCATCGATGCCGCCATCACGCTCCCCAATGACGATGGGACCAAACGCACACTGCGTACTTACAAGCATCGCACCCAAGTAGACATCGCAGCCTACTGCGAGGGTTCAGAACCTGCAACCGAAAAAGAAGTTGCCATCGACCGCGTGTTTGCAAAAAACAACGATATCCATGTGGGCGATACCGTCGATCTTGAAGGCAGCGCCTACACCGTCTGCGGCATCATGACCCAACCGGACAGCCAAGCGCTTTTCCTCAATAACTCCGACTTTACCGTGAACACCATCACCTATGGCGTTGCCGAAGTTTCCCCGCGGGCTTTGAAGCGCTTAAAGATGCTGGCGGCGCACCCACATACACCTACTCGTTTACCTTCGCCAACCGCAACCTTTCCGTTGCGGACCGCACCGATGCCGAAAAAGATATGGCAGAGGCAATGGCGAATGCCGATGCAAATATCGACGACCTCACCGATGCAAGCGCCAACCAAGGAATTGGCTACGCCGCAGACGATGTTGAAGGCGATTCGGCCATGTGGACCACCCTGCTCTACATCATCATCGTTATCATGGCATTCGTATTCGTGGTGCTTACCAACGCCACCATCGAACAGGAAAGCGCCATCATCGGCACCCTTCTGGCAAGTGGGTATCGCCGAAGCGAGATTGTCCTGCACTATCTAGCGCTGCCGGCAATTGTAGGCATCCTAGCAGCTGGTCTAGGTACCGCGCTCGGAGTGGCATTCTTTACCGAGCCCATGCGCCAGCTTTACTACGGCTCCTACAGCCTGCCTCCGTTCCAGGTGTTCTGGGACTGGGGTATTTTCCTCAAGTGCGCCGTGGTGCCCGCTGCCGCACTTATCATCATTACGCTCGTGGGCCTTCTGCGCAAAATGGGAAAAACGCCACTGCAGTTCCTGCGTCACGAAGCTGCTGGGAAATCGGGCACCAAGCGCGGCGTGCGCTTACCCGAACGTCTGAGCTTCGTAGCGCGCTTCCGCCTTCGTATTTTCCTGCGAAACCTTGGCAACTTCGCCACACTCTTCGTAGGAATTGCTTTCGCCAGCCTGCTTTTGCTCTTTGGTTTGGCTATCCTGCCCACCATGACGCACTACGCCGACAACTTGGAAACAAGCCTCGTAGCCGAACATACCTACACTCTTAAGGCGCCGCTCGAACTCGAAGGAACACCCGAAGAACGCGAAGCGTGGACCGCACTCGAACGCCTACAGTCCATCAACGGTACGCTGCTTACCGCCACAGAGGACGCGCAAGACGAATTGGAAGAAGCAGCAGATGCCGCACAGGATGCATACCATGAAGCAATGGCGTCGCCTTCTGTCGAAACTACCCAGGCAGCAACTAACGCCCTTTCTAAAGCACAACGCAAAAAGGACGCCTTCTATGCATCTATCGATGACATTGCCGACGCTCTTGGATGCAACCGCGACGATGCCATCGACCTTATGGAAAAAGCCGCTGACATTGATACAGACGATGACGATATTCACCCCATAAACACCACCGACAACGGCACCGATGCCATTGACCAAGCAGAGAAATACGCCGTCTACCAGCTTCAATACGACCGAGGAAACAACAACGGCACCGAAACTGTGGCCGTCTATGGCGTACAACCAGATTCCCGCTACTGGAAGGATCTCAATATAGGCGATGGCAAAGTCGTATTCGGTGCGGGTCTTGCAGACAAGTTCGGCTGGGATGGAAACCAGCAGATTGACCTCTACGACAAGTACGAAGACAAGACCCACAGCCTCACCTTCTCAGGCCAGGAAGACACCTGGGGTACGAAATCGAATATGAACGTATACATGAGCATCAACGACTTCAACACGATGTTCAGCAACAACAAGTCGTACTTTAACGGATACGTAAGCAACGAAGCGCTTACCTTAGACGCGCGCTACTACGCAAACGACACAACCCCGGATGACATGCGTGCAGTGGGCAACCAATTCGTAAACATGATGGACTCCATGATTGGAATGATGGTGGGCTTGGCCGTATTCATCTTCTTGCTGTTCATGTACCTACTCACCAAAGCAGTCATCGATCGCAGCGCACGCTCCATCAGCTATATGAAGGTATTCGGCTACCGCGATAAGGAGGTCACACATCTTTACATCCGCTCGGTCACGCTGTGCGTGATCGCATCGCTTGTGATGTGCCAACCTCTTATCATCGGCTCACTCACCGTAATTTTCCGTTCAATGCTGCTCTCCTACAACGGCAACATCGAGATCTACGTCCCCTGGTGGTGCATGGCTGCATGCGTAGGCATCGGATTTGCAACCTATCTCCTTGTGGCGCTCATGCATACACGCTCGATCAGACGAGTAAGCCTGTCCGAAGCGTTGAAAGTGCAGGAGTAAAACAGATTTCGCAGCTCGTTAAACGTGGATTGCATTTGACAGCCCCTCGAAAAGTTCTCTTAAGGGGCTGCCAATCTGATTGCTGAACAAGAAGTCGCCATCGCTGATTAGTTGATCCCTTTGCGCGAAACAGGGGGTGCGCCTCAAAGAAGAAATAAACAACCGAAAGAAGGAGAAGCCAATAGAAACCATCCTTGGAATCCTAATTCCCTTTTTAGGCACGACGATGGGCGCTACCTGCGTGCTTTTCATGAAAAACAATCTGGGAAACCTGACGCAACGTTGCCTAGCGGGATTTGCCGCAGGGGTAATGGTTGCCGCGTCGGTTTGGAGCCTGCTCATTCCTGCTATAGAGCAATCGGCTTCGATGGGAACGCTTTCGTTCGTTCCCGCTTTTGCGGGATTCTGGTTCGGCGTGCTCTTCTTGCTTACCTTAGACCACCTAATCCCCCATCTGCATGTAGGCAGCGAACAGTCCGAGGGCCCAAAAAGCAAACTTAGCCGTACTACAATGATGGTATTGGCAGTGACGCTACATAACATCCCGGAAGGCATGGCGGTTGGCGTAATGTACGCAGGCTTCCTTTCGGGAAATGCGCAAATCACAGCAGCAAGCGCTTTGGCATTGTCCCTTGGCATCGCTATCCAAAATTTCCCAGAAGGAGCAATCATCTCGATGCCGCTTCGAGCAGAAGGGATGAGCAGAAGAAAGGCATTCGCAGGTGGCGTTGTTTCCGGCATCGTAGAGCCCATTGGTGCAGTGCTGACGATCATTGCCTCACAGCTCATCATTGCGGCACTGCCTTATCTTTTAAGCTTTGCAGCAGGAGCCATGCTGTATGTGGTGGTCGAAGAACTGATGCCGGAACTATCTCAAGGCAAGCATTCTAACCTTGGCACGGTGTTCTTTGCCATCGGGTTCAGCCTGATGATGGTTCTCGACGTTGCGCTGGGATAAAAGCACTAGTCGTGCTCACGCACTCTGGCAACAGCATCAAGCTCGAGGCCGTCACCATGGTCAAGTTCCCTTTCCTTAGGAATGGTGGGAATAATAGCTAGCATTAAAACCGCCAGGAAAACCGCGACAGCAGCTAGCACTATCCACACAACGGGCTTTTGGACCAGAAATGCACTAAGGCCCATCACCGAATAGGAGATGGCCAGGATCCTCATCTTCCTAGGCAGCGAAATACCACCGCTTTGCTTGAAGGGCTCAACATATGCGCGGTAAATTGGAGTTTGAGCAATCCAGGAACTAAGGCGCTCCGAGCTACGTGAAAACAGAAACGCTGCAAGCAGCACAAGCGGCGTTGTGGGCAGAACCGGTACAAACATTCCAATGAAGCCAAGCGCAAGGCACACACTGCCTGCAATAATAAAAAGAATCTTCTTCGCAAAACTCATGGTAGTGTCCTTTCGGGATCGGCATGCTCGCAAAAGAATGCGCGCGGCCATTTTCTCATAGAGGTTCCAATCGCTCATGCAGCAAGCAGGACACATGGTAGGTATTTCCAAATTAACGGCTTAAACTTCGCTACCTACATAGGCGGAATCTCAAAGCCGAAGTTGCATGGATCGGACGCACCGACCAGTTTCACCCATCAACCCAACCGGGCCAATACCAATTACCGCAACATCATCACCGAACTGGATATCTACTTGCTGGATTAGCCAATCAGCTCGTACCCCTTGAAAAGCGCCGCCCGCCGGTGTCGCGCCAATGCGACTGCCAATTGCGACTTCGCCGCCATTCAATGCAAACGGGGCCGCTCTTGCGAACGACCCCGTGACGGCGATGACGGCAGTGAAGGCAGATTCCTATACAGCCAGTTTCCCTTCATTGCCTTCACCGCTTTCATCCTCTACAGCAAGGAGATCACCCAGGCCGAATACGACGAGCGGAAACAGACCTGGGACGATGGTGAAGATGCCCTCGAAGTGCTGGAACAAACCAGGCGGATGGATGTCGCGGGGATCCGCGAGTAAACAAAGCAATCAGCCGTCCGAGTTCGCAGAAATTGCATGCCCTATAGGGAGTGAGGCTGCGTAGAAAGGATTCAAAAATGGCAGCTGGTAATGTATTGGTAATCGGCAACTCAGGCGTTGGAAAATCGACCCTCATCAACGCCTTTCTCGACGAAGACGAAATTGCTGCGAGGGTAGGTTGGGGCATTTCGGGAACGACCAGCGCTCTGGAGATTTATCCCGCAAAGAAGGTGCCTTTCCAGCTCATAGATACCATCGGGTTTGAGCCGTCCTTCCTCAAAAGGGCGAAAGCTATCAAGTCCGTCAAAAAATGGTCGAAAGAGAGTGCCAAGGAAGGCAATGAGGATAGGCAAATAAATGCCATCTGGTTCTGCATCGATGGAACTTCCAGAAAACTGTTTCCCGAAGCCATCAAGAACCTATCTAAGGCTACGAAGATGTGGGAATCGGTACCTGTGATCATTGTAATCACGAAATCCTATTCCATCCCTGAACGAGCCGAGAACGTCCAGATGGTTCATAACGCATTCGCCCAGCAAAAGCGCTATGCGAAGAACCTTAAAGCGGTTATTCCCGTCGTGGCCCAAACCTACACGCTCAACGACACGGCCTTTGCGCCGCCTGAGGGAATCATGGAACTCATCGATGCCACCAATGCCGTCCTCCCGGAAGGCATGAAAGCCGTCGAGAAAGACATCGCATCCTTCAAGCTGAAGCGTAAGCGAGCGATGGCGCAAAGCGTCATAACCGCATCGACCGCAGCAGGCGGAGCCGTCGGCGCGATTCCTCTGCCTTTTGCCGATGCCGCCATACTCGTTCCCGTCGAGAGCGGACTCGTCACAGCGCTGCGAAAGATCTACGGAATTCCCGATGGCGACGATGCCCAAAAGATAATGGACACGATTCTAGAGGTCGGCACGGCAAGCATAGCGGCCAAGGCCGCAATCAGCGCACTGAAAGCGATACCAGGCGTCAACCTTGCAGGAGAAGTTATAAACGCCATCGTCGCGGCAGCCATCGTCGCGGCCATTGGCGAAGGCTCGGCGTTTGTCTTCGAGAAGGTATATCTTGGCGAAATGAGCGCGAAGGACGTTGATGCGATTCGCAACTTAATAGAGCAAAAACTAGACAACGAATTCGTCAGGAAAGTGACGGAGGTCATTGAAGATTTCGCCGGCAGCGATCAAGGTAAGAATTCGCTCAAAGATTTAGCTGGCAACCTGGTTAAAACCCTAGGTCCAAGCGCTGGCAAAGCTTCCTCTTAGGGACATCAGGAGTAATCTTGCTTGCGAGTACGGAATGAGTGCAAACAGATTGGATATCCCGGAGACGACAAAACATGAGAGTGCAAATTGAAACACAACGAACTACGACAACGCTCGAATTCTCAGTCGAGTGGGAGTAGCGGGAAATGGCTTCTGAACTCGCATTTTGGTGCTGCCGAGTACTGCCTGATACTGTTTCGGCATCGCCGCAGAGCAAAGCCATCAGCGAAATAACGGGAATAACGGCCTCCAGACCCTCTGTCAACTGCATTTGCCCAGTTCACCAACGGGAATACATAGAAGCGAAAATCGGTTTCCGCAGTTTCGGTAACCTCGAATATCACCGAATGGCGCCGCGTATCTTGCCGTATTTGGGCATTTTGAGCAATTGCCTGAATGATTAATTATTCAGGCAATTTTGCTTTGAGACACGGGGCACTGCAGGACTTTTGAGCCGCAAGTACTCGTAGGAGAACGACCCTGTCCCGCCTTATATGCCATGCAGCAAACAACGAGCTTCGCTTCAGTATTATCGAGCCCCAGGCCCCGCGTAGGCGCCAAACTAAGTCGACACCATCGGGTTGCAGCGAAACAGCGGCAATCGCCACATGGGCACTTGACGGTGACGTAACGTCGCGCGCGATAATAGATTGCTAAACAACTTTGCGATTCCGCGTGCGAGAGGAGCACGGCATGCCTGCATACAAAGATGATCTGATGACAGTTGGCGAACTCGCCCGTCGCGTGGGCGTGACCGTGCGCACCATCCAGTACTACGACCAAAAGGGCCTGCTGCACCCCAGCTCCAAAAGCGAGCAAAACCAGCGCCTCTATTCGACCGACGACGAGGAGCGCCTCTATCGCATCCTCACCCTCAAGTTCCTCGGCTTCTCGCTCACGCAGATCAAGGAAGCAGAGGGCATCGACGACTGTCAGAAGCTCTCCGGCGCGCTTGACCATCGCATGTGCGAACTGGAACGCGAGAGCATGGAGATCCTGCGTAACATCAACACCATCAGCAACCTCAAAGAGCACCTGGCTGCGAGCGAGAGCGTGCGGTGGAGCGACTTCGCCCAAGCCATCAGCGATATGCAGAACCGTGAGGACGTGCTGTGGATGGCAATCAACGGGGAGGGCTGCGACGAAAGCAGCGTCCCAGAGCTCACCCACGAGGTGATCAACCGCTGGCACGAGCTCATGGGCGATACCATCGAGGCCATGCACGACGGCGTGCAGCCCCGAGACGAGCGCGGCCGCGAGCTGGCAGCGCGCTTCGAGCGCCTCGGCGGCATGCCCAGCGCCCTGACCGGCCTCAAGCGCCTCGCCAACCAACGCACACAAGGCCCCAAGAAGTACGGTCGAGACTTCTACGCGGGCATCCAACGCAGAACGCTCAGCTTCCTCAAAGACGCGCTCGAGGCGCTGCACGAGCAGGCGTGACGCACGACCCACTCATACTTGCAGAAGGACAAGTTATTCCTGTCAATGAAAAACCAGGCCCCAAACAGGGCGCCCGACCAGATCACAGCCTTGATCGGCATGCCGCGCCGCTCGCCAACTTTTTCTCGTGCAGCACTTGACCATGACGTAGCGTCGCCCGTTAACATCCTCACTCGGTTTCGAGAGAGGAAAGACGATGATCGTTTCATGGATGACGACCAACAAGTGCAACCTCAAGTGCGAGCACTGCTATCAGGACGCAGCGGACTGCGACAGCCGCGAGCTAACAACGGTCGAGGGCAAGGCGATGATCGAGCAGATCGCGCGCGCCGGCTTCAAAATCATGATTTTCAGCGGCGGTGAGCCGCTCATGCGCGATGACATCTTCGAGCTCGTGGCGCACGCCGCGGCCCAGGGTCTGCGCCCTGTGTTCGGCAGCAACGGCACGCTGATCACCGACGAGGTCGCGCGCAAACTCAAGGAGGCCGGTGCATGCTCCATGGGCATCAGCATCGACAGCCTCGACGCGGCAAAGCACGACGCCTTCCGCGGCGTTGCGGGCGCCCACGCAGACACCCTCGCGGGCATCGAGGCATGCAAGCGCGCGGGCCTCGACTTCCAAATCCACACCACCGTGGTCAACTGGAACCGCGACGAGATCTGCGACATCACGGACTTTGCGCAAAGCATCGGCGCGGTCAACCACTCGATCTTCTTTCTCATCCCCGTGGGGCGCGGCAAGTACATCGAGGAGACAAGCCTCAAGGTACTCGAGAACGAAGCGCTGCTCCAAGACATCATGCGCAAGGCCGCAGACGTTGACATCGACGTCAAACCCACCTGCGCGCCGCAGTTCACGCGCGTCGCCGACCAGCTCGGCATCCCAACCCGCTACACGCGCGGCTGCCTGGCCGGCCTCACCTACTGCGTTATCGGCAGCGAGGGCATCGTGCGCCCATGCGCGTACATGACCGAGAACGCCGGCGATGTGCGCGAACAACCCTTTGATGAGATCTGGGCAACGAGCCCCGTGTTCGAGCGCCTGCGCACGCAGGCTTACGGCGGCAACTGCGGCGAGTGCGAGCACAAGAAGCATTGCGGCGGCTGCAGGGCGCGCGCGGCGTACTACCACGACGGCGACTACATGGCACAAGACGACTACTGCGCCTACGGGCAGAAGCTCGGCTGCATGGGCGCCTAGGCTCTGGCGGCAACAGCCCGCTGCTCGGCAGCGACACGTGACCGGCGAGCAACCAATCGACGAAAACCAGCGGCGCCACAATCGGCAGCCGCACCAACGAGACAAGGAGAATCGCATGAAGAGAATCGCAACAAAGACCTGCGCATGCATGTGTGCACTGATTCTGGCGACAAGCGGGGGCGCGATGGTCGGATGCTCTGGCAACAGCTCCGGCAACGACGGCGCGCAGCAGGGCGCGACAAGCCAGGAGGCCGGCTACACCTTCACGGACGATCTGGGCAACCAGGTAACTGTGAGCTCCCACGAGCGCGTCGTCGCGGGCATGGGCAGCTTTGCGAACATCTGGGAGCTAGCCGGCGGCACGCTCGTCGGCGCGTCCAACGATGCATTTTCCGATTACCACATCGAATCCAAGGCGGAAAAGGTCGGCGATTTCTCTTCTCTCAACGCGGAGTCCATCATCGCCCTCGACCCTGACTTCGTCATCCTAACTGGTGCAAACTCCGGCCGCGGCGGCGGCGTCGCACAGACCGACCTCAAGGACACCCTGCAGGCGGCAGGCATCGCCGTGGCGTACTTCAACGTGACCACCTTCGACGACTACCTGCGCATGCTCAAGACCTGCTGCGATATCACCGGCAACTCCAAGGCATACGAAGAAAACGGCACTAACGTCGCCGAGAACATTGCCGCCATAAAGAAGAAGGCCGAGGGCAAGAGCGCTGGCAGCGTCGCGGTGCTGACCACGTACTCCGGCGGCACGCGCGTCCAGGCGTCCTCGACCCAGACCGGCACCATGCTCGCCGAGCTGGGCGCAAGCAACATCACCGACGCCGACAAGAGCCTGCTGTCCGACTACAGCCTGGAGTCCCTGGTCAAGGCCGACCCCGATTTCATCTTCCTGCTGCCGATGGGCGACTCCGACGAGGCAGCGCAAAAGGCACTCAAGGACCAGACCACAGCTAACCCGGCTTGGAAGGAGCTCTCCGCCGTCAAGAAGGGTCGCGTCATCACGCTCGACCCCAAGTTGTTCCTCTACAAACCCAACAACAACTGGGATGACGCGTACGAGGAGCTGTACGAGGCCCTCTATGAGGACCAACACGAACAGAAGTAGCACCTGATCTTGAAGGAGATACAGACAACAAGCTTACACGGGGAGCGCAGGCACACTTTGCAGGCAAACGGACGATTCGTGATGGCAATGGTTGCCGCAGCGGTGCTGCTGGGATGCACCGCGGTGCTCGGCATCGTTATCGGCTCGACCTCCGTCGGCATAGATGACGTGCTCGCGCTCGCCTTTGGCGCGGATGCCGATCAGACAGCGGCAAACGTCATCTGGAACATCCGCCTGCCGCGCGTGCTCGCCGCGCTTCTTGCCGGCGCCGCGCTCGCGCAGGCAGGTGCGCTCATCCAAGCTGCGCTCGACAACCCCCTCGCCAGCCCGAACATAATCGGCGTGAACGCTGGCTCGGGTTTCTTCGTGCTGCTGGCGGCGTGCACGTTCCCCAACGCCTTTGGGCTCGCTCCCGTAGCGGCCTTCCTCGGCGCGCTGTGCGTGGCGGGACTCATCTTTGCTGTAGCGGGCCTTGGGGGCTCGTCACGCCTCACCGTCGTGCTCGCCGGCATGGCGTTCACGTCGATCTTCACTGCAGGCATGAACACGATCCTCATCGTGAATCCGGACGCCTACGTGGGAGCCTCCGGATTCTTAATCGGCGGCCTGTCCGGCGTCAAACTGGACGAGCTCATCGTCCCCAGCTGCGCGATCTGCGCGGTGCTGGTGTTCGGCCTGTTGCAGGGCACGCAGCTCAACCTGCTCTCGCTGGGCGAGCATCAGGCGCACTCCCTGGGCCTCAACGTCCGACGCACACGACTTGTCGCGCTGGTGTCTGCCGCCGCGCTCGCGGGTTGCGCAGTGAGCTTTGCAGGTCTCATCGGATTCGTGGGGCTCATCGTCCCGCACGCGGTCCGCACGCTGGTGGGCCACGACAACCGCCGCGTCCTTGCGATGGCGCCGCTGTTGGGCGGGCTGCTGGTGTGCCTGTGCGATCTGCTCGCCCGAACGATGTTCTCCCCATATGAGATTCCCGTCGGCATTGTCTTGTCGCTACTAGGCGGGCCATTCTTCGTCTACCTGATCTTGCGCCGCGGGAAGGGAGGCCTCAATGGCTAGCGTACAGCTGAGCGACGTGTCCTTTGGCTACGGCGAGCGTGCCTTGTTCAGCAAGCTGACCCTCGAGCTCGCTGAAGGCAAGGTAACGAGCATCATCGGCCCCAACGGCTGCGGCAAATCATCGCTGCTTAAGCTTGCGAGCGGCATCTGCAAGCCCTGGAAGGGCAGCATCAGCGTGATGGGGCGCGATGTCAGCGTGCTCTCCTCCAAAGAACGCGCGCGTCTGTTAAGCTTGCTGACGCAGGAGCACGCCGCACCGTCCATGAGCGTGCGGCGATTGGTGGCCTGTGGTAGGTACCCACATCACGGGATACTCGCGACAATGGATGCTGCCGATTACGAAGCAGTGGAGCGGGCGCTTGAGGCGTGTAGGCTGGCAGACCTTGCCGAGCGCCCGGTAGCCGAGCTTTCCGGCGGCCAGCGGCAACGCGCCTTCATCGCCATGGTCCTGGCGCAAGACACGCCCGTTGTGCTCTTCGACGAGCCGACCTCGTTTCTCGACGTGTCCACGTGCTACGAGGTAATGGAGCTGATGCGCTCGCTCAAAGAGGAACATGGCAAAACCGTCGTCGCGGTGATCCATGACATCGATTTGGCGCTCAGGTACTCCGACGAGGTATGCGTCATGCGTGATGGCAAGCTACTAGCCCAAGGAGCGCCGCAAGAGGCCGAAGTGCTAGCGGCGGTCGAAGACGCCTTCGACGTACGCATTGAGCTGCTTCACGGCGAGCTGGGAAGCTTTTACGCGCTGTGGCGGCGCTAGCAGCGCTGAGGATCGCAAGCCGAAGGCAGGCGCCAGGGCGCGCGTGGACACGGTAACGACGCCTCTCATGTACCGGGACCCGCCTGTCTGGTGCCTCGGCGAAGTCCACAGCAGCCGAAGCCTCGGAGAATACGTGCTGCTAACACCACTGCCCCTCGACCTCCATGAGACTCGCTCGCGACAGGCGCAGCATCAATTCCCTCGAACGGAAAGATTGCACAACCCTGTAGCGGCGCTTGATCTCGCGTTTGGCACTCTGCTGGACTTTGTCGGAACGGAGCTTGGCAATGTGCCTTTGGGAATGTCGTAGGCGCCTGCGCAGGGTCTTCCCTTTCGGAGCCAACCACGTTGCAGTCCAGAACGTTTTTGCGCCTTTCTTTTGATGGACGCATTTTCTCGAATCGCGCATCTTTGCCCTCGTATTTTAATTCCAACCAAGGCATGAAGGGCGCCATTGCGGTGAATTAGGCTAACTAGCGAGCTCATTAGCCAGAGCGGCAATCTGGGCACGCGCAGCATCATCTACTGAACCACGCACGGTAACAACCGTTTCCGCAAACTCGATACCGGCCATCTGTTCCATCTGCGCACGCATTGCCTTGGCGGCTACTGGAGCCCAGGTGCCAGATTCGATGAAGGCCACCTTGCGGTTTTGATACGCGTGCTCGGCAAGCGTATGGATGAACGTGGTCATAAACGGGAAGATATCCCCCGCATACGTGAGGCTTGCAAGCACCAAACGATCGTAGCGAAATGCATCCTCCACTGCTTCGGCCATATCATCACGCGCCAGATCAAAGAGCGAAACGGTTTGTCCTCTTTCCTCAAGGGCACGTGCCAGCTCTTCTGCAGCCTGCTTGGTGTGGCCGTATACGCTGGCATAGGCAATGGCTACGCCGCTGTTTTCGGGCTCGTAATGCGCCCATGTGGTGTACGTTTCCACGTAATACGCCAGATTTTCAGAGAGCACAGGGCCATGAAGCGGACAGATGTATTCGACATCAAACGCAGCAACCTTCTGCAGAACAGCCTGTACGTTCTTGCCGAACTTGCCTACGATTCCAAAATAATAGCGGCGCGCTTCGCAAGCCCAGCCTTCGGGATCTTCGATATCGTTTGCGCCGAACTTGCCAAAGGCATCCGCGGAAAACAGCACTTTGTCTTGCGAATCGTAGGAAAACATGACTTCGGGCCAATGCACGTTGGCAGCGCCGATAAAACGAAGCGCGCGACCGCCAAGATCAAGCTCAAAGCCTTCCTTGCACACAATCTGGCGATCGAAGAAATCGGTGCCGAAATAAGCAGCCATCATCTTGAAGGCCATCTTCGAAGCCACAATCTGCGCGTCAGGATAGCGATCCATGAACGCAACGATGCCAGCCGAATGGTCGGGCTCCATATGATGCACCACAAGGTAATCAGGCGTGCGCCCATCAAGAGCGGTTTCAACGTTACCCAGCCATTCGTCAACGAAACGAGCATCAACCGTGTCAGTTACCGCCACCTTTTCGCCGATAACAACGTAGCTGTTGTACGCCATGCCGTTTTCGCGAACATCGTACTGCCCTTCAAACAAATCGATATCATGATCGTTTACGCCTACATACTTGATAGTTTCGGTTACCTGCATGGATATCTCCGATCCCCGATGATTGTGATCGCTCTGCTTATAGCAAACGACTTAGCTGCGATGCTTGCCCTGCCAATGAAGTCATTTTAAAACGCCGAATGCGTTAGCTTTGAAATGTTAATGACACGATACGCGAATAGGGCATTCTACCCTATTCGCTAAAGGGGAACGCGTCATTTCGACCAGTCGAAGCACCAAAACCCCAAAAGAAAAGGAAGCTGATTAACCCGCTCCCTGAACCAGAAGGCTGTATTTGTTTTTCATTGCAAGTTGCTGTTGCTGCAAAATGCAAAACCAGCAAGACTAGGCTTCACGTTCGATTTCGGTGACACATTCGTTTTTAATGGCGCCCACCAAGGCTTGCAGCGCATCAACTACGCGTGGACGAATATCGCCGCCAATAAGGATGTACATAATGTCGTCACCTACCGCAAGTTCACCATTTGCAAGCCAAACGCGCACATAGCCGATGCCAGGCATAGCGAGGGTGTTTTCGATAGCAGCCTGAACCTTAGCGGCATCGTAGCTGAACAGCATGCCACCCACCTTTCGGCCAGGAGCCACCCCATCGGTTTCAACACCGCGCGCTTCCGCTTTCGGTGTAGCACGCACTACGCCGTTATGCGTTAAGTACATACCACATTCCACGGCAGCAGGGTCGGCCTTCGCCTGGCGCAGCCAAGCATCAACAGAGGGAGCCGTTTTACTAGTATCAAGCATTGGTTTCTCCTTAAGCTTCCACAAACAACATGCCGCCAAAAGCCTTAACCCATGTTTTTCGCCTTAGCTTTCTTCGACTTCTTCATACCAGGCTTAAACACCGAAAGGGCAAATAGCGCAACAACGCACACGAGCATTGCGCCCACCGTTGCCGTCGAAAACGGCAGCAATGCAAAGCTAACAATAACAACAATGCTCAGAACCCACTTCGCCACCAGCCAACTATGCTTGGCGAACCCCCATGAAGCCAGAACGCCATATAGCACTGCCGTTGCCATAAGAAACGGAATACATGGCACGATGAATTGCGAACGAAACGCATCAATGGCCACAGGCGCGTCAAGGCTTGCCAGTCCTAGCGCCGCGCCGTCGCTGAGGGTCAGAACAAATAGGACAGCAAACCCACCGAGCCAGACAGATGCAGCAAAAAGATGAACAAGATCAATGGTTCGTTTTACCGTTCGACTTGCTTTAGGAAGCTCCATGATCACCGATCGTCCCCCCACCTACTCGTTTGAGCTCAGTAGCCCCTGCTCAGCGTCACAGCCATCCATAAAAGGATGCTACGCTCTTTCGCGTGACAAGGTTTCGATTATTCTAGCATCCACCAATCATGAAACCAGGATGCTTGCACGGAAGGCGTTTTTCGTGCGCAAAGCCTTACTATTTTTCCGAAACCCTGCTTGAAGCCTCAGGGCACAGAACAACACTGAAACAGCTAGATTTCCCCGATGCGTTTCCTAGAAACCGATGATGAGGCCGCCACGTTCGGCATAGTAACTGCAAAGGCCCCTGGTAGGAATAATCTCAATCTCGGAATTACCCCACAGCCGCAAGATGTTTTCCTTCAATGTTTGCGCGACGGCGAGATTATCGCAATGGCTAATGGCAACTCGCCCACCGGCAAATCCCCGTTCCTTCATGCGGTTAATAAGTTCGCGAACGGTCTTTTTCGTTCCTCGGGCTTTGCCCTCGACGACAATCGTGCCCTCTTCGCTTGCAGTGCCAATTCCCCACATGCCTAATGCCCTTGCAAGGAAACCGGTCATTTTGCCCATGCGGCCGTTTTTAATAAGGTTGTCGAAGGAGGAAAGCGCAAAAAGGATCTTGGTTCTTTCAAGGAAGGAATTGGCGCGGGCAACCGCCTCGTCAAAATCAATGCCCTCTCGAGCGAGCCTTTCAAGTTCATGCACGCAAAGAACAAGCGATCCACTCGCTATCTGCACCATAGGATCTCACCAACACTGAAATCAGCAAAACCGCCTCTTAAGCTAAGGCAAATAACGCGCTGGGGCGCTGGAATTCCCACAAAGGGCACTTAGGCTTACATTCCCTAATGAGTCGCACGATGCAAAATGCATTCCGCTGCGATGCTAACAGCGATTTCCTCAGGCGTTTCCGCCTTAATATCCAAGCCAATGGGCATATGGACCGTGTCCAGTAGCTCCTCGGACACACCTGTATCCAGCAAACGCTGACGTGCTACGGCAATCTTTCGGCGCGAACCCATGAAGCCTACGTATGCCAAAGGCTGGCGAAGCGCCTGCTCCAGGATGGCGTAATCGTACGCATGGCTGTACGTCATAATGAAAACGTAATCGCGCTCATCGAATGACAAAGACGAAGCAATATCTTCGTAATCACCCAAGATAATCTGTTCCGCGTCAGGGAAATCTTCGGATTGGGCAAACTCAGGGCGACACTCAAAAAGAGTGCAAGCGAAGCCCACCTGCGCAAGGGCCGCAATGGTGGCATGACCCACATGACCTCCCCCAAACACAATGGCGCGCACGGGAATTGAAACGGGCGTTGCAAAAAACCCATCGATGACACGCTTCTGCTTCAAGCCGACAAGCTTCTTGCCCGACAAGCTGCACTCCCCCGCCACAAGTTCGCCCCGTTCATCGAACAAAGCAACGGTACCCTTAAATGGCGAGCCACCCTCACGGCACCCCAATGCAAGATACGCAGGGGTGCGCCACTCGAAGCACTTCAGTAACTGGCTTGCCACCTGGGTCCAAGCGTCATCTTCCGCACATATAGGAACATACAAAAGAACAGCATCACCACCGCAAACCATACCTATGCTATTTGCAGCCTGAGGCCTGAGAGCTAGATCTTCTACAAAACAAGTATCTTCGCCGACCATAGTGCGTGCTGTGGTAATGGCATGGCCTTCAATAGCACCACCGCCAATAGTGCCGCAAACAAGCCCCGTTTCAGAAACAAGCATCTGAGACCCAGCATTGCGCGGCGTGGAACCCCTGCTCCCTACTACGGTAACCAATACAACGTCATGCCCTGCACCCAAAGCCTCTGCAATATGTTCTGCGATATCGCGCATGATTCACCTTGCCGTTATTGTCGATTGCCGAGTATGCCGCTTAAACACAAAATAGCTTCCAATACGCCACCTGCTACCGACAAACCTTTGTCAGAAACCAGCCGGCAATAGCAAGCGTCACCGCGGGGATCCACATCACCGCACTTCAAGCCCTTAGAAACACGCACACCATCGGCTATCAATCCTCGAAGCACACCCGTAAGCATAGCCACTACAGGAGCATTTCCCACATAAGCAACGACTTGCCCCTCTTCGACATGATCGCCAATCGCACAAGCACCGCGAAACAAGCCATCCGCCGGAGCGCGCAAAACGCGTTCGCCCGCAAAGCCGCCCACAAGACCAGGCACAGCAGTATTCGGAAGCGCTGAACCTTCGTAATACGTTCGCCCGAGAGTGTGACCGCGCATGGTTTCCACTACCGCATGGCAGTCTTCCCCTGCAGTGAAGCCAGGGCCCACGCCCACTACAACGGAAGCCATGTCCATGGAAGTACCTAAATTACGTTTTGCCAAAATGGCATCAACAACCACATCAGGCATAAGTTCAATGCAGCGGCAATCAGGATCGATCAAAACAGGAATGGCATTTTTTCGTTCAAGAACTTCCTTTGCCTGGACGACATCCCGGACGCGTATTGCCAAAACACCCTCCACCTGCATTTGCCCTAAACGCACCGCTTCACTAAAAGCGACGGTACGACGTACGGTAAGCGGCTGCTCAATTTCCGTCATAACAACCGAAATGCCGCACTTCCACAGCCGAAGGGCGATAGCGGTAGCGATATCACCAGCTCCACGGATTATCGCAAGCACCGGAACTCACCGTTCTTAAGACTTCCTGCAACTACAGGCGTTTTACACCGCAAGGCAATACGCTCGGCCAACCGCCATTGGACAGGGTCCTCCACCTTGTTGATAAGCAGTATGTCATGAAGGCTCTCGGCATTCAAAACTGCAGCAACCGCTTCAGGCGTTACCTGGCTTTCTGCCGAAATTCCAGCTAGTTCCGCATAGCGGTCAGGGCGATGGCATATTTCCGAAACAGGCGAACCCACACCATCAATGCCAGCTACGCATACCACTGAGCTTGCGCACTCGGGAATAACCGGCTCATGTTCAGCGTGCGCCTTCAAGGGAAGCATTTTCGCGCCATCGGCTTCCACCAGCACATAGTCGGCCAAGCTTAGCAGCTCGGGAAAAGCCAAGGAAGATTGAGTCATCTTTCCTGTTTCCTCTTGGATCGACCCAACACATACCACGGAGCTGTCTGAAAGAGCCTCTTGCACTTCACCGAGAGAAGGATCGATCAGAGCTGGACACCACTCCGGCATCATCATCTTTGTGCTGGTAGAAACAATTACACGGGCTTGCGCAGACAGCTCATTAGCAAGCACGCGCAAAAGCGTTGTTTTACCACCGCCACCGATTATGGCTGTAAGGCCAGGTTGGATATGCAAATAGTCGCAAAGGATGGTTATTCCTCCGGTTTCGCAAGCAGGATATGTTCCGGCAAAATCGGTAACTCGCGATGCCATACACCTGTTGCTCGATAAATCGCTTGAGTGATCGCAGGTGCGGGGGTATTGATGACGATTTCGCCGATGGATTTCGCGCCGAACGGCCCGGTAGGCTCATACGAATTCTCAAATTCCACGTTGATGCGCCCCGTATCCAAACGGGTAGGCAAACGATACGTGAACAAACTCGATTCGCGAATTTTACCTGTTGCGGTCCGGGTTACGTCTTCCATAAGCGTATGGCCGATACCCTGGACGATGCCACCTTCAACCTGGACACGCGCCAAGGCAGGGTTGATGGGAATACCGCAATCAACCACAGCGGCATAGTTAAGCACTTCCACCACGCCGGTTTCGCGATCCAGCTCGATTTCCGCCATGCCCACCATAAACGGCGGCGGGGAAACGGGCGAAGAGTGCATAGCGGTAGCCTCAGGAGCCTCGCGGTTGCTGCACTGGCTCTTAACGGCAATCTCTTGCAAGGAAACCTTCTTGCCTGTGCCTTCCTGCAATACGCACCCGCCTTCAAATCGCAGCTCCTCGGGCTCGCATTCGAGAATGTCGGCGGCAATCGTGCACAGCTTTTCCTTTAGCTGAGTGCATGCCTTTTCAACAGCCATACCCGTAACGTAGGTGGTAGAAGAAGCATACGAACCGGAATCGTACGGGGAAGCATCGGTATCGGCACCGAATACGGAAACATTTTCAACGGAGCACTCCATATGCTCAGCGACCATCTGGGCAAGAATGGTATCACAGCCCGTGCCCATATCGGCAGCACCAATAAGCATCATGAACGAACCGTCATCGTTCAGCTTGACGGTAACAGAACCAACATCGATGCCGGAAATGCCAGAACCCTGCATGGACATGCCTACGCCAGCAGCGCGCACTTTGCCATTACCCATTTCACGTACTGGGTACTTTGCTTTCCAATCAAACAGTTCAGCGCAACGCTCCATGCAGCGATCGAGCGCGCAGGAATTAGTAACCTCGCCATAGTAAGCAGGCATGGCCATGCCCTCACGCACCATGTTCTGCTCGCGAATGGCGATAGGATCTATGCCCAGCTTTTCAGCAAGTTCGTTCACCGTGGTTTCAACAGCGAACTGACCCTGCGTCGCGCCAAAGCCACGATATGCACCAGAAGGCTGCATATTCGTGTACACCACATCAGCGGTGAACTTGAAGGCTTCGAGCGACCCCGTATACAGCGGAATGGATTTGTGACCGGTTAAGCCAACCGTGGCCCAGCCATGTTCGCCATACGCACCTGAATTAGAAAGCGTGTTAACAGCCAGTGCGCGAATGCGCCCATCGTTGTTGGCGCCCAAACGCACAGAGATTTCCATTTCGTGGCGCGGAGAGCCACAGGTCTGCGCTTCCTTGCGCGAAAAAATACACATTGCAGGGCGTCCGGTTTTCATGGTGACAAAAGCAGGATACACCTCACAGACCGCAGTCTGCTTTGCGCCAAAGCCGCCACCGATACGCGGCTTTTCTACGCGAATGCGGCTTTTCGGAATGCCCAATGCGTTGGACAGAATACGACGCACATGAAATACGATCTGCGTAGAGGAAATAACATGCAAACGGCCATAGCGATCAAGCTGAGTAAAAGTACGGAACGTTTCCATCATGGCCTGGTTGTAGGCTTTCGTATGGTAGGTACGCTCCAGCACAATATCGCAATCTGCAAGCACCGCCTCCACGTCGCCATCGGCATCGGCGGTGCCACCTACCAAGTTGCGAGCGTTGTCTCCACCCAGGTCGCACAGCATATGCCAGTTGTCTTCGGGGTGCACCAGCACAGGGTTGTCTTTGGCGGCGCGGAAATCCAACACCGGTTCCAGCACGTTATACGTAACCTTAATGCGCCCAAGGGCCTTTTCGGCGGCTTCTTCAGTTTCGGCGGCAACGATAGCAACCACGTCACCCACAAACCGCACATGACGGTCGATAATTAGGCGGTCGTACGGGCTGGTTTCAGGGTACGTTTGACCCGCGTTTGAAAAACGCTCGTTAGGCACATCTTCCCACGTGTACACATCCACAACACCAGGAAGCTTCTTGGCCTTTGAGACATCGATGGTTTCAACAATGGCATTGGCGTGAGGGCTTCGAAGCAATTTCACCACCAACGCATCGGGGGCAATATCGTCGGTGTAAACAGGCTTGCCAAGCAACAACTGCAGCGAGTCCTTTTTTCGAACGGACTTGCCCACAGATTGGTATTCGGGTCTATTCACGTTCAGCCTCCTGCGATTTCCTGCTGTTCAAGAAGTTGCGAATACCGCGTTGCTGGCCCACGTAACCCGAGCAACGACACAGATTTCCGCTAAGGTATGCCAAGATTTCCTTATCCGTGGGATCGGGGTTTTCGCGAAGCAAAGCAATAGTGTTCATCACAAAGCCAGGGTTGCAAAAGCCACACTGCTCGGCGCCTTGGTCGGCAATGTAACCCACAAACTCAGAAGCCTCTTCCTGCAATCCCTCCAAGGTATACACACTATGGCCATTCGCACGAACGGCCAGCATTGAGCAAGACAAAACAGGCTGGTGGTCAAGCAGCACTGTGCACAAACCGCAGCTCGACGTTTCGCACCCACGCTTAACGCTGAAACAGTTATGAGCGCGGACGAAATCAATCAAAAGCATATCAGCTGGGATATCGTCGGAAACCATCTTTCCATTCAGTTTGATTTTGATTTCCATTACAACACCTCCCCCAAAGCCATTAGGGTGCGGCGTGTAAGCACTGGGACCAACGCCTTACGATACTCGGCGCTACCCCACATGTTTCCCGACACAGGAACGGTGTTCGCAGCATACTCAGCAAAAGAGGCAGCACTTTCTTCCGTAATACCGTTAGCCAAGATGCACTGATCGTCGCGAAGAATCATGGCGCGCGCAGGACGCGACCCCACTACCACGCGATATTCATCGCCCAACTTCGCCGCAGCACAGTTGAGCGAAGGCAAATCAGTGCGCTGTTTACGTACAGCCTGATAGGCAAATGCGCCAGGCTGCTTTTTCACAATGAGCCGCACCAGAAGGTCCTTGTCGTACTTCATGCCCACGAATTCTTCCAAGGGGACTATGCCGCCCTCAAAAAGCTCGACGTAGCTGTCCATGGCCATAAAAAGTGCAACGATGTCAGAGAAGCCCATGCGGCGCCATAAGCTCCCGCCCAACGTAGCGCCATTGCGGAACTGCACGCCCACAATATCCTTGAACGCAGCTTCAACCGCACCGCAAGAATAAGCGGCTAAACCAGGGTGCTTTTCCATTTGCCGCAGCGTAACCATAGCGCCAATGCGGAACTCGTTTTCGGTTTCCTCTATTTTGTCCAAGCCCAAATCGCACAAGTCGATAGCGGTACCGAAAGAGTGCTTCCCCATTTTTAGCCACATCATGCCGGCAACGATGCGATGGCGCTTTTTCTGGTTCAATTCCCAGGCCTCTTCCAGGCTCTGTGGACGTACGTATTTCTGAAAGGTGATGATGATACTCACCCCATCACTAGAACTTTACATAGATATTCTTATTATACTTTGAACCGATAGCTATCCGCTTAGAGGGCAAATCCAACCACCGAATTCGCAAAGGGAACTATCGCCATGCCACACTTTGCCAAGCAAACAACAATGAAGCACGGATGCATCATCATGGCATCGGGTATGGGCACTCGATTTGGGGGCAATAAGCTTATGGCCAAGCTAAACGGCATACCGCTTATTCAATACGTAATTCAGGCAACTGAAAGCCGCTTCGAACAACGTGTGGTGGTTACTCGCCATAACGATGTGACCAAGCTATGCCACGAACTAGATGTTGCAGTGGCACTGCACAACAAGCCGCATCGGAACGATACGGTCCGTTTGGGCATGGACGCCATAGGCAAATGCGACACCGTTACCTTTTTCCAGGCAGACCAACCGCTTATCAGCCCAAGCTCTATTACCGCCCTTCTATGCGCCGCAGAAAACACCCCTGAATACATATGGCGCGCTAGTTTCGAAGGCGCGCCAGGCGCCCCCGTGCTATTCCCCTCCTGGACATTCGACGAACTGCGAACGCTCCCATCCGGCAAAGGCGGCGGCTATGTTGCCAAACAGCACAAAGAGTTAGTGAGATGCATCGAGGCTTCAAGCAAATGGGAACTCTTCGATGTTGATACGCCTGCAGATCTGATCCTTTTGCAGAAGCACCTAGGCCTCTAACGGACGCAAAATTGCACCAGGACAATAACCCCGTCTTACTTAGTTGTGCTCGCAAATTGGACATGACCAAAGACAGGTCGCAACCGAGGGCCACACACTCTAAGAAACACCCACCTAACAACAAGCAGGCACGCGCTCAGAACGGCATCCACAAACACCCGTACAGAAACCTCTCCGCCAAACTAAACATGCTTTTCGCGAAAAAAAAACGCCCAGATGGATGAATTATCCACCTGGGCGCAAAGTGAACCAAAACAGCTAATACCTAGTTGTCCGAATCTTTCTTAAGAAGAGCCGAATCCTTCGGGAGCACGATATTCAAAAGGATGGCCACCGCAGCTGCAGCAACAATGCCGGAACCACCAAAGATAAGGCTTACCATCTCGGGCGCACCAGCCAGAACGGCAGGATTAGCGCCAATGCCGTAGCCCAAGCCAAGAGCAACCGAAACGATGCTTAGATTACGCGAGGTGAGCGGATCACGCGTAATAAGCTGAATACCACTTACCACAATAGAGGCGAACATGATAACAGCAGCGCCGCCAAGAACCGACTGAGGCATGATCGAAATCACTGCCGCCAGCTTCGGGCACAAGCCACACAGAATCAAGAAGAGGGCGCCGCACGCCAAAGCTTTGCGATTAACCATCTTAGTCATGGCAACCAAGCCGACATTCTGGCTGAAAGACGTATTGGGCAAAACACCGAACAAAGCGGCAAACGTTGAGCCGATGCCGTCGCAAACAACGCCACCGGAAAGCTCCTTGTCGGTCGCTTCGCGATCCATGCCACCCTGGGTTACACCCGAGATGTCGCCAACCGTTTCAACAGCCGTGACAACGAACATAACCAGCACAGGAGCAATAGCTCGCATATCAAACACAGGAGCAACGGGCATCAAAGCCGGAACGGCAAACCAGGACGCTTCAGCCACTTTATCCCAATTCAGAACCCAAGCTTTGGTGTACTCAACACCTTCGGCGGTAACACCCGTAGCTGGCAGAACCAAGCCCATAATGCCCGCAACGATATAACCCACGATGATGCCGGCCAAAATCGAAGAAGCACTCACAAAACCCGTGGTGGCATGCTTAACCGCCAAGATGACAATCAAAACAACCAGCGCCAAACACAGGTTTTCAAGAGAACCAAAGTCAACCGCGCTGTTACCGCCGCCAAAAGCATTAACGCCAACACTAATAAGGCTCAAGCCGATGGAAAGCACTACGGTACCCGTGACGATAGACGGGAAGAATCTGCGAAGCGGCTTTAAAAAGAAGCCCAGAACGGCTTCGAACAAACCACCGATGAGCGAAGCACCCATGATGGCGCCATATGCAACAAGACCGCCGCCCATAGATGCGGCAACGGAATTGAACACGCCGATGAAGCCGGACGACGTGCCCATAATAATAGGTACTCTGCCGCCCACAGGGCCGATGCCGAACAGCTGAACCAACGTTACCACGCCAGCAATCAGCATGGCGTTCTGCAGCAGCGCCAACTGAATTTCCGCGAATTCGGCGGTGGCCAAACCGCAAACGCCCGTCACGATAAGCAGCGGTGTTAAATTGCCCACAAACATGGCCAGCACATGCTGCAGGCCCAATGGAACCGCCTGCGTAAGTGGAATATCGCCCTCGAACGAGAAAACGCCCAACGACCTGCCATTACCAGTGGTTTCTTCCGAAGAACCTTCTGCACGCCCTTCTTCCTTTGCGTGCAGCGGATTCTCCTGTTTTTCTTCGACCACTCACATCCCCCTTCCAAAAGGATAGCAATGGCAAAAAAATATCACCCAATTGTTACGTTTAAAAGCTTGATCGTAGAATTCCTACACCGCTGTTCAATCTTTACGACCATAGAGCAGAGCCATCATTTTGAAATGTTCACCGATCTCACCTACCAAGACCAGCACTTGCACCCGCCAAACAAACGCGTTCGTTGCACCCCTTGATGGTTTTTAATCTGTTCAACCGACCAGAACTACTTTTGAAGCAGCTATCGATTCCCACCTTCATTCCATCTAAATGAACTTCCCCGTAACGCTTTCAGAGCACTTTCGTACAGCCTCTTGTGTGCCGCAGACAACAATTCTGCCACCCTCTTCACCGCCGCCAGGACCCATGTCGATAATGCGATCAGCGGAACGAATGACATCAAGGTCATGCTCAATCACGACAACCGTTGCCCCCTTGGCAATCAACGCATCAAACACCTGCAGCAACGTTTCGACATCCCTGGGGTGAAGGCCAATAGTAGGCTCATCGAATACGAAAACCGAATCGGCCTGCTCCCTGCCCATTTCACTTGCCAGTTTTAGCCGCTGCGCTTCACCACCAGATAGCGAGGGAGTCTCTTCGCCAAGCGTAAGATATCCCAGCCCCAAATCTCGAAGGGTTTCAAGTTTCGGCCGTACGGAATTGAGGTTCTGGCAAAAGACTACCGCCTCGTTTACATCCATATTCATAAGCTCGGGCAAAGAACGCTCCTCGCCCTGCTTGTTTTTGTAACGAACTTGATTTGCCTGTTTTCGATATCTTGACCCACGACATTCTGGACAAGGAATATCAACATCTGGAAGAAATTGAACATCAAGCGATATGGTTCCAGTGCCATCGCAAACGGGACACCTGAGGCTTCCCGTGTTGTAGGAAAAATCGCCCGCTTTGAGGCCAAGCTCCTTAGCATCTGCCGTTCTTGCATACGTCCTTCGCAACGCATCATGCACATTGGCATAGGTGGCAACGGTTGAACGCACGTTAGCACCGATGGGCGTTGCGTCGATCAGCTTCACATGATTGATGCCTTCCGCCTGGATGGAAGAAACATGGCTTGGCATGGGTTTACCGTAACAAAGCGCCTCCAGGCCAGGAATAAGGCTCTCCAGCACCATAGTGGTTTTACCCGAGCCAGAAACCCCCGTAATTACCGTTAGCTGATGCTTGGGTATGCGCACCGAAAGCGGCTTTACGGTATGGATCGAACCAGTTTCCATGCGAATAAGGTCTTCTGAATCAGCGGCAGTCCGTTTTAAGCATTCATCAACCGCTGCCGCACCAGATAGGTAGGGTCCTATCACAGAATTCGGATTGCCTTCGATACCCCTCACGGTGCCTTGGGCAATAACCGTTCCTCCTTCGGCGCCTGCGCCCGGACCCATTTCGATAAGCCAGTCCGATTCCTTGAGAATCTGAGTGTCATGGTCTACGAGCAAAACGGAGTTTCCGTCCCGCACAAGATCGTGCATTACGCCGTTCAATCCGACAATATTCGCAGGATGTAATCCGATAGAGGGCTCGTCAAGAACATACAGCACGCCCGTTGTACGATTGCGCACTGCTCGTGCCAACTGCATGCGCTGACGTTCGCCTGTAGAAAGCGTAGACGAAGCCCTATCAAGCGTTAGGTATCCAAGACCTAACTCCATTAGCCGAGCAGCAACTTCCTCATACGACTCGCAGATACTCTGAGCCATAGCACGCATTTCGTTCGGTAGGACATCAGGCACGCGCTTGACCCACGCTATGGAATCCTTCAATGTCATTTGACAGGCATCCGCTAACGATATGCCCATCAATCGTGGTGCTCGAGCTTCTTCGGAAAGCCTTGTACCGCGGCATTCTGGACATATCTCTTCTTTCAAAAACTTCTCAACGCGCTTCATGCCCTTGTCGTCCTTGACCTTATTGAGGGCGTTGAGCACTGTTGCAGTTGCGCTGTAGTAAGTCATGTTCAGCTCACCGGCAGAAGCGCTGTCTTTGTTTTTCGGGACGTAAAAGATATGACGTTTTTCCATCGGGCCGTCATAAACGATTTCCTTTTCCCTATCGGAAAGCTCGCAAAAAGGAATATCGGTACGTACGCCCATTTCCCGACAGACATCAGTCATCAGCGACCACATAAGGGAATTCCAAGGCGCAACAGCGCCTTCGTCTATGGTTTTGCTCTTATCGGGAATAAGCGTCGATCGATCGACGGTTCGAACCATTCCCGTTCCTCCACAATGCTTGCAAGCTCCCGCGGAATTGAAGGCAAGATCCTCTGCCCCAGGCGCGAAAAAATGCTCGCCGCATTCTGGACAAACCAGTTCACCATCCATTGCCGCAACATTAATACTGGGTTCTACATAGTGACCGTTGGGACAACGATGGCTGGAAAGGCGCGAGAACATCAGCCTCAAACTATTCAGCAGTTCCGTTCCTGTGCCGAAGGTGGAACGAATACCGGGAACTGAAGGCCTTTGATGCAAAGCCAACGCCGCCGGCACATAGAGAACCTCATCGACATCAGCTCGAGCTGCCTGCGTCATCCTTCTTCTGGTGTACGTGGAAAGCGATTCGAGATAACGCCGTGAACCTTCAGCGTACAGAACCCCCAGCGCCAGCGAGCTCTTTCCCGATCCGGATACACCCGCAATGCCAACGATGCCGCCCAAAGGAATATCGACATCAACATTTTTCAGGTTATGAACCCGAGCTCCCCTAACTTTTATGCTGGTTGGCGTCTGTTCAGCATTCATTTGACTGTCCCCATCCATAGTCTTTCGCCTTTATCCGATATATCGCAGCGTTTTCGCCGTATGGCTCCTTTTCAAGTTCGGCAGTGCGAATCCACTATTGCGCTCCTGCTCAAACGCAACATCGCTTATACCCGCTGAGTCGAAATGCACAGGCCTGCACTACCTGAACTCTGTTTCCTTGCATAAGCTTACCAACTTCCCAACCAGGTGGACGATCAGCTTATCTATGCTGGAAACAAATAAGGCTGGCGACGTTTCCGTCAGCCAGCCCCACATTCCTTAGAGCAAGAGCATTAATTGCTGTGGCCGCCATGGCAACATGCACCATGTTCGTGGCCATGCCCCTGGCACTCATCATGAGCCTGTGCGTGACCCTGACATTTCCCATGCGCATGTTGGTGACCATGATGGCATTCCCCGTGGCTATGCCCATGATGATCGCAAGCTGGCATGGTGCTCTTTTCAAGAATACCAGCCAGCAGGCACGATACGGCATCGTCTGCCAATCCAGACAGTCCACCATACAGTTCGATGCCTTGAGCTGCAAGCTCACTTTGGGCGCCGCCACCAATACCGCCGCACAGAAGAACATCGACATCATTTCCCTTAAGGAAGCCCGCCAAAGCCCCATGGCCAGAACCTTGAGTATCGACTACCTGCATTGCCACGACCCGGCCGTTGTCAATGTCGTACAGTTTGAATGCCTGAGTCCTTCCAAAATGTTGGAAAATTTCGCCATTTTCATACGCTACTGCAACCCGCATAAGAGCCTCCTTCTTCTTGGGATTGCTTGCAAATTTAAAATCGGCGCTACCACATGGAGGAAACGCAACGTTACCGCCCTCAATGCACAGTCTCTTACCGTTCACCAAACTGTCAGCAACTTTCGAACGAGCCCGTTCGTATATACCCGTTACCGTGGTTCGCGAAACACCCATATGAGCCGCCGCTTCTTCCTGGCTCATTTTCTCTAAATCGAGAAGTCGTATTACCTCAAGTTCGTCATAGGCAAGCTCCACGGTATCCCCTGTGGGAATACCATCAGGCACGAATCCAACGAATTCGGGCACGATGCCCACGAACCGAGTTCTTCCTTTTCGTCCCGCCATAGCACTTCCTTTTCTGACATATGTCACTATTTAGTCTAGATAGGCAGTCGTACCTGTCAATCCTATTTTCGACATATGTCAACTTTAATCCACAAACGGCGGGTTGGGCAAATTTGTACCGAGTTATAAGGAATGCTGTAGTCGCGCCTTCGACGAAACAATCACGGGATTACAATGTTCGCCAAACATTATCTGCAGAAAGCAGGACACTATGACCCAATCACGCTATTCAATTCTATTCAGCAGCAACACCGGAAACACCAAGCTGCTTGCGGAAGCCATCCGCAAAGCATTGCCCGCAGCGTACTGCGACTATTTTGGCGATTGTGCGGCAAACGAACCCGAGTCGGACATGGTCTACGTAGGTTTCTGGACCAATAAAGGCATTGCCGACGACAACGCCTTAAGCCTCTTGAAAACGCTACGAAGCAAGAAAATATTCCTGTTCGGAACCGCAGGATTCGGAGGCAGCGAAGCCTATTTCAAGCGCATCCTGGATAAAACCAAGGAATCCCTCGATGCAAGCAATACCGTTGTCGGGGAATTCATGTGCCAAGGCAAGATGCCCAAATCCGTACGGGAGCGCTACGAGAAGATGAAAGAGCAGCCCGATCATATGCCCAACATCGATGCAATGATCGAAAATTTCGACAAAGCGCTAGCCCATCCCGACGATAACGATCTGAATGCGCTCAAGCAACTTGTGGCAAACAACGCGCAATAAGCAGCAAATTGACCAAACAAGCAAGATCATCAGCGGCGGCTAGAGGATTCCCTTAGCCGCCGTTTTATACGATTCGCCAATTAGGACGACCCCAATCTCGACCATCACGCGCTAGAGGTTCCAGCTGAACAGCAATCGTTAAATTAAAGCGTTATCCAAATGCATGATGCGCATCATGCCAAAAGACGTAGGATTTCCGCTCCCTTACCCAGTACCCATTACGATATCTATCCGTTGGGGCAATCCACTCATCGTGAAAACAAAAATTGAGGCGTTTTTGCAGCTTTTTTGCGATTAGGGGCTCACTTCCATCTGTTCTCGGAGCTTGAACCCTGCGCGGCGTCTGAGCTGGAATCAGTGTCCGTAGCAGCAGAATCGCCGCCATCGGCGGACGCATATTCCTGTGCCGCTTCAGTTGCCGCCTGCGCCTGACGCATATTGGTCAGGTTGCTGGTCAACGTCGTGGGCAAGCATAGGGTGAACGCCACGAAGACGGCAAAAACCTTGTAACCCATCGATTCTTTCAGTGCTCGCTTTGCGTGATGCAAGTTCATATGTTGTGCCTTCCGCAAGCCAACTATGCATTGCATAGTTGGCCGATTCGCGCAGAGTAGAGGCTCTTCCGATAACGAGTGCCCTCTCTGCGTACGGTGATTCAATGATTCAATCATCTGCTTGAATCTCTGGGCTGCCCTACCGTCCCCTCCTAAAAACAAGAGATGACGCTGATCACACTACATGACCGGCGACAGTATCCAGCTGCCCAAAAATACGCAAGTTTTGTCATTTTATAACTTTTACCGATCTTGAGGCATCTTTTCTTGCCCGTATCCAGATATGCGCTAATCAAAGTCCGTAAGACACCCGAACAGGTGATGCGAAGCACCTGAGCCAGACAGTAAGAAAGCGTGCTCTCACCTGCGCGAAAACACTCTATGCGCGTTTCCTTCATTGACGCCTCACCGTATTCCACGGCTTCGCTGCAATACTTCGCCATAATCGGAGCTTTACTGCTCATCCCCTATCGCGAGAAAGCCCCTAAGGACACCATGTAAGGCAATCAGATGAAATATGGCTCCTACATCGCCACAGTTGGATAGGATGGGCGATACGCAACCCACTTCGTACATTCAATGCTTTTCTAAGCCCCTTGCCGAAAGGAATGCAATGGCTGAACCTACACCCCGTGATACCCTGCTCGATCATGCATACGAGATCGCAGACAAATACGGCCTTGCAGCCCTTTCGGTAAGGGGGCTTGCATCAGACTGCAACGTGAGCGTTGGAACCATCTACAATCATTTTGCTTCGAAGGGCGAACTCACCACAGCTGCCACAGCGCTCTATTTCAAGCGCGCGTTCTACACCGATTTCTGCCACCCCACGAAAGGTGAACGTTACCTGGGTTTCTGCAAGCGCATGTTCGACAGCATGGAAAAAACCATCCGTCATTTCAGGGAGCACTGGCTTAAAGACTCCGAGGCACTGCCCACGGCAGAGAAGACCATCGCGCGATTCCGCGAAGAAAAACAGTTCGACCATATTTGCGAGGGTATGATTATCATCTTCAAAAACGACCCATCCATCAGGCACGATCTTCCTAGCCATGTCACCGCAGAAGCCGTTTCCAAGTTCACACTGCGCAACATCATCGCCGAATTGCGAAGCGAACAACCCGATTGCTCCCTCCTGTTTACCATGCTCGAACGAACCCTCTACGAACAATAGGGTCAACGCGAAATGCTGCATCTGAACATTAGCCCGTAGATGTTCAGATGCCACGCCTTCAAGATTGTTCTTGTCAAAGCAAAGCAATCAGCCGCAAAGCACAATCTTGAAAGGAGCAAAAGATCATGGGAATCCAAGGTACCCCCAACATGGGAATGGTGATCTTTGCCGCTATTATCATTTCCCTCGCACTCGTCTTCTACACCATCGGCGTATTTGCCGAGCGCCGTTCTGGCACTTTAAGGCCAAAGCATCTGGCTTTCTTCTGGACTGGCTTCGTGTTTGACACTGCGGGAACCACCATCATGTCTATGGTCGCAGGCGAAACCGGTGGTGCAGGTTCGCCCCTCCATGCAATCACGGGCGTACTCGCGCTTTCGCTCATGCTCTTCCATGCGGTTTGGGCAACTGTTGTTGTTCTTCGCGGCAACGAGCGTTCCAGGGCCAACTTCCATCGTTTGAGCATTGGCGTGTGGCTGTTCTGGCTTGTCCCCTACGGCGTTGGCGTCATGCTCGGCGCACCGATGTTCCCGTTCTCCGATTCGACGGCACTTACCATTACCGCATCCTTTGTTCTGGTTCTGGGCATCTTCTTCTGCCTTAAGGCCAACAAAGCGCGCCTGCATCGATAGCGTGCAACGCTGCCCCGAAGACGGCTGCTGGCTTCCTGGCGGCCGTCTTTTTGTTTCACCACAGCCGCAAAGCCCAAGTACTTCGAAGAGTACGAAGCCGTCTGCGCTTTCCCGAGAGAACCTGCCCCTGCAAGAAGGCACGAAACCAGGAATCCCCTTTCCGCCCAACGAAGAAGCTGTCCTTCCTGCACACTCGCGGCGCAATAAGGCTCGCCTGCAGAAGGAGCCCACAGCAATGGAAACAATGCAAATAAAATCACATTCCGTTTGATCGCTATCGCAATTAACTTAAGCTAACAACCGAGAATGCAACGGTTTCGCGCCCTAGGCGACGAGACAACGAATAAGGAGCTTGCTATGTACGACAACGGCCCAAAGCCCGGACGCAACGATGAATGTTGGTGTGGAAGCGGAAAGAAATACAAGAAATGCCACGGACCCATTGATAGCCGCCTCGAAGGTTTTTATCTTGATGGGTACGAAGTAGTTCCCCGTTCACTCCTTAAAAGCCCTGAAGAAATCGAGGGCATTAAGCGCTCGGCCGCTATCAATATCGGGGTACTCGATTATGTTGCCGAGCATATCAAGCCAGGCGTCACCACCGCCGAAATAGACAAGTGGATCTATGACTACACGGTTGAACGTGGGGGCATCCCTGCCGATCTTAACTTCGAGGGCTACCCCAACAGCGTTTGCACCTCGATCAACAGCGTAGTATGTCATGGCATCCCCAGCGACGACGATGTGCTCAAAGAGGGCGATATCGTCAACGTAGACTGCTCTACCATTTTGGACGGATACTACTCCGACTCTTCGCGTATGTTCTGCATTGGCGAAGTGAGCCCCGAGCGCAAAAAACTTGTCGATGTAACCTATGAAGCTGTTCAGCGCGGCCTAGCTGCAGTAAAACCCTGGGCAACCGTAGGCGACATCGCCCACGCCGTGCAAACGTATGCCGAAGAAAACGGCTTTAGCGTAGTGCGCGAATTCGGAGGTCACGGCATTGGAAACGATTTCCACGAAGACCCCTTCGTCTTCTTCGTGGGCGAACCTGGTGAAGGCGCGGTTCTTGCACCGGGCATGTGCTTCACCATTGAGCCTATGATCAACGCAGGCGGCCCCGAACTGAACATGGAAGATCCAAACGGCTGGACCGTCCGTACTAAAGATGGCTCGGATTCCGCCCAATGGGAGGTGCAACTCGTTGTAACCGAAGACGGATACGAGCTTATTTCCTGGTAAACGCACAATAGCAAAGAGATTTACGCTCACCTTACCCTGCTTCTCCTATGGGCAAAATGTTCCAACGAAACCAATACGGACCAAACTCGCCATCGTTCCTATACGGCTGCCAGATAGATCATTCTGGCAGCCGTATTTTTCCCTGCTGGATAAAGCCCGGACAACCCGCCAAGACTAACTGGCAGTGCCGTACGAAAGAAAAGACCCGCCGAAGAATCATCTTCGGCGGGCGTCGCAAACTCGGTTGGCTGCCCTCCCTACATCAGGCCAGATACATCAATGCCCAATTCGCCACGCACGGCCTTTTCAACCGTCTCGAAAGCCAATGCATGATCTTCATGGCTTGCCATTCCCGAAATGGCCAAGGTGCCCACCATGCCCGCGCCCTTAATGCACAAGGGGAAGCAACCGCCTGCTGGCGCATAATTCTCATACGACATGCCGCGCCATTCGAAGGGATGGAGCCCCTGTTCACACCAGCACTCCCAAAAATATGAGCTTTGGTTGGTAGCGTAGGCAAGATTTTCTTTACGGCGAAGCCAGTTATCGCTTTCGGGTTTTGTGCCTGCCATTGAAAGCGAGAACAACGTACGGCGATTCAGCGTGATACGCGTTGCGACAGGCTTGCCCATTTCACGTGCTCGGCGAACCACGTAGAAGCCCATCTGAAGTGCAAGCTCTTCGTCGATCCGATCGAATTCGTAGATGGTTTCCTGCTCTTTAATGCGTTCCATCAACGCTTCGATATTGTCAGTTTGCTCCATAGCGACCCCCTAATACTTCCCAAACCTATACTGCAAATTTTCCCAGAAACGAAACGAGCGCACCAGAGATCGGAAAGTGCAAAATTCACTTTGGCTCGAGGGCATCACTCCGCAAAACCAAACTGATAGCACCATGCACCAGACGCAACAACCCAAATAGTCAGAGCCACAACAAACGAAAGCCCTCTTTCCTTTGCGGTAGAATTGCAGCCATGAAACCAATTGCACACATCCACACCGACATGCCGCAAAAATTCGGCATTCCCCGGAACAGCTTCCTTGCACCGCATTTACGGGGAACCATCATCTTCGAACCCGAGTTCGCCCTGAACTCAGCAGTTGAAGGAATGGAAGGCTTTACGTACCTATGGCTCATCTGGGAGTTCGAAAATGGAACCCCTGGTGGCACCGCGGCCGATATAGCCAACGACGTGCAAACCGAAAATAAACGGGGCACCACGGAAAAATGGTTCCCAACGGTAAGACCACCACGCCTCGGGGGAACCAAGCGCAGGGGGGTATTTGCTACCCGTAGCCCCTTCCGTCCCAATCCCATCGGGCTTACCTGCGTAAAGCTAGAGCGCATAGAACTCACTGAAAACGGTCCGATCATTCATGTTCTGGGCGCCGATCTGCGCGATGGTACGCCTATCTTCGACATAAAGCCTTACATTCCCTTTGCCGACTGCCACCCCGACGCACAAGGCGGTTTCATCGACGAGACGCCTTGGCAAGAGCTCACCGTTCACTGCCCCGCTAAACTGCTGCAAGCCATTCCCGAAGAAAAGCGCGAAGGCCTCCTTGAAGTGCTGGGTCAGGACCCACGTCGCGCAGGCAGCAAGCATGAACCCGAGCGTACGTATCATCTTGCCTATGCAGGGTTCGATATTGCCTTTACCGTAGATAATACAAATCTTCATGTTCAAAGGATCGAACCCGCCATCGCCTAAGGCGTGAACGTGTCCCAGACCAAAAGAGGGAATGCGAAGTTTCGCATTCCCTCTAACTTTTAAGCAATTCGCCGATTGACTATTGCATTACAGCATATGAGCGCGCAGCTCTTCGCCAGACTTCGCAGAAAGATAAGCCGGCGCAATATCGAATACCGTTTTGCAACCATGGTTGCCCTCAGCAGAGAGACGAGCAACAGCGCGAGCATAGCAAGCCAACACACAAGCGGTGAACTCGGGGTTGGACTCAAGATCAAGCGAATATTCGATCTTGCAGTTCTTGTCGCCAGCAGTCTTACCAGTACGGATAACCATGCCCCCATGAGGTAGGCCAGCATGATCGCGATCGAGCTCCTCCTGGCTGATGAAGTTCACGGTAACGTCATATTCGTCAAAGTAGTTTGGCATTTCCACGATCTGCTTGGTTACCTCGGCAGGGTCAGCGCCCTCTTCCAAGACAACCCAACACTCACGCGTATGCTTTTCGCGCGTAGTAAGCTCGGGATTGGAGCCCGAACGAACCGCTTCCAGCGCCTCGGGAACGGGAATGGTGTATTGACGAGCATCGGCAACGCCAGGAATGCGACGAAGCGCATCGGAATGCCCCTGAGAAACGCCGCGACCCCAGAATGTGTAGTCGGCACCTTCTGGCAGGATGCAGTTTGCGTACAAACGGTTCAAGGAGAACAGGCCCGGATCCCAGCCGCAAGAAATCAGGGCAGTTTTGCCAGCGCCCTTAGCTGCCTCATCAACGTTAGCAAAATGGGTGGGAATCTTCGCATGGGTATCGAAGGAATCTACCACATTGTACAGAGCAGCGTACTTCGGCGTCTGTTCAGGCAAATCGGTTGCGCTGCCGCCGCATAGGATCAAAACATCAATATCTTCATTGCCCGCCTCAAGATCCGCAGCCGAGCGAACTGCAACGCCAGGCGTTGCGATTGATACAGTTTCAGGATTGCGACGCGTATACACAGCGGCGAGTTCCATATCATCGTTTTGACGAACAGCAAGCTCAACGCCCTTGCCAAGATTTCCGTATCCCAAGATACCGATACGAATCATGCGGCTTCCTTTCTAACCAAGCCCAGCTACTAAAGCGAGGCAAACTCTCACGTTAGTGATTGTACGCTGCAAGCAGTCAAGAAATGTTTTGAACGTATTAATACTACGGAAAACGAAACGAAATGGTTAACCGCTAGCAAGCAGTTTCGAGTAGATACGCGCACCTACATCAATTCGATGGTTGAATGGGGAACCTACTATCAAGAGTTTGCCAACATGGCCTGAACGACCCACATCCATTATCTTTGCTAAAATAGTCAGCCTGATAAACCAGAAGCGTGGACTTTTCCAGACGCCTTTCGTCTCCTTTTCGCCACGCAACCGCAAAGCTGCATTCGCTCTTGCAATGCAGCGAAACGATTGCACAAAGGAGTTCACGTTGTCCCAGAATGCTCCCAAGCATAAGCCGTTCCCTACCGCCGCAGTTGATGCGGGCACTCGAACCAAAGCTGCTATCTTGGTGTTCTTCGGTGGTGCCTGCTACGGCTTCAACGCCACCTGCTACAAGCTTTCCTACGCATGGGGGTTCAGCTCCGCACAAATTGCCGCCGCACAAATGTGGGCGGGCTTCGCGTTGTTTGCCGTATTTCTCCTCTTTAATCGCACCCGAGGAGAAAAATGGGAAAAACTTGGCTGCACCAACACGCTGAAGCTTCTTGGCATCGGCGCCGTAACCTGCATTACCTCGATCTTCTACACCTATGCCATGAGCGTGTTGCCCGTTGCCTTAGCTCTCACGCTCTTGTTCCAATTCACCTGGATAGGCACGGTAATTCAAGTAATCATGACACACAGGCCACCTGCACTTAGCCAGGTGATATCGGCGGCGGTCATCGTGTTCGGAACGGTGTTCGCCAGCGGTCTGTATGCCACCGATCTTTCGAGTTGCAACCCTTGGGGCATCGCAGCCGGACTCCTTGCCGCCGTAAGCTGCGCTTCGTTCTTGGCCCTGTCTGGTCTGGTGCAGCCAAAATGCTCACAAGCCCAGCGAGGTTTGATTGTCTGTGGTGGCGCGGTGGTTATGTCGCACTTCATCTGCCCCGACTTCATCATTTCGGGCGTGCTCTTGCAGGGCATTGCCCCCTTGGGCTTGATTGCCGGAGCATGTGGGTTCTTCCTGCCTATTCTGCTCTTAAGTATGGGTGCGCCCCATTTGCCCACAGGACTTACGTCCGTACTAGCCGCATCGGAGCTGCCGGCTGGGCTGTTCGTGGCAATGATAGTGCTAGGATCGCCCATCGGTGCCGTTGAATGGCTTGGGGTGGTCATCATCCTGTTTGGCATCTGCGTTTCGCAGCTTCAGCTCTTCCCCAATAGAGCGTTACGATAAACGAGTCTTTGCACGATAGTCTAAGACCCCAAGCAAAGCTGATAGAGCAGCAGCCCCACACGGTCTTTCGCTGCTATGCGATAGAATAGAATGGCTAAACTCAATGGCTTAAACCATCGATTAAAGGACAACCATGAGCATCAAAGAATTCACCACCGACGAGGCGTTGCTCAGCACGCCCTGCGAAAAAGCAACCGCCGAGGATGCCGCCGTGGCACAGGATCTGCTTGACACCTTGGCTTCGCTTGAAGGAGCAGCGTGCATACATGCAAACCAGATCGGGGTAACCAAGAGCTTGTTCGCTTATCTCGACGAGAACGACAACCCCCACGTCATGTACAACCCCACCATCCTTATCGGATTGGTACCCAAAAAGGAAACCGAGAGTTGCTTTACCCATGAAGAGCCAACTGTTAACACCCGTTATGAAAAGGTGAAGGTCTCTTACCAGGAACTGGTGGATGGCAAGCTTGTTTCTCGTAAGAAAGACTTCCATGGCTGGGTTGCTCAGCTTATCCAGCACATGGCAGACCACAGCAAGGGCAAACTCGTCTAGCGATAGTGCAAACACTGCAAAACGGCGTTGGAATCACCCGACGCCGTTTTTTTATTGGGAGTACTACCCACGAACAAGCGGCAACAATAATTCGATATCATGGTTTTATGGAACAAACAGTAGAAATAGCTGGGCAAACGGTATCAATCCACTATAGTGGCAACACACTGGTATCTTACGATCCTATAGTATATCTACATAGCCTCAAAGGGAACGGCAGTGAAGTTTGGGGGCAGTGCCAATCGCTGAATTGCCCACCCTTTACTCTGATATCTATCCCAACCCCCAACTGGAACAACTCCCTAACGCCTTGGAAATGCGAGGGTCTTTTCGCAGAAGATAAGCCTTTCGAGGGAAACGCCCGACAGCACCTTCTTCGGCTTGAAACAATGGTCGCCCAAACCGAGCAGCATCTCGAAACAACGCCACATCATCGCTGCATTGCGGGCTATTCTCTGGCAGGGCTATTCGCTACTTGGGCACCGTTCAACACCACTCTCTTCGATGCTCTTGCAAGCGCATCGGGCTCGCTGTGGTATCCCGACTTCAGCGAATACGTATCAATCAATACCTTTGCGAAGAAACCTTTGTGCGCTTATTTTTCCCTCGGTACAAAAGAAGCAAAAACACCCAGCCGCCTTCTTCGCAGCGTTTCGCAAAGAACAAAAAGCGTTGTTTCGTCGTTTCAGGAAAAAGGCGTTGAAACCCTCTTTGAGTCAAATCCCGGAAACCACTTCAAAGAACCCGACCTGCGCATGGCCAAGGGTATCTGTTGGATGCTTCGCCAACTCAATCGATAGAACAGGTTTGTTAAACACATTCATGGTATTTGCGCTATAACACCTGATAAACCTTTATTTTTTATTTTTTTCATATAAAGTGGCAGATGGATAGGCGCATCACAGCATCAAACCACTACATTCATACCCACAGAACCACTAATGAAAGGCCCGTCATGGAATTCAAAGAAGTAGTTGAAGATCGTTACTCTTGCAAAAAGTTCAACGGCGAGCCCGTTGCCGAAAAGGCTCTGAAGGCTATCCTGGAAGCAGGGCGCGTGGCACCCACCGCAAAAAACCTGCAAGAGCAGCATGTTTACGTGGTGCAATCGCCCGAGAAGCTTGCTCTTATCGATGAGCTTACCCCTTGTCGCTACGGCGCCACCACGGTGCTTGTCGTGGCCTTCAACAAGGAAAACGTTTTCACCTATCCTGGCGGAACGCGCGACTCCGGCATCGAAGACGCCACCATTGTGGCTACGCACATGTTGCTCGCCGCAAAGAACGCTGGCGTAGACAGCTGCTGGGTGAACTTCTTCAACCCAGAGGAAGTAGCAGGAAAACTCGAGCTTCCCGAAAACGAAGAAGTGCTGATGATGCTCGACTTGGGCTACGCCGCAGAAGATGGAAAGCCACTGCCGAACCATGCCAGCCGCAAGCCCCTCAACGACACCGTAACCTACCTCTAAACATCTCCCGCTGAGCTGTTCATGCAATCAATAAGATCCCGATACAACTCGAAGAGGCCGCCTTTCAGCCAAGAAAGGCGGCCTCGCATAGTTATCGGACGACGTTGGCTCTTTACCCACGCTTGAGCGACTCAAGCAAAAACAGAAAATCCTGCAGCTCAAACAATGGGTGAACGCCGACCAACACCCGAAGACTAGCGTTTAGATCCCTGTCTACGGATGCCGCCCTTGCTTCCGGCAGCCTTGTTCGGCCCACGGCCCTGCGGTTTAAACGAGCTTCTTGGGGAACTTACCTTTTTCTCCTTATCGAAGCGAGCATCCTTACGCGAACGAGCACGCCCAGATGAAGCAGGTTGAGGCTTGTCCCCGCTTTCCTTTCCGCCGGAACCAAGCACTTCACCTCTTTTGCCGTATTTACCACGCTGTAAGGAACCAGTGCTTTTACCGTGCTGACGCTTACCCCTAGAGTCGGAATCGGCAGCCGTCCCCTTCGAACAAGACCCCGCAGCAGAGCTGCCCTCTCGCCGCTTACCGCGCTGATCCTTGGCGCCCCTGGCTTGATTATTCGCTTTACGTGCCCCGCCCTTATCGGGACGCACCAGACATTTTTCGTCGTACCCAATAAGGTCTTCCCTGCCAGCCGCCTTCAGGGCCTCGATAACCAGCCTGCGATTCTTTGGGTTGCGGTACTGAATAAGCGCTCGCTGCATTGCTTTTTCATGAGGCGTGCGTGGGCAGTACACTTCTTCCATGGTGCGCGGGTCGACCCCTGTGAAATAGATACACGTGGAAATGGTGCTGGGCGTTGGATAGAAGTCCTGCACCTGTTCGGGGTTAAAGCCCATATCGCGGCAGAACTCCGCCAACTCTACAGCCTCTTTTAAGGTAGATCCGGGATGCGAGCTCATGAGATACGGAACCACGAACTGCTTGAGCCCAAGCTTCTTGTTGGCCACATCAAAACGCCGCACAAATTCCTGGTAAGTGTCGTTGTTCGGCTTCCCCATCACCTTAAGCACTTCATCGCTCACATGCTCCGGCGCCAGACGAAGCTGCCCCGAAACATGATACTGAGATAGCTCATCTATGAATTCGTTGGCGTGCTTATCAAGAAGTACATAATCAAAGCGCAGTCCGCTGCGCACGAACACTTTCTTAACCCCAGGCAAGCTGCGCAGCTCGCGAAGCACGTTCAGGTAATCGCGATTGTCCACCTGCAAGCTCCTGCAGGGCTTCGGTGCCAAACAGCGTTTTCCGCGGCATGCACCTTTATCGAGCTGTTTGGGACAAGCGGGTTTGCGGAAGTTTGCCGTTGGACCGCCTACATCGTTGATATACCCCTTGAAATCGGGGTCTTGCGTGATGGTCTTCGCTTCCTCGACCAGGCTCTCCTTGCTACGGCTTTGAATAATGCGACCCTGGTGGAACGCCAAGGAACAGAACGAGCACTCGCCAATACAACCCCGATTACTGGTTAGACTAAATTTCACTTCGCTGATTGCGGGAATGCCGCCAGCCGCTTCGTACATGGGATGATAGGTTCGCTCATACGGCAAACGATATACTGCATCGAATTCCGGGGTTGAAAGTGGAGTGCTCGGAGGATTCTGCACAATGTACAAGTTGTCCTGCTCGTAAGGTTCAACCAAACATTTGCCGCTGAACGGGTCAAGGTTGCGATACTGCAGACGGAAACTTTCAGCATATTTCAGCTTATCGACACGCATGCTTTCGAAGGAAGGCAGCGAAACGTATCCATCCATTACCCCTTCAAGGTTATGGGATCGAAACGCTGTGCCCTCGATCCAGGTGATTTGACCAATAGGGATCCCCGCATTCAGAGCATCAGCGATAGCAACAATCGATTTTTCGCCCATTCCGTAGCTGATCATATCAGCGCCACCGTCGAGCAGCACCGATCGTTTCAACTTGTCGGACCAGTAGTCGTAGTGTGCCAATCGACGCAGCGAAGCCTCCACACCACCCATGATAAGCGGGGTGTCTTTATAGGTTCGTCGAATCAAATTGCCATAAACCACCGACGCGTGATCGGGTCGCAAGCCCATCTGCCCACCAGGGGAATAAAAATCGCGATTGCGGTGTTTTTTTGCAACCGTATAGTGGCACACCATCGAATCCATGTTTCCCGCACTTACCAGAAACGCTAAGCGGGGCTCGCCGAACACATCGATGCTGGCGGGGTCATGCCAATCAGGCTGCGCAATAATGCCCACTTTGTAGCCATTTGCCTCAAGCAATCGGGTGATGATAGCCATACCGAAAGAAGAATGGTCCACGTAAGCATCGCCACAGACGTACACAAAATCGCACTGGTCCCATCCGCGCTCTTCCATTTCTTTACGCGTAACCGGCAAAAAGGCCACGGCGTTCCTCCTTTGGTTCATTCAAGCGCTTCCATTTTATCGAATGCCCCTTAGCATGCGAAAACAAGAGCTCTAGCACAGCAAAGCACTTCGGCATGCCGGCTCTTACCATGAAAAAGTATCGAGAGTAGACCGTACTACCAGTATCATCGCTGCACGCCTTTTGCATTTCGGCTTCAAGGGCGCATTAGATTCGTACAGCAACCCTAATCGCATTGACTTCGCCAGGCAAAGCCTAGCCAGATAGTCTCAATGCAACAAGATTTTCCTTCGCCCTAAAACGCAATCCGGATACAGAAGCGGAAGGGCTGCTGGGGCGCTATACCATATTTCTTTTTTTACGGTGTACCACGCATTTCCCACATTACGCATCCAGCATGTGTTACACTTGCTTTGCACCCGAGGGCTAACGCCCATTTTTTAGTCGCATTCAAAGAGTGGCAAGTCGGCCCCTCCGTGATTATCGGAGCATTTTTCAGCGACTTACATACTTCACTACAACTGAATAAGAAAAAAGATATGCAGCCCGCCAAGGGATACGTGCATCTTTTTTTCGCTTTGGCTGTTCAGGCCTAGCTCGGTCCTATCCCGAGCTTGTCTCGGCGTACCTTGATGCATCCACCGATGCCGTGGCTTTAGTTTGGCACGTCCAAAACCAAAGCTTCACGCCACTATTCCTTTCCGGCGAGTTTGCAGCAGCTTGAAAACCGCATACCACCCACCTATGCATGGCTCAGCCATGCCCAAAAGAAAGGACTAAATCATGGACCAAACATCAACCTATTCCCCACTCGTAATGCAGGAAACATCGGATGGCCTGCGTCTATACGACATACGAGACGAAATGCTCGCTGCTCGCGAAATAGAAATCACTGGCGCAATTGACGCCGGCTCGGTTTCAACCGCTATTCGCTGCCTTCTGCATCTTCAGAAAGAAGACCAGCAATTGCCTATCACCCTCTACATCAACAGCCCCGGCGGAGAAGTTCAATCCGGCCTTGCGCTGTATGACGTAATGCAGGCCGTCAGCTGCCCGATTCACACGGTATGCCTCGGAATGGCAGCAAGCATGGCAGCATTGCTATTCATCGCGGGAGACCAACGCGAAATGCTGCCCCACAGCCGCGTGATGATCCACGATCCGCTTATTGGCGGCGGAATCGGTGGCAGCGCACTGTCCGTAAAAGCTCGCGCCGATGACCTGATGAGAATCCGCGACATTACCGCACAGGTTATCTCCCAGCACACGGGAATGAACCTCGAAGAGGTCTTCGAGCTAACAGCGAAAGACACCTATTTCGAAGCAGAAGAAGCCATAGCCAATGGCATGGCAGATCGCATCATCGCGAGTCTTTAAAAGGATAAGCATATTAGGTTCGCGGTCCCATACCGCAACCAGCACGCAACGCTAAGGAGAGCACATGAAATCGAACATCACTTCAGCAGCTAACGACCGAGCAGCCTATCAGGGAAACATCGTCCTCACCAAACACATCGCCGCCAATACCGACAGTTGGCAAACAGGAATGAACAACAACATCCTTGTGCTAGGTTGCTCTGGCAGCGGTAAAACCCGCAATCACCTCAAACCCAATCTGATGCAGTGCCAAGGGTCCTATATTGTGCTAGACACGAAAGGGATCCTCTATAACGAAATGGGAGCTTACCTCGCCCTGCAAGGCTACAAAGTAGATCAGCTTGACTTCACCACCATGGGTGGCACCTGCGGATACGATCCCTTGCATCAGGTCCGCATCGAAAACGGCAAACCAAACCAGCAAGACATCATCGCCATTGCAAGCGCCATTTGCCCGAAAGAAGCGCAGCAGTCCGATCCCTTCTGGGGACTTGCCGCAGCTAATTATCTATCGAGCTATATCGCCTATGTGTTCGAGGCATTGCCCGAACGCGAGTGGACCATGGCTTCGGTTATCAAGCTATTCGAAAGTGGCAGCGGCAAAATCCAGCACCTCTTTAACGATCTGGCAATGCATAACCCCGATAGTTATGCTGCATCTCTCTATAACCGGTCAAAAGCCACCTGCGGCGCCGAAAAGATGCACTCAAGCATCCTGGGCATTATCGCTGCAAATCTATTGCCGTTCGGATTCGAGGGAGCGCTCAATTCTTACGCCAACCCCAACCGCATCGACTTCAGCTCGTTTGGACGAGAGAAGCGCGCCCTGTTCGTAACCATCGACGACATAGATCACAGCCTCGAGGGACTTACCAGCCTCTTCATCGAACAGGCTTTTACCCGCCTTTGCAGCAGCGCCGATCGCGACTACACCGAGCACAGGCTCCCCATTCCCGTGCGCTTCATCCTGGACGATTTCGCAAACCTGAACATTCCACATATCGATGATATGCTGGCGGTTATACGCAGCCGCGAAATCAGTGCAACGATAATCTGCCAAACGGTGAGCCAGCTAGAAGCACGCTATGGCATGGCGGCGGCAAACTCCATCATAGGAAACTGCGACCGCCACCTGCTTCTAGCAGTCCAAGACGAAGCAACCGCCCGCTACTTCAGCCTCAGGGCCAACAAACCAGCGTTCACCCTGCTCGAAACGCCCGCTGATTCCTGGTGGTATTTCGAACGAGGCAAACGCGGCGTGCGCGACAACGCCTACCGTCTCGAGGAACACCCCGAGTACCCCTTTCTTCAGGCTATTTGCGAATGCAAACATCAAATAAGCCAAGATGGCCAATTCAAGCTCCGCTTTGAAGAGGAAGCGACTCTGGCCAACGAGTGCCCAACCGATGCCGACCCCACCATAAACACCGATTTCTTCGCCGCGTAAGGAGGCACCTATGAATCCGAACCAGAACAAATGCACTCTTGATCAGCTTCTCGAACATGCAGAATCTCAATCCCTCGAAGACCGGCAAACAAGGTTTCGCACCGAGCGCTTAGAGGAGTTCAAAGGATCGGAAATCTATCTGGACAACGCAAGCTTTTTGATCGAACTCGTTGAACCCTTACGACAGCTGTTACCCACCAAAGAAGAGTTCGATTCATACGCATACGGAAAGCCCTTTCCGCAAAACAACGACAAAACGCTTGAAGGTATGCGAAGGATCAAAAACCCCGCCATCGTCATGGTTGATGAGGCCCACCGCTGCGAAAGGGACGATTTCCACTCTTGGAGCAACATGAGCGATGAATGCTGGAATGGATTGCTTGAGAGTGTCGATTTCATCAAGGACTTCTGGGAGGTAAACGAATCGGCAAACACGCTTGAACTCGCAAAAGCCATTATCCTGCACACTGTTCTCTATGACGACGGGTTAAAGGACGAAGTATTCCACAAGGCATCCGAAATGGTACGTATCATGACGATTCCCGCCAGCGACCTAAAAGCATGGAAGGACAACCTTCCCGAATAGACAGACGAGCCCCGCCTTGCGCATAATGCCCACCCTGGCAGCAACCAAGGCCGAAACAGGCACCAAACGAAACGGTGCTTTTGCCGCAAAGGAAGTGCGTCAGCGGACGCACTTCCTTTCGCATGCAATGACACTACAAAGAAGAGCTCGTCGGATACGTAAAAGACCAGATAGCGCACTATTCAGAATAGGTTTGCCGAGCCGGTCCTATTCAGTACCGATCCTCACAACATCAAGGAACTCAGACAACGCATTTGCCCCGGGAGCTACCGCAGCAATGCCGTCAGGCGTGAAACGCTGCTTCAGAGCCCACGATGACTGCTGCAAACTCTCTAAATAGTACGATTGCGTCCTACCGCATAACAGCCACAAGGCATCCACTGAAGCACCCTTGACGCCACACATTTCCAGTTTGTATTTGCGTAAGCACTCCAACATGCAACTCTTGGCATCGTTTTCCGAGCCATCGAACTTCACCGCTGATACCTTGCGGAACTTGGCGTCGAGCACGAGCGTCCTTGTACCTTCGCATGATTCGTGGACTATGAGGTAATCAGGCGTCCAATAAGAATCGAAACCTGCAGAGGTCAACGTGGTTCGATGCAGCGAAATACCATGTTCCTCGCGCTCGTCACCATAAATAACCGGCTGGTAATACAGCGTTATACGCTCATCGCCACGCACCAGGCGAAACACCGTTGCAACCTGGGTTTCATTCTGAAAGTAGCGCGAGTCTAGGCTATAGTGCGCCTGTTCGATAGGGTTAGCATCCAATGAACTGTTAGGCGAAAACCCTCTACCATGCAAAGCGGATAGCAGTTCGTAGAGCACATAATATTCGTAGAGCTTGTCCATCTTCCAGGTGTGCAGAACCATGCCATCACGCTGCATCTGAAATTCGCCAAACGCATCCCATGCCCGCATGAGAGCGTGAATTTCCGCATAAGCAGGGATTTCCTGGAATGTCTTGGTACGCTTCGGCAGCCTATAACGGATGCTGCGCACATCGGGCAACGCACGATCAAGCGCCTTGGCTATGCTGCGCATTCTTTTACGGAGGGCAATTGCTTTGCGCAAAAGAGGATGCTCCCGTTCAAAGCATGACCTCAACATCAAGAGCGCCGGAATCAGACCCTCGCCGTCATTAAGCCCTTCCAGGCGACTGATCATGGCTTCGATATGGACAATATCATCCTGTGCTCCCTCGATGATGCGGCCAAGCGCCGCAGCAATCTCTTCGGCGTAGGAGAAAAGCGCTCGATTCTCCTTGGTGTCAAATGTCTTCCTGGGGCGCTCGGTACGCATACGGGCGGGAACAACATACCTGCCATTAATACGTAAGGGCGTTTTCGCATCCGTCGCGTGAAGCACATCAGGATTACTCGCCAACCAGAGCAATTCCTCGCGCCCCAAACAGCGCATTTGAAGAGGCGAAACCATGACGTCCGTCTTCACGGTACGACAATGAGCATGGGTGCAGAAATAATTGAGGTTTGCCTCGTATCCGCGAACCGCCCTTTCGCAAAGAGCAAGAAACGAGGAAAGCGATTCAGAGGAATCGGAAACCGTGCCCGACTCAACCAAAGCATATCTGCTTTCTCGAGCTTGGCCCTCACCGAACATCCACCGAACTGCCTCGTCGTCACTTCCCGAGATCAAAGTGTCAACCATACCCAGCACGGAAGCCTCTTGGTCATCCTTATCGCAGGCGCAAGCGATGTCCTTCGTTGAGAGAACCCGCAGACCTTCCCCAGCCAGACCCACGTGAAGGGAAACCGATGCGAAGCCGTAGGTCATAGAAAAAGGAAACCACTCATCTCCCTTCTCAAAATGCAGCTGGTAAAGATGCAGCTGGGAGCCGTGGACTTCTTCAACATGGTTTGCAACCATGCGAGCGCATAGAGCTATAGGCTCCTCTCCGTTGACCGACCATAAGATGCTCTCCTCTTCGGACGAGCCGAGAGGAGCATCGGTAGCCAATAGAGCACGATACCTATGCGATTCATGGACGATGCCTTCTGCGGCAAGATCCAAGGAAGCGGGTGCATAGTTTTCGAGCAGAGGAAAATCAACGCGGTCACTGCTCGACGCATCCACCAAACGCAGCACCCAATTGTAAGAGCCTTTACGCAAAGTACTGGTAATAGCCACTGTCTTCGCCAGCCTCAAGCATGTGATCGACACGAGCCTTGGTCAACGGAAGATTGCTTACCAAGGAAAGTTCTTCGAGCAGAGCCCCTAAGCGCTCTTCGGTACCCGAAAGAACCGGAAGCACTTTTTGCGCAATGGCGTAATCAACGGGAGCATATTGCGTTTGCGCGGACGAGCAATCCATAACGCTCGCCGCTGTGCAAGCGTATGAAAGCATCATTTTCTGGCTACGCGGACTTACGGGGTAGCGATGACGAGCACATAGCTCGACCACTTCCTTCAGCTTCGCTTCAAGCTCAACACTTAACAAGGCATTGCTCCTTGGGCCGAAAGCCGCCTGAAGAGCCTGATACGAATAGATACTCGCGTCCTTGTAGTTGAAGGGAGCCAAGGGATCGTCAAGGTCATCCAAATCTAAAGCTTGCGGATCGAGGGTAACCACCCAGCTGCGGTCCAAGAAACGAGGCGACAACTCCTCGGTTGTATGGTCGAAGTTTACGGTCGCGATAAAGCGCAAGTAGCTCGGAACTTTGAAGGAATGGTTTCCGCCCAAAGAAAGCTCGAACGAACCACCACGGAAGGAATCGCAAGCGCGCAAAAACGGCGACCAATAATGTTCGATAGAGCTGAGGTTTGCCTCATCGAGCAGGAACAGATAGGGCACCGCATCACCATCCGCAACTCCCTGTTCGCATTCGGCGCTCAAAAGAGAAAGCGCATCGAATGCAACGGGGTTGGACTTTTCGAGCGACTCGCTAAAAGGATTGTAGTAGCCGATAAAGTCTTTGTATGAAGTCCAGCCTTTTTCAACCGGCACCTCAACAAAGCGCTTTGAAGCGGCATTTTTCAAGCCGAGAACCTCAGCGAGGATATTCACTAAAGATGTTTTGCCGGTACCGGGCAAACCGGCAAGAGTTGTAATGTAGCCTTGAGTAAGGCAGATGAGCACATTAGCAAGATCGTTTTTGGCAATATCACGGCCGTACGACGCACCGATAAGGTCATCGAGCTTCGAAAGCAAAGCCCCAGCATCAGACCCATCTTCCTCGGAAAGCAATGGCTCAACGGAAGGAGCAGCGTAGAAGCACTCCCCGCCATCACCCACATGCTCAGATCCCGACATTCCACCTACCGTAGAGACAACCTGCTTCAATGCCGCGTTCTCAAGGACTCGGCCCATCAAAACTTCTTCATTTGAAAAGGAAGACACCAGTTCATCGATTTGGCGCTGCACCGATTCCTTGCCACGTTCCAGACTGTCTTTTTGCTCCTTAAGAGCATGGACCTCTTCAACTAGTTTGTCTCGCTCCTCCTGGGCAATCTTGACATGCGACGACATCTCTTCTTCGAAACGCTTACGACGCAGGTCGAGTTCGTCGTCAAATCGCTTGAGCTCATCTTGCACATGGCTCAGCAATTCCTGAGCCTATTTTGCAGCAGCCTGAGCCTCCGCGGCTTCCGCGGCATATTGCGCCTTTTCCTTTTCAACACGTTGACGCACCTGGTCACTTTCAAGAACCTTGTCATAGAACGATCTAAAATGCTCATTAGAGAGCACATATTCAGCCAACTGCTGAGGGTCGGCATTCTCGATGGCAGAATCCCTTACCGATTCAGGAAGCGTCGACCAGCTTTCGTAGGTGCCAAGAAGGCCCAACATACGCTCGCGGCGCTCAGGAGTTAGGGCAATTTTCGCATCTTCATCGAGACAGGCAGCAATCTCGCTTTTCAAAGCGCGCATTTGACCCTTTGTTAAGGGCGTTTCACCCGAACGAGAAATCCTGCCCAAGGCATCGAGGAGATCTTTATCGGTGATCCAATCAAAAAGGTTGTCCGAGGCAGCTACATGGGCATCAAGCTCTTCTGCACTGACATATTGAGCAACCATGTTGCCCAGATCGTCAACAAGATCAATGGAGAAGGCAAATTCGCTCTCATCGAAAACACCGATGCGCAAATCATAGGAATTGCTGGCCTGCAGCTGAACAGCAGCACCTTCAACGTAGGTTGCCTCAAAAGGTCCATAGTACTTGCGAGCGCCCAACTTGCCCTGAGAAACCACGACGAGCTTGGTTTGAGGAAGAGACGCAACCGAACGGACATGTACCGGCTGTGCCTGCGCATGGGTTAAATCAACGATCTCTTGAATATTAAGCACCTGCACCAATGAACCTGAAAGGGAATGCCGAGAAAGGGGCATGAATTCAACCGACGAAGCACCCTTGGCGAAGTAAGGGTCAATGATGCTGTTGAAGCGTGATGTTTCGCTCTCTGGGTAATTGCGATTGCGGCCAGGATGCTCGTCGTTCACCCTCATGACAACAACATTGCCAAACATATCAAGCAACTCATGGGGAGTAGTACGACTCGTAACCATGGGAAGACAACCATTGTCGGGGAAAGCGCTGTCCTCAAGGAGCGTAAGCGTCTCGTCATCTACCAAAAACTGGGGGTATGCAAAGCATCGAGTAGCACCCTTAAAAGAAGGATAGCTGACATACGTGAGCAAATCACGGCGAACGCATTCCTGAAAAGTGCCAATTTCGCCTTCGGAGAGAATCATACCCATAGTTTCGCTTTCTTCCCGTCAACAATCGATGAGGTCGTAGACCCTCTAAAAGGTACCGCAAAATGCCCGCTTTCAGCCTTAGATCGCTGAATGATTTCGGGATATCCAATGAGTTTCCTATGCAAAAAAACGAAGCAGGGCGCTTCGGCAAAGACAAATGAAGCATTCCAGAAAGCAACAGTGACAAGAATCAGTAAAGGCTGTATAAAACAGCGGTTCTTCCTGTGAGCAGACGGCATCTTGCATTAATCTAAAAGATCGCAACTATATCCCTGCCAAAAGGGTTTTCCATAGCAAACAGAAGGAACCACATGTCAAGCATGCAAGAAGAAATCGCCTCAAGGCGCACTTTTGCCATCATCTCCCATCCTGACGCTGGCAAAACAACCCTCACGGAAAAGCTGCTCTTATACACCGGCAGCATCCAAACCGCTGGTTCAGTTAAGGGGAAAAGCAGCTCCAAGCACGCCGTTTCCGACTGGATGGACATCGAAAAGGAACGCGGTATTTCCGTAACCTCTTCGGTCCTGCAGTTTAACTACGACGGCTGCTGCGTAAATATCTTGGACACCCCCGGACACCAAGACTTTTCCGAAGATACCTATCGCACTCTTATGGCCGCAGATGCCGCCGTTATGGTAATTGATGCCGCAAAGGGCGTAGAAGCCCAGACCAAAAAGCTCTTCAAAGTTTGCACCTTGCGCCATATTCCCATCTTCACTTTCGTGAACAAGCTTGACCGCGAAGCCCGCGATCCATTTGAGCTTATGGAAGAAATCGAAACGGTGCTGGGAATCGGAACGTACCCCATGAACTGGCCCATCGGCTGCGGTCGCAACTTCCGTGGCGTGTTCGACCGTCGCACACGCCACGTTATCGCCTTCGACGGCGAAGGACGCGGCAATTCTTCGAAGAAGGTTCAGGAAATCGAGGCCGAGCTGGGCGATTCAGCACTTGACGACCTTATCGGCGAAGACAACCACAGCAACCTGATGGACGATATCGAGCTTCTCGACGGCGCAGGCGATGAACTCGATCTGGAGGCCGTACGCAACGGCAAACTTTCGCCGGTATTCTTCGGTTCGGCCCTAACAAACTTCGGTGTGGAGCCGTTTTTGAAAGGATTCCTCGAGTTGGCGCCCACGCCGCGCGCCTATAACGACTGCCTTACCGATACGCTGGTAGATCCTATGTCGGAATCCTTCTCGGGCTTCGTGTTCAAAATCCAAGCGAACATGGACAAGAACCATCGTGACCGCATTGCTTTCGTGCGCATCTGCTCGGGCAAGTTCGAGCGAGGCATGGAAGCCTACCATATGCAGGGGAAGAAAAAGCTGAAGCTCGCTACCGGCACTTCGCTCATGGCTGACGACCGCGCCATTGTCGATGAAGCTTACGCAGGCGATATCGTGGGCTTGTTCGATCCGGGCATCTTCACTATCGGCGACACGGTATGCGCTGCAAAGAACAAGGTGCAGTTCCCCGCCATTCCTATGTTCGCACCTGAAATCTTCGCTAAGGTTTCGCAGGTAAACACCCTCAAGCGCAAGCAATTCGTAAAGGGCATGGAACAGCTTGCTCAAGAAGGCGCCATCCAAATTTTCCGCGAGCTTGGCGCTGGCATGGAGAGCGTTATCGTAGGCGCTGTAGGCGTTCTTCAGTTCGAGGTATTGGAACAGCGCTTGAAAAACGAATACAACGTCGAGGTACGAAGGCAAGGACTGCCCTATTCAATTATCCGTTGGATAGCAAATCCCGAAGAAGTTGATGTTCCCAAGCTGAACCTTACCCATGACACCTATCGCGTAGAAAACATGCGCGGCGAAAAGTTGTTGCTGTTTACCAGCGAATGGAACTTACGTTACGGCATCGAGCACAACCCGAACTTGAAGCTATCTGAGTTTGGCAACGTTTCCTTCAAATAGCGTATTTGCAGGCGGCCTTCGGGCCGCCTTTCTTGTGTAAATGCGAAGAATACAACTTAGCGCTCAAGCAAACGTTTCTGCAGCCTAGAGCAAACAACCACCAGCACAACGCCCACCAATGCCAGCGCACCGGCAATAGTGAAGGCTGGAGCATAGCTACCCATCGCCTCGAAGGCCGATGCCGCTGCCGTAGGCCCAATAAACGAAGCCACCGTGTACCCAGGGTATACAAATGAATAGTTCTGCCCAAAGTTCACCGATCCGAAGGCATCACCAACAATGGCGGGAACGATGCTCATGGTACCGCCGAAACATGCGCCAACCGCAGCAACAGCAACAAGGAATGTTACGAATGTGGTAGCAGCGTGAATGCAGAACAACATCACTACCGCGTTAGCCGCAAGGGAAAGAGCCAACGCTTTATAGCGTCCGATGCTGTCAGACAAAGCCCCGAAGCCAAAGCGACCCAAGCAACTGCCCAGAGCAAGGGCGGCAACCATCACGGCGCCCTCCGATGCCGTAAGGCCAGCAAGTTCCTGGCCGATATTTGAGGCGTGAGCGGTAATCATAAGGCCACTAGTGGAAGCAACCATCATCACCAGAAACAGTACGTAATACAGCGGCTGACGAAACATCTGCGTTGCGGAAAGATTCAGCTCCCGGCACGGCTTTTCCTCGGTTGGCTCTTCCTTATTTTCCGTGCGGACGCTAGGCTGCCACCCTGCTGGGGGAACCAGCAGCAACCATGACACGGTAAGGTAAATCACCAACCAGATAACTCCCACAATATGGAACGCCATCTGAACGCTGAATGATTCGATAAGGAAGTTGCCCAAAGGAGCAAAAAACACTGGCCCCAGGCCAATTGCACCAATGCATATACCATTGGCAAAACCGCGTTTATCGGGGAACCACTTCATTACAACGGCAACAATGGTGTTGTATAGAAGGCCGTTGCCCGCACCCGCAAATCCGCCGAAGAAGAGATAGAGCATTACCAAATTGCTCGCAAACCCGGAAAGAAACCAGCCCATCCCGAACAAAACGCCCGAGCACACCACGATATACCGAGGTTGGATGCGTTGCTGCAACCAACCTGCCAGCATGCTGGAAAAGCAGGTAGTCAGCAAAAACAGGGAATACGCCATGGAAACCTCTGATGCGCTAAACCCATAGGTGGCCATGAGCGGCTTATTGAAAATGCTCCACATGTAGATACAGCTTGTGCCCATTGCGGCAAGCGTGCCTGCCGCCAAAATGACGTTGCGCTGCGGTTGAATTCCCCTCATTGCAATCCCCTTTGCGCCCCCCAAGCACCGTGCCCTACGCGCGAGCTTGTGGTTCTTTCCCTCGTTTTCGCGTTCAGCGGATTTTGCCCTTCCGCCCAACACTCGACAAACAACGAGCAAACCCCATCGTTGCCTTACGTCAATTAATAACCAAGTTGCCGCACCATTAAGGCCAGAATTTCATTGCATCTTTTCGTCGTTCCATAAAAATCGACAATGGAAAACCGTTCAACCAGGTCACGAACGCGTTCACTTGAATTTCCTATGCTGAATCAAAGAAAAGCAAACGAGCGCGATAGAATAAAGCGCTTTCGCATTAATCGCGCAACGCGAAAGCACGTGCGTTCCACTCTTCGAGTGGAACGTTTCTTTTACGGGCAAGTTAGAACACGATAGTCAGGAGTACGAAAACCCCGCCATGCAGCACGATAAGATCAAACCGATTCTATTCAGCGTTATCAAGCACAGCAGCAAAGAAGAACTTAAGAAGCAGCTTCCTAAAGACATCGTGTCAGGCATCGTGGTTGCCGTTGTAGCCCTGCCGCTTTCCATCGCACTTGCCATCGCTTCGGGCGTCGGACCCGAAGCTGGCCTATACACCGCCATCGTTGCAGGTTTCCTTATCGCCTTCCTGGGAGGAAGCCGCGTTCAGATCTCGGGTCCCACTGCAGCCTTTGCTACCATCGTTGCCGGCATCGTAGCAACTGATGGCCTCGATGGCCTATTTGCCGCCACTATTATTGCGGGCATCGTTCTCATCCTTATGGGCGTATTTAAGCTTGGAGCGCTTATCCGCTTTGTCCCCTACACCATTACCACGGGCTTCACCGCCGGCATTGCAGTAACTATCGTTATCGGTCAAATCAAAGACCTGCTGGGGCTTACCTACCCTGCAGGCACCCCTACCGTAGAAACCACCGACAAGATTCAAGCGATTGTACAAAACATCGCCACCGTCAACACTGAATCGGTGCTGGTAGGCCTAGCTTGCCTGGTGGTGCTGTTCCTGTGGCCTAAATTCAACAGGAAGATCCCCAGCTCTCTCATTGCCATATTCGTAGGCATCGGCATGGTGAACCTGTTGGGCATGAATGTAAACACCATTGGCGATCTCTACACCATCAGTAGCGCCCTTCCCGAGCTGCACATTCCCCAACTCAGCACCGAGCTCTTCCGCGAAGAGCTTGCCAACGGCTTTACCATCGCCATGCTGGCAGCCATCGAATCGCTGCTTTCCTGCGTCGTTGCCGACAGTATGATCAGCTCACATCACCGCTGCAACATGGAACTTGTTGCACAGGGCGTGGGCAATATCGGCTCTATCCTGTTTGGCGGCATACCCGCCACAGGAGCCATTGCGCGAACCGCCGCCAACGTTGACAATGGCGGGCGTACCCCCATCTCAGGCATGGTTCATGCTGTTGTTCTGCTGCTTATGCTGGTATTCCTCATGCCCTATGCAGCATTGATCCCCATGCCCACCATCGCAGCAATCCTGCTGCAGGTTGCCTACAACATGTCGGGCTGGCGCAACTTCGCGCACCTCTGCAAAACTGCATCGAAGGGTGCCGTAGCAACCCTTTTGCTCACATTCACCCTAACCATCGCATTCGACCTGGTTACCGCTATCGGCATTGGCATGGTTATCACCATCGTACTGTTCATGAAGATGGTCAGCGAAGAAACCGAGGTTAAGGGCTGGAAGTACTATTGCGATGCCAATTCCGAGGTTACGCATCTGCGTGAATTGCCCAAGAGCGTACGCGTTTACGAAATCAACGGCCCCATGTTCTTTGGCATGACCGACCGCATTACCGATATTTCGGTAAAGTCGTTCACCAAGTACCTGATCATCCGCATGCGCGGCGTTCCATCACTTGACGCATCCGGAATGAATGCCCTTGAAAACCTCTACGACTACTGCACCGAAAATGGCGTAAAACTGATCTTCAGCCACGCGAACGAACAGCCCATGAAGACCATGCGTCGCGCTGGCTTTGTTGACCTGGTAGGCGAAGAGCACTTCCGCGTCAACATCGATGACGCCATCGAACATGCACGCGAACTCATCGAACAAGAAGAGTGCAAGCTCTCTGCCTAGATACGTCACAACAACCAGCAATAACGCCCCCGATTTCCTCTACAAGCACTCCTATTTTCTGAACACCGAGAAACAGAAAGCGCTTGGAACGGAATCGGGGGCGTATCGTTTTACGGAACCATGAGCACCGCTAAGCAGCAGATTGTTTCAGTGACGCAGGCACCAATCATGCCTATTTTGATTTGTCCACACAAGGAAGTACCATGGGTGGCAATTTCGACAGAAACCCGAAGGGGGCATCGCGCTACGCCCTATCCGTCTGCGTGTTCGGGCGAAACACCCTAGGGAGCGGAATAGCCGCCCCAATCACCGCCGCCACAAGCATCACTACGACGCCCTTCAAGGGGAAACACAGCATCAGCAGCAGCGCTGCCATGATAGGCTGACGCATTACCGCTCCCATCAACGCCGATGTGCAAGCAGCCACACAAAACGCAGGAGCTGCCCCCGTAAGCAAGGCAAAACCATAGCCTAAGCTAACGCCAGAGAAGATCACAGGAAAGAAATGGCCGCCTCGCCAACCTAGATTCAAGCACGTTGGCGTAAGAGCGCATTTCGCAAAACCAGTAGTTATAAGGACAGCTGCAGGAAGAGCCGAATATCCCTCCATCAAGCGATGCGCCTGCGATTCACCGGCAAACATGGTGTACGGCAATGCCATACCGCATATAGCCAAAACCACACCAGCAAGCACCGCTTTCGCCACAGGACGATTCCCCATTGCATGCGAAAGGCACATAGTACCCTTATTAGCGGCATGAAATACCCAACCGCAGACCATACCCGCCAAAGCCAACGGCAACAACAGCATCAGTTCGTACGAGCCAACTTCTACCGCATCGAATCTCGGTAAACCAGAGTTTTCACCAAACAGCTGGCCCAAAACCAAAAATGCACTCAAAGCTCCCGCAATAGCGCACAGATACACGACGGCCTTCTGGGCTTTTGGAAGAGCGATGTCCTCTTCTCCGCGTGCACCATCAGCCGTCCCGGAAAGCGGAGCCACAAAACCATAAAGCGGTGCAGTAAACAACGCAGCAAGCGCCGCCTGGGTGCCGGCAACGGTAAGAGCCCTGAAGTCAGCGCCGAACTTACGCATCCTGTCTCCCACCCAAGTGCAAAGCCCTGCGATGACTCCTGTAAGGCCAGCTTCGGGCCCTATACTTCCCCCAAACAGCAACGGCAGCAGAGCAGCTAATGAGAGCTTGCCGATATGGCTGTAATCGTAGCGACCATCTTGCTTTACCTTTGCCATTACGCTATTGAGATCTTCAGGCTCAACTCCTGTATGTTTGGCGTACAGCCCGATTACCAACCCGCCTAGCACACAGACAATCAAGGGGAAGGGCACGAATCCAAATGGACCTTGGGACAGAACAGGAAACGGTTCTGCAGTGACGGATCCTATCCAACCAGGCAGCGTCTGCCACAAAAAGGAAATGCCCACATCCATGAGGAAAAAGAACAACCAAACAAAGGCGCCAGCTAACGAGCCGGTTATAAGAACACACAGCAAAAAGAAGACGCGGTTAAAGGGTTTTGCAATACTTCCCATCAGCAAACACTTTGCCACATAATCGGATTCTCGCCATAACGCGCAAGGAGAGTATTCGCATTGGAAAAGGGCCGCGACCCCATGAATGCGCGCAGTTCACCGGCCTGTTTATTTGCAGAAAGAGGCGAAGGATGGGTCGACCGAAGGATATATTTATTATCCAAGGCAGCAGATTCCTGGCCAGCAGCCTTCGTGCACGCATTTTCAACAAGAGCTACCGCATGTCTGCCCCATGCCAAAAACACAATAGGTTGCGGCAACATAAAGCACCGCTCAATTACATGATTGGTTAGCACCTGCCACCCCAGTTTTGCATGCGAATTTGCAGCATGCTCACGTACGGTAAGCGTCGTGTTCAACAGAAGAACACCCTGCCTAGCCCAAGAAGTCAAATCCCCGCTTTCGGGCATGGGACACCCAAGATCAGAAGCCATTTCCTTATAGATGTTACGCAGGCTCGGCGGTAGTTTTTCGTCTTTTGGAACCGAAAACGAAAGCCCCATTGCCTGGTTGGGACCATGATAGGGGTCTTGCCCCAGAATAACCACCCGTACATCTTCAGGAGCCGTAAAAACCAATGCATTCAAGATTTTATCTTGGACAGGATAGATAGTTTCCGTTTTACGAAGTTCTTCCACTGCCCCCATAAGCCGCGAAGTGGTTTCAACGACTTCTTGCGAAGCGCCACTCAACCAAGCATTGATGTTCTGTTCGTTATTCACTTCCACCCCAAAGAACATGCGGGGGCAGAGAGGCCCTCGCATGACTAGCAGCTAATACCTGTATACGACAGCCTATTCACCAAGCAGATTCGCAACGGTATGAGCAATGCCTTTGGCATCGATACCCAAATCGGCAAACAGCTGATCAACTTTGCCCTGAGCAACAAAGCTATCGGGCAAACCCAAAACTTCAACTTTAGAGGCAGACCCCATAAGCGCTATAGCCTCTGCTACGCCTTCGCCAGCTCCACCAATACGTACGCCATCTTCAACCGTTACCACAACCCCGGTTTCTGCAGCTGCCGCAATGGCCTCAAAATCGAGGGGTTTTACCCAACGCATATCAACAACACGCACCGAAAGGCCTTGCTTCGAAAGAATCTCAGCGGCTTCAACGGCATAGTTGACCATACGACCAAACGCCAGAATTGCAGCCTGAGTGCCTTCACGAACTTCACGTGACTTACCAGGCTTCATCATAAGAGCATCGTCCGGCATAGGAACACCCGCTGCTTCACCACGGGGATAGCGCAGGGCAACAGGCCCATCAAGCCTCAGAGCGGTATGCAATGCATGGGCAAGCTCGGCTTCGTTTGAAGGTGCCAAGATTTTCATATTTGGCACGCACCGTAAAAAAGCCATATCGAACATGCCGTGATGCGTGGGGCCATCGTCGCCCACCAAACCCGCACGATCGAGGGCAAACACAACATTAAGCTTTTCAAGCGCCACGTTAATAATGGCCTGATCGATAGCGCGCTGGAAAAAGGTGGAATACAAAGCTACTACTGGTTTACGGCCGCCTAGCGCCAAACCACTTGCCATGCCCACCGCATGACCTTCGGCTATTCCAACATCGAAGCACCTATCAGGATGGGAATTCGCAAAGGGACGCAATCCCGTTCCGTCAACCATAGCGGCAGAAATAGCGCAGATGGAACTATCCAGCTGTGCTTCTTTCTCGAATGCTTTGGTAAATGCTTGCGTATAAGTAAGGGCCCTAGGGGCGGCCTTCAGTGCGGCACCAGTAGCAATATCATAGGGTCCCGTGCCGTGGAATCGGGACGGATCGGCCTCAGCTGGCCCATAGCCCGCACCCTTTTTGGTAACCACATGTACCAAAACAGGAACATCAGATTCCAGCGCATGACCGATAGTCCGCTTCAGTGCGGGAATGTCATGGCCATCAACAGGCGGCGTGCATACAATTCCCAATTGCTCGAAAAGCATGGTGTCAGGCACAACAAACTGCTTCAACGATTCTTTTGCCGTTTTGCCCAGTTTCACCATGGCCTTGCCTGCAGGACCAAGAGAGTTCTCCATAAAATCCTGCATGTTGTCACGGTTTTTACGGTAATTGCTCGTAACACGCAGTGCACCCAGGTGCATTGCCATTGCGCCAACATTGCGTGCAATACTCATTTCGTTGTCGTTCAAGATGATAACGAGCGGCGTCTGTGCTTGGCCGATATCGTTGAGCGCCTCGAATGCCATACCACCAGCAAGCGAAGCATCGCCAATAAGAGCCACGATCTTTTGATTGTCGCCACGTAAATCGCGCGCACGCGCCAAACCGCACGCTACGGAAAGCGAGTCGGAAGCATGACCGGAAGGATGCACATCATGAGGGTTGCTGTGGGGCTTCGGAAAGCCCGACAACCCCTTGTATTGGCGAAGCGTGGGAAATTCATTTAGGCGCCCTGTGATGAGCATATGGGCATACGACTGATGCCCAACATCGAACAGGAAACGATCATGAGGCGAATCAATAAGCGAATGAACCGCCAATATGATTTCAACCGCCCCAAGGCTCGATGCGACATGACCGCCCGTCTTGGAAGTGACGTTAATGATCTCCTCGCGAATTTCCTGCGCCAATATGGAAAGCTCCTCATCAGTGAGGAGCTTCAACTTGTCTGGAGAATCGATGGAGTCAAGTATGCGGGCCATACGGCACCTCCTCCTATTCGTCCGAGGACGAAGTACCCGAATCCGACGAGGCTTGAGCCTCGGCGGATTCGGCTTCCTTAGCAGCAATCCCCTCTTCGACGATGCGAGAAGCGGTAAGACCGATGCCCACCGCCTCCTCGTATAGGCTCAAAGCCTCATCAAGAGGAAGCTCCTCATCGCTGACAGCCGCCACGATTTCGTCAAGGCGTGCCTTAATGTCCTCGAACGTTTGAGGAGCCTGTGATTCCATTATGCCTACTCGCTTTCAAGCTGGGTAGCGATACGACCCAAGATTCCGTTAATGAACCTCGGGGAATCGTCGCCGCCAAACTCTTTAGCCAGGTTAACGGCTTCGTTGATAGATACCGAAACAGGCACATCGTCAACGTAGCGCATTTCATACGTAGTAAGGCGAAGCAACGAACGGTCAACTACAGGCATGCGGTCGAGCGTCCAGTTGTCGCTTGCAGATTCAATAAGCTCATCGATTGCTTCAAGGTTTTCCTTGGCACCGTCAAGAAGCATCAGAGCATACTCGCCCAAACCCTGCGTTTCAGGGACAAGCTGGCCATTATCGATAAGCTCACGCGGAGTCTTTTCCAGAATCTCACCCTGATACATAAGCTGCAGCGCATGCTTACGAGCAAGAGTGCGTTCTTCATGCTGAGAAAAAGCTTTAGACACAAGCACCACTAATCCTGGAATACGATGCCGTCAACGCGGATATCCACGCGTGACACCGTAAGGCCAACCTGCGAAAGAACAGCATCGGCGACAGACTTGCGAACATTATCGGCAATTTCGTTTAAAGAGCGACCCGACTGGACACGAAGGGAAACCGCAACGTCAACCGTGTTGTCATGAGAAACGTTGACGGACACGCCCTGCACGGACTGCTTGAACGAAAGAAGGGAACGGATCCCGGAAGGTGCGGCACCAACCGATGCCACGCCAGCAACATCGCGAACAGCGAGGGTAACAATCGTTTCCACAACGCCTGGCGCGATTGCCATGCTTTCGGTATTGATATCTGGCATGTTATTCATCCCCCATTTCGGTTTCGATGAAATCGGTATACACCCTTCCTTCGACGAAGGCTTCCTTTTCAAGAACCTCCAAATGGAAGGGGATCGTGGTTTTGATGCCCTCGATGCAGAACTCACTCAGGGCACGTTTGCCTCGAGCGATGCACTCATCGCGGTCAATGCCCCATACGATCAATTTGGCAACCATGGAATCATAATACGGAGAAATGCGGTCGCCTTGCTTGATGTAGGTTTCCACACGAACACCAGGACCACCGGGAACCTCGAAGCGCGTGATGTTGCCAGGGCACGGACGGAAATCATGCTCAGGATCTTCAGCGTTGATGCGGAACTCCATAGCATGACCAAAGGGCGCAAAGGGTGCGCGCTCAATACAGGAGATGGGCTCACCTGAAGCAATGCGCAGCTGTTCCTTAATGATGTCGGTGCCCGTAATCTGTTCCGAAACCGGGTGCTCCACCTGAACACGAGTGTTCATTTCCATGAAGTAGAACTTGCCGTCCGTATCGAGCAAGAATTCGATGGTACCCGCATTCTCGTAACCCGTTGCACGCACTGCTTTAACAGCAGCAACGCCCATAGCACGACGGATTTCCTCGGTCAGAGCTGGCGAAGGAGCTTCCTCGAGCAACTTCTGATGGCGACGCTGCAGCGAGCAGTCGCGTTCGCACAAGGAAATACGATTACCATGCTTGTCAGCAAGGATCTGCACCTCGACGTGACGCGGACGGAGAACAAGCTTTTCCAGGTAAACGTCGCCGTTGCCAAACGCTGCAAGAGCCTCGTTCTTCGCAGCCATGAACTGGGATTCCAAATCGGCAGGATCATGCACTTCGCGCATGCCCTTACCGCCGCCGCCGGCAGATGCCTTGATAAGTACCGGATAGCCCACTTCTTCAGCGAACTTACGGGCTTCTTCGACCGTTTCGATAACGCCGTCAGAACCAGGCACCGTAGGAACACCGCAGGCCTTCATGGTGTCACGGGCGGCAGCCTTGTTACCCATAGCATCAATGCACTCGGGCGAAGGGCCAATGAACACCAAATCGTTGTCAGCGCAGGCACGAGCGAAATCGGAGTTTTCAGCCAAGAAGCCGTAGCCGGGGTGGATAGCCTGGCAGCCAGTGTTCACCGCCGCAGCGATAATGGAAGGCATTACCAGGTAGCTTTTATTGGCAGGAGCAGGACCGATGCATACCTTTTCATCCGCATAGCGAACAGGATACGTATCGGCATCCTCCGTTGAATACACCGCCACGGTTTTGATGCCCATCTCCTTGCAGGCGCGCATGATGCGCAGGGCAACCTCTCCGCGGTTGGCAATTAGGACTTTGTCAAACATTTATGCACTCTCCGGACCAACGGCATCATGGCTCGTGTGGGGCTCAATGTAGAAGAGCGGGGTGCCGAACTCTACCGGCGTTGCATCCTCAACACACACCTCGCGTACCGTACCCATTTCCTCGGCGCCGATTTCGTTCATGAGTTTCATAGCTTCAACGATGCACAGCGTCTGGTTTGCAGCAACCTCGTCGCCAACCTGAACAAAAGCAGGTTCGCCAGGAGCGGGAGCAGCATAGAACGTGCCCACCATCGGAGAGGTTACGCAATACCAATTTGCAGGATGAGAAGCGGCTGCGGCAGGAGCTGCAGCAGGGGCAGCAGCGGGTGCAGCAGCTGCAGGAGCTGCAGCTGCAACAGGGGCAGCAGGAGCGGGTGCAACAGCGCCGGGCATGCGGACAGCGATACGAGCGCCCTCTTCCTCGACTACGATTTCGCCAACGCCGCTTTCCTCAGCAACGCGAACGAGCTCTCGAATCTGATTGATATCCACGTAATCGTCCTCCTTGGTGTTGCTCGATTCCTCTTCAAGAAGGAAATCGACCTTTTCAGATGTACGGTGCTTGCTCAAATACGTACGAGCCTCATTCGGGAAAAGCGCGTACATCAAAACGTCTTCTTCAGTTTTTGCCAGATCGCCGATTTCTTCTTCAAGCTCGGCGAACGTGGTAGTTACCAGCGAACCAGGAGCAACATCAGGATCAAGCATGATGTCGGATTCGCCCACAACACGGTTTACCACCTCTGGGCTCATGGGACCAGGAGCCTTTCCATAGTAACCGCAGATGTAATCTTTCATTTCCTTGGAAACAACGCTCCAGCGCTTACCCGTCAGAACATTGAACACGGCCTGCGTGCCTACGATCTGGGAAAGAGGCGTTACCAGCGGCGGATAGCCCACCTCGGCACGAACGCGAGGAATTTCTTCCATAACATCGTCGAGGCGATCGATTGCATTCTGGATTTCCAGCTGCGACATAAGGTTCGACATCATGCCACCGGGGACCTGATGTGAGTAGACCTTCATGTGGGTAAGAGAAGAAACGCCACGCTTGTAATGCCCGCGCTTGCGAACCTCTTCCCAGTACTCGGAAATCTCAAACAGCAGACCCAGATCAAGCCCAGTGTCGTAACGGCTTTCCTGCATAGCAGCAACGAGCATTTCGACCGCAGGCTGGGAATTGCCAAACGCCAAAGGCGCAGAAGCGGTATCAACAATAGCGGCACCAGCTTCAGCAGCCTTCAGGTAGTTGGCAGGAGCCATACCGCCAACATAGTGGCAATGAACATGAATTGGCAAACCGATTTCGGCATTGAATGCCTTAACGATGCGCTCGGTGCGATACGGGGTAAGCATGCCCGCCATATCCTTGATGGCAATGGAGTCAGCGCCAAGATCCTTAAGCTGCTGACCATATTCAAGGAAGCTGTCGAGTGTATGAACTGGAGAAAGCGTGTAGGAAATAGCGCCTTCGAAGTGACCGCCGCATGCCTTAATGGCCTCGGCGTTATCTACCACGTTGCGAATATCGTTCAGCGCATCGAACACGCGGAACACGTCAATGCCGTTGCGATGAGCAGCAGCGATGAAGCGGTTGACGATATCCTTGGAATAGTGCTTGTAACCCACCAGGTTCTGTCCACGGGACAGCATGGAAAGACGCGTATTGGGGGTCTTCGACTTGATAGAGCGCAAGCGATCCCAAGGGTTTTCGTCGAGAAAGCGCAGGCAAGTGTCGAACGTAGCACCGCCCCAAGCCTCGATAGCCCAATAACCTACGCGATCCATCTTAGGTAAGATCGGGAGCATATCGCCGATAGGCATACGAGTTGCCCAGAGGCTCTGCTGGCCGTCGCGAATGGTGGTGTCCATGATCTGAAGCTTTCCCAAGTGTTTCGCACCTCCTCTTCGAAACGCGTTGCGCGCACTATACGCACGTTAAAAACGAAAATTAAGTATAAAGCACGAGGCGCCGTAGCGCCCCGTTGCCAGTAGAGTTTTCAGTTAAGACACATAGAACTAGACGCGCTTAACAAAGCGGCCGTCACGGCTGTCGATCTGAAGAACGTCGCCGATCTCAACAAAGGTGGGAACCTGAATGGTTACGCCGGTTTCGAGCGTTGCAGGCTTGGTGGTGTTGGTAGCGGTGTCGCCCTTGAAGCCAGGCTCGGTTTCGGTAACCTCAAGCTCAACGAACATAGGAGGCTCAATGCTGATGAGTTCGTCGCCAGCGTACATGAGGGTTGCCTCGTCGTTTTCCTTCAGCCAGTTTGCTGCAGAACCTACGGTCTCAGCAGGAATAGACAGCTGCTCGAAGGAAGACATATCCATGAAGTTGAAATCAGTGCCATCGCTATAGAGGAACTGCATCTTCTTGGTTTCAAGACGAACGGAGTCGAACTTGGTACCAGCGTTGAAGGTGTAGTCAACTACGCGACCGGTTTTGATGTCGCGGAGCTTGGTGCGAACGAATGCACCGCCCTTGCCAGGCTTAACATGCTGGAATTCAACGATCGTGCAGAGCTTGTTGTTGTACTCGATGCACATGCCATTACGAAAATCGGCGGTAGAGATTGCCACGTTATGCTCCTTCAAAAATGAACCATTGCAAAAATAACCTAAACATTATACCCAGAATGCTACGAGATAATAATCATCTCATGGGTACTTTGCGTAAACACCTCATACGATGTGTCGCGGACCACGCCATAGTCCTCTAGACGCATACCGAATTTGCCCGTCAGGTAAATCCCCGGCTCCACCGTAACAACATTGCCCGCGCAAAGCGCTTTCGGATTCCTGGGCGAAAGATTGGGCGCCTCGTGTATATCGATTCCTACGCTGTGGCCAAGAGAATGGCCCATGGCGCCGCCGAAGCCCTCTTCTTCTAGAACCGCTTCAGCGTGTTGATGGACGTCGGCGCCAGAAAGCCCAGCGCGCAGCATAGCCTCGCATTCCTCGTTGGCACGACGAATAGCCCCATAGGCACGACGAGCTTCATCACTCGGCTCCCCCACGAACACCGTACGAGTCATGTCGGAACAATATCCCGCATAGCGAGCACCAAAATCCATCACCACAGCATCGCCAAATGCCAATTTCGTTTCGCCAGGAATCGCATGAGGAGATGCGGCATGAGCGCCCGTCGCCACAATGGTGCCAAACGCCAGCCCTTCAGCTCCCCCCTCGTACATGTAGCGATCCAACTGCAACTGAACCTCACGCTCGGTCATACCAGGCTTCATGAACGCGATAATGTTGGCGAAAGCCGCATCTGTGATGCTTTGCGCTTTTCGCATTGCCGTTATCTCGGATTCGTCTTTAACCTGACGAAGCTCTTCTACAAAGCCCGAGAGTTCCACCAAATCGATTGCCCTGCCCTCAAACGTTCGCTGCAAGGCGCGATATTCCGCCAAAGGCATAGAATCCTCAATGCCAACACGAACGATATCGCCATCGATACAATCTGACACCTGGGCAAGTACGGCACTATGAGCCATACGGCTATTATCGACTTCAATATCAGCATCGGCAGCAGCGGACTTCATTGCGTCAAAGTAGCGGGAATCCGTGTGCAACACACAGTTACGAGCAGAGACAACAAGGGCATGGGCTGGTTCGTCATCGAAAACACGCTCAAAGCCCGTAGCCCACGAAATGTTCGAAAGCTCACGGACGTAAAGCACATCTATCCCCTGTTCACCCATTACGGCGCGAAGACGGGAAAGACGTTTGGGATTATGTGCCATTTCGTTCTCCTTTGCAACATTAGTCCGAAATGCATGGGAGCAATAAAAAGGAACAGGGCCCAAGGCCCTGCCAATAACCTACGAGAGACTTCGCTGCCAAGCTTGAAGGTATTCCAGCACAAACTCATCTTCGAGTTCGCACACTTCCCATTCGCCACAAGCACGAGGAAGCACAAAGCGAAGCTTGCCAGAGCGCACCTTCTTGTCGCCCTTCATAAGATGAAGGAGGCGTTCAGGTTCAGCCTTCAGCCGAAGCTCAGGCAAGCCAAGGGCATCGAGCAAAGCATCCTGGGTCTGTACGAATTCCATCGATGCCCCTAGATGCGCTACTGCCAATCGGGAGGCGAAGCGCATGCCCTGCGCAACAGCATGACCATGGGAGTACACACCATAGCCCGCCTCTGTCTCAATGGCATGAGCAAGTGTGTGCCCATAATTAAGACACTCGCGCACCCCTTTGGTTTCTTCTTGGTCGCGCGCTACCACCGACGCTTTGAACACGATACAACGCTGCACCGCCTCCTTGACCGTTTCCGGTTCGCGGGCAGCCAGTTGGTCGGTATGACTGTACAGCCAAAAGAAAAAGTCCTCCGAATCAATAACGGCCGACTTGGCTATTTCACCGCACCCACAAGCCCATTCCCTTTCGGGAAGCGTGGCAAGCGCGGCGACATCGGCACAAACCAGCGACGGTTGACAAAAGGTGCCCACCAAGTTCTTACCCGACTCAAGGTTGATTGCCGTCTTTCCTCCAACAGAAGAATCGACCATAGAAAGCAAGGTGGTGGGAACCTGAACAATGCGCAGACCGCGCATGAACGTAGAACCGGTAAAACCAGCCAAATCGCCCACAACGCCGCCACCCAAAGCAACTACGACAGAATCGCGATTCAAACCGCATTCAACCATGGCATGCCAAATCTCGGAAGCACATTCAACCGATTTCGCCGACTCCCCCGCCGGCACCGTGATAACAGAAACCTGATAACCAACCTGCTTCAGGGACGCTTTAGCAGGATCAAGGTAGCGCTCAGCCACTTCTGTATCAGTGATGATAAGTGCTTTCTGATTGGTATCGAAGGCACGCATCTCAGCACCAAGCCGATCGATCTGCCCCGCCGAAACAACCACATCATAGGCACGTTCACCAGGGATTTCCACAACAATGCGCGCCATGCACTAATCCCTCTTCACCAACACACCGGCATCAAGCAGAAGCTCAACTACCTCGTCTGCAACATCGCGAATAGTGCGGCCTTCGGTGTCCACGGAAACATCGGCAGCAGCTTCATACTGAGGCTCTCGCTCGACGATGGTTTTACGGGCAGTTTCAAGGTTCTTGAACATAGGGCGGGAATCGGTGTTGGGGATACGGGCAGCGGCTCCGTCAGCGGAAACCTTCAAATACACCACATAACCCGCCTCTTTCATGATTTGAGCGTTAACGGGACGCTTGGTAACAACACCGCCACCGCAACCAATAAGACGCGGAGAACGCTTTACCAGGTCACGCAAAACATCAGTTTCGATATCGCGAAATGCCTCTTCGCCGTCTTCGGCAAAGATGTCGGCAACGATTCGGTCTTCGCGAAACTCAAGATATTCATCGGCATCAATAGATGCAACGCCGCACGTTACCGCGATCTGCTGAGAAATACTGGTCTTACCTGCTCCCATGAAGCCGATAAAGAACACCGGCTTGGTGAGATAGAACTTGCCTGCATGCGTAGGGTGGTTTGCGGTCATGAAATAAGCTCCTCGTGATTCGTGGCGTTTTAACGGGACATCGTTTTGATACGCTCTTTGTACGAAGCGATGTTCTGCTTGATATCGGTCATATTGTCGCAGCCGAACTTCTTAAGGTAGGCATCTGCAAGCACCATTGCCACCTCGGATTCCGCAACAACGGCAGCAGCTGGAACGGCACAAGTATCGCTACGTTCCTTCGATGCTTCGGCCACTTCAAGCGTATCGAGGTTAACGGTGTTAAGCGGCGTAGTAAGCGTGGCGATGGGCTTCATCCCCACGGTAATCACCAACGGCATACCCGTGGTCATTCCGCCTTCCAGGCCACCTGCATTGTTGGATGCGCGCACAAACCCTTCCGCTTCGTCGAGAAGGATCTCGTCGTGCACCTGGCTACCCGGGCGACGCGTGGTCTCAAAGCCGATGCCGAATTCGACACCCTTGATGGCAGGAATGGAGAACAATGCGCCACCGAGCTTTGACGTTAGACGATCGGTTGGCGTTTCATACCCACCAACTGCAGGAAGAAGACCGGTTACCACGACTCGGAACACACCGCCCAGGGTGTCTCCCGCGTCCTTGGCCTTGTCGATAGCATCCATCATGCGTTCAGAAGCTTCGGAGCTGGGACAACGAACCTCACTCATCTCGATGTCGAGCGGGGTGTAGGTGGTGGCAGCGGCCATGGGGTCTTCTTCCTCCATGATCTCATCGCCGATAGACACTACATAGGAATAGATTTCAACACCAAGCTCGGCCAGGAATTCACGCGCGATGCCAGCAGCGGCAACACGCATGGTGGTTTCACGGGCGCTGGAACGCTCCAGGATGTTACGGCAATCATCCATATCGTTCTTCAAAACACCCAACAAATCAGCATGTCCAGGACGAGGAGTTACCTCACGAACCAGATCTTGAGGAGGCTCGCCGAACACGGACATGCGCTCGGTCCAGTTCGACCAATCGCGGTTCGCAACAGACAACGTCACCGGCGACCCAATGGTGTGACCAAAACGAACACCAGAGGTAACCGACACCTTATCCTTTTCAATTGCCTGCCTGCCGCCGCGGCCATAACCACTCTGCCTGCGGGCAAGATCGGAGTTAATTGCCTTTTCAGAGATAGCCAACCCTGCAGGAACGCCCGAAACTATAGCTGTAAGAACAGGGCCATGGCTTTCACCTGCTGTTATGTATTCCATGCTGCATTCCTTATTCGATGTTAGATAAATCAAACACGATTTTAGCAAAACCACTGTTGCTCCATCGAAATAAAGTACTTTAGGTTTCGAACGTGTTACAGCTCAGCACGACCGAATTCTACGAGCAGCTCTGCGCATTCCGCGCCCCACGCCGTCATCACCGATGACGTTGCCAAAAAATCACAACCTGCAGCAATTGCCGCATCGCTATAGCAAGCGCTTTCGCCACAAAGGTCGCACACGATATGACTGGGCTCAAAAGCAATACCGGCATGACTAAAATCCTCGGTGCAGAAAACAAGATCCGCCGCAGCAATACGAGAAGCTGCCGCAACGGTTCCAAACAGGAACGAGGCGTTGTCGTAGGCACGGGTTGCGGAAAGGTGACCAACGCGCTTCTGCTCAGTATCGATGATCTGGGTACGTTCCTTGCCAAACGCCTCCAAGAAGGCAAGCAGGTTGTTACGCGTGCGTTCTTTTTCCGCCCCCAGCAAGGTAATCTCACTCACACCTGCACGTGCGCATTCGTACGCCACGTCAAGAGCCGAACTGCCCGATCCCAGGACAACAGCCTTCGCACCGTACAAGGGAAGGAAGAGCCGCTCCATTTCATCAATAGCAACACGAGCATATTGGCTAAGGGCAAGAGTATTCTTCCCTCCACGATAGAGAATATCGGCACCTTGCGCCAAACGTGCCGATGCACCCTGAACCTTACCAGCCTCGAATACCGCCTGACGAAATTGGGCGGAGACCACAAACGCATGGCTCCTCTTTGCCGAAAGCAGGGCCGCAGCTTCACTACGCGTGTGGCACTCTTCGATTGCCACGCTCCACGAAGCGGTCTTTTCCATAAAGGAGCGGCGAAACGAAGCAGCAACAGGCGCTATGGCAGGCGACGCTAGGAATGTAAGGTTTCGCATGCGCTTGCCCCCTCTGGCTCTTTATCGGAAATGAAGGCACGCTCAATAGAGCGAACGAACATCGTATGCTTTAGGTCTTCCTCCACCAACGGACATACCAGATATGCTTTCATGCCGGCAAGATGCGCCCCTATAACATCGGTTGAAAGTTGATCACCAATCATCAAAGTGTTTTTCCGCGTGCCCCCAATTTTATTGCGCGCCATGACGAACCCGTGCGGAAGAGGCTTAAGGGCCTTGGCCACGATAGGAAGATCAAGCTCACGAGCAAGGTCGAATACGTTACCGTGAAAATTATTCGAGAGAAAGCACATCTTCACACCAGCAGCACGAACACGCACCAGCCACCGACGCACATCAGCAGGTACCTGATGGTCGGCGCGGGAAAGAATGGTGTTATCGATATCAAGCAGCACGTGCGTAAAGCCCTTGCCGACAATGTCCCATTCAACATTGATGGCACTCGTTCGCGAAAAATAGCGGTCAGGTTGGATAAGAGACATCGCTACCTCAATAAAGCCTACGAATGATCGGCGATGGTCTTCTGGTGCTCTTCGTAGGTTTTATCGAAGAAGTAATCGACCCCACCTTGATCGTTGGTCCAAAACGAGAAGAAATAATAGTCACCGAAGTTGCGTTCAGGAGAAAGAACCGCGTGCAGCGAATCGATGCTCGGGCTGCAAATCGGCGTGGGGGGCAAGCCCTTGGTTACACGGGTGTTGTACGGACTCTTAATTGACCAGTCGTACGTATCGAGATTGTCCCCCACCTCATAAGCCGTGGTTGCATCGCTGCCCAACGTGCCATACGACGGATCGCCGGAATTGCCCAAGCGATTGTAGAAAACGGCGGCTACCTTGGTGCGCGTGTCGTTAGTGGCTTCCTTTTCCACAATGGAGGCAAGAATCAATGCGTCGTAGTTAGACATATCCTTGCTACGCGGATACGAAAAATCGAGAGACGTTACCTCAGAGCGATATTGATCGAGCATCTGACGCACCACGTCTTCAGCAGATGCGTTAACAATCAGCTCGTACGTTTTAGGGAACAGGAACCCTTCGACCGAGTTCTTGCCAGCATCGGTTAAGAACGTGTATTCCTTTGCGTACTTGGAAGCGTCCGAAGCTGCGGTTTTGAATTGGTCGGCGGTGATAGAACCGTTATAGGCTTTTTCCACCGCGGCAGCTATTGAATCGAGCGTAGCTCCTTCGGGAACCACCAAATTAGTTATGTTGGCAGTGGGACCGGCAACGAGCGCGTCCACCAATTCTTCGTTGCTCATGCCGCCTTCGAAGGAATAGACGCCTGGTTTGAGTGAAGAGGCAGCGCCCTTGGCATTCGCGACAGCGGTGAATTCGCCCTTACGAATGACAAGGCCCGCATCGTAGAGGTTGTCTGCGATAACGGGCAATGTAGAACCTTCGGCAATCTGTACTGTGACCTGCTGTCCATCGGGAGCCAAGTGATCATTTGCGGCTTCCGCGCAACTGGTGTTCACGAAGAGCGCCACGATGATGATAACCACGACTGCTACAGCAGCAACTAAGGCTATGAGCGGCGCTTTCGACTTCTTCGGGCGAATCGCCGAAGTGTCATATGTACGGAATTCCTTTTCGCCCCTCGCATGAGCAGCGCGAGCCGCATGTGTGGACTTGCGGGAATACGTAACCTTCCTAGGACTCATTTGCCTCACCTTTCAAAGAACCAGCCATGCGCTTGTCGAGCCACGACTGGAGAAACAACGACGCAGCGATCATATCAACCTTACCGCGCATTTCCTTTTCAGAAAAGCCTTGCTCGCGCAAAGAGCGCTTTGCCTCTGAAGAACTGAGCCTTTCATCGGAAAACTCCAATGGAAGACCAAGCTTGGAGGCAACTTGCTGGGCAACCTCACGAATAGACTGCGCTTGCGGGCCCTTTGCGCCACCCATAGTAAGAGGCAAGCCAGACACTATCAGTTCCGGTTCCCAATCTTCGCACAAGCGGCGAAAACTTGGTGCGTTGGCACGCACTTCTTCGGTGGGAAGAACGCACAGAGGGGTGGCAATTTTTTCTTGAGGGTCACTGATGGCAATACCGCAGCGAACCTTGCCGATATCAAGAGCCATGATTCTCACGTGTGCGTTCCTCCCTTCCGTTACCCGTTTTATGCGAACAGCTTGCGTGCGGCATCAAGCGCAGCATCGATGCCAGAAACATCCTTGCCGCCAGCTTGCGCCATAGTGGGCTTACCGCCACCGCCGCCCTTGATCTCGCGGGAAATCTGCTTGATTACCGCACCAGCATTGAAGCCCTTTTCAACTGCTTCGTCAGTACCTGCAGCAAGCAAAATAGGTGTGCCCTGATTGTCGGAAGCCAGCACACAAGCGCCGGCTTCAGGAAGGCGAGAGCGTACGATATCCCAGAAATTACGCATACCGCCAGCATCGATGCCGTCCTTGCGGTAGATAAATACCGGGTAGTCGGAACCAACGGTGAACTGGTCGAGAGCTTCAGGGAGCTCACCCGTTGCCGCGACAGCCTTATTAGCCTTACGTTTGGCATTAAGATCGCGCAGCTGCTTGATATTGGCCTCGACGCGGGCCTGGACGTCGGATGTGGGCACACGCAAAGTAGCGGAGAGCTCCTTCATCTGATGTTCAAAGCCATTGAGATAAGTCAAAGCATCGTAGGAAGTGAAAGCCTCGATACGACGAAGGTTTGCACCGACGCTGCTTTCAGAGACGATCTTCACCAATCCAATTTCAGCAGTGTTGGCAACATGGCAACCACCGCACAACTCGCTGGAGAAATCGCCCACCTTAACAACGCGAACCACATCGCCATACTTTTCGCCGAACAGAGCGGTAACACCCTCTTCGCGAGCCTTGGCAAGCGAGGTTTCGAAGATGTTCGTTGCGGTAGCGGACATGATAACGCTGTTGGCGAGTTCTTCGACCTGCTTCAGCTGCTCAGGCGTAACCGACTCAAAGTGAGTGAAGTCGAAGCGAAGACGATCAGGGCCAACATAGCTACCAGCCTGCTTGACGTGAGCACCAAGAACCTGACGAAGGGCAGCATGCAGAATATGAGTACACGTGTGGTTGCGTGCAATGCAAGCACGACGCTTAACGTCAACCTGCGCGGAAACAGCCATGCCAACCGTAAGCACCCCAGAGGCAACGGTGACAACATGACATACCAAGCCCTTTTCAGGCGCTTTGGTATCGGTTACCTGAAGCTCCACACCATCAGCGGTGATGGTGCCTGTGTCGCCAACTTCGCCGCCCATTTCAGCGTAGAACGGAGTAACGTTGAGCACAACTTCGCCTTGTTCACCAGCAGAAAGAGAGTCAACGCGCTCACCATTGCGGACAATCGCGCAAACCTCAGCATCGGCAGAAAGACATTCGTAGCCAACAAATTCGGTTGCACCAAGCTCCTTCAAGAGATCAGCGTGAACGCCACCATAGGTGCTCCATGCAGCTTCGGCATCCTTAACGTTTGCGGCACGAGCACGATTACGCTGCTCTTCCATGCAGCGAGCAAATTCCTCTTCGTCAATGGAATAGCCACGCTCTTCGCAGATTTCCGTAGTTACCTCAATGGGGAAACCGTAGGTGTCATGCAGGACAAAGGCGGTAGAACCGGAAAGCACAGTGCCTTCCATTTTGGAAAGGGCATCGTCGAGATATGCCTGACCCTGACGAAGCGTTGCACCAAAGCGCTCTTCCTCGGAAAGAACAACGCGCTTGATAAGCTCTTCGTTCTCGACAAGTTCGGGATACACGTTGCCCATAAGCTCGATGATCTTGTCAACGTAACTGGTAAGGAAGGCGCCTTCAATACCCAGAGAATGGCCCTTCATAACCGCGCGACGAAGCAAACGGCGCAGAACATAACCGCGACCCTCATTGGAAGGAAGAATGCCATCGGCGATCATAAACGTGATTGAGCGGCTGTGATCAGCGATGATGCGGAGACACACATCGGTTTCCATTTCCTGGCGGTACTCCTTGCCAGAAAGCTCTTCGCCAACGCCAACCAAGCTACGAAGGATATCAGTGTCGTAGTTATTGGTTACACCCTGCATGATTGCAGCAATACGCTCAAGGCCCATGCCGGTATCGATGTTCTTCGTCTGGAGCGGAGCAAGGGTGCCGTCCTCTTGTCCATCGTACTGGGTGAACACACAGTTCCAGAACTCAAGGTAGCGATCACAGTCGCAGCCAGGCTTACAGTCGGGGCTGCCACACCCTACGTCGGGACCCTGATCGAAATAAATTTCAGAGCAGGGACCGCAGGGGCCGGTAGGACCAGCGCGCCAGAAGTTATCTTCTTCACCCAGCTTGGAAATATGATCCTCTGGAACACCAAGGCTCTTCCAGATTTCAATGGTCTCGTCGTCGTTTTCGAAAACGGTAAAGTAGAGCTTTTCAGCAGGAAGCCCCAATACCTCGGTAGAGAATTCGTATGCCCAAGCACACATTTCGTTTTTGAAGTACTTACCAAAACTAAAGTTGCCCAACATTTCAAAGAAGCTTAGGTGGCGAGCATCACCGATATTGTCGATGTCGTTGGTGCGTACGCACTTCTGAGCGGTGGTAGCGCCAATGTAGCGGCTATCAAGCTCCTTCTGATGAAGGAAGTAGGGCTTGAACTGAACCATGCCAGCGCTGGTAAGCAGCAGTGATGGATCATCGGGGATCAGGGAAGAAGAAGGCATGCGCTTGCAGCCCTTTTCCTCGAAGAACGCCAGGTACTTCTCGCGAATTTCGGCGGTAGTCATATAGTTCATACGATATTGTTCCTCTTCGAAGTGTTCATCGTTTAGTAATTTGCCAAATGCAGATTCTATCATTTTCCGTGCTTTGCCCCACGCGAAGTAACCTGAGTCGCAGAAAACTCACCAGTGGCATCGGCAACAGGATTCGCCTCTTTGCCCGAAGGTTCCCCCTTGAAGATAACGCCATCAGGCGAAACGATAACGCGACCCGTGCGCTTCTCGAAGTAGTACACAAATAGCGATTTAATGGCAGCGACCGCAGGGATCGAAGCAAGCATACCCACGATGTTGCCAACAACGCCGCCAACGGCAAAACCTAAAGCAGAACCCACCATCAAGGCCATGATGACTAGCGCAGGATGGATGTCCACCGAATTGCCCATGATCTTCGGCGAAATGAAGGTGTAGATGAATTGCTGCACGGCAATGGTATACACCAACGCGATAACAGCAATAAGCGGACTTGAGAAAACACCCACGATTGCAGCCATGCCGCCGCCTAGCCACGGGCCCACAACAGGAATGATGTTCAGCAGACCGGTGATAACGCCCAGAGCCGCTGCACTGGGGATGCCCATAACGGCAAAACCAATACCGCAGCACACACCGATAAGCATGCATTGGACCAACGTACCCTTGATATAGCCACCCATAACGCGGGTACCCGTGAGATAGATGATGTCTAGATCCTCCCGGAATCGGGGGCCGAACACGCGTTTGATTTCAGCACCCAATGCAGGCAGCTCCATAAGAACCCAAAATGCCACCACCAGGGAAAAGCCAATAACCATGGCGGAAATGGCAACACCAGAGCCCACCGAGACCATACCCTCTGCACTGGCGGAGGCCATGCCAGAAAACCAGGTTCCCACCGACGAAAAAGCATCATTCATCCAATTGGAAATGCGCTCGTCTTGAAGGATGTAGGCGTACTGCGAATAGACGTCATTCCAGACGTTGCGCACCTGAGAAATCTGGTCAGAGAAGGTTTGAAGCAACGCAGTGAACTGTTCACCAACGCCGAACATTGGCGAAAAGAGCATCCAGCTGAGAGCCGTTACCACCACGCCCATAAGGATATAAGCCACACATGTTCCCCACAGGCGGCCAATGCCTTTACTTTCCAGATAGTTAACTGGGCCCCTCAAACAGAAAACGATGATGGTCGTCCAGACAACAATGGCCACGGGAGTGGCCAAAATGTTGAGCGCCCGCCCAAGCAAATACAAAAGAACGAACATCACGATAATGAAGGTGCTCGTGTATAAGCGGCGACGCGATTTTACCGTTTTCAATTCCTCTTTGCGAAACTCGCTATCCGAGAGATGAGTATCGCTGTTCGTCATAACTGGTTAAGCACTCCTATTAGTTTTGAGCGGATTCGGAATCGCGAGAAATCTGAACAGAGAAAGCGTCCTTCAAGTTGGAAGACATCTCGTTTGCCTGAGCCTGTGCCTCTTCGCGAGCGGCAACGGCTTCAGCGGCTTCGGCGCGCTTTACATCGGCACGAGCCTGAGCGCCAGAAACACACGTCTCGACGCTGTCGAGCTTCTGATCGACCACCTGCACAACAGCACCAACGCGAGAATCTTCCACCTTAGCGCCCAGCGGAGCGATGCGGCTGCGAAGACGGCTGGTCACGTTGGAGAGCGCGTCTAAAGGGAGCGATGTGATGTTGTCGAGGGATTCAGTTGCCTTGGAGACATTACCCGTGATGGTGTTCACGTCCTCCAAGATCTGATCCACCCGCATGATCTCTAGATTTGCAGCATCAACGGTAAGGGTAATGCGCTCCATCAACGGATCGATACGTTCAAGAGCAGGCTTTGCCGTGTCGAGCGCTTCCTTAGCCTCCACAACCAAAGGATCAACTTTTTCAAACGTTTCCTTCATGGATTTCGTAAGGGTGATGAAAAGATACGCCATGGCACCCAGTGCAACAACGCCGGCGATGCACAGCAGCACGATTCCCACAGGAATAAGCGATTCGAAGATTTCCATCTTTCCTCCTCTGGTCAGGAACTTAAAACTCACATGTGCAGATTACATTCTATCGGATAGAGGGGCGTCAACGCGATACCTCTCCCAACCTCGTTCCCCAGGCGTGAAAAACACCCCACGCTCCAAGCCTTCGGGGAGATACCGCTGCTTAACATAGCCCTCGGCATAACTATGGGGGTACAGATACTCTCCGTATTCTTCAGACCCCGGACGATGGCGATCGCGCAAGTAATCGGGCACGGGGCGAAGCGGGCCGTTACGCACCTCGTCCAACGCTTTGCCGATGCCAGCATACGCGGAGCAAGATTTTGGGGCTAGAGCCATGTACACTGCCGCCTGAGCCAGATTAATGCGACATTCGGGCATGCCAATAACCTCAACAGCCTTAAAGCATGCTTCAGCGACCAAGAGCGCTTGCGGATCGGCATTGCCAATGTCCTCGGATGCAGAAATAAAGATACGACGCGCAATGAACTTCGGATCTTCCCCACCATCGATCATCCGAGCAAGCCAGTACAAGGCTGCATCGGGGTCTGATCCGCGCATCGACTTGATGAATGCCGATATCACGTCATAGTGCATATCCTGTTTCTTATCGTAAGGAAGAGTGCGATGGGGAACCGCCGTACGTACCATTTCCTCGGTAATGGTCTCTGCCTTTTGAGCGCGAGCCAAATCGGAGGCAAGCGATAGGGTGTTCAAGCAGCTGCGCGCATCGCCACCCGCCAAAAGCAGCAGCGCCTTACGAGCATCTTCGTCGAGTGAGTAATCGCCCTTCAAGCCTCGGCTGCTTTCCAGGGCGTGGTCCAAAATCGACGAAAGGGCATCGTCGCTGAGCCTATGAAGCTCAACGATGCGCGATCGGGATATCAATGCCGAATTTACTTCGAAAAAGGGGTTTTCCGTGGTAGCCCCAATCAAAACCACCACACCGTCTTCAACCGCGTGAAGCAAGGCATCTTGCTGTGCACGATTGAAGCGATGGATCTCATCGACGAATAAAATGGTGCGAATGCCCCGATTTATCAGACGCTTGTCAGCATCTGAAATTTCACGACGCAAATCGGCGACCGTACCACCGATAGCCGAAACCTCAACAAAATGGGCATGGGTAGTTTCGGCGATAACGTGGGCAATGGACGTTTTCCCCGTTCCTGCGGGACCGTACAAGATAACAGAAGAAAGCGTGTCGGCTTCGATGGCACTACGCAGCCACGTTCCCTCGCCTAACGCATCCTCTTGACCGATAAGATCGTCGAGCGTTTGCGGCCGCATGCGCACCGCCAAAGGGGCATTTGCCGCACGCTTGCTGTTTTCTATGTCTGTAAAGAGTGTATCCATGAGTTGACCTTAACACGGGCGCCGAGAGAACCGCTCCCAGTGCGCCAAACCCCATACCGATCACGCAGAAAGGCTTTGCGCATAGGCGGAAAGAACAGCCTGTTCCAGCACTTCCCTGTCCTCTTCCGTAAAGGCATATTCCACCGTTTGCGGCTGAGACGCGTCTACGATACTTTCCTGCTCTACGCGTACAAACGTTGCCGTAACGCGTGGGCTTCCCTGAGCCATAAGTGCCAACGCGTAGCATTGAGCCTGAAGGAGATGCTTGCCGAACACCCGCGCAGCAGATTCATCGGGCGAGCCTCCCGTCTTGTAGTCAACCAAGAAGGCCGAACCGTCCCCATCAAACGAAACCGCATCGATTTCACCTTCCAGATACACCGCGTTCGAAGCCACACCTAGGCACACCATGAACGGCACTTCAGCCTGGGGAGCGCCCTTGGCCACCAAGGAGCGAGCGACATCGCTTGCAAACCACCTATCGAGCGCAGCACTCAGCCGCGCCTCTTGCGAGGGGGTTAATCCCTGGGCACGAACCTGAGCGGCAACGGCTTCATTCGCAGGACGCTTGAGCGCAGACCCGTCGAACTGCGCAATAGCGCGTTGCGCCAAACGGTGAAATGCCGTGCCCAGCGCAGTGGCGTTTTCCTCGAAGAAGCCTCGGTCGACATCGAACAAGGACGACTCCGTTTCTTCTTCGGGCCCTGGGGCCTGATGGGCAGCATCGCCAATCGATGAGTACGAAAACACCTCTTCGCAAGAAGCGTGATACGGCTGACAATAAGGAGCAGGAAGCAAGGGAGCCGCTGGAATGGTAAAGGGTTTTTTCTCTTCTACGACACGTTCTTGCTGTTCGGCGGGGGTATCAAGCACCGTGAGCTCAAAATCCATAGGCGCGCTTCCGCCGTAGTTGAGCTTCTGTATCGGGGCGGTTGCCGAAGCTTCCCACTGAAGTGCCTCATGTAAATCATCAAGGATACCCTTGCCCTCATACGAAAAGCTTTTATTGCCCGAATGCGCCACGCCAATGAACAGCGACTTGCTGGCGCGGGTCAAGGCAACGTACAGCAAGCGGCGAGCCTCGGACAACTCCTGTGTGGCAACATAGCCTTTCAAGGAAAGCATCAAATCCTGATAGGTCGATGCCTGCATGATATCAGCACTCAGCTCGTCGCCCTGCTCAATAAACTCATGAAGACCCTGAATGGTTTTACGAACGGGACGCAGCATCGGCGAATCAAGCGCAACATAGGTTGAAGCTGCAATGTTTTCGGCAACTAAACTTTCAGCCTTTCCCGAAAGACGCAGATCAGCCAAGGCAACATGAGGAAATTCAAGGCCCTTGCTCGCATGGACCGTCATTATACGCACAAAATTAGAGCTGCTAGCAGAAAGTGTTCCAGGGGTAAGCTTCAACGTTGCCAAGTCGCTCTCGAAACGATCTGCCGTACGGGCAAGACCCAATCCCAATTTCTCGACGTCTTCCAGCATTCGCAGCGCCTTACCGAGGTTGCCCACAATAGCCTGGCCCTGAGCCTGCTCGCTTTCAAGGCGAATAAGCCAACCACTCGAACGCAGCAAGGTACGAACCCCCGCCGCCATGCCGAAGCGACGGATCGAATCGAATGCCGCATTGAAGCAGATATGAGCGAAGTCTATTTGGTCCTCCTGCTCAGCGGTAAGACCAGTAAGCCCCTTTTCGTCCTTCCAAGCCGCAAATCCATCGGATAGAGTCCTGCGAAATCTATGACCCTGACGGCTGGTGCCTGTAGCCAAATAAAGCAGGGCGTCATCGCCCAAAGCAAACAGGGGCGAAGAGAGCACCGTATAGAGCGCCTCATTATCGGTACAACTCGAAAACAAACGCACCATCGAGGCAACCAATTGAACTTCCAAGGAATCCGAGAAGGTGGAACCTCCAGCGACCAGACACTCAAAGCCAGCGTCGCGCAAAGCTTGAGCATAGACATCAACATTCGACATATTCCCCAACAGCAAAACCATGTCAGAGGGCGATGCTGGATTGCTTGTGTCATCACGCAAGCCAGCGAAATGCTCGGCAATGCGACGAGCGCACGCAAGGCGTCCCGCCCCTAGGCCGGGACCACCCACCTTGCAGTCGAATAGAGCCATGGAAACACGGGGGCGCGTTTCGAAGAGCGGATCCTCTTGATTATTCACTGCTCCCCTAGGCGCCAACGAAAGGAATCGATCGCCGAATACCTGCGGCTGCGAAAATACCTTATCCACAAAGGAAAGCACATCGGCATGGCTTCTAAAATTATCGGGGAGACTCACAAACTGAGCCTCGGGACACTCTGCTTCAAGGCTTTCGCGATAACCGAAAAAGACATTCACATCGGCGCCACGGAAACGGTAGATGCTCTGCTGGGCATCACCAACCGTGCACACATTGGAAAGGCCTGGCTGAGCAAGCGCTCGAACCAGAGCAACCTGAAGCTCGTCAGTATCCTGGAACTCATCAATCATGATGATCCTGAACTGGGTTCGGTAGGCATCGGCAATTTCAGGATGATCGGCCAGCGCGTGGAAAGCCATACGAAGCAGGTCAACGTTATCGATGCCGGCAGCGCCCTTCAAGCATTGATATTCTTCATCAACAGCACGAGCTATACGCAGCAATGCTTGGACGTCGCGAGCCGAAAATGCTGCCTCTACCTGCCCCGCAGCAAAAGCGTAGGCATCGCGGTACTCGGCGAAAAACGTAGGATCGCTTTCCTTCACATGGTATTTGGGGCTGGTTTTAGGGAACGAAAAAAAGGCCTCGACAAAGCGAGCCGCTTCGAAATTCGGATCCTCAAACGAAGTACAGCCACCGTACTCCAGGAGATATTCGTTGGCCACCTCTAAGGCTTTTGTTGTCGCTTCGTGATTCTTGGCATCGGTCTTCCCCGGCTTGGGCAATCCTTCAAGACAGGAGATGAACGTCTCCCCCAGCTCAACCATCTGACGCATAAGCGCTGAAGGATCCCCCTCTACTTCGGGAACCACGACAGCATCAAAGCCCTCTGGCAGAGCGAGGGCACGCGAAGTGATCTTGCGAACCCACGTTTCAATACTCGGTGAAGCAGGACCCTGGGAATAAACATCAAGAGAACCCACAAAGCCCCTCAACGCTGCATCGTCGCTTTCCTGGATTCGCTTAATAACAGAATCGAACGCCTCTTCGTAATAACGCTTAGATTCCGTTTCGGAGATCACCGAAAATGCAGGGTCTATGCCCAACTCAAGAGCATGTTCGCGAAGCACTCGAGAGCACATGCCGTGAATGGTGGAAATCCACGCATCATCAACCTTCAGCGCCTCTTCGACTAAGCCCATGCCCGCAAGCTGGCGCTTAATACGCGACTTCAATTCCGCTGCGGCCTTCTTGGTAAAGGTAATTGCCATGATCTGGCTGATACTCTGCACAGGTTGAGCATCAGGGGTATCCTCCGAAAGCGCATAGGCAATGCGCTGGGTAAGCGTAAAGGTTTTGCCGCTGCCCGCACCGGCAGAAACCATGAGCGGTTTATTCAGGGTCGTGATGATCTGGCGCTGGCCAGGGGTGCAGGTGTCAAGATTCACGAGAGCCTCTTTTCACAGTAACGAACTGGGCAATACGTACACGAAGATTCACAGAGAGGATTGGGGGCAATATTACCTTCCAGAAAATCGGCAATGCGCTTGCCCACTTCCAGCTCAACCATATCCAAATACGATTCGAAATTCATATTTACGCCCGAAGCACTTCGCGCAAACCCTGTAACATCAAGCATGGATGAATCAAACGAGCCAGCAATTGATCTAGCTGGCTCTTTGGCCCTATAGCTTAAATAGAGAGCCCCGACAGGACGTGCGGATTCAACAACACCACGCAGCGCTTGCGCATAAATAAGTGTCTGGATCTTGGATGGGATGCGGAAGCCCTCTTGTTCATCGGGGTCAAACCCCGCATCATGCCCCGCAATACCGCCCTTGTAGTCAATCACCACGTAATGACCGTGTTCGGCATCAATGTCAATCCTATCAACGCGACCCATAAGGCGCACGCCCGCATAATCGATGGCTTGACCAGGCTCAATGGAGAGTTCGAACCGCTGAGGCGTAAAACGGGGCAGCATACGCGCCTGAACGTTAAGGTTGTCAATCAGCGTCTGCTTCAAGCGATTCGCCTGAGCGCATTCCGTAGAAGAAAGAGGAAGATAACGCACGCCTTCAACCTGCGCTTGTCTCGCAAGTTCCGCATCAAATACGCGGCTCAAGCAGAGCTGAGCCTGCTCAAGATTTCCGAGAGTAACGCGCTTAGAGGTAATTTCCTGCTCCAAGCAACGGTAGAACGATTCCCAAACAGCATGCACGAATACGCCCTGCTCCAAAGGCCCGAACAATTCATCGGGAGCTTCGGGGCGCAAGCGTCTTGCCGTATACCAACGATACGGGCAATTCACATATTCTTCTATTGCGGAAGGAGAAAGCACAACGGTGTCTGGATTGTCAGGCGCTCGGAACAGGGAAAGGAGCGGCTTAGAAGATTCACCGACGATGCCTGGCGCAAAACCAGGTATCACAATAGAATCGGGCTCTTCCCCACCTGCCTGATAATTTGCCGCATAAGTGTCACGCGAACCGCCCTCATCGCGCGTAGTGACATAACCATGCAGGTGCCGAGGTACCCCAAAACCGTCATGTTCTTCGTCTCCCTCTCGCAAGCATTCGCAGAACTCATCGAGCACAAACGAAGGGTACACGTCTTCGTCACCGCCAGCATTCAGAACGCGCTCACACGCAAAGTACTTTGTCGCGCATCCCTTTACGCGCTCAAAAGCGAGACGCGCATCCTGCAGAGCATGACGGGGCACCTGAATACCAAGCTTGTCTTCAAGCGTAACTAACGCATTATGCGATTCGCTAGCGGAAACATAACGTGCGTCCAAATCGCAACTAACAACAACGTCGAAGCGGCTCTGCGTGGAAAGCGAAGGGGCTTGCGATGCATCTAGCACCACAACCCTATTGGAACCAGAACCGCACGTACGTGAAACGTCAACAGCAAGCGAAGACAATGCAAACGTGAATACCTCGGGGCCCACCTCCCAACGACGGGCAGCCTCGTACACACCGCGCAATGCCATAATGGCAATCTGCTGTTCGAAAACAGAAGCCGCATCGAGCCCACGCAGCTCTTCGGACAGATCGATAAACCTATCAAGCAAAAGCGATGCATCGGCATCAGTAACTAATTCCTCGAATAGATCGTAAGTTTCGGTGACCAAATGCATCATTGCCTGAAGCTCTTCAAAGGAAAGGGCTCTATTGCCACGAACCGAAGCATCGATTTTGGCGGCAGCCTGAACGGAAATGCCAGAAAAAGGAGATGACGCAAAATCCATCAAAGCACGTGGATTGTGGTGGTCATCGAGAATGAACTCACGGATTGCCATGTAGGCGCGACCAAAATGCGTCTCCGTAAAAGGCTTTCGGGCTTGGAGCACACATTCGCATCCGCGGGCCGAAAGTGCTTCGGACAGCGTTGCGTACACAGAATAGGGGCGCGAGGTAACCACTAAAACACTCCCCGCCCTTCCCTTAGAGGACAGCGCCTCGCATGCCTGGCGCACATAACTGGATATAAGCGCATTTTCCGCAGAGGGGCCTGATGCAAAAAGGAATTGGGGCAGCACGCCCTTCGGCAAACCGGTAATGCGCTCAGTTCCACTGCCAAGAATGGTGCAGGGTATTCCCGCCTTTTCGGCAAACTGAGCAAAGCATGGGGGCAATTCCGCCCCTTCAGCCAGGGTAAAGGAAACATCCCAATTTACGCCCAGGAGCACATTGAGGGCATCGCCCTCTTCAACAAAGCCGCGCTGCAAAAGAACGGCACGATATGGCTCCACCAAACCAAGAAACTCACGCTCTTGAGCCGAAAGAGAAGCCGGAGGATTACCAATAGCCGCTTCAAGAGCATCAAGACCAATTGCCTCGGAAAAGAAACGGCACACAAGAGCAATGCCTCCGTCCGTAGGCTCAAGAGACCCAACTTCGGAAGATTGCTCCAGCAAAAAGCGAACGGCAAAGGAACGATCAAGCGAAGGAATCAGCACACGACCATCGCCATATAATTCCCAAGCATCAGCAAGCCATGCGGCAAACGTGGTTGCGGTAACGCCGAAACAAGCAGCAGAGCCCTTGGCGGCGAGCTGTTTTCTATACGAAAGGGCCTGATCGTGGGTGCTGAATATAGCTACATTCCTTGTCACTGAACATTCCTCTGTACTTGATGGCCATTGCGGGCTTCTAAATATTGCAACACGTTACGTGTCAAGACTTTTTCTTTTGCGCGATATACCTATACTGAAGTTAGCCGATCCCGTGTCTGCGATGGACCGATGACATTTAATTGGGAGCCTCAGATTGCGTGCGGAATGGAGATTCGTATCTGTTGATGCGAAAGCCAGGAACCAAGCTGCGGGCACCCACCTAGCTAGGTGGGTTCATCCAATTAGCGGGGTCGGTTTTTCTATGCCAAAATTCGCTGCCTTCGCGAGCGTTTGCCCCGGAAACCCGCTTCTTCCGGAAGCGCGAAGCCCCGAGGCCAACCTTTGCTCACAGATCAACCTCGGAGCGAATGCCTAATGAACCGCGCCGTATACATAACCCCATCCGTGAGAAGAGAGCGATGAATTGATCTGGCCGCAAAGACGATCTCGGGTATAAAGACCAGGAGGCAGAAGGTTAAGAACTTCCATGAGCTCGCCGTTAAGCCCGTATGCCTCACCCTCCAACACTACTTCCAGCCTCATATAATTTTCGCGACCATCAAAGAGTCTGTCGATAAACTCCTGGAGCACACCATAGTCGGGACTTTTTTCTCGTGCCACGCTTTCCTCTTTCTATAGCAGTAACGCAGGCAGCAGGGACGCTACTGCGGCACCACAACATCGCTGCCGCCAACCGTTGCGAGCAATGCACCCGTATAAGCTGGGGTGGCGGCACCCGATGCTCGAAGGAATTGAACCCCCTGGGCACGAAGGCGCACCGCAAGCTCTACTATCGCATCAGCAGTGGGGTACGGATTTTCATCGGTGGGCTCAAACTGGCGCCTATCTTTGCGACGGACCGAAACATCAACGAGCAGGGGCTTGTCGGTAGACGAAGCCATTTCCTTGGCGAAGCCAACTAAAACACGCGCAGGAGCATCGGAAACTACGCCGATAACGTCAGCCCCATACTCATCGCACAAGGCAACGCCTTCAGAAAGCGTACGCCCACCAGAAAACATGCCTTCCTCATTTGGCATCAAGCTGATCAACACAGGGCCATCGTATACCGCGCGAGCTCCCATAAGCGCACACTGAGCATCATCGAGGCTCTTGAATCCCGTGAAATACAGGGCATCAAAAGGATGCTCGATTAACGCCAGAACGGCATCGTGATACTGCTTCTTCGACTGCTTAAGCGAAACAGCAGAAGTTGGGTCAAGCGGCAAGCCGGTTGGACCGATTGCTGCAATAAGATGCTGCGGGGAAAACTGAGCTGAGGTTTCGTAGGCAATGCGCGCCATTTCTTCAGCACGACCCTCGAAACGAGCATATGCAAGACGGGCTTCAGTGATTCCCTCTGTTGGGGTGACGAAACAGGGTACATCGATGGATTTTTCGAGCTTGAAAGCCTCTTCAATGAGTTCAGGCTCGCACAGAACCACATATTCGCGATCGGAGGGATCAAAGCCCTGGGAAGCAAGTTGGTAATCAAGCGGGGTTGAAAGGACAAGCATATCCTTATTGAAACGCATTTGAATATCAGGCATAGCATCCCTTTCATTACAACTGTGGTAGAGTGTTCAACTCATTATATAGGGTTACGGCAAACGCTGTGACCAACCAAGTACCCACTAACGCGTTTGCCCCTCAATGATTCTGTAGACACACAAATTTCTGTATTTGTATGAAACAGCATGCATCTGCTTTTGCGATTCGCCTATTCCCTTGTGTAAATCTCTCCTTATTATTCAATAAAATGAAGAAAATGAGGAGGAAATAGCGTTTGAACCCGTTCATGGTGCCTTTTTTGCACGTTCACCGTGGAAATCATTCACAAAGGGTTGGCAATTTAGGTGAGAGATCCTATTATTCTAAGCAGCAAATGTGGTCCCCTCCCAATTTGCAACTGCTTTTCCCCAAAAAGCAGTCGGTGCTAGATCCCCAAATAATAGGCACCGAAACTCCCTCCTTGTGGGCCTGACGAGATCCCCTCTCGCAGGCCCCTCCTCTTTTTTAGGGCTTATTTATTTTTTCGCCCGCCTCCAAACCATTTGCTTAGCTAGGCAATTAAAAAATTGGATATGGGCAAAACAGTCCTCGTTCTTTCATTTCGGTTCCAGCTTTTACGCTTGATTGAATTTGTGAACAATCTCCACCCATTTAGCAGGAACGTCGATAACTGCATCTTGTTTTTGTTCGACAACGCAGGTCAAGCCATACATTCAAATCGTCAAAAGCGGCAGACGAAACCAAGGCGATAGCAGTAAACTGCATACCCCCTCACTTTGAAGAATTTGCACAACGTCATTACTAAGGCGTGCGTTTTTCGAGTCTGCCCGTTGCGAAGATCAACTCGTTGCGAAAGAGCAGCCCATTGCGGTAGATCCGCTTGTTGCAAAAACAAAAAAACTGACTTCTCTGCAACTTTTTTTCGATTAGGGACTCTCTTCTATCGCCGCAAAGCGGAATAGGGCTGCCAAACAGTAGATTATCTGCGTTTTTGCGCTTCAATCTGCGATTGGGGAGGCATGCAACAATCCCTAATCGCAAAAAAGTTGCAAGCTGGATCGATTTTTTGTTTTTGGCTTCTCGGGACAGCTTCCAGAGGGTGCCATGGGTGGAATGACTCAGGTTTAGCACACGCACCATCGGGGAAACCGGCAAGAAAACACGACGGAAAGGCATCGGACCATACCAACGAAACGGCGCACTGGAGCAACACGAGGCCAGCACTGCGGATTGCTCCAGATGCTGCGTTGCGCGGAGCACAACCCTATAGCTCAAATAAACCCGAGTCACGCTTTTGGTCTCTATTGCTATTCCTCTTTAAACAGAAAAGCCGCCCGAAGGCGGCCTCTCAGCAAAAGCATCTACTGGGTTTATCCGTGCAGCTTTTTGTACAGACGATTGTTGGTATCGAGCCAGCTTTCAATGGTGCCCGTGTCGTAGCCATCTTCTGGATCAATTACCAATGCATACATCTCTTCTTCTTTGAGCACCGCATCAAGCGCATCGGTAAGCTGGATCTCCCCACCAGCACCTGGCTTAACCTCTGCCAGCAACTCCATAACACGCGGCGAAAGAAGATAACGGCCAAACACAGCCAAATTGGAGGGAGCCTCCTCGACTGCCGGCTTTTCGACGAGAGAAGATACTTTCCACACGTCGTCGCTCAATGCCTCTCCCGCAATAACGCCAAAACGATCGACTTCTTCCTTGGCAACAGGAAGAACGGCAATAACACTTGCGCCGTTATGGGCGTCAGAAACTTCCTTCATCTTAATGAGCATCTGATTATCGGGAACAAGCACATCGCCCAAAAGCACGAAGAAAGGCTCGCCCTCGATACGGTCGGCTGCGCAGTGAACCGCATGACCCAAGCCCAGAGGCTCGTCCTGGTACACGTAGCTTACGTTCAGATTGCCTGCATGAGCCACTTTGTCTGCGTACTTGTCCTTGCCGCGGCTGCGAAGCTCCGCCTCGAGGGCAGGATTGGGCGTGAAGTGTTCTTCGATGGACTTCTTGTCATGGCTATTAATGATGATTACCTCGTCGGCTGCAGAAGCCAAGCCCTCTTCAACAACGTATTGGATAACCGGACGGTCTACCACAAGAAGCATTTCCTTGGGTTGAGCCTTCGTAGCGGGCAGAAAACGGCTGCCCAAGCCAGCAGCAGGAATGAGTGCTTTCATGAATCCTCCTGATCGATGTTCAAACGTTTAGATTTTAGCAAATGAAAACAAAGATGGCTGGATAGTTGCCTATCCAGCCAAATTGAGGAAAAAGAGGGCTGTTTGAAAGGCGATCGACTATGCCAATATCATCGCCATAGTGGGAATGGTACCCATCGACATAATGGTGGTAAGGAAGGTGCCTTGGCTCATGCTCTCAACATCGCCATCGGCATCGATGCACATCATAGTGCCACTCGATGCAGCAGGCATAGCTGTGATGAGCACGATGGTTCCAAGCAGGAGCTGGTCGTCGATGAAGAAACCAAATACGAAATAACAAGCAAGCGGCATGACCACCAAGCGCGCAACGCTGGCAATAAGCGCACGCCAGTTTTTAAACGCCTCGAGAATAGGGCTTTTGGCAATGGCGGAGCCCAAAACGAACATTGCGCCTGGAAGCGTGAACTGCCCAATAGTGGTAAGAGTGTGTGCTGGAACACCAGAATCCGTAATATTGCAAAGCACCAGCACAACCGAAACCAAGCAGGAAATCATACAGGGGCTTATCAGGGAAATGCCCAGCTTCTTCAAGCGCGCCTTGAGTGAAACTACTTCCCCATCCTTCTTGTTGGCAAGCAGCATTACACCAATGGTCCACGTGGCAAGGGTAGAGGGAATATTGAAGATAGCGCCATACACCACCGCTTCGGGACCGAAAATGACATTCAGCAAAGGAAACCCAATTACCGATACGTTGCTGAACACCATCAGATACTCAAGCGTGCCACGCGTACGATCGTCGGAAGAAACAAAATGCCCGATCACGATAGCAATCAGCGTTACAAATAAATAGGTGATAGAACCCCATTCAATAATCTCCAACACCATATCGAGACTCGGGAACGAAGTGCTGTTGAGCACTGCAGCCACGATCATACAAGGCATGGTAACGTTCAGGACCAGGGAGGAAAGCTTGGCGTCAAACTCGTCGTTCATCACGCCCTTCTTGCGACAGCCGAAACCAACTGCAATCATCGCAAAAAGAAGCGCCATCTGAGCAGCTGCTGTTTCGAATATTTCCATTATGCCATCCTTGCTGTTCTGTGCATACCCGTTAAGGGCCCAACCGTTAATGCGTAAAGAACTATAAGAATCCAAGGCGGAACCCTCAATTGATTTAGGTCCGATTCAGAGTTATTGCAGGTATGGTTTTACATGGTTTAGACTGTTTATCATGCAAGATTCGAATAATTGAGCTGAGGTATTCCGATGAACCTTTCCCATCTGCAGTATTTCAGGGAGTTGGCGCAGGTGCAGCACTACACCAAAGCGGCCCATAATCTGTTTATCTCGCAGCCCACGCTCTCCCACTCAATTGCATCCTTGGAAGACGAACTTGGCGTGAGACTCTTCGAGAAAAACGGACGAACAGTCAAGCTAACCGATGATGGCGCGCTGTTCGCTCAGTACGTCGAACGGTCGCTTGATGCCCTGGAGGACGGAATCGGCGAACTCGAAAAACGCAAGGGGCGCCTTTCTGGAACTGTGCGCCTTGGAGCAATCCATTCGGTCCGTTCAGCTTTCCTCCCCGAAGCGGTATTGGCGTACCGTCGCACCCACGGCAATCTTGTTGAACTGAAGATCGATCAAGGTTCCACAAAAGAATTGCTCGACTACCTCCACACCGGTGAAAACGACCTCGCCATTACTTCAGAGGTAAAAGCCGACGGCTTCGTGTTCACGCCGCTCTTCCGCCAAAGGCTGGTTGTCATCGTCCATGAAGGTCACCCATTTGCCTCCCGTAGCAGCATCAGTGTTAGCGAGCTTGCCGATATGCCGGTCTACACCTATCGAGAAGACATCATCGTCGGTACCGAAGTAAGCGAATTTCTAGAAAGCCACGGACTCGACCTTGCCAAAATGAATTTGAACCGAGATTCCGACGATGAGGTTATTCTAGGCGGTATCGTTTCACGAGCGCCAGTGGTAGGCCTAGCGCTTGACTCTTCTGGGTTGTACCCATTTCGCAATTTGAAGCTCATCCCGCTTGAGGAGCCAGAAGCCCAGGCAATCCACCCTATCGGCGTACTGAGGCTTGCGGGCAAACGGTTCAATCCTGCAACCAACGACTTCATTGAATTCCTGTTCGGCTTTGCGCACAATTTCTACCATTATGACGACCCCGAAAACGCCAACTTGACATCACCCGTTGTCTGCTGTTAAATCAATATCCGCTGGGGATGTAGCTCAGTTGGGAGAGCGCAACGTTCGCAATGTTGAGGTCGTGGGTTCGATCCCCATCATCTCCACCAGCAAAACACCGAATCGCAAAGCATATTTGCTTTGCGATTTTTTTGTTTTCAAATGCACTATTAGAACTATTGGCAGAATGTGCACCTCAGGCGCATATAACCCACAGGGCTGCTTTAGACCTTGTTGATGCACCACAGCCAGCAGCATCGCTGCTCCTATCTGTTTGCCACGCCGCAGACAGCCCACAAACAGCTCCATAGCGCTGGAGGCAACAGGCGTCCGAGGACATCGCTGCATAACAGTAGAGCCCGCTCAGATAACTGAGCGGGCTCTACTTTCTAACTTGGTTTTCGGGCCTTATTCTTCGGCGTTTGCCTCAACCGCTACAGGCTCTTCGGTAACTTCTTCTTCAATGAAGCTGCCGAACAGAGGCTGGCCATCCTGACTGAGCTCGACCATGCCAGTAAGAACATCTACATACTGGTAGGACTGACGAGCAGAAGCACCGCGCTTACGCTTTACTTCCATGATAAATAGCTGCGGATGCACCTGCATGAGCACGCCTTCGCTCTCAACGATTTTCGAGCGTCCCATGTTTGCGCGAACGCGAAGCTTTTGGCCTACATACTGGCTAAGCGTGTCATGGATGTTGCCGATAATCTGTGCTTGCTTTGCGAGATCCATATAAGGTTGTTCTTTCCACTTTGGACACAATAAAACTCAACTAGTATATCATCAGCAGCTTTGCTACGGGACAATCTCCATCTTGTAACCATAGAAGCGTTATTCCAGATAGGCTCCCGTTTGACGGCTCCACAGATGAGCATATTCCCCACCCCGGGAAACCAGTTCATCATGGGGGCCATCTTCGACGATTTTGCCGCCATCAAGCACCACGATCCTGTCCAAACTGGCCACCGTGGACAGACGATGCGCAACCACGATGCACGTACGACCTTCCATGAGGGTAGCCAGGGCATCTTGAACCAGCTTTTCACTTTCAGAATCGAGCGCACTTGTTGCTTCATCAAGCACCAGCACTGGGCAATCGGCCAAGAGCGCACGCGCAATGGCGATACGCTGACGCTGGCCGCCGGAAAGCTTGACGCCGCGTTCTCCCGTGATGGTGTCAAATCCCTGCGGAAGCTTCTCAATAAACTCAAGGGCATTAGCCTGTTTGGCCGCTCTTCGAATTTGCTCCATGCTAGCATCGGGTTTGCCATACGAGATATTCTCGGCGATGGAACGGTGGAATAGCAGGGCTTCTTGCGGCACATAGGCAATTTGGCGACGCAGTGATTGCTGGGTCGTATCGGCTATGTTCTGCCCATCAATAAGAATCTGTCCTTCCTGAATGTCAGAAAGACGAAGCAAGAGCTTTGTGAGCGTTGTTTTTCCCGCTCCGCTCATGCCGACCAAACCAACACGCTGACCTGCAGGAATATGAAGCTCAAACTTATCAAACACCTGCGTCTTCGCATTGCCGTCGGTATAGAAGAAATCGATATCTTGAAAATCGATAGCGCCACGGCTCACCTTCAAATCAGGCGCACCAGGCTTGTCTGCCACCAAACGAGGTTCATCGAGAATGGCAGTCATGCCACTCGCATCGCCAAATGCACGATTAAAGCGCTGGAGGCCGTTATTGATGAAATTGAACTGGTTGGTAACGGTGTAGGTATAGGTGAACATAACAACCAATGTGCCCGGAGTGATGCCGTACCACGCATTGCCTCCAGCAATAAACACAGTTACCACCGACATTATCACCACCGTGATGCAGGCAGTAATAATGCCACGAGTAAGCGATGCCCACATACGTTTCGAATCGCGCGCCACCACTTCCCTGTTCGCGTTATCAAACAGCCCACGCTCATAGTCTTCGCGGCCATACGTTTTTACCGCCAGAATATTCGCCACCGAGTCAGACAGTTCGCCCGAAAGCTGGTTCTGCGCACTAGCGGCTTTTTCGTTCAAGGAAAGAATGCGCTTATATAAGTAGTAGGAAATGCTCGCATAAACAGCCAACAGCACCATCAGAATGGCAACGTACAGAGGAACACGCGGAAGAAGAATTCCGCAGGTGAATATCACCGAGCAGATTACCGGCAGGAAAGGAAACATGATGGTTTCGATTAGCTGCTGATATGCGCTCATAAACTTCGTGGTTTGGCTAACGAGCGTGCCGCCGAATCGATTCGAATGAAACGACATACTCTGATTGCACAGGGCATCAAAGCTCATGGTTGCCAAATCGTACGAAGCAGCAATTTCCAGCTTGTACATGGTGTAATCTTGCAATTTACTGGCAGCTTGACCAAATACGTTAATCAGAATAAGGGCAACAATATAGGGCCCAAACACGGTAAACACTTGATCCGCCTCAACGGGCTGAGCGCTAACCTGGTCCACAATTAGGCTCATCACGTACGGATTGCCGTAGCTCAACAAAGCAACAAAGGCAAACGTGGACACCATCAGTGCTGCAAACAATGCCTTGTGTCTGCGCGTCACTTTCCAGTAGTAATGAAGCGTCCTACGTGTCAAAGAAGTCTTGGCGTTGGCCATCGGATTCCTTTCTTGAATTCAAAGTTGAGGCAACGTCGGAATAGGCAGATCACACAACGATTCCAGCCTGTCAGGAAGAGTACCAGGAGAAAACAACGGAAGGGCACGAGATACAACACCTCGTGCCCTTTACGCTATTCGTGCATTGCCAAGTAAGCACGACCCAATTCTATAAAGGTTTCGCGTTCAAGCGATTCACCACGGGCCTTCGCGGAAACGCCCGCTCGTTCGAGCGTTTCAGGAATGGAGGCCAACATGCGCTCATCGTAGGTTTGCGGATTCGAGAAGTACATCTTCAGGGAGTTCGCAATGGTTTTGCGACGATTAGCGAAAGAAGCATCCGCCATCACCATAGCGGCATGACGCAATTCTTCAGGCAGCTGCTCTGCCCTACGGTCAAAGCGAATAACGGCGCTTTTTACGCGCGGGGGCGGGAAGAAATTACCCTCGGAAACGGCGAAGCGGCCATGATACTCAGCCAGGAGGCCCAACTTCACTGTATAAGCACCGTAGTTCTTCGTGCCGATTTTGGCACACATGCGATCGGCAACTTCCGCTTGAACCATTACCGTTTGACTCTGCAACGACTCATAGCGTTCAAAGAAATCGAGCACGATGGTAGCGGCCACCGCATAGGGTAGATTTGCTGCAAGCTTAGTAGGAGCAAAAGGAACCTGATCGGGGCTTACTGCCAATGCATCACCTTGGATCAGGGTAAACCTGTCAGCCCACTCAGCACAGGTTTCCGCCAAAACGGCTGGTAGGTCGGTATCCATTTCGATAGAGGCAACCTGACCCGCGCGCTGAAGCAAGGCAACCGTAAGCGTTCCGATGCCAGGACCAACCTCCAAGACCTTGTCTTCAGGGCCCAACTCGGCCAAGTCGCAAATATGCCGCACGATACCATCGTTGATAAGGAAATGCTGTCCCAACGCCTTTTTCGTCATAAGGCCATGAGCTTCAAGAACAGCGCGCGTTTCTGCCACGCTTGCTAAGTATGAAAGCTTGCCCATCAGGCAACACCCCACTTTCCCAAGTGTTCACGCTTGAGACGATCAATCCCAATAAGGGGAACCGTTTCTTCAATAGCAAAACCCGCAAGGGCCATAGATGACCGAACGCTAGCAACCAAAGGCTCGTAACCATGCGGATCGCCGCCATCACCCACCACAAACAACGACAAAGGACGCTTTGCTGGCAGGGGCTCCCCCTTCTTCCGTCGCTCAAGATAGGGCCAGAAGAACGGCTGCAACCTATCCAGCACAGCTTTCAACTGGGAGGGAGCACCCGCAAAGTAGATGGGTGACACCAAAAACACTCGCTCCGCCGTATCCAGATCGTCTATGAACTGGGTCATATCGTCTTCGATAATGCACCCGTCGTTCGTCTTGCAGAACTCACAACCATTGCAGCCAGAAACATCCATGCAGCCCACCTCATACTCAACAAGGTTCACTTCTGGATAACTCTGTTCGATTGACATCTTCAGCATGCGAATAATGCGTGCGCATTTGCCATTCAGACGAGGGGAGCCGTTTATCACAACCCACGTGCCCATTTAGGCCCCCGCAAGCAAATCGGCATTTGCGCGTTGCCATTGCGTAGGCTGCCGATCGAGCAACCCGAGCGCATTGCCATACATCTGCCCCAAAAGATCTTCCCGTTCCGCCTGCGTTTCCGCGCCCAAAACCTCGAGCAGCTTTTCAGCCGTGAACACCACATGGGCTGGACCGCAATCGACACCACGCATAGGTTCAGGGGTCATATATGGACTGTCGGTTTCGGTGAGGAGAAGATTACGAGCAACCTTGGTTGCGGCAGATCGCACCTCGTCGGCCTTTTTGAAAGTGATAGGGCCGCCATACGCAATGTAGCAACCGTGCTCCGCCCATGGAGCAAGCGCTTCAGCGTCCAAATTAAAGCAATGCAGCAATACCCCATTTTTTGGGAATCCTTCATCTTCCAGGATGGCCAGGCCCTCTTCATGGGCTTCACGCATATGCAGGATAAGCGGAAGACCAGCAGTTTTAGCAAGCTGAACCTGACGACGGAATACGCCGCGCTGCACGGCACGAGGAGAAAGGTCGTAATGGTAATCAAGGCCTACTTCGCCCAAAGCGCAGACGCGAGGATCTGCCAAGCGCCGCATCAACGTGCGCTCCATGCGCACATCCCACATCTTGGCGTTGTGGGGATGCACACCCATAGCAATACGCAGATGAGGAATGGCGTCCTTGCAAGAACCCAAGCCAGCTTCCTCAAGAATGCCTTGAGCATCTTGCTGCCACGCTTCCAAATTGTCGAAGGTGGTGTGGCTGTCTTCAGCAGGATCGCACATAGCGCACACGAAACGCACGTTATGATATGCACATTTAGCCAGTTCAGCAGCTGGATTCTTGAGCATTTCCAGATGTGCATGCGTGTCAGCAACCAAACCAGGCAAAACAGGTGCAGCCACTTCACGGTACTTGTGGTGCTTGCGTTTCTGAAAAAAGGAAACGCTGAACGCCCCCTCTTCAACAAAAGCAGCGTTCAGCGATTGCGTTTCCTCGGTCATGATAACGGCCGTTTCCTGCTATTCGATGGAAAGATCGATGGCGTCAGCATCCAAGCGAGGATAGAGCGGATCGCCCACGGCAACGGCAGAACCAGCCTCAAGCTGACCCCATACCGAAGCAGCTTCAATATCAGTGATTGCGAAGATATCACCCAGACCCAGACGATTGAAAACCTCAGCAGAAGTGTTGGGCATGAACGGAGCCATGTACAACGCAATAATGCGGATAGCCTCCAACGCGTTGTAGATTACTGCAGCAAGCTCATCAGCGGTTTCTTCGCTCTTTGCCAGATTCCACGGCGCGGAATCTTCAACATACAGGTTTACGCGGCTAGCCAACTTCTGAACAGCAGCGGCAGCATTGGTGAAATCGACCTGACCCATGCACTTGTCGTATTCGGCGTACAGTTCGTCAGCGATTTCGCGCAGCGGGTTTTCCTCGGCGCCAGCAGGTGCCGCGGGAACCTTACCCTCGAAATACTTCTTGGTCATGTTGAACACGCGACTGCACAGATTGCCCCACGTATTGGCAAGATCAGCGTTGTATACCTGAACCATGCGCTCGATGGAAATCGAGCCGTCATGACCGAACTGAACGTCGGAAAGGAAATAGTAACGATACGCGTCAACACCGAACACCTTTACCAAATCGGCAGGCTTTAGCGCATTGCCCTTGGACTTCGACATCTTTTCGCCCTTGGTGAGCAGGAAGCCGTGTCCGAATACCGTATGGGTGACCGGCAAACCAGCAGCCATCAGCATTGCAGGCCAGATGACGCAATGGAAGCGCGTGATGTCTTTGCCTACAAAGTGGTACTGCATAGGCCAACGCTGCTCGAATTCGCCTGCGCGCTCTTCACTGCCGTAGCCGATGCCGGTGAAATACGCCAGCAAAGCATCAGCCCAAACATAGGCAACATGACCTTCATCGAAAGGCAGCGGAACGCCCCAGTCGAAGGTAGAACGGGAAATGGAAAGGTCCTTCAAGCCGCTTTTCACAAAGGAAACAATTTCATTCTTACGGGTTTCAGGACGAATGAAATCGGGGTTTTCCTCATAGAACTTCAGCAACGGTTCCTGGAATTCGGAAAGCTTGAAGAACCAATTTTCTTCGCCGCCAGCTTTCTGAACAGGGCGCTTGCAATCAGGGCACACGAATTCGCCTTCGTCGTTCTTCAGAAGGTCGCTTTCGTTGTAATAGGTTTCCTCATGAACGCAATACCAGCCCTCGTAGGAACCCTTGTAGCAATATCCCTTGTCGTACAAATCCTGCCAGAACTTCTTAACCGTTTCGGCGTGGCGAGGCTCAGTGGTGCGAACAAAGTCGGTGTAGGTGATATCGAGCATGTCCCAGCAATCGCGGAAGGCGGGTTCCATGGAATCGCACCAATCCTGAGGCGTCATGCCCTTTGCCGCTGCCGTATCGGCAACCTTCTGGCCATGTTCATCCATACCGGTTACAAAGGCAACGTCATAACCATTCATACGCTGATAACGCGCAACTGCGTCGGCAGCGATGGTGGTATAGGCGGTGCCCAAGTGCGGTGCCGCGTTAACGTAGTAAATGGGAGTGGTGAAGGAATAGGTTCCCTTGCTCATGCTCATGCTCTCTTTCTTGGCAAAAACGGCTGATGATGCCGCCTGCCGCTTCAGATTACTTGCTCGTTCTGCGCCCTTTTGGCACAGCGTATAACTGAATTATTTTAGCACGAGAAAAGCTGCAGCACTTACGCGTACCAGAGAGATTGCTTACCGCGGATTCAAGATGCCCTCGCGCTGCTTCCAATCGGGCATCACCTTGGTCATGAGGGTCTTAAAGCCAGCGCCATGATTTGGCTCCAGCATATGGCACAGCTCGTGAACCACCACATACTCAAGGCATTCCGGAGGGTAGAGCGCAAGGCGAATGTTGATGCACACTCGCCCCGTTTCAGGCTGACAGCTCCCCCACCTGCTTTTCATGTTGCGATAATCAAGCTTCTGCACGCGCACGCCCAGAATGCGCTCCCATTCGGCAACCAGCGGCGGAACACACGCCTTCACCACTGTGCGCCATTGCTCGATTTCTTCCCTCGATGCTCTTTCGGCGCGAGCAGCTGGAGAGTCTACCTGTTTCGCTTGCTGGGTCCGAATCCAATCAGCCTTCGACCGAACGAATTCGCTTATACGGGCTTTGCTGGTACCGAGTGGCGCCGACAACGTTACTTCACCCGTCGATTTCACCTGCAAGCGAATGCTTTTCATGCGCTTTAGCGTGACATGAACGCTGCTGCCGTTAATTTGCAGGGTGTATGTCGTAGACGAAGGCATGCGTATCTTCCTTGAGGAGCAAGTGGGAAAATAGGGACAGCCGCAATTTCCCCAGTCCCCGATTGGGATACCGACAGTAAAAGCGGGAAAATGTACCTGTCCCTATTTCCCCAAGACGAAAACCCTAGCGCTTCACGCGCATGCAGCGCATAGCGTTGAGGATGGCCAGGATGGCCACACCCACATCGGCGAACACCGCAAGCCACATGGTAGCCAAACCAACAGCAGCCAATACCAACACTGCAAACTTCACACCAAGCGCAAAGACGATGTTCTGCCATACGATGCGCATGGTTTTGCGAGCTATGCGAATCGCGGAAGCGATCTTGGAGGGCTTATCGTCCATCAGAACAATGTCTGCCGCTTCAATTGCCGCATCGGACCCCATTGCGCCCATGGCAATGCCAATATCGGCGCGGGTGAGCACCGGCGCATCGTTGATGCCGTCTCCCACAAAAGCGAGCTTTCCCTTTTCGGACGTTTCGCCAAGCAGGCGCTCCACCTGGTTGACTTTATCTTCCGGCAGAAGCTTGCCATGGTACTCATCGAGTCCGAGTTTTTCGGCAACGGCCTTTGCAACCTCGGCGCGATCGCCCGTGAGCATGACTGTCTTCTTAACGCCAGCAGCATGCAAACGCTTGATGCATTCGGCGGCGTCTTCTTTAACCACATCAGCAATAATGATATGACCTGCATATTTACCATCAATTGAAACATGAAGGATGGTGCCGGTAAGCTCGCAGTCGTGGTAAGCGATACCTTCTTCACGCATCAGTTTATCGTTGCCCACCAGAACCACGCGCTCATCAACCACCGCACGAACGCCATGGCCGCCTTCCTCGCGAACATCAGCAATACGGCTCTGATCGATTTCACCCGTGAAAGCCTCCTTGACGGAAACGGCAATGGGATGATCGGAATACGCTTCAGCATGGGCAGCAATGGAAAGGATAAGGTCGGGGTTAACCTCTGCTGCAGCATCGGGATGCACGGCAACCACGTTGAAACTGCCATTGGTAAGCGTGCCCGTCTTGTCGAACACCACCGTTTCGGTATGAGACAGCGCTTCCAGGTAGTTGCCACCCTTCACCAAGATGCCCAGACGAGAAGCGCCGCCAATACCGCCAAAGAACGAAAGCGGGACTGAGATAACAAGAGCGCAAGGGCACGAAACAACCAAGAAGGTCAAACCGCGCTCAATCCAATCTGACCAACTTTGACCGAACAGCAACGGAGGCAACACAGCCAGCACAAGAGCACCAATGGTAACAATGGGCGTGTAGTAGCGCGCAAAACGCGTAATGAAGTTTTCGGTCTGAGCTTTCTTTTCGCTAGCACTTTCCACCAGCTCAAGAATGCGCGAGACCGTGGATTGCTCAAAGGGCTTGCTCACTTTCACCGTAATCTTGCCCGTCATGTTCACGCAACCGGAAATCACTTCAGCGCCCTCCTCCACATGACGAGGTACGGATTCTCCGGTAAGCGCAGCAGTGTCGAGCTGAGTGGAACCCTCCACAATGGTGCCGTCAAGCGGAACGCGCTCGCCGGGCTTCACCACGATTTCATCGCCTACGCCAATTTCGTACGGATCGACCTGAACAAGCTTGCCATCACACATAACGTTGGCGAAGTCGGGGGCGATGTCCATCATGTCAGCGATGGACTGACGCGATTTGCCCACGGCGTAGCCCTGGAACAGCTCACCCACCTGATAGAAGAGCATTACCGCTGCACCCTCGGCCATATGAGGCTGAGAATCCGGAAATAGAACCAGGGCAAATGCGCCCACCGTTGCAATGGTCATCAGAAAGTTCTCGTCGAACACCTGGCCGTTGCCAATGTTGCGCGCCGCCTTCAGCAGCACATCGTAACCTGCAATAAGGTACGGGATAAGGAACAAGACGAATTCAAGGTACAGCGCGTTCGTTTCCCCGCCAACGTACTGCGCAATCGGAACAAACTCCGTAACCGCGAATACCGCAGCAAAAATGGCGAGCGCCGCAACAATACGGTTTCGCGTCCTTTTCTGCTTTTTATTCATGCAAATCCCCTTCGTAGCGTATACAGGCGCATCAGACCTTGGTAGGCCGGATGCGCCGCGTTCGGTTTTGTTTAAAATCTCGCAGAATTTGGTGGCAACAGCAGCAGCATTTCGACGAACGCTGAGGGCCCGAAAAAGGCAGACCAGCATACATGGCGCCTCGGTCAATCGAAAGCTACCGATGCTGCTGAAACAGCGCCAGCGCGCTTTCGCGAAAGAACAATAGCCGGCAGACTATCGCAAAATGACCATGTCGGGCTCGATCTTGTGGCAGATCTTTTCGGCTTCATCCAAAATCGCATCGAGCTTTTCGGGGTCAGCATCGATTACCAACTTCTGAGTCATGAAGCTCATCGATGCCGTGTTTACGCCGTCGATCTTCTTGATAGCGTCCTCCATCTTTGCAGCACAGTTGGCGCACTCAAGATCCTGCAATTTGAATACCTTACGCATGGCTATTTCCTTTCCTGAAAAGATTCCCCTTTGGGCAGACAGCCCGCACAGTGGTCTGTCTATTCACAGATATGCGTCATTCCCTGGGCAAGCATCGTGTGCACATGGTCGTCAGAAAGCGAGTAGATCACGTTCTTCCCATCGCGCTTCGCACGAACCAAACGGCTTTGCTTCAAGGTTCGCAACTGATGAGAAACCGCACTTTGAGTCGCACCAATCTCCTCAGCCAGATCGGCAACACAGCGATCCTTCGTCATAAGGGCGTAGAGGATTTTGATGCGCGTGGTGTCGCCAAACACCTTGAACAAATCGGCCAAATCGTAGAGCAGTTCTTCATCGGGCATCATGTCGACGGCTTCATCGGCAGCATCGCAGCCGCAGCCACAAGCGCTTTCGATTTCTGAAGAGACGCTACGGTGAGCTTGCTTTGCTTCGTCCGGTTCCTCTTCGACCATCTTTGATCCTTTCACATGTGAACAACTGTTCATATGATAAACCGTGAATTAGTTATCGTAAAGAGCAAAAGATACTGTTTCGAAAAGAAAGGGATGCCGGATAGGAGTGTCGAGGATGATCTTGGATGCTCTTTTGAGAATAAGAAAGGCCGCAACTCGTAGTGACCCGCATCTCTCGATCTAGGTTTTTCATTTATTAACCCAAATCCGAAAGCACGGTTCACGCAGAAGCTGCGGCCTGCCGATAACCTAAAATAAAGCGTTTACTCGCCCTTCTGTAAAGACCTACTCCCCTTTTCGCACCTTGCGAGCAATTTTGTCAGCGACAGAAAGCGCCTCACGGCGATCCGTGCCCCAGAAGGAAATAGACACCATGCCGGCACCGACATGACTGCCAATGGTAGCACCGATGTTGTGCTTGATGACCGTGATGGATTCGTCTTGCTTGGCGAGCAGCTCGCAAACCCTGTCGGCGTCTTTTTCCGAATCGGCGTGGCCAATAAGAGCAAAGTTACTGTTTTCGGCATGGGCCTTTTCGTAGAAGGATGCCAGCTGCTTCAAGCCCTTCTTGCGACCATGAGACGCTCCTGCCAGAGAAAGCTTGCCATTGGTGTCGAAATTCAGCAGCGGCTTCAAGTCAAGCTTGGAGCCTGCAAAAGCGACCGAAGCGGGAATGCGGCCACCACGATGAAGGGCATCGAGGTCGTCAACCATGAACAGGGTCTGCACGAAATAGCGTGCTTCTTCCGCCCAGGCAACCATCTCTTCGGCGGTAAGCCCACTTTCACGCTGACGCAAAGCCTCCAGCACCAACAGGCCTTCAGGAGTAGAACCGATAAGAAGATCTACGATATAGATAGGCGCTTCGGGGTGTTCGGCTTTCAGCTGGCTCCAAATGGCATAAGCCGTACTGTAGTTGCTGGAAAGCCCGCTGGAAAAGCAGAGGTATACCGTGGGAACCCCTGACTCAATAGCATCGCGGAAAGCGGCTTCCGTTTCGGCGGGCGCAACCTGCGAGGTGCTTGGAGTGGTGCCATTTCGAATGTTGTCGTAGAACTCCTTGGGGGTTACGGACTGATAGAAATCGTCCTTGAACGTTTCATCGTCAATGATGTAGTTGAAATCGATCAGCTGAACACCCTCTTGCTGGACGAGCTCCAAGGGAAGGTCGCAGCAGGAGTCGATAATAAGGTTGCACTGAGCGGACACGGTGTCCCCTTTCAAAAAAATGCTTACAGCAACGCAGCAATAATGCTTTTCGAAGCGCTATTTTATCCCAGGCATTAGGGGGAAATAGGGACAGGTACCGTTTTCCCACTTAAGAGGCAGAGTGCTTCGTGTTGCAGGGTTCGCAAGCGGCCCTGCTTTTTGCGCTATACCTGAGTGGGAAAACGGTACCTGTCCCTATTTCCCCATTTAGCAAACCCTCTCTTGACTATAAGTTAACCTATGCTAACTTGCTTCTTGGAATCAATGACACGGCCGACCAAAAGTCAGTAACCAAGTCGGCCCAAAAAACAAGGAGCAACTCATGAGCAACGTAGCAATCGTATATTGGAGCGGTACTGGCAACACGGAAGCCATGGCCGATTTCGTAGCTGAAGGCGTAGAGGCAAAGGGCGGCACAGCAACCATCATCCAGGCAGCAGATTTCGGAGCAGAGCGAGTACCCGAATTCGATACCTTCGCCTTCGGATGCCCCGCTATGGGCGACGAAGAACTGGAAGACACCGAGTTCCTGCCCATGTATGACGAGGTTGAGCCACTGATGGCAGGTGAAAAAGTTGGCTTCTTCGGCTCGTACGACTGGAACAACGGCGAATGGATGGACTACTGGATGCAGCGGGCTGAAGAAGCCGGAGTGCAGCCCGTGGAAACCGTAATTGCCAAGGACTACCCCGACGATGAAGCGGCTGAAGCATGCCGTCACCTGGGCGAACTTCTAGCCTAGAGGCATTCGAATCAGGAGCGCGCGGTAGGCAACTCTCTGCGATTGATAACGGGGAGCCCGGAATCAAGCCGAGCTCCCCATCTTGCATTAGCGTTACCTCTTACGCAGCACTACCATGATGGTGTTAAGGTACTCGAGCGCACCAGCCTTCACTGCCGAAGCGTCACATCTTGCATACTCGTTGTCGCAAGAAAGCCAATCGGCCCAAGCTTCCTCCGTGCACTGCATTTCCCGAATTCCTAAGATGTCGGCATTTTCCGATTGCTCAAAAATAGCTTTCCACCAGGGAATATCGTGAATATAATCAAGCTGATCAGGCGTCCATGACTCAAGCAGGCATGCCGGCGGGTTAGCGTGGCAATCACGCTTCATGCCGGGAAAGCATAATGCGACGATCCCGCCGCGCTTCACATACGGCAATAGCTTTGCATCCAGATACTCCGCACTGCGGCCGAAATAGTTATACGAGTCAATGCTCACCACCGCATCGAAGAACCCTTCCGCAAAAGGCAGCCCTTCCGAAGCATCGGTTTTGATGGGAACGATTTGCCGATTGGTCAATCCAAGGGTTTCGAAAAACGCATGTTTTCGGTTGGGTTGCTCCAAAGATCAACAGCGTAGGCCGCGCATCCGAACTCCCTGGCCAACAATGCTGTGGTTATTCCGGTGCCACTGCCCAAATCCAGCACGACGGAGCTCGGAGAAACAGCCTTGTTACCAACAATTTCGTTGGCGGTTAGAATCATCTCTTCACATAACTTGAGTGGATTGGGCCCCATTATTTTGGACAAAACACTATCTTGCGAGAAGCTGTTCGCTTTTGGGAACTGCATGGTTATTTCCTTTTCTATAAAGAACGTATTGGCGAATCAAAAAAATAAGCTGAACGAAGCGCGCAATAAAAAACGCAGCAGCACATGAGCCGCACCCATTGATGGCTGCAGAAAAAAGCCTCATGAGCTGGAGACAAATTGCAAAACAAAAAGCCATTCGAGACGATATTCCCAATTCGCATCGGTGATAAGCACCCACGAAATGGATCACAAGCGTTCTATTCAGTTGCGCGTTCCTTATAGAACAATGACCAAAAAGACATCCCCTTTTAGGGTTTCATAAAGGCACAATAAGCCTTTGCTTAAAAACCAGTATGGCACGGTGGATTTTCCGTCTCAATAAGCAAAGAACAACCGCCGGCAAAACTCGCTGGAAACAAAACGCCCATCTCTTTGGCGGGAAAACGACACCTGCCTCTATTACCCCAAGGAAAACGAGCTGCCTCTTCACCATAGATCGGGTCTATAGCCAGATGAAAGTAATAACTATTTTGAGCAGATTCTATTCTGGAGCATACTAAGCACCAACAAAACGCACTCGGTGCAGCCCTCCTAAAGCAAGACGCCCCAGCCCGCATCCGCAAACTCATGCAGGCTGGGGCATCGTTGCATATTGCGGCATTGCCGCAGATGGCACCCTTTACACAGCATAAATGGAAAAAAAGGGGGGCATGTCCCGTTTTCCCGCTTTTGGGGAGCAAGGCATTGCACGCTATGAAATTCGCGATGCCCTGCCTTTTTGCGATGCACGTAAACGGGAAACGAGACCTGTCCCTATATTCCCAATCATGTCCAAATGCTCATAGCGAGCGTACCTGCCACAATAAGCGCCAAGCCCGTACCCGATTTCGGCGTAAGACGCTCCCCGAACACAATCCAAGCAAAGGCAATGGAAATAAGGATGGAAAGCTTGTCTATCTGCACCACAACACTTACTTGACCTGCAGAAATCGCGTAATAGAAGAACAGCCAAGAAGCACCTGTGGCGATACCCGATGCCACCAGGAAGTCTAACTCCCGCACATCAACGTGGCGCACTTGCGACAGCTTTCCCTTGCCTGCCACAATCACCCATGCCATCACCAGCACAAAACAGGTGCGAATGGCGGTTGCCAAGTTCGATTCAACGCCCTCGATACCCACCTTTGCCAACACCGAAGTAAGGGCAGCGAACACCGCTGCCAGCAAGGCATACACCAACCAGGCACGGCTTTGCTCGCCCGAAGCTCCCTGCTTCTTCTCGATCATCATGAAGGTGCCCACGGCAATCACCGCAGTGCCAACAAGCTTCACTTCTAAATGGCTCGTTTCGCCGAATAGCACGATTGCCAACAATACCGCCATGACAGTGCTGGATTTATCAACGGGAACAACCTTGTTTACGTCGCCCAGGGAAAGCGCTTTGAAGTAACAGATCCACGAACCGCCCGTTGCCAAACCGGAAAGAGCAAGGAACAACCAAGACTGCGGAGTTATCTGAGCGATAGTATGGCCCGACCCCATTACAGCAACCATGGCCCACGCAAACACCAGTACCACCAAAGTACGCAGCGCCGTGGCAATATCAGAATCGGTTTCGGAAAGGCCACACTTGGCCAAAATCGAAGTTATGCCCGCAAAAAACGCCGAGGCAACGGCGGCCATTACCCAAGACATACAAACGAACACTTCCTTTGGCGGATCACGGGATAGAAGGAGCTAATCCCGATCGAGCGGTTGCACCATTCCGATTAGCCTTCGCCCCCCCTCGGCGGAGAAATAGGGGGCGGATACCGTTTTCCCAGTAAGCAAAGGAGACCAGCACAGCGTCTTTAACGCAGCGTGGCGGAATCGGCTCCGCTTATTTGAATGTCAGCATCGTAGAAGGCCCGCAACGCCCGAATAGCAAGCATGATATCGCGTGCGCCGGCGGTTTCGTACGCCGAGTGCATGGCAAGCTGGGCGCAGCCCACATCAACGCCATGCATACTTGCTTGTATGTTGGACAGGTTGCCCAAGGTTGAGCCACCCGCCATATCGCTGCGGTTCGCAAACCGCTGGAACGGTACGCTGGCGTTATTGCACACCGCACAGAACACGGCACTGCTAAACGCATCGGTGCAGTACTTCTGGTTTGCCGCTTCTTTGACCACAATGCCCTGATTCAAATAGGCACGATTGCCCTCGTCACTCTTTTCGGGATGGTTAGGGTGTACCGCATGGGCGTTGTCGCAGCTTACCAATAGGGAACCCGCCAGTGCGCGGCGATATTCCTCGTCCGTACCACCCAAAGCCCCATTCAAGCGCATCAGCGTATCGGGCAAGAATGTGGACATAGCACCCTGCTTGGTGTTGGACCCCACCTCTTCGTTGTCGAAGCAGCAGTACACCGAAACGCAGGAATCGTTGGCGCTTCGCAAAAACGCTTCAGCCGAAGCGTAGGCGCACATAAGGTCATCGAGTCTGGGGGCTGAGATGAATTCACCAGCCGCACCCCATATGCAAGGTGCCTGGCGATTCACCAAATACAGGTCATGGCTCACTATTTGGTCGGGATGAAGGTCCAGCTCGTTAGCGAGCAGCGGTTGCAGCGCTTCTTTCTCCAGCGCGCCCGCGGAAACCACCGGGCACAAATCGATCCGTCGGTTTGGAGCAAAGCCGTTGTTCACACCATGATCCATATGGATAGCCAGGCTCGGAATAAGAGCCACGTCCCTATCAAGCGAGACCAACCTGCTCTCAATGCGATTCCCTATTTGAACCATAACGCGGCCCGCAAGGGAAAGAGGACGATCGAACCAGGTGTAATCGATCATTCCACCATACGCCTCAACGTTTAAGCGTCTGTACGAACCTGGGCCTTCCAAAGCGGGCTGAGCCTTGATTTTGAACAGGGGCGAATCCGAGTGCGAAGCAGTGATCTGAAAATGATAGCCTTCCGATATGGCACTGCCCACCTTGAAGGCTATGATGCTCGAACCGTTGCGCACGGTGTAGTAGCGCCCCCCTGGCTTGCAGCTCCAGGTTTGCGCTTCGGGGAGAAAAACGAATCCCGCCTCGTCAAACCGAGCACGCAGGGCAGACACCGCGTGAAATGCACTGGGGCTTTCATCGATGAAGCGCAGCAGGCCTTCTGCTGCCTGGATTTCTTCGTGCGTCAAGCCACTACCCGATTCCGCCACCATGCCAACTCGCTTTCTTTCCAAAAGAAATAGACGTTTTCCCAACCAGTCTAACAGCTAACAATGCACTCTTTGAAAGCAGACACAATCGAAGTGAAGCTCGGGATCAAAGAAGTGACGCGCGGTGCACGCGTCGGGCAAAAACCAATCCACCAAAACCGGGACCGAATTCCACCACCAACACCCAAGCCCCAAACGCAAAAGCGCACCCATTAGCCCACACCGCAGCCGTAGCAGCAGGCTTCTCCTCTATACTTGAAAGCATCGAAGCAAGGAAGATCATGGGAAACCCAGAACAGCATACGCAAAACATCTCAAAACGTCGGGTTTTGATTGTTGCTGCCTGCATTGCCGCAGCGACTTTTGTCCTCCTCATTTGCGCCGAGATCTTTCTTCCCAGCAAACCGCCTTCGTTTTTCGGTCTCGGGTTCGGCCCTTCAAGCACAACGGGGTTCATGGTGCTTCTGGGCCCAGCACTTGCCGCATGGGCCTTTTCCATCTACGTACGCTGCCCCGACGCCACTATCCGCAACCAGCTTATTGCCATCGCCGCCCTTTTAGCGTTTTGGTTGCTCGACGTTATCGTGAAATACCCTATGAAAAGCGACCTGGGCACCTCTATATGCTGGTACCTCTATTACGTTCCCATGCTATTTGTTCCTGCGCTGGCCTTTACCTGCGCCCTCCGCGCCGCCGGTTTCGATACCACCAAGGCAGGAAAAACCGCACGCTCCATCGCTTTTGCAGGAAGTACCCTGCTTGCTCTGTTCGTGCTTACGAACAACCTCCACCATGCGGTATTTTCGTTCAGTTTCGACGATCCCGGCTGGAGCGGCAATTACCGCTACGAGTGGTGCTATTGGCTCGTTGCTGGCTGGTTCGTCCTACTTTACGGAGCATTCTTTGCCTTGTTGTTCCCTGCCGCAAGAAAGCAGCTACGCCCCTCTTTTGCCCCTTTAGCGATTATCGCCGGTTTGGCAATTGCCTACAGCTTGCTCTACATCCTTCGAAACGCTCACTTCTTCAGCACCAACCTGGCACTCACCTACACCATCCTTATTGTCGTGGCGGTCGAAATCACTCTCGCGACAGGGATCCTTCCCTCTTATGCGTGGTATCGGGAAACCTTCTACAAACTACCTTTCGATCTGAAAGTGCTAACCAGGAATGGGCAGCTTGCTTACTCGACCGCACAAGCCAAGCCCCTTTCGCCCGAAACAACAGAAAAGATAACTGAACTTGGCACGCTCAACGGCGCGGCCGTAGACTTCCGCGTCCCAAGCAACCCCCATACCCTCAAACGCGCCTACGGCATCAGCGGCGGCACCGCGTTGCTCTCCATCGATGTAAGTAAAAATGACGCCAGACGCACCGCTCTCAAACAGCGAAAGGAAGAACTGGTCAATGCATCTGAGCTGCTAAAGCGAAGCGCTGCCATTCGCCAGGGCCTCGCATTACGGGAAGCAGAACGTGACTTATTCGAGCAAATCAATAACTCGCTGGCGGAAAAAACTTCCGAGATCAATCGCCTTATCGACGAGCTCCCCGAAGACGACTCGCTCGAAAGTGCAGCAATCAGACGCCAAAACTTGACCCGGGTCAAATTCCTTGTCGCCTACTGCAAGCGCAAAGGAAGCCTTATCGTTGCCGAGCGTGAAGGAGTTTCCTTCACCCAAGAACAAGTTGAACTGGTATTTACCGAAGCCGCAGCCGATTTCCGTTCCATGGGAATCGAAAGCGCCGCGCTCTTTCGCTTGAACGAACCCCTATCGCCCGCAATCATGGCTCACCTCTACGATTGCGCATACGACTTCGCCTCACTGGCATTTGCGATCAAAAACCCAACCCTGCTCTTATTTGGCGAAAACGACGAACGCAGCGCCTTGACAGTTCGCATCGTTTTGCAATGCGAAGAATCCCGAAAACTCGAACCTTCGCTGCAAAACTTCTGCAATAGCCTGACGAAAGCGGGCATCCGCAACTGCCACCAAATCGAGGCAGATGAAATCGCCGTCAAAATCAAGCTCGAAGACAGTGCCCTATGAGCCATCTGTTCAACATAAAATCAGTGGTTCTTATTGCGCTTATCATTCTGCTATTTGGGCTTATGGTCGGGCAAATGATCCATGTTCTTCTTGTTGCCACACGGAAAGAAAACCGCAACCCCCGCGGAGCTGTCGCCCATGAGGCGCTTCTCCTTGCGCATCTGCTCTTAGCCTGCGCAACGGTATGCTCCGCTTACGCAAACCATGGCGCGCTGCTGTTCCGCATGAAGATGATCTCATTCCCCATCGAACCAATGATGTGGGTTAACGCCATTGCGCTTGTGCTGGGTCTCGTGCTCGCCTTCGCCTATCGCCGCCCCATAATGACCCTCGAGCTCATAGTTCTTGCTACCTGCACGCCACCATTCATCGAAGCGGCTGACATCAACAGCTGGTTCATTCCCGTACTAGACGCTTCGTTCTTCCTTTTCCGCGTGTCGTCTTCGCTGACCATGGATATCAAGCACCGCAGTTCCGCGATTACGCAGCTCTCCATCGGCGAAGCGGTAAAAAAGCTTCCCGAGGGCATTCTCTGCATTAATCGAAGCGGAGCGATTGTCCTTATGAACGAAAGCATGCGATCCAGCCTTCAAGCGCTCGGATTGGGCACCAACCTCTCAGAGGGTTCCCTTATCTGGGCAGAGCTAGCCAAACGCGCAGCCGCAGGTAACCACGTTCGCGACACCTTGCTTCCCGAAGGGATACGTCTAACTGTATCGCCAAACGAAACCAGGCTCTTCATACATGACGAGGTGACGCTGCATCACACCTTATGCGAACGAATCATGGCCATTGACGTCACGGTTGAGGAAGACCTCAACGAACGTCTGCATCTTGCCAACACCGAACTGGAAGAATCGAACCGCAAACTGGAGCAAACCCTGGCGCAGTTAGAAGAAGCTGCTGCAGAAGAAGCATCGCTCGTCATGAAAACGCGCGTCCACGACTCCATCGGCCAACGAATGACCATACTCCATCACTACCTAGAATCAGGTATAGATAATCCGGAAATCACCCGAAGCGTTTCCCGGCTTATGCACAATATCACCAACGATCTTGCTCGCACTTCCCCAGAGGGAAAAGACGAGCTTGCCGCTCTTGCATCAGCCTTTGCTCTTGCAGGTACGAATATCCACATAGAGGGCACGCTGCCCGAAAACCCTAGCTCGGCAAATGCACTAGTTGGGATAATTCGAGAAGCGGCAACCAACGCACTCAAGCACGGCAGCGCTAAAAACGTCTATGTTCGCATAGCGGCCAAACCATCGGAAACGAACCTGGCCATTTTCGATGACGGTACCGGCGCTTCAAGCACGATTATCGATGGCTGCGGCATGCCCCAGATGCGCCGAGCGGCAGAAGTCCTCGGTGGCACCTTTGAGGTAAACGCACTGACGCCTTTCACTATATCGGCAACTATTCCCCATCAAGGAGCATCATCATGATCACCATCGTCATCGTTGAAGATCAGGGGATTCTCCGAGAATCACTCGCATGCACGCTCAACCTGCAGGAAGACATGCAGGTTGCCCGCGCGCTTTCCGATGCAGCAGACGCACTCGACGTGGTGCGCGAGACGAATGCCAATCTTGCGCTTTTGGATGTTTGCACCGAAAACGGATCGAGCGGAATCGCCGCAGCGAAGCAGATTCGCGAAGCCTGCCCCGATACGAAAATCGTAATCATGACAGGCATGCCGGAAATCACGTTCATCGAACAGGCAAAGCTCGCTGGAGCTGACAGTTTCGTATATAAGAACGTTGGAACTGAAGAGCTCCTGGGAATTATTCGCTCAACCGCCAACGGCTACTCCACCTTCCCGAATGCAACCCAGAGCATCTTCTCGGACGCTTCGGCACTCAACGAAACAGAGATCAGTATCCTGCGATTGGTCTGCGAAGCAAAAACGCGTAAGGAAATTGCAGCTGAGCTGTATTTAAGCGAAGGCACAGTAAAACGCCACATTTCTGAGATCTTGGCCAAAACGGGCTACGACAGCATCTTGCGCCTTGCCGTGCATGCGGTATCGCAGGGTCTTATCGTTCCGAAGATGGACAAATAAGCCACTGGCGGCAATAGAAATCACGCCCTTCGTCATCTGGGTTCCACCCGCCGTTTACAACGCAAAACCAGCCAACGAAATCACCAGATCAATACCATTGTTTTGTTTTTGAGACACATGGCTCAAAAACACTCTTTAACTGAGCCGCAGGTCACTTCTTCCAGCGCTCCCCTCACGTCATCATGGAACCACGATGACAAACATAGCTAGCCGCAAAAGCGGCGAGGGAGTCTGAGAGGATGTGGTTGCAATGAAGGCAACGAAGAAGATCATCGCAGTTCTGGTATGCGCTTTTGCCCTGTGCTTTGCACTGGTGGGATGTGATTCCGGAGCCGAACAGTACAAGAAGAACTTCCAGGGCGACTGGGAACTGGCAGGCCTGACCGAAGGCGATACCACCTATTCCGAGAGCGATATCTCCATGCTTAAAGCATGGGGCATGGAAGTAACGCTGTCCCTCAATGAGGACGAAACTATGGTTCTCGAGTACTTCGGCGAAACAGCCGAGGGCAACTGGGAGCCCAAGGATGCTACCACTTTCAAGATGACAGCCATGGGCGATTCGATTGATGGCAAGCTGGCTGATGGAATGATATCCATCGAAGTCGAGGGTGCCGAAATGAAGTTCAAGAAGATGGAATAGCGGGGTGAACGGTAATGAAACTCAAGTTTCTAGGAATTGCAGCATGCGCACTTGCACTCTGCTTCGCCCTTGCGGGATGTAACTCACAAAAAGTAACTGACTTTACCTGGTACCAGGCGGCAGTGCCCGATAAGTACGAACTGAACACCAGCCTTGGCAGCAATGCAGCAAAGGTATCGTTCGCCAAGACCGATGAAGGCAAAGAGCTCCGCGTCAACTGGAACGGCGTAAAGGACGCCCAGGGAATTACCCAAGCATTCATGGAATGGGAAGGCACTGGCTCTGAGCAGCTGGACGATATGAAGATCGGCAACTACACCTGGAAGGTTGCTCAGAACACCGAGGCAAGCAAGCCAAAGATCCAGTTCTGCACCGACCTGCCCGATGGACGTGTTGGCATCGTTGATGCCCGCGGATTCAGCGACATCAACGACAAAGACCTGCAGAGCTTCGTTAAATCGGTAAAGTTCGCAGATGATGTGAGCGAAGCATACGACAAAGCCAAGGAAGTCAGCTCTGACGACCTGAAGATCCACTAACAACCTTGGGCGGAGCCGCAATCGAGTTCCGCCCGTTTTCGAAACAGACTGAAGAGGAGGACATCATCATGAAGAAAGCAGTTATCGCACTTCTTGCCCTCTGCATAAGCCTTGTTGCCGCAGTTGCCTTAGTTGGTTGCGGAGAAAGCGGGCCTGCGGACAAGGAAGCGGATTTCATCTGGTTTAAGGTTGAGGTTCCCGAAGGCGTAAGCGTCAGCAACTCTGCCGGCGACAACGCAAACAAAGCCCAACTGACATTTTCCAACAACGATCGAATCATCCCATTATGGGAAAAGAAAATGACAGCTGAAGAGTTGCTCGCTCGATACGAAGATCGCTACAGCGGGTCTTTTAAATGGGAGACACATGACCCTGTAACCTACGGCGACAAAACCTGGTTGACCGGCGATTACAAGCATTCGGGAGGGACTACTTCCGTTTTCATTATCGGGGTAAATGAGGGAAGCGTGTCTATAACCGTCGACAACTTCGAAGATCATAAGGCGGAAGCCGAAACGGTGCTTAATACCATCGAATTTGCCGATAACATGAGCGAAGCCATGAAGGAAGCCAAGGAAGTTAAGCTTACCGACATCGACCTGAAACGCTAACCATCCTGTCGTAAAGAAACCAGACTCCTTTGCGACACTCCAAGCTAAGAGAAGGACCGGCGCTGCCGGTCCTTCTCTCTTTTGCGTAGTGAATTAGATTGAAGGCCTTTCGCCATCAATGCCCCCTTCAAGGATAGGCATTTCAGCCAACAGCGCTGCTTGAGCCTTCGCTTCCACCCATAAGGGGCGCATTCGGCAAAACACCTATCATCGCCTTGAGAATGCAAACCCAAAGCACGACGCTCCGCCTTCGCCAGCTAGAACCAACCGGTATAGGTTTTCTGCAACACAGCGCTGGCAACCCAGTTTGCAAGCGTAATGAAATCGAACACCGGCAAACCTGTTGCCTTCTGAATAGCCGCCGCGTAAGGAGGCAGATCACTGCACTCAAGCAAGATGGCCTTGATGTCGGGATGCTGTTGACACAAGCCCTTCGCCAAACTGCATAAATCATCGGTAAGCTTGCCGTTGTCGAGTTCGTGTCCGCCCCAACGAATGGGAGCGAAGCTTTCCATGTCGCCTACGTTCTGAATAATGAGCCTTTCAGTGTTGCTGCCAACCTGAGCAAGCAGATCATCGTTCAAGCTGGAGCCATCGGCGGCAAACACCGCAATAGACCCCGCCCGGGCAAAGCCCGCCTTGATAACTGGCAGCTGGCACAAGCTCGACATGAATACAGGGACGTCAACCGCCGCCGCAACATCTTTCTGGAAATGGGCGAAGTAACCGCATGCGCCGATAATAGCACGCACGCCCTGCGCCTCCAGCTTCTTGGCGGCTTCGATGATCATCTGCTTGATGGCAGGATCGCCCGCAAACAGCTGCTCGATCTCGAAATCAACCACTTCGTAGCACACGGGATAATTGAAGGTGCACGCATTGGCAACATTGCCTGGAAGCTTGGGGTAATCCAACTTCACAGCAATGATGCCGAGTACCTGCCCCGAAAAACTACGGGGCGGAAGCCCGTGGGTACCACGAACCTCCGCCTTCGTCTCAAGCGCACCGTATGCGCTTTTCCAGTTGCTCATTTACTCGCCCTCAGGAGCTACGTATTCGCCCTCGCGCAGATAAGCCTGCATCTGCTCCTTTGTCATATGGCCAATGCCCAGCTCATCCAAGGTGAGGCCGGTCTCGAAGAAGTTGGTCTTGTTCATAACGCCGCCCAAGACAATCATGGAATCGATGATAGGCGTAGGAACACCGAACTTCTTGCCCAGCTCATGGTATACATGGCAGCCAACGGGAACATCTTCGGTTACATAGCGGTTCTTGATGGTGAAGGGGCCGGTAGCAAAACCGACTTCCCACTGTTCCTCGAAGGGAACGTTGCAGCCCTCGCCCATATATTCTTCGCCCAGAACGCTGGTGCGCTGGTAGAACACTTCTTTCTTAAAGGGCTGGATGCCAACACCCATAGCTTCCGCCAGGGCAATTTCCTCGTTGTAGAACTGGTACTGAACCTCAGAAATAGAGGGGCAGAAGGAATGGGAGTAGATGGAGTAGTCGTGGATGTTCTTGTCCAGGACCGTGCCGAAGTTTTCCATCGTGGATACGCCCAAAACCGTACCGGGAACATGGATAACCGGGTTCACATTGGAGAAGCCGATATCCATAACGGTATCGCCGCACACTGCGCCATCGCCTTCAGTGATGGCATCAAAGCAGCCCAAGGCCTTCGAGCTTTCCACGAAATCTTCCGTGTCCTTTGCAGGAAGCGCAGCGCCACGCAACGTAATAGCGCGATACACCAACGAGCAGGTGGGCTTTGCAACGCCACCTTCGGTATCAACACGCGTGCCATAGGGAGCGCTTGACCAACCACCGATGATAACCTTCTTGGTGCAGCCCATTTCGCGCATCATCTTGCGAAGCTTCAGGCTACCGTAGTTATCGGGAATGATATGAACGATCTGGCCGTCTTCCAATGCAGGGATGAGCTCGCGGAAGAAAATCTCATGAGCGATAGAGGGGATACCCACAACAATGAGCTTAGCACCCTTAACCGCTTCGGCTACAGAATTGGTTGCCATGGCAAATTCGCCCTTGCCCATACGACGGAAACCGTACTTAGTCTGCGTCCCCGGTGCCTTGTCCTGCAAGGTGATACCCGTACGCATAACAGTGCCCAATGCATTGTCAAAGAACGGATCCAGATCGCAAATACGAACTTCCTGGCCAGCCAACGCACAGTCGGCACCGCAGGTTTTGCCAACAGCGCCACCACCCAAGATGGCGATAGGTGCGCGGCGCAGCTCTTCTACGTCTACCAATTCAATAACCTCCTTAGCGGACGGCCTTGCGGCCATACTCCGAAAAACGCTCAGACCCGCGAACCGATGCGAACCCAAGCGCTACCTTCATCACTACAGAAGAATACCACGCATAAAACCCCGAATTCGCGTACAGAGACGTTAATTCCCTCATTGTCCTAGGGAGATTCCGTCAAACTCTTCCTCTGTCTGCTAAAACAAGCGTGTTTCCTTTATTCAACACAGGGCTACTTTCAAATAGCAACGCATTCAGTAGCAACGCACCCCTAGGCTATAACCGAAGCCGCAATACGCAAGGAGTGGACGCACGTCCATTATGCGGAACGCATCTGATACCATCAGGACAATCAAAACACAGGAGGACCCATGGAAAACGCACCGATGCATCGCCCCATGCGCCAGGCAAGCCGCCAAGTGCGCAATATCGACCAGCTTCACGCTATTGTTGAAGCCTGCCACACCGTACGCATCGGAGCACTCGACGAAGAAGGCATGTTTATTGTCCCCATGAGTTTTGGTTATGACTGGGCAGACCCTGAAAGCCCTGGCAACAATGCCCCCACCCCACGCCTAGCACTGTGGGTGCACTCGGCTCCCGAAGGACGCAAGGCAGAGCTTTTCAATCGCGAACCACGTGTCGCCATCGAAATGGATATCGAGGACGGCGTGATAGAAGGCCCCTATGCCTGTGCCTATTCCTATGCGTATCGCAGCATCATGGGTACAGGTACCGTTCATCGAATCCAAGGCACCGAAGCAAAACGTTACGGGCTCACCCGAATCATGCATCATCTGGCCCCCGGAGCTAGCGCCGGTTTTACCGACCAAGCGCTGGCCCGCACAAACATCTACTGCATCGACATAGATTCCTTCACTGGCAAACAGCGCGCCTAGGAAAACCAACAACAAAAAACCGCCCTTCGTTTTTTGCGTCAGCATAAAGCAAAGGGCGGTTCGTCATTTGAGGCAACTGGAAGCCGCTAGGTCATCGGACGTATCAGCAAACCAGTTTCGACTCTTCTACTTTTTCGATATACCAATTCAAGAATCTCATCAAGGGCTTGCGGAACACTAGCCCAAGCAGCAAGAACGGCACAACGAACAGCAGCAGTAAGCCGATTTCTATCCAGAAATCATTCATGTACACGCCCATCATGGCGGCACGCATAGCGTTGATAACATGCGTTGCCGGCAGGAAGGGGCTGAGAACCTGGAAGAAGTCGGGCAACATCTGGAGCGGGAAGCTGCCACCGCCGGAGGTAACCTGAATGATAAGAAGGAATACGGCAATAGCCTTACCTAAGTTGGCAAACGATACCACCAACGAGTAAATGATGAAGGTGAAGACCAAGCCCGCCAACCAGAAACAAATCAGATACAACAACGGATTGCTTACCTGCACCTGCAAGAACAGTATGTTGCCAAGAGCAAGAACCGTGGTTTGGCACAGGGAAACGAAAGCGAATACGCCAAAACGTCCCAAGAACAACTGATACAGTTTTGGATACCCCAGCTTAATCTGCGCCTTGCGCGACACATCCACCTTGATAGCAACCGCCAGCAACAATGAACCAACCCACAAAGCCAATGTGGTATACAACGGCGCCATCTGAGAGCCGAAGTTATCTGCAGGGAATACCGCATTACGCTCAAGCTGCACAGGAGCCGCCAGCGCCGATGCAAGGGCATCGGGGTCGGAATAGAGCACCGTACGTAACTGTTCGAGGTTCCCCGAAGCAAGCGCCTCACGCATAGCGGCGGAAAGCGAAGTGAGCTTTTGCGCTGAATCATCTAGATCGGATGCCGTGTCGAGCAACTTCTGCTTCGATGTTGCGATGCGGCCAGCAAGGGAATCAGCGCCGTTTTGCAAATCATCCCCCACCGAACCAAGCGTTGACGCGCTCGAAGAAAGCGAGCTCGACATAGCAGAGACCTGGTCCATCAACGCATCAAGCTGAGGTTTGATAGTGTTGTTGTAATCGTCGGAAAGCTGACCCACACTGCCCTTCGCCTGAGCCGCAAGAGCGCTCACCTTGTCATGCTCGGCCTGAGCCGAAGAAGCGTCAGCCCTGATGGAATCGGCAGCAGTACGCAAGCCGTCAGCCAGCGCCTTTTGAGAATCGGCAGAAGCCTGCAACTGCACAGCAAGCTGTGTGAGCGTTTCCTTCAAACTGGGATCGCTCTGCACATTTGCCAAACTCCTTACCTGACTCGCCAACGACTCGAATTGCGAAGCCTGAGCCTCGATCGAGGAGGCCTGATTATCCAAGCTACTTGCAGAAGTGCCCGCAAGGGTATTGGCAGAGCTGAAAGCCTGATCGATTGCGCTTGAGACGCCCTCATACCCCGCTGCGCTATTGGAAATGGCCTCGCCCAAAGCGGCATTGGACGCCTTCAGGGCATCACCCATGGAAGAAACGGAGTCCTTCGCTTGGTTGGCGGAATCCATTACCTGAGCGGCAGAATCACCTGCCTGGCCCAAAAGCTCAGCCGAGCCCGTCACCAAAGACTGAGAGGCATCGAGTACCTGAGCGTAAGTTCTCAACGTCTGTGAGGCATCAAACATCTGAGCACCCATAGTATCGACATGGTTTGCCAAATCACCCAATCGGCTATCGATATTGGCGTTATCCGAGTACTTCAGCAACGAGGAAGCAACATTCATGCCCACTTCTGCGAGCGTTTTGGCAAATACCTGGTTCACCATATCTGACGCCTTGCTGGCGCCTTGATCGGTAAGCTTCGGCGCAACCACGTTCTTCTTTTCGTTGCTGTAGTAAATCAGATCTGCATGACCTGAATCACCCGAGTAGAACGTCATCATGTCTTTGCTGAAGCTTTCGGGGATAACCACTGCCGCGTAGTATTTACCTGATTTAGCGCCGTCGATAGCGTCGCCTTCGTCCGTAAACACCCAATCCATCTGCTCGTTAGCTCGCAACGAGCTGGCAATCTGCTCACCCATGTTCACTTTCATGGGAACCAGATCGCTCTGATAGCCCTCGTCGTTGTTCACTACCGCAACCTTCAGGTTGCCGGTATTGTGGAACACGTCCCAGCATGCCAGCACGTTATACCAGCTGAAAATAGAAGGCAGCAACACCAAACCCAAGATAATAAGGCCGGTAATCAAGTTGCTGAAGATACGCTTCATGTCATCGACGAAAAGCTGGCGGATCACTCTCATTATTTCAGCCCGCCTTTCAGGTCAACCGGCTGCGGAGCCGGAGAGTCAGAAACGCCATCACGAGCCCGGAACAGATCACGCAACTCGTCGTCAGACAAGTCGTCGAGGGCAACTTCGTGAGCCAAACGATCACGGATGAACTCAATCACAACAAGGAAGATGATGATGGCCACCAACCAGATAAGCCAGCACGTAAGCATAATCACTTTCTCGAAGCCCAAGAGGGAGAGAAGTGGGGTGACGATGGCGGGCACCGCCAAACCAAAGAAGAAACCGCCTCGCCTTAAGCGCGGGTACAAACCCATAAAGCGCTTAGCGCTTTCTGCTAGCTGGCTACGATACTCTTCCCTGTCAGCCAAAACACGGAACAGCTGGTCCATACGATAGCGGCGCGCAGGAAGTTTTGCTTCTTCGCCATTCAAGATATCGCTCGCGGCAATCTGCTTGCTGAACATGCGATTCACATTGGTGAGGTAAGGGCGTAGCAGGAAGCCGATGACGAAGAACGCCAAGAAATACAGGAGCAGCATGCCCACTTCGCCGAGCCATTGCAGTCCGTAGAAACCGGCAATGGTTTCGCGCAGCGCGTTAATGCCATACGTGAATGGGAACACTGGGTATACAGCCTGGAAGAAATCGGGGGTCATCTCGATGGGATACAGACCCGTAGCGCCAGGGATCTGCACAAAGATGAGAATAATGCAGAGGCCCTTGCCAACATGCTGCAGCAGCACCGAAAGCGCATACTGAATGCACAGGTAGGTAAGGGATGCGAACATCGCCGTCAAGAAGAACAGGGGCGCACTTGCCACCTGAACGCCTAAGAACAGGTTACCAGCGCAGCACACTATAGCCTGAAGGGAAACCAAGGGCGCCAAGAACAGCCACTTACCCAAATACCGTTCACGTGAGGAAAGGTTAGGGATGCCCTCATCGTCAACCTCTTGGCGCAAAATGACCAAAAGCATGAACACGCCGATCCACAACGTCATGTTCATAAACAATGGCGCCATTGCAGATCCATAGGCATTAACCGAATACAGCTCTTCGGTCTGCAGCTCGGTCGGCGAAAGCATGAAGCCGGCAATCTTTTCAGGATTCAAGCCGCCTTCGCCAAGCAAATCTTGCAAGGTGTTAGCGGTGCCCAAGGCAACAAGATCGGTTCTGACTGTATCGATATCGTCTTGGAAACCAGCAAGCACGCCATCGGTTTGACCAAGCGCGGATGCCGTGGTTTGCAGCGCGGAATTAAGCTGATCGAGGGCCGTTATCGACTGATCGATGAGCAGCGACTGGTTAGACACCGCCGTCGAAAGACCCGAAAGAGCATTCGAGAGTTTTGTCGTGCTATCGCTTAATGCTGGAAGCGTTTCGCTGGTGAGCGTACCACGGTATTTGTCGGTGTTTTCGAGTGTGCCCTGAAAGGCGGTATTCACTTTTTCAGATGCCGAAGCTATATCGTTCGAGGCCGACTTCAAAGCTGGATAGGTGTCCTTCACCCCAGCAACAGCAGATTGCAGCGAGTTGTTCTGCGCTTCAAGGGTCTTAGAGGATTCCTCGATGGCCTGCTTCGTTTCGTCGTTTAAACCAGGCGTTTCCTCGAGCGACCGCAAGGAAGCAATTATGGCAGTGTTCATCTTCACCGTTGCTTCGCCCTGGGCAACTGCGGCGTCAACTGTGCCTTCTGCACCTGAAATAGATTCATTCACTTTGCCCACGGCGGCATTTGCGTTGGTGGCAGCCTGAGAAGCTAAATTGGAGGACTGGTCTAACACGCCTGTCATCTGCACCACAAAGGGACCCAACGCTTGCTGGGTTTCGGAAAGCAAGTTGGAAGCCTCTGAAAGCTGCTGGCTCAAGTTAGCGATATCGCCTTTGGCTCCCTGAAGCTTGCCTTTTGCATCATTGGTCTTAGAAGATAGGTCGTTTGAGGCGGACGACAAATCATTAACCGCGTTACGCGCATCCGACAACGAGGCATTTGCTTTATCCAGTTGCTTTTCGATGGAAGTTCGCGCATCGCCAATGTCGCCTTCGGCCTGCTTCAGACCTTCGTCGATCTCTTCGGCAACTACACCGCTGACTGTAGAAACAAAGGTGGAATTGATGGTTTCATCCAGGGTATTCGCACCCGTGTCGGTAACCTTGGTCGAAACGCCACCCGCTTTTTCGTTTACGTAATACTCGAGCTTTGGCTGAGTGATGTTGCCTGTCAGAAACGTAGTGACGTCATAGCTGAAATCGGAAGGGATGATAAACGCCGCATAGGCCTTCCCCGATTTCACTTCCTCCATGGCAGTATCGCGGTCGGTGAAAGTCCAACCAAGTTGATCGTTGTCGTGTAACTGATCAACCACCTGGCTGCCCAAATCAAGGTCGCCCATTATGTCGGTTGAGGCACCTTCGTCTTCGTTGACCACGCACACACGGATGTTTCCCGTATTGTCGTAAGGGTTCCAAAAACCTTCTACGTTGAACCAGGTGTAGAGAGAGGGCAGCACCACCAAGACGAACACGACCACCAAAGCAGCCGGCGCCTTGAGCAAACGCAGATAGTCACGCCCAAGAACGCGTAGGGCATTCTTCACGCTGAGGAACACCTCCTCGCATAACAATCACAACTGCGCCCCTAAAAACAATGAGCGCGCAGATACCGAACACAGAACTTAGTTATTGTATCTTGCTACTGCCGATAGCCCCTCATCCATCAATCCCTTTACAGAAACTCCCCATCTGTGGATTAATCAAACATTTTTAGACAGGCGTCGGCTTAAAGCACATCGAGAACAGATCGATAACCAAAGGCATCACCCCCGACGCCCCCCGCAAACACTGCCAAAAAAACAAAAGCTCGAAGCAAGGCACCGCTCCGAGCTCAATGAAAACTAGGTATAGAGATCTCGCTGCCCCATTGATGGTGCGCGACTATTCGAAAACACCGATAGACGACTAAATAACCTTTTCTCTTTCAACACGCACACTGAGCCACCTTCGACAGAGCAACCCAACGCCCGATTTATTTGGCGGGAGCGAAGTTACTTTTCCGCCGTAACCTCCAGCAGAATACGACGGAAGGAATCGACCACCTGCCAACGTTCGGAACGCGAGGGAATGCCCAGCTCGATGGTGTAGCTCGACTGGGAAGAAAGGGGGATGCGTAGCAAATCGGGGCTCGCCATAGGAGAATAATCAAGCATATCAGTTGGGCAGAATACCGCTCCCAACCCTTCAGAGCACAGGGAGAGCAAGGTGGGCATATTGCCACTGGTAGCCACAACGTGAGGCTTGATGCCGGCATTGCGGAGCTCGGAATAGGCAACACGTCCTGAAATATCGTCAACCGATCCAAGAATGAAGGGGCACTTCTTCAGTGCGCTAATGCCCTCACCCTTCAAGATTTCGATAGCCGATTCAGGGCTAGTGCCCATAGCCTTCGAAAGCACATCAGCACGAACCGCCAAGACGATTTCTTCCTTATATATAGGTTCAACCTCCACGCCAGGGCATGTGCCCTCGAAACGAGCAATGGCAACATCCACCTCACCGCGCTCGGCGCTGCGCAGAAGGTTACGATTGGTATCTTCGATGAGCTTCACGGTAACCGCAGGCAGCTCTTCGGAAAGACGATGAATCACCTTGGGCATAAGATAGCTTCCACGTGTGTGGGAAATGCCCACCTTCAACACGCCCGCACCGCCACCGGCCACTTCACCGATCTGGCGAATCATATCCTGCTGAGCCTGACGCTGCTCACGCGCATACAGCAAGAACACCTTGCCTGCTGAAGTAAGAGAAATAGGAGTACCGCGTACCACCAGTTTGGCGCCCAAATTGCGCTCAAGCGAAACGAGACGCGCACTTAACGTCTGCTGTGAGATTTGAAGCTCATCGGCAGCCTTCGTGAAATTCTCATTTTCCGCAAGCTTTATAAACCAGTCCCAGCCTTCGAGCGCCATAACTGCCTTTCCTCACTACCTTTTACGGAGCTATTAGTATAGGTGGCGCACAAATAAACGCGCGCCTTTTCGCTTAATGGAGTCGGATGATGGGCTGCCCCGAGGGCCAAACCCAACATGACAAGAACGATTGTCGAACCAACCCGCCAAGCGAACTGCAACATGCAAAAACGCTACATGCCGTTCATCGTTAACAGAATACCGCTATCCAACGAATTTTGTTGCATAACAAAATTAATCATGCTTTTACAAAAAATAAACGGTTAGTTCACGTAAAATTGTCAAACAACGAAATGCCGAACGCTCTCGGCGTTGGGTTTGCAGACGCACTCTAATATGCGATCACGCAATCCCAACGCCGAGGCGTTCGACTTTCACTTTCAGTAAACGCAAAAGAAAGAGAGAAGGACATGAAGAAAAAGCTTCTGGCTATTGTCGTCGCAGCTTGCGCCGCGTGCATGGCACTCGCACTGGTTGGCTGCGGAAGCAACAGCTCATCGAGCGACAGCAAGAGCAGCAAAGAACTGCGCTTCGTAACTGGCGGCGAATCTGGCACGTATTACGCTTACGGTAGCGTTCTTGCCCAGTACGCAACCAACAACGCTGGCGTCACCGTAAACGCTCTTTCCAGCGAAGGCTCCAAGGCAAACATCCAGTCCCTTGAAAGCAACGAAGCAGAGCTCGCATTCTGCCAGACCGACGTTGCAACCTATGCCTACAACGGTACCAACCTCTTCGACGGTGCAGCATACAAGGACTTCTCCGTTGTTGCAGCTCTGTACCCCGAGCAGGTTCAGATCGTTACCTGCAACGCTGACATCAAGTCCGTTGCCGACCTGAAGGGCAAGACCGTTTCCGTTGGCGCTGCCAACTCCGGCGTTTACTTCAACGCAGTAGACATCCTTGGTGCTTATGGCATCGATGTCGAAAAGGACATCTCCGCTGTATACCAGAACTTCGCTGACTCCGCTGATTCCCTGAAGAACGGCAAGGTTGACGCAGCATTCATCGTTGCTGGCGCTCCCACCACCGCTATCACCGACCTTTCCACCTCCAAGCAGGCATACCTGGTATCCATGGACGCTAAGCACATCGCTAAGCTCCAGGAGACCTCTCCTTACTATGCAGCTGCAACCATTCCCGCTGGCACCTACAGCGGCATGGACGCTGACACCACCACCGTTTCCGTTCTCTCTGTTGTTCTTGCCAACAACTCCGTAAGCGAAGACGACGTCTACAACTTCACCAAGTCCCTGTTCGACGGTGCTCAGAACAACGCCGATGCACACGCCAAGTACAAGGAACTCGACCTTGAAACCGCTACCTCCATCACCTCCGTTCCCTATCACGCAGGTGCTGCCAAGTACTACAAGGAGCAGAACGTAGAGGTTCCTACCGCTTAATTGCCTAGCATGGCAAGCCGTACGCTTTAACGGCAGAGCAACACAATCAGGGTCGCAGCGAATATCGTTGCGACCCTGCTTTAGTGCTCAGAGCTTTGTGCGCAAGGTGCGTTTTTGCCGCATAGCATTGCGAAAACGCAACTTGCACCCAAAGCATGTGCAAATCGTCCCCCTTAAGGAGAGCTATGAGCATATTTGGAACAGACAAGATGAACATCAGAAAGAAAAGCGACGTCAAAAAAGACGAAACCGTCGTACCTTCCAACGAAGACGTTAACGTCGACGAGGTCATGCGCAAATACGACCGCGAGTCGAACACGCGCATCTGGCAGGGCGTTCCGAAAGCCGTCATAACTTCGGTAATGGTTCTGTTTTCGGTTTACTGCCTGCTTATGACGTTGTTCAGCGTCGAGCAGGCTGAAACTCGCTTGGCCCGCTTCTTGGCATTCGTCATCGTCATCGGCTATCTGATGTATCCCGTTAAGAAAACGGGCCACTCCCCCAACCATATCCCGTGGTACGACATCGTTCTCATGGTGGTAGGTGCTGGGTCGTTCGTGTACTTCTCGGTTAATGCTGTCGACATCATGATGATGGGCACCCGTATCGGCACCCTCGAAGTGGTTCTGGGCATCTGCGGCATTGCTGTGCTTATCGAGCTTTGTCGCCGTTGCGTTGGCATTCCGATTATCGTGGTAGTTGGCTGCCTGCTAATCTACGCCTTCTACTGGCAGTTTAGCCATGGTGCAGACGCATACCGCGCATTGAGCAACATCGTGCAGAAGCTCTTCTACACCACTAGCGGCGTTATCGGCACCCCTACCAACGTGTGCTACACCTACATCGTGCTGTTTATCATTTTCGGCGCCTTCCTCGAACGTACCGGTATCGCGAACTTCTTCATCAGCTTCGCAAACCGCCTGGCTGGTTGGTCGTCCGGTGGCCCGGCAAAGGTTGCCGTAATCTCCTCTGCGCTGTGCGGCATGGTTTCTGGTTCTTCGGTTGGCAATACCGTTACCACCGGCTCGGTAACCATCCCAATGATGAAGAAGACCGGCTATCGTCCCGAATTCGCAGGCGCTGTTGAAGCGGCATCCTCTACGGGTGGCCAGATCATGCCTCCCATCATGGGCGCTGCTGCGTTCCTTATGGCTGAATACATGGGCATCCCCTACATTCAAGTTGCTGCGATCGCCATCATCCCCGCCCTTCTGTACTTCGGCGGCATCTTCTGCACCGTGCATCTGGAAGCAAAGGCCCGCGGCCTAAAAGGCATCCCCTTCAACGAACTTCCCACCTGGATCTACCTGCTGAAGAACTGCTATCTCATCATTCCACTCGTTGTTCTGGTTTGGATCGTATCGGCCGGCATCTACACCATGGCGGTATCTGCCGCCATCTCCATCTTCGTGGCGTTTGTTATCGGTTTCATCCACTTCCTACTCACCAACTGGGAAGAGCGCACCGAAGAAGACACGTTCGGCAGTGTTTTGCTTGAAACCTGCAAAACCGCCCTGTGGACCGCCGCCGATGCCTTCGCCGCAGGTGCCCGCAACTCCATTGCCGTTGCCGTAGCATGCGCGCTGGCCGGCATGATCGCTGGATGCATCACCGTTACCGGCCTGGCCTCCATGCTCATCAACGCTATCGTTCTTGCCGCTGGCGACTTCCTTATCATCGGCCTGATTCTTACCATGCTCTGCTGCATTGTTCTTGGCATGGGCGTTCCCACCACTGCGAACTACTGCATCATGGCTGCCACCTGCGCTCCGATCCTGATTCAGTTGGGTGTGCCGCTGGTATGCGCTCACTTCTTTGTGTTCTACTTCGGCATCCTGGCAGATATCACGCCCCCTGTTGCCCTGGCGGCCTACGCAGGCAGTGCTATCGCAAAGTCTAAGCCGATGAAGACTGCTGTAACCGCGTCACGCTTGGGTATTGCGGCGTATATCGTTCCGTTCGTATTCGCGTTCTGCCCCGCGCTTATCATGCAAGCGCCCGTCGAGCCGTACATGGTCGTTCTCAACACGGCCATGGCTTTGTTCGGCCTGTTCGGCGTTGCTTCTGGTTTACAGGGTTACCTGTTCGGTAAGATCAACCCCATACTGCGCGTGTTTGCCATTGTTGCCGGCGTTGCCATCATGATTCCCATGTCCGAAGCAGACGGTATAGCCTCCCTTGGCATCAATGCCATCGGCTTCCTATTCGTGTTCGGCGTGTTTGCTTACCAGAAGCTTGTCCATGGTAAGAAGAACAAGGAAACGAAAGCAACCGCCTAAGCTTTACCGTTACGCCACATCAATCGACGATTTGGCGTTAAAATCACTGGGCTGGCGCTTATGCGCCAGCCATTGCCCCACTTACAACGCACTTCTACGATAGGAACGATATGGATTACAAAGAAACCATTTGGGTCACTGGCTGCAAAGGCTTTCTGGGTCGCGAAATCGTCAAGCGCTTAGAAGCCACGTACAATTGCACCGTTGTTGGCACCGACAAGGAACTGATGGTTACCGACCCTGAACGCATCGACGCTTTTGCGCAAGATCTGCGTCCTGATGTGGTTATCAACTGCGCAGGCATTTCGCGCGCGGTAACCGGCCTGTCCAACCGCATCCATGCCTACGAAGTCAACGCTCTTGGCGCTCGCAACGTTGCACTTGCCGCAAACAATGTTGGCGCACTTATGGTACAGATCTCAACAGACGACGTGTTCCCCGTACGCATGGCGGAACCCGCCAACGAATTCGACACACCCCACCCCGAAACGCCTTACGGCAAATCGAAGCGCGCAGGCGAGGTAATGGTGCGCGACACCACGCCCAATCACCTCATCATCCGCTCTTCCTGGGTATACAGCATCGACGGCGGACAGGTTAAGGACGCACTTGACGCTGCAGCTGCCGGTAAAACCCTTGTTGCACGCACCGATCAGCTTGCTTCGCCAACCTCGATTTCCACCTACGTTGACTTCCTGATCAAAGCCATCAACCGCAAGGCAACTGGCGTACTTCACGTTACCAGCCGCGGAATGGCAAGCCGCTACGAGTTCCTCTCTCATGTTCTTAACACTTGCGGCTACGATGCCAACACCATCTTGGTGCCTGAATCCGATCTGGTTACCGCAGAGCAGGTTGAGCTCGAAAGCCTGATGCTGGAAATGTTTGGAGCCGAGCTTCCCACCTGGCAAGACGATGTTGAGTCTTACTTCAAGGAAGTTGACCTGGCAAAATAGCGAAAACCCAAGAAGCGGCTTTTAGGCTTTATAGCCCCTGGAGCAATCCAGGGGCTTTTTGCTGCACACGGGATTGGCAGCAGAGAGCCAAACAGCACCTTGGCTGACTCGACTCACGCTTGATAAAACGCATATCACCCGCTACGAAAGGGGTATGGCATCAAAGCAACACACCTAGAACTTCCCACGGTTCAATTCGCCCTCCAAGGCCCCAACGCGACCTCCCCAATTCTCCCCGCTGAGCGATCACTTCCTGAACGTGTTCTGCATGATAAAATTCTGAACGTTTGGCACTAATCTGATTACAGGACTATCACCTATGACTAACAAAGCATTCGATACTGCGGCAAATGCCGCAAGCTCGCGTGAGCACTTTGCATCGCGCATTGGTTTCATTCTCATCGCCGCTGGTTGCGCCATCGGCATCGGCAACGTATGGCGCTTCCCCTACATCACCGGTGAATACGGCGGAGGAGCATTCGTGCTCCTATACCTGGTGTTTCTGGTCATCCTTGGACTGCCCGTTATGGTTATGGAGTTTGCAGTAGGTCGCGCCAGCCAAAAAAGCGCCGCACAAGCCTTCGACATCCTGGAACCAAAACGTCGATTTCACTGGTTTTCATGGTGGGGATACATTGGCTGCATGCTGCTGATGATGTTCTACACCACCGTTGCCGGCTGGATGCTTGCCTATATCCCCAAGATGGCAACAGGAACCTTCGACGCTGCCAGCACCGAGGTGGCAGGCAGCGTGTTCAACGCGCTTCTTGCTAACCCGAGTGAACTTATTGGCTGGATGATCGCTGCCATCGCTATCGGCTTTGCCGTATGCAGCCTTGGTCTTCAGAAAGGCGTAGAGCGCATCACCAAATGGCTCATGGCTATTCTGTTTGTAGTAATGATCATCCTATGCATCCGCACCACCACCCTACCCGGTGGCGCAGAGGGCATCGCATTCTACCTCATCCCCGATTTCAGCCGCATGTTTGAAGGCGGTATGGCAACGTTCGGCGAAGCGGTTTATGCAGCCATGGGTCAGGCGTTTTTCTCCCTTTCTTTGGGCATTGCCGCCATGGAGATCTTCGGCTCGTACATCAATAAAGATCGACGTCTGATGAGCGAAGCGGTTTCGGTAACCGCCCTCAACACGGTAGTGGCCATCCTTGCGGGACTCATCATCTTCCCCGCTTGCTTTGCTTACGGTGTAACGCCTGATTCCGGTCCTTCGCTGGTATTCGTAACGCTACCCTTGGTATTCGCCCAAATGCCTCTTGGCTGCCTTTGGGGTGCGCTGTTCTTCATCTTCATGAGCTTTGCCGCACTTTCTACGGTTATTGCGGTGTTCGAGAACCTTATCAGCTTCAGCATGGACAAATGGGAAATCAGTCGACGCCGCGCTGTTGCCATCAACGGCATTTTGGTGCTGGTACTGAGCCTGCCCTGCGCGCTGGGCTTCAACGTGCTTTCCGATGTAACCATTCCCGCCATTGGCGATATTCAAAGCATCGAAGACTTCATCGTGTCCAACAATATGTTGCCTTTGGGTGCACTCGTATTCGTGCTGTTCTGCACCCGCCGATACGGTTGGGGCTGGGATAATTTCCTGAAAGAAGCAGACACCGGCATCGGCATCAAGTTCCCCGCTTGGTCTCGTATATGGGTTTCTTACGGCATCCCCGTGCTGATCGTCATCATCTTCATCATGGGATACGCTCCCAAGATCGCTTTCTGGCTGGGGCTTAGCTAGGCCAAGGAACCAGAGTCTATCGACACAAACGGGGGTTCGGCTATCGCCGAACCCCCGTTTTAGGTTTACGCTTCAAAACATCAGAGGACCTAACCCACACAAATCGGTAAGCCACGAATCAGAAGTGCAATGCTTCACGGGCACTTCAATGGGGCCGCAGGGTCGACGATAGCTCAGAGCCCGCCTCAACCACAGCGCTTCGCGCAGACTACCTCACCGGGATGCAGGGACGCCTCGCAGCGCCATGCCTGAAGCTACCCACAACACAGAGTCCGCTCTACCCTGCAACAGCGCTGCTTCAGATCTACCCTGCCGACAGCACCGCAACTGAGTTGGCTAAGGCACGCCAGATCCACCCCACCTATGGCGCCACTCTTGAAGCATCTCGGGAACCTGAAAACAGAAAAGCGGCGCGGGCTGCATCTTTTTTGCGATTGCGGATTACCGCGTGACTCCAAATCATGAATTTTGGCGCGAAAACACGGTAAATCGGCGGTTCTGCGGTCCTAAAGAGACGGAAGACAATCCGCAATCGCAAAAAAGTTGCAGAGATCCCGGGATTTTTGTTTTCGCGATGGTCGGAGTGCCGCAACGGAGCATACCGCGTGAGACAAGTACGAAATCCCAAGCGGCATCAATGGACAGTTCTTCGCAACGGAACATAGCTCGCGAAAAACTCGTGAAGTTTTCGCGATCACAACGGGGCATACCCTACTTAAAGGGAATATAGGCAAAAAAAATAAGGCGGCTTGAAGCCGCCTTATTTCTTACGCATATCCGCCGCGATACAGAACCTCGATCGGAATACCAGGATGCTCGGTAACGTATTTACCCTTGATGAGCATCTTCTTGTATTCAACCGCATAGTCCTTAGGGCCGATCATCCTGATTTCAGGTGCAGGATAGGCCTCCAGGAAGGATTCCATCTCGCGCATGAAATCAACGGGCTTGAACGTCTTCTCGGAAATTGCAGCGCCATCTTTATCCAAAGCTACCGCCATGAAGTCGGCGTTTGGAAACCCTGCAATAACGACGTATTGTGGTTCAGCCATAATTTTCTCCCTCTCTTAAATTGTGATCCCTGGCTTGTATTTTACGTTTATTCTCCACAAAAGAGAAGCACCCTAGCCAGATTTCCCAGCTAGGGTGCTTAGAACATGTTCGCTTATTGAAACGTTTGACACTAGAAGGCGCGGAAACGCTCGTAGCGCTGGTCGCGAAGCTCTTCGGGGCTCAAGCGATACAACTCCCGCAACGAGCGCGTCACAAATTCTTCCACATAGGCAGCAGCCTGTTCGGGATTTTCATGAGCAGGGCCATCCCCTTCGCTTACCACTTCTTCGATAATGCCCATATCGCACGCTTCTCGGGCGCTCATCTTCATGACGGCAGCCGCCTCGGCAGCACGGGTGCGATCCTTCCACAGAATCGAGGCAAAACCCTCGGGCGAAAGAACCGAATACACCGCATGGTCTTGCATAGCAACGCGATTGCCCATGGCAAGTGCCAATGCACCGCCCGAGCCGCCTTCGCCCAAAACAATGCATACAACAGGAACGGTAAGGCCTGCCATGGCAACCAGATTGTCGGCAATGGCATTCCCCTGACCGCGCTCTTCTGCTTCCATGCCGCAGAATGCGCCCTGGGTATCTACCAAGCAAACGATAGGGCGGCCGAATTTTTCTGCTTGCTGCATCAAGCGAAGGCTCTTACGGTAGCCTTCAGGCTGAGGACAGCCGAAATTACGGGCAATACGCTGCTTCAGGTCGGCGCCTTTTTCTTCGGCAACCACCGTGACAGGCATGCCGTCAATCCAACCAATGCCACCGATGATAGCCCCGTCATCGGCAAACATACGATCACCATGAAGCTCGAAGAACCCATCGACCATATGGTTGATGTAGTACTGCGAAGTTGGACGATGGATGTTGCGAGCGATCATAACGCTTTCCCAAGCAGGGTTGTCTTCCTTCGAAGAAGCCTTCTTCAGGGGCATAACCGAAGGAGCATCCGCGACACCGCGCTTCTTGAGGGCGCGCTTCAATGAGAAGGAGCCTTTGACGTTAATACGTTTCCCGACTTCCCCGGCAAGCCTGGAAAGAGCCCCCTCCTCGACCTTCTCATCTTGGCGAGTAGCAACAGCATCCTGTGCAGCGCGCAGCATCGCACGCACAGCACCGCCGCCAGGAACCACTCGGGCCACGTTCTGATCGAGCTCCACTTCCTTCGGGGCGCTATGCAACGCGAGGATACGCGATAGGCATTCCTTCAAATCGCTGCGCTCAACGATGGCGTCGATGAGGCCATGTTCAAGCGCAAACTCCGCCGTCTGGAATCCTTCGGGTAGCGTCTGCTTGATGGTGTCCTGGATTACACGACGGCCAGCAAAGCCGATAAGCGCATGAGGCTCGGAAATAATGATGTCGCCCTGCATGGCAAACGAAGCCGTTACACCACCTGTAGTGGGATCGGTGATAACAGATACGTACAGCAAGCCCGCACGACCGTGACGCTCGATTGCGGCGCTGATCTTGCCCATCTGCATCAAGGACACAAGACCCTCCTGCATACGGGCACCACCAGATGCAGTGAAGATAAACAGGGGCAGGCCCTCATCGGTAGCCCGCTCAACAGCGCGGGTCACTTTCTCTCCCACAACCGACCCCATCGAACCCATCATGAAAGTGGATTCCATGATGCAAAGCGCCACTTCGCGGCCATCGAGCTTTACTTTTCCGGTGCGCACACCCTCATCGAAGCCGCTACGCGCACGTTGCTTTTCAATAAGCTCGTTGAACTGAGGGAACTCAAGCGGATCGTTTTCGTCCATAGAAGCGTCCCATTCCTCGAATGAGCCTTCGTCGAACAGCAGCGCGATGCGCTCGCTCGAAGTAAGACGGTACAGCTCGCCACAGGTGGGACACACACCACCCGTTGCCAAAACAGGCTGTTCGTCATGGTACATCTTGCATTTGGGGCAACGGCGCCAATTTGGCTCATGCTCAGCAAAAGCAGGATCGGGATGGCATTCCACCCACAAGCTATGAGAGCGATCTTTTTCCATAGGGGAAAGCACGCAGATGCCATTCTGATGCGCCACCATACGCAAAAGAGGATCAGCTACGAAGTTGGTATCGCACACAAGAAGCGCACCCGCACCGCACATCTTTGCCGCCTGGATAACCGCATACACGTTGGCGAACAAACGAGCATCGAACTTGTCGCCCAGCAAGGCAACACGAGCAGATCCCGAGCAGGAAAAACCCTTTTCCTTGTCTTTGGTGCCCGTTACCCATATCTGGCTGCACTCGTTTTTCACGCAGGCCTTCACGCATGCTTTCATGGGAGAGCCATAGCCAACCACCAGCAAGGGGGCATTGATTGCCTGCTCGAGCAGCGATAGCTGATATACGACCGTGCTGTCCGCAACGGAAGCGTCAAGTTTAGCCATTATTGTTCCCCCTCTTCCTGCACTTTCGCCATTACATATTTCTGCGTTGCCTGAGCGCAAACCTCACCTTCGACACGTGCTACCACATCCGCAACACACATCCGAGAAGAATTGCGCGTGATGGTAGCCTCGAGGGAAACAGTGTCGCCAGGAAGCACCGTTCGGCGGAATTTAGCTTTATCGATACCAGCGAGGTAGCCGATGCGTCCCGCCTGGCCTTCCTCCGAAAGCAGACAGCAGCATGCTGCCTGAGCGAGCGCCTCCATCAAAATGACGCCGGGAAGAACAGGATGCCCCGGAAAATGGCCCGCGAACAAGGGCAACTCAGGGTCAACATCAAGCTCAGCCACGATAGACTCACCAGGTTTGCAGCTCACAATGCGGCTCACCCATACAAACGGATCACGATGGGGCAGCAACGCCAACACGCCCTCGCGATCACAGGGAAAAGCGACCTCAAGCCCCATTACTCACTCACCTCCGTAAACGGAGATACCGCCAAAGAGGCATTGTGACCACCGAAGCCCAACGAATTAGAAAGCGCAACCTTCTGAGGACGGTTTACCAGCGCACCGGACGGAACAAACACTGGGCATTCCGGATCCGCCTCGGCATAGCCTGCCGTAGGGGGAACAATACCGCGAGATACCGAGATGGCCGTCACAATGGCTTCGATAGCGCCTGCTGCGCCCAGCATGTGGCCCACTGTGCCCTTTACCGAAGTTACAGGAACCTTGGAAGCAAGCTCGTCGCCAAGAAGGCCATGCCATGCGGCAGCTTCCACCATATCGTTTACATGCGTTGCCGTACCGTGGGCATTCAGATGACCCACTTCCTCGAGGGAGAAACCACCTTCGGCCAATGCCTGACTCATAGCGCGCACTGCACCTTCGCCACTCGGCTCCGGGGCAGTCATGTGGTACGCGTCACCGGTAGAGCCGAAGCCCGTGATCTCGGCAATAATGTTTGCGCCACGCGCTTGAGCATGCTCAAGCGATTCCAGCACCAACGCGCCTGCTCCCTCACCTGCAACAAAACCAGAACGACGCGCATCGAAAGGCAGGGCGGCCTTCGCGGGATCATCGGACTTGGTAATAGCGCCTAAGTTGCCAAAACCAGCTAGCGACATATTGGTAATGCCCTCTTCGGTGCCGCCGGCAAGTGCCGCGTCCGCCAAACCAAAGCGAATAAGGCGATAGGCTTCGCCCACGCAATGGGTGCCGGTTGAGCATGCCGTAACGATATTCAGGCAATCACCCTTCAAACCATAGCGAATGGCAAGATTGCCTGCCGCCATGTTCGAGATCATAGTCGGAATAAACAGCGGGCTTACACGCTTTGCCCCTTTTTCGTGCAACACGATAGACTCGCGCTCAAAAACCTCCATGCCGCCAATGCCGGATCCGAACACACACGCAAAGCGAGTGGCGTCCTCTTGATCCATATCGATGCCAGCCTGCGCCATGGCTTCATCCGATGCCAAGATGGCGTACTGAACGAAGGGAGCGAAACGACGCGATTCCTTCTTGGAGAAACCCGCTTTCAGGGGGTCGTAATCGGGAATAGCCCCAACAACACTCACATTAAGCTGCTCACGCTTTTCTTCGGGAAGAAGGCTAAAGCAGCATTCACCAGATGCAACCTTGCTCCACAGCGCATCAACACCAAAGCCTGCTGGGGAAATCGCGCCCATACCCGTAATGACTACGCGGTTGAATCCGTTGTTCTTCTCTTCGTTGCTCATAGCGACATCCCTCCATCAATCGTCAAAACCTGTCCTGTAATGTAGCGGGCTTCGTCGCTCGCTAAGAAACGAACCGCATTTGCCACATCCTGAGGTTCGCCGAATTCCTTCATCGCAATACGCCCGCGCACTGCCTCGATGGCCTTTTCGCCCATCGCCTTCGTCATCTCGGTTCCGATAAAGCCCGGCGCAACTGCGTTTGCCGTGATACCACGCGCAGCAAGCTCCTTCGCCACGCTTTTGGTGAGGCCAATGATGCCCGCCTTGGATGCCGAATAATTAACCTGTCCAGCATTGCCATAAAGGCCTACGACACTGGAAACGCTTACGATCCTTCCGTATCGTTGCTTCATCATGATGGGAGCTACATGGCGAACACAGTTGAAAGCGCCCTTTAGATTGACGTCGATCACGCGATCAAATGCCTCTTCGCTCATGCGCGCCAGCAAGCCGTCACGCGTGATGCCCGCATTATTGACCAGAACATCGATACGGCCCCACATCGCCTGAACCTCTGCCACCATAGCTGCAACCTCCTGGAAGGAAGAAACGTCGGCGCAGACAGCCTTTGCCTCAACACCATGCTCCTGGGCAACTTCAGCCGCCAGGCCCTCTGCCGCTTTAAGGCTCTTTTCACTTGAGCAATTGATAGCTACAGCATAGCCTGCCTCTGCAAGCGTGCGCACCACCGCTTCACCGATGCCACGGCTTCCTCCCGTCACCAGGGCAACGGGGAACGCTGCTTTCTCGATCTTTGGCACGGTTTACTCCTCCCCAATGCCCGTTTGCTCGGAAACAAACGAATTCCACTCATCAAGCTTTCCAAGGCGAACGCGACCAGCACGTTTATCGATTCGGCGGACAAGACCATTCAGGACGGCGCCATAGCCAACCTCAACAAACTGGGCTGCACCCTGCCTGATCAATGCCTGTACGCTCTGTTCAAAATGGACGGGGCTTACAACCTGACGAGCCAAACGATCGGCAGCCTGGCTGATATCGAAAACCTGTGCATCGGTATTGCAGATAACCGAAACTGAAGGCTGCTTCCAAGAAAGCTCGCCGCACTTCTCTCGCACCGCATTAGCCGCAGAAGCCATAAGCGGGCTATGGAATGCCCCCGCCGTATTCAAGCGGGCGCCGCGCTTACCCAAAGCCTGCCACGCCTTTTCGGCTCGCTCGATAGCGGCCACATCGCCAGATACCACTACCTGGCCTGGTGCGTTGTAGTTGGCGCATACCAGTATTTCTTCCTGGGCACAGGTATCGCAGATACCCTGCGCGTCTTCATGGGCAGCACCCAGCAGCGCATACATCGCGCCAGGGCGCTCCTTGCAGGCCTGAGCCATGGAGCGAGCTCGCACATCAAGCAAAGCGAAGCCGTCTTCATCGCTCAAAGCGCCACTGGCCATAAGGGCGCTGATTTGGCCTAGGGAAAACCCGAGCGCAGCTTCCGCATGAATCCCTCGCGCATCGAGCGCATGAGACAGGCCAACAGATAGAGCCGCAGCCAGCACTTGGGCGTTATAGGCATCGTTCACCTGCTCGGCATTGCCCTCTCGTGCAAGCGCAGCAACATCAACGCCGCACACCTCGCTCGCAATCGCAAAGGTTTGTGCAACCTCTGCGATCCCGAGAAGATCAGCACCCATCCCAGGCTTTTGGGCACCTTGTCCCGGAAACATGAATACCGTCATGTTTAGCGCACCTCGGCATTCCATGCACGACGAGCGTTTGCATCCAACATGCGCTGAAGGCCCTCGCCTGCCCACGACTGTGCTTCAGCCACCAGGTCGTCGATAATTTGAGCAGCGCTTTTCTCATCATTCACCAGACAAGCAACCTGACCAGCCATCAGCGAACCGTTATCCACATCACCCGCAACGGCACGATGAAGGGAACCAGCCAACTCTGATTCAAGAAGGGCAACGTTGGCAGGGTCGGCCTCCAGTTTGCGAACGTTGCGCGCAAATTTGTTCTTGATACCGCGCACAGGATGCCCGCCAGCACGCCCCGTAACAATAGTGTCGGAGTCTTTTGCGCCCAAAACCTTCTGTTTATAGGCATCATCGATACCGCATTCCGTAGCGGTAAGGAAGCGCGTGCCAACCTGAACGCCTTCTGCGCCCAAGGCGACGGCAGCCGCAAAGCCACGGCCGTCCGCAATGCCTCCTGCGGCAATAACGGGAATGGAAACGGCATCGCATACTGCAGGGGTAAGCGCCATTGTGGTGAGCTCACCGATATGACCGCCCGCCTCGCAGCCCTCAGCCACGACAGCGTCGGCACCGCAGCGCTCCATACGTCGAGCCAGAGCAGCAGAAGCCACAACAGGAATGACCTTGCATCCTGCTTCTTTCCACATATCGATGTAGTTTCCAGGATTACCAGCACCCGTGGTTACTACGCGAACCTTCATCTCCGCGGCAAGCTTAGCGAGTTCAGGAGCCTCGGGGTTCATCAGCATAATGTTCATGCCAAAAGGCTTATCCGTAAGACGGCGAGCTTCTTCGATCTGTTCGCGGACCCAAGAAACGGGAGCGGATCCACAAGCGATGATTCCCAAGCCGCCCGCTTCGCTTACGGCGGCTGCAAGTTTCGCATCGGCGATCCATGCCATACCGCCCTGGATGATGGGCTGTTCAATACCCAACAGCTCGGTAATACGTGTCTTCATATACGTATGCCTCATTTCACTTTGCGCACTTTGCCACACGGGCATTCCTGTCAAAGAAGGCGGCCTCTTTGCAAACACTCGAAAGAAGCCGCCTTCTTCGACAAGGCGAAGGAGGGAGGGGCAGCCAAGGGCAATGCCCCTCCCGAACGCAACCGCATGATATGCGGCAGCGTCGGCTACAGAGAATCGATGTACTCCACCAAAGCGCCAACAGTTTCCAGACCCTCGGGCTCACCGAACTCAATGTCGAGGCGCTCTTCGATATCGCAGATCAGTTCTGCCATATCCAGAGAATCGATACCGAGTTCATCAAACGTTGCGCTTTCAACAACCTTTTCCGGTTCGATATCGAGGTTTTCGTTCAGGATTTCCTTAAGAGAATCAATAGTTGCCATGTTTATGTCCTTTCTTTATTCAACAGCGTCCGTTTGAGGGAGGCTGCCATTCACCAACATCATGCTGTCCGCTTCGTTATTGACCACATAAGCCAAACGCGACGAATTTGGACGCACTGAGCTACACCTAGATAAGGCGATAACTGAAAAAAAATGTTTATAGAGAGTTATGTTTCCGCAGTATTCAGCTGCTTGCTCTCCTTGTCGAAGAAGTCTTTGATCTTGCCCAAAGCACTGACGAACAGCTCTTCTTCCTCTGGAGTAAGCACAGCCAAGGCACTGTCAACCATCTTCTTATGGAAGGACTCGTGAGCACGGAAGGCCTTACGTCCCTTAGAGGTCAGCTGCACCAGAACCTGACGACGATCCATTTCGCTGCGAGAACGTTCCACAAAACCCTTGCGCTCAAGCTTGTTCATGGCCGCCGTAAGGGTCGCCATAGTAACATCGAGGCGCGAAGCCACTACTTTCATGGAGTTGATCTCATGCAGACCCACCGCGACAATGGTGTGCAACTCCGCAATGGAAAGCCCTTCGGTCAGACGATTCTTAAGCGAGCGCTCCTCGATACGAAGAATGGAATTAAACGTATCCGATAGCAACGTGTCGACAATCGCCTTGTCACCGCGTTCCTCATCGATGTTGCCAACGTTTTCCATGTTCACTTCCTCATCAGATCGAGTGCCCGGCATTCCGAAGCGTTTCCATAATACGAAGTTTGAAGAGCTAAAGCGCGCAATCCCATCAGCGGTTCAGCTGCAGTAGGCCGATTGCCCAATTTGGACTCACCTTAGGATTCAGCAGGCGCGAATGCGATGCCGAGAGCACCTAGGCCCAAATGCGTTGCCACCGTGGCTCCGCAGGGAGAAGACCCCTCGTCAACATACTCCACACCCGCTTCGTTAAGAGCAGACCTCAGGTCCTCAACACCCTGCTCGTTTGCAACGTGGCAGAAACGGATGCGCTGCTTGCCCTGCTCTTCGGTGCGCTTCTGAGCGTTCTGAACATACTGCTTGATAACACCACGCATGCCTTTAGCCTTGCCGAAAGCAACCAACACGCCCGTTTCGTTGAAGGTGAAAATGGGCTTGATGTTCAGCAAGCTTGCGTTCTTCACTTGATCAGCCGAAAGACGACCGCCCTTCAGCAGGTTTTCCAGAGTATCGCAGGCAACTAGGAACTGAGTTTCCGGAATAAGGGCTTCAATGGCCGCCTGGGCTTCGTCAAGCGTTGCCCCAGCGTCACGAAGGGCACAGAGCTGCTTTACTTGCAAAGCTGCCTGAGCGGTACAGCAAGCAGAATCGATAACACGAACATCGATGTCTACCTGGCCAGCTGCCGCGCGAGCCGATTCAATCGTGCCGGAAAGTACCCCTGCAATATGGAGAGAGATGATGCCCTCATAACCCTCTTGCGCAAGGCGCTCGTATGTCTGCACGAAATCAAAAGGCGCTGGCTGTGCGGTTTTAGGAAGCTCAGATGCTTCGCTCATGCGCTTATAGAATTCTTCGGAGCTGATTTCTACCTGGTCCTTGAATTCATCTTCGCCGACCAAAATATTAAGTGGAACCATGGTGATGTTCAGTGCTTGATACTCTTCTTCAGACATATCAAGTGTCGAGTCTACAACGACTGCAAATCCCACGTCCTACTCCTTTCCTCAATGCGCATGCCGAGTTCATTCATGCACATTTGCTTAGTTTGTCTAACTAATTTTGAAAGGATACGGATCTCGAGCAGGCACGGCAAGCGCATTCATAAGGTCACCACAGATTATCGAGATATGTTGCTTAACTTTTTCGGCCGCCGCCATACGAGCTTTTACGAGCACCGAAAGCACTTCCCTTTCGGGCGGTTTTCTTCAATTCGCCTAAAACTGCCTCTTCGCTTTTACCTTCCATTTGTCCACGCAATTGAACGATTTGATCACGGACCGAAGCAGCGCGCTCAAAATCCATCGCAGCAGAAGCCTCCATCATCTCGTCCTCCAGCGAGGCGATTACACGCAGGATTTCACTGCGGGAATAACCTGCCAAATCGGCGTTGACCTCTTGTGCGCTTCGCTTCCCCTCTTCAGATTCGAGGTAATCGGTGATGTCACTCAAGCCCTTCTTAACGGTTTGGGGCACAATACCATGCTCTTCGTTGTACGCCATCTGAATACTGCGACGGCGACGCGTCTCCTTGATGGCTTGATCCATCGAATCGGTGATCTTGTCGGCATACATGATTACCCTGCCATTGGCATTTCGCGCCGCACGACCAATGGTCTGGATCAGAGAACGGTGGTTGCGAAGGAAACCTTCCTTGTCGGCATCAAGAATAGCCACCAGCGTCACTTCGGGCAGGTCTAGGCCCTCACGCAACAGATTGATGCCTACCAGGACATCAAACTCCCCCTTTCGCAGGTCGCGTAAGATTTCAACACGTTCCAGCGTGCCGATGTCGGAATGCATATAACGAGCGCGAATGCCCTGATCGAGCAAATGTTCGGTAAGGTCTTCCGCCATGCGTTTAGTCAAGGTGGTAATGAGCACGCGCTCTTTGCGCTTAGCGCACTCCTGCGCTTCGTCGATGATGTCGTCGATCTGCGACATGATAGGACGAACGTCAATCTCGGGATCAAGCAAACCGGTCGGGCGAATAATCTGCTCAACCTTTGCCTCGCTAACACGTTCCTCATAATCGCCCGGAGTCGCGGAAACATACACGAATTGAGGGATTCGAGCTTCAAACTCATCGAAGCGCAAAGGGCGATTATCCAAGCACGATGGCAAACGGAAGCCGTGCTCAGTCAGCGTAATCTTGCGCGAGCGGTCACCTTCATGCATGCCTCGAATTTGAGGGACGGTAACATGGCTTTCGTCAATGAAGCACAAAAAATCGGTTGGGAAATAATCGATGAGAGTATAAGCCGGCTCGCCTGGCTCACGCCCGTCAAGATGGCGCGAGTAGTTTTCAATGCCCGAACAAAAACCCATGGTCTCAATCATCTCAAGATCATAGGAAGTTCGCATTTCCAAACGCTGCGCTTCAAGGAGTTTTCCCTCTTCATTGAATTGGGTAAGGCGATCTTGCAATTCATCCTGAATGGTCTTAACTGCGCGCTCCAAAGCAGGACGCGCAGCAACGTAATGAGAAGCAGGCCAAACAGGTAACGCTTCGAAGGTATTCAGCACTTCACCGGTGACATTGTCGATCTCCGAGATCTCCTCGATCTCATCGCCCCAGAATTCCACGCGAATCGGATTGTCCGCATAGGGAGGAAACACATCGAGCGCATCGCCGCGCACGCGGAACGTACCGCGCTTCAGCTCGTAATCGTTGCGGTCATACTGGATGTCGATGAGCCTGCGAATGAGCTCGTCGCGATCCTGTTCAACTTCCTTATCCAAGAACACCGCCATGCCTGCATAATCCATAGGCGAACCAATACCATAGATGCAGGAAACCGAGGCAACAACGATTACGTCACGACGGGAAAGAAGTTGAGCAGTAGCTGCATGACGCAACTTTTCCACTTCCTCATTAATGGAAGCATCCTTTTCGATGAAAGTATCCGTGGTAGGCACATACGCTTCTGGCTGATAGTAATCGTAGTAACTAACGAAATACACCACCGCGTTGTTGGGGAAAAACTCCTTCAGCTCAGCAGCCAACTGCGCCGCAAGCGTTTTATTGGGAGCCAACACAAGGGTTGGTTTTTGGACAGCCTCAATGGTTTTAGCCATGGTGTAGGTTTTGCCCGAACCCGTCACGCCCAGCAAAGTCTCATAACGCATACCAGATTCGATATTCCGGGCAAGCTGCTCAATGGCCTTAGGCTGGTCGCCCGCAGGCTCGTACGGAGAGACAACTTTAAATGGCTGCGTAGCAAGACGAGCAACGGGGAGCTTGCCCTCCATAACGTGACCCTCAAGATTGGAAAGATGGCTCACTGGTGTCTCCTTACTGGCTAGCCCGATTATCTGAAGAACAACCCACTCAGCGTCTATCAGCACATAAGATTAAGTAAGACAGAAAGCAAGCTGATACCTGGCGCCCGTCAAACGGACGCGCTTGTCACGCAAGGCGTGGTGCAATTTCATGTTCCCACCATAAGGAAATCTGCGATTCAAATTCCTCAATAGAACCGTTATTAGTAAACACCACATCAGCAATCGACAGACGCTGCTCTTCAGGAACCTGATTCGCCAAACGATTGCGCGCATCCTCTTCGGAAAAACCGCGTGACTGCATCAACCGGGCAATGCGAACCTCTGGAGAGGTGGTAACCGCAATGACAATATCAGCTTTCTGGTAAAAGTCATCGCGCCCATCAAGAATGGCCATTTCGAGCACAACCACCTCATGGCTCTTTCCCAAATCACCAATATGGCGAAGACAGCCCTCATATAAACGCGGTTGAGTAATCGAATCCAGCAAAGCGGTATTCTGTGAACTCGAGAAAGCGCAGGCGGCAAGTTCGGAACGAATAATCTCGCCCTCTGAATCGAAAATCTTATTTCCGAATGCTGCTCGAAGCTCATCCTTCATAGCAGCGTTGTGCAAGTTTTCGTGACCAACCTCATCGGCGTATACCACGCCGGCCCCTTTAGCTTCGAAGAATCGCATTAGGGTAGATTTGCCCGATCCTATACCGCCAGTAACAAATATCGTAATCATGCTCATTCCCCTCACCCGAGCACCCATGGTGCCTTACAATCGCCGCTCTTGCCAAATGCGTACCGAACAAAAAAGCGGTGGGTGCAAAAGCAACCCACCGCTTCATTATCGCATGTTATGCAATGCTGTGTTATTCAGCAGCCTCGGGCTTGGGCTCGGGCTCTGCAACAGCAATCTCGATGCCCAGATCCTCAGCAGCAGCCTTCATGGACAGGGAGATGCGACGACGCTCAACGTTAACGTCCATAACCTTAACCTTCACAACGTCGCCAACCTTGACAACCTGTGCAGGAGAATCGATGTGACGCATAGCCATCTCGGAGATGTGTACAAGACCCTCAACGTTTGCGCCGAGCTCGATGAATGCACCGAAGGGAACGATCTTGGTAACCTTGCCGTCAACGATGGTGCCAACGGGATAGGTCTCAACAAGCTTGGTCCAAGGATCCTCGGTGGTCTGCTTGAGACCCAGGGAGATGCGCTCGCGCTGAAGATCAACGTCGAGAACCTCAACCTCAACCTCTTCGCCAACCTTAACAACCTCGGAAGGATGGTTTACGTGGCTCCAGGAGAGCTCGGAGATGTGGATCAGGCCGTCGATGCCGCCCAGATCAACGAATGCACCGAAGTCAACAATGGAGGAAACGGTGCCCTTCAGGCGCATGCCCTTAGAGAGCTTCTCGAGGATTTCAGCACGCTCGTTCTTGCGACCCTCTTCGAGGAGAACACGACGGGAAAGAACAACGTTGTTGCGGTTGCGATCCATCTCGATAACGCGAGCTTCGATTTCGGTGCCGAGGTATGCGGTGAGATCCTTAACACGACGAAGATCAACAAGAGAAGCAGGCAGGAAGCCACGGAGACCGATGTCGAGGATCAGGCCGCCCTTGACGACTTCGATAACCTCGCCGGTAACAACTTCGCCAGCCTTGAACTTTTCCTCAACCTGAATCCAAGCACGCTCGTACTCAGCACGCTTCTTGGAGAGGATGAGACGACCGTCCTTGTCCTCCTTCTGGAGAACCAAGGCCTCGAGCTTATCGCCCAAAGATACGACCTCAGAAGGATCAGCATCCTTGCGGATAGAAAGCTCGCGGGCAGGAATAACGCCCTCGCTCTTGAATCCGATGTCAACGAGTACCTCGTCATGCTCGATCTTTACAACAGTGCCGTCGATCAGATCGCCCTCGTCGAAGTCGGTCAGAGTGCCATCGATCATCTTGTTCATCTCTTCGTCAGAGATGTCCTGAAAATCAATGACGGACGTGTTCTTGATTTCGGTCAAAACGGACCCCTTTCAAAAAAGTATCGGGGACCCTTCGTACGTGTTTGCAGTCAAAACATTAACCATGTATGCCGCGCTTGCCGAACAAGCACCAACAACAAACATGTCTCGGGGGCCTATAATTTCTTGTCTGCCTTTTTACAGACTTGGAAAGTATAGCATAGGGAGCATCGCACAATACGATGCTCCCCCGCTGATTTAATATATTTTTCGCAGCTGGCACGTTTTGTCGATTATCGGCACGTCCAGCGACATCTTGCGTCTTCGCTTTCCCTACTGATGGGATTCAGCAAATTCCTTCATGTACTCAACCAAAGCCTTTACGCCTTCGATGGGCATGGCGTTGTAGATGCTTGCGCGCATACCGCCTACGCTGCGATGGCCCTTGATGTTCTCGATGCCGCGCTCTTTGGCGCCAGCAACGAATTCGGCATCGAGCTCAGCTGAAGCGGTAACGAAGGGAACGTTCATGATGGAACGATCTTCCTTGCGTGCGGTAGCCGTATAGAAGTCGGTGGAATCGAGGTAATCATAGAGCAGTGCTGCCTTTTCCTCGTTGATCTTCTTCATGGCTTCAAGTCCGCCAAGAGACTTCAACCACTTGAAGACCTTACCGCAAATGTAGATGCCGTAGCACGGAGGAGTATTCGACATGCTGCCGGCATCTGCCTGAGTTTTATAGCGCAGGATGGTGGGCGTATTGGGCAGCCATTCATCCTTGATTAGATCTTCGCGAATGATAACGATAACCACGCCAGCAGGACCGATATTCTTCTGAACGCCGCCGTATACCAAACCATACTTCGAAACATCGATAGGCTCAGAAAGGAAGCACGAAGAAACATCGCTTACCAGCGGAACGACGCCTGTTTCAGGAAGCTTATGGTAATGCGTTCCGTAGATGGTCTCGTTTTCGCAGATGTAAACGTAATCGGCATCCTCGCGGAACTCAAGCTCATCCACGTTGGGGATGTAGGAGAAGTTACCGTCTTCGCTCGAAGCAACACAGCGAGCATCACCGAACAGCTGAGCTTCCTTGAACGCCTTCTTAGACCACGAACCGGAAACGATGTAATCGGCCTTGCCGTTCAGCATCAGGTTCATGGGGATAGCGGCAAACTGCTGAGTTGCGCCACCCTGCAAGAACAGCACTTTGTAGTTGTCGGGAATGTTCATAAGGTCGCGAAGATCGGCTTCAGCTTCCTCGATGATGCCCTTGAATGCAGCTGAGCGGTGACTCATCTCCATGACAGACATACCAGTGCCCTGATAATCGAGCATTTCCGCAGCGGCTTCACGGAGCACTTCTTCAGGAAGTACCGCCGGACCCGCAGAAAAGTTGTACACCCTTCCCATAGATACAAGTCCTTTCAAAACGCCCCGCCCACTAACGAGGCATACGAATAATGGAAGATACTTTACCAGAATAAAGTACGCACCAAACGACTATTTTGCAGAAGGCACATTTGCAATCCCCAACAAACCGATTCAAGCAGAGCAGCAACCGCCTCGTTCAAAGAGCGAAGCGAATTTGAACCCGCCCCAAAAGAGTCTCAGCGCTCGGAGAGCGAAGCGAATCCGAACCGAAAAAACGGATCAAGCCCAGCTGCAGCCTCCAGTGGTTCGGGGAGCGGAGCGATCCCGAACCCAACGCTCAAAGAGCAAAGCGAATTTGAGCAAACGCCCAAAGGGCGTTAACCAAGGCCCGGGGCATGCGCCAGTAAATCAGCGAGCGGCGCCCTGGCGAGTGCAGCTGACTTGAAAGCGCGAAGCGTAGGCTTATGGCCATGCTGAACGCTTGAAAGCCAGCTGTGCCGCCAGGGCGCCGCGCAGCGTCATCCCGTATGGAGCTTATGCAAAAGAAAAGGCACCCCAAAGGGTGCCTTTTCGAGTGCATAAGCGGACGCGCCAACTATTCTGCGGACTTAACCCAAGAGAACATTTCGCGGATCTTAGCACCAGTGGTCTCGATCTCGTGAGTGTTGATCTTCTCACGCTGCTCGAGGAGCCACTTGTGATCGTTCTCGCAGTCGGCAACGAATTCCTTGGCGAACTCGCCGTTCTGGATACGCTTGAGGATAAGCTTCATAGCCTCGCGAGACTGCTCGTTGATGACCTTGGGGCCAGCGTAGTACTCGCCGTACTCAGCAGTGTTGGAGATGGAGTAGTTCATGAAGTGGATACCGGATTCGTACATCAGGTCGACGATCATCTTCATCTCGTGATAGCACTCGAAGTATGCCAACTCAGGCGGATAGCCAGCCTCGGTCAAAGTCTCGAAACCAGCCTTTACCAGCTCTACGAGGCCGCCGCAAAGAACTGCCTGCTCGCCGAAGAGGTCTTCCTCGGTTTCCTCAGCGAAGGTTGCCTTGATGATGCCGGAACGAGCACCGCCAACACCCCAGCAGTAGGACATGATGATGTCCCAAGCGTTACCGGTTGCATCCTCGTAAACGCAAGCCAGATCAGGCACGCCAGAACCCTCGGTGAACTGACGGCGAACGATGTGACCAGGACCCTTAGGAGCGCACATAACAACGTTAACGCCTTCGGGAGCCTTGATGTAGCCGTAGTGGATGTTGAAGCCGTGAGCGAAAGCAAGAGTCTTACCAGGCTTGAGGTGCTTTTCAACATGATCCTTGTAAACCTGGGGCTGCTTCTCGTCGGGAACGAGGATCATGATGAAGTCTGCTTCCTCAGCAGCCTGATCCATCGTGGTGACCTTCAGGCCAGCCTCTTCTGCGACAGCCCAGTTCTTGGAGCCTTCGCGAAGACCAACGCGAACGTCAACGCCGGAATCCTTCAGGTTCAGTGCGTGTGCATGGCCCTGAGAGCCGTAGCCGATGATAGCTACCTTCATGCCCTGGATTACCTTAGGATCGACATCCTCTTCGTAATAGATCGTTACAGCCATGATTCATCCCTTCTTCTAATGACTGACTGTTATTACTGTATGGTGAATTGCGTCGCGCGACAGATGGCTTAGCTCACCTTGGAGCCGCGGGACATTGCAATTATACCCGTGCGAATAATCTCCTTGATGCCATAGGCACGCAGGAGGTCTTCAATGCCCGAGATCTTAGACTCGGTGCCGGTGACCTCGATGGTCAGCGACGACTTACCCACATCAACGATGTTGGCGCGGAACACGTTAGCGATCTCGATGATCTCGCTTCGGCGCTCAGGGTTGGCGTGAACCTTGAACAGCACCAACTCGCGTTCGATCGCCTGCTCTTGAGTGAGGTCGGTGATCTTATGCACGCTGATAAGCTTATGCAGCTGCTTGGTGATCTGCTCATATGCAACATCGTCGGCGATCATGATGATCGTCAAACGGGAAAGCGTCTGGTCTTCGGTTGGGCCAACGGAAAGAGACTCGATGTTGAAACCGCGGCGGGAAACCAAACCGGTAACGCGAGAAAGCACGCCTGGCTTGTTTTCGACCAGTACCGAAAGGATATGCCTCTGCTGAGTGCTCATTATCGGCCTCCTTCATTGTTGGCGCTGTGCGCAGCCGCATTTGCCTCGGCAGCGTTCGCAAACGGCAGGTTCTCGAATCCCTCAAGCATGTTGGAGATAGGACCAACATTCACCGCTCCGATAATGTCATCGAGCGGAGCACCGGGAGCCACCATCGGGAATACATTTTCATCACGATCGATGCGCATATCGAGCAGCGCAGGGCCATCGTAATCAAGCATCCACTTCATGGCGTCTTCGAGCTCGGCAGGATCGGAAACGCGCTTGCCACCCCAACCGTAAGCCTCGCACAGCTTCACGAAATCAGGATTGTCGGGCAACAGCGTTTCACTGTAGCGCTCGTTGTAGAACAAGCCCTGCCACTGATGGACCATGCCCAACGCGGAATTGTTCATAAGAAGAACCTTCACGTTGATACCCTTGACGGCTGCGGTTGCCATTTCCTGAACGTTCATCTGGAAAGAGCCATCGCCCGCAATGCACACTACTTGCTTTTCAGGGCAAGCAACCTTGGCACCGATAGCAGCCGGGAAGCCGAATCCCATGGTGCCCAAGCCGCCACTGGAAAGGAACGTGCGCGATACGTCACGGTCAATATGCTGAGCAGCCCACATCTGATGCTGCCCAACCTCAGTGGTCACAATGGAGTTCTCAGGATCGAGCAAGCTAGAAAGCAGGTCGAGAGAGCCTTCGGGCGAAATGGAGCCAGCGGGAGTGGATACGCCAGGGCTATAGAACGGATGACGGCTTCGCCATTCTTCGATTTGAGCCAACCATTCCTTGGTGCAGGGTTCGTAGCCTGTCTGCTCAAGCTGCTCGTTGATGCCACCCAGAACAACTTTCGCGTCACCTACGATAGGAATCTGAGGAATGCGGTTCTTGCCGATTTCAGCAGGGTCCACATCGATATGGATAACCTTCGCATCGGGCGCAAAGTCAGCAAGCTTACCAGTAACGCGGTCCGAGAAGCGTGCGCCTACCGCAATAAGCAAATCGGAATTAGTTACCGCATAGTTCGCAAACTTGGAGCCGTGCATGCCCACAAGGCCCAGGCTGAGCGGGTTGGATGCAGGGAATGCGCCCTTGCCCATCAGCGTGGAGACCACAGGAATCTGCAACTTTTCTGCCACCGCAAGCAATTCCCCTTCGGAATGGGATGCAATGATACCGCCGCCGATGTAGAGAATGGGGCGCTTCGCTTCCTTCATCATCTCGCATGCCTGGCGGATCTGGCGAATGTTGCCTTTAACCGTTGGCTTATACGAAGGAATCAGCACATCCTCAGGGTACTCGAACACCATTTCCGAACCAGCGAGGTCGGAAGGAATATCGATGAGAACCGGACCGGGACGACCTGAGTTGGCGATATAGAAGGCCTCACGGAAGGTCTTGGTCATATCGTCGCAGCTCTGAAGCAGGTAGCTGTGCTTTACGATAGGCATGGTGATGCCCACGATATCGGATTCCTGGAATGCATCGGTACCGATAACACTGCGAGGAACCTGGCCGGTGATTACCACCATGGGAACGCTGTCCATATAAGCGGTGGCAATGCCAGTAACCGTGTTGGTAGCACCAGGGCCGGAAGTCACGATGACAACACCGGTTTTGCCCGTGGCACGAGCGTAGCCATCGGCTTCATGAGTCGCACCCTGCTCATGGCGAGCAAGAACATGGTTGATCTTCTTCGAATCATACAGGGCGTCATAGATCTTGATAGCTTGACCGCCTGGATAACCGAATACCGTGTCCACGCCTTCGGCTTCGAGCGAAGCGATGATGGCCTCTGCGCCCAGCATCTTCTTGCCTTGTTTTTCGGTATGAGGACCGAGGCCCATCTTGGCTTCGTATTCCTTATCGATCACGCTCATCCGAAATACGCCCCCTTGTCAGCGCTGGAAACGAGCTTTGCGTAACGAGCAAGAACGCCAACCTGGTACTTGGGTTCAGGCTTCACCCAAGCAGCACGACGGGCTTCGAGCTCTTCATCGGATACTTCAAGCGTAAGGGTGCCTTCATCGATGTCGATGTCGATGATGTCGCCCTCATGGACCAAAGCAATAGGACCGCCCGCAGCAGCCTCAGGGCTTACATGGCCGATAGCAGGACCCTTGGTTGCGCCAGAGAAGCGGCCATCAGTGATGAGAGCGACAGACTTGTCCAAGCCCATGCCACAGATAGCACTGGTGGGCGTGAGCATTTCGCGCATACCAGGGCCGCCTGCAGGACCCTCGTAACGAATAACCACAATATCGCCGGCGTTGATCTTGCCGCCGAAGATAGCCTCGCAGGCCTCTTCCTCAGACTCGAAGACACGTGCCGGGCCGCGATGCTTGCGCATATCGTCGGAAACAGCAGACTGCTTCACAACGCCGCGATCGGGAGCAAGGTTGCCGTGCATAACACGCAGACCGCCGTAAGGGCTGTAGGCATTTTCAATGGTACGAACAACTTCACCATCAACCTGCGGGCATTCCTTGATCCATTCAGCCATGGAACCGTGGCACGTCATGGCCTCGCCGTCGAGCAAGCCGTGACGGCCAAGTTCGCCGATGATGGCGGGGATGCCGCCAACCGCATTCAGGTCCTCGATATGGAGCGGACCGGCAGGAGCGATGCGCGTGATGTTCGGGATCTGCTGGCAAACCTCATTCCAGTCGTCCATGGTAATGGGGCAGCCAGCTGCGTGGCTGATTGCGGTGAGGTGGAGCATGGTGTTGGTCGATCCACCAAAAGCCATATCAAGAGCCATGCCGTTACGGATGGAATGCTCGTTGATGATGTCGAGCGCGGTGATGTCCTCCGCTACGAGCTCCATAACCTTCATACCCGCATGCTTTGCAAGGCGAATGCGCTCAGAGTACACAGCAGGGATAGTGCCATTGCCGGGAAGGGCGATGCCCAGACCCTCGGACAGGCAGCAGATGGAGTTCGCAGTGAACATGCCCGAGCAGCTACCGCAAGTGGGACATGCGGTGTTCTCGAACCACTTGCACTCTTCTTCGGTCATGGTGCCGGCGGTTACCTGGCCCACCGCGTCAAACAAGGTGTTCAGGTCGGTTTCATTTCCGCACTTGTCACGACCGGCAAGCATGGGGCCGCCGGAAACAAGGACCGTAGGAATGTTCAGACGACAAGCGGCAAGAAGCATGCCAGGAACAACCTTGTCACAAGAAGGAATGAGCACCATACCATCAAACTGGTGACCCTGCACAACGCACTCAACCGAGTCGGCAATAACCTCACGGCTGGTAAGGGAGAAATGCATACCCTCATGGTTCATGGCAATGCCGTCACACACGCCGATAGTGGTTGCCTCCAAAGGCGTACCACCCGCCATGCGGACACCTGCTTTAACAGCTTCAGCGATCTTATCCAGGTGATTATGGCCGGGAATGATGTCATTGGTAGAAGAGATAACGGCGATGAGTGGGCGCTCAATCTCCTCATCGGTCAAACCGTCAGCCTTTAAAAGGCTTCGGTGCGGGGCACGCGCAAGGCCTTTCTTGATCGCGTCGCTTCGCATCTGATCACACCCCTTTCTCTATTGGGCTCTTAAACTCATTGAGCGGGTTTCGGAAAACCCGAGCATAAAAAAATCCTGTGCAGCAGACTGCATCAGGACCACAAAGAGAAAGGGGAAACAATGTTCCCACGGACCGATTACGGGGTCACCGATTCAGCCTACTGACCAACCACCGAATCGGAGATCGTCCGCTTCGAATGGAAGATGTTCAGGCAGAACAGCTCAGAGGCGCCTTTCGGACCGTCCAACCATTGGCTTTCAGCAACCGCCAACTCTCTGTGGGAAGGATTCGTCCCTACTTTTCCTCGTCTGCGCTTTTCAATGTTGTCACTATAGCACCATCCAAAGCCAAGAGCGCAACTTTATTTCAATAGAGTGAATTATTTTGCAAAAGCGTCACAGAACGCCATAAAAGCCCCGGGGAATACAAAAAAAGAAGCCCGCCAGACCTTCATCCCCCGAAAGTCTGGCGGGCTACCTTCACGCCGAAACAATGTGCTCGCCGACGATTTAAAACCCCTCCCGCATTATGCGGAAACTCGCCCTTATATCGAATCGCGTTCGCTCATTCATTTTCAGGACTCCCCAGACCCGAAGACGTTTTCCAAATGAACGCGTTCCAATCGAACAAGACCATTAAACCATGAGTTCAGGCGAACATCAAACATCGATTTCAAATTAATTAACCGTTGTTTGATTATCGCAAACTATGTATCTAACTATTATTTTGCGAGCAATCGACCTGCGTTTTCGATAATTCTTGCTATGCAAGGATTCCACGCAATCTGGTTTTTGCGAATCAGGCAACCCTAACAAAAAAGCCGCTGTTCCCCACGGAACAGCGGCTTGCTAAAGACAGAGAAGCAAATTAACGGGGTTTTCTGGCTATCAGCACACGTGGCCTTCCCGTCAAGTCTAGAGCGATTCGAGCCTGGTCAAACCCAGCAGCGCAGACGCAATTGCGCGCTTGCTCAAGGTGCTCCTCGAACAACTCAACCGCCAGAACACCACCAGGCTTCAAATACGAAAGGGCATCGGGAAGAAAGCGCCTGAACAAATCAAGGCCGTCCTCCCCGCCATCCAAAGCCAGACGCGGATCCCACTCGCTCACTTCGCGAGGAAGGCTGTCGCACACTTTTGTGGGTACATACGGCGGATTCGAGACAATAAGATCGAAGCTCCCCTTCTTGCCGGGATCGAGAGCGCCAAGGAGATCGCTTTCACAAACTTCGACACGATCCCCGAGCCCAAGCGCCTCTACGTTCTTTCCAGCAAGGGCCAAAGCCTCGGGGGCAATATCGAGTGCCACTACCTGCGCCGCTGGGTATTCCGAAGCGATCGAGCAGGCAATGCATCCCGAACCCGTGCATAAGTCCACAGCACGAAGCTCGGGCAATTCGGGAGAAACAACCTCGTCGCCATTTTCACCAGCAGCAACATGATCGGCAACGCGCGGAAGCTTCAGTTCCGCAAACGCCTCGCTCACCAAAACCTCAGTCTCGGGACGAGGAATCAATACATTCGGAGCAACCAAGACGGTTATATAGCGAAAGGGAACCTTGCCGCTGATAAGCTGCAGTGGCTCCCCCTTACCGCGGCGGGCTACGAAATCACGCAGAACGGCTCGCTCATCGAGCGTAAGAGGTCGCTCAAAGTTCACATACAGCTCAATACGACTCAAACCCGTAGCTTCAGACATCAGCCATTCTGCCGAAAGGCGAGGATTTTCATCGCCCTTACGCTCAAGAAACCCTACTGTCCAATCAAGAGCTGCCTTTATGGTCCACATATCGTTATCAGCCACACTGGCCACCTTTCATTACCACACGGCGATCGCATACCAAACCAGGTGCGCTCAACCTCGGTGCGAACAACGCACGCGCTCATTGCATTCACCAAACGCATGTCGAAACGCAATACTCAAATAAAAAGGGCAGGACATCGACCCCAGGCCACGCCCTACCCTTTCAGATTCTCTTCGAATCAAAATCTCGCACAACGCTGCCAGGCACCGCAATGCAACGACAATGCTAAACGGCTTCCTCAAGCTTCTGGGCTCGATCAGCTGCCTGCAGCGCAGTAATAACATCCTCCAGCAGGTCGCCCATAAGCACACCGTTGTAGGTGGAGTTGAAACCGATACGGTGGTCGGTCACGCGATCCTGAGGGGCGTTGTAGGTGCGGATTTTCTCAGCGCGGTCGCCCGAACCGATCTGGGCCAAACGCTTTGCGCCTTCAGCTGCTTGCTGCTCTGCAAGCATCTTCTCATACAAACGAGCACGGAGAACGGCCATTGCGGCAATCTTGTTCTGCAGCTGGCTCTTCTGGTCCTGAGACTGAACCACCAAACCGGAAGGCAAGTGCGTGATGCGAACCGCCGAGTCGGTGGTGTTAACGCACTGACCGCCCGGTCCGCCAGCGCGGAACACGTCAATGCGGAGATCGCTGTCTTTGATGTCGATATCGATTTCGTCCGCCTCGGGAAGGACAGCAACCGTTGCTGTCGAGGTATGGATGCGACCCTGGCTTTCCGTCTTAGGGATTCGCTGAACGCGGTGAACACCCGATTCGAATTTCATGACCGAGTACACTTTGTTGCCCGTTACCTTGAACTGGATTTCCTTGTAACCGCCCGCTTCGGAAGGAGAGACATCCATAGCCTCCACTTTCCAGCCATGATGGTCGGCAAAACGCAGGTACATCTTATACAGATCGCCAGCAAAAATTGCCGCTTCGTCGCCGCCCGCGGCTGCACGGATTTCAACAATGATGTTCTTCTCATCGGCAGGGTCAGAGGGGATAAGCATGAACTTGATGTCTTCCTCAAGCTGAGGGAGCTCGCCTTCGATACGGGAAATCTCTTCCTGAGCGAATTCCTTCATATCGGCGTCAGAGAGCATTTCCTTGGCCTCTGCCAAATCGTTGAGATCCTGCACGTACTTGCGAGCAGCTACAACAAGCGGACCCTGGTCGGCATAGCTCTTTGCAAGCTTATTGTATTCGTGCTGGTCGGCAAGAATCTGAGGATCGCCCAGCTTCTGTTCCAGCTCTTCATATGCATCGATGATCTTCTCAAGCTTTTCGCGCATGTTCTTCCTTTTCGCATTTCAATCGCCAGTTCCACCAACCGGCCCACGAGCATGTGCCCATGAACACATTACCCGGAAAATTCACAGCCATATATTCTAGCATGAAGCCAGAAAACTAGCAGCCGCCTCCGCAGCAAGAGCACCATCGGAGACCGCCGTTACAACCTGACGCAAAGGCGTAGTGCGCACATCACCTGCTGCGAATAAGCCCGGAACCGACGTTGTTCCGCCCTCATCGGCAACAATGTAACCCGACTCATCAAGCTCAACGATCCCACTCAGCCATTTCGTATCGGGACGTGTTCCGATGGCGACAAAGACCCCTTGGGCACGAATCGTGCTCGTTTCTCCTGTTAGGACGTTATTCAGTTGAACACCGCTCACGCGGCCCTCCTCCTGCAATACGTCCGACACAACACAGTTCCAATGTGTAACTAGGTTCCCTATGCCCTCAAGCTGCCTGGCATACCACGGGCTTGCCCTCAACGCTTCGCGACGATGAACTAAATGAACGCTTCGCGCAACACGAGACAGATACACCACATCGGCAACGGCGCTATCGCCACCGCCTACCACAATTACATCCTTGTTGCGAAAGAAATTGCCATCGCAGGTTGCGCAATACGATACGCCCTTCCCCACTAAGGCATCAGCCCCGTCAACAGGAAGGGGAACAGGTTTCGCTCCCGTAGCAATTATCACGCTCCGCGCAGAATAGGAATCCTGTATCCCTTGAACCACGAATCTGGAATCGCCGGAATTCCCTTTGTTCACCGAAATGCCTACGGCTTTGTCGCTTTCAATAACAGCGCCGAAACGCTCCGCCTGCGCCTGCAGCGAGTAAGCCACCTCGAATCCGTTGATTCCCTCGGCAAACCCTGGATAATTCTCAAGATTGTCGATGGAGAGCAGCTGCCCTCCCGCACCAAGCTCTTCGAGAATTACTGCGGAAAGGCCAGCACGTGCAGCGTAGATACCCGCCGCAAGCCCAGCGGGACCCGCACCCACAATCACGATATCGGTACGCTTTTTATCCATCATAGGAAGCACCTTCCTTCTTATCCCGGTATCGCAAAAGATTCATTGGGCAATACGAACACTCCACGGAGGCTTTGAGCGTACAATAGCACCACCCAAGCAGAAACGAGCCTCCATGAGCAAGCCCCGAAAGAAACAACCCCTTCGCTCCGCCAAGCAATCACTTGCGGTGCTCGCCAATGCTTTTAAGCAGATCGGAGGCCGCGGACTCTTCGCCGCCTACGGGGCATTCCTTTTGGTGTGCTGCGCATTGTTCTGCATCCTTGAACCTGATACGTTCCCAGTTTTCGGCAACGCTGTTTGGTATTCCTTCCAAGCCATTACCACCATTGGATTTGGCGACATTGTTGCGCATACCACCATCTGTCGCGTTATCACGATTCTGATAGGGCTTTCCTCGCTCGTTGTTGTTGCCCTGATCACCGGAACCGTGGTCAATTACTACAACGAAATGATGAGTTTACGAAAAAACGACAGCATCATGACCTTCGATGAGCAAATGAGAAAGCTCACCGAGCTTTCCCCCGATGAGCTTTCCGAGCTTGAACTAAAATATCGCGACTTTACCAAACGGCATCGTCAGTAACAGGTTGCCTTTAATCCAAAGCTTTGAGCAACGTCTGCTCAGACTGGACGCCCACAAACTGTCGAGCGGCAGACCCGCCCTTGAATACGATAAGCGTCGGAACACTCATTACGCCAAAACGCTGGGCAAGCTCAGGCTCCTGGTCAACATCAACCTTGTAAACAGCAGCCTTACCCTGCTTGGCAAGGGCAACGCGATCAAGAACGGGAGCCATCATCTTGCATGGCCCGCACCAAGTGGCAAAGAAGTCAACCAATACGGGATATGAAACGTTCTCGACTTTTTCTGCGAATTCAGACTGAGTGATATGAGGCACCATAGTAAACTCCCTTCTGTTCCCATAAATGCAACTTAGATAGTATCATTTAATTTAAACCATTGTAGCACGCTTTTGAGGAATGGCGGATACCCTTCCATTATTTTGCCCCTCTATGTTGATGCATGCACTTCTCGTTTCATTATCGTCACCTGCCGAGACGCCGGAGCGCCGAAGGAACCAAACCGTGCAGTACAGCGATCGGGGCAAACTCGCGAGTCAAGAGGCGCCAAAGAAGGCGCGGCGGCACAACACGACGGACGCGAAATGAAAGGATGACCAAAATGCAGCAACACGGTTTTCGTGCTCCATGGATATTTTGCCCTTCAGGGCATGCCCACCCCTGCTCAACAGGATGGCGTAAATAAAAAGCCGCAAAGCACCGAAACTGCTTTGCGGCTCATTTTCAAAAAGTTCAACTGAGGTTTAGCAGGCTAAGCGCGAGTACGAATCTCTTCCTTAACCTTTGCGCAGAAGTCCTCAACTGTCGAAGGAACGGTTTCGTTGGAACGGTCGCGCACCGAGATATTGCCCTCGGCGGCTTCCTTTTCGCCCAGGATCAGCATGTAGGGAACGCGGTCGATGCTACGCGCCTCGCGGATCTTGTAGCCGATCTTCTCATCGCGGTTGTCGACCGTCACACGGATACCAGCCGCTTCGATCTGCTCAGCAACCTTATGGGCATAGTCGCGGCTCTTTTCGGAAACGGGCAAGATCTTTACCTGCGTCGGAGCAAGCCAAACAGGGAATTTGCCCGCATAGTGCTCAATAAGAATACCGATAAATCGTTCCACAGAGCCGAAGCATACGCGATGCAGCATGACGGGACGCTTCTTGGAGCCGTCATGGTCGGTGTACTCCAAGTTGAAATTCTGAGGCATCTGGAAGTCAAGCTGAACCGTACCGCATTGCCACGTACGTCCGATGGAATCCTGCAGATGGAAGTCGATCTTCGGGCCATAGAAAGCACCATCGCCTTCGTTGACCTCGTATTCCATACCCAGCTGATCGAGTGCAGTCTTGAGACCTGCCTCTGCTGCTGCCCAATCCTCGTCCGATCCCATCGAATCCTCGGGGCGCGTGGAGAGCTCCACATGATACTTGAAACCAAACTGCTGATACACCGAGTCGATAAGCTTCACTACGCCCACGATTTCATCGGTAAGCTGATCGGGACGCACAAAAAGATGTGCATCATCCTGGTTGAAGCAGCGAACACGGAACAAACCATGCAAGGCACCGCGAAGCTCATGACGATGAACCGTACCGATTTCACCAGCACGAATAGGGAGATCACGATAGCTGTGCGGCTTAGAGCCATACACCAGAACGCCACCAGGACAGTTCATGGGCTTAACGCAAAACTCCTCCTCGTCGATGATCGTGGAGTACATGTTGTCCTTGTAATGATCCCAATGGCCAGACGTTTCCCACAGCTGCTTGCTCATGATAAGCGGTGTGGAGATTTCCACGTATCCCGCCTCATGATGGATTTCCCGCCAGTAATCAAGCAGGGTATTCTTCAGGATCATGCCGTTAGGAAGGAAGAAGGGGAAGCCTGGAGCCTCTTCGCGCATCATGAAGATGTCCATTTCGCGACCGATACGACGATGATCGCGCTTTTCCGCCTCTTCGAGATTATGCAGATACTCGTCCAGATCGGCCTTCTTAAAGAAAGCCGTACCATAAAGACGCTGCAGCTGTTCGCGGCTTGCGTCGCCTCGCCAGTACGCACCAGCAAGCTTCATCATCTTAAATGCGCCAATTTTGCCCGCAGAGGGAATATGGGGGCCTGCGCACAGATCCACAAAGGAACCATGGCGGTACACCGAGATTTCGCCTTCAGTTAAATCGTCAATATGCTCGAGCTTGAAACGCTGATCGGCGAATATTTCTTTCGCCTCTTCAACAGATACAACCTCGCGAACAAAAGGCTCGTTTTTCTTCACAATCTGGGCCATCTTCTTTTCAATAGCTGCAAAATCGTCTGAAGAGATATTCTCGGGCAGCTCGAAGTCATAGAAATACCCATTGTCGGTGGCAGGGCCAAACGCAATCTGGGCACCAGGGAACAGCTCCTGAACGGCCTCAGCCATAATATGCGCGCAAGAGTGTCGCATGATGGAAAGAGCCTCTGGGCTCTTGTTAGTAATGATTTCGATGGTTGCCCCGTCGGTTACCTGAGCAGTAACGTCCACCAGCTCACCGTTAATCTTGCCGGCAAGCGCAGCTTTAGCAAGACTGGTGCCGATAGATGCTGCCACATCGTAAACCGTGGCGCCTTCCTCGAGAATCTTCTTCGACCCATCTGGGAGAATGATTTCCACAATCGTTTCCTTTCTTGCATAGAGCGTATAGACGCCCATACAGCCATCAACGAACGAGCTATGTTACCACATAGCTCGCTTTACCTTAGCACACCAGCTGCCACAATCCTTGAGCCGCTGTCAAATACAGAAAGCCCAGCCGGTCCTTCCCCGCATAAAAGAGACAGGATCGGCTGAGCCTTCACGCTACCCTGTTCGCTAACAGGCAGCTACTTAATCTTAGTTGTGCAGTACGGGCACACAGTCCATGCGGGATCAAGCGCATGATGACACGTAGGGCACAGGTTTTTCAAGCGCGTATGACAATTTGGGCAAAGCACGTAATCTGCTTCAACCGGATAGCCGCACTTGGCGCAATCGCCAAACTTCATAAGCTCACGCTGCTTCAAGGCAAGTTCGAGATCCTGCTCTTCGCGATCCGCCTTAAGAAGCGGGGGGCGAATCATGCAGTAAGCAACCAAACCCACGATAGGCACAACGGAAAGCAGACCCCACGCCCAGCCGAAACCACGAGCCCGGGCATCACGTGCAGCCCAGAAAATGGAGAGCAGATACAGAACAACGACAATGCCCAGCAGCGCAAACAGCACCGTCTGAACCTCGCTCGTAAGGAACTGGGACATGATTTCGTTCATGGTTATCCTTCCTGGGAAATCTCAGCAAGCTCAGCACGCAAGCGCGCAAGACGATCGGTGATGTCGGCGAGCTTTGCACGATCCTTCTCTACAATCTCAGGAGCAGCCTTGGAAAGGAAGCCAGGATTGGAAAGCTTCTTGTCAAACTTGGTGAAATCCTTTTCCAGTTTGCCGATTTCCTTCTCCAAGCGAGCGCGCTCCTTGTCGAAGTCAACCAAGCCGGACAGAACGACATAAGCTTCCACCCCATCGGCAAGGCATACGCTGGATTCATCAGGACGTGCCGCATCAACAAATACCGCAGAAACCTTGGTATTAGCCAAGGTGGAAATCAACTGCACCTGGCTTTCGAAGAGGCTTGCTGCCGTATCGTCCTGGGCCTTAACCACTACTTCGAGCTCCGCACGAGGAGAGATTCCATAGCGAGCGCGGATAGAGCGAATGCCGGAAACAACCTGGGTAACCATGGTGATAACCTGCTCGGCATCAGGGTCGATATACTTTTCCAGCTTGTCGGCATCGGGCCACGATGCAACCATGAGATACGGTGCCTCTTTTTCACCTGGAAGCTCCTGATAGATCTGTTCGGTTACAAAAGGCATTGCGGGATGGAGCAGACGCAAGGCAGTATCAAGAACAAACACCAGGTTTCGCTGCATTGCGGCGCGCTCTTCCCCGCCAGCGCTCAAGCGGGCCTTCGAAAGCTCAATATACCAGTCGCAGAATTCATTCCAGAAGAACGCATACAGTTCTCGAGCAACATCAGCGAACTCAAAGTCGTTATAGGCGGCATCGAGAGAGCGGACCAAACGGGCCAAACGCGAGAACATCCAGCGGTCTGCTTCCGTCTTGGGCTCAGGCTCGCCAGGAACGAAGCCATCCAGATTCATATTCACAAAGCGAGCAGCATTGCGAACCTTGTTGGCAAAGTTGCGGCTGCTTACCAGCTTATTCTCGTTGAATTTCAAATCCTGAGCACCGGTAACCTGCATAAGCAAACCGAAGCGCATGCCGTCGGCACCGTAATCCTGCATCAACTTCAGGGGGTCCACGCCATTACCGCGGCTCTTCGACATCGGCTTGCCATCCGCAGCCATAACCGTGGGATGGATGATGACATCCTTGAATGGGATCTGGTCGGTAAAGTAGAGCGAAGACATTACCATGCGCGCAACCCACAAGCCCATAATGTCGCGAGCAGTAGACAGCATCTGCGTTGGGTAGGTGGGCTTCAGCTCATCGGGATTTTCCGGCCATCCCTGCGTAGCAAAAGGCCACAACTGCGAAGAGAACCAGGTATCAAGAACATCTTCGTCCTGATGGACATGGCCGCCGCACTTTGGGCAAACGTCGGTATCTTCCATCAGAGCGTCTTCCCAGCCGCAGGAATCACAATAGAACATCGGAATACGATGGCCCCACCAAAGCTGACGAGAAATGCACCAATCCTTCAGGTTTTCCAGCCAATCAAGGTAAACCTGCTTCCAGCGTGCAGGGTGGAATTGGATTTCACCGTTCTCCACCACTTCGGCAGCACGTTTCTTCAGGCGGTCAACCGCAACAAACCACTGCTCCGACAACCAAGGCTCGAGCTTGGTGTGGCAGCGATAGCACGTCATAACGGAATGATCGTGATCTTCCACATGATCAAGGAGACCCAAGGCCTCAAATTCCGCAACGATTGCCTCACGCGCTTCGTCGCGCGTCATGCCGCTGAACTTGCCATAGCCCTCAACGACAACAGCGTGCTCATCGAAAACGTTGATCTGCTCAAGGTTGTTGCGCTGACCCATGGCATAGTCGTTCGGATCATGAGCGGGAGTGGTCTTCACGCAACCCGTGCCGAACTCGGAGTCGACATAGTAGTCGGCAAAAATCGGAATCTTACGGCCTACGATAGGCAGATCGATCGTCTTGCCAACAAGATGCTTATAACGCTCGTCCTTAGGGCTTACCGCAACACCAGTATCGCCCAACATGGTTTCGGGACGGGTGGTGGCAACAACCACATATTCCATTCCGTCGACTGGCTCGGAAAGCGGGTAGCGCAGATACCACAAGTGGCCCTTTTCATCTACGTATTCAGCCTCATCATCGGCAATAGCAGTAGTGCAGGAAGGGCACCAATTAACGATTCGACGACCCTTATAAATGAGGTCATCGTGGTACCAATCGCAGAACACCTTGCGAACAGCATTGGCGTATTCGGGTGACATGGTGAACTTCTCGTCGTCGTAATCGCATGAGCAACCCATGCCAGCAATCTGCTTCACGATAGTGCTGCCATAGTCTTCGCGCCAATCCCAGCACGCATCGATAAATTTCTCTCGGCCAATTTCGAGACGGGAGATGCCTTCTTCAGCAAGCTTTTTGTCCACCTTGGTTTGGGTGGCAATACCTGCATGGTCAGTACCGAGGATCCAACGGGCCTGATAGCCCTGCATGCGAGCACGACGGATGCAGGTGTCTTGAATGGTGTCGTTTAAGGCATGGCCCATATGCAGCATACCGGTTACGTTCGGCGGAGGAATAACGATGGTGTAGGTGTTTGCACCGTTCTTGCCGAACCCGGGCGTACGACCAAAGTACCCCTTCTCTTTCCAGGCGTCGAAAAGCGGCTTTTCCCAGTCTTGGTAAGACTGCTCTGCCTTTTTATCAGATGCCATGCCTTTTCCTTCCAAACTGTCAGATTGTGTTAATTCCAGTAAACAGCCCAAAAGCCGCCGCATCAACCCCTGTGGGCAATGCGACGGCATAGGGAATCATTGTTCATTCAGTATCCATCGCTTCGGCACTTACCTGCTCAATAACAGGCTTAGTTGTTCCCTCGATATCGCTACGACGAATGACGACACGAGTATGTCCCTCATATTCAGGGAGCTCGTACATAACGTCCATCAACGCCTTCTCGCAGATGCTGCGCAAACCGCGAGCGCCCGTCTGATGCTCGATGGCTCGCTCAGCAATAGCGGTAAGCGCATCATCCTCAAACACCAGATCGGAATCCTCGTATTTGAACATCACGGTGTACTGCTTCACCAAGGCATTCTTAGGTTCGGTGAGAACACGTACCAGATCTTCTTCGGAAAGCTCTTTGAGGGCAGTAACAACGGGAATACGGCCAACGAATTCAGGGATCATGCCAAACTTATGCAAGTCTTCCGGCAGCACCTGGGTAAGTAGTTCCGCATCAGCAGCACGCTTCGATTCGGGCATGTCGGACCCAAAACCGATACTGGTCTTGCCAACGCGCTCAGCGATGATATCGGGCAAACCAACGAAAGCGCCGCCCAGAATGAACAGGATGTTGGTTGTGTCAATGTGAATGAGCTCTTGCTGGGGGTGCTTGCGGCCGCCTTGGGGAGGAACCGATGCCTCGCAACCTTCCACAATTTTCAGCAATGCTTGCTGAACACCCTCACCCGACACGTCGCGCGTAATGGAAAGGTTTTCAGCCTTGCGGGCAACTTTATCAATTTCGTCGATATAGACGATGCCGACTTCGGCGCGTGGGATATCGAAGTCAGCTGCCGTAATAAGCTTAAGCAGGATATTCTCAACGTCTTCGCCAACATAGCCCGCTTCCGTCAACGTAGTAGCATCGGCAATGGCAAATGGCACCTTAAGCGTACGGGCGAGCGTCTGAGCCAGCAGCGTTTTGCCAGAACCGGTAGGACCAAGAAGCATGATGTTGCTCTTTGCAAGTTCAACATCGCCACTATCTGCGGCTTCTCCCAGGCTAACGCGCTTGTAATGGTTGTAAACCGCAACAGAAAGCGCACGCTTTGCCTCTTCCTGACCCACAACGTGCTCCGAGAGCTGCTCAAAAAGCTCGCGGGGAGTAGGAAGATTCTCCAAAACAGGAACACCGCTATTGGAACGATCATCGTCATCAACATCTGCGGTAACCTGAAGCACATGATTCAGCGCGTCAGATTCAAGACCGCGCAGATTAAGGTCAGCCATCATGGCCTCTGCGGAAAGAGAAATGCACTCATCGCAGATAAAAATGCCATCAGGACCAGAGATCATGGCGTTAACCTGATCGGGCGTCTTTCCGCAGAACGTGCAACGGATATCTTCGCGTGCAGGGGGGACGGATCCCGTCTGATCGGTCATTCTAACTTACTCTGCTTTCTTTTCGTCAGAGGCGAAGCGAGACGCAACAACCTTGTCTACCAAGCCATAGGCACAAGCCTCTTCCGCCGTCATCCAATTGTCGCGCTCGGAATCAGCGTGAACGCGCTCTACGGGCTGACCGCAGTGCTTGGCAATAATACCTTCGAGGCGATCGCGGGTTTTCTTCATCTCGGTTGCTAAAATCTGAAAATCGGTCTGCTGGGTGCGCTCGCCAGAACCGCCCATGGGCTGATGGATCATTACCTGGGCGTTAGGCAAGATGATGCGCTTGCCAGGTGCGCCAGCAGTAAGCAAGACAGATCCCATAGACGCTGCAAGCCCCATGCAGATGGTGGAAACATCGCACTTGATGTACTGCATGGTGTCATAGATGGCAAGGCCGGCAGAAACCGAGCCTCCAGGGGAATTAATGTAGAGCGAGATATCCTTATCGGGATCAACCGATTCCAAGTGCAAAAGCTGTGCAACTACCGTATTCGCAACGGCGTCGTCAATGGGCTCACCCAGGAAAACGATGCGCTCATTGAGCAAACGGGAATAGATATCATAGCTGCGCTCACCGCGGGGCGACTGCTCCACAACGTATGGCACGAGAGCTGATTGAGTGGGGTTTATGAACATGGATACCTCTTTCACTCATTCATGTCGCTAACGCGACAAGGCTTTTATGGATCAAAGGGGCAACCGTCGCCTAAGCGACAGCTGCCCCCGCGTTACTAAAGTATCAAGGACGAGCAGAAGCTCTGTTGGTCCTATTCAGCTTCCTTGGTTTCTTCAACCTCGGTAACCTTGGCCTGAGCGATAACATCGCGCAGTGCGTTTGCACGAACGATGCTTTCGCGGATCATGGGCAGACGGCCTTCCTTGCGCCATTCGTTCTCGATGAGCTCGGGATCATCGAGGTCAGCCTGAGCAAACTCGTTATGAACGTCTTCCTCGGTTGCCTTCATATCGAAATGGCGTGCCCAAGCATCAAGAGCGAGATCCTGGCGTACAACGTCAGCAGCCTGCTTCTTGTTGTCTTCCTTGAACTGATCGGCGGTGATGTCCATAGCGGTGAGGTACTTGTCGAAGGTCAAGCCCATGCTGGACAGCTGGCCGTAGAAGTTCTGGAGCAGGTTGGTTTCCTCGCGCTCAAGCATTGCCTCGGGAAGCTTGCCTTCGAGGCGGCTGCCAAGAGCAATAAGGCATTCGTTCTCCTTGCGGCGAACCATGCTGGAGCCCTTCTGGGTCTTAATGCTTTCAGCGATCTTGCTGCGCATGTCTTCGAGGCCCTCAAAGCCGAAGGTTTCCTTTGCCCATTCCTCAGTAACCTCAGGAACGATCTTCTTCTTGATAACATCGATCTTGACGTTGAAGTGGAACATGCCCTTCTTCTCGAGAGAAGAGGCAACAGCGGAGGTGTCCTCGGAGAGATCGAGGTCGAAGGACTTTTCTGCGCCCTTCTTCAGTCCGATGAGCTCTGCGTCGAAGGATTCAGGGTATACACCCTGGCCAAGCTCGTACAGGCGATGGTCGGCGGAAAGCGCAGGAACATCGTTGCCCTCTTCGTCGGTTGCGGAAAGGGTGAGTTCCACGAATTCGCCAGGCTTAACCTTGGTGTTGGCGTTGGCATCCTTGAAGTCGTGGTAGTAGTTACGGAGTTCTTCGATCTGAGCGTCGATTTCTTCGTCAGTGGCCTCGGAAGTGGGAACCTCTACCTCAACGGGCTCATAGCTGGAAAGCTCGTACTCGGGCTTGACCTGAACGGTAGCGGTGAAGTTGAAGGGCTTATGGTCTTCAACAAGATCGAGCTCGTACTGATAGTCAGGACGCTGCAGAGGCACGATGTTGTTCTCTTCGAGTGCCTGAGGATATACCTCGTTGACAAGATCCTCGGTAACGGTGGTGCGTACTGCATCAGCGCCCATGATGTTGTCGATAACGGGACGAGGAGCCTTGCCAGGGCGGAAGCCAGGGAAGCTGTAGCGCTTGGCAACCTGACGATACGTACGCTTGATGCGTGCGTCTACATCGTCAGCGTCGACCTCGAAGCTGAACTTCACTTGGTTGTTCTCGAGAGCCTCTACTTTGATGTTCACGAATAAACTCCTTCTTGGGTACAACATTGAATCGCGTAAATGGTGCGGGTGAAAGGACTTGAACCTTCACGGGGGTTACCCACCAGAACCTAAACCTGGCGCGTCTGCCAATTCCGCCACACCCGCATTTTGGTACGCGACGTTTGCCACCCGTCCAGGGCGACAACTTCGCTATGATAACAAATCACTTTGCAGTTGTAACTCACAATGCAAAAAACGCAGAAAGGTGCACGATCTTCTTTCTTTTTCATTCGCCCAACGGTCGTCAGGCGGCACGAACGGGGAATCGGTGCGTCCTAGAGCGAAGAAACGTCCTTGGCCGTAATGGTTCGAGAGGGGGATACCAGTACGGTTCCCACCTGCCCCACCATGGCCGCATCGTCATAGAACACGCCTTTTACCAAAGCACCATGAGAAGAAATGCCCTCGTCTTGGCTCGATATGACGATGGTAGCACCTGCATAATTATCCAGAAGCGAAAGATCCTTCGTTACGCACACAACCATGTCAACGCCAAGTTTCTTGTAGTCGGCAACGCGCTTGGCGAAATAGCTTTGCTGCGCCGTTACCTCATCGATAGAGAGGAAACCGAACGTGCGACCGTCCGCACGTACAACGGTGCGCTCGTTGTACCGGCCCAAATCGGCAACGTCGACCACGATCACGCTTGCCTGCTTTTCCACATATGAGCAGCGCAGCGAAAAGAGCGACACCGAGTTTTCGCCTTCTCCTTCCTTGGCAACGTCCGATGCCTGGGAAGCGCTGAGCTCGTCCTTTTTCTCCTCGCTTTTCTGGGTTGATTCTTTGTTGAGGGAGCGTGGCGTCAATTTGCCATCTTTCACACCTGTAGTGTCAACCACTGTTTCGCGATGGTTTTCAGCAGTCCCCTCGTATACCAGCACCGTATAGCCATCCAAGCTTCCAGCAGCATCATCGATGGAGCTGGCAGCCACATTCAAGGAGTGGCCCAAGGTGCAGATGTAAGCAATGGCTATGGCGAGGACAGAAAACCCCAGCAGGAAAAAAACTACCAGCGCCGCTTTTTCACGTGATACCTTCTTCATCGAGAACCCGATTCTGCCACGCTAGCCACGGTCACCTTGGCCGCCTTCGTTCTGGGCGAAAATACGAGCCAGGAAACGACCCGTGTGGCTTTCGGGCACCGCGGCGATTTCCTCGGGCGTGCCGGACGCCACGATGGTGCCACCGCGGTCGCCGCCCTCAGGACCAAGGTCAACCACATAGTCGGCGGCTTTGATGATGTCGAGGTTATGCTCGATAACAAGCACGGTGTTCCCCGCGTCCACCAAACGCTGCAGTACCTCAAGCAACTGACGAACATCATCGAAGTGGAGACCGGTAGTGGGCTCATCGAGAATATAGAAGGTTTTGCCTGTTTGGCGACGTTGAAGCTCGCTTGCCAACTTCACACGCTGAGCCTCACCACCAGAAAGCGTAGTGGCGGGCTGGCCCAGGCGAATATAGCCCAAGCCCACATCGTGCAGAGTGTCGAGCTTGCGCGCCAACCCAGGGATCTTCGAGAAGAAACCGCGAGCCTCGTCAACTGTCATGTCCAAAACGTCGTACACGTTCTTGCCTCGGTACGTCACTTCCAGCGTTTCGCGATTGTACCTTTTGCCTTGGCACACCTCGCAGTCGACGTAAACATCGGGCAGGAAATGCATCTCTATTTTTTTCTGACCATCGCCCTTGCACGCCTCGCAGCGACCGCCCGCCACGTTGAACGAGAAGCGGCCGGGTGCGTAGCCACGCACCTTCGCCTCTGGCGTGGAAGCGAACAGGGCACGGATATCATCCCATAGGCCAATATAAGTTGCAGGGTTGGAACGCGGCGTGCGTCCAATAGGACTCTGATCAATGTTGATAACCTTATCGATGCGTTCAGCACCCAAAAGCCGACGGTACTCGCCCGTTTTGCGATGGGCATGGTTCACCCGATTGGCAAGCGCCGGCGCCAAAGTATCGGTGATAAGCGAGCTTTTTCCCGAACCGGATACGCCCGTGATAAGCGTAAGCGTGCCAAGGGGCACCGTGAGATCGACCTTCTTCAGATTGTTCTCGCACGCTCCCTTCAACTGAAGGGATCCGCGATGCGGATGCCGACGCTCAGATGGGATAGGAACGCACTTGCGGCCGCTCAGGTACTGCGCAGTAAGCGAATCCTGAACCCGCATTACCTCTTCGGGCGTGCCGGCGGCAACAACCTCACCGCCCAACTCACCCGCGCCAGGCCCCATATCGATTACGTAGTCAGCGCTGCGAATGGTATCTTCATCATGCTCGACCACTACCACGGTATTGCCCAAATCGCGCAAATGCTCAAGCGTGCCAATCAGACGCTCATTGTCGCGCTGGTGCAAGCCGATAGAAGGTTCATCCAAAATATAAAGCACGCCCATCAAGCCTGCACCAATCTGAGTGGCGAGGCGAATACGCTGCGCTTCACCACCTGAAAGTGTCGCCGTGGCGCGTTCGAGCGTGAGGTAATCAAGCCCCACGTCGACCAAGAAACGCAAGCGCGTCTTGATTTCCTTCACGATAGGCACCGCAATAACCGCTTGCGCATCGGGAAAATCCAAGCCCTCGAAGAACGCGAGCGAGTCGCGGGATGACATCTCGCAAACCTCATGGATGTTTTTACCGGCAACCGTTACTGCAAGGATCTGGGGATTCAAGCGCTTGCCACCGCAGGTTGCACAGGGAATGATGGAAAAATACTGCTCGTACTTCTGACGCTGACGATCGGAGGACGCTTCTTTATAGCGATGCATTACCGCTTCGCAAATACCCTCCCATTCAATGAACCAGTAGGTTTCGCGACCGTCGACGGTTACGTAATCCACGCGGATCTTCTCGTCAGGAGCGCCCTCCATCATGATTTTTTGAACCTTCCTTGGAATATCTTCCCAAGGGGTGTCGGGGCTCACGTTGTAATGCTCAAGCACCGCCCGCATAACCTGAGGGTAATAGTTGCCCGTCCTAAACGGCGCAACTGCGCCTTCGGAAAGAGAAAGCGACTTATCGGGAACCACCAAGCTCGGATCAACCTCTTCGCGGCTACCGATGCCCAGGCAATCGGGACACGCACCGTACGGTGCATTGAATGAGAAATCGCGTGGCTGAAGCTCGGTCATGGAATAACCGTGCTCAGGGCATGCCAACGCAAGCGAGAACAAGTGCTCGCCTTGCGCCAAACCGCCCGTAGCACCCGAAGAAGTTACCACGTTGGCAGCCTCTTCGCCCTTGCGCATCACCTTCACCAAAACGCGGCCCTCGGCAAGCTGGCAGGCCATTTCGACCGCCTGGGCAATGCGCGCGCGTGCACTTTCCTTCAGCACGACGCGGTCAACCACCACATCGATGAAATGCTTGATCTTCTTGTTCAGAACAACGGGCTCTCCGCCGAGTTTCGTCACTTCCCCATCGATGCGAACGCGGGAGAAGCCCTCCTTCTGCAAGTCCTGGAAAAGCTTGGTGAATTCCCCTTTTCGACCGGCAACAACCGGCGCCATGATAAGGGCACGCTCGCCTTCGCCCAGAGCCAACACATCGTCGGTAACCTGGTCGGTAGTTTGCGACTTGATCTCACGACCGCACTCAGGGCAATGAGGAGTACCCACGCGTGCGAAAAGAAGGCGCAGGTAATCGTAGATTTCCGTAACAGTACCAACCGTAGATCGGGGGTTTTTGCTCGTGGTTTTCTGATCGATGGAAACCGCCGGGGAAAGGCCGTCGATGGAGTCGAGGTCGGGCTTGCTCATCTGACCCAAAAATTGGCGCGCATAGCTGGAAAGACTCTCCACATAGCGACGCTGACCTTCTGCATAAATGGTGTCGAAGGCCAAGGAGCTTTTACCAGAACCGGAGAGCCCCGTAATAACGACAAGCTTGTCGCGCGGGATCTTCACATCGACGTTTTTGAGATTATGCTCGCGTGCACCCTTGATGACGATTGAGCTCTGCCCCATGTTTGGCCTCTTCCTCTTTTTCGTAACAAGAGATTGTACCGCAGAACAAGGCGAAGCTCGCATGCTCCACAATTGCCACCCGCGCATCACCGTGAGCGGGGCGGTTTGAGCATGTCGACACCGACCCGCGAGTCATCCTCGGGGATGAGCCTTGCGGTGAGCTTCTTGCAATCGCTCAGGGGTCATATGGGTATAGATCTGCGTAGTGGAAAGGCTTGCATGGCCCAACATTTCCTGGACGCTGCGAAGATCAGCTCCCCCAGCCAGCAAATCGGTAGCAAATGAGTGGCGCATGGCATGAGGCGTCAACGAAAGATCCAAGCCAGCTTTGCCGAGAGCGCGCTTGAACACAGTGCGGATAGCATTAGTGCTCATGGGATTCCCCCTAGAGGAAAGAAACACGTATGGGTTGGGCCCCTTCAGCAAAGCAGGGCGCCCCTCGTCGAAATAACGGGCAAGCGCCGAACAAGCCGTTTTATGCAATGGAACGATTCGCTCCTTCGAACCTTTGCCCATAACGCGGAGCAAAGCTTCGTCCATGAACACCTGCGAGCATAAAAGCCCCGACGCTTCAGAAACGCGAAGGCCAGCAGCATACAGCAGCTCGAGAAGAGCTTGGTCGCGAAGATCGGTAGCGGAAATGTCCTCTGGATTCTTCCCAGCAAGAGTCACCGAGAGCAACCGATCCATTTCGCCTTGCTTGATAACGCGCGGCAAAGGCTTTCCCTGCTTGGGGCCCTGGATCACCTCGGCGGGGCTCGAGGAGACACACCCTGCTGCAACAAGCCACCGGTAAAACGATTTGATCGAGCTCAGGTGACGGTTCGCCGTGCGGCGAGCGTAGCGTGCTTGATCAAGATAGGCAAGGTAGCGTCGCACGTGACGATGAGTTGCCCCCAGTGGGGGAATTTCATACCGAGCACACCAACGAAGATAATCGCTCACATCTGCCCGATAAGCGCGAACGGTTTCCGTTGACGCGTTGAGCTCGGAGGAAAGTGAAGAACAAAACGCATCGAGCAGCCCGGCGCAGGGCAGCTCCCCGCATAGGCGGGTTTCCCCCTCCAAGGACACAGCATCCCTGCCGCCTGGCGCTTCCTTCACCGTGCCGGGCTGCTCGATAAGATCCATATTAGCCGATCAGATCCTTCTTGTGCAGCGCCTCCACGTACCCCCGCAGCTTTTCATCCCCGCGGCTGGCATAGGCAGCATAGCGTTCGCGCTTATTGCGGATCTTCTTTTCGAAGGGCTTCATGATGCCAAAGTTCACATGCATCGGCTGATAATCCTGCGTTTCGGGATTGGTGGCATAAGCAATCAGCGCGCCGAAAGCCGTTTCCTCGGGAAGCAAAGGAGCATCTTCGCCGTTTAACTGGGCGCTCACGCTCAGCGCGGCATACAACCCCGAGGCAATAGCCTCGCAATAGCCCTCAGTGCCACCAAATTGGCCTGCAACGAAAATTGGTACAGGCAGGGCATGCGCAGCTTCGGTGCTCAGCTGAAGCGTCCGACTGAGCATCTGCGGCGCATCGATAAACGAATTGCGATGCATCACGCCATATCGAGCAAACTCGGCATTCTCAAGACCGGGGATCATGCGGAATACGCGCTTTTGCTCGGGAAACGTGAGGTTGGTCTGGAAGCCGACCAGATTGAAGCTCTGTCCGTGGGCATCTTCGGCACGCAATTGAACCACCGCCCAAGGGCGGCGACCCGTTGTCGGATCGGTGAGGCCAACAGGCTTCAACGGCCCAAAACGGGGAGCATCGAACCCGCGGCGCGCGATTTCCTCAATGGGCTGGCAAGCTTGGAACAAGTCGGCTGTCTCGAACTCTCGCTTGATAACGCGATCGGCCGCCACGAGCTCTTCCATGAAGCGTTCGTATTCCTCTTTGCCGAAGGGGGCATTCAGATAATCGCCGCCGCCATCTTCGTAGCGGCTCTGGCTAAACACCTTTGACCTATCCAGCGAATCAGCCATAACCACCGGCGCTGCCGCATCATAAAATGCAAGATGGTCCTGCCCAGTCAGCTTCTGCATATAAGCAGCCAGCCTGCAGGAGGTAAGGGGCCCCGAAGCAACAATGACGGCATCGGCGGGCGCATACGGTGCGGCCTCGGACTCATCGCCGTTAGCCACGAGAACTTCACCTTTGCCGCCTAAGCCAACCACCTCCGCATTCACGCGCGTGATGAGGGGATGCTCTTCAAGAGCGTCGGTTGCCCGCTGCGAGAACAGATCACGATCAACCGCAAGCGCCCCGCCCGCCGCAACGCGTGTCTCATTCGCAAACGAGATAAGGTTCGACCCTAGGCAGGAAAGCTCGTGCTTCAGCATTCCCGCCGCACTGTCGGGCTTAGTTGATTTCAGCGAGTTCGAGCACACCAATTCGGCAGCATTCCCGCTGCGATGAACATCGGTTTGAACCAGCGGGCGCATTTCGAACAGACGAACCGCAATGCCTCGCTGGGCAAGCTGAAGGGCGGCCTCGGTTCCCGCAAGGCCAGCCCCAATGATATCTACTGTGTTGTTTTCCATAGCAGAAACTATACCCGAGCAGATCTTTAGCGCATGCTGAACTTTTCATTATTCAGGCTTTTCCCTAAAATCAGGCACGAGGGATTTCTCGTCTCTTCATCAACTGCTAAGGAGACACCATGGCCATCAATTTCTGCCCCCGATGCGGCTCAAAGATCAGTGCAGGCGCAAAATTCTGCGGAACATGCGGTTCTCCCCTGCAGCAAACCAGCAACCAGCCAAGCCAAGCCTATTCCCCTCAAGCAACCCCTACATCAACTGGCGCCCAAGTTGCCTCTGCAACGTCGGCGGCCACCACTGCAGCCACAAAGAGTCCTTTGACTTGGGTTATCGTAGCGGTTGTAGCGGTTGTAGCCGTAGGAGCAGGCTGGTTCTTCTTTTTCAACAACGACATCACAGGAACATGGGTCGCCGAAGAGAGCGGAACAACGGTCGAAGCCGTCTTTGACCAGGGAGGCACGGGAACCATGACCTTGTACGACGCCGGCAAGTCAACAGACAACGTTGATTTCACCTATGAGATGAATGATGGGTATCTCCTTATTCAAACTAAAACGACGCTCTACAAATTCGGTCGCACGGTCAGGGTTCCTTGCGAGATACACGGAAACACAATGATATGGGACCCTGATGGAGACAACGTCACCTTCACCAGACAGTAGCCCCTCTGTAGGCCAGCCGAAAGGCAAACAGATACGTGGGGATATTGGGACGGGTCCCATTTTCCCACCTTACACCGTAGCTGGACCGTAACGACCGTCGGGAAACCGCACGATCAACCCATCGCGCTCAAAAGCTGCCAGTTTCAGCATGATCCAAGTCAGTCTGTCACCAGCCTGACCTTGTTCCCCCTCATCCCATGGCAGTGTAAGCATCTGCTCTACACGCATAGGATTCGCGCAAAGCGCAGCAAGCAGCGGATCGACATCACCTGCAGCCCCTTTTCCAGCTAAGGGGCCTCCCTCAACGCTCCCCTCCGCGGTCTTGCGCATATCCTCCCTGCGCAGACAGCCAAATAGGCTAAACAACGCATCTTCGAATGTCTCGGAATCAATGACAGGCGTGGCACCCTGATAAATAAGGCGATTCGCACCTAACGAAGTAGGCGAGGTAATGGGTCCCGGTACCACCAGCACTTCACGATTAGCGGCCAATGCCTCATCTGCAGTCGAGAACGTTCCAGAAGGCAGCCCCGCCTCCACAATGAGCGTGGCTCGCGCCAAGCCCGCAATAATACGGTTGCGGGCCCTAAACGTATACGGCAACGGGGGAAACTCCCAATCGTGCTCGGAAACCACCGCCCCGCCGCAATCGATTATTTCCTGGAACAGGGAAACATTACGAGCTGGGTACGGCATATCGCAACCGCCGCCCAGTACCGCCACCGTCCGTCCCCCAACAGAAAGCGCTCCCCGATGAGCATGGGAATCGCAGCCAAGAGCGCCGCCAGAGATAATTGGGACCCCCTTTGCCGCAGCTAATCCGGCAAACTTTTCAGCGGCCGACATCCCGTATGGCGTTGCTTTGCGGGCCCCTACCACCGCCAAACCGTCGCATAGGGCATCCAAGCTTCCAAGCACATACAACGTTTCCGGAGGATCGGGAACATTCATCAGAGAATCAGGATACCCATGCGCTCCCCTTTTTAAGGTATAACGAGCACCACGCAGCTTAACCATAGGAACGCTCGAATAACGAGCTTTGTGAATGCGCTTCGCTTGTTCTGTCGTAGGCTCCCCTACCATTTCAGTCCCCCTCCAAAACGCAGCCCAAATGCCTCTGCCACATGAGCGTCCGATACCTGCTTCTGTTCCTCTATGTCAGCAATAGTTCGCGCCAAAAGCAGCGTCTTGGCCAACGCCCGAGCGCTGAGTTCCTTGCTTTCGGCAAGAGCGAGGAAGAATTCTTCCGTTTCAGCAGAGAAGCAACAGGCATCCCTTAAATACCTCATGCTTTTCCCTGGCTTGTCGCTATTTCCTCCGAAGCATGCTCTTTTCTTCCTGAAAGCTCTCGCTCGCTCAACGCCCTCCCGCAACTCAGAAGAACCTTTTCCCGCTTCCCGTCCCAGCAACTCACGGCTGTCGCTACGCCACACATCGATGCGAATATCAATACGGTCAAGCAAAGGGCCGCCAATACGGTTCTGATACATCTGAACCGCAGCAGGAGAGCACTTGCAACGACCCGTAGGATCCCCGAAATAGCCGCATGGACAGGGATTGGTTGCCGCCAGGAGCTGAAAACGCGCAGGAAACGAATACGTTCCATCCGCACGCGTAAGCGTTATTCCTCCGTTTTCCAAAGGCTGACGAAGCGTCTGTAACACGGAGGCTTTGAATTCACTCATTTCGTCGAGAAACAATACCCCGTTATGGGCAAGGGAGGCCTCACCGGGATGCGGCGGCGAGCCTCCCCCGATAAGCCCCGCTGCCGTAGCGCTATGATGAGGGCTGCGGAAAGGCCGCCGTCCTGCAAGAATTGCCGCAACATCTTCGCCCACCACCGAATGGATAAGCGCCGTTTCCAGACGCTCTTCCTCGCTAAGGCTGGGTAAGATGCTGCCAAACCGCTGCGCAAGCATTGTTTTGCCCGAACCGGGCGGTCCCACCATGATTACCCCGTGCCCGCCCGCTGCCGCAACCTGCAATGCGCGCTTTGCCATCTCATGCCCCAGAACCTCCGAGTAATCGCCTGAAGGGTGAATTCCTTCGAAACTAAGCGCAGGAGCATCGATAAATCGTGGTTCGCGCACATGGGAAAGCCGCTCAAGAAACTTGCAGGTTAAGCCATCGATTTTCACGAACCCCTCATCGGGAAACCCAGCTATCAGTTCTAGCCCGAGCCCTGCTGCACAGCGTTGATACGCCAACATGCCCGCCGAGCAACGCACACCGCCTCCCAAGGAAAGCTCGCCAACCACCAAGGCATGGCGCACCACTTCGGGATCCATTTGCCCCGTTGCAGCCAAAATACCGAGAGCGATGGGCAGGTCAAACCCCGATCCGGTTTTGCGCAAAGCGCCCGGAGCAAGGTTGACCACGATCTTTTCATTCGGCATAACAAAACCGCTTGAACGCAGTGCGGCCTTAACCCGTTCCCTTGACTCTTGGATAGCGGCATCGGCCATACCGACAATGGCAAACCCGGGAAGGCCGTTTGAAATCACAACCTCAACGGAAACAGGAACAGCCTCAACTCCTCGAATGGTGGCACCCTGAACCGAAAAAGAACGGAACGACATACCTATTCCACTCCAAACGCATTTTTATGGAACCGCAAGAACGCTCGGTTCTCGGAGAGCACCAGAATGGAAATGACATCGAACCGAACACGTATGTCGCAGTGTTCGTACGTAGCAAGATAACATGCCGCGATACGTTCATATCGGTCTCGCTTTTTAGCGTCGACGGCTTCGGCGGGAAACCCCTTTTCAACGTTAGATCTCGTCTTCACCTCGACAAAGCACAGAGTATCCTCTTCCAAAGCGACAATATCGGCCTCACCAGCAACGCATGTCCAGTTCGTCTCTAGGATTTCATACCCTTTACGACTCAAGAATCGTACAGCCGCCAATTCCCCCCGTTTGCCCAAGGGCAAATCGCGCTCTTCGGGCGTTGGTTCAGGGAACGGACCCTCTTCGTTTTTCAGGCATTCATTTTCAGCAACCATAGCAGCCTCCTTTCGGTGACCACGATAGAAGCCGCACCTTAAATCGATGGGAATACCGTGCGAAAGCAATCGCAAATTTCTAAAAAACAATGCGGATAGCAGGCAACCACAGAAGCTGAAAAGGCCTCAAAAGAAAACCCCGCCTACAATGAGCCCAAACCGCCTATCTTTCCCTCAAGCACAGGAGTCGAAAGGTGTTATAGCCCACTGCAAACGGGATCAAAAACAGGGGAACCGTTTAGTCGAACAACGATTCCTGCAAAAAGTTCTGGCAGAACGATACGCGATGGATAGGAGTCAAGCCTTTTTCTGCGATGGCTTGACGATGACGGGCACTACCGTATCCCTTGGAAGAGGCAAAATCATAACCGGGGTACTCTTTTTCATAGGAGACCATCAAAGCATCACGCGACACTTTGGCGATAAGCGAAGCTGCCGAGATGGAAGCACAGCGGGCGTCGCCATGCACCACATTCATTTCACGAGGATCAAGATGCAGGGGGTTGCCATCGAGGAGAATCACTTCAGGCTCTATACCCTGGGCCTCAATTTCAGCAACGGCCTGTCGAAACGCCTTCCGCAAACATGCTGTCATGCCGCATTCATCAATCTCGGAAGGTTCGATATCGACAATAGCCCATGCCAAAGCGCGCTCCTTAATCGTTTCAGCCAAAGCGAGCCTATGGGCCTCAGGCACCTGCTTCGAGTCGTTGAGCCCTTCGATCGGAGGGGCATCCTTGCGAAGCACTACCGCGCCTACCGTCAAGGGGCCAGCCAACGGACCACGGCCCACCTCATCGAGGCCAACGGTCAGGGCGCCATTTGTAATCTGCTCCTGGTAGGAATACAGCTGGGATACCCGCTCACGCTCCGCTTGCTCGGCCGCCAAGCGACGTTTTGCGACGGCAAGTGCGTTCTGCACCCCCTTGCGCGTATCAGCGCACAGCGAGCGCTCCAAAACCGCATACTCTTCCGCCGAAGCCCCAGAAAGCCGTTTCCTGATGTCACTCACTGTTTGCATACGCCGCTCCTATCTCAAACAGTTCCCCATTCTACCCCATTGCTATAAGCACACGAGAACATGGGGGAGCAACAAAAAGGCGAAGCGGTGTTTCTCTTTTTCTGGCTTCCCTTCAGCTGACGACCAAAAGAAAAAAGACCCGCCAAAGGCGGGTCTTACAAGAGCTAGTTAAAAGCCTTTTCCTTGATCTTGGCAGCCTTACCAACCTTGTCACGAAGGTAATAGAGCTTAGCGCGGTTAACGTCGCCGCGACGAGTTACCTCGATCTTCTCGATCTTGGGAGAGTGAACCGGGAAAGTACGCTCTACACCAACAGAGAAGCTGATCTTGCGAACCGTGAAGGTCTCACGGGAAGAAGCGCCATGACGGCGGATAACATCGCCCTGGAAGACCTGGATGCGCTCGCGGTTGCCTTCCTTAATGCGGTAGTGAACCTTTACGTTGTCGCCAACGTTGAAATCTGCGACCTCAGGGTTGATCTGCTGCTGCTCGATTGCGCGGATAATATCCATGGTTTCCGTTCCTTCTATATGCTCAACACTTAGTTTCACTAATAGGGTGTCTTCTGACACAGCCGAAAATTATACTGTTAGCCAGATGTTCATGCAAGAGGTTTATTGCTATTTATTGGCAAACTCTCATCGACACCATATTCCCTCTTCTTTGGGCTGGACGTAAGAAGAAGCTGCCCAACGATGATACCAGTTCACTCGCATTCGTGGGGCAGATACTCCGCCAAATACCCTTTATCTGCCAAAGCCTTCTCGATATCGTCAAGAGCATCTTCGCTTTCAGCCGACACCAAATGAAAGTGATACCCCGAAGTAACCGTCATGAGCAACGAAGAGCGCCCCGTTCGCATATCTTCATCAAAACGCGCAATATCGCGACGGCTCTTCAGGCCCAAAGATGCAGTCACTTTTCCGTACACGCGATGATTCACCATAACATCTTCTACGGTGCCGCCCAGATCGACGATGGTTTCAAGCTCATCTATCGTCTGCTCTTCTCCATGATGCACTTTAAAGCGCCTCATAAATACCTGCGGCTCCCTCGAAGGTGCCAGAACATAGCCACGATTGGTTGCCACAATATCGTGTCCATTTGCGCGCAGAAGGGCAATATCTTGCACGATAATCTGCCGGCTTACTCCCAGCTCTTTAGCAAGCGCCGCACCTGAAAGCGGTTTCTTTGAACCCACAAGGTCGGAAACGATACGCCCCCGTCGCACCTGCGAACTTGCCATAGCTTCAGCTTTGCCCATAAGCCGCTCCTTGCTAATCGAAAACTTTCAGATGCTTCATGCTCAAATCGAGAATACCCGCCGAGTGAGTTAGCGCGCCAGAAGACACATAGTCAACACCCAATGCTGCGATACCCTGCAAGGCATCAATGTCGACATTACCTGAGCACTCCGTTTCAGCACGACCATCGATAAGCGAAAGAGCCCCCTTCATTTGCTGAGTGCTCATATTGTCGAGCATGATGATGTCGGCCCCCGCTTCCACCGCCTCAGAAACCTGCTCCAATGTTTCGCATTCCACTTCGATCTTACGAACAAACGGCGCTCGCGATCGGGCAGCCTTCACGGCATTCGTTATGCCACCAGCGGCATCCAGGTGGTTATCCTTCAGCATCACGCCATCGGAAAGGTTAAAACGATGATTTCCACCGCCGCCCAAACGCACTGCTTCTTTTTCGAAAATACGCATACCTGGCGTAGTTTTACGGGTATCAACGATAACGGTCTTCGAACCAGCCTCGGCCAGAGCATCTACCGCTTGACGCGTTTTTGTGGCTATACCGCTCATGCGCTGTAAATAATTCAAAGCCACACGTTCGCCTGAAAGCAGGGCACGAACGTCAGCGTGAACAATGCCCAACAACTGCCCTGATGAGATGCGCTGCCCGTCCGAAACTGAAGCATCGAACCGTGCCGCCGGATCAAGGATCTTAAAGGTGCGCTCAAACACCTGCAACCCCGCAATGACGCCATCCTGTTTGGCAATAAGTTCAACAGTGCCACGATGAGCCTCGGGCATCACAGCAGCGGTTGACACATCTTCACTAGCGATGTCCTCGCGAAGCGCCCTTTTTATATGTTCGTCCACAATCAAAACAAACGAAGAAAGATCCATCTACCTCGCCACCTTAACAACGACATTGGCTGCAACCTGCTGAGGCATCTTGGCATGAGCCGCACGCTGCGCAGCGCCCACCGTCGAAACCGCACCCGCATACATTGAGGCCGCCTTCGCCATACGAGACGACACAACTCGCGCGGCGCGCTGGGCGAATACCAGCGATTCAAGCAGCGAATTAGAGGCAAGGCGATTCTTGCCATGAACGCCATTGCAAGCCGTTTCGCCCAATGCAAAGAAGTTCATCATAGTTGTTTCCGAGTCGCTGTTCACATGCACACCGCCCATGAAATAATGCTGGGCAGGAACCACGGGGATAGGCTCCTTCAATAGATCGTAGCCCTCTTCGAGGCAGCGCTCGTAGATGTGGGAGAAGTGACCGGTGATTTCATCGGGCGACATACGCTCGAAGGAAAGCAACACGTGATCGGTGCCATCTTTTTTCATTTGCTCATAGATGGCCGCAGAAACCACATCGCGCGGCTGCAGTTCATCAGTGAAACGATTGCCCTCAGCATCAAGCAAGATCGCACCTTCGCCACGACAAGATTCCGAGATAAGGAACGCACGTCCCGGATGCTTGACGTACAAGCTTGTGGGATGAATCTGAACGTAATCCATATGCTCAAGCGCAACGCCATGCTCCTGGGCAATGCGGCATGCATCTCCCGTAAGGCTTGGGAAGTTGGTGGATCGCTCATAGCTCCCCCCGATACCCCCTGTAGCAAGCATGGTATAGGGAGCACGAATAAGAAGGCAACGCTCGGCTCCTTCACCGCCACGACGATCGGCGCATACGGCACCCACGCAACGATTCCCCTGCGGAGCCTCGATGATGTCGGTAACCTCGATGTGCTCCAAAATACGCACATTGGGGAGACGGCGAACGTTTTCCAACAACGTGGTGGTAATCTCTTCGCCGGTAATGTCGCCGTGATAGCAGATACGGGGACGCGAATGGGCCCCCTCACGCGTATACGCCAACGAGCCATCAGCCTCGCGCTCGAAGTCGACCCCGCGACGGATCAGGTCGTCGATAACCGAGCGGCTCGATCGGATCATGATATCAACGCTTTCGGCACGGTTCTCGTAATGACCCGCCCTCATGGTGTCCTCATAGAAGGCATCGTAATCGCCCTCGTCATGAAGTACGCATATGCCGCCTTGGGCGAGCATGGAATCGCATTCTTCCACAACCGTTTTCGTGACCATAATGATGTTTGCCGTAGAGGGGAGATTGAGGGCAGCATACAGCCCTGAAACGCCACACCCCGCAATGAGCACATCGCATTTGATTTCTTCTGTCTGCATGGCAATCCCCTATCGTGCTGCATACTCAAGCATAAGCTCGAGGGTTTTCTTGGCTGGATCCTGAAGTTCAAACGGAACCTCTACACCCACCTGCTCGTTAGCAAGGCAATCGGCAACCTTTTCCAGCGTTACCGCAGTCATGTTCTCGCATACAGGGACGCGATGGGCAAAATGGAAGCGCTTGCCGCTGCCGGCATTGCGCAGCTCCATTTCACGCAGCACGCCGACCATCGTTACGATGATGAAATCTTTCGCATCGCTTTTCTGGGTGAACTCGATAATGCCCTTGGTTGAGCCGATATAGTCTGCTTCCGCCAGCACCTCTTCGGTGCATTCGGGATGAGCAAGAACAAGCGCCTCGGGATACTCTTCCTCCAACGCAATGATCTCGTCAGGAGAAATGCGTTGATGACGAGGGCAGAACCCATTGTTTAAAATCACATGCTTTTCGGGAACCTGCTTCGCAACAAAACGTCCCAAGTTGACATCGGGAATAAACAGCAAGTGGTTCTGCGGCAGCTCGCGGCAGATCTTCTCCGCATTCGAAGAAGTGACGCACACGTCGCTCCATGTCTTCATTTCGGCAGTGGAATTCACATAGCACACTACCGCCAAATCATCACCGTACCGTGCGCGAGCATCATCGATGGTTCTCTTATCGACCATATGGGCCATAGGACAATCAGCTGCAGGCTCGGGCAAGAGAACGGTCTTGTCGGGATTCAGCAGCTTCGCACTTTCGCCCATGAACTCAACGCCCGCGAGAACGATGGTTTTCTGAGGCAATTCCACCGCCAGTTTGGCAAGATAGAACGAATCGCCGACATAATCAGCCACCGCCTGAACCTCAGGCTGCACGTAATAATGGGCGAGGATAACCGCGTCACGCTCGGCCTTCAACCGATCGATCGTTGCCACCAACGTTGGATCGGGAACCTGAGCGGCAAACGAATTCAAAGGTGCTTCACATGCGGGGCAATCGGCCCTACCGCGAGGATTTTGAGCACCCCCGACTTGCTGCGACGACGATACCTGTCTTTTAGCTTGCTTCCCTCCGACGGCTTCAACATTGCCCATGCGAACACTTCCCCTTCTTCCAAGCCACATTCTTTTGTCGCAGGTTTATCATGGGCGGTAGTTTATCACCGCTGTTTACACCTGACAATTCAGGTGACAAGACACCAAGAAAACGAAACCTACTCGAAACAATAAAAGGCGCCCGGAAAACCCGAGCGCCTTCAACAACTCCAAGAGAGCTAGACAAGAAGCAAAAGACCAAAAACCCCTACGCCTACGACGATGCACCATACCAACGATTTCGTCTTGATGGCAACGGCGATAACAGCAGCAGCTGCAATAAGGGGAATTGCCGCCGGCCAGAAGCCCGCATCGAACATCCCTGGTGCAAGCAGGTCGTTAGAAATAAGGGCAGCGAATGCCGCTGGCGGGATGAAGGCAAGCGCCTGGGAAAGCCATCCTGGAAGATCCCTTCCGCGCAAGGCGAATACGGGAACAACGCGGCAAATGAGGATGGTGGCCGCGCAGGCAATGCCGATAAACGCAAACTCACTCCACGACATGGGCACCCCCCTTCCTGGAAACGATCATACCCGCAGCAACGCCGGCCAAGGCGCCGACAAGGATAGCCGGACCCGATAAACCTACGCACTTGCACACAAACACGCCCAGCACCGCAATCAAAGCGGCAACAATATTGGGCTTTGTAGCTTTCTGGGAAAACAAAAGGCACAGGAAGATGCTGGTCATGGCAAACGACGCCAAAGCCGTGGGCACCGTAAGAAGAGATCCAAGGACAACGCCAAGCGTGTTAGCAAGAGCCCAAGTTGTCTCGCATAGGAGATTAACGGCTGTCGCTTGCGACACCTTCCACTCCCCCGAGCTGAAACGTCCCAAGTTCACTGCAAACGACTCATCGGTCACCGTAGCGCCAAACAAGAAAGAAAGGGGCTTAGGGGTTTCGTGGCAAAAACGCGAAAGCGAAGCACCATACAACAGCTGCCGCGTATTCACCAACGTGACTGAAGCGATGATAGCCAGCGCGGGCGATCCAGCAAGCCACATATTGGGAATCATGTACTGACCCGCACCCGAATAAAAGAGCATGGAAAGCAGGAACACCTGCAAAGGATCGAGTCCTATCTGCTGGGCAAGGATACCGCAAGGTATGCCCAAGAACACATATCCGATCATGACGGGAAATGCCGCATTAAGCGGCGCCTTGATACGCGCAAGTACGCCTTTGGGCTGCGAGGGATTATTGCTCTCGGAGGCAGTTCCGGGGGCTTGGCCTTCTTTATGTTTCGATTTCGTTTCGTCCATAGCCAAGACAATATACCACTCACAGGCAAGTCCCGCAGAAATAACCCGCTCATCGCGAATACTAAACGCTTGCGAAGCGAAGCTCATCGCATTATTCGAGCAAGTCCAACAGCAAAGAGAAAGATCTATCGTGATCGCATGCACGACAGCAACGCCCAAAACTAGCCCTTCGCATCGAATAGAGTTCGAATCGAACTCTTCGATATGGCCCTGCGCAAAGCCCCCGAAAGAAAAACGCTGCTCGTCTTGAGCAGCGTTTTCGTCAGCGGAATGACTGAGGAACAAACATATTCTTGAAAAAGTTGGTGGCATAACGGTCCGTCATGCCAGCCACATGATCGGTTACGGCACGCAGCGGATCGCCATCAGAAATCGACCGCAACTCAGCAGGAACCTGATCGTAGTGGCGAACAAAGTAATCGAACAGGTCTTCCACCAAGTGTTTCGCTTTGCGAACCTCCTGCATTACTGGCTCTGCGGTATACACATTCTGGAAAAGAAATTCGCGCAGCTCCATCATGGCATCCCATACAGGCTGGCTCATCTGGATATCGTCCACACGAACGGAAGTCTCAATCATGTCGTGTACCAGAGTCTCGATACGCGCAGAATGATTTTCGCCAAGCACTCGATGGGTAGAAGCGGGCAGATCGGACTCCCGCAAAGAACCAGCGCGAATAGCGTCATCGATATCGTGGTTCACATATGCAATACGGTCGGCCGTGGCAACGATGCGGCCTTCCAACGTCTCTGCACGCTGAACTCCGGTATGGCACACAATGCCATCACGCACCTCGGCAGTAAGATTGAGCCCCTTGCCATCGTTTTCAATGATGTCGACCACACGCAGACTTTGAACATTGTGGCGATAGAGCGCCTGCCCTTCGGGCGAATCGGGGTCGATGCCCTTATGGCGCGCAAGACATGCTGCCAGCGCCTGTTCCCCCACGTGACCAAAGGGCGTATGGCCCAAATCATGACCAAGCGCTATTGCCTCAGCAAGGTCTTCGTTCAGCCCCAACGCACGAGCAATGGTGCGCGCAATCTGTGCAACCTCAAGCGTATGCGTGAGACGGGTACGGTAATGGTCGCCCACAGGAGCTAGAAATACTTGCGTTTTATGGGAAAGACGGCGAAATGCCTTAGTATGCAAGATTTTGTCTCGATCTCGCTGATATTCGGTGCGATAGAGGTCAGGCTCGCACGAACGCGCCCTTCCTTCCGTTTCATCGGAAAACGCGGCACCCGAAGAGAAGCGCACGTGCTCCTGGTCAGCCTGTTCTTCTCTGGATACCAGCTTCATGGTTATTCCCCTTCGACAATAAGAAGACGACGGCACACTGGGCACGTTGCCAAGGGGGCCTGGGAGCGAATCTTGCTCATGCGGCTTGAATCAAACGTGTTGCGACATGCGCTGCAGGCGCCTTCGTGCACTTCTGACAACGCAACGCCACCACATGCACTACGGGTTTTCTCATATACCTTCAGCAATTCCCCATCAACCTGCTCAGCCAGGGAAACACGCGCTTTTTCGCCTTCTTCGATGGCAGCACGGAGGGATCCACCCACCTTCTGGAACGAAGCGATAAGATCCCGCTCCTTGGCATCAAGATCGGCGAGGGCCTGCATGATCTGCTTCATGACGGGATTGATCTTGTCCACTTCCTCTTCCACGCGGGAGAGCTCAAGTGATACCTTTTCGCGGCGCTTGCGCACGCCATCAAGATCACGTGTATGGGCCGTCACAGCACGATAATCGCCCTGCACCTGCGAAAGCGTTTCGGTGATTTCATCTTGCTTTGCAGAAAGAAGCTCATCTTCCTGCACGAATGCGGCAAGCTTTCCTTCGGCTTCATCGAGCATGTCCTGAACCTGGACTTTGCGCTTGAGCACCTCGTCTTTCTTGGCGCGTACCTCAAGGATAGCTTTCCTGTGGGGAAGCTCTTTGAACTCCTTTTTGGCCGAAACAACCTTTCGATCCACCTCCTGCAACTTACGGAGGGTTGCGATGTCGTGTTCGGTAGCGTACATGGGCGCACAGCCTTTCTTCTGGACTTGCTTGACTGATTATCAATTACCGCCTGGACGATTCAGGCATGTACCAATTGTTGCTCTGGTCGATCATGGTAATGCAAGATTCGGCCACACCTGCTTCGGCAGCATAGGCTGCAAGCAATGCGCACAACGGAAACTCGGACACATCGTGGCCAAGCTCGATTATCGCCAAGCCCGACAGCGCTGCGTCCAATGCTTCATGATACTTTATCTCGCCGCAAATAAGGCAACCAATGCCCTGGTCGAGACACATACGGGCAAAGGAACCCGCCGAACCACCGCTGGTAACGATCCGCGAAAGCTGCTTGTCGGGAGACCCCCACACGCGCGGATAGGTGCCAAACACACTTACGCAACGGGCGCTCAGATGACGCAACGTCAAAGGTTCCTCCCCTGAAGAGGGGGCGCAAATACGCCCAAATCCTTTGTTGGCAGCGTCAGGCAGGGGATCGAGCACGCCAAGTGGCGTCAAGCGCAAAAGCACCGGCAACGCATCAAGACCAGCCGTTGATACATCAAGGGCAGTATGGAACGAGAGAACGCTGACACCCAGCTCGCAGGCGCGGCGTACCACGGCACCAGGAGCATGGCCCATTGCCGCTTGCGGCATAAATGCGTCGGGCGCGTCAATGAATACAGGGTGATGGGTCAATAGCACATTCGCACCATGCGCATGAGCCTCTTCCACGGCATGAATGGTGGGATCGAGGGCGACTGCCACCCCCCGCACGGTATCCATGGGATTGCCCACCAACATTCCTGTCCTATCCCAAGAGCAAGCATCCGAGGCGGGCATCTTACGCAAAAGCTCGCGCTCTAGCTCGCCTACCACCATCATCCGTTCGTTTGAGGCCAAATTGCCCGCATCGGTTTTTTTGAGTGAAACTACTTCCTCGGTCACAGTAAACATCTCCTTGCTGCGTTGGCTAGCCCAGGACAATGGTTCGACGATCGCCACCGGGAACCACCACGGTTACCTCACGGTACCCCGCTTCGTACATCCAACGATACCCCGCTTCAATGTTCCTATCCACATCGGTTACCGTATGGGCATCTGTACCCAATGTGCAGGGCACGCCAGCACGACAAAATTCACGCAGAAGCCCTTGGCTGGGAAACATTTCCTTGCAGGCATAGGTAAGCCCAGAAGTGTTCACTTCGATCATTCGGCCGGCCTCGCTTGCTGCCTGCGCTGCCTGCTTGTACAAGTCGATTGGGTCAAACGAGGCCCTACGACCAAATTTCTTTACAAGATCCGGATGAGCCATAACGGTAAAGGGCGCCTTGGAAACAACCGCTTCGCACCATACCTCGAAATATCGACGCCAGATATAGTCGGGGCCCACCTCATCCCAATAGCCGCGCTGAGCGGGATCGTCAAAAGGCCACAGATCGAGAAAATGAACCGAACCCAACACGATATCAAACCGGTCGAATTCATCGGGGGCAAACGCACGATCCTCGCCTTGCCCGAGCCAGTCGAGTTCACATCCCACCAGCACTTCCATGTCAGGGTACTTCGCACGCTGCGCCAAAATGCGCTCAAAGTACTCTGGCAGCCTATCTGCATGCATGGAAACAAAGTCACGCGGGTCAACCTGTGGTGTAAGCGGGTAGTGCTCGGTAACGGCGATATTCGTAATTCCCACCCTATGGGCACGGGCGATAAGCTCCTCGATGGGCGCATGACCGTGATTCGTCATATCAGTGTGGGTGTGCTGAGTTACTAATTCCATGTGCATTCTCCTGCAACAATGAAGAGGGCACCCATTGGCGCCCTCGTTTCTTTTCGTCCTTATTGTATCGACCTAGCCAACCACATCGTTGAACGCTTCGATGAACGCATCAAGCTCTTCTGCCGTGGTGGTGTTGCCCAAGGAAACGCGAAGCGATCCCAACGCATCATCACGGCTAACGCCGATTGCCTTGAGGACATGCGAGGGATCGAGAGAATGGGACGAGCAAGCCGAACCGCCCGATACGCAGAACCCACGCCTATCAAGCTGCAGGATAAGCGTCTCGCTTTCCATGCCCCTAACAAGCACATTTACCACATGAGGGGCAAACGCCGTAGTGCCTGGCTCCACCGAAACAGCAGCCTTCACCTTGGGATTTTCAAGAAGGCGCGCATAGCATTCGTCACGCAAGGCGCGCAGACGCTGTGCGCTTTCGTCGAGATTAGCAAGCGCGGCACGCGCGGCAGCGGAAAACCCGACTGCCCCCATAACGTTCTGAGTGCCGCTTCGGCGCCCCGACTCCTGGCCACCGCCCACAATCTGAGCCGTAAATGGGGTACGCGCCTTAACGTACAAGGCGCCCATGCCCTTCGGTCCCCCGATTTTATGCGACGAGATGGAGAGGGCATCAACGCCCCATTCCTTCACCGAAACAGGGATCTTGCCGAATGCCTGGGTTGCATCCACATGAAAAAGAGCTCCCGCCTTGTGCGCAACTGCGGCAAGGGCGGGGATATCCATAACGCTACCAACCTCGTTGTTGACTGCCATAATGGATACGAGCAAAACCCTATCGGTAAGAACTTCCTCCAAAGCATCGGGCGTGATGTGACCTGAGGAATCGGGTTCAACATACGTTACCTGAGCGCCCCAATGCCCCAGCGTTTCTGCCGCTTTAAGGACGGCATCGTGCTCAATGGATGAAACCACGATTTGGGGAACGCATTCATGATCGCCCTCTTGCTCGGCGCGGGCCATCGCAGCATCAACGATACCAAACAATGCGGCATTATCGGCCTCGGTAGCGCCAGAAGTAAACGTCACCTCATCGGGACGCGCCTTGATAGATCGCGCTATATCTTCGCGCGCCTGTTCGAGTGCGCGAAACGCCGTACGGCCAACCTCGTAGAGGGAATTGGCGTTGCCATTGCCCGCAACAAGCCCATCGATTCCCGCTTGAAGATACGGAGCCATAGCGTCAGCGGCCTCTTTGCAAAGCGGCGCTGTTGCCGCCCAGTCCAAATAAACAGGTTTGTCCATTAGCGAACCTCCGCCCCAGCATTGCGCAAAATGCCGATGGCCGCTTCGGGGTCTTCCGCTTTGAATACGCCAGAACCGGCAACCAACACATCTGCACCCTGGGCGCATACCAAGCCTGCCGTACGCCCAGCGCTTATTCCGCCATCGACCTCGATAAGAAGATCGGGATTCAAGCGCTTTGCCATTTCAGCCACTTTGCCTACACGATCTTCGCTGCCTTCAATGTATGATTGGCCGGAAAAGCCTGGGAACACGCTCATAACCAGAACCATATCCACCTCAGCAATATAAGGCTCCAGCTCCTCGACGGGATAATCGGGTTTCAGGGTTAATGCCGGATGCACACCAGCCTCACGAGTCCGCTGAATGAACTCGCGCACCTCGCCTTCCCCATGAAACGCTTCCATATGAACCGAAACCCAATCGGCCCCGGCCTTTAAATACCAATCGAGCTGCTCGAGAGGATTGGAAATCATGAGATGCACATCAAGCGGGATATCGGTGATCTTCTTCAATTGCGAAACGAAAGGGACGCCCAATGTGAGATTCGGCACGAAATGCCCATCCATCACATCAACGTGGATGAAATCCGTACCCCCACGTTCAAGCATGCGGATATCACGCTCAAAATTCATGAAGTCCGCAGACAAAATAGAGGGGGAGATTTTGATGTCACCGAACACGGCAACCCCTTTCCTTGAAAGTAACTTGCTGCCTATTCTACACGCAGCACCACGGTAAAAAAGACAAAGCCGTATGCACTCCGCAGCAATGCATCACATAACTTACCTATTCTTTGCCTCAAGATCGAGCAGGAATTTCTTCACTGTTGGCCCAAAGGCATAGCCACCCAATTTTCCGTTTGATCCAACCACTCTATGGCAGGGAACGAACAGCGGGATGGGATTTCGACCACAAGCTTGCCCCACCGCCTGCAGGGCACCGGGCTTGCCAAGGCTTTCTGCGATTTCTGCATAGGTACGCGTCTCGCCATAGGGAATTTCGGAAATCTTTGCCCAAACCTCACGCTGGAATGCCGATCCTTCAGCACGCACTGGAACCTCAAACGCAATACGCTTTCCAGCAAGATATTCCAGCACTTCGCTGGAAGCCCGATTGGTAAGGGCTGTCGCGTGCTGGCGTCCCGCCAATTGAACGGGTCCAAAGGCAAAATGGGTTATAGCGGCACCATCCGATTCAATGGCAACCCTTCCCATAGGGGTGCGATAGATAAAATACGTTCGCTCCATCAGTGCGTTTCGCCCGCCTTGTCAAGCCCCCAGAACTCAGTGGTCAAGGGACGCTTGAATAGATCGGCAGCCAAAGGTTCGATGGGAGCGCCCTCCCACACCAACGATCGAACCGCTGTGGTAATGGGGAGCTCAACATTGTGTTTCTCGGCCAAAGGGCAAATGGTCTGGCAGGCAACGGCTCCTTCTACCACCATATGGGTTCGTTCCTCAAAGCCACCCAACGTAGCGCCCTGGGCAAGCGCCTTGCCAAATGAACGGTTGCGAGAATGCTCAGAGGTGCAGGTTGCAATCAAATCGCCCGCACCCGCTAGGCCCATTACCGTCAGGGCATCGCCGCCGCAAGCCTTCACCAGTCGGCTCATTTCGGCCATGCCGCGCGTCATGATCATAGCGGCGGTATTGTCACCGTAACCAAAGCCATACGCCGCGCCCACCGCAATAGCGATAACGTTCTTGAACGCCGCGCACAGCTCAACGCCTACGTAGTCGGGAGAGGTGTAGCAGCGGAAATACGATGTGGTAAACAAGTCGCGGAAATAGTGCGCGGTGGTTTTGGAACGCGAAGCAATTACCGTACCGGCAGGAACCCCCAAGATAACCTCTTCTGCATGGTTGGGGCCGGAAAGCGCCGCAAGCCTGTCGATATTTCCCAGAACCTCTTCGAATACCTGAACAGGCAGAAGCCCCGTACCTTCCTCGACGCCTTTCGAGCAAACAACAATAGGGGTGCCCTCTTCAACATCAGGAGCAAGATCCTGGGCAAACTGGCGCGTCAACCGCGAAGGAGTGACGATAACAAGAGCTTCGGCATGCTCAGCACATTTTTGCAGATTACTTGTCGCCGAAATGGAGTCGGAAAGCATCACGCCGTTCAGATAACGAGGATTATGATGCTCCTTCGTGATGGCATCTGCCACCTCCGGTTTACGAGCCCACATCACCACCTCGTTGCCGGCCGCTGCAAGCGTTTGAGCCAAGGCAGTACCCCACGAACCGGCACCGATTACTGCGATCTTACCCATATGTCCTCCTTGAAGAATGCCCACGGCATTCCGAAACACAACGGGCAGGCAAAACTGCCTGCCCGAAAGATGAACTGCATTTATGCCTTTTTCTTCGAACCGATCCGGTTTTCCGTTCCGGCACGCAAACGGGCGATGTTTTCCCTATGAGCCCACACGACAGTTAGGCCAACTAGCAAGCACAGCACAAAGGCAACGGGGTTGCCCCAGAAGAAATACAATGCAAAGAGGGGACATGCCGCAGCTGCCGCAATGGATCCCACAGAAACATACTTTGTTGCCACAACCAGAACAGCGAAAATCGCAATTTCAAGCAAGGCTCCAACAGGGCCAAACGTGGAAAACAGGCAGCCAACGGCAACCGCAATGCCCTTGCCTCCCCTAAAACCCAGCCAAGGGCAGAAAATATGGCCCATGGTGCAACCAAGGAACGCCACCGCAAGGCAGACCTGCTCGATATAGAGGAACGGATTAGGCGAACCGCCAAACGTTTGAACGAATTCCACAACGGCAAGCACATTGCCAGGAAGCACCTGGGTGCCGAATACCGCTGCAATAAGCCCTGCAACGATGCCCTTGCCAAAATCGAGAACGAATACGGCATATCCACCCACTTTTCCCATGGTACGAATGGCGTTAGTGGTGCCGATATTGCCCGAGCCATGCTCACGCAGATCGGTGTGATAAAACACCCGCGAGATTATGACCCCCCATGGAATGGAGCCCAGCAAAAACGAAATAACAAGCAGTAAGGCCAACTGGCCCAAAACCGTCGACATTGACTGTTAATCCTTCTTCTTAAACTTGAGGTTGATAGGAGTACCGGTGAAATCAAACGTGGAACGCAGCCTATTCTCCAGATAGCGCTCAAACGAGGGTTCAACCAGATCGGGATGGTTGCAGAAGAACGCAAAGAACGGGGGCTGTACGCCCGTCTGGGTAACATACTTCAGCTTCAAAATACGCTTGCCCTTGGAAATGGTGTGGCCGAACTCGCGAATATCCTGAAGCCAGTTGTTAAGGCGGCTCGTAGAAATGCTCTTGGAATAGTTGGCATGCGCTTCGTTGATAGCGCCCCAGATGCGTTGAACGTTCTTGCCGGAAAGCGCAGAAATGGCGATGACCGGAGCATATCCCACGAACTTAAGACGATCTTCAATGCGTTCGCGTACTTCAGCCTTTGCATCCGGCCCTTCCACCAAGTCCCACTTGTTCAGTACCACTACCATAGCGCAGCCGCGTTCAGCCGCCATGCCGGCAACGCGCTGATCCTGGTCGGTAAGGCCGATAGTGGAGTCAATCACCAAAAGAACAACTTCAGCACGATCGATGGCGCGCATGGCACGCACGAAGCCGTAATACTCAACGTCTTCATCAATAACGCTCTTCTTGCGCAGACCCGCCGTGTCGACGATGGTGTAGAACTGACCCTCATGTTCCACCATGGTATCGATAGCGTCACGTGTGGTGCCCGCAACGTTGGAAACGATAGAGCGATCGTTATTGGTGAGTTTGTTCGTCAGGGACGACTTGCCCGCATTGGGGCGGCCGATAATAGCAACGTTGATGGAGTCGATCTCCTCTTCTTCGTCGCTTTCCTCGGGGAACAGCGAAACGATTTCATCGAGCAGATCGCCCGTACCGGTGCCATGAAGGGCAGAAACGGGACGCGGCTCCCCTAAGCCCAACTGCATGAACTCCCACATAGCGCTTTCGTCTGCTGCGTTATCGAGTTTGTTTACCGAAAGAAGCACTGGCTTCTTGCTACGGCGAAGGATATTGGCAACGGCCTGATCGTCGGCATTAACGCCAGTTTGACCGTCAACCAAGAAGATGATGACATCCGCCTCGTCGGCTGCAGTTAACGCCTGAGCGGTAATGGAGCCCTGAAAGACATCGTCGCCGCCCATTTCGATACCGCCGGTATCGATGATCTTGAAGTCGCGGCCATTCCAGTCCGCCTCATGGTAAGAACGATCGCGCGTCACGCCGCGCATCTCGTGAACAATAGCTTCGTTGTTTTCCGCAAGGCGGTTCACCAAGGTGGATTTGCCCACATTGGGGCGACCAACAATGGCCACGATTGGCAAGCTCATTCTTGCTCCTAACATTGCTGAAGGTGACTTTATCAAGAGTTCAGGATACCACTCACACGTACCCGCAATTTGACCGCCTCATCAGCAGCACGGGATAAACACGCCTTCCCTATGAGCTATACGATGGGCTTCTTCCATTCGGGCAGGCCGCGAGCACGGCGATTGCGATTGCGACCGCGCATATTTCGAACACACCCCTGCATACCATGGGGAACATACGCCATATTCTCTAGATCATCGGGCAGATAGCTCACCAATGACAGAGGGGCCGTCTGCTGTACCGCTTCGGGCTCAGGGCCAGCAACAGCAGCAAACCCGTAGACCGATGCGCCTTGAGCCACGAGCTTCTGTTCGTAACCGCTCCAAGGCTCCTCAGGGAACAGAGAGCGAACATCGTCGGTATTCCACAGCAATTCGTAACCAGCTAATTCGAGCTGGGTGAGCGAAAATTCATGCATTGGCATGCTATCGGTGCGCAAACGCAAGGGCGCGCCCTTTGCCAAAAGCGGACGATATGCCATAAGGCGATCCAGATAGGTAAGACGCAAAGGCGCTTTCTTTTTCTTGGGAAACGGCGTGGGGAAGTTCAGGAGGACAGCGGAAAGCTCTCCTTCAGCAAAAAAGTCCGAAAGATCGCGATCTTCCTCATTGAATACGAAAACCGCATTGGTAACCCCTTGGGCAATAGCGCGCTCGGCACAACGAACCACGCATACACCGTCCACGTCGATGCCGACAAACAGCGTATCGGGCCGCGCGGCGGCGCACTCCACGGTGTATTCCCCCTTTCCGCAGCCCAAATCGAGCACAACGTGCTGATAAGAATCGGTACGGGAACCTTCATGGGGAGCCCATTGGCTCCACCGACCACGCCAGCCCGATGGGTTCGGCTCATAGGATTGAGTGGCGCCAGCAAGGCGGTCTTCAAGGGAAAAGCCTTTGTTCAGGCGGGATCGGGTGGTTCGCATCGTGGCAATAACTCCAAACAGAAACAGAACAGGTAGCAGCAAGCAACCCTCGGAAAAGCAGAGGATTTACAGCTCACCCAAATAACGGACAACGCTTTCAATTTGATTGTCGGGCGTGGAAGCGCCTGCGCTTACACCCACAACGCGGCATCCGTCAAACCATGACGGGTCGATCTCCTCGGCACGCTCGATATGATGGGCGCGGGAGCAGTGCTGTGCGCAAATCTCAAAGAGACGCGTGGTGTTCGACGAATTACGTCCGCCGATTACCACCATGGCATCCACCTGCTCTGCAAGCTCGACGGCGGAAAGCTGGCGTTGCGTCGTCGCAAAACAGATGGTGTCTTTCACCTCAAGGTCAAGATGGAGCCCCTCGAGCGCATCTAGAACCTCTTCGAAGCGCTCTCGAGATTGGGTGGTTTGAACAACTACGCCAACTCTGCCCGACAAATCGGAGGGAATATCTTCAGGAGAACCGACAATGGTGCACTGGCCACCGGCGACACGGGCATGAGCCGAGATTCCCTCCACTTCAGGATGACCGGCTTCGCCCACCACTAAAACGTGGCGACCATCCTTGGCAAGCTTCGCTGCAGCACGTTGAGCGCGCATAACATGCGGGCATGTTGCGTCGATCACCGTAAAGCCTCGCTGCTCAATGTCGTCGATAACCTGAGGCACCACTCCATGCGAGCGGATAACCACCCCATCTGCATCGATGCTGTCGACCGAGTCGGCAACGCAGATGCCACGCTCCTCGAGCTCGGCAACAACACCGGGATTATGGATGAGCGGCCCAAGCGTGCATACCGAACCGCCCGCTTCCGCTGCCTTAAGGGTCATGTCGAGCGCGCGCTGCACGCCATAGCAAGCGCCCGCATAGGCAGCCTTCACAACCTTGAGTTTACCCATGGGCGTTACTCCTTGTCGGAATAGTCAGGCAATGTTGCAGGATCGAACGCCGGAATGGGATGGTCAGCAAACACCTGCGAGTAATCCTTCGAATTGGGGAACAGCTCCGCCATGTTTACCTCCTCTGGCTTACAACCCCTCGTAAGCGCATATGCTTCACGCATCACATACCACGAACAACCGTCCATGCGCTCTTCTTTAGGAAGGAAGTCAAACGAGGAAAGCTCCACAGGCGTGCCGAAGCGCGCCGTGATACGGGGAAAGCGCACGCGTTGCCCCTTCTGCTTCACTTTGCTCACATTCTCCAAGCCCAAAGGGATAAGAGGAGCCTTGCCCATTCGAGCAATCAGGGCTGCGCCGCCATGCAATTCTGGGGCAGCGCTTCCTTTACCGCGCCTTGTTCCTTCAGGAAAAATGCCAACCCATTCGCCGTTCTTCAGCATGCGGGCAGCGCGCTTCAAAGCCGTTCGGTCAGCACTGCCTCGTTTGATGGGGAAAGCGCCAACGCTCGAAATAACCATGCCCAAAAAGCCCTTGCCCGCACGAAACAGGGAATCGCGGGCAATTAGGCGTACCCATCCCTTAGGACGCACCGAAAGGAACATGATGATAACGTCGAGGTACGAATAGTGAGGCGAAACTAAAATGGCGCCAGTCGTTTTACCGGCAAAAGCATCCACAATTTCCTTGCCTTCTACGCGAAAGCGGAACAGCACCTTGCACAGAAAACTGAACAGCCCCGAAAGGAACAGCGCAACGCCATGGGGAATGCGGTTGCCCTGATTGTTTCCAGCAAGAGGACGATCCCAATACTCTTCATGTATGTTGAAGGCCATTAAAGCGCCATCCTTGCTCGAGCCAAACCACAAATAGAGCCAATAACTTCTTCCACATGCATACTGGAGGAATCAAGCAAAACCGCATCTTCCGCAGGACGCAAGGGCGCCGTATCGCGACTTGAGTCAAGCTCATCCCTACGGATGATGTCATCAAGTACTTCCTGATAGTCGATGGAGCCAATTCCCCTATCGGCGTTTTGCCGGACACGACGGTGGGCGCGCTCCTCGGCAGAAGCAGTAAGAAACACCTTCACTTCAGCGTTGGGGAAAACCTCAGTTCCGATATCACGGCCCTCTACGACGTAATTGCCCTCCGAGCCAATGCGGCGCTGCTGATCAAGCAGCGCCTGACGCACAGCAGGAACAGCAGAAACCGCCGAAACGGATCGATCTATCTCGGCAGTGCGGATAGCTCCAGTTACTTCAACGTCATCGACAAAAACGCGACGAGGAACAGGATCTCCCTGCTCATGGCGAAAGCTGATTGTGCAGGAGTGCGCGAGAGCACCCACTGCTTCGGCATCTTCCAAGGAAACTCCATCATGCAGCGCACGCCATGCAACCGCACGATACATGGCACCCGTATCCAAGCAGGAGAAGCCCAGCTCTTTCGCTACAGCCTTTGCAACGGTTGACTTACCTGCCCCCGAGGGACCGTCAATCGCTATGATCATCTACGCCAATCCTTTCAAACACTCAAGAAACGTGGGAAAGCTGACAGAAACGCTGTCGAAATCGATAATGTCAACTGGAGTATCGGAGCACAACCCGACCAAAGACCAAGTCATAGCAAGACGATGATCCTTGCGCGAGTCGAACACAAGCCCCTGCGGAACCTGCAAATCAGGCTGACCCTCGATGTACAGATCATCATTTTCAGCCCAAGCGTTCACACCCAGCTTTTCCAAGCCTTCAATAATAGCGGTAAGGCGATTCGATTCCTTCTTAGTAAGCTCACTAACCCCGCGGAAAGCTGTAATTCCAGCAGCATGAGCCGCAACCAGAGCCAGAACAGGAATCTCATCGATCTCTGAGGCGATGTGCTGCGAAGGAATTTCGCAACCTACCAACCTGTCGGTATATGTCGCTTCGATAATGCCTATCGGCTCTTTGCCTTCTGCGGTAAGGTAACGCACCTCAATAGAGGCACCCATGCGCTCAAGGGTGCGAATGAAGCCGATACGACCAGGATTGAGGCTGACGTTCTCAACCTGAATGGAGCTACCCTTCTTCAGGAGGGCAGCACAAATCAGAAACGCCGCCGATGAAGGATCTCCCGGAACGTCAACCTCCGAAGCGGAAAGCACAACGGGGCCTTCAACCGAAGCACGACGAAACGCATGCTCCACCTTTACGCCAAATTCAGGCAGCATCAATTCCGTGTGGTTGCGCGAAACAGCGGGCTCGTTGATGGTGGTGGTACCCTTGGCGCCTAAACCAGCCAAGAGAACCGCTGTTTTCAGTTGCGCCGACGCCATCGGCGAATCGTATGTGATAGCTTTGAGGCTCGGTGTGCCAATTTCCGTTACCGGCAGGGTTTCGCACGCCTCAGGCTCAAAGCTAGCCCCCATCTTCATCAAAGGTGCAATGATACGACGCATCGGACGCTTCTGAAGCGACTCATCGCCCGTAATCTGAACGCGAATACTCCATGGAGCCAAAATGCCCATAAGAAGTCGCGAGGTGGTACCGGAGTTCCCACAGTCAATGGGGCCCTCGGGTTGTTTGGGGCCCTCAGCACCCCACCCCGTAACGCCACCGGCCAACGTGCCGTCAATTTGGCGTTCCAAAGAAACCTTTGCGCCCAAAGCGGAAACCGCGCCAATGGTTGAACGCACATCGGCGGAATCGAGAACCCCCGTCAAACGCGAGGTTCCTTCTGCCATAGCGGCAAAAAGCACAGCACGATGGGATATGGATTTGTCACCAGGAACGCGGGCGGCTCCATCAAGAGGAGCGCCCAAAGGCTCGATGCGTGTAATATTTGAATCGCCCATGACGTCCACTACTCCTTAGATAGAGGGTTGAAGGAAATGCTGAAACCAGCTTTGATGAGCTGAGTGGATAGCTTTCCGATATCGCCTTCGTCGGTAAGTACCATATCGAGAACGGCGCTCGAAGACGTGATGTGGTCAATATCGATAGACTGCACGTTGCAACCAACTTGGCTTGCAATGGTAGTGACCTCGGCAATGATGCCAGGACGATTGGTAAGCGGGATGCGCACTTCCAGCAAATCTTCAGTTGCGGGAACCCATTTGGCGGGAATAGACCTACGGGCTTGAGCTGCTCGGTCAAGCAGCTTGGTGAACTCGGTCTTATCGCCTTCGCGCAACACATCTGCATAACCACGCAAAATAGATTGCACCTCATCAAGCCCTTCCACAATGGCTTCTCGGTTATCAAAGGCGATTCCCGTCCACAAAGCCGGAGAGCCTGCAGCAATGCGGGTGGAATCCTTAAACCCGCCAGCAGCCAAGCGGAATAGGGCTTCCTGATCGTCGGCATGACGCACAGCAAGCTCCACCAGCGAAGAAGCAACAAAATGCGGCACATGGCTTACGATGGCAACCGCTTCGTCGTGTTTATCACGCGGCAAGGAAACCACGCGCGCGCCGAGGCCCGCAAGTGCCTCATGGAGATTGGCGTAATCGTCTGGCGACGTTTCCTCATCGGGACACAGCACCCAATGAGCACCTTTGAACATATCCTCTCGTGCGCCCTCAATACCACTTTTCTCCGAACCTGCCATCGGATGACCGGGAATATACTTTTCGGGATAGCGCAAAAGCTCCTGCGCCTGTCGGCTCACGATCTTCTTCGTCGAACAGGCATCGGTTACCACGCCTTTGAAATCACAGGCAGCAATGATACGAAAGTATTCGTTTGCCACAGGTACGGGAGTTGCGATCGTTACCAGTTCGCAACCGCAGAGTACTGAACCTAGATCCTCGCTCGAAACGTGGCCTTCATCAATCCAGCCACGCTCTTGAGCCGCCTTAACCGCATCCTCAGAAACGTCAATGCCCACGAGACGCGCATCGGGATATGCGTTGCGATACATTGCCGCAAAGGATGATCCGATAAGCCCGAGGCCGATAACGGCCACTGAGGAAAAGTGCGTCTTCATAGCTAATTTGCCCATTTCTGATAGCGGTTTGTTCGTGTGGATGATTCTACCACGCCTATCTGGCAGCCTGTTCAAGCGCTACAACCTCTTGCGAGCTGAGCACACGATATTTCCCTTCAGGGAGACTGCCCAGCTCAAGAGGACCAAATGACTCACGGTGCAAGCGAAGCACAGGATGTCCTACCGCTTCGAGCATACGCTTCACTTGACGCTTCCTGCCTTCATGGATGGTGATTTCCACAAGAGCATTCCCTCCCTTGCGGCGAATCAGGGAAACAGCAGCGGGTTGAGTCATGCCGTCTTCCAACTCCACCCCGTGACGCAAACGGTTAAGGGCTTTTTCGTTCGGTGCGCCTTTCACCAAAGCACGGTAGGTTTTATCAACGTGGCGAGAGGGATGCAGAACGGCATTGCCCAACTCCCCATCGGTGGAAAACAACAACAACCCTGTAGTGTCGTAGTCCAAGCGCCCCAGCGGATACAAACCGGGGATCTCGTCGCAAGGCACCAGCTCCGCAACACAAGGGCGCCCTTGAGGATCTTTCATGGAAGTCAGAAAGCCAGCCGGCTTATTGAGCATCAACGTAACCGCCTGGTTCGGCTTGCAAACGGGAGCTCCGTCCAAACTCACCTCGTCAACAGAAGGATCAACCTTGGTGCCAAGCTCTGTTACCACATTCCCGTTCACGGAGACTCGTCCCGCCTCAATGATCCTCTCACATGCGCGACGGCTAGCTACGCCGGCTCGTGCCAAGAATTTTTGCAGGCGTACTTGACCAACCTGTTCGTCTTCTTGCACGTTAGCCCCTATTCATCCTCATCGAACACCAACTCATCGAAGTTGATCTTATCAACTGCTCCCACACCTGCGGCAAGTGCATCGGAAAGCATCGTCTGCATCGCTTCTTGCATGGTCTCAGGCTGCAGGGGATCGTCCTCAACCTTTTCTTCGCCGCCGAGCGAATACGATTCGTCCTCCGGACGCACCACATTCAAGCGCTCGGAGATAAAGGCGCGCGTTTCCTCGTCAGGAGCAAACGATTCCAACGGGGGAAGATCCCGTACCGAACGAAGACCAAATTTTTCCAAAAAGGTTCGGGTGGTTGCATACAGCACTGGATTACCAGGCGCGTCCTGCGTACCTGCTTCGCGCAGAAGTCCTTTCTCAACCAGAGAGTTGATAGAGCTATCCGAGCTCACGCCACGAACCGAGGCAACACCGTTGCGGGTAATGGGCTGGCAATACGCCACAACAGCTAACGTTTCCAATGCCGCTTGGGAAAGCTTGCGAGTATCCCATGAAAGAACATAGCGCTCGATGAGCTCGTGGTAGCGGGGATGCGTGTACAGACGCCAACCGCCAGCAACTTCGCGAAGCTGAATTCCCCTCTCGGCTTGTTCGAGCTCCCTTTGCAAGCACACAAGCGATTCCTGCACGCGGGCAGGGTCGACTTGCAGCATGTCCGCAAACGTCAAGACCCCGACTGGCTCATCGGTGACAAACAGCATCGATTCAATGGCGCCCATAAGCCATGCCTGGTCGACCTCAGCATATGCCGCAACGTCGCCGGATTCCCGCTCGTTATCCTGATCTTCCTGCATCATGCCTCCCCTGTCGAATCGAATTCACCGTCATCCAAGATTTGGGCGCTTGCCCCTTCAACGTAGGTGATGGAAATGTCCCCGAACAAATCGTCTTGCTTCAAGCTCACCATATTGCGCTTGAACAGTTCCAGCATAGCCAAAAACGTCACCACGATTAGATGGGGGCTATCGTCTGCCGAAACGAAATCTGAAAACTTCGCGCTCCCATCGGCGCACACTTTATCGAACACCGTGCGAACCTGCGTTTCCACAGGAATTACCTTTGCTGCGATATGCTCAGATTCCAGCAGAAACACATCGCGACGGGCAATACAGCTCGCGCACAGCTCACCCAAACGGTCGATTTTAACGTCACCCAGGTAATCCGGCACCAATGCGAGAAAGAAACGATCGGGGCCAAAGGGGCGCGTATGAACACGGGACTCTGCCTCGAAACGACCCTGCAATGCGGCTGCTGCATTCTTGAATTTCTTATATTCCAACAGATGCTCGACCAGCGCATCACGCATTTCGCTTGCCGACATTTCCTCGTACTCTTCAGGAACATCTTCGGCTTCTTCATGCGGCAGCAAACTTGCCGCTTTGATTTCCAACAACGTCGAAGCAACGAGGAGAAAGTCGCTCGCCACATCCAGGTCGACGTTGCGCATACGCTGCACTTCCGCCAAATATTGGTCGGTGATTTCCGAAAGAGAGATAGACCCGATGCTCACTTTTTGACGGCTAACCAGATACAGAAGCAGATCGAAAGGGCCCTCGAAGCTTTCTATGCGAACACGATACGACATGCCTACAAAAGCGCCTCAAACGCATTTTGGCGCAACGTTTCGTACACGCCGATAGCAACAGCGTTGGAAAGGTTCAGAGAACGCAAGCTCTCACGCATGGGAAGACGAACGCATTCTTCCGCATGGGCATCGAGCACCTCTGGGTCGATGCCTCGACTTTCGCGGCCAAACACCAAATAGAGCTCACCGACATCGGCCAAATCCTCTTGGTAGAAGGATCGGCTGGTGTTTCCCGTAAAGAACAACATGCGCTTGCCCTTATGCTCTTCAAGGAACTGGTCCACACAAGAGTGACGAACGATGGTTACTTTGTCCCAGTAATCGAGGCCAGCACGGGCAAGATTGCGCTGGGTATAGCGAAACCCCATCGGCTCTACCAGGTGCAGTGTTGCGCCCGTGCACGCACAGGTACGGGCAATGTTGCCCGCATTCTGAGGGATCTCTGGCTCAAATAACACCACATGCAGATCAAGCGCCATTACGCATCGAGTCCTCTGTTCATCTCTTCCTCGATTTCTTCCGAAAGCATAATCCACTCTTCCTCGTGAGCGGAAAGCGATTGCTTCAACTTCGCATGCTCAGCTATGACATCGCTCGAAGAATCTTCGTTCGTGTAGAAATCAGGGTCGGCCAGCAACGCCATGATCTCTTCCATGCGGGCGGTTTCGCACTCTATGATCTTGTCGAGCTCCTTCACTCGCTTACGCTGATTCTTCAGTGCGGCATAAGCACGATTGCGAGCCTCTGCCTCGGCGCGCTTTTGCTCCTTGGTTTTAGGAGCAGAACCGCGAGGTGCCGTCATGGGCTTCTTCGACGACGCCCCTTCTTTCGAAAATGCCTTTGCAAACGCCGCCGAGGAAGCAAAAGCAGGTGCCGCCTTGGTGGCGCGCTCTTGCATGCCATCGACCGCGCTACGGGTATCCTCCTGCCCAGTTTTGTACAGATAGTAATCGTAGTCGCCCGCAAACGAGGTAACCTGACCAGGCTTTACCTCGATGATGCGATTGGCTACGGATCGAATCAGATGCCTGTCGTGCGTAATAAGAAGGATGGTTCCCTCAAACTGTTTTAGAGCCTGCTCCAAAATGTCAGCACTCGCGATATCAAGATGATTCGTAGGTTCATCGAGGCAAAGCAAAGGGCGTGGGGCAACAAGCATCTTGGCCAAGGCCAAACGGCACTTTTCGCCACCAGAAAGAACGGAAACCTTTTTGTCTACCGCATCTGCCTGAAACAGGAAAGCGCCCAGCAGTGTTCGAACCTGGGAAATACTCCAACCAGGCGCCGCGCCATCTAATTCCTCAAAAACGGTATTGCCGGGATGCAGTTCCTCAAGCTGGTGCTGGGCAAAATAAGTTTTGCTCACATGGGCACCATATTTAATCGTACCCGCATCAGGTTCCAGGACGCCAGCAATCATCTTAAGCAAGGTAGACTTTCCCGCACCGTTTGGACCGACCAATGCAACCTTTTCCCCGCGGTATAAAGACAGATCAAGGCCATCGTAGACCGTCTTTGACCCAAATGACTTGCACAAGCCCGTGGTTTCAACCACCAGATCGCCCGTACGTGGTGGTTGCTGGAAATTAAAGTGCACGCTCTTGCGCTCAGGGGGTACCTGGATGATCTCCATTTTCTCGAGCTTGCGCACACGATCTTGCACCTGCTTGGCTTTCGTTGCCTTGTAGCGAAAACGCTCGATGAAAGCCTCCATATGAGCAATTTCCTCTTGCTGCTTCTGGGCCTGCTCACGCAACAATTCAAGGCGCTCTTCACGCTGCGTCAAATAAGCAGAATAATTGCCTTTGTAGAGCTGAACATGGCCCAAATCAATCTCAGCCACCCGATCAACCATGTTGTCCAGGAACTCGCGGTCGTGGCTTACCACAATCACGCTTCCGGAATAACTACGCAAAAAACCCTCAAGCCACTTCACGCTTTCGAGGTCGAGGTGGTTGGTGGGCTCGTCAAGAAGGAGCACTTCAGGGTTGCGCGTTAGAAGTTTTGCCAAAGCAATGCGCATCTGCCAGCCGCCAGAAAAATCTGAGGTCATGCGCTCCATGTCATCTTCGCCGAAGCCCAAGCCGAACAATACCGAGCGCACGCGCGACTCAAGCTGATAGCCACCCATAGCCTCATACTGGTCGCGAGCGCGCCCATATGAAGCAAGCTGCTGCTCGGTGGGGTTTTCGCCCAATGTGGTTTCAAGCTCACGCATATGGCGCTCTTGATTCAGGATCTCATGCTGGGCAGACAGAACCTCTTCGAAAATGGGGCGCTCCCCCATTTCGATGGCTTCCTGCTCTAGGTATCCAAGCTTTGCGCCCTTTGCCAGTATGATGCGGCCATCATCGGCATCCTCTTTGCCAGTAATGATATTGAGCATAGTGGTTTTACCAGCGCCATTCGGGCCAACAAGGGCAAGACGATCATGCTCTTCCAAACGAAAGGTGACGTCTGAAAACAGGACGCGGGAACCAAAAGATTTTGTGATGTGTTCAAGCTGTAAAATCATAACGACTCATTGTACCGTATGCGAACAGTACGACCGAGCGATCCAAGCCATACTTACAAACCACGCATGATTGCACAAACCGCCACCGCGTAATCCAAATTCGCAACGATCCGTTTCGCAAGCTTCCCGTACTCCGACTCGATAAAACATCACACGAAGGCAAAACAAACGTAGTCTAGTCGATGTAAATACTCGGAGAGGCGGATCGATCGAGCTGATGCCCGCGCACATATTCGATAAAGTGCTCCACACAATACGGACGATAATTCTTGTCACAATAAACAAGGTATATCGTATGACAGTATCGACGCTTCTCCAGCTCATTGTTGTATAGAGGTTTAACAACAATGTCTTCCATCGTATGAGGGAAAAACGTGTCGAGCATTAATGCCAAATCTGAACCATTAGCTGCAAAGCCCGCAAGAATAGACTCATCCTCATACACATAGCGGACATCATCGACATCAAAGCTATCGAGCAAATTTTTCACCGATTTTCCGAGAGGAACTTCCTCTCGATACGTAATAAGGGATTCGCCCTTCAAATCGCCAGGCGTCAGATACGGCTTCGAGGCCAAAGGCGAAGAGGGACTCATGGCGACAACAAGGTGCTGCTCAGCAACGGGAATCTGATGCAACTTATCGCTGTACAGAGCATCAAATGCGCAAAAAGCGACATCATGCTTTCCCTCGACAATTCCGCAAAGCAATTCTTGAGAAGGCTTCTGGTTGATATTGAATTCGGTTTTTCGCTCATTAACCGAAGAATAGCCGTTCAGCAAGCGAGGAAGAAATTCCGTTTGAAGCGTGATGATGCAGCCCAAATCGATTACGCCGCCATCACCTTCACCGGAATAGCCTTTCATGATGGCAATGCCCTTATCCAGCTGCTCCAACGAAGCATTTACATATTTGAGGAATTCTGCACCATACTTCGTAAGCTCCACATTACGACCCGCTTTTTGAAACAGGGAAACGCCCAGCTCTTGCTCAAGGGAAGAAATGGAACCAGAAAGGGTGGGTTGCGTAATGAAAAGCTCCTTGGCAGCCTTTGTGTAGTGCTGCAATTCGGCCAATTTACGAAAATAATAAAGCTGAGACAGATTCATGCTTCCACGCGCCTCCACCTAAGACAAAACGTTAGTAATTATAGCGTAAATCCGATAAATAAAGCTAAACCTATAAGCCATTCTTTGGTTTAATCGCTACAACCACAGTCATAATTGTCAAAATACGAGAATGCTTCTTTTCACACCCCTCGCCAAACTCTATCGAGCACCTCACCTGCTCCGCAACAGCCACCTCCCCCGAATAAGACGATAATCGTCACCCCTCCCCATCTTGTTAGGTAAACACAGGTCCGTCCCTGCTGCGAGCTTGACTCAACAGCAAAACGAAAAGGGCCCTGGTTTCCCAGAGCCCTTCGAGTAGTGCATGAATTATTTCATGAACGCTTCGTGTTTAGTCGTGCATCTTTTCCATTGCGCTGTAACCGAACTGCTTCTTGAAGCGAGAGATTACATACAGGGACATGCAGATGCTTACGATTGCAGCAACGAGGAGCAGAACCATCATGATCCAAACTGCGCTACCCTCACCAACGGACTTGGTCATGCTGCCAACGATGAAGGGCAGGAATACCGATGCGAAGCCCATGAAGGTGTAGTACATACCAACGTTACGACCACGAGGACCGGGGCACATCATCTGACGAAGTGTAACGCCCGTCTGAAGCATGCCGCCAGCAGCGGAGAAGCCGAGCACTGCAATTGCCACGTACACAACGCCTGCACCAAGGTTGAGAGGCAGAGCGATGATAACCAAAGCCAATGCGCAAGCAGCCAAGATGGAGTCAATAAGGATAACCTTGATTGGAGTCCAACGAAGCTTGCCCATCATCCATGCCCAGAAGAGAACTGCAACTACGGAGCCAACCGTGTAGATGGAGGTCAAGCCTGCGGCGGTAGTGGCATCAAGACCAAGGTTAGTGATACCGAACTGCTTGGTGTACTGCTGAGCGCCGTACATGATGAACATGATCAAGAAGCCGAAGAACAAGGTGCATGCATTAACCATTGCGTTAGGCTGCTCGAGCATAGCGTCCTTGGCTGCCTGAATTTCTTCCTGAGCCTTGTTCTTGGCGCCTTCGTCATTACTGGATGCCGCGATCTTGCGCTCGTCGTCGTAAATGAACGGGGTGCAGATTGCCATGATGGTAGCGATAACGGACATCACGATAGGAATCATGACGTTAATGTGCCAGTTAGCACCGCTATTCATAGCTACGAACAGAGGATAAACGATACCGGAGATGGAGATAACCAGCTTGATGCCGATCGTGGTAGATGCAGAATACTTGGGATTTGCTTCAGCAATTGCAGGGTAAAGCGATCCATCCCAGAAGCCAGAAGTGGCAACACCGGAAAGGAAACCTGCCACACATGCGACCGTAGCGTTATCGGTAACGAGCATGATCACGAACGAAATGATGTAAAGAACACCACCGCCAACTGCCATGATCTTACGGCCAATGCGGTCAGAGATTTCGCCTCCGATCCAAACACTAATGAACTTACCAATACCAACCCACATGATTGCCGTTGATACCGCAGCGGCACCTGCCGTTGCATCGGTGAAACCCCATTGCGTGTAGAAGTTCACTTGGTTCTGACTGAAGATAATCGCCTGAACGCCGTGTGTTAAATAGCACATGTACACTGTCGCGATTGCGAACAAGTACTTAGTTGCTTGCTTTGCTGCGCTCATAACTTCCCCTTCCTCTCTCTTTCCCTCAATGGACTGCTTGAGCCATACGTGATCCCCTGATGAAAACGTCAGCTCAATACATGTTTATGTTAGACCTGCCATTTAAAGACTTCTAATTCATTCGAATAATGCGAATACAATCCTGCTATAACCACTGTTTATGAGTTTAATAATTTGAAGCAATATTTAATAATATTTGCCATATATTGAGGACAGATAGTTGTCCTCCTCTCCTAACGAAAGCATCGTTCGGTTATCCATTTCAGTGGCTTGCAATGAAACTAAGAGCAAAACGCTTGATGTGGCTGCATAAAAAAGCGACCTACCAAATGGTAGGTCGCTAATTCAATCTGTAGGTGATTGTACGCCTATGCGCGGAAATCCTAGCCGAAGCGATACTGAACGCCCATGGTAGGCTGAGGATACTCCCACTTTTCAAGGATGGTTTCGCCACAGATCATGCGGCACGTACCGCACTCGAGGCAACCAGCATAGTCAAAAATAGGCTCGTCGCCTTCAGCGGGCATCTTGTAAAGAGCTGCAGGGCAGCACATAACCAGCTTCTGGAATTCAGGATCGGAAGCCTTAACGCCTTCCTTAATCTTGATATGAGCGTTTTCTTCGTCGACCTCAAACTTGTTGAGGGAAAGCTTCTCGTCGACGTTAACAGTGATGTCGATCACAGTGCCTTCACTCCCTTCATGGCAACCTTAGCGAGCTTGAACAGACCCTGACGCTTAACCGGAGGAAGCGCAAGCTTCATAACATGCTGGCGAGGCTCGCCGTCAACCTTGAAGAGCGGGGTCATGATGTCGCGGATCATCTCAGGATAACCGCGGAACATGCCGGGGCAGTTCTCGAGGAACTCAGGTGCGTCCTCGTACATCTTCATGTCGCGCATGATGAAGGAGCTGTCGAGCATGGTTTTGTATTCAGCCAAGCCAGCCTTGGAGGTATCGCCTGCATCGAGAGCCTTGATAACAGCCTTAGCAGCAATTGCGCCAGACTCAACAGCAAGGTCCATACCGCGAACGGTGTAACCGAGGTTCATGCACATCATAGCTGCGTCACCAGCAACAACAACGCCGTCGCCAATGATCTCGGGCATCATCTTGATGCCGCCCTCGGGAACAACATGACCAGAGTATTCTACAGTCTTACCGCCAGCGATAAGGGGCTTGATCTCCGGACGGTTCTTGAAGTTCTCGAGCATCTGATATACAGGGATGTCCTGCTTAAGAACTTCGCTCATGGTAGCTACAATGCCAACAGAAACGGATTCCTGATTAGCATAAACAAATGCGCCACCGATAATGCCATTGGAGCAGTCACCAGCGAAGAGCCAAGAAGCGCCCTCGCCAGGATTGCAAAGGAAGCGGCTTTCAACAACGTCGGCAGGAAGCTCAATGGTTTCCTTAGCGCCAACAGCAACCTGATGAATAGCAGGAGCCTTCTTGGAAAGACCAGCCTTGGAGGTGAGGAGGGAGTTAACGCCGTCAGCGAGGATTACAACATCAGAGGTAATCTCGTCACCAAATGCAAGAATGCCCTTTACCTTGCCATCTTCAATAATGAGGTCTTCAACTGCGATGCCGTAAATAAATTCAGCACCAGCATTTTCAGCCTGCTCTGCCAGCCACTGGTCAAAGGGGCCACGCAGTACGGTGTAGGACTCCTTACCAGCCTCTTCGAGCTCACGGGCTGCATAATCAATGGTGAAATTGGAGTCAGGCGACATGAGAGAAATGCGCTCATGAGTCACCTTGCGCTGCAAAGGAGCTTCCTGATAGTTCGGGAAAACCTTGGCCAGCGAATGCGTATAGATACGGCCACCGGTCATGTTCTTGGCGCCAGCGTACTGACCACGCTCAACGACAAGAACCGACTTGCCTGCGGATGCGAGGGTGTAAGCAGCAACAGAACCTGCGCAGCCAGCACCGACGACAATCGCGTCAAAATCGGACATGCTGTTCCTTTCAGAGTGTGAACAAAAAAACAGGGCGCAGAAAACTGCGCCCTGCAATAATACGCTTTTACAGCGCTTCGATCAAGGCAGGAAGAACCTTGTAGATATCGCCAACGATACCGTAGTCGCACTGCTTGAAGATAGGTGCGTTCTGGTCCTTGTTAACTGCGATGATAGTGTCAGCACCCTGAACGCCTACCATGTGCTGCATCTGACCGGAAATGCCGAGAGCAATGTAAGCCTTGGGAGCAAGCTGAAGACCGGAAACGCCGATGTAGAGGTTGCGGGGCAGCCAATCAACGTTCTCAGCCAGAGGACGAGAGCAACCGAGCTCAGCGCCAACCTTAGCGCAGAGGTCGCGAGCCATCTGAAGGTCAGCTTCCTCAGCGAAGCCACGACCAGCGCCAACAACAACGTCGCACTTGGTGAGGTCTGCGCCCTCACGGGGAACAGCCTTGGTGCCGCGAAGAACAAGAGCCTTCTCGGGAGCAACATAGGCGATGGTCTCAACGTCATCAGAACCAGTTGCCTCAGCCTCAGCGAAAGCAGTACCAGCTACCGTGTAAACCTTAGCGCCGGTTGCCTTCTGCTTGTTAGCAGCAAGACCACCAAAGTACATGTTGGTTACAGTGTCACCGTCAAATGCGGTAACGTCGGATACAACAGCGGTACCGAGCTTAGCAGCAAGAAGACCAGCAAGGATCTTGTTGCGGGGAGTAGGCTCAACGAGCACTACGTCGGGCTGAGCGGCTTCATATGCAGCCTGAACGCCAGCAGCAGCGTTCTCAACGGGCTGGCCTTCGGGAAGCTCTACGTCGTATGCCTTATCAGCAACGCCCGTAAGAGGAGCACCCTTAACAACTGCGAGTACTACTTCGTCAGCAATGGTACGAGCACCAGCGCAGAGAGCGCGCTGAGCATCGGTAGATTCTGCAAGAACAAATGCTTTCATGTTTTAGAACCGCCTTATCTCTACTTGAGTGCCTCAGCAACAGCCGCCGCAAATGCGTCGATGTCGCCTTCTTCGAAGATCTGCTGCTTACGGGGAGCGAGCTCGGGAGCCTTGGTCTCCTCGATCTCGATCTTAGCGTCTACGCCACCAGCAAGCTCGTCAACGGTGGAAGGCTTCTTGCCGGCTGCGAGGATCTCACGCATGCCAGGGATGCGAGGCTCACCGATGGAAGGAGATACAGCGATAACTGCGGGGAGGGGAACCTCGATCTCCTCTACTTCTTCTTCGAGCGTGCGCTCAACAACAACCTTGTCGCCTTCAGCAGCGATGGAGGTAACCTCATTGATGGTGGGTACACCGAGAGCAGCTGCGAGCTGAACGTTTACCTGACCAGCATAGAAGTCAGCGGAACCGTCGCCAGTGAGGATCAGGTCGTAATCGGAAACCTTGTCCTCAACGATGCCCTTCAGAACCTGAGCGGTTGCGAAGGAATCAGCGGTTGCCAAAGCATCATCAGTAACCATGATGAGCTCGTCAACGCCGCGAGAAAGGATATCCTTCTTCAGCTTAGCGTCGGTAGCCTTGGAGGTTGCAGCACTGATAACAGTAACGGTACCGTCGTTAGCAGCAGCGAGCTGAGCTGCAGCTTCGATAGCGTTCTTGTCGTAAGAGCTGATGACCTGATGAGCCTTAGAGTAGTCAAGCGTACGATCGCCAGCGACGAAGATGTCCTGGTCGTCAGCTACTACTTTAACTGCGACAACAATTTTCATAACTTTCTTGCTCCTATTCTCCTTGTATTACCTATACAAACGGGAGTTACGTGCAGCAGTGCGCGTAGGGTTACTTATACAGTTTAGGAATTGCACGACCGGCGATGTAGTCCATAACCTCACACGTACCGCCAGCGAGCATATTACCACGAAGGTCACGCCAAATGCGACCAACACGAACTTCCTCAGTATAACCGAGGCCGCCGTATACCTCAATTGCATTATCGGCAATCTGAAGATGAGCGCGAGTGCCCCAAGACTTCAGCATAGCGATGTCAGCGTTGATGGACTGACCCTGATCGAGCTTCCAGAGGCAATAGTACAGCCAATGACGAGTCTGCTGAAGCATGATTTCGTTCTGCTCGATGAGACCCTGAACGCGGGGGTTGGTGATGATCGGCTTACCGAAAGCGATGCGCTCCTTAGCGTAAGCGATAGCATCGTTCTGAGCAGCCTGAGCAAGGCCAAGACCCTGAGCAACAACGAGGCAGCGCTCGAACTCAAAGTTCTTCATGAGCAGCAGCCAACCAGCACCAGCTTCACCAATGCGCTGAGACTCTTCAACAACAACGTTGTCGAAGAATACGTCTACGAAGGGAACGGTGTGCTGACCAAGCTTGGTCAGATGAGCGGTGGAAACACCCTCAGTCTCGCGCTTAACAAGCCAGAGAGACATCTTGTTGTTCTCGCGAGCAGGCTCCTCGTCCTTGCAGATAACGATGAAGTAAGGAACGTCAGCACCATTGGTAACCCAAGTCTTCTGACCATTCAGAACATACGTACCATCGGCCTGTTTCTTGGAGGTCATGGTCATGCCCATGTTGTCGGAACCAGCAGCAGGCTCGGAGAGGCAGAGAGCAGCAACGGACTGACCGGACTTCTCGTACTCTTCCATGATAACTGCGGACTGCTCAGGGGTGCCGAACTCAGCGAGGTCAGCGCAAGCGAGCATACCAGTCATGAACGGGGTCATGGCACCGGTGAACTCATAGAGCTTCTCAGTCATGAGACCCAGGGTTACGTGGTCCGTAGGAATGCCACCAACCTCTTCGGGAAGGCCCATGAAGGGGAAGCCTGCGTCGCGATATGCGTCCTGGGCCTCGGCGCTAACCTGATGGTTTTCATACATCTGACGTACGGACTCATCGTCGAAGTAGCGGTCTGCATACTCCTTGAGGGACTCAACAAGAAGTTCCTGCTCGTCGGTGAGAGCAAAATCCATAATCTTCTCCTTCTCCTCGCCCGCCCTATCCAAGGACAAACGAACTAGTTCTGACATGACTGCATGCCAGAATACGGACTTTCTGCTGTAGTTGAGTTTAATCGCAAGAACAAAGCTGTCCAATAGAAAAAAGATAGATGGAGTAAAAAATTACCGATTCATCTTGCAGATTTCCATAGGGCAGATCTATTGATTTTCAGTCCTGATGCCATTTCCGTAAATGTATGTGAACGCGATCATGAATAGTCAACAAAAACTAGTGAGTCAAACCGTCTGGAATTATTACTAATTTATGTATGAAAACATCTTGCGAGGTGAAGCACTGCCGAGCGAAATTACTAAAAAACGAACGATAGAGCAAGCCTATAGAAAGAAGTTTTTAAGTTGCGCATATCCTATTGGACACCTCTTAACGCGAGAATGCTAAACTGCTTGTAGCGGAATATCCGGAATCTGCCGCATAAGGGTTAATCAGGAATCGAAAGGTTCCATTCACAAACCGATTAGGAGGGTTTATGAATCCGAATGCAACCATCACCGACGAGCAGTTCAAGGCGTACCTCAAGAAGGTTCGCGACATGGTCGAAGGTCCTTACACCGAATGGCAGAAGGAGATCGAGGTAACCAACACGTTCCCCGAGAAGTTCTACCAGTCCAACATCGACAACGACATCTATCGTTACTCTCTCCCTGTAGAGTACGGTGGATGGGGCCTCTCCGAGAAGGAAATCCTGCAGGTTCAGGAAGAGTTCTCCCGTGGTCCTTCGGGCATGCGTATGCACATGCACTATGCATCTGACCTGAACTGGCGCATCCTCAACGATTTCGGCCAGCCCGAGATCAAAGAGAAGTATATGCCTCTCTTCCAGGACAAGACCATCTTCACCAACTTCGCTCTGACCGAGAAGTCTGGCGGCACCGGTGCTGACCTGCACTCTACCGCTGTATGGGACGAAGAAAAGGGTAAGTGGATCCTCAATGGCGAGAAGTGGCTCATTTCTCACACCGACTGCTCTCAGTTCTCTTACGTAATCTGCGTAACCGATCCTGACAAGAAGGGCGACGATCGTCTGTCCGCCTTCTTCGTTCCTATGGATCGTCCTGGCTTCGAGATCGTTCCTATGCCTCACATGATGGGCTGCCGTGGCTCCGGTCACACCGGCCTGAAGTTCACGAACGTTGAGCTCGAGCCCGAATTGATGCTCGGCAAGCGCGGCGAGGGCATGAAGGTTGCTATGCACTCTCTCGCGGTTTCCCGCGTACACATCGCAACTTCTAACCTCGGTATTTCTCAGCGCATGTTCGAGATGTCCATCGCTCGTGCACGCGACCGCGTTACCTTCGGTAAGCCGATCATCAAGCGTCAGGCTATCCGCGTAAAGCTCGCTAACATGCAGATGATGATCCATGCTCTTCGCTGCACCATCATCGACTTCTGCGATGACTTCGATCTGGACAACAACGGCGAGTATGTATCCGAGAAGGCTGCAATCTGCAAGCTGTTCTCCATCGACACCGTTCGTCTCGTTTCCGACGAGATGCTCGAGATCTTCGGTGGCGACGGTTACTTCGAGGATTCTCCTTATGGTCCTACCGAACTCCTTTACCGCGACTGCCGCGCTATGTGGCTTGAGGAAGGCGCTCCTACCGTACAGCGCATCACCATCGCTAAGGGCATTGAGGATCATGACGGTACTCTCGAGTACCAGACCTGGATCGCTGGCTCTAAGCTCGACTAGTTCTGACTCTTTCAACCAAGAGTTATCTTGGCTAGATTCCGGGAAAAGGGGAAGCATTTGCTTCCCCTTTTTTGTTAGCACATGTTCGGCTGTCCCCTACTCTATCGATACATCAAGCATCCTTGTTTTGCGCAAATCACCAGATTGCCACAATGCAAAATCACGTTGGCTGATTATCCATCATGTCAACTTCTCCATACACAACTGCAACGGATCGCATCCATTTAGGGCTATATCCTGCCGCTTTCGCATCAACATGAATCCCTTACTGCAAGTTCTGTCTTTCTTCGGATAAGAGCACTTGCTCGACTGTACTTATCCGAGGTTCATATAGAATTGAAACTCGGCATTATAGCGCGACCCTTTTAGAAAGGCTGTACATGGCACTTTTCAATAAGAAGGACAAACAAAAGAAGGAAAAAGAAAAGCCTCAGAAAAAACCTCTAGAAATTTGGTATACAGAGGATGGCACCAAGATCGGTGACGATGGCTACCCTATGACCCCCCTTCGCACCAAGATGCATCATGTTTGGAATGCTTACTTTATCTACGCAATGATTCTTTTGGTTTGGGGCCTTGCCTGTACATTGCTTGGTTGGTTTTCCGGCGAAACGTTTACCGACTGGGAGCTTCGAGCTACTGGCGGTTGGGAATACAACGGCTATCGTCTTGCCACCCTTGTCCGCATTGAGGCTCTAGTTTGCCTATGGACCGCTGTGGCCAGCGTAATCCTCAATCTAAAGGGGTTTGCTTGGATGTACGACCGCGCCAGCAATGGGCTCGTAAACGGCCTTATGTACGCTCTGCTGGGCATCTCTATCGCTATTGAGCTTGTTGCCCTTTTCATGATTCATATCATCAGCCCTGCATGTCTTATCAACATCGTCCTCATTGTTATGACCATCATCACAATGAAGCAGATTGACGAAGAACGCCCATCACTTAAAAAGGCTAAGCGTTTCCGTAAAGAAGTTAAATAGCCCCGCATTCCATCCATCAGCTATATAAGCCACCTGCACCATCGCAGGTGGCTTATTTTTTGCGCAATTGCTGGCTGTTTCTGTCCTAAGTGAATAGTAAGTACCGTCGCCAGAGAGAGAGGGGGGGGTGATATACCAGCAAATGAGCGGCGGATTCTAGGGAACGTCGCAACACCTCACCTCAATACAGCCGATTTTAGGC